>UETR01000005.1_pt1 | contig 389281 bp, 320 predicted proteins | sample 1817881 | NCBI WGS metagenome assembly UETR01 (sample SAMEA4730918, study PRJEB27012) | Candidatus Amarolinea aalborgensis | place: Denmark | collected 2014-01-09
TGTCGGCGCGCAGCCGGTCCGGATGTTGAAGCTGTTGAATGTGTTCCAGAGCTGGGAGCACGTCTTGCCCCGGTTGCGCAGGTTCTGCCAGAATTCCTCGTAGATATTGTCGGCGTGCGTTCCCTGGTTGTAGGCGCCAATCTCTATCGGGTGGTCGCCGTATCCATTCCTGATCTCATTGACCGTCAGTTGGATATCGTCATTCTCCGCCGGATTGACAGGATCGAACAGATCCCACAGCAACCCCGCCACCGAGCCTTCGACATTGGCGCCAAGAACCCAATTGTGGGGGTCCGTCTCCAGGTTGATGGAGAAACCGCCTCCTGAATTACTGTCTACATAATTGCCCTCATTCTGCACCATGGCCTGGTAGAAATCAGGCCAGCCCTCGGACCAGGCAAAATTGGGATCGATGACCCTATTCCAGGGATGTGCTCGGTAACATGGGGGAAGACCAGGGATTGGGATACCACACGGCCAATAGCCAAAGTCGCCCCACATCTTGGTGTGGGCATATTCGTGCAGGATCACATCGGGGTCATGCTGATCTTGCTCATCGCCTCCACGCAGCCACAAGGAGCAGCCGTAGGCATAGGGTTGGCTTATCAGACTGGGCCAGTAGATTGTCACATCCGTACAGCCAGGATCCCACTGCGTCTCTATCGTACGCATGATCATCCACGGGCCGGCATCCAAGACCGGGATCCGTAAGTCAACCGTTTGTTGAATACTGGTGGAAACGGTGTAATCATCCCCGTCTTTCGAATAGACCGATCCAAAGGGATCCGTGCCGATGGTCAGATGGTCGTTGCCGGTTTCGCCGCGCACATGAACCTGGCTGCCGGGCTGGAGAGATACGGCAGGAAAGACATAATGACCGTTGGCGTCGGACCAACCTGTCCGTAAGGTGCCGCCGGTGGCGTTGTCTATCAAGTAAACTTTGACATAAGGCACCCTGTAGGATACGCCGCCATCCAGGTAGGTGACATCTCCTGAAAACGTGATGGGCACCGGTGTGGGCGTGGGCGTTCTGCTCGGTGTGGGAGTGTTGGTGGGGACGGGCGTACGCGTCGGGGTGCGCGTGAACGTGGGCGTCCAGGTCGGTGTGGGGGTGTTGGTAGGGATGGGCTTACGCGTGGGGGTGCGCGTGAACGTGGGCGTCCAGGTCGCAGTGGGTGGGATGAGGGTTCGGGTATTGGTTGACGTTGGAGTAGGTGTAGGCGCCATCACATCCTTTTCGATATTGATGTTATCCATAAAAGGGCCATCGTCAACGATGGTGTTATCACTGTGAAAGAGCCACGCAACCCAAACCCTGCTCCTTCCCTGCCAATCAGGGTAGCTGATGATTTCTTGTCTCCAATCAACGCTCCCATCCCACCTCCATCCATAGAAGTTTGTGAAGTCATCAGACACCCCAAAGAAGAGATAATCATAGTCTGGTGCGATTTGGCGCCACAAGTGAAATGATGTCTTGGCATCCACGGCATCACTCAGATCGAATGGCCCGTAGATCATCCACGAGTCAACGTTATTGGGATAATACGTGTAGCGCGGATCCACACCATTGGCTCCGCCACTGGCCGGCCACCCTGACCAGGTACCGGCGCTTGCAATCCAGGTGGTTCTGCCCCAGAGGCGTTCGTTTCCATCGGGGCTGGCATCCCACAAGGTCCAACCAGAATTAGGAAATTCATCCTCGAAGCCCTCGGACTTGATCGTGTTCCAACCAACGATTGCGTCTGCGGCGGTCAAGGGACCCACAAGCACCTTCTCTTGACTCTCATTCTCTCCCGGGCCTCCCGTGAGCGGCTTTGGCGATTTTCTGATGACTTCGGGTAGGCGTTCGATGGCCGGGAATGCTTGATCGTCAGGCGATTCAAGGGTTGGAAAGCGGTCAGTAGTCGTGTACAAAATGCGCAATGAAACAGCGGCGGTACTTCCGACCAGGTCTGGCGTACGGGGAACCAGTTTGACCATCCAGGTACCTGGGGCCGCCAACCCATCGAACAGGTGGATGGTCTGGGCCGTGGCCATGAGGCCAAGCTTTTCCGCCGGTTGTGGGTCGGGAATGGTCTTGATGCCGACTTCGACGGTGATAGGGCGTAGCGGCACTTGCTGCCAGGGAGCGCCCGGTGCGGCCAGATAGACATCCAAGGCTGGTTCAACCATCGTCTCGACGCTGACCTTGAGGTCAATGCCGGCGACCAGGGCGTCACCGGTAACGTCAGTAACCAAAATCTGGCCTTCCGTACCTTCGGGTTGTAGAATCAGGCCGACGACTGCGCCCTGCGCCATGGCGGTCACAATCGGCCTCGGATCGTGCGGCGCAACCGCGGCCGCAGGCGGAGCCGGCGCCGCACCCGGCAGACTCTGATCAACGCTCTGTGCATAGGACGGCGCGGCCAAAGCCGAACGCCCCGCTTGTATACCAACCAGCACAATGACAACACCCCAACTCACGGCCATTGTGGCCGCACGTGCCCTCCGCAAGAACAAGATTGACATGGCAACTTCCTTTCAAGTACATTGTGAAGCATCAACGCACCAACGACGGCGAATATCAGGAACACAAGCATCATGCTTAGTCTAACCCTTTGCCGTTGTGCTTTCAAGCGGAAAAGTCTCATCTTAGTCTCATCTTAGTCTCACGCTTAGTCTCACGCTTACGTCTTGAAAACGGCTGATCCGCCTCCCCAGGGCATTTGCAGCGCATTTGCGTAAGCGGATTGGATACAGTAAAATGGTGCAACGTCATCTTTCTTGACGCCTGCGACGACGCGCCAAAACCAGAACGCATCATCCCATGAGGTGAATCCTGTGTCACCCGCCACCTTGATTCTCGATGCCGACGCTGTTCGCAACTTGCTCAACCATTTGTACGATTTTGCCTACCTGCGCCATCATCCGCTGGCAACTGCGATCCGGCCTCCAATCACGCAGACAACCGAGGCAGACCCTGGCCCTGGCCTGCACGCCTACCTGCTGGCTGTCCTTGAGCAGTTGCAGCCGGTCGGTGTGACAGCTGGCGTTGAAGCCGCCTGGCGCCGCTATCGCTTGCTGCGCCTGATCTATGTCGAACGTCAACCACCGTCCCAGGTCATGGCCAAACTCAACCTCAGTCGCAGCACCTTTTTCCGTGAGCAGCGCACCGCCCTGTCTCTGCTGGCCGCCCAGCTGGGCGATTCCGCAGCCGAGTCGAACGCGTGGACAATGCCCCCCACGGTCGGCAGCTCGATCCCGTACACGGCCGACCTGGTTGGACGCCAGCGCGAGTTACAGGCTTGCAGGACGCTCCTGGCGCAACAAGGCTTGCTGGCGATCACAGGGCTGGCCGGCGCAGGCAAAACGACCCTGGCCGCGGCGCTTGCGCAGCAGGCGACGGAGCAGATGCCCGTTCTGTGGCTGCAATTCCAACCGGGATACCCCACCAGCTTGAACAGCGTCCTGCACGAGTTCGCCGTACACCTGGCCAATCACGGCATCACGGACTTCCGTACGCTGCTTGCTGCCTCGGCTGCGCATGACGCGCCAAGATCAACCCCGTCTGGCTCGCATGCCTTCCTGACGCCACAGGTTCACTTTCTACTCCGCCGGTTGCAAACCAGGCCAACATTCATCGTGGTGGACAATAGTCACCTGGTAAATGATGCTTCTCTCAGTGGTTTCCTGGGGTTACTCTGCCGCCAGGCATCTCCAGACGGTGTACAAATCCTACTGGTTGGCCGCACGCAGCCAACCTGGGTGCAGCACGGCGTCAGTTTCCCGCTGCCGGGCCTGAGTTGCGAAGAAATGCAAAGCCTGCTCGAGCGCGCGGGCCTCACTGAATTGGACCCAGATCTTGGTCGCCGTCTGCACGCCAAGACCGACGGTAATCCCATGTTCCTCCGTTTTTTCATGGCCCAGGTCCAGTCCACGCAAGCCGCACCAGGGGCAGCACCATCGGTCGAGATGCTCATTGCGCATCTTGAGAAGACGCCCGATGTGCGCCACTACTTATTGGAAAACATCTTTCAGGAACTCACGCCCCCCGAACGTGCGCTGCTTGAGGTTGCGGCGATTTTCCGCACGCCCTTCGATGAGTATGACCATGATCTACAGCAACTTCTGGCGGCTGTGGGGGTGCTCGATGTGGGCGCAACACTCGACCGCCTGGTGACCCGTCACATCGTCACGCGGCTTTATCCTTCGGCTGACGTGCACATCCACCAGTTGTTGCGCGATGATGCTTTCAGCCGGCTGCAGGCGCGCCCGGCCGACCGCCAGCGCATTCATGCGGCCGCGGCCAGTTATTACGATCGGCGTCGTGATTACCTGGAAGCAGCCTATCATGACTGGCAGGCGGGTGCTTGTGAACATGCCGCCCAACGACTTGCAGAACAGATCGAGAGCGTGTTGAACAGGGGTCAAGCCATGGCGGCGCAGACGATGCTCGAGGATCTGTTGGAGACTGGCCTGTCGCCGGCGCGTCGCGGCCTGGCGTACCAGGCGCTCGGAGAAATTGCCCTGATACAAGGAAACTATGCGCCTGCGCTGGCTTACTTTCAGCGCGCCCTGGACCTGAATGGGACAGAGGCGCCGTCTGTTATTCTTTGTGTCAAAATGGGGCGCGTCTACCAGGAACAGGGTGAATTCAAGACGAGCCTGGAGTGGCTGCTAAGGGCGGAGCAGCACGTGAGGACCACAAACGATGTGCGTTTGCAGGCCCAGGTGACCAACGCCATCGCCTGGCTGTACCATCAACAGGGCGAGTACGATCGTGCGCAGCGCTGGGTTGAGTCCAGCCTGGCCGTTATCGAACATTCACCCTATGGACGTGAGCTGGCTGCGGCGCTCTCGATCCTGGCAGGAATCATGTTCATCCACGGTCAATGGGAAGAGGCGCGAACTCTCACGCAGCGGGTCCTTCACTTTCGTATGCAATCCGGCGACTTGATCGGTCAGGCGGCCGCGCGTGGCAACCTGGCCATCCTCGATTTCCACCTGGGCGACCTGATCGCCGCACGGGATGGTCACCTGGCGGCCCTGGAACTCGACGCGGCGTTGGGAAATCGGCCAGGGATGTGCGCGACGGAATTCAACCTGGGAGAAGTATTTTTTTACCTGGGAGAATGGACGCAAGCCCAAGCCCATTACGGCCAGGCGCTGACCCTTGCTCATGACACCGGCCAACGGGGGATGGCGGCGCGCAGTCATCTTGGCCTGGCCGAACTGCACCTGACCCTGGGAGACCGGGAAGCGGCGGGTGTCCATCTGCAGGCGTCACGGGCGTTGCAGGACGAACTCAACACAGCACGCTTGCAAAGCGATGCCTGTCGTATGCAGGCGGCGCTCTTGCTGGCGTTGGATCAAGCGCCTGCCGCGGCCGCCTGGATCGAGCATTCTTTGAGTGCAGCGCAGGCCACCGGGCAAACCATCGCCGGCCTGCGCGCCCGGCGCGTGGCCGCGCAGGTGGAGGCGGCGCGCGGAGATGGCGACGCAGCAGAGGCGCACCTGGAAAAGGCGTATACCCAGAGTAGGGCCCTGCGCAGTCGCCTGGAAGAGGCCGAAACCCTGCTCGTGCGCGCCAGAATCCAAGCGGCTCACGGGAATCTACCTGAGGCTGCGACGACGGCAGCGTCGGCGGCCACACTCTATCAGGGCATGGGCGCCGCCGCGCGCGCGGCAGTCTGCCGGCAAATGGCGACGGTGGCAGGCGATAGTAGAAGCAGAGGGCGGAATCAGATGGATCGAGGAGAGGGTGCGAACGGTCAGCTCAGTTATGTCAGAACGACGGAGTTGTCCGTGCCCTGCTGATTAGGCACGTACGCGTCTGCGCTCCAATCATTGTGCCAATCGGTGCCGTTCACCAGGTAGCGGAACTGGTACTGGCGGCCCACTTCCAGGTCGAGGGTAATTCGCCAGACTGCGTCACTGCGATCCTGGATCAAGAAATCAAGCTGTTTATTCCAATCGTTGAACTCGCCCACCAGGGCTACCTGCTCAGCCCAAACGGTTGAGGGTAGTTCAAAGGTGACACTGAGAAATCCAGGTTTGGAGGAAGGTGACTTTCGGATCATGATGGCGCTTCCACGAGTTTGATTTAACATGCACAGATCTGCTTTCATTATACAGGAACTTGACGAAAACCACAACCTCTTGTAGAATCGCGCCACTGTAGGCGCGAGGAGCTTCCGAAGTCCGTTGGGCTTCGGAAGTCTGTTGTATAAGCCAGGACGAACAGTGAGCTAAACTGTGTTCGAGACACTGACCGACAAGTTACAGGCCATTTTCGACAAACTGTCGAGCCAGGGCCGCCTGAGCGAAGCTGATGTAGACAAGGCGCTGCGCGAAGTGCGCATGGCCTTGCTCGAAGCTGACGTCAACTTCAAGGTGGTCAAGGCGTTCGTGGCGCGCATCCGCGAACGGGCCGTCGGCGTCGAGGTGATGCAGAGTCTGACCCCAGCGCAGCAGGTGGTCAAGATCGTGCATGAAGAGCTGATCACCATGCTGGGGGAACCTGGCAAGCTCACCATGGCCTCCAACCCGCCGACAGTGATCATGATGGTGGGTCTGCAAGGCTCCGGCAAGACGACCACGGCGGCCAAGCTGGCTCTGCGCCTGCGCAAGGCCGGCCAACGACCGCTGTTGGTGGCCGCAGACACCTACCGGCCGGCTGCCATCACACAGTTGGAAGTGCTGGGCAAGCAGTTGGACATCCCGGTGCACAGCGAGGGCAACAAGCTGCCCCCGCCTCAGATTTGCGCCAACGCCGTGCAACGCGCCAAAGAGGGCGCGTACAACGTCGTCATCCTCGACACCGCCGGTCGTCTGCAAATTGACGATACCATGATGGCGGAGTTAGAACAGGTCAAGGCGCGCACCAAGCCGAACGACATTTTGCTCGTGGTGGACGCCATGACCGGCCAGGAAGCGGTGCGCGTGGCGGAAGGGTTCCATACACGCGTTGGCATCACCGGCCTGATCTTGACCAAAGTAGACGGCGATGCACGCGGCGGCGCGGCCCTTTCGATCCGTGAAGTAACCGGCGTGCCGATCAAATTCCTGGGCATTGGCGAAAAAACGGATGCCCTGGAGCCGTACCATCCCGACCGCCTGGCCTCGCGCATCCTGGGCATGGGCGATGTGCTGACCCTCATCGAGAAGGCTGAATCGTCGCTTGACAAGACGAAGGCTGAGGCGATGGGCAAACGCCTGATGAAGGGCGACTTCGACCTGGAAGATTTCCTGGGCCAGATGCGTGAAATCAGGAAACTGGGACCGCTCAGCCAGTTGATGGACATGATTCCGGGCATGTCGCGCATGAGCAAGGAGATTGCCCCCGAAGTGACCGATGGTCAAATGAAATCCATCGAAGCCATGATTTGTTCGATGACCACAGCCGAGCGTCGAGATCCCGACATCATCAACGGGAGTCGCAAGCGGCGCATCGCGCGTGGGTCAGGGACGACCGTGGCCGAGTTGAACGATCTGCTCTCGCAATTCCGGCAGATGCAGCGCCTGATGAAACAGATGTCAAACCAACGACGCGGGCGCGGCGGATTGCAGGGGCTTTTGGGTATGTTGCGTTAAGCAGCACACACGCTGCTAAGGGTAGAAAAGGAGTCGGAAGAGTCACATGGTTCGTATTCGTATGCGCCGCATGGGCGCCAAAAGGCAGCCAACCTATCGTATTGTCGTCGCTGACAGTCGCTCACCACGCGATGGTCGCTTCATCGAATCCCTGGGCTATTTCAATCCGCGCACCGAGCCGGAAACCGTGGTGCTCGATAAGGAGCGCGCAAGCTATTGGATCGGCGTCGGCGCCCAGCCGTCAGAGGCAGTGGCGCGCGTCCTGTTTCGCCAGGGCGTGCTCGCCACGGCGCCGTGGGAAGCGTGACCACTACTGAACCAGGAGTCCCTGGCATGAAAGAACTGGTCGAGTACATTGCGCAAGGGTTGGTGGATGAGCCAGAGCAGGTGCGGGTGCGTGAACACGTAACTCCGCAGGAGATTGCCCTGGAGCTGCACGTGGCGCCGTCCGACATGGGCCGCATCATTGGCAAGAGTGGACGCGTGGTCAACGCGATGCGCATTCTGCTCCGAGTCGCGGCCGTACGCCGCGGTAAACGGGCTTCGTTGGAAGTGCACTAAGCAGGCAGCCGATACGGCGGCAGCAGGCTGTGCGCCTCTACGCCGCGCCGCAACTGCCCGCCGGCCAACAGGCTGCTTTTCATCGCCGCTTGAAACAAAGGACGAACCCGTTTGATTCGTCCTTTGTTTTTTGCCTATCGGTTCTGGCGCCCACCCATCATGTCAATATCATCATCACAGCAACCCGCCATCCCCGCGCCTGAGTATATCGTGATCGGGCGCGTGACCCGCGCGCACGGTTTGCGCGGGCAGGTCATCGTGGCCTACCAAACTCATTGGCCGGAGCGTTTTCTCAGCTTGCAGCGCGTCTTTGTGGGCGATGCCAATTTGCCGGTTGGGGTGGCCGCCGTGCGCCTGACGCCGCGCTACGCCCTGCTCAGCCTGATCGGCGTGGAGACGCGCAGCGACGCCGAAGCCCTGCGCGGGCTGTGGGTCAAGGTGCCGCGGGCCGAAGCGATGCGCCTGGGTGAGGGCGAGTTCTTCGTCCACCAGGTTGTGGGGCTGGCGGTGGTCACACAGGCCGGCGAGCTGATCGGACATGTCACCGACGTGCTGTTCACCGGCGCCAATGATGTCTACGTGGTCCAAACCGCGACCGGCGAGCTGCTGCTGCCGGCCGTCGAGGATGTCATCCATGCGGTTCTTGTGGACGACGGCCGGATGGTCGTCAGCGTGCCGCCTGGGCTGGAAGCCGCGTAACCGCGTGCCCAGCGCAGGCGCAGCAACATGAGGTGGTGGCGTGGGCGATTTGCGTTATTGGCTTGGCTTCAACAGTGTCAACGGCATTGGGCCGGCGCGCTTGCGTGCGCTGCTTGACTTTTTCGGCGACATCGAACGCGCCTGGCGCGGATCGTTCGACGACCTGCGCGAGGCTGGGCTGGATCGCCGTTCGCTGACCAACCTGGTGGAGGCGCGCCAGCATCTTGATCTCGATCAGCTGCTGCGGCGCCTGGAACAGAGCGGCGCGCACGCGTTGACCTGGGACGACGACGATTATCCCGCCAGCCTACGCACCGTCTATGACCCGCCGCCGGTGCTCTTCGTCAAAGGCGCCATCACGGAAGATGATGCCTGGAGCGTGGCCGTCGTCGGCACGCGCAACCCCACAGCCTACGGCCGCGAGGTGGCCCGCCAGTTGGCCGCGGACCTGGTGCGCAACCGCGTCACCGTGGTCAGCGGCCTGGCGCGGGGCGTGGATGCCCAGGCGCACCGCGCCGCGCTAGATGGCGGCGGACGGACGCTGGCGGTGCTCGGCTGCGGCGTGGATGTCATTTATCCGTATGAACACCGGCGCCTGGCGCAAGAAATCACCGAGGCCGGCGCGCTGATCTCCGACTATCCACTGGGTACGCTGCCAGAGGCGGGTAATTTTCCGCCGCGCAATCGCATCATCAGTGGGTTGTCGTTGGGCGTGGTGGTGGTTGAAGCAGGCGTCACCAGCGGCGCCTTGATCACGGCGCAGTTTGCCACCGAGCAGGGGCGCGAGGTGTTTGCCGTGCCTGGCTCCATTTTGCAGCGCAGCAGCGAAGGCACGAACCGCCTGATTCGCGACGGCGCGCGGCCCGTCTTGAGCGTCGAGGACATCCTGCAGGAGTTGAACCTGAAGCAGGTGGCGCAGCAGGCCGAGGCGCGCACGCTGTTCCCGGCCGATGAGACCGAGGCGCTGCTCGTGAGTCACCTGTCGAGCGAGCCGCGTCACATTGATGACGTGGCCCATGCGACCGGCCTGCCGATGGCGACGGTGGCAAGCACGCTGACGCTGATGGAACTGAAGGGACTCGTGCGCCAGGTTGGCGGCATGAGTTACGTCTTGAGCCGCGACACGCGTTTGCGTGACGGCTGAACCGGCCGCTGGCGGGCTGGGCATCATCTTTTCTATGGAGTTAGTTCGTCATGACCGACGATTCAGTCACGTCTCCCGCGCCCGTCGTTGAGGCATACTGTGTCAAATGCCGCACCAAACGCGAGATTCAGCATGCGCAGGCCGTTTTCAATGTGCGCGGCCAGCCTGTGACGCGCGGCGAATGCCCGGTGTGCAGCACCACGCTGTATCGGCTGGGAGAAACCGCCGGCCACGCCGGCTTGACGCGCCCGGCGCCGGTCAAGATCGAGAAGCCGGCCACGCCAACCGCGCCCAGCGGCCCCACCTCTGCGCCCGCCGGCCTGCCTGATGGCGCCAGCGCCTACTGCGTCAAGTGCAAAGAGCGGCGCCCGCTGAGCGAGGCGCAGGCGGTCTTCACGGCGCGTGGCGTGCCGGCCGTACGCGGCGTTTGCCCGGTGTGCGGCACTGCGCTCTTTCGCATGGGTGAAGCGCCCGGTCATGCCGGCCTGACGCGCCCCAGCGCGGCGCAGCTCAAGGCGGCGGCGCAGGCCAAGGCCGCGGCTGAACGCCAGGCAGCGCCAGCGCAAAAGCGCGGCGGCAAGCAGGCGGCGGCATTACAGGCCAAACCCGGCCCCGCCGCCCGTTCCGGCAACGGCAGCGCCGCCGGTCCGGCGACGCGCACGCGGCTGGTGATCGTGGAATCGCCGGCCAAGGCCAAAACCGTGGAACGCATCCTGGGGCGCGGTTACCGCGTGCGCGCCTCGGTCGGCCATGTGCGAGACCTGCTGCGCTCGCAGCTTTCGGTGGACACGGACCACGACTTCCGCCCCACCTATCGCGTGCCCAATGAAAAGAAAGAGGTCGTGAAGCAGATCAAGGCGGAGGCCGCGCAGGCCGCCCAGGTTTTCCTGGCGACCGACCCGGATCGAGAGGGCGAGGCCATTGCCTGGCACCTGATGGAAGCCGCAGCGATTGACCCGAGCCGCGCGCAGCGCGTGGTTTTCCACGAGATCACCCAAGATGCCGTACGCGCAGCCTTCGACCACGCGCGCACCGTGGACATGGACCTGGTCAACGCGCAGCAGACGCGGCGCATCCTGGATCGCCTGGTGGGCTACAAGATCAGCCCCTTGCTGTGGGATCGAGTGCGCAGCCGCACGTCGGCCGGACGGGTGCAATCCGTGGCCGTGCGCCTGGTAGTGGAGCGCGAGCGCGAGATTCAAGCCTTTGTGGCCGAAGAATACTGGTCCATCGAAGCGGAACTGGCGCAGAAGCTCGTCCAGGGTAAGCGCGCGCCCAAGGAACGGCCCAGTTTCAGGGCGCGGCTGGTGCGCATTCGCGGGGAAGAGGCCGATCTGCCGAACGAGGCGGACACGCTGGGCATCGTGGCCGCGCTGGAACAGTCCACCTACCAGGTGAGCAAGGTGAAGCTAGGGGAGCGACGCCGCAAACCCGCGCCGCCGTTTACCACCAGCACCTTGCAGCAGGAGGCCTCGCGGCGGTTGTCCTTCACGGCCCGCCAGACCATGGCCAACGCGCAAATCCTGTACGAAGGGGTGGAATTGGGCAGCGAGGGCAACGTAGGCCTGATTACCTACATGCGCACCGACAGCATGACGGTGGCCGAAGTGGCGCAGAACCAGGCGCGCGATTTCATTCGCCAGCGTTACGGGGCCGAATTCGTGCCGGAGACGCCGCCCCAGTACAAGACCCGCGCCAAGGGCGCGCAGGAGGCGCATGAGGCCATTCGCCCCACCTCCGTGCTGCGCACGCCCGACCAGGTGCGCCCGTATCTCAAGCGCGAGCTGTTTCGCCTCTACGAGATGATTTGGCAGCGCTTCGTCGCCAGCCAGATGGAGCCGGCCGTGATAGACACGATCAGCGTGGACATCGAAGCCGGGCCAACGGCCGACGAGCGCCCGTATCTGTTCCGCGCCACGGGCGCGCGTGTGCGCTTTGCCGGCTTCCTTGTGGTCTATGAAGAGACGCGCGACGAAGATGCCCTGGGCGATGGCGATGAACGCTGGCTGCCGGCGTTGCAGGAAGGCGAATGGCTCGATCTGCTGCGCCTGCTGCCCGAACAGCACTTCACGCAGCCGCCGCCGCGTTACACCGAAGCGACCCTGGTGCGCACCCTGGAAGAGAACGGCATTGGCCGTCCCAGCACCTATGCGCCGATCATCTCCACCATCCAGCAGCGCGGCTATGTCGAACGGCGGGAGAAACGCCTGTTCCCCACGGAGCTGGGCTTTGTGGTCAATGACCTCCTGGTCAAGCACTTCCCCGACATCATTGACGTTGGCTTCACGGCGCAGATGGAAGAGCATCTCGACCGCATCGCAGACGGCGAGGAGGCGTGGGTGCCGGTCCTGCGCCGCTTCTGGGAGCCGTTCGTCCACAGCTTGTCGCAGGCCGAGGCCAGCATGGAACAGGTCCAGGTGGACAACGAGCCGACCGGCGAGATGTGCGAGAAGTGCGGCCATGCCCTGGTGTTCAAGCACGGGCGCTTTGGCAAGTTCATCGCCTGCAGCAACTTCCCGGAATGTCGCAACACCAAACCGATCCTGCTCAAAGTAGGCGTGGCCTGTCCAGAGTGCGGCGGCGACCTGGTGGAGCGCAAGACGCGGCGTAATCGCATTTTTTACGGCTGCGTCAACTACCCCGACTGCAAGTTCAGCAGTTGGACGCGGCCGCTGCCCACGCCCTGTCCGCAGTGCGGCGGCCTGTTGACCGTGGCGAGCAAGACCACGGCCAAATGTATTCGCTGCGGCGCGGTGACGCCGATCAGCGAATAAGGCGCCGGGCGTCTGAACAGCGAGGGAGGTGCGCTGTCGCAATCGAGAGCGATTCACATCGCGCCTGAAGGGCGTTCCGCCGGGCGTCCACCGGCGTGGACGCAGTGCTGGTCGGCGTGGGCCGACCTTGCGGCGGAACGCCCTTTCGCCCCGAATTCATTCGGCGGCGGCAGACGCGGGATGCCTGAGCAGTCACCTACGGAGGGAGATCCATGTCCGACCGATTGACACGCATGCGCGCCGCGTTGACGGCGCACCAACTCGACGCTTGCCTGATCAGCGAAGGAGCGAACCGGCGCTATCTCAGCGGCTTCAGCGGATCGAATGGCTGGCTCTTCATCACCGCCGACGCGGCCACCCTCATCACCGACGGGCGCTACATCGAGCAGGCCAGTCGGGAATGTCCGGGGTTTGCCGTGCTCAAAATCGCGCGCGGGGAAGATGCCGAAGGTTTCCGGCGCCTGCTGGAGCCGTTGCGGCGCAAACGGATTGCGCTGGAGTCAGAGCAGGTCACGCTGGAGCAGTGGCGGCGCTGGTTCCAACCGTTGGACATGGATTGGGCCTTTACCACCGGCCTGGTGGAAGGGCTGCGCAGCCAGAAAGAAGCGGGCGAGTTGGCAGCCATCCAGGAAGCCGCGCAGTTGGCCGACGCCGCCATGGCCTATGCCTACACCGTGGCGCAGCCGGGCATGAGCGAAGCCGAGCTGGCCTGGCGCCTGGAGGTCTACCTGCGCCAGCATGGCGCGCGCGCGGTGGCCTTTGAAATCATCGTCGCCAGCGGGCCGAACAGCGCCTTGCCCCACGCCCGGCCGACCGAGCGCCCCATCGAGGCCGGCGAACCGCTGACGATTGACCTGGGCGCGCGCTTGCCCAACGGCTACCACTCTGATCTGACGCGCACCTTCTGCCTGGGCCAGCCGGCCAGCGAGACCTTCCACACGGTGTACCAGGCCGTGGCTGCAGCGCATCAACAGGCCGCGACCCATCTGCGGCCAGGGCTAACCGGTGCGGAGGCGGATCGGCTGGCGCGTGACGTCATCGAACAGGCTGGCTTTGGCGACAAGTTCGTCCATTCGTTGGGACATGGCGTGGGCCTGGCCGTACACGAAAAGCCGTCCCTGGGGCCGCAAAGCCAGGATGTCATCCAGGCCGGCAACGTCGTCACGGTGGAGCCGGGCATCTACCTGCCCGGCTGGGGCGGTGTGCGCATCGAAGACCTCTTCTTCATCCGGCCGGACGGCGCACAGTGGCTGAGCCATGTGCAGGAGATGGGCATCCTCAGCTTGTAAACGCTGAGTGCTGAGTACAAAGTGATGAGTGCAAAGTGATGAGTGCAAAATGCAGAGCGCGTGGGACATTCTGCGTTTTGTACTTTGTACTCAGCACTTTGCACTTTCTTAACTCAGCGCGCCAATGATGGTGAATACAGGCTGAGGGCCAGGGATTGACCTGCGTCGATGATCGGCTGTGATACCGAGTCAACCGATCCGATTTCCATTACGCCCGCTCGCACACCTCCTTGTCCACCGGCCGCGGCTTCTAGGGTCAGATAGAACGAATAGGTCTGCTGGCTTTTCATGGGCCCAGTCCAGTAGTACATGCCCTCTCCAGAACTGGAGAATTTGAGAACGGCCGTCAGGGTAGCGTCGGCCGCTTCCACGTGCGGCTCGCTCGATCGTAAGCCGCCGCTTGAGGCCGCCATGCCAACCGATGCGTGCTGCAAATCCACCAACGGCGTCACTTCGTAAATTACCGTCACCGGTTGGTTCAAGGCCAGCGTGCCCGACAGATACAGGCGGTTCTGAATCAACTCAGGTTGGAGCGGTGTTGCTCCCGGAACTTCTTGACCTGGTGACTCCCAATGATTGGGTGGCGGGTCATGGCTGGCCCACGTGTCTTCGCCTTCCACCAGGAGGTATAGCGCATCGAAACCGGTGAAAAAGCCCCCACTGGGATAATCCTTCCGGCCGATACCACTCAATTTGTAGTATCCGTTCTCTTGCACACGTGCGGTGGCGGTAAAAACGTAAGTCTGGTTCGAATTCATGTCGATTTGCCACTGTCCAGGCGCGCTGACCAGTCCCACCCCAGTCGGCAAAATGAAACTCACCGCGACGTCGGTCATGTCCATCGAGGTGCGCAGTTCCAGGCGCAGCACGAAAGGTTCACCCAGGGCGGGTCTTCCCTCCAGCGCTAACGTTCCCGTCAACGCCGAACTGCCCGCCGTACACGCAGCCAGCAACAGCACCGTACACAGCCCGACGGCCACTACCGCGGCCGTGATCCAATGTCGTACCTGCACGATCCGCAGGTCCTTGTTCCACAACGTTGTCATGAGATCCTCCTTGCATCGAACTCGCTTCCTTGTCCCTTTTCAGGTCTTTGAGTCACCCACGTTTCGGGGATTGCTTTATCAGCCGGCCACACCGCCGGGCGGTTGTGCGCCTGTCTTCCCCTTGCTACACGGGCAAGCGCGGCCGCTAAGGGCAAGAAATAGCATCAGGATTGACCTTGAACTGGTTGGCGGACACCCGGCAGAAGTAGAAGCCGGGGTGGTTGTCCATCTCCTGCGCCACATCCCCCCAGTTGCTCCACGCTCCCTGGGTCCACTGCAGTTCCTGGAACGTCGTCCCTGCCTGGTCGCACGTGTTGCGCGCACGGCCCACGGCCAGCGGGCGCAGATTCGTCAGGTTCAAGGTGGTGGCCGCTGCCGGCAGCCCGGCCACATCCACCCCATCTACCCGGTAATGCCACACACTGCTCTCTTTGACGATCTCGAAGCGCGGCATCGTTCCCGCCGCCAGCGCGGCGCCCACGTAGCTGTTGCTCGCCCCGTTTACCTGCCATTGCACCAAAATCTGCGGACTGCCGTTGCTCAGGCGCCGCCAGCCCAACTGCATCCCGTTGCTGTCGTCTTGACGCAGCCACAGCAGCCGCTGCAACTCACTCCCCGTCGTGATGACCTGGTCATTCTGGCGCACCAGGATGCGGCCCGCCACCCCGGTCACCTGGCTGATACTCGGGTCTTTCCCGGATACCACATAATCGCCCGCCACACACGCTGACGTGGCCGTCGGGGTGGCCGTTGGCGCCGCGGTCGGCGTGCGGGTTGTCGTCGCCGTTGCCGTTGGTGTACTGGTTGGCGCAGGTGTCGGCGTGCGGGTTGGCGTGGGCGTTGCGGTTGGTGTGCGCGTCCGCGTCGGTGTGGGTGTCCAGGTGCGAGTCGCCGTTGGCGTGGCCGTAGGCGCCATGGTCGGCGTGTTCGTTGGCGTCGGCGCGCAGCCGGTCTGGATATTGAAGCGGTTGAATGTGTTCCAGAGCTGGGAGCACGTCTTGCCCCGGTTGCGCAGATTCTGCCAGAATTCCTCATAGATGTTGTCGGTGTGCGCTCCCTGGTTGTAGGCGCCCGTCGCAATCAGGTCGCTGTATCCATTCCTGATCTCATTGACCGTCAGTTGGATATCGTCATTCTCCGCCGGATTGACAGGATCGAACAGATCCCACAGCAACCCCGCTACCGAGCCTTCGACATTGGTGCCAAGAACCCAATTGTGGGGGTCCGTCTCCAGGTTGATGGCGAAACCGCCTCCTGAACTACTGTCTACATAATTGCCCTCATTCTGCACCATGCCCTGATAGAAATCCGGCCAGCCCTCGAACCAGGCGAAATTGGGATCAGAGTAGACATTCCAGGGATGTTGTAAACGATAACAGAAACCGCCACACGGCCAATAGCCGTACTCAGGTCCCATTTTGGTATGCGCGTACTCATGCAGGATTACGTCGGGATCCCGCTGATCCTGATCGTCGCCTCCGCGCAGATGGATCGAGCACCCAATGGTTGAGGGGCCAAGCACACTAGGCCAGTAGACTGTCACACCCGTACAACCAGGATCCCAATGCGTCTCTAGCGTGCGCATGATCATCCATGAACCCGTGTCGTCTTCGGGCGTGTTGGGATTATCTTCAATCTTCAGGTGAACTGTCTGTTGAGGGTTTGCGGTAACCCCCTGCGTACGTCCGTCTTTCGAGTAGACCGATCCAAACGGATCCGCGCCGATGGTCAGATGGTCGTTGCTGGCTTTGCCATGTACATAAACATTGCCGCCAGGCTGGAGGGACACGGCAGGAAAGACGTAATGACCGTTGATGTCGGCCCACCCCGTCCGCAGGATGCCGTTGTTAGCCGCATCCTTCAGGAAGACTTCGACATAGGGCACCGGGTAGGATACGCCGCCATCCACATAGGTGACATCTCCTGAAAACGTGATCGTCACCGGCGTCGGCGTGGGCGTTCTGCTCGGTGTGGGGGTGTTGGTGGGGACGGGCGTGCGCGTGGGGGTGCGCGTGAACGTGGGCGTCCGGGTCGCAGTAGGTGGGATCGGGGTGCGCGTGGGGGTGGAAGTCGCTGTCGGTTCGGGCATCACGCGCCAGATGTGAACCTCATCCACCCAGGGACCGTCATAAACGACACTTGAATCGCTGTGGAAGCGCCAGGCCAGCCAGACCGTGCTATCTCCCACGTAATGGCTGAAGTAGATGTCCTGATAACCAAAGCCCGGATACCCGGGGTTAGTCCCGGTCCAGCGCTGCAGCTCGGTCCATGCCCCCCAGCCGTCTGGAGATACTTCCAGGGTCAGGTAATCCCAGCCGTTCTCGATCTGATATGACAGCTGGAAGTCCACATCGCCTTGGGTAGCGCCCAACAAGGAAAACGGGCCATAGATCATGCGTGTGTCCTGATTGTACAAATAATCGTCTTTGCCAAAGATTGGATCATAACCATTCGTTCCCTCATTCGTGGGCCAGGCCGCCCAGGAGCCAGCGTAGGAACGGTAATCGTCATCGTCCCAGCACGCATTGCCACAACCGGTGACGCTCCAGCCGGGACCAGGCCAGACGTACTCGAAGGTTTCGTACTCGATCAGGACTAAAGAGTCCGGCTTGGCCGGGGCGAGGCTTGCTGCAAGCGTGGGCGCCGCTTCGCCTGAGAGGGGAAGCGGCGCCGTGGGTTTGGGTGACTTGGTCTCCGCTGGCCTCGGCCCTGCCACCGAACTCGAGACCGCGCGTGTTGCCAAATCACTCGGCCCTGTGAATGGGTGGGTTGACGCGCTGGCGGTTTGCATGACCCCAGTCATTAGCGCGATCACACCAAGGGTGTAAGACAGTATGGTCGTGCAGAATCTCTGATACGAACAACGAGGGCGCATCATTTCCTCCTGTTGCACTGGTCTTGCGTTGGCGTTCAGCGCGCCAACGACGGCGAATATCACGAACACAGGCATCATACTTAGTCTAACCCTTTGCCGTTGTGATTTCAAGCGGAAAAGTCTCATCTTAGTCTCATCTTAGTCTCACGCTTACGTCTTGAAAACGGCTGATCCGCCTCCCCAGGGCGGCGCCCACATAGCTGTTGCTCGCTCCGTTTACCTGTCATTGCACCAAAATCTGCGGACTGCCGTTACGCAGGCGCCGCCGCCCCGGTGCATCCAGCCGCTGGCGTCCTGGCGCAGCGACGGGCTGGTTATCATCATCGAACAACAGCAGCCAGTCGTCAGCCAACGATGGCCCAAAGAAGGCATGAACGCAGAGTCTACATCAGGGCAGCGGGCGCACACTTGCTTTGTTCTTGGAGAGTCTCTTTTGACATTCTCCATCCTTCCTTGTACCATTAGCGCACGGCGCTGAAGCACGGCAGCGCGACGCCCAAACCGACAATTCCCATTCTTGAGGTGATCATGACAATGACGTCTACTTCACGCCTGCCGACCGCGATTGTGGCCGTAGGCGGCAACTCGCTGATTGCGGACACCAAGCACCAAAAGGTTGACGACCAGTGGGATGCGGTGCGCACGACCACGACGCACATCGCCGGCATGATCGAGCGCGGCTGGAACCTGATCGTAACGCACGGCAACGGCCCGCAGGTCGGCTTCATCCTGCGTCGCAACGAGCTGGCCAGCCACGAGGTTCACACCACCCCGCTTGATCTGATCGGCGCGGATACCCAAGGCTCCATCGGTTACATGCTGGCGCAGGCGCTGGACAACGAGTTTCACCGCCGCCAGATGCAACGCCAGTGCGTGGCCGTCGTCACCCAGGTCGTGGTAGACGCCAACGATCCGGGCTTCAAGAATCCCAGCAAAGGCATTGGCGGCTTCGCCGACGAAGCCAGCGCGCGCCAGTTCGAATCGGATGGCTGGGTTGTGCAAGAGGATGCCGGGCGCGGTTGGCGCCGCGTGATAGCCTCTCCCATCCCCCGGCGCATCGTGGAGTTGGATGCGATCCGCAGCCTGGTGGACATGGGCTACGTCGTGGTCAGCGTAGGCGGCGGCGGCATTCCGGTGTTCGAGAATCAAAAAGGTGAGCTGCGCGGCTGCGTGGGCGCGATGGGCGCGGTGATTGACAAGGACCGGGCCAGCGGCCTGCTGGCGGCTGAGCTGGGCGTTGACCTCTTCCTGATCTCGACCGGCGTGGAGAAGGTCGCGATCAACTTCAACAAGCCGAATCAGCAGTGGCTAGACCGCTTAACCCTGGCCGAGGCCAAGCGCTACTACGCGGAGGGGCATTTCCTCAAGGGCAGCATGGGCCCAAAGATCGAAGCGGCCATTGAGTACCTGGAAAAAACGCCGCACGGCCAGACCCTCATCACCAACCCGGAGAACATCGAACGGGCGCTGAATGGCGAAACCGGGACATGGATTGTAAACGAATAAGAAGAGAAGACTTCCGAATGCGTATCATCGTCGTGGGTGCGGCCTCCTGGCCGGACAACACCGTCACGCCGGAGTCGTGAACTACCAGCACGCACTCATTGTCGTGGGTGCGGCATCCGGGCCGGACAATGCCGTCACGTTGGCAAGGTCTTTGACCTGCAATGGTTCTGATGTTACAATGGCGTCCTCTCAGTCTGCAGAAGAATGAAAGGACGCCATTTCATGCCGCCAAACCAGTCTTTTGGTCGTTACCTTGTTACTCGTCGCCTGGGTCGCGGGGGAATGGCAGAGGTCTATGCAGCCAATGACCCACTGCTCAATCGCCAGGTCGCGATCAAAGTGATCTATGCGCACCTGGCGAGCCAGGAGGGCTTCGATCAGCGGTTCCGCCGCGAAGCACAGCTCGTCGCCTCGCTGCGCCATCCCCATATCGTGCAGCTCTACGACTTTGGCATCGAAAACGAGCAGCCGTTCATGGTCATGGAATACCTGAACGGCGGCACGCTGCAGGATCGCCTGGCGCAGTGGCGCAGCCGGGGGGCTGTCATGCCGCTGGCCGAAGCGTCGGGCCTGCTGACGAAGCTGGCCTCAGCCCTGGACTATGCGCACGAGCGTGACGCCATCCATCGCGACATCAAGTCGTCCAACATCATGTTTACGGCCGAGGGTGAGCCGGTTTTGACCGATTTCGGCATCGCCAAGATTCTGAGCGATGCGGCGCAGTTGAGCGCCACCGGCAGCGTGATGGGTTCGCCCGCGTACATGGCACCAGAGCAAGCCGCCGGTCAGCCAGTGGACGCACGCAGCGACCTGTACGCGCTGGGGATTGTGTTGTACGAGATGGTCTGCGGCCGCGTCCCATTTCAAGGAGATTCACCAACGGCGGTGATGATGCAGCATCTCACCCAGCCGCCGCCGCCGCCAAGCCAGTTCAACCCGCAGCTGCCGGCGGCCGCCGAAGCGGTCATTCAAAAGGCGCTGGCCAAAGACCCCGCGGCCCGCTTCAGCCGCGTCAGCGAGATGGCGGCCGCGTTCCAGGCGGCCGTGACCAGTTCGGAGACTACACTGGTGAACTCGATGGCCGCGTTCGATCCAGCGGCGACCCTGGTATCAGGCGAGCCAACGGCGCGGCCGGCCGCGGTCGCATCCACGGCGAGCAGAACAACCCCGGCGAGTCAAACGCCCGCCCCGGTTCCTGCCAGAGCTGCGCCCAGTTGGCTGGCGCCCGCGCTGGCGGCCGTGGCGTTGATCATCATCGTCGGCGCCTTTTTGGCGCTGCGCGGCCGTCAAGGGGGTGGGATGGCGATGCCAACGGACGACCTGTCCCTCGTACGCTTCAGCGACGGCGCATCGTTGTCCGATCAGGCCGAGGCGACGTTGACCGGCCTTCCCACGCCAGCGGCTGGGACACAGGTTGAGGTCTGGCTGTTGCGCGGCGATGAGCGCCGCCAGAGCATGGGCGTTGTCACGTTCAACAACGGCCAGGGCACTGTCAAATTCGCCGAGCCAAACAGCGGCATCCTGGTGGCTGATTTCGACGCCGCCGCGGTCACCCTGGAACCCGCGCCAGACAACAACCCGCTGCCGTCGGCGACGGTTCTGCTGCAAGGAGCGCTGCCGCCCCAAGCCTTGATGCACATCGGCCATCTGCTGGTGGCGCGAGAAGACACCCCGGATAATATCGGCTACGTGGTGGGCCTCCGCGGCCAGACCGAGCGCTTGCAGGAAACCGCGGCCGCGCAACTCGCCGCGCTGCAGGCGCAGGACCTGGGGCAGGTCAAACAGGCGGCTGAGGGGATCATCAACCTGATCGAGGGCAATGGCGGTGAGCATGCGGGCGATCTCGACGGCGACGGCGTGGTGTACAACCCTGGCGATGGCTTCGGCCTGTTTCCCAACGGTGTCCATGTTGGCTACATCCAGGGCACGCTGGAACATGCCGCTTTGGCTGCCGGCGCCCCGGATGCCACCCCTAACATCAAGCTCCATGCGGCGCATGTTCAAATCGCGGCCCGCAACGTGAGCGAGTGGGTCACCAGTTTGCGTGACTTATCGCTGAAGATTGCCCAGGCGTCGAACCTGAACGACGTGAACGCGCAGATACGCGAGGCCGCTTCGCTGGCGAAACGCGTTTTAGACGGTCAAGATGTCAATGGCAATGAGCAAATCGAGCCGATTCCAAACGAAGGCGCTGCGCAGATAGCCTATCTGCACGCCCAGTTCATGGCCGACATCATCCTGACCAAGCCATAGGCGGTCGGTGGACCAATCCTGGCTAAGGGCCAGTGAATGAAAGCACTTGATCGGCCAATCGCACAACGGCCAAAGCGACTTCGACGGGAGCAATCCATGATAGCACGACCTCTGTCTGACACCCATCGGACATAGAGCGCTTGCACTTGGCGTTAATGCGCAACGCACCATCGTGGCGCAAGGCGGAGATGGTGGGCCAAATGTTCGAGCCCATGAAACAGTTGGCTCTGAGCGGCTTGCGTCAACGCCATCCCCAGGCGGACGAGACCGAGTTGCGCCGTCGCCTGGCAGACCTGTTATTGGGATCGGAGCTAGCGTGCAAAGTCTATGGGCCACTGTCCGAGTTGGAGACAGAACAAGATTGAACCGATTACTTGGCTGGCGCTGCAGCGTGTGCGGCGCAACCTACGCGCCAGACGAAATCGAGTATGTCTGCCCGCGCCACGGTGATGCGGGCATCGTGGATGCCGTTTACGACTACGCCGGCATGGCGGCCGCCACACCGCGGGCCGCGCTGGCTGCCAGTGGCAACCTGTCCATGTGGCGCTACCGGCCGCTGCTGCCGATTGCCGCAGACGCGGCCGCGCCGCCGCTGCATGTCGGCGGCACGCCGCTCTACCAGGCGCAGGCGTTGGGCGCATGGCTCGGCCTGCCCAATCTGTTCGTCAAGGACGATGGTCGCAATCCCACGGCCTCGTTCAAGGATCGCGCCAGCGCGCTGGTCTTGATGAAAGCGCAAGAGCAAGGCGCGTCCATTGTGACCACAGCCAGCACCGGCAACGCCGGCGCCGCGCTGGCTGGTCTGGCGGCCAGCATCGGGCAGCCGACGGTGATTTTTGCGCCCAAAACCGCGCCCTCAGCCAAGGTGGCGCAGCTGTTGACCTACGGCGCGACCGTGCTCCTGGTGGATGGCAATTACGACGCCGCGTTCGAGCTCTGCCTGGCCGCGTCGAAGGAGTTCGGCTGGTACTGTCGCAACACCGGCTACAACCCTTATACCGTAGAAGGCAAGAAAACGGCTGCGTTCGAGATCTGCGAACAGCTGCAGTGGCGGGCGCCAGACGCTATTTTCGTCTCCGTGGGCGACGGCAATATCATCACCGGGCTGCACCGCGGCTTGCAGGACTTGCTGGCGCTGGGCTGGATTGACAGGCTGCCGAAGCTGATGGCCGTACAGGCCAGCGGCTCGTCGGCGATTTACAACGCGTGGGCCAGCGGCGCGGACGACATCACCCCGGTGCAGGCGACCACCGTAGCCGACAGCATTGCGGCGGACCTGCCGCGCGACGGCTTGCGCGCGCTGCGCGCCATCCGGCAGACGGGCGGCAAGGCCATCCAGGTAACGGACGCCGAAATCCTGGCCGCCATCCCGCTCTTGGCGCGGCTGACAGGCGTCTTTGCCGAGCCGGCCGGCGCCGCGGCATTGGCGGGGCTGCAGGCGGCGATGCGAGATCAGGGATCGGCCATCGCGCCGGAGGCGACCGTGGTGCTGATGATTACGGGCAATGGGTTGAAGGATATCGGCAGCGCGATGAAAGCCAGCGGGCAAGCAACCATCATCGAGCCGACGCTGGCCGCGGTGAAAAAAGCGCTCAAGACAATCCAGGTCAGGTGAGGGATGAACGAACCAGAGGAAATTGATCTTCTCCAAGGGCCAAGCGCTGAGCCAACGCCCACGCAGCGGGTGGCCGAACCTGCTCCGCACACGATTTACCGACTGGATGAACTGGAGCGCGAGATGGAGACCGTCACGGATCAGCTCGATGGCCTGATCAAGCGCTACGATCCGGCAGGTGGTTTGGTTGGCAACAAGGAGATGGTGCGCGCCTGGCAGCGGATGTATTCCCTGTGGAACCAGGCCGAATTGATGGACCAGTCGCTCAACGCCGGCAGCCGGTCATACTTGGAGACGTGGCAGCAGTACGTTGCTCTGTGGGAGTTCTGCATGCGCACCGCACCACCAGACGAATACGATCGGACACAAAAGATAAGAGAGTGGGAAACCTATCATGCGAATGTCCAAAAAGTAAACGCCCGAAGACGCGCACAGGGGGTCGGAAATGGAAGCACACCTTATTGCCCCACTGCGTAAAGCCGTTCAGTTCCTGGAAGGAGCGGGCCACCGTTACGCCATCATTGGCGGGATTGCGCTGGCCCAATGGGGCTTTGTGCGCGCCACGCGTGACGTTGACATTCGCGTCCTGGTGCCCGATACAGATTATGCAAGGACGCGTGCGGCCATCCGCGCCGCATTTCCTGAACCCGCCAGAGCGCATCTTAAGGCGCATCCGTTTGTCGTTGCGGTGGAGATTGATCAGGTTATTGTTGATTTCTTGTTGGCCGGACCCGGCTACGAGGAACAGATCGTTGAAAGAGCTGTGCGCAAGGACATGGGCGGATGGTCGGCGTGGGTTTGCTCAGCCGACGACCTGTTGATTCAGAAAGTCTACAGCCAACGAGAGAAGGATTGGCTCGACATCGAGGCCTTGCTCATCGAACAAGGGAGTCAACTGGATCAGGACTACATTCGCTTTTGGATCGAGCAATTTGCCGAAGCCCTGGAAGTCCCTGAAATTCTGGAACGTTATCAGAAACTGGTGGCGAAAGTCGGACGACTGCCACGCACGACCAAATAAGACCCAAAGAAAGACCAGGCAAACCGCTTCATGACGAACAAATCAATGATCACCGGCCCCACCTTCGACGAAATGCTGCACCCTGACACCATTGCGCCGGCGACGCGCGCGCGCGCGCTGCGCATGAAGACCGAGGACCCGCTCGATCCAATCAATTTGTTCAACATCACCTGGAAGGATGCGGCCAATACGCCCTACTACCAGGTGCTGCCCAAGGCCCTGACCGGCGTGGACGCGAACATCGTGGTCCTGTATGGCAAGGAGTTCCCCACCGGCGCGCACAAAGTGGGCGCGGCCTACTCAGTGCTGGTGGAGAAGGAGTTGTTCGGCGAGGTGGACCCCAGCCAGCACACGCTGGTCTGGCCCAGCACGGGCAATTACGGCATTGGCGGCGCGTGGGTGGGCTGCCGCATGGGCTTCGATGGCATCGTGGTGCTGCCAGCCGAGATGAGCCAGGAGCGCTTCGACCGCATCAAGAGCTACGGCGCGCGCGTCATCGCCACGCCCGGCTCGGAATCGAATGTCAAGGAAATCTACGACAAGACCTGGGAGCTGCGCCGCGATCCCAAGGTGCGCGTGCTCAACCAGTTCGAGGTGATGGGCAACTACCGTTTCCACTATTATGTCACTGGCAATACGATTGTGGAGTTGGCCGCGCTCCTGCACAGCCAGGGCATCGGCAACGGGAAGGTGGCCGCGTACTGTTCGGCCATGGGCTCGGCCGGCACGATTGCCGCGGGCGATCGGCTCAAGCAGGTGTGGCCCGATCATCGCATCATCGGCCTGGAACCGGTGCAGTGCCCCACGATGTACGACAACGGTTACGGCAGCCACGACATTCAGGGCATCGGCGACAAGCACGTCACCTGGATTCACAACGTCCTCAACATGGACGCGATCATGTGCATAGATGACATCGAGTGCAAAAAGGGATTGCAGCTGCTGACCGAGCCGGCCGGCTGGGAAACCCTTAGCGGGCGCTACGGCATCCCGGCAGAAACCGTGCAGAATCTCTCGACGATCTTTGGCATCAGCGGCGTGTGCAACGTGCTGGGTGCGATCAAAACGGCCAAGTTCTACGGTCTGGGCAGTCAGGAGACGGTGGTGACCATCTGCACCGACGCGATTGACCGCTATTACTCCGTCATGTCTTCGATGACCGAATGTTACGGGCGCATGGATGAAACCGAGGCGGCCGTGCGCGTCGAGTCCATCTTCCACGGTCAAAAGACCGATTGGATCCGCGAGGGCACGCAGCACGCCCGCGCCTGCTGGCACAACCTGAAGTATTACACCTGGGTGGAACAGCAGGGCAAGACCGTGCAAGAACTGGATGCGCAGAGGGACCCGGCCTGGTGGCTTGCGCATCAGGCGATGGTCGCCGACATTGATGCCAGGATTCGCGCCGCGCGGGGATGATATCAGATCAAGACCTCTGAATCGTACCGATGGAATTTTCAGGCTGAAGATTAGGAGGACACTCCTTGATGAAAAGCGCACTCATGAACCTCACCTACGAGGTCGAGCTGGAACCGGGCGAGCAACTGACTTTGCCAGAGTGGCTGATTGACAGCGTTGGATCCGGACGTTGGGTATTGATCATCAAGCCACTCGACGCCCCTCTGGAATCGCCGCCGATTCGTGATCACGCTGCGTTTCTGAACGCCTACGCGCCAGAAGACGAGGGGCTTTATGATGACTATGCGCCCCGGTGAATTCTGGATCGCCGACATTCCCTTTACCAACGCCAGGGCATCCAAGAGGCGTCCCACTCTGATCTTGTGGCTCGATGCCGAGGACGCCATTGTGGCCCTGGTCACATCGGCAAGCCCGCGTTCCTCAACTGACGTGGGTCTGCAGGAATGGAGCACCAGTGGACTGCGAGTTCCTTCCACGGTGCGCTTGTCACGTCTCGATTGCCTTGAGCAATCTCTATTCCTGTTCCCGTTGGGAGTCATGGTAGAGGCCGATGACTCCGTCTCAAGAAGGTTTGGGCATCAGACATCAGGCTTCAGTTTTGAGCCGCGAATTTTCCTGAAGAATGAGGATATTTATCCATGCAGGTTCGTGATTCCGACGCGCAGTTCCGTGCGCACGAGGCGGCGGGGGCGTATGTCGCCGTCAACGGGGAACGCATTTTCTACCGCACCGAAGGCGACCGCGGGGACGGCAGCCCGGTGGTCATGCTGCACGGCGTGCCGACCAGTTCGTACCTCTACCGGAAGCTGATCTCCTTGACCGTCGGGCGTCATTTTGTGCTGGCGCCTGATTTCCCTGGGCTGGGACTTTCGGCCAAGCCGGCGGATCGCGACTACACGTGGCACGCGCTGGCTCAATTCGTGAGCGATTTCGTGGCCGCCATGAAGCTCCAACCGGTTCACCTAGTCATGCACGACATCGGCGGGCCGATTGGCCTGGAGTTCGCGATTCGCAACCCCGACAAGGTCGCCAGCCTCACGCTGCTGAACGCGCCGACACAGGTCAGCGCGTTCAAAAAACCGTTCGTCATGCAGATGCTGGCAACCGGCGGTTTGAACAGCCTGGCCTTTGCCATGCTGCAGCCGCGGCTGATGCTTTCGACCTGGCAAAGCATGGGCACCACCGGCAAGTACAGCGTCAGCCTGACCGACATGCAGGTTTACCGGCGCCTGCTGGTGCACAACAACGGGCAGCAGAGCTTCTTCAAAATCATGCAGGGCTTCGAGACAACCGTCGAAAAGGAGCGCTTCCTGGACGAGGGCCTGCGCCAGCTCCACAAACCGGCGCTGGTAATTTGGGGTAGGCACGACCCGGCCATCGCCGTCGCGCATGGCGAGTGGTTTGCGCAGCGCGTTCCAGGCACGCAGATGCATCTGCTCGAGGCCAAGCATTTCTTGATGGAAGACCATGCTGAGGAAATGGCTGGTCTGATGACGCCGTTTTGGGATCAGGTGGACGGCGTGCAGAGCGAGAGCAAAATCGCCCGCGACCGCCTGGGCGAACGTCCAGAGATGAGAGGCTGGCACAAACAAGAGGGCTAATGAGGTTCACCGTGCAAACACTGATTACGAACGGCGCCGTCATCACGCTGGGCGCGGCCAATCAAATCATCGAGCAGGGCGCCGTCCTGGTGGAAGGCGACGAAATCAAGGCCGTGGGGCAGGCGCGTGATCTGGAAGCGGCAAACCCGGACGCGCCGCGCCTCGACGCCCACGGCCAGCTCATCATGCCGGGGCAAATCTGCGCACACACGCACTTCTACGGCGCGTTTGCGCGCGGCCTCTACATTCCCGGCGAGCCGCCCAAGGACTTCCCCGAGATTCTGCGCCGCCTGTGGTGGACGCTGGATAAGGCGCTGGACGCGGACGGTGTGACCTTCAGTGCGTTGGTTTGCCTGGTGGACGCCATTCGGCATGGCACCACGACCCTGATTGACCATCACGCCAGCCCCAATGTCATCGCCGGCTCGCTCGACCTGATCGCCGACGCGGTGACTCAATCTGGCCTGCGCGCCTGCCTCTGCTACGAAGTGACGGATCGGGACGGCCAAGAGAAGGCGCAGGCTGGTATCGCAGAGAATGTACGTTTCCTAGGTAGGATCAGAGACCAGAGATCAGAGACTAGAGATCAGAGACCTGAGATCAGAGATCAGGAGACGGCGCGAGATGCGTCTTCCCTAGGTTCGATCTCCAATCTCCAATCTCCAAACTCCTTCTCCTCCCGCCTGGCCGCCACTTTTGGGCTGCATGCCTCGCTCACCTTGTCGGACGAGACCCTGGCGGCGTGCGTGGACGCGGCCGCAGGGCTGGACACCGGCTTTCACATCCACGCCGCGGAAGGAATGGCCGATCAGAATGACAGCCTGAGCAAATACGGTCAGCGCACGATTGACCGCCTCGCCAGCCGCGGCATCCTGGGACTGCGGACGATTGTGGCGCATGCCATCGCCGTGGACGCGTGGGAGATGGCGCTGCTGCGTGAGACCGGCGCCTGGGTTTCACACCAGCCGCGGTCGAACATGAACAACGCGGTGGGCGTAGCCGATGTGCCAGCCATGCTGCGCGGCGGCATGAAGGTCGTTCTGGGCAACGATGGCTTTTCCAATAATATGTTCACCGAGATGAAAACCGCGTACCTGCTGCACAAAGCCTGGCGCGGCGATCCGCGCGTCGCCACCGGCAGTGAGATTGCGCAGATGGCGTGGACGAACAACGCAGCCCTGGCGCGCCAGTTCTTCCCCAAGCCGATTGGGGAACTGACGCCCGGCGCCTATGCCGACATCATCTTGCTCGATTACGTGCCGATCACCCCGCTAACCCCGGCCAACCTGCCCTGGCACGTCCTCTTTGGCGCGGACGGCAGTCACGTCACCACCACGATGGTCGCCGGCCAGGTGCTGATGCGCGACCGCAAGCTGCTCTTCCTGGACGAACAAGCCATTGGCGCGGCCAGCCGTGAGGTTGCAAGCCAGACGTGGCAGCGTTTCTGGGCGCTGTCCTGACAGCATGAAGGAGATCAGCGTGCCCAACCAACAACCGTCCAGCCCGCCTGTGTGGGCAGCCTGGATGGCGAGCTTGACCAACGGCCTGGTGGGCGACCATCTGCATGCCAGCCAGAATGGTCTGGCGATTGACATGGCTTTCTACCACCTGGGCCGGCCGCTGCCGTTGACGGCCGAGGCCGTTCTGACCGCGCACCCGCAGCCGACAAGCAGACTTTGCATCCTGGTGCATGGCCTGAGCTGCCACGAAGGCATCTGGCTCTATCCTGACCCCGCCAACCCTGGGCATGACACCTCCTACGGCGCTTTGCTGCAGCAGGATTTTGGCTATACGCCGTTTTTTGTGCGCTACAACACCGGGCTGGCGCTGGCAGACAACGGCGCGCGCCTGGCAGCTCTGCTGGACGACCTGATGGCGTGCTATCCGATGCCTGTGGAAGACATTCTGCTCATCGGGCACAGTATGGGCGGCCTGATTCTGCGCAGCGCCTGCCATATCGGCGCCCAACAACGGGCAGCCTGGGTCATGCGCGTGAGCCAGGTCTTCTATCTTGGCACGCCGCACGAAGGCGCCCGCCTGGCCCGCCTGGGTCAGGCAACGACCGCGGTTCTGCACGCCGTGCCTCATCCGATTACCCGGCTTCTGGGCAACGTGCTCGATGTCTGGAGCCAGGGCGTCAAAGACCTGCGCCTGACCCAGCCGCTGACCACGGAAGCAGGCAGCGGCGACGCAGCCGAGAAAGGGCCGATGCCCTGGCTTCCCCATGCCCGGCATCATCTGATCGTCGGCGCATTGACCGAGGATCCGCGGCAGTTAGCCACCCGTGTGTTAGGCGATGGCTTGGTAGCCGTGCCGGCTGTTCACCCGCGACGACAAGCAGCGGACGCATCTGCGCCCGCGACCGATGACAGCCTTACGGTTTTACCCCACACCCATCACCTGCAGCTAACGCGCGATCCGGCAGTCTATGCCCAGATCAAGCAATGCTGCGCGGATGGCGTGGGGCAAAAGGATGAAAAGGCGTAACGATGGATCAGCAAACCCTGCAACAATTGCACGGCGCCAGCGACCTTACGACCGAGGCGGTTGATGTAACCGTCGCTGCGATTGGCGAGACGCATCAAGCCCTGGCGCAGCAGCCATATGCTGTATTAACTGCGATGAAGAGCGTCGTAGGCGACGTCACCGCGGTTGAGCAGTTACAGCGCACAATCACCACGGGCGTCTATCGGACCATTCGAGCGGTCAACCAGGTCGCCGGCCGCCTTGCGACCTACCTGTGGAATCATCTGGAGAAATAGCATGAGCGCCTATCTGACGCCGCTGCGCAGCGACATCCAAGCTGGCTTGAGAGTACGGATCATAGAAAAGCAAAATCAGCGCAGCGGCGCGCTGACCGAAGGCGTCGTGGCCCGCATCCTGACCAGCAGTTCGACTCATCCGCATGGCATCAAAGTGATGCTGGAGGACGGCCGGGTCGGACGAGTGCAGGCGATCGTGACGACCAATGTCTGATATCGCCAGCGGAATTCTGAGCCGCGGCCGCGGCGGCGTACGCCTGGTCAATGCGGTGCAGCCAGCCGCGGGCGATGTCCTGGTGCCCGCGGCGCTGGTGCAAGAACACGCCCTGGTTGAGGGGGCCTCCGTCACCGGGCCGGTGAAGCAGGGCCGCGCAGGTCGCGAGTTAGCGGCTGTCACCGCGGTCTGCGGCGTGTCGCCCGCAGCTTTCCGGGCGCGCATCCCCTTCACGCAGTTGACGGCGGTGGATCCCAACGAACGCTTCAACCTCGGCGCGGGCGGCGACATTGCCATGCGCGCAGTGGATTTGCTGGCGCCGATCGGCCGAGGTACGCGCGGCCTGATTGTCGCCCCACCCCAGGCCGGCAAAACCACGCTGCTGGAGCAGATTGCGCGCGCCATCCGCGCCGAACGACCGGCCGCGCGCATCGTCGTCCTGCTCATTGACGAGCGTCCCGAGGAACTGACCTACTTCCGGCGCGCGGTGGCGGCCGAGGTGTTTGCCAGTTCCAGCGATCAAAGCCCGGCCGAACACACAGCCCTGGCCGAGCTGCTGCTGGCGCACATCCGCACCGAGTTGGAATGTGGCAACGATATCGTTGTGCTGCTCGACAGCCTGACACGCCTGGCGCGCGCCTTCAACCTGCGCAGCAGCGGCAGGGGGCGCAGCCTCTCCGGCGGCATGGACGCCGCGGCCCTGGAGATTCCGCGGCGATTTTTCGGCCTGGCGCGCAACATCGAACACGGCGGCTCAGTCACGCTCCTGGCGACAGCCCTGATCGAAACCGGCTCGCGCATGGATCAGCTCATCTACGAGGAATTCAAGAGCACCGGCAACAGTGAGATTGTGCTGGACCGCAGCCTGGCCCAAGAACAGTTGTATCCGGCGATTGATGTTCACCGCACCAGCACGCGCAAGGAAGAACGGCTGGTCAGCGCGACGGACATGGCACACCTGGCCACGCTGCGACGCACCCTGGCCGACTACCCGCCCCGGCAGGCGCTCACTCATCTTCTGAAACTCCTGGAGCAGTATCCAACCAACGCCGAGCTGTTGCAGCATTTTCCAGCCGCCAGGTTTTGATCTTCTATTGACTTCCGGCTAGTTCACGGCTACAATAGCGCCGCGTTCAGTGCTACCTGGCCCACGACCGGACTAACTCCCTGACGCGAACCTTGTCTCCCGTCCATTTTTCAGATCGCAGGTGAATCGTGAGTGACCTTTTCAACCAAACCATCGCCGTGCTCGGCGGCACCGGCGCGGAAGGCTCCGGCCTGGCCATGCGCTGGGCGCGAGCCGGACTCAAGGTGATCATCGGCTCGCGCCTGGCGGCCAAGGGCGCCGCGGCTGCGGACGCGTTCAACGAGCGCATCGGCGCGGTACCGCATCCGCTCAGCGGGACGGACAATCACAGCGCCGCGCAAGCCGCGGACATCGCCGTGCTGACGGTGCCCTACGCTGCGCACCTGGCCACCCTGGGCGACGTCAAAGACGCGCTGCAAGGCAAAATCCTGCTTGACGTGACCGTGCCCCTCGTGCCGCCCAAGGTCAGCACCGTGCAACTGCCCGCGGCCGGCTCGGCCTGCATGGAAGCGCAGAACTTCCTGGGAGACGCCGTGCAGGTGGTGGCCGCGTTCCAGAACATCTCAGCCGAACACCTGGGCGATCCGGATCATGACCTGGACTGCGATGTGCTGGTGGCTGGCAACAGCAAGGAGGCCAAGCAGGTCGCCATCGAACTGGCCCGCCTGGCCGGCCTGGACGCGTTCGACGCCGGGCCGCTGGCCAACGCCGGCGTCATCGAAGGCATGACCTCGGTGCTGATCGGCATCAACATCCGTCATAAGGTTAAAGGCGCCGGCATCCGCCTCACCGGCGTCCTGCGGGGCTAAGTAGGTTCGGGCATAGGTGTCATGAGAGCAGCAGTTCAAGAAAGCCTTTTCGCAACCGATCAGCCAGTCGCTGAGGACGAGGCGCCGCGCATTCCGGCCAAGCGCACCTCGCCGCCGCCGATCTCTGGCCTCACAACACGCAAGGTGATCGCGTTTGGCTGGTACGGCGGCAAATTCTCGCACTTAGAATGGCTGTTGCCGCTTTTGCCGACGTGTCACCATTACTGCGAACCATTCGCCGGTTCTGGCGCGGTGCTATTGAACCGGCCCCCATCGCCCGTGGAAACCTACAATGACCTGGATGGCGAGGTCGTCAACTTCTTTCGTGTTCTGCGCCAAGAGAAGGATCGCTTGATCGAAGCGATTGGATTGACCCCTTTCTCGCGTGAAGAATTCATGCTTGCCTGCCAGTTGGATCCCGCTCAACCCCCGCTGGAGCGAGCGCGGCGCTTCTACGTGCGTGCACGCCAGGTGCGCACCGGCCTGGCGCAGACGGCGAGCGTCGGTCGTTGGGCCAACTGCCGCAATACCAGTCGCAGCGGCATGAGCGGCGTTGTGAGTCGTTGGTTGGGTGGCGTTGATGATCTGCCGCTCATTGCCGAAAGACTACTGCGCGTACAGATTGAGAACCGCCCGGCCGCTGATGTGATACCACTTTACGACACGCCCGACACGCTGTTCTACTGCGACCCGCCTTATGTCCACCTGACCCGCAGCGACACCAGCGCTTACGGCTATGAGATGACCGACGACGAGCACCGGACATTAGCCGCCGTCCTGAATCAGGTCAAAGGCATGGTCGCCATCTCAAACTATCAGTGTGACTTGATGGAAGAGCTGTACCCGGCGCCCAAGTGGATCAAACACGTTGCTGCGGCCAAGACTATCCATTCAACCAAGGGGACACGTGTGGAAGCTCTCTGGACCAACTATGACCTTGCTACTAAGCAGAAACATTCGTGGCGCAAGAGACCGGAGCGGGCATGAGTGACTTGCAGCAAGTTCTTGAAGTCAGCTTACAACGTGCAGAGCAAAGCTTGTATAAATCGTTTCTGGACAATCCAAGCGTTGCCGAACAAATTGAATACGTCTGTCGTTGTCTGCGCAACCGGGCTGGAACGCGCTTGCTCATGGCGTGTATGCTGGCCAAAATGGATCGGCCTGACATAGACCCTCGAAAGCCCTACACCGAAATCGGGACACCGGATTCATTCTCTGGGCGGTCATATGATGAAGGTTACATTTCTCATTTCATCAATCTGCATCGCCTCCCCTGTAATTCAACCACCGCATTTCTTACGCCCGCTTTTCGGAACATTAACCGCCCACTGACAACTGACATGATCATTATCGGGCGCCCTCGCAGACTCTATGTCGAAACCCTACAACTTCTGGAGGATGTTCATAACCAACAGGTGACCGCCGACGACTTGTTGACTGAGATCATCCGACTTCTGCTAATCATGCGAAATGAGAAAGAAGACCGGATGCAGGCCCTACTAAGAGGACTTGGTCAATCAGAGGATGCCCTTCCACTCTCGTCTGAACAAATCATTTTACTGATCGAACAGCACCTTAACTGCAAGAACTCCAGCCGACTCCCGGTGCTTATCATTGTCGCAGCCTATCAGGCCGCGGGAGTAAAATTTGGCGAGCGAGTCTTGCCCTTGCACAGGCACACAGCGGCTGACGAACAGACTGGCGCGCTTGGCGATATTGAGGTGTGCCTCACGAACGACGATCGCATTGTCACCGCCTACGAGATGAAAATGAAGCGCGTCACACTTGACGATGTGGATCGTGCGCTACACAAAATTGCCCTGGCCGAGTCGAAACTTCACAACTACATTTTTGTTACAACCGAGACGATTGATGAACACGTCCGCAACTACGCGAACGAAGCTTATGCGCGCACGGGTGGTATTGAAATTGCTATCCTAAATTGCAGTGGTTTCCTCCGCCATTTCCTGCATCTATTTCACCGTGTGCGCCTCAATTTTCTAAATGCTTATCAAGAACTTGTACTTATCGAACCTGACAGCGCGGTCAGTCAACCCCTAAAAGAGGCCTTCCTGGCGCTTCGCCAGGCCGCGGAAGCGGATACCTGAACGAGTGGTCCTTTGAATCAAACACAACTTGTGCTTACCGCACTGCGCGATATTCCCTTGATCCATCCCGGCGATGACCTGGCCGCCATCATCCTGGCGGGGCTGGCGCGCGCGGAACTGACCCTGCAAGACCGCGATGTGCTTGTCATCGCGCAGAAGATCGTCTCCAAGGCCGAAGGGCGCCTGGTGCATTGGCGCGACTTGACCCCTTCGCCGCAGGCGTTCGAACTGGCCGCGCTGACAGGCAAGCACCCCGGCCATGTGCAGGCCATCCTCAATGACAGCCGCAGCATCGTGCGCGCGGCCCATGGCGTGCTCATCACCGAGCAGCGCGCCGGCTGGATTTGCGCCAACACCGGCGTGGATCATTCCAACGTGGATGGCGAAAGCGATGACTGCCTGGCCCTGCTGCCGGAAGACGCCGACGGCTCCGCGCGGCGCCTGCGTCAACAGTTGAAGGAGGCGACCGGCGCCGACATTGCCATTGTCATCAACGACACCCACGGCCGCGCCTGGCGCATGGGCGCGGTTGGCGTGGCGATTGGCGTCGCCGGCATCAAGCCGGTCACCGACCTGCGCGGGCATCCCGACCTCTTCGGCATGACCCTGCGCAGTTCCGAGGTGGGCACGGCCGATGAGATTGCCTCGGCCGCGTCGCTGCTCATGGGTCAAACGGACGAAGGCCGCCCCATCGTGCACCTGCGCGGCGTCCCGTTTCTGGCCGGCGAAGGTCGCGCCGCGGAGATGGTGCGCCCCGCACAGCTCGACCTGTTCCGCTAGGCCGGTCGCGTCGAAAGGAGAGGCTGATGCCGTATCTGTTTGCTGGCATGGATCCGTATCTCGAAGGCTACCTGTGGCCAGACGTGCATCTGGCCCTGGCCGCACAAATACGCCGCCAACTGGAACCCTTTCTGCGGCCCAGATACGTGGCGCGCCTGGCCATTCGCATAGTGGGAGACGCAACCGAAAGCCTTGAAATCACGCCCGCCAATGGCGACAGGCCGAAATCGGGCAGCCAACCGGACATCGAGGTGGTCAAACGGCCTCCGCCCACGCGTCCAACTTCATGGTCCGTTCCAAGCGCCCAAAGCGCCACGCCCATATCACCGCCAACTGCGGTCGTAGCGCTGCCGGAGCCGATTCAACGCCGCCTCGTAACCATCGAGGTGCGTGATGCTGCTTCGAATGAACTGGTCACCGCCATTGAGCTGATTTCGCCGACGAACAAGCGCATGCCAGACTTGAATCGCTATCGCACCAAACGCCGGGCGTTGCTGGAAGCCGGCAAGAACTTACTCGAAATTGACCTTATTCGCCGAGGCGCACGTCCGTTTGCGTTTGTTGGGATGCCAACTTCGACCTATGCGATGGCCCTGACGCGCAGCGCCAACCCGAATCAGATGGAGATTTGGGCGCTCAATATGCCCGATGTGTTGCCCGTCTTACCCGTTCCTTTGCTCCCGCCAGACCCTGACGTGGCGCTCGACCTGGGAGGCGCCCTACGCACCGTGTATGAAGAGGCAGACTACGATTTGAGTCTTGACTACACGCAGGCGCCCCCACCGCCGCCGTTGACCGAGGCGGATGCGTCATGGCTGGCGGCCCTTCTGCAGGGAGCAGGCCTGCGTTGAGGTCGAGAGTCGTTTCGGTCTGGCGTCATCGCTCCACGCACGATGAACGCTTGACCGTATTCCTCGGCCTGGCCCCGGCCGCGATCGTCGGCCTGGTCTTCGTCGTCATCCCGCTTGTCATTTCGCTCTATGTGAGCCTCTGGGAATGGCCGCTGCTGCGCCCCGGTCGTGAATTCCTCGGCCTGGGCAATTACGCCCGCCTCGTGCAAACGCCTGAGTTTTGGCGCGCCTTACGCGTGACCATCCTGTACGCGGTCGGTGTCGTGGCGCTGGGCACGCCGTTGGCCCTCGGGCTGGCGCTGCTTCTACATCAGGTGCGCCGCGGGCAAACCCTTTACCGCACCGCCATCTTCTTGCCTGTTGCCATCACCACCGTGGTAGCGGCTATCTTTTGGCGCTGGCTCTACCAACCCTACGTCGGGCCGCTGGCCCTGCTTTGGCAGGCCTTCGGTTGGCGCCCCATCGCCTGGCTCACTGATCCCGCCTGGGCCTTGCCCGCGTTGATCCTGATGGCGCTCTGGAAACAGACCGGCTATTACGTGCTCGTTTACCTGGCGGGCTTGCGCGCGCTGCCGGCTGAGGTGAGCGAAGCTGCGCGCCTGGACGGCGCGGGCGGGCTGGCCGAAACCTGGTACGTCACCCTGCCGCTGCTGCGGCCAACGACGGCGTTCGTTCTCATCACCGGCGGCATTTTCGCCCTGGAGAGTTTTGGCCCGGTCTACGTTCTTACCGGCGGCGGCCCGGCCGGCGCGACCACCACCCTGGTGCTTTACCTGTACGAGCGGGCCTTCGCCTTCTCTGAACTCGGCTATGCCGCGGCGCTTGGGTGGGCGCTCTTCATTCTGCTCTTTCCCTTGATCTGGCTCCACTTCCGCACCTGGGGTCGCGCCGAGGTGCTGGCATGAAGCGCCGTCTCTCGGCAACCGCTTTTCTGCTGCATGTCAGCCTCTCTGTCGTCGCACTCGCCGCGCTGCTGCCCTTCGCCTGGATGCTGCTGCTTTCTGTGCTGGATGCGCCTGACAGTCAGGCTGCGCCCAGCCTGCATTGGCCCTGGCTGCTCACGCTCAGTAATTATGTCAATGCCTGGCGCGTGATTCCCCTGGCGCACTATTACGCCAACAGCCTCCTGGTTGCCAGCAGCGTTATGCTGGGTCAGGTGAGCACTGCGATGTTGGCGGGCTATGTCTTTGCCCGTTTGCAGTTCCGCGGCCGCGACCTGCTTTTCCTGCTTTTCCTGGGCACCTTGCTCGTACCCACGGAAGTCACCCTGGTGCCGAGCTTCCTGCTCATGCGTTGGCTGGGCTGGGTTGACCGCTTGCCCGCGCTGACCGTGCCTTTCCTGGCGCACCCCACGGCGATCTTCTTGCTGCGCCAATATCTGCTGACGATCCCCAGCGCGCTGGAAGATGCGGCGCGCATGGATGGTTGTTCGCGGCTGCAAGTCTTGTGGCACGTATTCATCCCGCTGGCCCTACCTGCGGCCGGCGTGGTGGGCGCCTTCAGCTTCCTGTGGACGTGGAAAGCGTTCGTTTGGCCCCTGATCATCATCCAGACTCCAACGCGCTACACGATTCCAGTCGGCCTGGCCATGCTGCAAAGTGAGCTTGGCACAAACTGGCCTCTGCTCATGGCAGCCACGGCGCTTGCCACCCTGCCCGTCCTGTTGATTTACGCGCTCGTTCAGCGCCGGACGTATGTGCTCGATTTTGGCTTCTGAAAAATGTCACGGCTTTCGCCGTTGCCTGGATGCGGCAGGAGCAAGCACCTGCCAGATACTAGCGGTTGGGAGGAATGTTCACCACGATTGCCTGCGTGGAGCAGGCAATCGTCATGTCGGACTCGGTCGAACCAGCGCGCACACCCCGTGCGCCCAGAGAAGCAATAGGAGATCGTATGCCTGCAATGACCAGGCGGCCGCGCCGCCTGCTTTTGATCATATTCCTGGCTGTTCTTCTGACAGCCTGCGTTCCTGCATCACCCACACCTGGTGGATCAGCCGCTCCATCGGGCGCGCCAACCACAACCCCGCCCGCGTCAGCGACTGCGGCCGGCGCGCCGGCCAGCGTCACGCGTCTTACCCTGTGGCATGCCTATGGAGGCGCCCTCGGCCAATCGTTCGAGGCGCTGGTGCAGCAGTTCAACCAAACCCATTCCGCCATTCAGATTGAGCCGAGCTATGGCGGCACGCTCTTCACGATGCGTGAAAAACTCGTCACCGCGCTCGCCGCGCAATCCGGGCCAGACATCGCCCAAATTGATCAATTCTGGTCGTCGGAACTGGCCGATGCCGGCGCGCTCGTCAGCCTGGACGATTTCCTGGCCCAAGACGCCACCTTGAACCGCAGCGACATCTGGGACAAAGCCTGGCAGACGGCCAGTTACCAGGGCAAGCTCTGGTCCATGCCCTTTGCGCTGAGCAACATCGCGCTCTACTACAACAAGGCGCTCTTCCAGCAGGCCGGCCTTGACCCCAACCAGCCGCCGGCCACGTGGGAAATGCTGGCCGCAACTGCGCAACAGCTCACCCGCGACGCCGACGCCAACGGTACGCCGGAGCAGTGGGGCCTCACCATGCCGCTCAAGGCTAACGAAGGTAATGTCTACTACTGGTTGGCATTTTTGTGGCAAAACAACGGCGCGCTCTTCAGCGATGACTTCAAAGCGGTGCGCTTCAACGAGCCGGCCGGCGTCGAGGCGCTGCAATTCTGGATTGACCTGGCGAAGAAGGAACGCGCGCTGCCCGTGGCGCCGCCAGACAACGGCTTCGAAGGCGGCAAGGTGGGCATGACCATCGCCTCAACTGCGCGCTTGAGCGCGCTGCGCAAGGCCGTGGGCGCGGACAACCTGGGCATGGCGCCTCTGCCCGCGCATAAACGCGCCGCCACCGGCGTGGGCGGCGCCAACCTGGCGATCCTCAGCGGCGCCAAAGACCAGGCCGCGGCCTGGGAATTCATCCGCTGGATGACCAGCCCAGAAATCAACCTAGCGTGGAGCACCGCCAGCGGCTATCTGCCGTTGCGACAATCCGTGGTGCAATCGGCCGCCTACCAGGATTACCTCAAGCAAACCCCACAGGCGCAGGTCATCCTGGACCAAATGGCGGTCGCGGTCGTGCGGCCCAATGTGCCGGCCTACACTGCGGTTTCGCGCGAGGTCGGCCTTGCCATCGAAGCGGTCTTCTTCACTGATGTCAGCGCGCAAGACGCGCTCGATGCCGCCGCGGCCGCGTCTGCGTCCGCGTTGAAATAGGGTCACGGCCACGGTTTAGCGGCAATTAGAGACTGCCGCTAAACCATGGCCGCTATGATAGAAAGCATTTGACAACCAGCAGACGACAATTACAATAGGCGTATGAACTTCGAGTGGGACGTTCCGAAGAACAAAGCCAACCTCCTCAAACACGGGATCGCGTTTGAAGACGTAACTTCGCTTTTCGAGGAAGGCGCTCGCCTACTCATTGATTACGATGACCGAGAAGAATATGGCGAAGACCGTTGGATCGGCATTGGAGCGTTGCGACAACACGTTGTAGTTGTCGTTTTCACTGAGCCTGGCCCTAACACTGTCCGTCTCATTTCTGCCCGTAGAGCAAACCGCGATGAAAGAACAAAATACTTCAACACCTTTGAAAACCGACTGGGAACGCCTGGATCGCATGACTGACGATGATATTGATTATGCAGATATCCCGCCACTGGGAGACGAGTTCTTTGCACAGGCGCGCCTGTACATTCCGCCCTCAAAACGAGCGAACTTCGTTGAATTGGACTCTGATGTCATGACCTGGTTCCAGCAACGTGACCAGCACTATCCGAACTTGATCAACGTTGTCCTGAGAAAGTATATCGAGATACAGCAGGAAATCGCCAGATAAGCAACAAACGAAATCCACGGCTCTCAACCGTGGGTTTCGCTCTCTTGGCCTACCCATCTGACAGCGCTGCGATCTGCGTAGCCAGGCTTATGCGTTTGTTCGACCTATCCTGGGGCAACCCCGCGCCTTCAGCCGCCGGACGCTCGCTGCCACCAACGCAGGACCCGCAGGGCGCGCAGGGTGTTCCAGCGGCCGGGCTGCCCCACGGCGTCCATTTCGAAGAAGACGCGGCCGGCCCAATTTTGTCCCTGCTTCCAGCGACCGTCGGCCGTGCGTTTGCTCAGCAGAAGCTCAATGGCATCCGTCATGCGTTCGTCTGCGGGCGCGTTGATCCACTGGAAGTAGTCGAGGGCGCGCAGGAAATCGTAGCGCCAGCGCGGCGGGAAGTATATCCGTGCCATGGCCGGATCAGCCACTTTGCCGGTGCGGTGCGAACGATAGAGACGATGCTGCCAGAGAAACTCGTGCGCCCGGTCAACCGCCGCCTGCACCTTGTCGGCCTCAGAGGGCGCCAGGAGCGTGTATTCGTGCAAACCTTCCAGCGCCGACAGCGTGGTGTGGAACGAGCTGTGCGTGGCGCCGTGCGGCCGTTCGCAGTTCCAGCCGCCGTCGTCCATTTGCTGGCCGAGCAGATGCGTAACGATCTGCGGCACGCGGTCATCCTGGCTGCGAAAGTAGCTGAGCAGCGCCAACACCATGCCGGTGACGCACGTTTCGCTGTACTTGTACGACTTGAAGAAGTTGATGCCGCCATCGTGGTAGAACCCTTTGTTCAGCAGCAGTGCGCAGCCGGCCTGCGCCTGCGCGTTGTCCGGAGGCAGGTCCAGGTGACGCAGCGTCAACAGGGTGTAGGTGGTCGAAATCCACTTCGGCGAGTAAAGCCCGCCGCCCCACGTGCCGGTCGGGTCTTGGCAAGCCAGCAGCTGCGCGCCCCAGCCGGTCAGCGCAACCTGCGCCCGGTCGGCCTCCCAGCGGGCAGGCGATTCATCCAACAAATCACGGCGGGTTTGCCAGCGAATGGCCGGGTCGCCCGCCAACAACCAGGCAATCGTCATCTCATCCATCGTTGTCATCAGGCCTCCTAGTCCGCTCGTATAGTTGTTGGCATCCGCATACCGATTCTACTCCATCGTTACGCATTTCCTCAAACGGTCGCCCGCGCCAGGTGCATTTCAAACTGGGGGCGGGTCGGACGCCGGGCGATTGAGATCGCTGCAGCCACTGCTAAGCCCAACCGGCGTGGGCTGCGCCCCGAAATTGAGATGCATCCCCCGCGCCCACGCGCGACAGGATCACGCCGCAAACGCAAGTCAACGGCTGTTGGTTGTTCTTTATTTGCAGGCGTTTTCGCCCACAACCCGCGCGCCCTGGGTAATTGATCCGCGCGGCGCCCGGCGATAAGACAAAGGAGAACTGATGCTCACACGCTGCGCATGGGCGGCGGCGTCCAACCCGCTTTACCTGGCCTATCATGATGAGGAATGGGGTGTGCCCCTGCATGACGACCGCGGGCTCTTCGAGATGCTGATCCTTGAAGGCATGCAGGCGGGGTTGAGTTGGTCAACCATTCTCAACAAGCGGACCAACTTCCGGCTGGCCTTCGCGGGCTTCCACGCTGCCAAAATCGCAGCCTACGATGTTGACGACGTGGCCGCGCTCTTAGCCAACCCTGGCATTGTGCGCAACCGGCTCAAAATCGCCGCCGCCATCAACAATGCCCAGGCCTTCCTGGCCCTGCAGGCGGAATTCGGCAGCTTCGACGCCTACATATGGCAGTTCGTGGGCGGCCAGCCGGTGCGCAATGCCTGGCAAGCGCTGCGCGACCTTCCCGCGCACACGCCCATCTCGGATGCGATGAGCAAAGATCTGCGGCGGCGCGGCTTCAAGTTCGTCGGCTCCACCATCTGCTACGCCTTCATGCAGGCAACCGGCATGGTCAACGACCATGTGGTCAGCTGCTTCCGCTATGACCAGGTTTGAACGGAAACAGGCCACCAACCGGGGCTTTTTGGCGCCCTGGTTCATGGCCTGTATCGCTATCCGGCAGATTGCCGCCCTGTCATGGGCTAGAGGATCAGCTCTGCTTTGACCATGGCATCCCCAGGCGTCTCGGTCAGCGTGAAGCCCAACTTCTGGCTAATGCTGCGCATCAAGTAATTGCTCGGCGCAAATTCGGCCTGGATGCGGCCCATGCCCTCAGCCCGACCCACCTCGATCAAGCGTTGCAGCAGTTCCTTGCCCAGGCCCTGCCCCTGGTAGCGGTCGTTGATCAAGAGATTGAAGCTGCCGGCGTCGGAGCCAAATACCTTCTGCAGGCGCGCAACGCCAAAGATGGCCCGCTCGCCAGTGTCTGGATCTTCGCCACGCGCCACCAACGCCATCTCACGATCGTAATCTATGAAGCACAGGCGTGAGAGGCGTTCGTGCGCCACGCGTTCGCCCAACAACATGGGGCTGAGGTAACGCATGTTGACGCTGCTCTCGGACAGCGTTTGGTGGAATTTCACCAGCATCGGCTCGTCTTCAGGCCGGATGGGCCGGATGATAGCCTTCTGGCCGTTTTTCAAGGTCCACCAGGCTGCATACTGACTCGGATAAGGGCGCACAGCCAGCCGCGGAAGCGCCTTGGCCGGCACGTCGGCGCCGTAGACTACCACGCGCGCATCGAGTGCGATCAACGACGCGCGGCCATCCGCCCTCGGCTCCATCGCCAGCAGGGGATTGATGTCAAGCTCCTTGATCCAGGGCTGCTCCACAATCAACTGACTGAAATTGACCAGGATCTGCTCCAGCGCGGCCATGTCCACTGCCTTGCGCCCGCGTACCCCTTTCAATGCCCGGCTGATCACTGTCTGTTCCACCATGCGTCGCGCCAGCGTGGTGTTGAGGGGCGGCAGTCCCAGCGAACGGTCTTTGAAGACCTCCACCAGCGGCCCACCGGAGCCGAAGAGCAGCACCGGTCCAAACTGCGGGTCCACGCTCGAACCGATGATCAGTTCATACGCGCCTTCCAGCTTGATCATCGGCTGCACGGTAACGCCCTGGAAATGCTCGGCCCCTACCCGCTCACGCACCGCCCGTTCGATCGCCCGATACGCGTAACCCACATCGTCTGCGTTTTGCAGGTTGAGGCGCACACCGCCGACGTCGGTCTTGTGTGTGATTGTTTCCGAATAGATCTTCAGCACGACGGGGTAGCCGAACTTGTCGGCCCAGGCCACGGCGTCCGCCTCACTGGTCGCAATTTCCGTAGGCACGATGGGGATATCGTACAGCGCCAGCAACTGCTTGGATTCGGTCTCAGTCATGATCGTACGGCCGGATGCGCGCACGGCATCCACCAACTGCGCTGCGTGGGCGCGATTTTGGCCGCCGGTCTCCACATCGGTGCGCAGCACAGGCGTTTCGTAGAGGCCGCGCAGGTTGTAGCTGTAACGCCACATGTAGTTGAACATGCGCGTGGCGGTGTCAGGGTAGTTGAAGGTGGGGATTGTGCCCTGATTGAGGATCGCCTCTCCCTTTTCTACGTCCGCCCCGCCCATCCAACTGGCCAGCACCGGCTTACCCGTCGTCTGGGCAAACGGCACGAGCGCCTCGGCCGTGCGCGTGGCATCCGTCATGGCCTGGGGCGTGAGGATGACGAGCAGCCCATCGCTGTTGGCGTCGCGGGCCGCAATTTCGAGCGCCTGCGCGTATCGCTGCGGGCTGGCGTCGCCCAACACATCCACCGGATTGTTGTGACTCCACGCGGATGGCAGGATCTTGTTCAGTTCCTCGTACGTGGCCTGGGACAGTTCGGCCAGCTCACCGCCGCCCATGAGCAGGGCATCGGTTGCCAGCACGCCCGGCCCGCCGGCGTTGGTGACGATCGTCAGGCGTCCCCCCGTGGGTCGCGGCTGCTTGGAAAGCACCTCGGACATATAAAAAAGATCGGAAATGCTGTTCACGCGCAGGACGCCGCTGCGCCGGAAAGCCGATTCGAGCACTTCGTCGCTGCCAGTCAACGAACCGGTATGCGAAGCGGCGGCCTTGGCTGCCCCTTCGGTGCGCCCGGGCTTGATGACAATAATCGGCTTGGTCAGCGCGATTTCACGGGCGGCCGAGAGAAACGCCCGTGCATCGCCGATCGTTTCCATGTAGATGACAATGCTCTCGGTGCGTGGATCATCGCCCAGGTAATGGATCAAATCGCCCCAGCCGACATCCAACATAGAACCGATGGAGACAAAGGCAGTGAAACCCACATTTTGCTTGAAGCTCCAGTCAAGAACGGCCGTGCACAGCGCGCCGCTTTGACTGATGAAGCCAACCTTGCCGGGGCGCGCAATGGCGTTGGCAAAGGTGGCGTTCATGCCGCTCAAGCAGTTCATCACACCCAGGCAGTTGGGGCCGATGATGCGCATCTTGTTGCGCGCCTGCGCCATGATCTGCGTCTCCAGCGCGACACCCTCCGGACCGGTCTCCTTGAAGCCGGCCGAGATGATGATCGCGCCGCGCACGCCAGATTCGACGCACTCGCCGATGATGTCGGGCACCGTGGGCGCAGGCGTCACGATCACCGCCAGGTCAATCGGGTCAGGCACCTCACGGATGCTTGGATACGCTTTGATGCCCAACACGTTGGGCCGTTTGGGGTTGATGGGGAAGATGGTGCCCCCGAAGGGACTGCTGATCAGATTCCAAAGAATGGTGCGCCCCACACTGCCTACTTTTTCGGTGGCGCCGATCAGCGCGATCGTCTGCGGGTTGAAGATGGCATGGAGCGGCTGCTGATCGTAACGGAGGTAATCGTGTGCCGGATCAATGCCCGGCGTTCGTGATGTTTGGGTCATCTTTCCATCCAGTTCTTGTTCTGTGATTTTACAGCTTATCCACGGCGTGCAGCGTGCGCTGCCGGCCACGAAACGTTGCCAACCAACGGATGCCCACGCGGCGCGTCATCCCCAGAGCCACATCGAATCCGGCCGCCAGGTCAGCGGGACGGTGGCTGTCCGAACCGAAGGTAATCCATTGATTAGTGCACTCGCTTGAGAATGATTGTAACACACGTCGTGTCGTGGTACAATACCTGCAAGCATTCTGTTACAAAATGGTCTTGTCCGATGAGCATTCTACCCATCAACCTGGATGATCTGATCAACGCCCGTTCGGTTGAGTCGGTGCGCCGCGAATTCAAAGGAACCTGGTCTGCTCCCATCCTGGATCAAACGATTCGCACGATCGGCGCCTTTGCCAACGATTTTTTCAACCTCAACGGCGGCTACATCGTGATCGGAGTGGATGAACATAACGGTTTACCGGTCTTGCCGCCGCGCGGCCTCGAAGGTTTCAATCTTGATGAGATTCAGAAACAGATTCGAGGAAACTGTAAGAAGATTGATCCTGAGTACCAACCAGTGATTGCGCCTGAGGTATACCAGGGAAAACAGATTCTGGTCATATGGGCTCCGGCCGGCGATGTGCGACCCTACCTGGCGCCAGAGGCGACCCGCGGCGGCGAGCGAAGGTATTTCGTCAGGCAAGGCGCTGAAACGGTCGAGGCCAGAAGTGAAATTCTGACCCAGCTCATGGCTATGACTGCCAAAGTTCCCTTCGACGACCGTCGCAGCCTGGGGCATACGATTGACGTGATTTCACCGGCGCTGGTTCGCAACTTCTTATCCGACATCAAGAGCGATCTCGTGTCACCGGGCGTCCAGATTGCAGATCAAGATTTGTATCGGTACCTACGAATTTCGGCCCAAGTGAACGGTTTCGATGCGCCCAGGAATGTCGCCCTCCTTTTCTTCGTCAATGAACCGGAGATCTACTTCCCAGGCGCAAGAATCGAAGTGGTGCAATTTGGAGATGGGGCCGGCGGCGACCTCATCGAAGAGAAGCTGTTCCGCGGGCCGTTGTCAGCGCAGGTGCGGCAAGCGTTGGACTATTTGGATGCCTTGAGCACTACGATGATTCGGAAGATTCCCCGGCAGGCCGAAGCCCACAAAACGGTCGCTTTTCCATACGAAGCGATGGAAGAAGCCCTGGTGAACGCAGTGTATCATCGCAGCTACGAAGGAGTGCAGGAGCCGGTAAAGGTCTACCTCTATCCTGACCGGATGGAAATCATCAGCTACCCTGGTCCGGTGCCAGGCATCGAAATGCGGCATTTCGAGGTGGGCGCGACCGTGCCTCCGGTGCCGAGTCGCAATAGGCGTATAGGTGAATTCTTGAAAGAACTTCGCCTGGCTGAAGGGCGCGGGACAGGCATTCCCAAAATCTACCGCAAGATGAATGAAAACGGTTCGCCGCGACCGATTTTTGAGTTTGATGAGAGCCGAACTTACTTTCGCGTTATTCTCCCGGCCCATCCCCAATATGTGGTCATCCACGCACTACGCGAAAGCGCCCATTTGTGGGCCGCAGGTGAGCGTCAACGGGCTATTGAGAACCTGGAAGAGGCGGCGAGTCGCGCAGCGAACTCCGGCGCGCTCGTGGCGCAGATGATTGAATATCACGCTTTCTTGGGTAATGCTCGCGCAGCTGAGAGGCTTTTTGCCAGCGTTCGCTCCGACGCGACGATGATGGATGCACATCTACCCTTCATTGCCATGGCGAGATATTACCTCGACATCGGCGAGCCCTTGAAGGCAGCAGACCTGCTTTCTCAAATTCCGTCGCCGACGAGAATTGATGACCTCATCGAGCTTGCTGTTTTGTACAAAAGGTCTGGCCGCTTTGCCGATGCACACAGCGTGTTCGCGTCAAATTACGACATGATCAAAGACAGCGCCAAAGCTGTACATGAATATGCTCAGACGAAGCTCAGGCTGTCTATGTCTTCAGCATCAAGAGACAGAGCGACGAAGCGGCGGCTGACGCGAGACGCGATTGAGTTGCTGCGACGCGCTATTCAGTTGTCTGACGATCGTGTTCGCAACGCATGGTGCTACTTCGACCTGGCCAAGGCGCTGACCTGGCTAAAAGCCCCAGATACTGAGATACGCCAGGCCTATGAAAAGGCGCTGGAGCTGCAGCCAAACGAACCACGATTCAGTGAGTCGTTCGAGGATTGGGAGCGAAAATGACAAGAATTACTACCCACACCAGAGAAATGACAGCGGCCGGCATAGTGGCTTTTCCCTAGAATCAAGGATTGATCCCATGATTTCAACCAGTTATCAGATCCCGGGCCTTGTCTTAACCGACCATGACTTCAGCGTGCCGCTCGATCATGCGCAGCCGCACGGCGAGCAGATCAGCGTTTTTGCGCGGGAGGTCGTTGCGGTTGACAAGACCCATGCGAACCTGCCCTGGCTCGTCTTTTTTCAGGGCGGCCCTGGCTATGCCTCGCCCCGCCCTGACAGCAACGGCGGTTGGCTCAAACGCGCGCTGCGAGATTACCGGGTCCTCCTGCTTGATCAGCGCGGCACCGGCCGCAGCACGCCGCTGACGTTCCAGACCCTGGCGCGCTTGCCGTCGCCCCAGGCCCAGGCCGACTATGTGAAAAACTTTCGCGCCGACGCCATCGTGCGCGATGCCGAGGCGATTCGCCAGACCCTGGCCGGCGCGGAAACGCCGTGGACTGCGCTTGGGCAGAGCTTCGGCGGTTTCTGCCTGTTGACCTATCTCTCGCTGGCCCCTCAAGGCCTGGCCGCGGCGCTCATCACCGGCGGTCTGGCCTCCCTGACCCGCCCCGTGGATGATGTCTATCGCGCCACCTATCGCCGGGTGCTGAGCCGGAATCAGCGCTTCTACGAACGCTATCCGCAGGATGTGGCGCGGGGCCAACGCATCGTGGACTACCTGCTGACGCACGATGTTCGCTTGCCGAGCGGCGGACGCCTGACTGCGCGCCGCTTCCAGCAGGTGGGCATGGGCTTTGGCGCCAGCAACGGCTTCGAAGAGGTGCATTACCTGCTGGAAAACGCCTTTGTCGCTGGCGCCCATGGCCCGGAAATCAACTTTGTCTTTCTGCGCGCGCTCGAGTCCATGCAGCCCTTTGACACCAACCCCATCTATGCCTTGCTGCACGAGCCGTGCTACTGCCAGGGCGCCGCCGCCAACTGGTCGGCGGCGCGCGTGCAAGCCGAATTCCCTGCGTTCGATCTGCACGCAGCCGCAAACGGCCAGACGCCAGTCTACTTGATGGGCGAAATGATCTTCCCGTGGATGTTCGAAGATTATGCCTACCTGCAGCCGCTGCAAGCCGCCGCGGAAATCCTGGCCGCGTACGACGGCTGGCCGCGGCTGTATGATGTGGACGTTCTGCGCGCCAACCGCGTGCCGGTGGCAGCCCTTTCCTACTACGATGATATGTATGTCGAAATGGCATTCGCAGAGGAGACAGCGCACACCGTGCGCGGCCTCAAGCTGTGGGTGACCAATGAATACGACCATAATGGCCTGCGCGCCGACGGCGAGCGTGTGCTGGGCCGCCTGTTGGACATGCTGCACGGCGCAGTCTAAACTGATCACGCCGGTCCACGCAATCGCGTGCAGCCGTTGGCCGGCAAGAACGACAAGGGGACTTAGATGGGATTTTTCGATACGCTCAAATCCGTCTTCAAGGGCGGCGGCGATCGCAAGCCGCCGGATGCCAGCGCCTGGTACTACGTGCGCTGCCAGCGCTGCGGCGAAGTCATCAGGGCGCGGGTGGACATGCGCAATGATCCGAGCGAAGATGACGACGGACAGTACATCGTACGAAAAACGCTGGTCGGGGGCGCGCGCCGCTGCTTTGCCCGCCTGGAAATGACCCTGACCTTGGACGCCGGCCGCCGCCTGCAAAGCCAGGAGGTGACAGGCGGCGAGTTCGTCACAGAGGCCGATTACACGGCGTCCCTGGCGTAGGGCAGGCCCGGCTGCGCCAGCGTGTGCCACACGCTACGATCCAGACGCCGCAGGTGGAGATGCACTGACCGCCGGCAGCGCCTCGACCGCGGCCTCGCGATCGAGCTGCGTATCTTCCCAAGACACCGGGTCTTCCAATGGCTCCAGGTGCGTCACGATGGTGACGCCCGTCAGCGCCTCGCGCACCTCGCGTTCAATCTGCTCCAGCAGTTGATGGCCTTGCTGCACCGTCCACTGGCCAGGCACCAGGATGTGAACCGACATGAAGCGCCGCGAAGCCGATTGGCGCGTGCGCAAAGCATGGAACTGCAGACCATGCACGCGATACTTGTCCAGGATATTGGTCACAATGCCGCGTTCAGGGACGGGCCAGGCTGTATCGAGCAGCCCAAGCGCCGAGCGCCGCACGAGCTGCACGCCCGACCAAACGATGTTGAGCGCAACGGCAATGGCAATCAGCGGATCCAGGCGCTCCCAGCCGGTCAATGCCACGGCCCCGATGCCGGCCACCACCCCGACCGAGGTCCAGACGTCGGTCATCAAATGCTGCGAGTCCGCCTCCAGCGTGATCGAGCCGAAGCGCTTGCCCGCGCGCCGCAGCACCAGGGCCACGCCCAGGTTGATGAGCGAGGCCAGCACGGAAATGCCCAGGCCCAGGCCAACCGCTTCTAACGGCTGCGGGTGCAGGAGGCGATTCCACGCCGCAACGCCGATGCTGATGGCCGCCACCAGGATCAACGCGCCTTCCACGCCGCTGCTGAAATACTCGGCCTTGTCATGCCCATAGACATGATCCTCGTCGGGCGGCCGCGCGGCCACGGTCAACATCGCCAGCGCCATCAGGGCGGCCGCCAGGTTGACCACCGATTCGAGGGCATCGGACAAGAGGCCAACCGAACCGGTGACGAAATAGGCGGCCGTCTTCAGGCCGATGGTCAAGATGGCCGCGGCAATCGAAAGCCAGGCGAAACGCGTCAACGAAGGTCGGTGCATGATCTATCCTTTCAATGACTGATCGTCTTGGTCAGTGATTTGTTGCACACATAGCATGTGGGGCGAAGTGAGGTATCGGTCAGTGTTTGGCAGACGGCGCACGGGTTGAGCTGACCACTGCGCAGGGGAACTTTCACACGTCGGCCGAGTTGGGTCGGGTCAACCGCGGCGCCGTACGTGATTGCAGCTTCGGGGCAAGCCGCCGCACAGATACCGCAGTCCACGCAGTCAGCGGCAATGAAACTAAGGTCAAACGCAGTCAAGGGCGCAGCATCTGGCGTGGAAGCCGCTTGCTCTTGCGTTGTCCAGCGAATCGCCGCCGTGGGGCAGAACCGCGCGCAGAGGCTGCACGCGCTGCATTCTGCACTGACTTCAACGGTAGCCCACGGCAGATCGCTGACATCAAGCGCCGGCGCGGAAGGCTGACCGAGTCGAGACAAAGCCGCCGTCAGGTGGCGGCGTTGATAGGGCACTTCATCGCCGCGCTGCAGTGGCGGCACGATGGTCATGTCAGGCGGCGCTAACGGATCAACAGCCACCGCGGAGACCACCTGCGCGGTCGTGCGCCGCAAGAAGGTCAGGAATTCGCGGCGTGAATAGGACGGCTGCTGACCGGAAAAGAGATCCACGCGATGCGATGCAACCAGCGCGCCTGGCTCGGTGAGCTGCGTACGCAGTTTCACCGCATGACCCCAGACTGCCAGCAAGCGATCAGCATGCGCCGCCGTCTCGCGAATCAGGGGCGCGGCCTTGCCGAGTGGACACCCGGCGCAGCCGCTGTCATTCAGCCACAGGTTGCGCTGCCGTGGTCTTGCCAGGTCCAGTAGCTCACCCAGGGAGAGCGCCGCCAGGCAGCGGCCGGTCTGTAACACCGCCTCCACGGGCGCGGCGGTTTTGTCGGCATGCCCATTGGCCGGGCACGTCAGTTCCAGCGCGCGCGCGGTGAGCGGCGCTGCGGCATCCAACAGCTTCTGATCATCCTGCATTTGCCTGGGAGTTGAAAAGACGCCCGTTGGACATTCCTTGAGGCAAACTCCGCACTGCACGCAGGCCTCCGGCTCGATCTGCACGTTCGGTCCGTAAACCGAGATTGCGGCGACCGGACACGCCTGCGCGCAAAGATCGCAGTTGGCCGCCTTGAATCGGCGATTGAGGCACAGGCCGTCATTGACAGCCGGCGTCTCGGCGCTGAATGTGGCGAAAAGTTTGGTCAGGAGCGTGAGATCAGGCATCTGGCAATCTACTCATCAGAGATAAAGGCCTGGCCGAAAAGCGCCATGTGGTCGCGACGCCCTTTCTAGCCAGTCTCCAGAGCAACAGGCAGTCGCTCAGCGCTGGTCAAGTATTGCATGCGCTGTTTCGATTGTATCACAGGGTCATGGGCAGGTCAAAGCACCGCACGGCAGATTGACAAACGGCGCTTCCTGTGCTAACATATGAATGGTTATTCATATGTTAGCGAATGAACGGCGGATTTGATGGATCCCAGTGTGATCAACATGGTAGATGAACATCCCTTGCAACAGGCTGTTCCGTTGCTGGCGCCTGAGCAAGCTGCGCGTCTGGCTGATCTTTTCAAGTCGCTGAGCGATCCAACACGCGTGCGTCTGATGTCGGCGCTGGCGCAGACGCCAGAACTGTGCGTCAGCGATCTCAGCACGCTCTTGGGCATGGGGCAGTCGGCGGTTTCGCACCAACTGGCCTACCTGCGTGAGATGAGCCTGGTGCGCATGCGCCGCGCCGGACGCCACATCTTCTACGCCCTGGACGATGATCATATTCAACGCCTGTTCGAGCAAGGTCTCGATCACGTGCGACATGGGTGATTCTGTGCAAAAGATCAAACTTGACCTGCCGGTCATTTTACCTGCAAACGGGGATTGCCAGCCCTGCACCGAACGTCTGTTGGAGACCTTGCGCCAGCGCGGCGGCCTCTTCGAGGCCCATCTCGATCACAACGGCGGCCAGGCGGCTCAACTATGCCTCCACTATGACCCCAGCCTGGTGACGATGGCCATGGTGGAGCAGCATGCGCGCGAGGCTGGCATCAGCGTGCAGCAGCGCTATCGTCACCGTGAGTTGACCATCGAAGGCATGGACTGCGCCGATTGCGCCCTGAAGCTGGAGCGCGGGGTGGGCCAGCTGAACGGGGTGCTGAACGCTGCGGTCAACTTCACGGCCGGCAAGATGTGGGTTGAGTATGACACCGATGCCGTGGACCAGAGCGTCATCGCCGGACGCATCCATCGGCTGGGCTATGCGGTGAAGGAAGAAGGCGCAGAAACCACGGGCGCGCAAGAAACAGCGCCAGCCTTCGTGCGCTTCCTCACGGCGCACCCGCGAGATGTCTCCACGCTGCTGGCGGGGCTGCTGCTGGCGGCGGCTGGCGCGCTGACGCTGGCTGGCGCGGCCGGCTGGATGGTCAATGCCGTGGCTGTGCTCGCAACCGCCACAGGCGGCTGGTTCGTGGCGCGACGGGGACTCAGCGCGCTGTGGATCAATCGCGAGCTGGACATGAACTTCCTCATGACGCTGGCAGCCGTCGGCGCGCTGGTCATCGGGGAGGTGCAGGAAGCCGCGCTGGTCATGTTCCTCTTCAGCCTGGGCGAAACGCTTGAAGCCTACACGATGGATCGTGCGCGCCAGAGCATCCGCAGCCTGTTGACGCTGGCGCCGGCCACGGCCACCCGCCTGACGGGCTGTCTGGACTGCGAGGAGCATCTGGGACAGGATGGCTACAGCGGCGGGATTTGCCCCTTCTGCGCGCAGCATGAGACGCGCGTGCCCGTGGCTGAACTGCGCGTGGGCGACCTGATCCTGGTCAAAGCGGGCGAACGCATCGCCATGGATGGAATCGTCACGGCTGGCAGCTCCACGGTCAATCAGGCTTCTGTCACCGGCGAAAGCGCGCCGGTAGACAAAGCCGTGCACGCCGAGGTCTTTGCCGGCACGCTCAATGGCAGCGGCGCGCTCGAAGTGCAGGTCACGCACCTGGCGGCCGATAACACGATCAGCCGTTTGATTCACCTGGTAGAACAGGCGCAGGCGCAGAAGGCGCCCACGCAGCGCTGGGTTGACCGCTTTGCGCGCATCTACACTCCCGCCGTGGTGGTGGGCGCGCTGTTCATCGCCCTGGCGCCTCCGCTCCTGGCCGGCCAGCCTTTCTGGAATCTGCCCGACGGAGCGCACGGCTGGCTCTACCGGGCGCTGACCATGCTGGTGATCGCGTGCCCCTGCGCGCTGGTCATCTCCACGCCGGTCAGCATTGTCAGCGCCATCAGCCGCGCGGCGCAGCAGGGCATTTTGATCAAAGGCGGCGCCTATCTGGAGGCGGTTGGTCGCTTGCGCGTCGTCGCCTTTGACAAGACCGGCACGTTGACGGAGGGCGAACCGGCCCTGACCGACCTGACGCCCAACCCAGACGCTGGGATGACAGCCAACGAGGTGCTGGCCGTGGCCGCAGCCGTCGAAAGCCGCTCCGAGCATCCGTTGGCGCAGGCTGTGGTGCGCGCGGCGCTTGAAAGAGGTCTCACGGTGATACCCGCGCTGGAGGTGCAGGCCTTGAGCGGTCGTGGCGCGCGCGGGCTGGTGGCGGGAAGCGATATCCTGGTAGGCAGCGTGGCCTTGTTTGAAGAGTTCGGGCAGATCCTGACGCCTGGCCTGACCCAGGCTGTGGCCGATTTGGAGGCAGCCGGGAAGACGGTCATGCTGGTGGGAAGAGCGACTGGGCCGGTGCTCGGTCTACTGGCCGTGGCTGACCGCGTGCGGCCGGATGCGCGCGAGGCGCTGGTCAGCCTTAAGCGTGCGGGCATCACCCACACCGTCATGCTGACTGGCGACAATGAGCGCACCGCACAGGCCATTGCCCGGCAAGCTGGCGTGGATGAGGTGCGTGCGAGCCTGCGGCCGGCGCAGAAAGTGGCCGCGGTGGAAGCGCTGCTGGCGACGTATGGCGCGGCGGCGATGGTGGGCGACGGCGTCAACGACGCGCCCGCCCTCGCCCGCGCATCAGTCGGCGTGGCCATGGGTGGCGCGGGCAGCGACCAGGCGCTGGAGACGGCCGATGTCGTGTTGATGGGGGATGATTTGCGCAAGCTGCCAACGCTGATCGCCTTGAGCCGTCGCGCCTGGCGCATCGTTCAGCAAAATATCCTTCTCAGTCTGAGCATCAAGGCGGTGTTCATGACGTTGGCCCTGTTTGGCGCCGCCACCCTCTGGATGGCGGTTTTCGCCGACATGGGCGCCTCGCTGATCGTCATCTTCAACGGCATGCGGCTGTTGCGCCGCGCCGCGAGCGAATGAGGACTGTCATCAGTCAGAAGCCGGCAGGCAAACCCATCGGGCGCGCCTGCCCAAATTAAAAGGGGGTTCGAGTATGTATTCCGTTATTGGATTTATCGTTCTGCTGCTGTTCGTTCTGGCCTCATCGGCCATCAAGATCGTACAGGAGTACGAGCGCGGCGTCATTTTCCGCCTGGGGCGGCTGATTGGCGCCAAGGGACCGGGTCTCTTCCTGATCATCCCGTTTGTGGATCGCTTCGTCAAGGTGGATCTGCGCACGATCACGCTCGATGTGCCGGCACAGGAAGCGATCACCAAGGATAATATCACCGTCAAAGTGAACGCGGTCGTCTACTTCCGGGTGGTGGATCCATCGGCCTCGGTTGTCAACGTGGAGGACTATCGCCGGGCGACGTGGAACATTGCGCAGACAACGCTGCGTAACGTGCTGGGCCAGTCGGAACTGGACGAGCTGCTGCAGCATCGCGAAAGCATCAACTCCAAGCTGCAGCGTATCATTGACGAAGCCACCGAACCGTGGGGCGTCAAGGTCTCCATCGTGGAAGTGAAGGACGTGGAACTGCCGCAAACGATGCAGCGCGCGATGGCGCGGCAGGCCGAAGCCGAGCGTGAGAAGCGCGCCAAGATCATTCATGCCGAAGGTGAATTCCAGGCTGCGGTGCAGCTGCGCAACGCCGCCAAGACCATGTCGGACGAGCCGATCGCCATTCAACTCCGCTACCTGCAGACGCTAACCGAAATCGCCGTGGAGAAGAACTCGACGATCATCTTCCCCCTGCCCATTGACCTCTTGACCATCTTACGCAGCATGGTTACGTCTCTGCCAATGGTGTCCACACCCGAAGCAAGCGTCCCGGCCTTGACCACGCCCGCGACCAGCGCCCCCGACGTGGCCGTGGGCTAGGGATGTATGTGAGTTTTGGGGCGTAGCCCACCTTCTTGGGCTACGTCGAGGTTGCCGCGATTCCAATCGCCCGGCGCGTCAGGCGTCGGGCGATTGTCATTTGGCGCAAAGTCCGGGTGAATGTATTACCAGCCGCGCGCGAAATCAGAGCCGGTGCGTGCGTTAGGCGCTTCTGAAGGCTCCATGCCTCATTCCACCGGCGGACGGCGCCTATGAACGACTGGATGCAGCGCAACTTCAAGACCCTGGCCCTGACTCTGCTTTGGCTGCTCAGCCTGGGCGGCGTTGCGCTGTTCGTGCGCCGTCCAACGCCTACCCCCATCGAGATCATTCCGCCGCCCACGGCCACGGCGACGCCGCTGCCCACAGTCACGCCGACGCCGTCTCCGTTGCGCGTTTACGTCAGCGGGGCCGTATCCAAGCCAGACGTTTATGTCCTCACGCCAGGCGCGATCGTCAAGGATGCAATCAGCGCGGCTGGGGGCTTTGGGCCAAACGCCGACCGCGCCAACATCAATCTGGCCCAGCCGCTGTACGACGGCGCGCAGGTGCATGTAGCGAGCGAGGTGGCGCAGGCGACATCGCCGCCGGTCGGAGTCAGCGGACCAGTGGCAACGCCCACCGTCGCGCCCACCAACCTCTCGAACCTGCCGCCAGCCAAAGCCACCCTCGCGCCCGGGACCAAGATCAACATCAACACCGCCAGCCTCAGCGAGCTGCAGCAGCTGCCCGGCATCGGGCCAGCCATGGCGCAGCGCATCGTGGAAGGTCGGCCCTATCGAAGCCCGCAGGATCTGAAAAAAGTCAAGGGCATTGGCGATGTGACGTACGGCAAACTGGCGCCGTTGATTACGGTGCAGTAAAGTGAGCCGGAGCGTCAACCCCGATCTGACTCGCTGCGTAGGACATGAAAAACCCCGCAGCGCCCCTTCTGCTATCGGTCATCTCCCTATCCTCATTTTCAATCAGGCCATGGCGTGGTATAATCCGCACGTCAGATTAACGAAGGAGGCCTGACAGCCCATGACCATTCTGAATCGCATCAACCGCATGGTGTTAGAGCACGGACGTGTGGTCAACGATTCTATCCTGAGTGTGGACACCCTGCTCAATCACCGCATTGACTATGCGTTCAGCGCCTACTGCGGCGACGCGCTGGCGCATCTGGTCAAAGGCCAGCCAGTTGATGTCATTCTCACGGCCGAAGCCAGCGGCATCAGCGTGGCCGTCTTCATGGCGATCGTCCTCAACAACGAGCAGTGGCCGCACCCGGCGGCCGTTGTTTTTGCCAAGAAGAGCCGCCCGGTCACGCTGGCTGAGGATGGCTTCTATGTGATCAACAGTTACAGCCGCACCAAAGAGCGACCAGTGCAGCTTTTCCTGGGTAAACATGTCATTGCGCCTGGCGCGCGCGTCTTCATCGTGGATGACTTCATGGCGCGCGGCACCACCATGTCCGCGCTCGGCGACCTGGTCCTGCAAGCCGGCGCGCAGATCGTCGGCTTCGGCGCTGTCATCGAGAAGGTGTTCGAAAACGGTCGCCAAGAACTACAGCGGTTTGGCGCGCCGGTTCATGCGCTCGTGCAGGTCACATCGCTGGCGGGCGGTCGCATTCACCTGGCCGCCATCCCTGAGGCGGCCGCGTGACTCCCTGCGACCTCTTTGTCACGTGCTTGATTGACCTATTCTACCCTGACACCGGCGAGTCCGCGGTAGCGGTGTTAGAAAAACACGGCGGCCAGGTCAACTTTCGACCGACGCAGGAGTGCTGCGGCCGCTTTGCGCTCGAAGCCGGCTACGTCAACGACGCCATCCAGCAGGCGCAGCATTTCTGTGATCTCTTTGCCGATGCCGAGAACATCGTTGTGCCCTCCGCGGCCTGCGCGGCGATGATCAAGCTCGAGTACCCGCGCCTTCTGCCCAACGATCCACGGGCGGCGACGCTGGCCGGCCGCACGTGGGAATTCAGCCAGTTCTTGGTTGATATCCTGCACGTCAGCGATCCGGAGGTGGCCTACGCAGGGAAGATCGCCTACCAACCGGCCTGCCATCTCCTGCACGATCTGCACAGCGCAGGCCAGGCGCCTGCGCTCCTCAACGCCGTACAGGGCGCCGCGTTGGTGTCCTGGCGCGAATCCGATGAATGCTGCGGCTTTGGCGGCCCCTTTGCACTCAATCTGCCGGAGATAGCGGACTCGATTCTCGAAAGTCATGTTCGCCATATCGAAGCCAGCGGCGCTGATCTTGTGGTCACCTGTGACCCCGGCTGCCTGCTGCACCTCAAGAGCGGGCTGACTCGCGAGGGGTGTCGAGCGCCAGCCGTGCACCTGGCGGACCTGTTGGCCGGCCAGGTCACGCCGCCGGTGCGCCCACCGCCGGCCAAGCCGGTCAAACCGAAGCTGCGTCCGCGCCCCTGGTAGACTGCCGCCCATTTGGAGACAGAATCGTGACCGTTCACCCTTCGTCCTGGCAGTATCCCGATCCATCGCCTCCCGACAGCCGCCGCGACTGGCTGCTGCTCGGCCTGGCCGTGATCGCCATCATCGGCATCACGCTGCTGGCGCCGGGCGGGCTGCTCGACAAAGCCGACAAAGTGGGCTATGCGGTTTGCCATCGCATCACCGTACGTTCCTTCTTGATCGGTGAGCGGCAGATGCCGCTCTGTGCGCGCTGCACCGGCCAGTACCTGGGCGCGGTCGCCGGCCTGCTCTATCTCTTGATCCGCAGGCGCGGGCGCGCCAGCGAGCTGCCAGCCACGCCGGTGCTGGGCGTACTCTTTCTCTTCCTCGGTCTCTGGGCCTTCGATGGCGTCAATTCGTACTTGACTCTCTTCCCTGGCATGCCGCATCTGTACGAGCCGCACAATATCTTGCGCGTGAGCACCGGCCTGCTGCAAGGATTTGCCGTGATCAGCCTGGTATGGCCTGTTTTCAACCTGACGGCCTGGGCGCAGCCTGACCCGCAGCGCTCGCTTGACCATGTGCGCGAGCTGGCCCTGCTGGTGGGCGTAGGCGCGCTGCTCGTGCTGGCGCTGCAGAGCGACGTGGAAGCCATCTTGTTCCCCCTGGCGCTGATCAGCGCGCTGGGCACACTGCTGATGCTGACACTGGTGCTGACGGTAATGGTTCTGCTGATTCTGCGCCGCGCCAACCGCGCACGCGCGTGGCGGCATCTCATTATGACGCTGGCGCTCGGCCTTGCCTCCAGCCTGACCCTCATCGCGCTGATTGACGCCGGCCGCGCGGCATTGACCCAGGCGCTGGGTTTACCGTTTTAACCACGCATCCCGACTGGCCTGGATTGCCAGACGCATCGAAATTTGCTATAATGCGTCTTGTTGTTTGATCCCCACGGTTCTCCCACCCAATTCTCTCTTTTTTTCTCATCACGATCGCAGGAGGCATTGTCATGATTCAGGGTGTCAATTTCAGCGAAATGATCAACCAGAGCATCAAGGTGCTCACCCAACCCCGCATCGAAACCTTCGAGCAGTTCGAGAAGCACGGCGGCCAGCGCGAGGCGCTGACCTATGTGGCCGTGGCCGCGGGCCTGGCCGGCATCGTCGCCTTGATTGTCGGCATTATCACCGGTGGTATTGGCGGCGCCATCATCGCGTTGGTGGGCGCGCTCGTGGCCCCGTTGCTGTCCTTCTTTATCTTTGCCTTTGTCGTCAACTGGATGGGCAAACAGCAGGGCGGCACGGGCACGCAGGATGAGGTGTTCTACTCCTGCGCCCTCTACACCGCGCCCATTCTGGCCGTCACCGGCATCGTGGGCAACATTCCAGTCCTCGGTTGTCTGTTCGCCCCCGTCAGCCTGATTTTGGGGCTCTACCAAATCTATCTCGGCTACCTGGCCACGCGTTCCTCGATGAACCTGGATCAGAATAAGGCGATCATCACTGTAATCGTTGCCATCATCGCGCAGTGGATTGTCTTCGCTGTGATCACCGCGATTGTCGCCGCGATTGCGGTCGGCATCGGTGTGAGTTCAGGCGCCATCAAGCTGCAGTAGGAGGGGACTTTTTTGGACATTCAGAAATCCTTCACCTTCCCGCTCGACGATGAGAAGTGGACCAACAAGGTGCTCGTGGGCGCGGTCATCAGCGCAGTGCCCATTCTGGGCATGGCCGCCAGCGGCTACGGCCTGGACGTGATCAAGAACGTCGTCGAAGATGAGTCGCGGCCCCTGCCCACGTGGGACGACATTGGCGCGATATTCATGCGCGGGTTGATCTACACCATCGGCGTGATCGTCTACTTCTTGCCCTTGCTGATCCTCGGCTGCCTCTTCGCCGTGATTGGCGGCGGCCTGGGCGCAGCCGTGGGCGATTCGCAATCCGCGCAAGACTCTTTCGGGGCCTTGTTGGGCGGAGCCGGTCTCCTCTTCGGCTGCCTGGGTTTGCTCTACACGCTGGCCGTGCTGGTCATCCTGCCCGCGGCCACTGTACGCTTTGCCCTGAGCAACAGGCTGAGCGACATGTTCAAGTTCAGCGTGTTGTTCGATGACATTCGGCGCAATGTCTCCGGCTACCTGACGGTCGTCCTGGTCATCATCGTGGCCGGCATCGTTCTGGGCGCGGTGGTTAGCCTGGTTACCGGCGTACTGGCCTTCATCCCGATTTGCGGCTGGATCGCCGCCTGGCTCATCAGCGCCGGCGCCAGCTTCTACGTCCAGTTGGCGGCCAGCCATCTGTGGGGCCAATTCTATCGCGGCGCCCGCGCCGCAGGCACCGTCGCCCTGTAAACGAGCTGGGCGGTCATAATCAAAAAGGACGCCGACCTTGACGGATCGGCGTCCTTTTTGATTCCCCACAGTCCACCGGGCGCAAGCAACAAACGCTCACCTGTGGTTAATCCTGCTGCTGGCCGTCCTGGTGACGTCAGCCCGGCCAGGGCAGTCTAATAATTGACGTAAAACGAGAACGTCGTACAATCTGGTAAACTATAGAATAAACCACAGTCAGGAGGTCATTCGATGAGCTGGTCGTTTCGGATCGCCCAGGTCTTTGGGATTGACATCAAGATCCATATCACCTTTTTCCTCATTCTCATTCTGGGGGCGGTTCAATGGGGCGGGCCAGCCGGCCTGAGCGGCGCGGCCTTCGGCGTCCTTCTGATGCTGCTTCTCTTCACGTGCGTCACCCTGCACGAACTGGGACACAGCGTGGTGGCGCTGCATTTTGGTATTCCCGTGCGCGAGATCATCCTGCTGCCGCTCGGCGGCGTGGCCGTCATCGGCCGCAACCCCGACAAGCCGCTGCACGAACTGCTGATCGCCATTGCAGGCCCGCTGGTCAACGTTGTCATCGCCATCATTCTGCTGCTCATCAGCGGCTTTGCGATCGGTCTCAACGTGCTCGATGGCCGTGGTCTGCTGAGCGGCCTGCAGATGACGCCCTCGCTCTCCACGCTGCTGGTTTGGCTGTTGTCCGCCAACCTCAGCCTGGTGATTTTCAACCTGATTCCGGCCTTTCCGTTGGACGGCGGCCGCGTGTTGCGCGCACTGTTGGCCATGGCCATGGGTTACCCCCGCGCCACGGTCATCGCTTCTGGCATCGGCCAGGTGGCGGCCATCATCCTGGGCATCGTTGGCGTTCTCAGCGGCAACTTCGTGTTGGCGTTGATTGCCATCTTCATCTTCACCGGCGCCGGGCAAGAAAGCTCCGAGGCGCAGGCGCGCACCGTCCTGGACACCCTGCGTGTGCGCGACGCCTACAATCGGCACGCCATCTCCCTGACCGTGGGCGATCGCATGAGTAAGGTGGTGGGCCACATCCTCACCAGCTACCAGCCCGACTTCGCGGTGACCCAGGGCGACCGCCTGCTGGGCATCATCACGCGCGAGGATGTGCTGCGCGCGCTGAACACAGAAACCAGCGATCTCTATGTAACCCAAATGATGCGTCGCGACTTCGTGCGCGTCAACGCAGACCAGTCGCTGCACGAGGTGCGAGACATCATGAGCGAGAAGGGTGCGCGCACGGTTGCCGTGTACGATAACGAACAGTTCTTGGGCCTGGTGAGCCTGGAGGACATTGCCGAGGCGTTCACAGTGCTCAGCTTTGTGCAGCGCTTCGAGCAGCGGCGCACCACGGCTGGTTCGCAGCCAGCCTGAACACCCAAGCAGGTCAAGCCTGCTCTGCAAGTAGACGCCATGAGCCACCATACACCCGATCCACGAGAAGAAAGCGCGGACAGCAGCCTCGCCGGCAGCGAGTATGAACGCGGCCTGGCGCTGCTCGCCGAACTGCGCGAACGACCAGGCGCGCCAGACGAAACTCTGCAGTTGTGGCGCCTCGCGGTCGCGGGCGCGGCCGCGGCCATGACGCCACACGGTGAGCGCGGCGAAACCGCGTCAGAGATTCTAGCCGAGCTGCCACAGGCGCGCGCAGACCAGTTGATCCAGATGTCCCGCACCCTGCTCAAACAGGCCAATCCACGCGCCTGGCGCGGCGTGATTCTGCTGGCCGAGGCTTTGGCGTTGCGCGCGCGTGTGCTGCGCCTGCCCATTGCGATCGGTGAAGCGCCTGCGCGGCGCGAGCAGGCCATCGGCTTTGCCCTGGCGCAAGCCCAGCGTGCGCTGAAGCGCCGCCAGCATCAGCGCACCCTCAACATTCTGCACGACCTCCTGGCGCTGGCGCCGGACAATCAAGAGGCGCAGGCGCTGCTTGACGCGCTTGCGCAAGCAGCCGAACCGCGCGGCCGCCCATCACGCCGCCGCGATGTGGTTCCTGAGCCGTTTGGCGCGGCCGATGATCCGTTTGCGGAGACGCCGACGCCCCCTCTGTCAATTTGGGATGAAGTCGAACTGCCAGACGCAGAGCCAGAAGCGCCGCGCGCCGCCGCGCCGCTGCGCGAGGTGGATCTGCGCTTCGTCCTGGGACCAGAGGGGCCGGTGGCGCGCTACCTGGGCAACCGCTATGTCTTTCGTCCAGGCCAATTACAAATGGCGGAGACGGTGCTGGAAGCGATACGCAGCGCCAGTCATGCGCTCATCGAAGCCGGCACTGGCTCAGGCAAATCGTTTGCCTACCTGGCGCCGGCCATCTGGTCAGGCCAAAAAGTCCTGGTCGCCACCGCCAATAAGCTACTGCAAGATCAGCTCTGGCTGAAGGACATTCCCGCGCTGCAGCAGGTCGCGCCGCGACCATTCAAGGCGGCGCTGCTCAAAGGGCGCAGCAATTACATCTGCAATCGTAAGCTCGACCAGATGGCGAAACGACCGACCGATGAGCATCTCAAGGCCGGTTTTAGCGCCGGCCGCTTCATCGAGTGGGCGCAGTCCGATTCAGGCGAGATGGATGCGCTGAACCTGCCAGAACGTCTGCGGCCGCATCTGACCATTGAAAATCATGAGTGCCTGGGGAACCGCTGCCCGCTCATCCGTCTTTGCTTCTACGAGCGGGCCAAACGCCGTGTGGAACAGGCGGATGTGGCCGTGGTCAACCATTCGCTGCTGGCCCTGAATCTCAACAGCGAGACGCCTTTCTTTCCCATGCCCGATGTCGTGGTGGTGGATGAAGCGCACGAGCTGGCGAACTACACGGCCGCAGCCCTGCAGTTGACACTGACCTATGGCAAAATCCAGGGCATCATCAACTCGAATCACCTCAACTACAACCTGCCGGGCGACCTGCGCGGCCAGTTGCAGCGCGACAACAACACTCTGTTTGTAGATTTGACCGAAAATGCGCCGCGCGAGGCGTTTGGGCGTTGGGAGCTGCTTGGCGCGCAGCCGGACATGGCGCAGTTGGCGCTGCATTTACAGGAAACGGCCAAGGCGCTGCAAACGATCAAAACGCCCTACGGCAGCGAGGAGATGAACGCGGAGTTCCGGCGCTTCGTGGAGCACTTGACGCTGTCGCAGTTTGAACTGCAGATGATGGCGGCCGAAGTGCCTGCGGGTCGGGTGCGCTTCGTCGAACGCATGAATGACGGCGACCCGCGCTCCATCTTCGTAATCCAGCGGCCATTGGAAGTCAGCGATTTCCTGGCCGAACACCTCTTCGACAAGGTCAAGACGGTCATCTGTACGTCGGCCACGCTGCGCACGTCCGACGGCTATGATTACTTTCGCCGCCAGGTGGGCGCGCCAGAGCGCTGTGTGACGCTGGACGTGCCCAGCCCCTTTGACTACGTTAACAGCGTGTTGATCTACACCGCGCCCCATCTGACGCCGCCGGATCGCAACGGCGATGAGGAGACGTATCAACTCGAATTGGCGCGCGAAGTCTACCGGTTGATCACCTACAGCGGCGGGCGCGCACTCATCCTGTGCACCTCGCTGGCCCGCATGCGCTACCTGTATGACACAATCAGTCCGCACGTCAGGTATCCCCTGCTCAAGCAAGGGGATGCCCCGCGCGCAGACCTCGTGCGCCAGTTTCAGGCCGCGGGCGATGCCGTGCTCTTTGCCACGCGCTCGTTTTGGCAAGGCGTGGACATCCCCGGCGAGGCGCTGAGCCTGGTGGTGATTGACCGCCTGCCCTTTCCGGTGCCGTCCGACCCGGTGGTGGCCGGCCGTGATCGCCTGATTCGCGCCAGCGGCGGCGAGCCTTTCTACCAACTCATGCTGCCCGAAGCGACGCTGGCACTCAAGCAAGGCGTCGGCCGCCTCATGCGCTCCGAATCTGACCGCGGCGTCATCGCGCTGCTCGACTCGCGCCTCTTGCACAAGTTCTATGGTCACAGCGTCCTCGCCGCGCTCCCGCCGGGCCGCGTCACCACGAACCGGCTGGATGTCAAGGCCTTCTTTAATGCTGAATTCTGAACGCGGAATACTGAATGGGGGGAAGAGAGTCCGCGTGCAAAGTACATTCAGCATTCCCTGTTCAGCATTCCACGTTCGTTACGGCCCAGTCACAGTCGGCTGTCCTGCGGCCTGCCAGCCCTTCAACCCGCCGGCCAGGCTGGTCACCTGGGTGAAGCCAGCCTTGAGCAGCACGTCGCGCCCGGTTTGGCTGCGATTGCCGGAGCGGCAGACGACCACGACCGGCTTGTCCTTCGGCACTTCTTGCACACGGCTAGCCAGTTCGCCCAACGGAATGAGCGTTGAGCCTGGAACGTGATAGTCGTTCCACTCAGTCGGTTCGCGCACATCCAAGATGAAGGCGCCCTGGTCCCGCAAGGACGCAGCTTCATTCACGGTAATCTCCGGACGCAGCGCCTGGGCGACAGCGCCTTGGGTCGAGTTGGCGGTTCTCTGCGACAGCAGCACAGCGCCCACGATGCCGATCACCAGGACAATGGCTGCGCCTATCAGCAGCGGCGCGTTGTTGCGCGCCGCCGACGTTCGTTGTTGTTTCGCCGATTTCTTGCTCACAATTGATCTCCTTCTGGCTGTCATGCCGCCATGTCGTGGATCAAACGCTCCACTTGCCCCGGCAAAAATAGAATGTCGAAAACCAGGGCGCCTACATGACGCCTGCTCTGCGTTAGACGCAGAAGGCGCCCAAACGTTGCAACCGCGCAACGAAGTGTAAGGGATGCGCGCCGGCCAACGGCAACCTGGGGTTTGATAGAGCTGCCGCCACAACCCAACTCAGTGCAGGAGCAACGGACCTTGGGCAACAAAATGAGGCTTGCTGGGTGGGCAAGTCTCATTTTTTCATGCAGGGCGCCGATTGATGTGCTCCGCCGCGCCGATTACCGTGTGCGCGTCCACGGCCGACGGGTTGCCAGGCCAGCCAGCAACACAGCAGTCGCCAATAGGACGGCGATGCGCGGCCAAGTCGGTGTGGCGGACATCTGGACCAACCGCACAGCCGTCGGCGTCGTGTAGTCTACACTGACCGGCCCATACCTGGTCGTCACGCCGTAGATGTCCAGGGCCTCAACCCAGTAATAGTACGTGACGCCGGGAACCAAATCAGCGGCGTCTTCCCAGGTATAGACAAAACCGTTGGAGCTGCCCGGCGACTGCGACGGGATCAGCGTCTGATTCAACTGGCGCTCCGGCCCAGTCGCCGACGCGCCGCGATAGAGGTTGAAGCCGAGGTTGCCCAGTTCGCTGACGGTCTCCCACGTGACGAGGATGTGATCTGGATAGGCTTCAGCGTCGAAAGAAGCCAGCATGGCGGCCAGGGGTGAGCCGGAGAACGCCGTGTGGTCGGAGAAACTGTTGACCACGCTGGACAGCGTATTGGTGTCAACGTCTGCCTGGTTCTTGGTCGTCCAGCTCGCTCCGTCCCATACCTTGTGATACAGGTCAGCCTCGGTTTGCGCCGGCGTCCCACCCAACACCACATCGCCATCCGTGTAGGTGAAGGACGCGGCGCAGGTGAAGGTGCTGTCAGTGCTGGTGGCAGTCCAGTAGCGCGTGATGTAGGTTGGGTAGTTTGCCCCCGGCCAGTTCGGATGCCGCGCGTTCGTCACCCGCACGCAGACGGTGCTGGCGCCCAGGTCAGCCGTGAAGTTCAGCGTAGACGGCGAGTACTCCGTCGCGCCATAAGCATCCCCGACTGGGAACTCGAAGCTGCCATTGCCGCTGTAACCCTTGCACAGGAAGCCATCGCCGGCGGCCGCGCCGTCCACATCGGTGACGACCATGCTGGCCGTGGAGCCGAGGTGGCTGATGCTTGCGCCCGCGCCCAGGGTCAGGTTGTATGCCGCGACCTTCAGCAGACCATCGGTCAAGGTGAGAAGGTTATTGACTACCGTATTCCGGCCCAGGCTGACGCCGGCGCTGTCGGCGCTGGTGTTGACGATGGTCAAATAGGCGAAAGTTGTATCCACACTGCCGCCGATGCTTTGCGCCGCGGAGCCATTGAAAGCGACGGTGCTATAGTCAGGAATGAAACTGCTGCTGTTCGTCCAGTTGCCTGCGACGTTGAGAGTTGAGACACCGGTACTCAAGCTAGGTCTCAGTGTTCCCCCGTTGAGGATCACGTTTCCGGCCACATTGACTGTCGGATTGGTTGTGCCGGATGCGCCTGAGATATAGAAGTTTCCACTGCTCACCGTCAGGTTCCCGCCAACATTCAAGGTCAGCGCGCCGGAGCTTCCTGAGACATAGAGCGTCCCGCCATTCACGAGCACATTGCCGGCAACATTGTTTGTTGCGGTGGCAGAATTCGCCAGGCGCACCGAGCCAGTACCGGTGGATGTGACCGTCAAATTCCCATTAACGGTTGCTAAGTTGCCTGACAAACTCATATTGGCTGTTTGACCTGTGGAGTTCCAGGTGACATTGCCAAAGGCTTGGAATGGACTTGGCACACTACTAATAATCCCTGTAAACAAAACCGTTGACGCTACGTTCCATGCTTCCGTTGGAATGGTTCCGCCGTCTCTCGCATGTTGGTAGACACTGCCTGCGCCAAAGGAACCGGTTCCGATCATTGTAACTGTCCCAGCATTGACGAGAGTCCCGCTCACGGTCATATCGGGAGCGCGACTGCCGTTGTTGATCGTCAACGCGCGGCCACTGTTGATGGTTAGCGTCCCACCAGAATCAACTTGCGCACCCATGACGGAGATATCAGCCGTGTTAACCGTTAACGCGCCGCCGCTTTCGATCTGGAGCAGTGAATCGGCATGAGACAGCGTAAAGGCGCTCCCCGTGGTCATACTGTGACCATTTTGGATCACAAAATAGTCAGGGCCGTTAAAGTTAGCGGGTTGGCTGCCGCCACCGCCTCGTGACGTATTCCAACTTGCGAGAGCGCCAGCGTTGAGAGAACCTTGGGAGTAGTAAACATTGGCGCCGGAGGCGCCGATGGCAAAGATCGAGCCGGTGCTCCAGGTCGCCGCTGATGATTCCACATACACACCATTCGCATCACTACCGCCGGAGCCGACATATTTTTCCCAGCTCGTGCCATTGCAGTGATAGATTGCCAGGGTGTAGGGAGGAACAACGGTGTTCCCATTGGCTTCATTTGGGTCGTTGGCGGAAAAGTACAGCCGCATTCGGTACGGTCCATAGGGAGCCGTGCCGCCGCTCGACGTCAGGTCGAATTGGCGTAACACCGGCGTTGTCGGGAACGGATTGACGCCACAAGCCGAAGGCGGTTGCTGATTCGATGTAATGGTGATATTCGTGTCAAAGAGGCTGTTGCCGCTCTGTTTCTGGAGGATGACCGCATCGCGATTGCGCGCGTCTTTGAACGTAAAGGCGCCGAAGTTGATGACCGTTTGCTGCGGGGCTACGCGACGCAGTTTGCCATTCTGAGTGAATTGGGTACAGGCTCCGCCGGTCGCCGCGCTGATAAAGTCATCGGTCGTGTCCACGGTGGTGTTGGCGTTGATCGCGAGATTGCAGAAAGAGAGGGTGCCTTCTGTCTGAGCAGGCACGTTTGCCGTTACAACGCCGTTCTTGGCAAAGACGCTGGCGCCAGTGCCAGCGTTGAAGGTTCCACCCCCTGTCCAATCGCCATTGACAGTTAATGTCGAACTGTCCGCATTCCAGATTCCGCCAAAGAGATTGAAGTTGTTGACCGTGATCGCATAACTTCCACCATTCCAGGTGGCGTTGTTATACAGAGACAAATCGTTGACGGTGATGTCTCCCACGACGTTCACCGTCACGGTCCTGCTGGCCGTCGTAACGCTTTCCAGATAGGTCCCGGCATAAATCGTGACTGTGCCACCGGACGCGACATTGGTCATCGCTTCGCCAATCGTCGCATAGCACGGCGAATTGCCGCCGCACACCAGGCCGGGGTCGGCGTAGGTATTCACATTCGACGATGGAGAGACATCCACCGTCCATGCGCCGCGTCCGTGGGTGCCGGCGATCAAGATAGTGGAACCGGTGCTGTTGCCGCCGCCCATCCATTGCAGGTCGAACGTTGCAACGTTAGCGGGACCATCGCCGTTCGCGGCGCCTGCTGGCACGTTCCAAGTTGCGCCAGTATCAACACTGGCAAAGATGCCGATCTCGGTTCCGACGTAGAGCCAGGCAGCGTTGGAGGGATTGATGGCAAACGCATAGATCGGCGCCTGGGGCAAATTGCTCGTGATATTAGTCCAAGTTGTGCCGCCATCAGCCGTGCGCCACGCGCGATTAGCGCCAAAACCGGTAAATCCCACATAGACGATGTTGCTATTGTTCCGATCAATGGCAATGGCGCCAACCTGCGTCCCAGGCTTGTTAGCGCCGATATTCGTATCCACGCGCGTCCAGGTAGCGCCGCCATCTGTTGTCATATCAATGCGGCTGTTGGCATAGCCCACCCAGATCACGTTCGAGTTGCTCGGTGCAACGGCAATGGAAACAATGTTGCTGCCAATCGAAGCTTTGATCGCCGTCCATTGCGGTCCGCCCGTCGGACTGTTATAGACGTACGGCGTCCGCGCATCGTTGGTGACCCAAAGGGACAAGCCTCCCACCAGGAGCCGATTGGCGTTGTTCGGATCGAGCAAGATGGGCGCGATGAAATTCGCGGCGCCATTGCACGCATCGTCTATCCGGTACGGCGCGGCGCGGCAGACCCAGGCGCTGCCATTGTAATAGGTCCCATAAATAAAATCTGCACTCGATCCGCCATTACTACTGCGATGTACCTGAGCGTTGGTGTATTCGCTGTACAGGTAATTGGGATTGGTTGGGTCGGCGACGGCTTTGCCCCCGTCACCGCCAAACGCATAGGTCCATGCGTTGGGTGCGCCGGGCGTGCCCCTGGCTACGCCGTTGTCCTGGGCGCCGCCATACAGGACGCCGTTGCCGTTCCCCGACACGCCGTAGAATTGCGTAATCCCCAGGTTGTTGTTCAAATACACCCACCCATTATTGTAACCGGGCGGATTGTTCCCAGCCGTCAAAATGTTGCTGGTATACATGAGACCGCCGTCGTTGCCATTGAGCAGCGCGGTGCTGGAGCCGGGAATAGAGACCAGGGCATGGTGATCGGCGTGCGGCGAGGGCGGATCATCCGGCCAACCCCTGGTCCAATCGCTGATCTTGGTAAACGTCGTCCCGCCGTCAGTGGACTGGTACAAGTCGAGACCGCCGCCGACGACATGGTTCGGATCAGTGGGATCCACCCAAAGCGTATTGTCGTACCAGTACTGAGAGCTCGCACTGGCTTGATAACCCGCGTCGGCATTCACCAACGCATAGGTGTGTCCACCATCCGTGCTCTTGTACACGACGGCTGCGGGACCGGCGCTGGCATACACAATAGAGGGATTGCTTGGCGCATAAGCGAGCTCAACTCGATCAAGCGCAGAAGTTCCACTGGCCACACCGGTTGCAACAAGCCAGGTCACGCCGCCATCCGTCGAGTACCGCACTTGAAAATTGGCTCTGCTCGCGATGGCTTTCGTGCTGTCCGTCGGGTCGAACTTCACATCCTTGTAGTAGGAGCTGGATTCGACCCGAGTCCAGGTGCTTCCACCATCAGTACTGCGATATATGCCGGTGTTCGTCGCCGCGAGGAGCGTGGCGCCATTCGGTGAGATGGCAAGCCGGTTCACAAAGTACCAACTCGAATTGTTTGTGCTGGCGAGTTGATTCCACGTGGCGCCGCCATCGGTGCTTTTGAAAACACCCGCGCCGCGCACGGCATCCACGTTGAAGAAACCTTCGCCGGTGCCGGCGTACATCACATTGGCATCCGTGGGATCCAGGATCAAACTGCTGACCGCCAGGTTCGCCAGGAAATCGTTGAGCGGCGTCCAGGTGGTGCTGGTCGAACAGCAGTTGGTCGTCTTCCAGATGCCGCCGGACACGCCGCCGACAAACACAGTCGCGGCACTGATGGGGAGGATCGCCCGAATGCGCCCGCCGACGTTGCCAGGACCACTATTGGTCCAACTGAGATTGTCTATGCCGACGACGTAGGGTCGAAGGCCGTTCGCTCGCTGCCGCTCCATGGTCGCGCGCTGCGCCAGGGCCTTCATTTGCGCGCCATCGGGGATAGCGCCGCTGGCGTCCTTCATTTGATCGAAGCGGTACTGAAAGTAGTCGGCAATTTCTGCACCTTCGCCGGCGTCGGACTTGAAGCGTTCGCGACTGAGGTCTCCGTTTGGCGCGATGGTTTGAAAAGTAGAAGATGACGCTGCCCTGGTTGGCGCCTGGTCAAGCGTCCGCATTGGCAGGAAGGTAAGTATCAAGAGCAGGGCGATGATTGCCCCGCCCATCAATCTGCGGACCATGTGTGTCTTCGTCACAGTGCACCTCGATAGCGTGATTTAGTGGTAAGTTTTGTAGTATCTCGTGCAAGGCGTTGGTCGCCGTTCAAGATCGCGCCAACGTCTTGTTCGCCCTCAACGATTCCCGCAATCGCTGAACTCCAATTCGCTCTATACCACGAGTTCCGGCTCAGACGCCAACTCGCATGATCCGAACTCAGCGCGCAGAAATTCGACGAGCGCATCCAGATCTGCAAACGGGTGCTGCTCGCCGGTGGCCGTACTTTGGAGCGACGGCATCCAGACCAGGCGGCGATTGTTCTCAACCTGCCTCAAACGCAACAGGTATGACGCGTAACTGAGCTTTCGTTCCATGCTGCGCGCTCCTTTCTTCGCTCGTTGACTTAGTATACAGGCGCCCTATCACAAAATTCTCACAACGCCGCCCCAACGCTCACCGCTTTCAGTTTCGCGCCGACTGTTGTATAATCTCATTCTAAAGTTGTCGCCACCCGCAGATCACACACCACGACATGGACACGACAACCAATGCCCCACCTCACACTTTCTTTGCTTGGTGGCTTCGAGGCGCGGTTGGATGGTCAACCGATCACGACCTTTGGCACGGATAAGGCGCGCGCGCTCCTGGCCTACCTCGCCATTGAATCCGGCCGGCCTCACCGCCGCAGCGCGTTGGCCGCCCTGCTGTGGCCCGAGTTGCCGGCCAAGAAGGCCGCTCACAATCTCAGCCAAACCTTGTTACGTTTGCGACAGGCCCTGCACGAGGATGGCAGGCCAGTTCGCGCGGCGCAGCAGCCCTTTTTACTGTACACCAGCCAGGACATCCACTTCAATCCTCTCAGCGATTATCAGCTTGATGTATCTCGTTTCACAGACCTCATCAAAGCCCGTCGGGAGCATCAGCACCCCGACGACCAAATTTGCCAGGTCTGCGCGCAAAGACTGCAGCAGGCGGTGGCCTTGTACCGCGGCGATTTACTGGCCGGCTTCTCCCTGCGCGACGGCGTGTCGTTCGAGGAATGGCTGCTGATCGAGCAGGAGTTACGTCACAGGCAGGTCGTGGAGGCGCTGGCCGAGTTAGTGGTTTACTTTGAGCAGCGCCGCGCGCATGACCAGGTGCAACAGTACGCCCGGCGCCTGGCGGCTCTAGAACCGTGGCACGGCCCAGCGCAATTACAGTTGATGCGCGCGTTGGCAATGGATGGGCAGGCTGGCGCCGCGCTAGATCAGTACGAGTCCTATCGCCGCACCCTGGCCGCTGAATTCGGTATTGAGCCTTCGGCAGAAGCGGCCGCGCTGTACCAGCAAATCAAAACAGGGGAAATCCAGCCGGTCGGAGACGCCAGGGTCCGCACGCGCCTGTCGAGCGGTGGTGCACAGGCAAGAAGCGATGAGCGCCGCCAGGTCACGGCGCTGATCCGCGGCCCGAAAGCCCCGGTTGATCAGGACGATCCCGAAGCGCTCTACGAGGAAATAGTGCGCTGCCGACAGCACTGCGAGGGCATCTTCGCCCGCTACGGCGGCCAACGCGGCTACTGTCAGGGCGATGAATGTCTGATCTACTTCGGCTACCAGGAAGATGCAGCCCGCCGCGCGGTGCACGCAGGACTGGCCCTGATCGCCGCACGGCAGGCGGACAGGCCGATCGCGATTGGTGTTCATACCGACTCGATGGTCGTGCACGATGAGGGCGCAGGCGCACCAGAGTTCATCGGCGCGGCGCCTGGCGTGGCGCGTGAGTGCCAAAGAGAAGCAGGACCAGGCGAGATGATACTCTCATCGGCGACGGAACACCTGGTTCATGGCTGGTTCGACTGCGAGAATCTGGGGCGTCGGGTGTTACGCGGCTTGGCCGAACCGGTGGAACTGCACCGCGTGAAGACAGCGCCCAGCGCCCAAAGCCGCTTGGACTGGTTCGCCCACGCGCAGCGGCTGTCCCCATTTGTCGGCCGTGCGAGTGAGATGACACAGTTGGGCGCGTGCCTGGTTGCCGCGCAGCAAGGACACGGCCGGGTGATTACGCTGAGCGGCGAACCAGGCATCGGCAAATCGCGCCTACTGTGGCAGTGGAAACAGTCTCTCCCCGCGTCAGTGAGCTGGCTAGACGCCCAATGCTCGCCCTACTACCAGAATACGGCCTTGCATCCCATCGTCCGTTTGCTGGCGCAGATGTGCAGTGTTGCGCCCGATGATGCTCCGCCCATCATGCGCGACAAAATGGTCACCACCCTGGCACGGTTTGACCTGGCTCAACCAGCGACGGTCTGGCTATATTCGCTCCTACTGGGGTTGCCCACCGAAGCGCCGCCCCCGTCAACAATCGCCGCAGAGCAGCGTGAACACATGCGCGAGGTTTTCGTAGCGCTGCTGCAGCGCCAGGCAGCGGCGCAGCCAGTGGTGCTGGTCATCGAAGACCTGCACTGGAGTGATCCTACCACCATTGAGTGGCTCGATCGGTCATTCGACGCACTGGCGGCTGCCCCATGCCTGGTGGCGCTGACCTTTCGCTCCACATTCACCCCCACGTGGCTGGCCCGCGCGACCATCCTCCCCATGACGCTCAAGCCCTTGAGCCAGGAGCAGGCCCAGCACCTGGTTTCCCATCTGACGGGCCACAGCAGCTTCGGCGCTGAGGTGCGACAGCGCATCGTGGCGCAGACCGATGGGGTGCCGCTGTTTGTGGAAGAAGTGACCAAGACCCTGCTGGAAGCCAACACGAAGGCAAGTGAGGTTGCGGAGAGCTCCAGAGTCGCCCTGGCGATTCCCGCTACCCTACGCGACTCGTTACTAGCGCGGCTCGACTCGTTGGGTGCGGCGAAGCAAATCGCCCAATGGGCCGCGGTGCTGGGCCACGAGTTCTCCTATGCTGTCTTACACGCCGCGACGTCGTTTACCGAAGCCCGTTTGCGGAACGACCTGGCGCAGCTCGTCGCCGCGGAACTAATCAGCCCACAGGGCGAGACGCAGCAGGGGACGTATGCGTTCAGACACGCGCTGATTCAGGAAGCCGTCTACGCGTCGCTGCTGACGCGCACGCGCCAGGACTATCACCGGCGGATTGCGGAGACCCTGGCTGCCCACTTTCTCCCTCTCGTCGAAACGCAGCCCGAAGTCCTGGCGCAGCACTACAGCCAGGCGGGATTGGACACTGAAGCGGTTGAGTACTGGCTGCGGGCGGGCGAGCGAGCCACTGCGCAAGGCGCCACGCGGGAAGCCAGAATATTCTTTGACCGCGCCCTGGCGCGGATTGGGCCTCGGGATGACGAGCAGCGCTGGCGGGCGCTTGGGGGGCGTGAAACAGCCCTCTTCTTCCGCGGAGAGCGAGCGGCGCAAAGAGCGGACATCGCCGCCATGTTGGAGCTGGCCGAAACCAGCGCTGATGACACGCGGCGGGCGCAAGCCCAAACGCGCCTTGCGCGGTACGCCGGCTCGCTGGCCGACTATCGCCAGCAGTTGGAGGCCGCGCAGGTTGCGATCGCGGCAGCCGGCCGCGCCAACGCCTCTGCTTTGGAGGCAGAAGCGCTGACTTTCAAGGTGACGGCTTTGATGCGACTGGGAGAACGCGGGACGCTCGAACAAACCGTGGAGCAGACGCTGGCGCAGGCGCAAAAGACCGAAGATGACACTGTTCAGGCCTACGCGACGGCGGCGGCAGCGCTTTACTATTTCGAAGAAGGCGACCTTGCGCGCGCCGTGCAGTTATTATCCCAGAGCTTGGAGGCCGCCAAGCGCGCCCAGGTTCGCCACCTGGATTTGGAGAGTCAGTATTACGGACATCTTGGCTTCACGTACGCACAATTGGGTTTGTACACACAGGCGCGTGATGTGCTGGAAGCGGGACTCGAGCTGGCCGATTTGATGGGCATTGGCAGATACCAGGCCTATCAGATGCTCCACTTAGGCTTCGTACACTGGCGGCTTGGTGATTACGGCACAGCTGTCCGCATGGAGGAACAGGCATTACAGGAGTACCTGGCAACCGGCGACGCTTTTGGTCAAGCCGCGTGTCAGGCCCACCTGGGCTTCATTCTGGAAGACGCGGGGCATTGGGATGCCGCGGAAGCCTATTTGATGGAAGCCAGCGCCGGCTTTGCTCGCATCGGCGTAGACGCGGACAGGATCGAAACGCAAGCCGTAGCCGCGCGCTGCGCGCTGGCAAGGCGACGGCAGGATGAGGCGCGCCAGTTAGCGATCGAGGTGTGGCATGACCTGGTTGAACATGGCAATGCAGGGCTGGACTCGCCGGCGCGGGTATACCTGTGTCTCGCCGATGTGTTCGCAGCGGTCGAAATGCGTGACGCAGCCGTCTCGCCGGGCACGATCCTCGACACAGGCTACCGAGCACTGATCGCGGTGGCAGGCAAGATCAGCAGGCTCGAATGGCGCCAGTCGTTCCTTGAAAATGTGGCCGAGAACCGGATTTTGATTGAGCGCTGGAAGATGTGGCACGCGGCGACGCTTTCTTGACCAAAACGCTGGCTAGAGACAGGCCGCAAGGCTGCATCCACCCAAATCCAGCGTTCAGATCCTTTGCCCTTTGTACTTCGTGCCATGCACTCTGCACTTCTCTGTTCAGCATTCACCCTCCCTCCTTCACGAATCGCCCATGCCTGGCGGGTGCAGGTTGCGCACAGCCGGTTTGACGGTGGGGACAGGGAAGCGCTTGCTGCGCACGAAGCGCAGGCTGCTGTCGCGCACTTCGTAAAAGAGCAGCGGATGCCCAAAAGCGTACGGGTTCTCCTGCAGCGCCTCTTCGAAGTCCAACCAGGCGTCGGCAAAAACCAGGCTGTTGCTGATCATGCGCCAGCGGCCGGCCCGGCGAAAGAGGCAAATCACGTGCGGCGCCATCAGCAGCCCTTGCCGCCCCCAAGAAAAGGGGTCGGTGATGATGGTGACAACGAAGACCTCATTCGCTGCGTCGGCAAACGGCTTGACCTGGTTGGCGGCCAGGTACGCCAGGCCATCGCAATCGTCGCGAAAAGCGTCCCCATGCGCCCATTGCCACTCAGCGTTTGCCAGGTTGGGAAAGATATCGAACGCGCCGTTGAACGGGTCAGCTTTCCATTCGGTGTGCTGCTCCCACCACTGGGCAAACTCATGCAGATCGCCAACGCCGTGCAGAGTTGGCGGCAGCCCCGGTCGCGTCAGATTGGACAGCTTCGACAGCGGCACCTTACCGACGCGAAACCACCAGCCCAAAACCAGGGCATAGAGGGTCAACAACAGCCGTTGCCACCGAGAATACACGAAACCCCCATCAGCGCGAAGTGCAGAGTGCAAAGTGCAAAGTGCAAAATGTCGAATGCGGAATGCTGAACGCTGAATGAGGAATGGGAAGCGGACTTCCCATGCAGCATTCAGCGTTTCCCGTTAAGCTTTGCGGCTGAGTTACCCCGCCAAAAGGCCGCGCATCTTCATGCGCTGCCTGAAATCTTCGATCGTGCGCGCCAGGCCTTCGCGCACCTCAATGCGCGGCTCCCATCCGAGCACGCGCCGGGCCTTCGAAATGTCCGGCTTGCGCTGCTTAGGGTCGTCCACGGGCAGAGGTTTGTAGATAATTCCGGCCCGATTGCCGGTCAGTTCGTTGACGATGTGGGCGAATTCAAGCATCGTGAACTCGTTGGGGTTGCCGATGTTGACCGGCTGCACTTCGGCAGACATGAGAAGACGATAGATGCCGTCCACTTCATCCGTGACAAAGCAGAAGGAGCGGGTCTGGCTGCCGTCGCCGTAGACCGTCAACGGCTCGCCGCGCAAGGCCTGCGTCAGGTAATTGGGCACCACGCGGCCATCGTCCAGGCGCATGCGCGGCCCGTAGGTATTGAAGATGCGCACGATGCGCGTCTCCACACCATGATGAAAGTTGTAGGCCATCGTCAGCGCCTCCGCAAAGCGCTTGGCTTCATCGTAGACCCCACGCGGGCCAATCGGATTGACATTGCCCCAGTAGCTCTCCGGCTGCGGATGCACCAGGGGATCGCCGTACACTTCCGATGTGGATGCGATCAGGAAGCGCGCGCCCTTCGCCAGCGCCAAACCGAGGGCATTCAAGGCGCCTACGGAGTTGACCTTCATGATCGGAATGGGGATCTTAGGGAAATCCACTGGGCTGGCCGGCGATGCCAGGTGCAGCACCGCGTGCAGCGGCCCAGCGATGTAGATGTATTTCGTCACATCATGTTTGATGAATTCAAAATCCGGGCGTCCGTTCAGGTGTGCGATGTTGTCGGTATTGCCCGTGATGAGATTGTCCATGGCGATGACGCTGTGCCCTTCGGCCAACAGTCGATCGCACAGATGTGAGCCGATGAACCCGGCCCCACCGGTGACGAGAATTCGCATGCATGATTCCTTTCTGTGTCGTTGGCTCGGATCTTGAGACCAGAGATCGGAGATCAGGGATTGTCGGGGTCCGATGCCCCGTGCGCCGTCAGGGACGCTGTGGCCTGCGGCAGACTGCCGAAAACTCCTGCACACAAGAAGAAAAAGTAGGACAAATCCACCAGGAAGAGCGAGTTGTCCACCAGGCCGTGGGCCAGTCCGGCGGCAAGGCCGGCCAGGAGGCCCAGAATCGCCGCCCGTTCATGACCTTCTGCAAGGGACTGGTAGACCCGCCAACCCGTCCGCGCGACGCCAAAAAACAGCCAGGCGCCGGCGGCGACGCCAACCAAACCGAGGCGCGTCCAGAAGTCAAGCAAGATGTTGTGGGGGTGGCTCAGGTTAAGTTCCTCCCAGGCGCTGGGCAGAACATAGCGTGTGCGGTAGGCGTACAGGAAATTGTCCGGACCGACCCCCAACCAGGGAAAATCGAGCGCCATGTTCCAGGCGCCGCGCCACAATTTCAGGCGTACGAAGCTGGTGCCGGCTTGAAAATCGAGCAGGCCGGCAAAGCGCGCGGCGCCGGTCTGCAGGACAGCGATCAGTCCCAGGGCGCCAAGTCCAATCCCGCCCAAAGCCAGGCGCAAAGCCTTGCCGCGGCGCAGCAGACCGATGAAGAGCAGCCCGGCCGGCAGGCCAAGGATAAGCGCGCCACGCGAAAACGTCAAGATCAGGCACGGCAGCACGAGCGCAGCCAGGCCGCCGTAGAGCCAGCGTCGGCGACCTGCGCCGAAGGCCGCCACCGTCACCAGCAAGGGCAGCACACGTTCCAGGTAGAGAGCCAGGTTATTGGGCGAGCCGTAGAAGGCGCGCACTCGCCCCACGCCCTCCGCCTGGATGATGTCCGCGCCCAGGATGGCCTGCCCCAGGCCAACCAGCGCGACCGCTGCCGCGCCCAACGCCAGGCCATCGAGCAGATACCACAGCGCTGCCCGTCCAGAGTGCGCGATCGTGAGGAGGCGGCTGACCAGAAAGTAGAAAATCGCCGCATCCAGGAAGACGGTGCGAAACTCATGGCTGGCAACGCCGAAGTTCACCGCGCCCAGGGTGCTGAGAAGGGCCGCGGCCAGAAAGATCGCGACCGGCAGATCGAGAGGAGCCCGGAGATTGGAGATTAGAGACCGGGGAGCGGGTTGGGGTGAAAGCTCTGCTGCGGAGAAAAAGTGAGTCAGCAGGCAGGAGGCCAGGTAAAGCACAAGGCACAGCCAGGTGAGCAGTTCGGGCGCCGCGAAGGCGAAACCGAGCAGGCGGACAGGGCGCTGGAAGAAGGGCAGCGTGAAGGCGATCAGAAACAACAGAAGCTGCGCGGCCCATTCCAAGAGGATCGAGGCGGTCATCGCCAAACCGCCCGCCACGATTGGGTTCACCGTGAAGGTGTGCGAGCGGCGCCACCACCGCGCCGCGAGACTCCCGAGCAGGCCAGCAAGCAGCAAGAGCCAGCCAAGTAGACGCCAGGGACCGGTCGCAGGAAGGTCATCAGTAACCGTCAAGGCCAGCAGCGGCCATTGCCCCCAGCCCCCCACCGGGCGCACGATCACCTGGTGTTCACCGGGCGCCAGATGATCGGCCACGGTAACAGTGGCGCGTGCGGCGAACGGATCATGCAGCACCAGAATCGCCTCGCCGTTCTCCTGACGGGGTAAGGCGTTGGCCGGTTGGCCGTCTACGCTGATGACCAGGTAGGCCCAGTAGCTGCCGCGCTGCACCTCCAGGTCAAGGCGGCGGCCGGCGAAACGGAAAGTCAACGCGTCGTCCGGGGAGCGGGACGGATCCGCGGCCAGGGGCGTGGCGCGCCAGCCGCCGGTGTAGTGCAGCGCAGGCGCCGTTGGCCGATGGCGGCCAGGCGGCAGCACATCGTTGGGAGCAGACGCGGTCTGCGCCAGGGTTGCCAGCAGCGGGCGTTCGACGCCATCGGGCTGGCGCAGGGCAAAGCCCCAGTGCGCATCGGCGGCGAGCTGCGGCTGATAGCCGGCCCACAGCCAACCATGCAGCCAGGGCCAGCGCTGCGCCAGGGCCAGCGCTTGCGCCGCATACGTGATCTGCTGATCCTCAGTCACCGCAGGCCACGGCGCAGGTGTGTCAGCCGCGCCAGCAGGCGGAGCATACCAACCGCAGGCCACAGCCCACAAGGGCCTGTCGGGCAGGCCGTGGCGCAGCAGAACATTGTGCAGCAGCTCGGCGCGGCGGTAGTTGAGCCGAGCCAGGGCTGGCGCGTCCGCAGGCGCCTGGTCGAAACCGTAGGGCGCGATAGCCACCGCGTCAAACCAGCCGCTGGCCCCGGCCGCCAGCAGCTGCTCCAAAAAGGCGATGTCGCTGAGGTTGGCGCCGCCGGTTTCCAGGGTGGGCGCCAGACTGGCCGTCAACACGACGCTGTCCGGATCTGCAGCTTTGATCTGGGCATAGCCCTCACGCAGCAGACCCGCGTAGGCCGTGGGGTCAACCCAGCGCGCGCCCCAGTGCGGCGCGATGTTTGGCTCATCCCACACCTGGTAGAGGTGAATTTTGCCCGCGTAGCGCGCAGCCAGGCGGGCCGCAAAGCGACCAAAATCGGCCTGTTCCAACGGCGGCGCCAGGGGATTGGCGCGGTCCACCGCAGCCCGCGCCCAGGCCGGCGAGCCGTCAAGCACCGCCAGCAGTTCAATACCGTTGGCATTGGCTGCGGCCACAATGCGATCGTAGGCATCCCAGGTGAACTGCCCGGCCGCCGGCTCGATCTGACCCCAGTCGAAGGGCTGACGGACGGTGGTCAGGCCAAGCTGCGCCAGGCGGCTGAGGGCAGCAGAGAGAGCCGCCTCATCGTAACTGGTGAGATCTGCGTTGACGCCAACGCGCAGCCGCTCAGGCGCCCAGGGCAGCGGCGGCGGCGGCGGGGCTGGCCGGCTCAGCAGCCACAGCGCGGATACCATCGCAGCGATGCTGACCGCCAGCGCCAGCGCGCGACCGTATCTATGAACTCCTGAAGCGATCACGGCAGGCTCACCAGGTAAACGCACTCACATCCCCCAGACGACAATCTCGTGGCCTTGCCAGGACTCCACGCGGCGGAAGATGCGCTTCTCCCAATTCGACGCCAGCACATGATCAAAGATCACCAGGTGCCCCGCCTGCGCGTCACAGCGATCCATGTAGGCCCATGTCTGCGCCAAGCCGTCAACCACGGTTTTTTCCAGCGACTTACGTCGTAGTTTCGTCTCGATAACCACCCGCTGCACCGATCGCGGCGTTCCTTGGCCGTACGGCCACAGAATCAATAAATCGGTGCGTCCCCGACCGAGACCGTACTCACGCTCGATGCGCCCCCCGCCGTTGATGATGCGCTGCAAAAATGCCTGCAGCAGCTGCTGCGGCCCGACCTCTTGATAGTTGAAACGCTCCACCCAGTGCTCGCTGTGCTCACGAAAGAACTGCTGAAAGGCCGTCAGCAGCTTCTCCACATCCAGACGCCCATCATCGCCCACATACCAAGCCGGCTGCACTAACGTCTCGAAGTTGGTCTGATCGAGCTGGTTGAGCGTGCGCGGGATGATCTCGTGGTAAATGGGATTGGCAACCTGTAGCCCCTGCGCCGTCCGTCGCACCAGTCCCAAATCAAGCACGTACTGGATATCATCATCCTTCGCTGACCGTGCGAGGTTCTTCCCCAAGAGCATGGGAAGCAGAACGCGCTGCACGCGTTGTTCCTGCAATTTGTCCGCCAGTTGATCGAGATGTGTTTCGCGACGCAAGATCAGGGCTTCTTTTGCCTCCATCATCATTTCCGCGCGAATCGTTACCCCCCGGTCACGACCGGTCGGCATACGGAAACAAACTTCATAGCCCAGTGCATTGACCAACCACGGCTGCCCTTGCGTCAGTTCCCACACCAGCGCCAGCGATTGCGGCTCGAACGCCTGCCCAGTTTCCTCCGTATGCTGTGCGAAGAGCGTCTTTACATCGGCCTCGGTAAAATCGCCCAGCCGCAGCGACTCCGCCTTGATATTGAACGCACTGCCGCCCGTGATGATCGTCTGACTCTGTTCGCTGTGGATCCGATAGTCCCGCACATCCCGCACGCCGCACAACACAACGCTCTGCGGAAAACCGCCAGGTCGCTTGTAGTAGCCAGCGCGTAATTGTCGCAAGACCGAAATCAGGGTATCGCCCACCAGCGAATCTATTTCATCCACCAGGAGTACGAGCGGCTTGGCAGCGTGTGCGGCCCATCGCGTCAGGGTCTCCTCTAGCGCGGCAAACTCACCGCTCTCGGCCATGATCTCAGGCCATGCCTCAGCCGGAAAAGCATCATCAAGCGTCGTGCGTGCGGCGGAACCAAGTCCGTAAAGAATGGCCTGCATGCCCTTGGCCACGTTTTCGCGCGCAGCCTGCGCATTCTCTACATTCGTATAGACGCAGTGAAACGCACCGCCCTGGTTGAGATAATCCCGTAACGCCAGCAGGAGTGTCGTCTTACCCACCTGGCGCGGGGCATGGAGGACAAAATACTTTTGCTGCTGAATCAGCATCAGTACGTCTTCCAGATTGATCCGCTCTAGGGACGGGAGACAGTAGTGTAGGTCACGCCGCACTGGCCCCGCCGTGTTGAAAAAACGCATGATCCCGCTCCCCGTCTTGTGGCTCCGTGATGTGTATTATAGCATTGCGATTCCGAATTCTGAATTACGAACGCCTCAGCCTTCAACCTGCATCCCTTTGCACTCTGCACTCTGCACTTTGTACTCTACGCTCTGCACTCCCATTCCCCATTCATCCTTCAGCATTCCACATTCATCATTCATCGTTCCATCTTCACTCCTCCCCTCACTTGGCAGCCCTACGCATCTCGGTTATAATCTCGCCGCTATGAGCGAATCATCACGCCTGCCCACCCACGGAAGTACAAAAGAGGCCATTCTGGCGCGCATGGCGTCGTTGCGCGACCATGATGTGAACTGGCGCGCAGGTCGGGCCTGGAGCCTCGTCTTCAGCGCGGGCGATGAGGTCAGCGAACTGCTGCAGGCGGCGTACACGATGTTTTTCGCCGAGAATGGTCTCAACCCCACCGCGTTTCCCAGCCTGCGCCGCTTCGAAACCGATGTCGTGGCGATGACCGCCAGCCTGCTCGGCAGCCAGGCCGCGACCGAGGAGATTGTGGGCAACATGACCTCCGGCGGCACGGAAAGCCTGCTGTTAGCCGTCAAGACGGCACGCGACTGGGCGCGCATCCAACGGCCAGCCATCCGCACACCGGAGATGGTGCTGCCGGTCACCGCGCATCCCGCGCTGGACAAAGCCGGCCATTACTTCGGCGTGCGGCCAATTCATGTCCCGGTGACAGATGACTTCCGCGCCGACGTGGCAGCCATGACCGCGGCCATCACCCCGAACACCATTCTCCTGGTCGGTTCGGCCCCCTCGTATCCGCAAGGCGTGGTTGATCCCATCGCAGCGCTGGCGCAGGCTGCGCAAGCCCGCGGCGTGCTGCTGCACGTGGACGCGTGCGTGGGCGGCATGATGCTGCCCTTCGCCCGCCGGCTGGGCTATCCCATCCCGCCGTTCGATTTCAGCGTGCCTGGCGTCACCTCGCTTTCCGTGGACCTGCACAAGTACGGTTACGCGGCCAAAGGAGCCTCGGTGATCCTCTACCGCGGCCCGGACCTGCGTCGCTGCCAGTTCTTTGTGCAAACCAGTTGGCCGGGCGGCATCTACCCGTCGCCCACCATGACCGGCACGCGCCCCGGCGGCGCCATCGCCGCGGCGTGGGCTGTCATGAACTACCTGGGCGAAGCCGGCTACATGAACCTGGCAGCCCAGGTGCTGGCGACAGCCGATAAACTGAAAAAAGCCATTGACGCCATGCCCGGCCTGCATGTGCTGGGCCGACCAGACATGAGCGTCCTCGCGATCGGCTCCGAGCGTCTTGACATCTACGCCATCGGCGATGAGCTGACGCAGGCCGGCTGGCACCTCGATCGCCAGCAGTCGCCGCCCAGCCTGCACATGACCGTCAACATGGCGCACGTCGCCGTGGCCGATCAGTTCCTGCACGACCTGGCTCGGGCCGTGCAGCGGGTCAGCCGGCCGAACGCCCGGCGTCGCCTGGCCGCCGGCGGACTGCGCATGGCGCAGAGGGTTATTCATGCCCTGCCGCCGCGGGTTGTGACGCGCCTGACAAGCGCCGCCTCGCGCGCGTTGGGTCAAGGCAGCGGTCTGCCGGGACGCACGGCGCCGATGTACGGCTTGATCGGCGCATTGCCCAGCCAGGACAATGTGGATGACCTGGCGCTTGACTTGCTTGACCAACTGACGCGCCCGAATCTCGCATCCCAAACCAATTGAAAGAGTCCCGTGCCTGATTTCATTTTTTACGCCCATTTTCTGCGCCGCTGGGCCTGGCTGCTTGTCGTCATGCCGTTGCTATACGGCCTGGTTGCCTTTGGCTTGAGTCAGCGCCTGACGCCTGTCTACCAGGCCCAGGCCATGCTCCAGGTCAGTCCGGCGAATCCCAACAGCGCCGACATCAGCGCCATTGCGGCCAGCGAGCGCCTGGCCGCGACCTATGCGCAGATCATCGTGCAGCCCGCGACCTTGGAGGCCACGGCCGCCCGCGTCGGTCTGCAGACCGATGCGGGGGCATGGCCGTTCACAGTCACCGCCGAGCCCATCCGCGAGACGCAGTTGATTCGCCTGCGCGTCGAAGGCCCTTCGCCAACCGCGGCGACGCAGGTGGCCGATGCCGTCGCGCAAACCTTCATCGAGGCCAACCGTTCGCGCCAGGTTGCGCGTTTTTCCGCATCCAAGACCAACCTGGAGCAGCAGATGGCCGCGCTGGAGACGCAGATCAAACAGGAGGAAGCCAGCGGCGCCAACGCCGATGTGTTGTCGCGTTTGCGCCAATCGTTGAGCGCGCTGACCGCCACCTACGAGTCTGTGCGCCTGGCTGAAGCGCAGGCCACGGATAACGTGACCCTTGTCCAGCCGGCGCGTGCCTCCGCACAGGCGCTGCGCCCCCGCCCGCTGTTCAACGCGCTCGCCGCCGCCGTGATGGGCCTGGCGATGGCGCTGGCCGCGGCCCTGCTGCTCGAAGCGTTGGATGACCGGCTCAACACCACGGAGCGCGTCAGCGCCGCCACGGCGCTGCCGGTCCTGGCCAGCGTGGGGCGCAGCCAGAGCCTGAACCCTGGCAGCCTCGTGATCACCCAGGCGCCGCACACGGCCGCGGCCGAAGCCTACCGCATGTTGCGCGCCAACCTGCGCTTTGCCAGCCTCGATCGGCCGCTGCATACGTTCAGTGTGGTCAGCGCAGAGCCAGGCGAGGGCAAGACCACCACGGCCGCCAACCTGGCCGCAGCCCTGGCGCAGGCGGGCCATCGCGTCATCCTGGTAGATGCTGATCTGCGCCGCCCGCGGCTGCACACTCTCTTTGGCGTCAGCAACAACCTCGGCCTGACCACGGCGCTGCTGCCCGATGGCGACCCGTTGGCGACGCATTTGCAGACCACGACCGTGCCTGGCCTGCGGCTGCTGACCAGCGGGCCGCAGCCGCCCAATCCAGCCGAGTTGGTTGGCTCCGAGCGTATGACTGCTCTCCTGGCGGAAATGAACACGCTGGCCGATTGGGTTGTGCTGGACACCCCGCCGGTGCTGGCGGTGGCGGATGCCGCGCTGCTGGCGCACGCCAGTGATGCGACTCTGCTGGTGGTGGATGCGCAAAGCACGCGGCGCCGATCCGCGCAGCGCGCCGTCGCCCTGCTGACCGCAGCCGGCGCCCATGTCGTGGGCGCCGTGCTCAATCGGCTGCCGCTGCCCACCGGGACCTACGGACAGTATTACGGCCCAACCCCCTCCTGACCCTCACGCGAAAAGGTGACTGTGCAGTTTATCAAACGCCCAATCCAAGACTCCCCGCGGCGACAGTCTGGCCTTCGGCGTATGCCCTGGCTATCACCGGCCCTGGCTAACGCGCTCGTCTATGCGCTGCTGGCGCTGGCAAGCCTGCCGGCTGCGGGACTGCTGGCCTGGCTTGGCCCGCGATGGGTATTGGCGGGTGCGGCCGCAGCCCTGGGGCTGACGATTGTGGTGTTGACCTGGCCGGCGTCTGGCTTGTGGGTGCTCATCCTGGCCGCGGGCGCCAACCGCTATGAACTGGCCATCGGCGGCCTCAGCGTCTACGCTGAATACCTGGCCCTCGTTGTGGTTAGCGCACTGCTGGCTTTTGATGTTCTGACCGGGCGCCGGCGCTGGCGCTGGCCGCCAACCCTGTGGCCGCTGCTCGCCTGGCTGGTCTGCGGCCTGGTCGCCTCGCTGATGCACGCGCCCGACACCCTGAACAGCCTCGCACTGTGGACCAAACTGATTATCGTCGTCAGTATCTACCTTGTCACCGTCAACCTGGCGCAGACCCGCGTCGCGCAAGCGGTGTGGGTGCAGATGCTGGTCGGCGCAGGGGTGGCCGCATTTGGCCTGCTGACGGTCGTTGCCTGGCAGCGCTTCCACCTCGACCTGGGCGTCGTTTTCAAGACCGATGGCGGCATCGTTCCCACTGGCAGCCAGTGGGAACCCAACATTTTTGGCTCTTACTGCCTGGCCGTGGCCCTATTGGCCTTGCCGCTCAGCCTGGCGACCCGGCCGCGGCGGTCGGCCCTCGTATCCTGGCTCGCCCTGATCTTGGGCCTGGGCGGCCTGATCGCCAGCCTGACGCGCACAGCGTGGATAGGATTTGCCGTGGCTGGCGCGTTGGGGCTGGCCGCATGGGCCTGGCGTCGTCCCTGGGTGGCCCTGGCCGCAGGTGCAGGCCTGGGTCTTGCCGGCATCTGCCTGGTTTCGATCCTCGGCTGGTCAGACCTGCGTTTTCTTCTGCCCCAGGTGGACTTGAGCAGCAGCGGCGCGTTGGCTCAGCGCCTGGCGACCTTTGCTAACCTCTCGACCGATGGCAATGTGTGGGTGCGGCAGCAGATTCTGCGCCACGCGCTGAGCGTATGGCAGGAGCACCCCTGGATCGGCTGGGGCATTGGCGCCTACAGCCAGGTCTACTACTATCCAAACGCCAACGCCACGTCCTGGATTCCCAACCTGATCGTCCACCAACTGTACAACACCGGCATCCTCGGCCTCGGCTCCTTTCTGCTGGCGCTGGCGCTGGCGGGCTGGCGAGGCTTCCAGGCCTGGCGTCAGGCGCACGGCCGCGCCCGCGCCATGCTCGGCGGTTTGCTGCTGGCGTTGGTGGGTCTATTCGTCGCTTTTCAGGCTACGGAGGCTAGTTGGCTGGCCTACTTCTGGATCTACCTCGGGCTCTTGGAAGCGGCCGCGTCTCCTATCCTGGAGAAGGCTACGTGAAACCACCGGCGATTGAAATCGCGCCTGAGAGGCGTTCCGCCGGGCGTCCACCGGCGTGGACGCAGCGCAGCGCAGCGATCGCCCACACGGCGGCGATTGAAATCGCGCCTCAAGGGCGTTCCGCCGGGCGTCCACCTGCGTGGACGCGGTGCGACGCGGTGTTGCCCTTCATCCTCCTCCTGGCTGCATTCATGCGCAGCATTGGGTTGAATCGGGGTCTGTGGCTGGACGAAATCGCCAACGTGGGCGTGTTGACCCGTCCGGCCGTCATGGCCCTTTTCAATGTCGAGATCACCACGGCGCGGTCGCCGCTCTTCTTTGCGCTGTATCGGCCCTGGCTGGCCGCGGCAGGCGACAGCGCCGTGGCCGCGCGCTGGCCGGCGCTGCTGTGCGGGGTGCTGAGCGTGGCCTTGATTGGACGCCTGGGCCGGGCCTGGGCCGGGCCGCGTGCGGGCCTCGCCGCGGCGTTGCTGCTGGCCTTGAACCCGCTGCACATCTGGTACAGTCAGGAAGCATCGTTCTACACGCTGGTCAGCGCGCTGGCGTTGCTGGCGGTTTGGCAGGCCACATCTCCGACAAATGGCATGTCCCCGCGTCGCCTGCTGATTCTGGCGCTCAGTTTAGCGCTGCTCCTGGCCGCGTCGCTGTGGACGATCTTTCTCATCGCGGCGCTGGGCCTGTGGGTGCTGATCTGGCGGCGCGGTCAGAGCCACTCCTTCGTGACCGCGCTGGTTCTCGCTCTGCTGTTGAGCGCGCCCGCGCTGGCCGTCTACCTGCAAGGCGTGGTCGCTGGCTGGTCAACGCCGACCACCCGGCCGGGGCTGCCGCTGGCGCAAATGGCCTACTCGCTGCTCACCCTCAGTTGGGGCTTTGCGGCCGGCCCGCCGCCAGAAGCGCTGCGCCAGGCGCTGGCAGGCGGAACGGGCTTACGCACGCTGGTAATCCAACATCTGCGCTGGCTGCTGCTGGCCGCGGCTCCGTGGATCATCCTTCCCCTCGTCGCGTTCCGCGCCCGGCTTTTCCCTCGCTCTCGCCTCCCGACACAATCCAATCTCCAATCTCCAATCTCCGGTCTCCGGTCTCCCATCTCCGGTCTCCCATCTCCGGTCTCCGGTCTCCGGTCTCGTCCCGACATGCCGACCCCCGCCTTCCCCGCATTGGTTCTGCTCTGGCTGGTCATCCCCCTGCTCGGCGCCAATCTGCTGACCTGGTGGGCGCAGACGAACTTCAATGTCAGGTATGTTCTGTTTGCCCTCCCAGCGCTGCTCTTGGGAATCACGATGCAAGATCGGCGTTGGGTGGGCGTGGCGATTGCCCTGTCGGCCTTGTTTTGGCTGCGCGGCGTGAGCGATCCGGCCTTTGCGCAGGAGGACCTTCAGCAGCCGGCGCAGTTTCTGCAGGTCACGGTGCAGCCCGCGGACATTCTGCTCCTGCGCGCGCCAGAGGTCTACCTGCTGGCCCCGCTGGCCTTTTACGGCGCGCCGCCAACCGACGTCGTGTGGTACAATAGCGACACCGCGGCCAGCCAAACGCCCGTGGCCTTCATCGCTCAACAGACCGCCGGGCGCTGCCGCATTTGGCTTTGGTCCGCGCGTGCCTGGCTGGTTGATCAAAACGATGCGTTGCCGGCCGCTCTCACCGTGACCGCAGCGCCGGCTGCGAACTGGCGCTGGCCGGGCAGCGAACTGACGCTCTTTCAGCGTGCGCCATGCCCCTAGGGAAAGAGACTTCCGAAGTCCCCCAGACTTCCGAGGTCTTGAAGACTTCGGATGTCTTAAGTCGCGGTCGCCGCGTCGTTTTCATCAACGCCACGGGCTATTGGGCCGGCGCGGAAGCCATGCTCCTCGACCTGGCGACGCACCTCGATCCGGCGCAGTGGCGGCCGTTGGTGCTGCTGCCCTTTGTGGGGCCGTTCAGCAGCGCGTTGACGCAGGCGGGCGTGGCGTGGCGCGTGTGGCCGCTGGCCGCGCCGCGCACCCGTCAGGACCTGCGCTCCGGCCGGGCGCTGCTGCGCCTGGGGCTACGCCTGCCGCCATCGGTTGTGCGCCTGGCCGCGTGGCTGCGGCGCGAACAGACGGCGCTGGTCCACACCAACAGCAGCGCTGCGCTAGATGGCGCGCTGGCGGCGCGGCTGGCTGGGGCGCCGCACGTGTGGCACGTGCGCGAACGCCTGCCGCTAGGCGCTCCCTTGCGCAGCCTCTGGTGCCGGGCCATGTTGGGTCTGTCCGCGGCCGTGGTGGTCAACAGCCGGGCTGTGCGTGCACAGTGGGGGAGCCGCGCCGCCGACCTTCGCTTGCATGTCGTACCCGATGGGTTGGATCTGTCAACGTTTACGCCCCGACGCGCGGCGGCCGAGGTGCGCGCCGAGCTGGGGCTGGGCGACGGGCCGGTGGTCGGCATGGTGGCTCGCATCGCCCCGATCAAGGGGCAGGCGATTTTCCTGGACGCGGCTGCGCGTCTGTGCGCCGATTTTCCCGCCGCCCGCTTTGTGCTCGTGGGCGGCGCACTGCCGGCCTATGAACCGCTGCGCCAGGCCCTGTTCGCACAGGCCAACGCCGGGCCATTGGCTGGCCGTGTGATCTTTACCGGTGAAGTGCCGCGGGCGCAAGCGCCGGAGATCATGCAGATCTTCGATGTGCTGGCAGCGCCGACCACCACCATGGAAGGCTTTGGTCTGGTCGTCCTGGAAGGCATGGCGCTGGGGCTGCCGGTAGTGGCGACGTTGGGCGGGCCTGAGGACTTGATCGTAGAAGGTGAAACCGGCTGCCTGGTTCCAGCCGGCGACGCTGCGGCGTTGGCAAACGCGCTGGCGCGCCTGTTGCGCGATCCGGCGCACGCCCGGCGCTTGGGGAAGGCTGGCCAGGCGCGCGCGGCCAGCGAGTTCACACTGGCGCAGCACGTGCAGCGGATAGCAGCGATCTACACCGCGGTGACTCGAATAACTTCGTAATAGTTGGGAAAAACGCATGAGAATTGCACTGATGGGCGGCCGAGGCATCCCCGCGAACTACGGCGGCTTCGAGACGATGATGGAAGAACTGAGCGCGCACCTGGCCGCGCGCGGCCATGATGTGACGGTCTACTGCCGCGTGCCGCATATCCAGATCGCCGGCAACCGCTACCGCGGCGTGCGCCTGGTCAAACTGCCGACCGTGCGCCACAAGCACCTGGACACCATCGTCCACACCACGCTGAGCGCGCTGCATGCGCTGGGTCAGGGTTATGACCTGGTGCTGATGGTCATCGCGGGCAACAGCATCGTGAGCTGGATTCCGCGCCTGGCCGGGCAGAAAGTCATCCTGCACGTAGATGGCCTGGATTGGCGGCGCGCCAAGTGGGGCGCATGGGCGGCGCGCTACATCCAGGCGGCCGAACACCTGGCGCTGCGCCTGCCCAATGCGTTCATCACCGATTCGCAGGTGGTTTCAGCCTATTACCAAAACCGCTTTCAGCGCGCCCCGGCCGCGGTCATTGCTTATGGCGCGGACATCGGCCGCCTCCCGCCCGGCGAAACCCTCAGCCGCTTTGGGCTGGAGCCGCGACGGTATGTGCTCTTTGTCGGACGGCTGGTGCCAGAAAACTGCGTCCATCACCTGGTGGAGGCCTGCCAGGGCCTGGACAGCGGCTATCGCTGCGTCGTCGTGGGCGACGCGCCGTACCAGGCCGACTACATTGCGCATCTACGCCGCCTGGCCGGGCCGGGCACATTGTTCACCGGTTATGTTTTCGGCCAGGGCTACCGCGAGCTGTGCAGCAACGCCTATCTGTTCGTCGAGCCATCCGAAGTCGGCGGCACGCATCCTGCGCTGCTGGAAGCGATGGCGCTGGGCAACTGCGTCGTGGCCAACGGCATCCCGGAAAATCGAGAGGCGTTGGGCGACGCCGGGCTGGTCTACGATGGGCGGCTGGGCAGTGCGGGCTTGAAGCCGGTGCTCGATCATCTGCTGGCTTCGCCGCATACCGTGGACGCCTACCGCGCCCGCGCCCTGGCGCACGCCGACGCCCACTACCGCTGGGAACAGATTACCGATCGCTATGAAGAGCTGTTTGCGCGGATTCTGCGAGAGGCGTAAAGAAAGCGCATGTCATACCCGTCGGTCAGCCACCCCATGCGCCTGCGCTGTGTCCGTCGCGCGTGTACGATGAAGGCCGCGGCGCCCAGGCTCATGCTGTGCATCCTGTGCATCCTGCTGACTGCGTGTGAAATTCCCACACCCCAACTCCGAGACCCTACGCCCACGCTCCCCAATCCCAGCACGGCTGCGCCCACGCCAGACAACGCAAGCGCAGACAGCGGCTGGCAGCCCCTCTTCGCGGGTGCAGAAGTGCGCCGGAATCTGGGCAATGCAGCGCGTCTGGCCTTGCGCCTTGATCCGGCGGCCGTGACCTTTGCCGTGGCGTTCAACGCCAATCCCAACCAGATGCAGACGGTGGGGGCCTGGCTGAGCGCGCAGGCAGCCCTCGCGGCCGTCAACTGCGGCTTCTACCTGACAACCGACCAGGGCGAAAACCGCCACATTGGTCTGTTGGCCGGGCCGGACGGAGTGCTGTCGCCGCTGCGCAGTGGGTGGGGCGGTGTGCTGTTGGTGCGCGGCAGCCAGGCCAGCCTGGTCATCGCGCCCGCCAGCGTCAGCCGCGACCTGCGCTTGGGCTTACAGGGTTGGCCCATGTTAGTGCGCAGCGGCAAGCTGGCGGTGGGCTTGGATGACAGCGACGCTGCGGCCCGCACCGCGGCCGCCGTGGACAGCCAGGGGCGCATCCTCTTCATTGCCGATGTCACTTCCACGACCCTGGCCGAGTTTGCGCGCTTCCTGGCCGCGTCCGACTTGCAGATCGCGCAGGCCGTCAACCTGGACGGCGGCTCCTCCACTGGCCTGCGCTACCGGGCCACGCTCAATGACCAGGCCGCAGGCTATGACAGCTTCTTCGTACCGTGCGCGGTGGTGGTCAGGTAGATGGGGTTTTGGCAGATTGACCATTGAACCCGATTCAGCGAGACGCACTAATCCGAACAGAAGCTGAATAACGGGGCTGCGACTCGCCGGAACGATAGATGTCCAGCCGATACTCGTCACCAGCGCGAAACGTACGCTCGATCCAGGTGTATTCCACACCTTCGTCGCAGGTCTGATTGGCGTTCCAGGTCTGATTTTTACGCTCGAGCTCAGTCTGGAGTTGGCCATTGACGTACCAGATACGATCAAGACGCGAGTCTTTTGGTAATCCACGAAATGGAATCGTGATGTAGAACCTGGTTATGCCGCTCGGCAACGCAGCGGAAGAAGTCATACACAGTTGCAGTTGAGTATCGAAATGTGCCGCGTCACAAAAAGAGACCACTCCAAATGCAGGTTGTGACGAGGACGGAGAATCGACGCGACAGAGATAGTTTGGGTCCTTTTCGTCACGTCCATCCTGTACCCAACCGACGGTCTTCCCATCTTCCCAACGAACCTGCCACCACCATGTTCGATCTTCGCACGCAGGCCCCCCAATGACACGCAAACGTGTGTTTGGGGACAGACTTGTGATCTTTGAACTCCTGATGCCAGGTTGAGTGCGCAGTGAAAGCGGATCTCGCGCGGTACTGACCAGAGCGGTATCACCCACTTGCACGTGAGGTGGTGGTGCATTCGGGCATGTGCGATCAACGCGTGCTGTTGGCTCCGCAATCGGTATCACGATGTCGGTTGCGGTTGGCGGTGAAGACGCAGTAGCGCTTGGCGGCGGGAGTCTCGTGGCAGTTGCAGTTGATGGCGACTCCAAGGTAGTAACTGCGGTTGCTGTTGGATTCGGACCGGTTGGCTGAGTTGGCGTCGATTCTACCCCCGTTACTGGAACTACTGTATTGGCCGTCGGCATAGCTAAAGCAGTGGTCGGCGTAGGGGCAGTTAGGGTTGCCACGGCACTGGTTGCGGTGATATTGCTGGCCGTGGAGATCGAAGCGCGGCCAATTCCACCCCATGGCAGGAATCGCCAACCTATGCCACCTATGAGAGCAACCAGGGCCAACGCCAGCCCAAGCCGGGCCCATGGGCGGCTGCGCGCCGGCTGCCGGACCTGAGCCGCGGATTGTACCGGCGGCATTTGTGCAGTTCCAAGTTGGGTATTCGGAACTGCTAGGGGTGCGACCACTGCCTGGGCTTGCTGAACGCGCTGGGTCAATGCCTGGGCGCCAGCGTGCGTAGGATCGAGCGCCAGGAGTTGCTGTAGATGGGAAAGTGTGGCGTTCCAATCGTGCGCAGCAAACGCCGCTTCCGCCAGATGCATTAGGTTGGCGATCCGAGGTGATAATGGATCAGGCGCCGCAGCGCTCACCACGTCGAAAATGCGTCCATCCGGTGCGCGCAAGTACAGCACTGGAGTTCCCCATTCCAGATCGTTGCTGATGAAGATTGACTTGCGGGCCTCCCCGAGCGCAGCGTCAACCGGGTAGCCGTCTGCCAGGGCCTGATAGAACGAATGCGTCAGAACGATGGCGGTCTTGTCTGTTACTTCGAACTGCATAGCAATGACAGCGGGAATGCCTTGTTGCAGGAGACTTTGACCAACACCGCCAAACGGATCGCTGCGAGAGGCTCGTCCCCCTTCACAGGCATTCAACACCGCAAGGCGCAGGGATTTGTGATCATGTAAGAGAGTGCCGAGGCGAAAGGCATCAACGGCCTGGCTATGTCCCGTTTCATCGTTCATTAGAAGGACGCCGCCGCCGGTAGCTGGATCAAAACCGCCATGGCCAATGAAATGAAAGATATGATAGGTACGCTGGCGCAGGCGCTGCTGCATGGTGGGAAGCGTACAGGTTTCGAGGCGATCCATCTTCATCAAGCCCCGTTGTTCCAAGTCAGAGACAGCTTCTTTGAGTTTTGCCCATTCCTGTTCCGCGTCGAGTGGACTGAGATCGGAAGGGCTGGCAATCATGACCAACGCAGAGAGTGGTGGACGCACCATGAGGGGCGTGATTGCACCTGGCAGATCGAGGTAGCGCACGATGGGCGTATCAACCGAAAGTGCAAGGAAGCGGTTCGTCAGGTTGTCGAATAGATACTCCCAGGGGATATCAATGAGAGATGGTGATTCCGAGAGACGCAGACGGACACGCAAACCCTGTTCCTGGCGCTGTACAGTAGCGAGACTGCTGCGGAGGCAGGTTCCAACATCTCCGGCGAAAACCGCTCGGAAGAGCCGGTTGCCAAAACTCTCGATAAGAGCCATGTCAGGCGATTGCACGTGGCGCGTGCGCCGACGTGCCTGTCCGAGGCGGAGAACGAAATTGTCCAGTTCCAACGGCGCAAACGGCAGGGTAAAGTCAGTCATAGCCTGACCGGTCGGTGAATTGATCACACGGGCTCGATACGTGCTCTCATTTCCCTCCTCAATGAGCAGGTCGAAATCAGCATAGGCCTTGGGCGTCATGATGACCTCCTCAAAATTCCGGTTGACCGATAGGGACGTGTTTTTCTACTTAATCGATCTGGAATACATAAAACAGCCGGGGCGGCGCATAACGCCGCGAAGCAGGCTATCTGTCTGAGATGGCTAAATCGAATCTGTCAGATACATTTGTGCTGGCAATATGCGTGATGTAACTGATTTGGTCTCGGGGTGCCTGCCCAGAGTATACGTTAGCATGCGCGAACCGTCAACTCGTAAAAACACACGACTGGAAACGGACCATCCTTGATCTCACGCCAAGTAGGGGCAAACGTCAATGATGAATCGAGTATCAAGAATTCTTCAACTCAACTTACGTTTTTATCAGATGAAAAGTGTAGGTATACCTTAGCTTTTCTCGGGAAGAGAATTGTGCGACGAGACGTGTATTTACTACTAATCTACACCTGGCGTGCATTTCAGTTTTGGGGAGCGACGCGCCCTCAGCTTGTCGAAGGGCGCCCGCCGCGTCGTTTCAACAAGCGTTCGACTGAACTCACGCCGAAGTCGCAGCGATCGGCTTTTGGAGACCTACCCCCAATGTGAAATGAAATACCCTAGCGCCCGTTCGCACTTGCCCTCACTCGCTGCCTGGGGTACAATCAGTACGCGTCGCAAGCCGTTTTGTTTGCGATGGCTGCCTCCCCGTCTACATTTACCCAGAAAGGTTAAAAATACCGATGACCACCCTGAAGATTGGCGATCCGGCCCCTGATTTTGCCTTGCCCAGCGACAGCGGCGACACGGTGCGCCTGGCTGACTATCGCGGCAAGCGCGTCGTACTCTACTTTTATCCGAAAGATGACACGCCTGGCTGTACGGCGCAGGCATGCGGTTTCCGCGACGCGTACGTGCAGATCGAAGAAAAAAACGCCGTCGTGTTGGGCATCAGCCCGGACGGCGTCAAGTCGCACACCAAGTTCAAAACCAAGTTCAATCTCCCCTTCCGCCTGCTGGCCGATGAAGATCACGCGGTCACGGAGGCCTATGGCGCCTGGGGCGAAAAATCCATGTACGGCAAGAAGTATATGGGAGTCGTGCGCAGTCACGTCGTGATTGATGAGAACGGCAACCTGGCCGATATTCAGATCAAGGTGAGCCCCACCGATAGCGTGGAAAAGGCGCTGCAAGCCTTAATGTGAACACGGCTTAAACGCAAGGGCGCGAAGGTGCAAAGACGCAAAGCTATGCTCATCGCCGTCGGCACGAAAGCGCCGAACAAGTTTGACAGTCCGGAGTACGCCGGAAGGTGTTGTTTGTCAAATCGTTGGTAAGGGGAAGCGGTACATGAAACAACGGTGGTTTGTTGTGTGCTTGATGGTGGTGTTGGCGCTGCCGGCTGTGACCCTGGCCGCGCCGCCTGATGTGACCCCAGCGGGTGCGCTCACACTCCCGCCCGATCCCCCAGCGCGCTTTCATGTCAACGTCGTTGTGCGGTCGGTGCAGGATTTTGCCGACCTGGCGCGACGGCTGCCGACTTACGATGAAGCCTTCGAGGCCGGGCAGACCAAGTTGAACCTGACACAGGCTGAAATTGACGGCCTGCGCCAGTTGGGTTACGCCGTGGACGTGCTGGGCGCAGCGCCGGCGCAGCCGGATGCATGGCCGAGCTGCTATTCCAAACTGGCAGACCTCAACAGTTGGCTGGTGAGCTACGCCGCCGCCAATCCAAACCTGATCGAACTGAGCACCTACGGCAGCAGTTGGTGCCTCGCCCACGGCGGCTGCACCAACGCCGGCGGTCAGACCATCGCTGGTTACAGCTTGCAGGTGGCGCGCATTACCAACGAGCTGGGCGCGCCCACGAAAGCGGGCCGTTTCTTCGTGGACGGCGGTCTGCACGCCCGCGAGCTGCCCGGCCCAGAGTTGATGAAGACCTTCATCCAGACCCTGGTCAGCGGCTACGGCGTGGATCCGAATATCACCTGGCTGCTAGATAACCGCGAGATCTATGTCGTGCTGGAGAGCAACCCCGACGGTCGGCGCATGGTGGAACTGGGCGCCGAACCACCTTACAACAGCAGTCCGTGGTACTGGCGCAAGAACACCAATAACAGCGCGGCCGGTTCCGGCAGCTGCTCGTGGCCGCCTAACGCCTACAGCCACTATGGCATTGACCTCAATCGCAACCATGTTTTCAAATGGGATGTGGCCGGCGGCGGCTCCACAGCCCCTTGCGACCAGACCTACCGCGGCGTTGCCCCTGGCTCCGAGCCTGAGATTCAGGCGTATGAAACCCTGGTGCGCAGCCTGATCCCCGATCAGCGCGGGCCGGGCGACACCGATCCGGCGCCGCTGACCGCCACTGGCATCATGATCAACATTCACAACTATACCGATCCCGGTTCTATCCTGGTGCCCTGGGGTTGGACCACCGCGCTCCCGCCCAACAACACCGAGTTGATGGCGATTGGCAATAAGTTCAACACCCTGACCGGCAACACTTACGATGTCAGCCATGCGCTCTACCCGGTCAGCGGCAACACGCGCGACTGGGGTTACGGCGAACTGGGCGTGCCGGCCTATGTGATCGAGCTGTACGGTGATGATTTCTTCACCTCGTGCAGCCTGGTGCCGAGCGTCATCAGCACCATGCTGCCGGTGCTCAAGTACGCCGCGCTCATCGCCGACCGTCCCTACCAGCGTGCGTTTGGGCCAGATGCCAACAGCCTGGCGGTGCTGCCAGGCAGCGTCGTGTCTGGCTATTCCTTCAACCTGACGGCGCAAATCAACGATACACAAAATGGCAACCAATCCATTGCCAGCGCCGAATACTACCTGGTGGCGCAAGGCGCGGCGCCCGTCGGCGATCCGGGCACCGGCGGGGTGATGACGGCCGTGGACGGCACGTTCAACAGCCCGATCGAAGGCGTCAGAGCCACCGTCAGCACCAACGGGCTGGCGGCTGGCAGGTACCTGGCGCTTGTGCGTGGGCGCGACAGCCTGAACAACTGGGGGCCGCTCGGCGCGCAGTGGATGACCATCTGCTCGTGGGCCAACGTCAACTGCAGCGCCAACGGCGTGGATGTGCTCGATATTCAGCTCACGGCGCAGGCCGCGCAAGACTATTGGAACGAAGGCACCTACACGGCGCTGTATGACGTGGACTTCAACGGCGTCGGCGATGGCGATTTGGACGTGATAGATATCCTGACCGTCGCCGCCTACTTTGGCACGACGGGGCCGTGAGCAGCGCCGTCACGCTAGAAGCGTGATCTGTGGCTGAGCACGTCGTCACGCCGGAGGCGTGACCTACGACTGGCGCAGGGAAGCGTAATCTGCGAGGCTAAGCACACCGTCACGCCGGAGGCGTGACCTGCGACCTCAATCCACATAATCTTTGCGGCCTGGCGTCGTGGCGTCTTGGCGTTGAAACACTTTCACATCACGCCACCAAATGGACCTGACCCGTGAACAGCAGTCAGCCGAAACCAGATCAGATCAACCACATTCAGCAGGCGCTGCAGCGGCCTCTGCCTGGACTGGAAGGCCAGATGCAGATGATGCCGCAGCCGCGACCCGGCATGGAACGCGGCTTCGACCCAGCGCATCGTCCGCGCGAAGGCGGTGTGCTGCTCTTGCTCTATCCTAAAGAGGGCGAGCTGACGCTGGTGCTCACCAAGCGCACCGACACGCTGAACCATCATCGCGGGCAGGTCTCCTTTCCGGGGGGCGCGTGGGAGCCAGGCGATGCGGACTTTGTGCAGACGGCGCAGCGCGAGGCATCGGAGGAGCTGGGCATCCGGCCGGAAACTCTGATCATCCTGGGCACGCTGACGCCGCTCTACATCCCGCCCAGCGACTACCGCATCTACCCAACGGTGGCATACACGCCGCAGCGGCCCGATTTTCGTCCCGACCCGGCCGAGGTGGCGATTGTGCTGGAGATGCCGCTGGCAGAACTGACCAGCGGAAGCAACGTGCGCAGCGAAACGTGGGAATTGCGCGGCTACCCGGTGGAAGTGCCCTTCTTCGAGGTCGAGGGTCACAAAGTCTGGGGCGCGACGGCCATGGTCCTGGGAGAGTTCAGGGCCTTGGTGCGCAGCGCCGGCTTGCCCATCAACGCAGTCAGCGGCTGAGAAATCCATGATCCAACCATTTCATTCCCTTTATAGCCACGATTTTGCCCGCATGGCCGTGTGCCTGCCGTTCGTCAAGGTGGCCGACCCGCAGCACAACCTGGAGCGCACGCTGGAACTGGCGCAGCAAGCGTCAGATGCCCACGCGGCCGTGGCGCTATTCCCTGAGCTGAACCTGGCCGCCTATACCAACGATGATCAGTTTCAACAGGACGCGCTGTTGGAGGCCACGTTGGCCGCGCTCGAGCGCCTGGTGACGGCCAGCCTCGCGCTGACGCCGGTGCTGCTGGTAGGCGCGCCGCTGCGGCTGGAAGATAAGCTGTTCAACTGCGCCGTGGTGATCTATCGCGGGCATGTGTTGGGCCTGGCGCCTAAAAGTTACTTGCCCAACTACCGGGAATTCTACGAAAAACGTCAGTTCGTCGCGGCTCGCGATGCCCTTGCGCGCGAGGTTTCGCTTCTGGGGGAGGCCGTGCCGTTCGGCCCAGACTTGATCTTCGAGGCGACGACCTTGCCGGGTTTGCGCCTGCACGTGGAGATTTGCGAAGACCTGTGGGTGCCGATTCCGCCGAGCACCTGGGCGGCCCTGGGCGGCGCGACCATCCTGGCCAATCTGTCGGCCAGCAACATCACCGTGGGCAAGGCCGACTATCGCCGCAGCCTGGTGACTTCGCAGGCCGCCAAGTGCATCGCCGCATACCTGTACTCCGGCGCGGGGCCAGGCGAATCAACCACCGACCTGGCCTGGGACGGCCACGCGCTGATTGCCGAAAACGGCGAGGTGCTGGCCGAATCTGAGCGCTTCGCCGCCCGCCAGCAGCTCATCCTGGCCGATATTGACCTGGAGCGGCTGCTACAGGATCGCATGCGCACGACCAGCTTCAACGATGCGACCAGCGATGAGCGTGACCGCCTGCGCCAACTGCGGCGCATCCCCTTCGCTTTCGAGGTTCCCGGCGGCGAGATCGGGCTGCAGCGCCAGGTAGAGCGCTTCCCGTATGTGCCGCGTGACCCGCGCGTGCGTGATGAGCGCTGCTTCGAGGCGTACAACATCCAGGTGCACGGTCTGATGAAGCGGCTGACCGCCACCGGCATTCAAAAACTGGTGATTGGCATTTCCGGTGGGCTGGATTCGACACAGGCGCTGATCGTGGCTGCGCGCACAATGGATCGCCTGGGACTGCCGCGGCAGAACATCCTGGCCTATACGATGCCCGGCTTTGCCACCAGCACCCGCACGCGCACCAACGCCTGGGCGCTGATGAACGCGCTCGGCGTCAGCGCGCACGAGATTGACATCCGGCCGTCCTGCCTGCAGATGCTGCGTGACATCGGCCATCCCTTTGCCAATGGTGAGCCGTTGTACGACGTTACCTTCGAGAATGTGCAGGCCGGCGAACGCACCTCGCACCTGTTCCGCCTGGCCAATTTCAACAACGCGCTGGTGCTTGGCACCGGCGACCTGAGCGAGCTGGCGCTCGGCTGGGCCACGTACGGCGTCGGCGATCACATGTCGCACTACAATGTCAACGCATCGGTGCCCAAGACCCTCATCCAGTACCTGATTCGGTGGGTGGTGAGCAGCCAGCAGTTCGACCCGGCCACCCACGAGACGCTGCTCTCCATCCTCGACACCGAGATTTCACCGGAGCTGGTGCCGCAGACAGATGGTTCGTCTGACAAGCCGGCGCAAAGCACGCAGGCCACCATCGGGCCGTACGAACTGCAAGACTTCAACCTCTACTACATCACGCGCTTTGGCTTCCGGCCGAGCAAAGTGGCCTTCCTGGCCTTGCACGCATGGGGCGACAAGGCACGCGGCGACTGGTCCGACCTCCTGCCGCCTGAGAAACGTCACGCGTACGACCTGGTCACGATCAAGAAGTGGCTCGGCGTCTTCCTCTTCCGCTTCTTCAAGATCAGCCAGTTCAAACGGTCAGCCGTGCCCAACAGCCCCAAAGTCGGTTCTGGCGGCTCCCTTTCGCCGCGCGGCGATTGGCGCGCGCCCAGCGACTCCGAGGCCGTGGTGTGGCTGGAGGAGCTGCAGGCCAACGTGCCATAGACTTTCGAAGTCTTCGAGACCTCAGAAGTCTGGGCGCCGTTTACGCGTAGCCGTGCGGATGCGCCAGATGCCAGGCCCAGGCGCTGGCCATAATCTCGCGCAGATCCGGATAGCGCGGCGTCCAGCCCAGCTCGCGGCGAATCTTATCGCTGCTGGCGACCAGAATCGCCGGATCGCCTGGCCGCCGCGGCGTGATCGTTGCCGGGATGGGGCGGCCGGTCACTTCTTGCGCGGTTTCGATCACTGCTTTGACCGAATAGCCCGCGCCGTTGCCCAGGTTGTAGAGCATCTGCGGTCGCGTCTCCAACCCAGCGAGCGCCAGGACATGCGCGCTGGCCAGGTCTTCGATGTGGATGTAGTCGCGGATGCAGGTGCCGTCTGGCGTGGGGTAATCGTCGCCGAAGATGCTGATGGCTGCGCGTTGGCCCAGGGCTACCTGCAGCACCAGCGGGATCAGGTGAGATTCGGGGTGATGCGCCTCGCCGCGTGCAGGCGACGCGCCTGCGGCGTTGAAGTAGCGCAGCGCGGCAAAGCGCAGGCCAAACAGCCGGTGATACCAGCCAAGCACTTCTTCGATCATGAACTTCGTCTGGCCGTAAACGCTGGCCGGGCCGATGGGATCGGTCTCCGTGATGGGCGCGTCCTTGCTGGCATAGACCCCGGCCGTGGACGAAAAGACGAAGCGTGAGACGCCATGCGCGACCGCGGCGTCAATCAGCGTCGTGCTGCCGGTGACGTTGTTATAAAAGAAGCGGCCGGGCAGCTTCATAGACTCGCCGGCCTCGATGAACGCCGCGAAGTGGATCACCGCGTCGCAGGGGGTGGCGGTCAGCAGCCGATCGAGCGCGGTGCGGTCGAGAATATCGCCTTCCACAAACACGGCGCCGGCCGGCACGGCCTCCCGGTGGCCGTTGGACAAATTGTCGTACACCGTCACAGCGTGACCGGCATCCAGCAGCTGCTGCGTCACGGCGCTGCCGATATAGCCTGCGCCCCCTGTTACCAAAATGTGCATCGTAGCTCCTTATCATCGCGATTGCCCTTCCAGGATGTCGTATTATACGGCAGGTCAGGTGTGGGAGGCAAAGTAAGGGGATTGGAATCCCAAAATTCTGGCTAATTTCAACATCGGCATGTCGTATTTCGCGGATTGGATGCTGTTGTCTGCGGGAAGACAAATCAGCCCTACCGGTGCACAGGACGAGCTGTTGGCTACAGTACAGTGCCTTCGGTGGTTGAAACCGCAACAAACATGACTAAGTCGGGCCTTTGCGGACTAGCAGCAGCCTCCGTGCGAAGACTCCGCATTCGTTGCAGCGACCTCTTGCGCTGCTCCGCAGCGCAAGAGGTCGCCCGGAGGCTGAATAGTCACCTTACTTCTTCAACAACGGCAGATACGTCCACCTTACCAAAAGTGGGCCAGGTCGGTAATTGGGATCCAAAGGTTCTGGCGTGGTCCTCGGCGGTTGCGCGGCCGCAATCATGGTGCGGATGAACTCATCCCATGCGGTATCGGCGGCAAAGGTGAGCTCAGTGGCGTTATAGTAATCGAGCAGCCATTCGTTTCGGCCTAGCGGCAAGTAGATGGACAGGCCATGTGCCCCATCCAAGTCCCAGTATGCGCCGTTGCCCCAATAAAACCCGCTGGCATGGCGTTCATGCACCATAAGCTGCGCGCTGATGGCGTCCATGACGCCTTGTGCGGCGGCTTGCACCGTGTCGCTCGGAACGTTCTGCTTGACCAACCGTGCAAAGTCATAGGCATCAACGTAGCCATCGGTATCCGTTAGCCTTAAGTCCACGTTAGAGTCAAACCGCTGCGAGGAGACAAAGCTCGTCATGATCTGGTGGCGGTAGGCGCCCACGGCCCCGTTTAGGGCGCGTGCCAGGACATCCACCGCGTGGGCCACCGACCCCATGGCATCCAGATTGTAGGCCGCCATGGTGCGTGGATAGCCGTACAGTGATTCATGGTATTGATTCACCATGCGAATCGCCAACTCCCTGGGCTGCATGTCGGCCGTCATCGCCGCCAGGTAGTTGGTGTATGGGTAGCTGGAGAAGGTTTCATTCTCAGAGGAGACCAGGTAATGCACGAAGGAGCGGATCGGGTAAAGGTTTTCTGCCATACTCATCAGGCAGGCATCGAAGAAGACCACGTCCAGCGGATGGGCGCCATTGTTGGTGATCGCGCCTAATGCACCGGCGAGCCTCGTGGTAGAGAGGTACGCGCCGCCGCTGGAGTCATCGAAGCTCATGCCGCCGTGAATCCAGTTCTGTGGGCCAGGCGGAATACTGGGCGACCAGCCGTTACCATGATCTACCAGGGCCAAAAGGGTATAGGCGCCGTTGTAAGTCGCACGGGCGTCAGTCACGAAGTTGACCAAAGTCTGTGGATCGCCCATGTTCCGTTCGCCGAGCGGCCACCGATTGACATTATCCGTGTAGGTTGCAAGCACGTAGGGGTCAGTATCCGGCTGCACCAGGTAGCGGACCGTGTCGCCGACCTGACTACGATCCCACAACGCCAAGATTCGGATACAAGGATTGCCGGCGGCGTCTTCCAACTTATTGAATAACTCGAACGTCATGAAATCCAGGTTGTTATCTCCGTTGAGATAGATCAACACGGTCCACACGGGGGCGCTGCAAGGAATCGGCCTGGTAGTAGGAGTAGGAGTAGGTGTGGGGGTCGGAGTAGAGGTCAAGGTGGGGGTAGAGGTCAAGGTGGGGGTAGAGGTCAAGGTCGGGGTATCTGTCGCCACACGCGAGCCTGTTGGGGTTACGGTTGGTGTGACGCTGGCGGTCGGCGTGAGGCTGGGCGTCGCCGTATGGGTGGGTGTCGACGTCGGGCCTAGTGTGTACTGCCAGACGCCGCTGTCGCGTGTGCCAGCGAACAGGGTGGGCGACGAGGCAAGCCCCCAGGCCAAGACGCGAATGTCCACGGCTTCCAGGCCATCGTTGTATTCCGTCCACGAGCTTCCGCCATCGGTCGAGCGGAGGACACCGAGCCACCAGGTGCCAGCATAGAGGGTGTGATTGGCTGCATAATCTGCCGAAAAGGCCACCGTCCGCACAGGCGCCCCCATGTTGTTATCGGCTTGTGCCCAGGTGCTCCCGCCATCGGTAGACTTGAACAACGAATCATAGGTGACTGCAAACAGGGAGTGGTCAGCGCTGTAGCGTGGTGAAATCGCCAGGCTATCCACGCTGCGAGTCCCCAGCCCCGTGTTTGACGATTGCCACGAAGCGCCGCCATCGGTGGACCTGGCCACACCGCCGGTGTGCATGCCGGCGAAGAGGGTGCGCGGCGCGACAGCTTCCGACACGAAGGCTAACGCATTGATCTCCAGGTCGGCCAGGCCGTTGTTGGCCGGCGCCCAAGAGCCTCCGCCGTCGGTAGAGCGATAGACGCCCCCACAACAACTTCCGGCAAACAGGGTATGATCGGAGGCGAAATCAGGGGAGATCGCCAGCGCCCGCACAGCAAGCGCCCCCAATCCGGTTCTGTGCCAGGTGTCAGCCCCGTCGGTGGAGCGGAATACACCCTGCGATGCCATGCCGACGAAGAGGGTATGATCGGTGGTGAACGCGGGTGAAAGGCCCAGGGCCTGGACGGATTGATTCTCAAGCCCTGTGGTGGCGACCTGCCAGGAAATGCCGCGGTCACTCGACCGAAAAACCCACCCGTCTTGCGTGGATGCAAAAACGATCCCATCGGCGGCGAAGTCCGGCGAAGCCGCCAACTGCTGCACCGCCACGTTGGTGATGCCGTTATAGGCCGGGTTCCAGAACGCGCCTCCCGTGACCGACTTGTAAACGCCGATGCCGTAGCAAAACCCAGCAAACGCGGTCGCATCGCTTTGATAAGCAGGCGAAAGCGCCAAGGAGGCCACGGCGCCCCCCGAAAGATTACTTCCGGCGGCGCGCCACGACTCGCCGCCATCCGTGGATTTGAACAAGCCGTTCCACTGCGTGCCTGCATAGATCGTCTGGTCGGTTGCGTAGCGGGGTGAGATCGCCAACTCACTGACCAAGGTCGCCGGTAATCCCGCATTGCTCGCCTGCCACGAAGCGCCGCCGTCGCTGGATCGGAAACCGCCATACCAGGTTCCCACGAACAGGCGGTGATCCGCGGCGAAGTTCGGCGAGACGGCCAAGCCTTGTACCGTCAGATCGGTCAGCCCGTTGTTGACGGTGTGCCAGGTGCTGCCTCCGTTGGTGGACTGAAAAAGCCCCGCGTAAAAAGTGCCGGCATAGAGGGTAGCATCCACAGCATAGCCCGGTGAAATCGCCAGGGCAGTCACCCAGGGGTCGGTCAGGCCATTCACAACGGCGTTCCAAGATGCGCCGCCGTTAGTAGACTTGAAGGCGCCGCCCTCATTCGTGCCTGCGAACAGCGTCCGATCGTTGGCGTAGCCAGGGGAGAGCGCGATCGCCTCGATGCTCCAGTCAGTGATGCCGGCGCCGCTTTCAGCCCAGGTGTCGCCGCCATTCGTGGACTTGAAAACCACGGCCCCCGTGCCAGCGAAGATCGTCCGGTCGCTGGCAAAATTCGGCGAAATCGCCAGCGACCGGACCTCGTGCGCCCACAGGCCGGTGTTAATCTCGCGCCAGGAACCGCCGCCGTCCGTAGAACGAAAAACGCCGGCCCCGTCTGTGCCGGCGAAAAGTGTGGCGTCGCTGGCGAAAGCCGGAGAGAGGGCCAGCGCTTGCACATCGCCGCCGTACATTCCTTGATGCCCAGGGGTCCAGCGGCCCATGCCCGATTCAGGAGTAGGGGCTGACGCAGCCGTAGCAGCAGCCAGCAGCAGGACAATCAAACTCAAGAGTGCTTGCCTAGACATAGTGCCTCCCAGAAATCAACCTGCCCATTTGACTAAGAGCGCCTGCGCGGTGTCAAGCGCTGATCGGTTCTCGGTCTGCTCCGCCAATTTGACTGCCTCGGTCAGGCAGTCCTTTGCCAAGGCGGCATGGCCCAGAAACGCGTGAGCCTGGCCCAAGAGAACGAGAATTGCTGGCCGATATTCCTTCTCCCCCACAGCCTCGCTCTCACGCAGCGCCTGATTGAGCATCATCAACGCATCCTCGTGCTGCCCGCGATCGAGGTTTAGTTCGCCCAGGTTCGAGCAACTTGCGACAAGGCCCAAAACGTTGCCGAGATCCCCGAACGTTTGCCGCGCGACCCAGTAATGCATAGCGGCGTCGTCGAGTCGTCCCAAAACATGCAGTGCAACCCCCAAGTTGAGGCTGGCGCCGGCGATGCCCGACTGCTGCCCTGCGGACTGGAAGTGCTGCAAGGCTCCCTCGTGATATTTGATTGCTTCTTCGTAATGGCCCAAGTTGCGTTGAGCAACGCCCATGTGATCGTAATCCTCATAGGCTCGATAGGTGAGTCCAAGCTCGCTATGGATGCTATAAGCAAGTCGGTGCTGCTCATACGCATCCGCGAAGCGCCCCAAACCGTAGAGCGCGCTGCCCAGGTGCCTGTGCAAACCGGCTGCGTCAATTCGGCTTTCAACATCGGTCTCGCGTGCAATGAGCGCCAGGGCGCGCTCACATCGCGCAGCGGCCTCACGGTTATTCCCCAAGCGATACAATGTCAAGGCAGACTCGGCCAGAAGGCGCGCCAGTTCGCGTTCGCCGTCCGGCGTCGTCAGCAGAGCGATTCCTGCCTCGCAGGCAGCCAATGCGCGCGGGTAGTCGTTCAGCAGCCTGGCGCATTTGCCGATCAGCCGGCGCAGCCGCGCCTGCGTCAAGGCGTCTTGTGTAGCCGTGGTCAGCCTGGCATAGCCCAAATCCGTCAGGTATTGCACGTAGGACATGCCAGCGGGCGCCTGGCCGAGGGTTTGGCGGCTCAGCATGATGAGCAGATCTTGCGCGCCCCATCGTTCCAGGTAATCTGGCAACGCATGATCGAATAACACAGCCGCTGCTTTGGCGATCTCTCCGGCTTCGATGGCATGATAATGCGCTTCCACCAGCGACGTCACATCGGTCAGGCTCTGCCACCTGACTTGCGGCGGCAGAGGCAAGGAACGATAGTGGTCGTAGGCGGCCAGATGAGCCGCGCGATGGGCTTCAGGATTTACTTCCACTTCCAGCAACTCCTTTGCCAATGGGTGCAAACGGTAGAAGCGAGCGACGCCCGCCACGTGACCGTTGAGCAATGACCGATCAACCAGGCTGCGCACGACCGGTAGACCCACGTGGGGCCCGCCGGCCAGGGTAACCAAGAACGCCACCGGCTGCGGCCGGCGATAGACAAAGAAAAGCGTCAGGAATGCCTGTTCAGCGGGGCGTAGCCGACCGAATAGGCGTCGCGCAAACGAGGCAATACTGCCATGCCATAGACCAGCATCTGCCAGAAGTTCGGTCAAGCCCCAGGTTTGCGCCTCGCTTGCCAACAGACGCAACGCCAGGGGATGCCCGCCAAGGTCCGCCACAACCCGCGTCAGCATTCCCCGTGCGTCCTCCTGCAGACCAGACTCCTGCAACAGCGAAACACCGTCAGGTACGCCCAGGCCGGCCAGCTCAAGAGACGACTTGTCCAGACCAGCGCCCAAGGCTCGACTATCGCGGAATTTCGGCGGCACACGGCTGGTTGCGATCAGGCTGGCCGAGTGCTGGCGCGTCAGCAGCGTTTGAAAGAAATTCTCCACGCCCGCGTCACGAAAATGATCATCGTCGTCCAGGAGGCTTTCCAGATTATCAAACACGAGCCACAAGGGAGGCAGTTGGAACAGGCGGCCGGTCAGGCGTAACAGATCATCTTGGCCCGGCATTCGTTGATCCGTGCGATAGGCCAACAGCGCAGGCCAATTCAGATAGGCTGCAAACTTAGCCAGCAGGCTGTCTAATGTCGCATCCGGTTCCGTGCAAAAGTCCAGCCATAGCGGCGGCGGCAGTTCGGCCGGGGCCATTTCCAGCAGCGCGCGCACGAGGGTTGTCTTGCCGATGCCGCCAATGCCGGTGACCAGCGTTGCCCGGTGTGCGCGCACGTGTCGCAGCAGGTCAGCCAACTCGTTGCGCCGGTTGGCCAACGTCTGTGTGCGCAGCTCGGTGGGCAGATCGGGCAACGCTGAGGCGTTGTAGACAGCCTGGATAGCGGGTGTTCCGATGTCAGATGGCGAGTCGCCGGCATTGAAGATGCGGCCATCGGCCGATCGCAGGTAAAGCACGGGTGAGGAGAAGCCTGCGTCATTGGGAAACTTGAGATGACAGGCATTGCGCGCCAGCGTCGCCGCGGCATCTACCTGCCCGGCCCATGTGCCTGCCGTCAGGCGCCGATAGAAGGTCTCCGCGAACTGCAGCGCCACATCGTCGCGCACGACGTCCTGCATGGCAACGACCGCGGGAACACCGGCTCTCAAGATGGCCGGCGCCATGCCGATAAAACCGTGGCCGCTGCGCCGCCCCTCGACAGCCGCGCCCTTGCATGCGTTCAAGACAACCAGCTTGATGGTTGCATGATTGCCAAGCAGCGACTGCATCTGAACCTCATCCACCCATTCCTCATCGTACCGTGCATCAGCAGGGGCCACGGCCGCGTTGAAACGCAGCAGGCCCCGCGCCGTGGCGCCTATGTCCCTCTCGAAGTAGCCGTGACCAATAAAATGCAAAATATGATAGCTAGACGCCGACAGCGCATCATCCAATCGCTGGATGGGAACTCGGCCCGTGAGCAGATCGTAGGGCAGCCGAACATTCTGCAAGGCCAGGGTGATAGTCCGCTCTTCCTCCTCTGTGGCCAGCCCTGAGCCACACGGAATGACGATGAGCGCTTTTGGCCCCCCTGGCACGGTCAGCGACTTCACGCTGCCGTAGTTCAGGCTCAGAAGCTGCCGGGTCACCAACGTCTTGACCTGCGTCGCCAGGTGAGTGTCGTTCCAGGCCAGCAATTCCCACGGCAGCGTGGCGATCTCCGGCGCAGTTTCGTCGAAGTCGAGCCGTAGGCGCAGCGCAGCTCCTTCGACCGGTTCGATTCGTTGCCTGTAGATGCCCAGAAAAAGTTCGCGCACTTGACCACTAAACAATGCGCCAAAGAGTGTATTGCCGATCTCGCGCAGCAACGCCTGATCGGATGCGCTCATCCGCTCAAGCTGCACCCTGAACTCAACCGCTGTTAACCTGGCCCAATCCAGCGAACCGCTGGCCAGGCCACTGCCAGGCGCCTGTGCGGTTACCCGGTAGGCCCCTGGGGCGTTCTTGATGACGCGGACGTCGAAATCAATGATAAGAGACATGGCGCGCCTCGCGACAAAAGGGTTTTCTGCACCAATGGCAGCCAATGCTCACCCGCACCTGCGCGGGCGCAAGTGCGGGCGTCAATCACGGTAGTCTTTTCATCGTTTGTTAGTGGATCGAATTCATGCTACCCCCGGCAATAGGATATGCCTGGTTCGGATTGCCATCATTGAAGTGGAAGGTGTACGAACCGGGCAGAAGCTGCATATCCTGCGCAAAGCTCCGCCAGCCGCCCGCATAATACTGGACGGCAGACCCGCTCTCAGAATGCACCAGTCCCGTCTGGAAGGTGACCGTGGGACTGGCCGCGGTGTTTTGACCGCCCTTCTCCTGGCGGGCAAAGGCGTAGCTCATGCTGAAGCTGTAGGTGAGCGGCAGCAGCTCTTTGCTGGCCTGCCCGCCCGCGGTCGCGCCGAAGTCGCGCCAGCCACCCGCGTAATACTGCACCGTTCCCGTGCCCGCGCCGTCGGGCATCAGGTTGCCCGCGCTGTCGCGCAGCTCCACGGTGACGTGCGCCGTCTGGAAGGTAACCGTGGGATTGGCGGCCACGTTCTGGCCACCCTTCTCCTGGCGGGCAAAGGCGTAGCTCATGCTGAAGCTGTAGGTGAGCGGCAGCAGCTCTTTGCTGGCCTGCCCGCCCGCGGTCGCGCCGAAGTCGCGCCAGCCGCCTGCGTAGTACTGCACCGCGCCCGTGCCCGCGCCGTCGGGCATCAGATTCCCCGCGCTGTCGCGCAGTTCCACGGTGACGTGCGCCGTCTGGAAGGTGACCGTGGGATTGGCCGCGGTGTTTTGACCGCCCTTCTCCTGGCGGGCAAAGGCGTAGCTCATGCTGAAGCTGTAGGTGAGCGGCAGCAGCTCTTTGCTGGCCTGTCCGCCCGCGGTCGCGCCGAAGTCGCGCCAGCCGCCCGCGTAGTACTGCACCATCCCCGTGCCCGCGGCGTCCGGCATCAGATTCCCCGCGCTGTCGCGCAGCTCCACGGTGACGTGCGCCGTCTGGAAGGTGACCGTGGGATTGGCCGCGGTGTTTTGACCGCCCTTCTCCTGGCGGGCAAAGGCGTAGCTCATGCTGAAGCTGTAGGTGAGCGGCAGCAGCTCTTTGCTGGCCTGTCCGCCCGCGGTCGCGCCGAAGTCGCGCCAGCCGCCCGCGTAGTACTGCACCATCCCCGTGCCCGCGGCGTCCGGCATCAGATTCCCCGCGCTGTCGCGCAGCTCCACGGTGACGTGCGCCGTCTGGAAGGTGACCGTGGGATTGGCCGCGGTGTTTTGACCGCCCTTCTCCTGGCGGGCAAAGGCGTAGCTCATGCTGAAGCTGTAGGTGAGCGGCAGCAGCTCTTTGCTGGCCTGTCCGCCCGCGGTCGCGCCGAAGTCGCGCCAGCCGCCCGCGTAGTACTGCACCATCCCCGTGCCCGCGGCGTCCGGCATCAGATTCCCCGCGCTGTCGCGCAGCTCCACGGTGACGTGCGCCGTCTGGAAGGTGACCGTGGGATTGGCCGCGGTGTTTTGACCGCCCTTCTCCTGGCGGGCAAAGGCGTAGCTCATGCTGAAGCTGTAGGTGAGCGGCAGCAGCTCTTTGCTCCTGCCCGCCCGCGGTCGCGCCGAAGTCGCGCCAGCCGCCCGCGTAGTACTGCACCGTGCCCGTGCCCGCGCCGTCCGGCGTCAGGTTGCCCGCGCTGTCGCGCAGCTCCACGGTGACGTGCGCCGTCTGGAAGGTGACCGTGGGATTGGCGGCCACGCTCTGGCCACCCTTCTCCTGGCGGGCAAACGCGTAGCTCATGCTGAAGCTGTAGGTGAGCGGCAGCAGCTCTTTGCTCGCCTGTCCGCCCGCGGTCGCACCGAAGTCGCGCCAGCCGCCCGCGTAATACTGCACCGTGCCCGTGCCCGCGCCGTCGGGCATCAGGTTGCCCGCGCTGTCGCGCAGCTCCACCACGACGTGCGCCGTCTGGAAGGTGACCGTGGGACTGGCCGCCGTGTTTTGACCGCCCTTCTCTTGACGGGCAAAGGCGTAGTTCATGCTGAAGCTGTAGGTGAGCGGCAGCAGCTCTTTGCTGGCCTGCCCGCCTGCGGTCGCGCCGAAGTCACGCCAGCCGCCGGCGTAATACTGCACCGCCCCCGTGCCCGCGCCGTCTGGCGTCAGGTTGCCCGCGCTGTCGCGCAGTTCCACCACGACGCGCGCCGTCTGGAAGGTGACAATCGGGTTGCTGGTCACGTTCTGGGCCATGTCCTTGGATGCGTTGGCGTAAGTCATGCGGAAGGTGAGGTTACCCCTGGTCGTGGGAATGTCGGTGACCAGGGCGCCACTCGCATCGGTGCTGCCAGGGATGGTCTGCCAGCCAGCGTCGTAATACTGCGCCGACGCGCCGGCCAGACCGTGACCCTGGCTGTCTAGCAGCTTGACGATCACACCCTGCGGGGGCGGCGGGTTTTCCGTCGGCCACGCAGGCAATCCGGATAGGTAGGACGCGTTGTAGCGATGAATGGCGAATCCGCCAAAGCTGATGTGCCCGCCAAAGTGCGTAGCGACCAGTTGCGCTTCGCTGTTCAGCGCGGCTTGTCCCTCTTCGTAGAAGGTCACTTTTTCCGGGCCGCACTCGCTGGGCGCGCAGTTCGCTGTCTCAAGCCCCACCAGAATGAGGTTGGATTTGAGCAGCGTGTCCGCATAGGCGATCTCATCCTGGTCGAGGCAGATGAGGCCGTCGCCTTCCGCGCAGGCCGCCGTCCCTGCGAAGTCCCGGTAGCCCATGACCACGATGTGGTCGAGGTTGAGATCGGCGATGTGCTGATACACCGGCTTGACTGACCCTCCCACCGGGAACGCCACCGCCGTGTCCCAGAAGAAGCGGATGGCGGCCGCGAGCTGCAGGTTGCTGGGCAGGAAGGCGCGGGTGCATTGGTAGAGCGTCAGGAGGCTCTGGTAGGCAGCCTCGCTCTGCGGCTCCGGCGGCTCCACATCGAGGATCACGCCGTCGAAGCGAGCCGTGGGATTGGCGGTGTCGTAGGCAACAACTTCGGCCATGCGCTGCAAAGGCCAGGACGATGGGCTGCACCCGATCGCCGGCCAGTCGGTATTTCCATACGCCGCCCAGACGGCAAGGCCGTGGAGGTGAGCCTTACTGATCAGGTCCGCGATGTCGCTGTCCTCGTACATTCTGCGTCCCGCGCTGTTGAGGGCAGAGCGGTAGACGCTGAGATAGAGATCTGTCACCCCGCTCGCGGCGCTGCGCTGGACAAGGGTATCACGCGCGGCTGGCGTGCTGACCTCATCGGAGAAGATCCAGAGCGCGTGCACATTGGCCTCGGCGCTGACTGGGAGATGGTTCCAGAGGCCGACGCTTCCGAGAACGACCACAGCCAAGAGCATAAACACTATTGAACGCTTCATACCAAAACCTCCTTGCGGAACGCAGACGCGGCATCTGCCGTACGAACGGCAGATGTTGGTAGGGACAATCCCAGGGGCTGCGCTAAGTAAACCCCAAAAGTCGCCGCGCAGCAAGCCTTTGACCGATACAAAACCGATACAAGTGAGATGAGCTATCTCGAATTAGTCCATGACCGCCAGATCCCGGCCTGGCCGCAGCTCGATTTCGTAGTGAGCCACCTCTTGCTGCACGCGCATGCCCACGCGCTGGTATAGGCGTGTGGCGCCGGTCTTGTTCCGGGCATCAACAGACAAACCGACGCGCGGAACGTCCCGTTGCTGCAGCGCTCGAAACGTATGCAGCAGAAGCGCCTGGCCGAGCCCTCGACGACGGTAGGCCTGGCGTACACCGAGTGTGGGAATCCAGCCCATCTGGGAATCGAGATCATAGCGTTCCTGTGAGTTGATCAGCCCGGCGATTTGTTCGCCATCCAGCGCCAGGAACCATAACTCAGGCTTTAGCCCAGCCGCATCGAAGTTGTAACGCTTCCAGCGTTCGAAATCCTCCTCGAAAGAACGCTCGACGTATCCAATATGCTCGCGGAAAGCCTCGTCCTGCGCCCAGTAAACCGCCTCCAGGTCTTCCGGGTAGCGTAAGGTGCGTACGACGATCCCTGCCGGCCATTCTGGTGCAGGGATGGGTCTGTCGAGGTCAGTGATCATGCGCCAGGAATAGCGATACAGGTTCATGCCCATGCCCTCGAAGAGATCCATGCTGGGCCGATGAGCAGCCGGTGCGGCGACGTGCGGCGCAAAACGTACATCCGCGGGCAAGCGATCGAGTGCACGCCGCGTGGTTGTCAAGGCCCAGGCAAGCAGCGCACTGCCAATGCCCCGACCTTGCCACTCGGGGTGGACGCGACCCCAAATCCAAGGCCGGACCGGAGGATTGAAGTGATCCCACAACTCGACGCAGCCGACCATTGCCCCATCGGAGGCAACCACCACGCGCGTGCTGGCTGTGAGATTGATGCCGGTCTGCTGCCATTCCTCCCGATAGCGTTCAACCGTGTTATCGCCGGCGCCCGTGAGTTCAGCCTCGGCGGCGTTAAACATCGGGACTAGGTGCGGTAGATCCTCGAACCTGGCCGGCCGCACCTGGTAGCCGGCTTCGGCAAGTGGCTTGAACGAATCATTCATGTCTACATTTCTCCTTTGGTTTGTGCGAACTACTGACGCGCTGTTTTCACCACCGCGAGAATGGCATCGAGGACTAAATGCGGCTGATCCCACTGAATACCATGACCAGAATCTTCTGCGACGATGACCTGTCCATTCGATGACATCGCCGCGTAGTCTCGCTGAATTCCTTGCCACACGTCCTCAAGCCGGTCGGCCAAATCGGCCGGGAGATCTGGCCAGTTCGCGGCTGGTTTCTTGGCCTGCGTCAACGCCACGAGCGGTGTGTCGCCCAACCTGGTAGACTCAAATTGGGCGGCGACTTCATCCCAATTCGAAAGCTCACAACAATCCTTCCACGAAGCCACATCGGCAACGAATGTCTTGCGCAACGATGTGATTTCGGGGTTCTCGGACGCGGCCGGGGCCGGCAAGGCTGCCAGATAGCGCGCAGAGTGATTGGGGTAGGCGCTGTCAACGAGGACAACCCCCGCCACATCGTCGGCATAGCGTATGGCATAGGCCACCGCGAAAGCGCCGCCAATCGAATGACCGACCGTGATGATCGGGCCTTCGATCTTGAGAGCTTGCCGAAGCGCGTGCAGATCAGCCGTCACTTGATCCATCGTGAGCAGCCCAAAGTCAGCGCCGCTCTGACCGGTATTGAAGCGATCGTACGCGCAGACCTGTGTCTCGGCGGCCACGTAAGGCACGATGGAATTCCAGGTTGCCGTATCTGTGGCGGAGCCATGCTCCAATACAACCGTCGGGTTGCCTTTCCCGTAGCACGCAACATACAACTTGTGACCATTCACCTTGATCTTGTCTTTGATGACCGCCGCCGGCATCGGCAACAGCTTGAAGCCAGGCTTCTTGATCGGCGTTGGCGCAAGCATATCCGCAGGTGCAATCGTATTGGTGGGTGCATCCGCAGGTGCAACCGTATTGGCGGGTGTAGGTTGTGAAGTCGCAGTTGGTAGAACAGGCGTTGCGGCGGGTGAACAGGCATTCAGCATGATCATCCATAACAGAACTACGACGACAAACCTGATACGAAGCAAGGTTTTCATGACGTTCTCCCTCCCGTAAAAGCAAGCCCTTTCAGATGCGGTTCGAGTAGGCAAGAGGTGGTTTTTTGACACGCTTGAGTTGACAAACACGAAAGCGCCAAGGGCCGCCGATCGCCATCAGGGCGCTATCGTGAAGTCAACTTCGATGCGCCAGCCGTCACCCCAACTTGCCGCCGGTATCACCGCGTCACGCATCTCGATTTTGTAAGTGTAGCTCCCGGCCAGCGGCGCGCCCGACGGGCCCCAGTCCGCATTGTCGGCGACGAAGACGGGGAAGTGACTGGCGCCATCAACGTTGAAGCCGTTCTGGCCCGGGGCAAACACGCCGTAATCAGCCATGGAGGAGTCGAACGTCCGGCCGTTGTGGACCGACTCCGCTCCGGTGTAGATCGGGAAGAGGCGGTTAGCGATGATGGGACCGCTGGCGAAATCGGGCGAAGAGCCGGTCGTGCCCGGGGCTGGCACGTTCATCCATGCCAGGAACACGCCCATCCCCTCGGAGAACTCCGATGTGGTGAAGCGCACCCCCTCGTGAAAGCCGGCGGCGACCACACCAGCCGCCAGCTCGGCGGTGTAGGGCGGCGCATGCGGCGCGCCGGGGCCGACCAACACGTCCGGGAAGGCCCTGTGGTTCGGCCCCGGGAGAATGGATCGGGCGATTTCACCGAGTCCGCCACCCGGACCAAACGGCGCCGCAAACAGGTGGAAGTCAACCGGTTTCCATGTGGGATGGCCGATTGGCTTCAGGCGCACGGCCAGCAGCGGCGAGGTGTCAGCCGCTGGCTCAGTCGGCGCGGTTACCGTCGGCGCCGCAGTCGGCTCAACCACCGTCGGCGCCGCAGTCGGCTCAACCACCGTCGGTGCCGCAGTCGGCTCAACCACCGTCGGCGCCGCAGTCGGCTCAACCACCCGTGGCGCCGCAGTCGGGTCGACCACCGTAGGCACGACCGCGGCGACCGGCGGCGTTGGCGCGGGGCAGGCCGTCAGCGCCAGGCTCGCCACAATCAGCACGACCAAAGGCATGGCCCATTTCTTGGTAGGCATTATCGGTTCCTCCTTGTGACATGGCTTGCAGATAACTCGCGTTTGTGCCCAACGATCGCGGGGTGATTCGCCGTGAACATGAAGTGCGGTGACGATAGCGGGGTTGCTGACAACTACGACTGCGAATAGTAAACCCCAAAAGTCGCGGCGTGGCAAGCCTCTGACCGATACAAAACCGATACAAGTATGGTAACTGCTAACCCGGCGCGCGCCAGTTTGGACAGGATGAACAGGATTCTCGCCTTGCGGTTGCGAACGACAATCGGCATAAAGGGCCAAATATCCTGTGAATCCTGTCTATCCCTGGCAGCCTGAGTAGTCACCAACTGTGGTACAATGGTTCCAGCGGCTGCATGCGTTTGCGACTGTGGGTAGGAGTCGGAAGCTGGATGACGTTTGATTTCTTGGCAAAGGGAACCTGATGGGTCAGACGATGATCTTCAACCAATGGCTCAAACAACGGCGCAAGGCGCTGGGCCTGACGCAGAAAGACCTCGCGCAGCGGGCGGGGTGCGCCGAGGTGACCCTGCGCAAGATCGAGGCCGGCGACTTTCACCCCTCTGCGACGTTGGCCGCGTCCCTGGCCAGGGCCGTGGGCGCGAGAGACGCCGATCTACCCGGTCTCGTGACCCTGGCGCGCGGTCTCCACAGCGACCTCGCTTTGACCGCGCATCGGCTTGTGCCAAGCCATCCCCACAATCTGCCATCCCAACTCACGCCGCTCATTGGCCGCGACCACGACATCGCCGCGCTGCGCAAGCGGCTGCGCGCGGGGGAACGGCTGATCACCCTGCTGGGGCCGCCCGGCGTCGGCAAGACCCGCCTGGCGCAGGCTGTGGCAGAGGATGTGCTGGAACAGTTCGAGGATGGCGCCTTCTTCGTGCGCCTGGGGCCGATTTCCGATCCTGACCTGGTGGCCGCGACGATTGCCCAGACCCTGGGGCTGCAGATGAGCGGTTCCAATCCACCGGCCTTGCAGTTGCGCGCCTACCTGGAGGAGAAGCACCTGCTGCTGGTGCTCGACAACTTCGAGCAGATCATCGAGGCCGCGCCGTTGGTGGACGACCTGCTGCGCCGCTGCGCCTGGCTGCATGTGCTGGTGACCAGCCGCCAACCCCTGCGCGTACGCGGCGAGCGCCAGGCGCCGGTGCGGCCGCTGGCCCTGCCCGCCGACATCCCCGGCGCCAGCCAAGCCGCCGCCAGCGACATGCTGCGCTATGCCGCGGTGGCCCTGTTTGCGGAACGCGCTGAGATGGTGCAGCCCGACTTTGCCGTCACCGACAGCAACGCCGCGGCCGTCGCCGAACTGTGCCGCCGGCTGGACGGCCTGCCGCTGGCGATCGAGCTGGTCGCCGCACGCGTCCGGCTGCTGTCGCCGGTCGAGCTGCTCACGCGGCTGCACGGGCCGTGGATGCTCTCGATGGACGGTCTGCGCGACGTGTCGCCGCGGCAGAAGACGCTGCGCGGCGCGATTGGCTGGAGCTACGACCTGCTCACTCCGACCGAACAGACCCTCTTCACACGCCTGGCCGTCTTCGTCGGCGGCTGCACGCTGGAGGCGGCAGAAATGCTGTGCGAAGACGTCCTTTCTTCCGCGCAGATCCTCGACGGCATCGCCTCGCTGCTGGACAAGAGCCTGCTGCATCGCGAAATTAGCCTGCATGGGGAGCCGCGCTACATCCTGCTTGAGACGGTGCGTGAGTATGCTTTGGAACGCGTGGTTGTGAACGGCGAAAAGGACGCACTACGGGAACGGCATGCACACTGCTTCCTGCGCATTGTCGAGAATGCTGACCTGGCAGACGTCAGCCCCAGGCGACTTCAAGTGAATCGCCTCATTGACGACGAGATTCACAACCTGCGCGCAGCGTATACCTGGTTCATCGCAGATGATGTACAGGCCGCGCTGCTGCTAACTACGTACCTGCTTTACTGGTTTAATCAACGAGGTCCGCATGCGGAAGGAATTCGTTTGATCGACGAGGTCCTCGCCTTGCCCGGCGCTTCGGCCCGCACGATTCCCCGGGCAAGGGCCTTGTATGAGACAGGTATCCTCATGCTATACAATGGTGAACACACCCAAGCTCGGGCCTGCGTAGAGGAGAGTCTGGTTCTCAGCCAGGAACAGGGGTATGGCAAAGGAGAAGCCGCCGCCTTGATCGGCCTGGGCCGAATGGCGCTGTGGTGGTGGCAAGACCAGGACGCAGCTAGGCAGTATCTGGAAAGGGCTCTCTGCTGTTACAGAGAACTCCATCACTCCGGAGGCATCTCATTGGCCCTGATGTACCTCACCAAGATCGCCATGTTTCGAGGAGACTTTGCTCGAGCGCAGGCGCTAGGTGAGGAAAGTCTCGCCATCGCACAGCAGGCGGGTTTGAAGTTCACACAGCCGCTGACCATACTTGGCGAGATTGCCTACGCAAACGGCGACCTGAGTCGTGCACGATCGCTCTACGAGCAGAGTCTGGCAATTGAGCGGCACAGTGGAGACGTTGACATCAGCCTGGAAACCCTTATCGGCCTGTCGCTTACCACAATTCGCCAGAAGGAATTCGCTGCTGCCCATACTTTTCTGGATGAATTGATACAGCGCGAGAAGAGATTTGGGAACGAGAATGACCCCAACCTCTGTGGCAGTTATCTGTTCCTGGCAACGCTGGTTCAGGAAGAAGGCGACTACGACAACGCGGTCCGCTGGTATCGGGCAAGTCTGCCCGGAGTGAAGGTCGACAGAGATGAGTGGGGTGTCTGGGGTACGGGTTTGGCTTACCTGGCGATGGCGTTGGACCAGTATGAGTTGGCTGCGGCCTTGCTGGGTGCAACTGAGAGTTCAGACGAGGAAAACCATCGCCTTTGGCCAATCTACCAGAACGAATGCAACCAGCTCATCGAGACGACTCGCGCACAACTGAGTACAGCACGCTTCGACGCCGCGTGGGCGGAAGGCCGGGTAGCCCCATTTGAAGCGGTCGTGGAAGAGGCGGTCTCGACCCTGGAGACGGCGCAGGCCGTGAAGGGCCAACCTGCGCCTACCTGACAAACTTGTGAACGTGTGGGTCGCGGCTCAGCCTTCCCCATTTCAGGGGTTGGCAATCCCTGTCGCGCCATATCATGGTGCCATGGCGTTCGCTCACCGGCTGGCTCGGACAGGCGGCTGGGAGGTCGTTCGGCAAACCCAGCCACCCGTCCCCAACGGGGTCACGTGCGCATCGCCATCAGGGGCCGACGGTGAAGCGGGCCTCGACGCGCCAACCATTGCCTAACGCATCGGTCATCGTGATGGTCCACTCATAACTCCCGCGCAGCTGCGCGCCCGGCGGGCCGAAGTCGGCATTGTCCACGAAAAACATCGGAAAGTGGCTGTGGCCGTCAACGTTGAAGGGTGGGTCCAGGTTGACATCCAACTTTGGCACATCCGTCGCCCCCAGGAAGGAAAACGGCGCGCCATTGTGCGCCGACGATCCCTCAACGTGGATCGGAAACAGCCAGTTCGGGATGATGGGGCCAGAGGTGAAATCAGGCGAGGAACCTGTCGTACCCGGGGCTGGCACATTCATCCATACCAGGTACACACCCATACCGTTTGAGAACTCCGGCTTATTGAAGCGCACACCCTCGTGGAAGCCTTGCGCAGCCACGCCAACCGCCAGCTCGGAGGTGTAGGGACGCGCATGTGGATCACCGGGGCCAACAAAGAGGGCGGGGTGGAAGCGGTGGCTCGGCTCTGGCAGCAGGGCTAAGGCTGTCTGCAAGAACTCGGCGTAGCCACTGGCCGCAGTGCCGATAGGCGCCGCGAATAGGTGGAAGTCGGCCACCGTCCACCTGGGATGGCCGATCATTCTGAGTCTTACACCCTGGGTGGGCGGGGGCCCGGCAGCCAGGCCGGCAGCAGGCAACAGCGCCATGGCGACTGCCACAAAGAGCAGCAGCGCAAAACGTAGATGCTTCGGGTGTCTCACGGTCATGGTAAACCTCCAAATTCGAAAAGATGTGGCTCCTAACCAGTCGTTCCTGGATGCCGATAGTAAACCCCAAACGCGCCCACGTGGCAAGCCTTAAACCGATACAGAACCGATACAAATGAAGAATGTCACCTTGACCAAAACCGAGCCTGTTGTGGATGGTTGCCCTATCCACAAACCTGGGGTATAATCTGCGCCAGCCCAGACCGAGAAAGCAGACTTTGGATGAAGAGCCGATAGATTGGCGATAGCCGTGTTGCCGGTGTGCACCGTCATTGACCAGGTGCCGGTCAATGGAATATGGTCAAACCGAGACCCACAGCCGGAACATACCACATCGGTTAGAATGACATCAAGTGGCTGTGAACCAGCTATGCAGTGAGGTGGCACGTGACGATTGAAACGACCGCAGTGATTCAGGCCAGTGTCCGGCGAATGTTCCCCGACACCACCATTGATCAAGCGTTGGCAGAGTTGTTGCTGGAGCGTGTGCAAAGAAATCTGGTCAAGTACCGCAGCATGGCTCGCCAGTTTGAGGTCAGGTACGACCAATCTTTCGACGAATTCCGCAAAGCGGTGTTGCGCCAGCACCCTGCGGCTGACGTCGAACAGAATTATTTCGACTGGGAATTGGCCGTCACCGGCATCGCCGATATGGAAGAGCAGATCGCCCGTATGCGGCGGTGACCCTGTTTGCGGACCGCGCGCAGGCGGTGAAGCGTAGTGAGATCGTATGGCACATTTGGCGCCAGCACGACAGCTCTTTATCACTTTTGATCTTGCGGATCTATGCGCCAGCGAAGAGAAGAATGTCGTCTTGGCGCATCGCCGCAGCTTCCGATGTGATAAGTAATCCTTCCATCAACCGCGCAATCGGGTACTCGATCAGGGCCAACGTCTCGCCCACGTGCTCCGAGACGGGTCCGCCCAATAGGTAGCGAGCCAGATGCAGGAACTCTTCGTCCCGGTCGTCCAGGTTCTCGAGAAAAGTGAAGCGATCCAACACCGACTGGCTGGCCTCCCGCCAGTCGAACGGTTGGTCAGCGCGGATCAAGCCGCGTACATCATCCGCAAAGCCGCGACGTCGCAACTTTTCCTCCACATTTGTACGGAAAGCTCCGTAGTTAAACAACATTCTGGCGCGGTAAAAATAGTACAGTGTCATTTTGCGCAATGCCCGCTCGTCCAGGTCAAAGGCGCCGATCTGCGCCAGGTCGTAGATGTCGCGGCCCTTACGGCGACCGTACAGTGCGCGCAGCTTTGTAGCAGTCAGCTCCTCCAATCGGTAAGTGGTGATCAAGGTCGTATTTGCGCCGTCGGACAAAGCCAGCGGTCGTTCTTCGCGACCGAGGATTGGTACGCGCTCGATAAAAGAAATCTCCAGCTTCAGATGCTGGCGCGGGCTACCGCTGAGGGGTGCAAAGTCAGCGCGAATCGTGCTCTGTTCATAGCGACGATAATCATGCGCCAGATGGTAACCTGCCTTCTGACCGGCTAACAATGTCATAACCTGGTTGGTGAGCTGCGCACGCTCTGCCAAGACCTGAGCCTTGGAGCCGACCGCGTTGAAGTCCAGGTCGACCGACAGTCGATTGACAGCCGGGAAGAACAGCTTGTTGAGCGCGGTTCCACCTTTCAGATAGAGCCGGTCACGCAGGAATGGATCACCGTATACCGCGATGAGAGCCTGCGTCAGGCGATAGTCCAACTCAGCCAGAGTCAGGTCAGGAATCTGGTGGTCGTCCGCCCAGGTACGAAGTAGGTGTGGGGTGAGACGCATTTATGGTTCCAATGCCAGCATGATGTTTTCGCGCACGCGCCAATGCGGATGTACAGGACCAGGTTCAGGGCCGTGTGGGTCGAGTTGGTAGACGCGAGGGGCAATCAGGGTCGCCACCCCGTCCAGTAACCTCTGCGGCACCAGCAGGTGTGTTGACAGCTTTTCCAGAATATATCCTAAGCGGTGCACCAGGGCCTGGTTGGTCATGTCCGGCAAATAGGACAATAGTCGTTCCGGGTCAGCCTCCGGCAGCAATACGCTGATCGTATGTGCGACGTCGTCTATCCCGCCACACAGGTCGAAACGATCGAGGCAGTCCAATAGCGTCTTTTCACGGTCAGAGATGCGGAAGAAGGAATCGTGGTAGCGTGTCTCCTGAATGCCAAAAAACTTGGTACGCTGAACCTGGACAAAAATGATCTTGGCCCGGCCCAAGGTGATTGGACGACGCTGTCTGGGCAGCGCAACCAGCAAGGCCTGCGGCAGTTGGTCAGCGGCACCGTAGATAAATGCAGCGCTTTGGTAGGCGACATAGTACTCAGAAAGCCCCTCGCGTTGCAGCAGTTCATCCACGACTTGAAATGGATCGGCCACAAACGTCTGCCGACCGAACAGGACATCCGCAGAGACTACCACATACCGGCCGCGGCCGACGCGCTGCAGCGCTCCCTTACGCGCCATACTAGCCAACAGCTTCGGGGCATGCGAGGGTGAGACTGCCATTACATCGCTGAGGCGCTTGACATCCACCACATGCAGACCTTTGCGCAAGGCCGCGAAATAAGCCGTTTGTTCGAGATGACTGAGTTGAATCTGGTCAGGCATGATGGTCCTTTTTCAGTATGCACAACTTAACCAGATTAGTCTTGTTGTGCATACTGAATGTAGTATATGCCAACATCCGCCCACCGTCAACTTCGAGGTGCTCAGCTTGTTTATCACTACTTCGCAATACACTCATGTTCTCCCGTGCATGAGCGGATGACCGAAATAGAAATCGCACATATTGTGGTAAAATGAAGTACGCGGCCACGATCAAACGTGATAACGTGCGAGACTTGGAAGATTGACGGTACTTGACTTCCTGACAGAGGAAAGCCCATGAGCAAGTTGATCTCCTTCAACCAGTGGCTCAAACAGCGGCGCAAGGCGCTTGGCCTGACGCAGAAAGATCTCGCGCAGCAGGCGGGCTGCGCCGAGGTGACGCTGCGCAAGATCGAGGCCGGCGACTTTCACCCCTCCGCGACGTTGGCCGCCTCCCTGGCCAGGGCCGCAGGTGCGAGAGACGCCGATCTACCCGGCCTCGTGACCCTGGCGCGCGGTCTCGACAGCGACCTCGCTTTGACCGCGCGCCGGCATATGCCGAGCCGGCCCCACAACCTGCCATCCCAACTCACGCCGCTCATTGGCCGCGACCCCGACATCGCCGCGCTGCGCAAGCGGCTGCGCGCGGGGGAGCGGCTGATCACCCTGCTGGGGCCGCCCGGCGTGGGCAAGACCCGCCTGGCGCAGGCCGTGGCCGAAGAGGTGCTGGAACAGTTCGAGGATGGCGTCTTCTTCGTGCGCCTGGGGCCGATTTCCGATCCTGACCTGGTGGCCGCGACGATTGCCCAGACCCTGGGGCTGCAGATGAGCGGTTCCAATCCACCGGCCTTGCAGCTGCGCGCGTACCTGGAGGAGAAGCACCTGCTGCTGGTGCTGGACAACTTCGAGCAGATCATCGAGGCTGCGCCGCTGGTGGACGACCTGCTGCGCCGCTGCGCCTGGCTGCACGTGCTGGTGACCAGCCGCCAACCCCTGCGCGTACGCGGCGAGCGCCAGGCGCCGGTGCGACCGCTGGCCCTGCCCGCTGAACTTCCCGGCGCCAGCCAACCCACCGCCAGCGACGTGCTTGGTTATTCCGCGGTGGCCCTGTTTGCGGAACGCGCCGAGATGGTGCAGCCCGACTTTGCCGTCACCGACAGCAACGCCGCAGCCGTCGCCGAACTGTGCCGCCGGCTGGATGGCCTGCCGCTGGCGATTGAGCTGGTCGCCGCACGCGTCAGGCTGCTGTCGCCGGCCGAGCTGCTGGCGCGGCTGCACGGGCCGTGGATGCTCTCGATGGACGGTCTGCGCGACGTGTCGCCGCGGCAGAAGACGCTGAGCGGCGCGATTGGCTGGAGCTACGACCTGCTCACTCCGACCGAACAGACCCTCTTCACGCGCCTGGCCGTCTTCGTCGGCGGCTGCACCTTGCAGGCCGCGGAGCTGATGTGCGGCGATGACGCTACGCTCGGCCCGCTGCTCCCATTCTCCCTGTCGCCCACGCAGGTTCTCGATGGCATTGCCTCCCTGCTGGACAAAAGCCTGCTGCACCGTGAGACCAGCCTACACGGCGATCCGCGTTACGTCATGCTGGAGACGGTGCGCGAGTATGGTCTGGAACGCGTGGCGTTGAGCGGCCAGGAAGCGGCGCTGCGCGCGCGGCATGTTCACTGCTGCTTGCGGCTGATCGAAAATGCTGAACAAGCCGACCTCGACCCTGGCCTCATTCTACTCTGTCGCCTGCTTGACGATGACATTCAAAACGTGCGTGCGGCGCTGGCCTGGTCTAGAGAACACAACGTCCAGGCTGCTTTGCTGCTGATCGCGGCATCCTTGCGCTGGCTGGGTGACCGTGGTCCTAAGTCGGAATCAGTGCGTTTGATCAACGAGGTTCTCGCCTTGCCCGGCTCGTCAGCTCATACGATTCCTCGTGCAAAGGTTCTGTTGCAGGCAGCACGTGGACTTGCGGAAGGGAGTACAACGACAGAGGCTCAGGCCTATGCAGAAGAGTCCCTAGCTCTAAGTCAGAAGTTAGGGTACAGCCAAGGAGCAGCCGATGCTTTGCTCGCCTTGGGACGAATTGCCCATACCGGCTGGTACGACCAGGACACAGCCCGTCACTATCTCGAAAAGGCCCTCACACACTACAAAACACTGGGCGACGCAGCCGGTATTGCGCACACCCTGGTGGTGTTAAGTGAAACTGCTCTCGCTCAAGGAAATTTTCCACTGGCGCATGCACTGGCCGAAGAATGTCTCTCCGTCGCGCAGCAGGCCGGTTTTTCGTACCCATGGCCGCTCGCTGTCCTGGCCAACCTGGCCTGGGCCGAAGGAGACCTGCATGGGGCACGGTTGTTGTACGAACGGCATTTGGCAGCTCAGCGAACACGAGGGGTCAAGGGCAGCCTTGTTTTCGCACTAACGGAGCTGGGAAACGTAGCTACTCGCCAGGGAGATTTTGTCGCCGCTCACGCCTTCTTGGATGAGGCGTTCGTGCACCTGAAGGAAATGGGGGACGAGGAGTTCACGGGCATGTGCTACCTATATTTGGCAGCCTTGGCGCAGGCCGAAGGCAACTACGGGCGAGCAATCCAGTTGTATCGAGCGAGCCTGGTGGGACTCAGGTACTTTCAGGGGGATCGGAGTTGGTGTCTCCTAAATCTGGCCGCGCTGGCCGCGGCGCTGAGCCAACACGAGGTGACCGCCAGACTGCTGGGTGCAACTCATGCCGTGGACGAGACCATCGCACGCCTCGCTCCCATCGAACGCGACGACTACAATCGCCTCGCCGACGCGACCCGCGCGGCCCTGGGCGCCGCGGCCTTCGACGCCGCCTGGATGGAGGGCCGGGCGGCTGCCTTTGACGTAATCATCGAGGAGGCAGTCTCGGCCCTGGAAGGCGTGCTGCGCGTCGCTGACCAGCCCTTATCCGCCGACAGATTGGCGCCATGACGCAAGGTCGGGACGACTGGAGTCGAACTCTTTGCGGGTCTATCCTCGTGATCCAATGGGGCTTGACCGCAGGCTCGACTCCAGTGTCTTCTTAACCGGCGACGGCCTTGCTTCTTCTACTGACCGCGCGCCTTCTGCTTGGCGTTCCAGTCCAGCACCCAGGTGTACCACTTCTCCCCGCCCAGGCTGGGGTAGGTGCGCTGCAAGTAAGGCTTCGTGACGCCGACGCTCACGCCGTAGTAGAGAGGCGCGAAGGCCGCGGCGTCGTCAACCAGGATTTTCTCGGCGGCATGGTACAGCGCCTGACGCTGCGCCGGATTCTCGATCTCCTGGGCCTCCTTGGTCAACTGGTTGAAACTCTTGCCATCCGGCCCCAAGGGCGCGTTGGCATCCTTCTCCCAACTCAACTGATTGGCGCCCTCGTTGCTGTTGAACACCTCGTGCACCCAGTTGTTCTCGTCCGCATAGTCAGCGCACCAACCCAGGTACCAGGCCTGTGACCGCCCAGACAAGGGGGTTGAGGGTTGGATCGTGGTGAGGAAGACCTTCAGTTCCTGGTTCGCGATCTCTACGTTGATGCCCAACCCTTGCTTCCACATCGCCTGGATGGCCTCGGCAATCTGGCGGGGTCGGTCCGAGGTCGTATGCAAGAAAGTGATCGTCGGAAAACCCTTGCCGTCCGGGTACCCTGCCTCCGCCAGCCACTGCCTGGCCTGCGCCAGCGCCTTGTCATAGCCCCAACCGCCCATCTCTGTTGGTAACGTCCACGGCGCAATATCCAGGGCGCCCGCGGCGCTGCCAAAAATGGAGCTCGGGGCGAAGGTGTTGGCGGGAATCTGGCCGCCCTTGAGCACGTTCTCGATCAGGCCCTGGCGGTTGATCGCGGCCGAGAGCGCCTTGCGCACCAACACGTTGTCCATCGGCGGCTTGCTGTTGGTGAAGCCCACATAAACCGTGCACGCGCTAGGGACGCGGTAGAACTCCTTGCTCAACACAGGATCGGTCTTGACGCGCTCGATATCTCCCAAGGGCACGCCCACGGTGTCTAGCTTGCCGGCCTCGTACATGGCGAAGGATGGCGCTGTGTCAACCAGCATACTCATCTCGATGCGCTCGATATTGCCAGCCACATGGCTCCAGCCGTACCAGAACGGGTTCTTCTCGAGCACCATGTGATCGTCGTGTAACCAACTCACCAGCGTGTAAGGGCCGTTGGTGACGATGGAGCCAGGCTCGGTCCAGCGTTCGCCCTTCTCCTCAATCGCGGCGCGGTACTGGGGCCGGTTGACCCACATGCCGGCGATGGCCGGGAAATAGGCAGCCGGGGTATTCACGGTCAACTGCACGGTATAAGCGTCGGGAGCGCTGGCCCCGACGCCATCCACCAGGGCCTGCAGCTCGGCCGCGCTCAATTTGGCAGCGTCCGCGATGTTCAGCGCCTGGCAGCCGGCGATGATGTAGTCCACGTACGCGTAGTCCGAAGCCGTGCGGGGGTCGCACGTGCGCTTGACGCCGTAGACCACGTCGGGCGCGGTGACCGGTCCTAACTTCTGCACCCCGCCGGCCGGCGTGTAGCGCACCCAGGAGACGTCGTCACGCAGCTTGAACGTGTACGTCAGCCGGTCCGCGGAGACGCTCCACGCTGTCGCCAATTCCGGTGCGACGCTGCCGTCGGCGTTGATGTCAGTCAGGCCCAAGAATAGGTTCTCAACGATGTCACCTGACTCTACCTCGGCGACCAGCGAGGGATCCACGGATTGTGGCTCGCCGCCCAGGTTGATGTGCAGGGTTACTTTGTTGCCGGGCTGGGGCGCCGGAGTGACAACCGCGGGCGCGGTCGGCGCGACCACCGTCGGCGCCGTGGTCGGCTCAACGACGACGGTCGGTGCGGCCGGTGCAACCGGCGGCGTTGGCGCGGGGCAGGCGGTCAGCGCCAGGCTCATGGCGATCAGCACGACCACAGGCATCGCCCATTTCTTGGTAGACATTTTCGGTTCCTCCTTGTGACATGGCGAACATCAAGTGCGGTGACGATCAGCGGGGCTGCGGGTAACAACGACTGCGGATAGTAAACCCCAAAAGTCGCCGCGTGGCAAGCCCCTGACCGATACAAAACCGATACAAGTATAGTAACTGCTAACCCGCCGCACCAGCGCTGAAAATGGTAACGGCTAACCCGGCGCACCAGCGCTGAAAAAGGAAGGGGCCGCCTGCATGGGCAAGCGGCCCCTCGATTCGTATCGGCATTTCCTGCCTGCGCTGGAAGAAACTCATCTCAGGTCAAGGCACGATTTCTGGCCAATACCAGACGAACCATTCAGCCTTGCTCTCGGCTCGGCCATCGCTGACGACGTCGCCGCCGTGAGCGATCAGGCCTTGCGCATTCCCCCCTGCGGGCCAGTCAATGAAGACCCGCACTTCCTTGCCGTTCATAATCTCGGCTTTGCCGCCTTCAACCAGCGGCAGGCTGGAGATCGTGAGCACGTCCCCATCGGGATCCACGTCGTTTTCCAGGACCGGAATCGTGAGGACCTGGACGGGATGGTACAACAGGATGACCTCATCGTCGTTGGCGATGGGCGGCTGGTTGCGCGGGCCTAACGCCGGCAGACCAGACATCAGAAACAGGGTGACAATCAGCGTAATCAATCGCATGGTAGACCTCCTTCATCGCATAACAGGGCACACAAGACCGGGCAGGGCGTGGCAAGCACGACAGCCTGCCCGGCACATCGGGTATCGCCCATTTAGTGGATATGGAACAGGCAGCTGATCTCAGAGGCGCCGTTTGGCAGCACGGTCGCGGCATAGGCTTCTGAGAGCAGGACGTCCTCTCCGTAGCGGGTGACACAAGGGATCTTGGTCTCGTAGTAGCTCAATTTGATCGGGTGCTGGGGCAGAACCGCGCCGGGCGGCAACATGCCGACACAACCGATCTGAATGAAATTATCGGCCGTCTCCGTCATCTGCACCTTCGATTCTGTCGCTTCTTGGGGTCTGGCGGCGCCATCAGGCAGCCGGCATGGCTGACCGACAGACACCAGGTAGAACGGCGCCGGCGGCTTGGCGTTGGCCGCCACTGCGGTGACGCTGAACACAACGATCAGTAGGGAGAGAATGGACAACTTTTTCATACGGTGCCTCCTTCGTGCGAAATCAAATGGCTTATACTGGGGTTGGCAAGCTCGTGATATGTCGTGACCACCTCCTTTACAAAGAACCACACGGGCGGTTGTTGAAGATCAACAATTTATCCAAACATATGGCCGACATAACGACAGGTTTTCTTGAGCGGACAGGATGCTACCGCGATGGCAGTCGGCTTTGAGCCGACTTGAGCTATCAGCCTCGAATTCATTCGAAGGCGGGTTCCGCACGAGATTGCTCGCTGCTTGGTCGCTACCGCCTTGAACGAAAGCCTTGAATCTTGGGTTTGCCGTGCAAACGCCTTGAACTGAAGTTCAGGCTGATAGCTGAAGTCCGCTGAAGCGGACTGGGCGAAACTGGCGGGTGACCGGCCTGATTGTCGGTTTATTTTGTTAATTTTCAAGAGTCAGCCGCCGCAGGGCGGCTTCGTAATCGTTGCAGCGACCTCGGTCGCCCGGATACGTTGGTCGGCCAGTGACTCTATTAAGCCACAGTCGCGCCCCGGATGACAGCGCAAACCGATAGTCAAACCGATACAGATGTGATATAATCGCGGCAACTGACTATCGGTGGCTGTTCGAACCCTATGAATGGGGTGACCCGATGAACTCGATTCAAACTTTTGGACAGTGGATTAAGCAGCGGCGCAAGGTGCTGGGCCTGACGCAGAAAGAGTTGGCGCAGCAGGCGGGCTGCGCGGAAGTGACGCTGCGCAAGATCGAAGCCGGCGACCTGCAACCCTCAGGACAACTGGCTGCCTCCCTGGCTGCGGCCGCAGGTGTGGTGGACGCTGATCTGCCCGCGATGGTGAGGTTTGCGCTGGGCGAGGGCGCAGGGCATGCGCCGGCTGGCCGCTTGAGCAAGCCGCGGCGTCCCCACAACTTGCCCGCCCAGCTCACCCCGCTGCTTGGCCGTGAGCTTGATATCGCGGCCGTGCGCAGCCGTCTGCGCGAGGGGGCGCGGCTGATCACCCTGCTGGGGCCGCCGGGCGTGGGCAAGACCCGGCTGGCCCTGGCCGCCGCGGAGTCCGTGCTGGAGCAGTTTGAGCACGGCGTCTTCTTCGTGCGGCTGGCGCCTGTCTCCGATCCTGAGCTGGTGGCCGCGACCATCGTGCAGGCCCTGAACGCCTCGTCGAGCGGGCCGAACCCACCGGCCTTGAAATTGCGCGCCTACCTGGAAGAGAAGCATCTCCTGCTGGTGCTGGACAACTTCGAGCAGATCATCGAGGCTGCGCCGCTGGTGGACGGCTTGCTGCGCCGCTGCACGTGGCTGCACGTCCTGGTCACCAGCCGGCAACCGCTGCGCATGCGGGGCGAGCGGCAGGTGCCGGTGATGCCCCTCACCCTGCCCGCGCAGTTCCCGGGCGTCGCCCAGCTCACCGCCGCCGAAGCGCTGCGTTATCCGGTGGTGACCCTGTTCGCGGATCGCGCCGCCGCGGTGCAGCCCGACTTTATCGTCACGGACAGCAATGCCGCGGCCGTGGTGGAATTGTGCCGCCGGTTGGACGGCCTGCCCCTCGCCATCGAGCTGGTCGCGGCGCGCGTCAAACTATTGCCGCCGGCCGACCTGCTGGCGCGCGTGCGCGGGCCGTGGATGCTCTCTGTAGATGGCCTGCGCGACGTGTCGCCGCGGCAGAAGACGTTGCGCGGCGCCATCAGTTGGAGTTTTGACTTGCTCTCCCCATCCGAGCAAACCCTGTTCACACAGTTGGCTGTGTTCGCCAACGGCTTTACCCTGGAAGCGGCGGAAGCGCTGTGCGAAGACGAGGATACGAAATTCCGGGTTCTGGACGGAATCGCCTCGCTGTTGGACAAGAGCCTGCTGCGCCGTGAGATCGGCCCGCGCGGCGAGTCGCGTTACAGCTATCTGGAGACAGTGCGCGAGTATGCCCTGGAACGGCTGGCCCTGAGCGGCCGCGAAGCAGGGCTGCTTGCGCGCCATGCCGGCTACTTCGTGCAGCTCGTGGAACAGGTGGAGAGGGCAGATCCGGACCCCGGGCGCATCCAGCTTCACCGCCTGCTCGACAATGACATCTACGACATCCGGGCTGCCCTGGCCTGGGCCGCAACCCACGACGTCCAGGCTGCCCTGCACCTCACCGCCGCTCTCTTGGAGTGGCTAATTGCGCGCGGGCCTTATGTCGAAGCGACGCGGCTGATCAACGAAGTTTTCGCTCTACCCGGCGCTTCCGAGCACACGATCGCGCGCGCCAAGGCGTTGAGCCTGGCGGGATTGCTACTCCAATTTGTGGGTGAGAATGTCCAGGCCCAGGCCTTTGCCGAGGAAAGCCTGGTTCTCAGTCACGAGTTGGGCTACGGTAAAGGGGAAGCCGATGCCTTGCTGGCTTTGGGGCGCATTGCGAAGGACGAGGGCGACCGGGACGCGGCCCACAGGCATCTGGAAAACGCGCTGGCACGCTACCGAACCCTGGACGCCCCCGGCGGCATCTCCCAGTCGCTGGCGCTCCTGGGTGAAATCGCACTTGAACAGGCAGACTTATCGCGCACGCGGATGCTGTGCGAAGAGAGCCTCGCCGTCGCCCAGCGTGCAGGTTTTGCGTACCCCTGGCCGCTCGGCATTCTGGCCAACCTGGCCTGGGCTGAGGGTGATCTGGCGCGGGCGCGCTCTCTCAACGAGCAAAGACTGGCAGGTGAACGCCAGCGCGGCGTCAAAGGCTCCATCGCGCACACCCTCTTGGAGTTGGGAACCGTGGCCACCCGCCAGCGCGACTATCCGGCCGCTCACCTCTTTCTCGACGAGGCGTTCGCCCTCCAAAAGGGACAGGGCCACGAGCACTTTCTGCGCGCCGGCTACCTGCGCCTGGCCGCGCTGCTGCAGGCCGAAGGCAACTACGGACACGCAGTCGAGTGGTATCGGGAGAGCCTGGCGGGCGCAAACCACTACCCCTGGACGTGGGGCCCTTGCCTTTTGAACCTGGCCGCGCTGGCTGCAGCCCTGGACCAGCACGACTTAGTTGCCAGGCTGCTCGCCGCGACGGAGACCGTGAATGAGACAGGCACGCGTCTCCTGCCCATTGAACGTGGCGACTACAACCGGCTGGCTGACTCAGCCCGCGCGTCCCTGGATCCCGCGGCCTTCGAGGCAGCCTGGGCGCAGGGGCGCGCGTTGACATTCGAGCTGGCCGCCGAGGAGGCGATAGCACACCTGGAAGCTGCGCTGCAGGTTCAACCACGATCTACCTGGAAGATCGGAAATGCAGGTTAGCGGCCGCCGAGGAAATTCGGACAGGCGGTATCATCGAAATCCACGCTCTCGCCGTCAGCGCTGATAGGACTGCAGGCGTCGCAGCCGTCTTGGATTGGCGTGTTGGCGACGATGGTGTTCTTCAGCGTCACGGCGCCATCGTTTTTGATGCTTACGCTCTCGACGCCGGCATTGTTGCCAGCGAGGGAGCTGGTGTTTACGGTCATCGTCTCGCTGCGGCGGTTCTTGATGACGCCGCTGGTTACGAGTGCGATGAGGAGTGTGACCGCCAGTAACACGAAGATGGTTCTCATGGGATTGGGATGCATGATCTGATTTCCTTTTTGGCGTCAAAGCCGCCGCCATTTGACAGCGATATGCACTGGCGGTACAATGCCGCCCGTTGTCTGATCCCCGACCCATACGATCAAGTTATCTCACCGCCAGCGGCAACGCTGCCCGGTGTTCCAGCGGGGCGCCAGTCTCACCCACGGATCCGTGAGGCTGCAACAGATTCTGTGCTTGCTCCGGCGAGTAGTGCAGGCAGAGAAACTCAACGGCGAGTTTGTCTACCTGCACTCTTTGTTTTCAGACATTGCTTGCTCATTCCCACCACATCTCGCGCGCGGCAGCTTGCAGCGCACTTAGCGTGACGCCGGCGGCTTGCGCGCGGGCCTCCACCGCGCGCACCTGTGCGGCAAAGCGTCCATTGGCCTGGCGCAAAGCCCGTTCGGGGTCCACACCGCGCGCACGGGCTTGGGCCACCAGGGCAAAGAGCAGGTCGCCAAACCCCTCCTCATCGGCCGGCGGCGCCGCGGAATCGAGCGCGGGCGCGCCGGCCCAACCGATACGCGCCGCGCGGCGCTGATAAATCTCAGCCTGCATTAAGGCTGGCAGCGCGGACGGTACGCTGCCCAGCGCGGATTCGACCTCGCCCTTGGTCTGGCGCTCGGCCGCTTTGATCTTCTCCCAGTTCTGCAGCACTTCATCCACATTCTGCACGTCCAACCCGCTGAACACGTGCGGATGGCGGCGGATCAACTTGGCGATGACATGGCTGAGCACATCGGCCAGGCGAAACTCCCCTTCCTCAGCCGCAATCTGCACCTGCATGGCAAGGTTGAGATAGAGATCGCCCAGCTCTTCCGACAGGAGATGCGCATCCCCGCTTTCGATCGCGGCCACCACCTCGTACGTTTCCTCAAGCAAGGACGTCACCAGGGACTCGTGCGTCTGCTCACGATCCCAGGGGCAGCCGTTGGGCGCGCGCAGGTGCGCCACAATCTCCTGCAGGGCGTCGTAGCCGCCGGCATGGGGCAGCGGTGGAATGTACAGCGCGGTCAAATGATCGAAGAAGCTGCCGGCATGATCGAGCTCGTGCAAAGGAAGCTGCACGAGCTGGCTGGCCGGCGTGCCCGCGGCATGCACCAGGGTCAACGGATGATCTTCCGGGTAGGTGTTGAGCAGCACCAGCTTGACCTCGCCGGCTAACAGGCGGCTGTAGAGCTGGCCCAGGATTGCCGGGCGGTCGGGGTCCAGCGGCGCGTGGTGCTTGCTGGCAACCACCATGGCGTCGGCAATTTGCAGCCCATCCAACGCATCCACGCGCAGCGCCGTCAGCAGCGGCTCGATGAAGCTCAAGCCCTCGACGATACGCACCGTCAGGCCGCGGGCGGCCGCGCCTTGTTGAATGAGTTCGGTCGTTGTTTCGCCCACGGCCGGATGGCCAGGCACGGCATAGACCACGCCCTGCGGCCGTGTCGCCAGGTCAAGGATACGCGCGCTGATCGTCTGGTAAACATCGGCAAACGCGTCGGTCTGTTCATAGACTTCATCGAAGCTGACCAGGCGCAGTCCAGGTACATCCCGCAGCGCGTCCACCGTCGGATGGCGCGCGGTGCGCAGATAGACCTCGGACGCCTGCGTCAGAGTTTCCCAGGCCTCCTGCGTCAACAGGCGAGGGTCGCCAGGCCCCAGCCCCACAATCGTGATGTTGTTCATGGCAACGGTTATGACCTCAGCAGAATGGCGGGCGCAAAACGCCAGCACGCAACCATACCACAGGCTGCCCCGTCAACCAAATGCGACAAGGTGCAGCAACTCCAAATGTCGCGCACATTCAACCACAAGGAACGCAGAGAGCACAAAGAAACGGGAGATTAGCCGCAAATTGGCGGCATCTCTGTGCTCTTTGTGCCCTCTGTGGTCAAAAACGCGTTCAGTTCTAGCGCAACCGAGAGGCTCTACGAATTTCTAGCAACGCTGGGAAGTCGTAGAACACGCTGATCGTGTTGCTCAAGCGGTTGCCCACGTAGACCAGGTTGTTGCTCGGGTTGACCACCACGTCAAACGGGTAATCGCCGACCGGCCGCACACCAATCGGCTCGCGCAGCACGCCGCTCAACCGCGTGACGCTGTCATCTTCTGCGTTCACCGCCATGATGTGCCCGTTCGTGGGATTGACAGCCAGAGCAGCGCCGCTGTTGCCGCTGCTCCCCACCAGCACTGATTCAAGCTGGGTGGCGCCGCCGCCGCTCAGGCGATAGAAGCGCACGCGCTGATCAGGCTCGCCGCGCACGGCATAGGAGACAACCATCTGGTTGCGCGTCACATCGAGCGCCATGCCAAACGGCTCGCCGCCGGGGAAGAGGGTGAGAAGCGGCTCGATCAAGTTGGTGGCGCCATCCACCGATACGACGCGATCAATGTCGCGCAGCCCGACGTAGATGCGATTGAAGTTGGGGTGCACGGCCAGGCCCCAAGCGCCGGCGCCAACAGCGACCGTGGTCAACAAGGTATCGTTGGCGCTGTCAATCACGGCCAGGCGCCCGTCGCCATGCAGCGTCACATACACGCGGTTGGTGATCGGGTTGACCGCAATCCAGCATGGTTCGCGATAGGGCGCCATTGAGATCGTGCGGACCACGGTGTTGGTGGCCGCGTTGATGACCGATACGCTGTTGCTGCCGAAATTCGCCACGTAAACCTTGTTCGTGGTCGGGTTGTAGGCAGCCCCAAACGGCTGACTGCCGATCGGGATCGTTGTCACCACACTGTTCGTCGTGGTGTCCACCACGTAGACCGAATTGTGCGCATTGCTGGCGATGTAAAGCCGCTGGGCGTTGGGGTTCAGAGCCATCCCATGCGGACGATCTATACCGGTGATGTCCGGGAAGACGACCGGGGTGGGCGTCGGGGTGGGGGTGCGTGTGAGGGTTGGCGTTGCCGTCGGTACCAAGCGGTTGCGGAAACGCACCTCGATGCAGCGCCCGGTCTGCGCCAGGGTGACATTGAACTGCGGCGGGGAGAGCGGCTGCCACCCAGGCTGCATCTCTTCCCACAGGGTGTAGACGCCCCAAGGCAGATTGTCGAAACGGAAGCGGCCGCTGGCGTCCGTCACGCTGGTGTACAGCGGTTCGGTCTCGTCACTGAGACGGGCGCGGATCGTCCATCCGCTCAGGCCAGCGTAAGCAGCGTTGACCTTCGTGCCGACGATGCATCCGCGCGGCACCAGGAAGTAGCTGCCGGCGCCGAGCGGAAAGAAGCGCGGCGCCGGCGTGCGCGTAGCCGTTGGGGTAGGCGTCGGCGTGCGCGTCGGCGTGCGGGTGGGCGTCACGGTGGACGTCGGCGTTAGTGTGGGCGTTGGCGTCGGCGTGCGGGTGATCGTCGGCGTTGCCGTGGGGGTGAACGTCGGCGTCTCTGTGGGCGTCGCGGTCGGAGACGGCGATGGCGTATTCGTCGGGGTGTTCGTGGGCGCCGCGGTCGAGGTATCGGTTGGGGCGGCGGTGGGCGTATTCGTCGGGGTGGGCGTCCACGGCCAATTGCCAAAGAACAGCGTGGCCGTGACATTATTCTGAATCTGCACCGTCTGCACGGGCGGCGCGATGCTCGGTTCGTAGCCAGACGGCCAGGCGGTCTCGCGCACGATGTACGCGCCGACACCGAGATGGGTCAAGGTGATGACGCCGCTGCTCGTCGTGGTGCGCGTAAAGACATCAGAGAAAGGCGGCGGGAACTGCAGCGTAAAGACCGCATCGGCCAGGCCGTTCTCTCCAGGCTCCTGCACCCCGTTGCCATTCAAGTCTATGAACTTGACCAGGCGCAGGTCACCCGTGTCCTGCGTCACAAAGAAGACCACTTCTGCGGCTGCTTCAAATCCATTGTCAGAGAAGTACTCAATTCGTGCGGCGTAACGCTCGTGGGTGAGCGCGAGCGGCAGGGTGTAGGTCACGGGCAATTGAAACAGGCGGGTTACGTTGAGGCCGGTTGCGCCAGCGTAGGTGGCTGATTCAAGCACCTGATTGGTATCGAGGTTGCGCAGGACGTAACTGACCTGGTTGGGTGCGGCGCTGCCAATGCCCACCACGCTCCATTGCAGCGTCTCGAATTCGCCTGGACGCAGGGCCGATGGCGGCGCGGGCGAACCCGCCAAAAGGACTGAGCCATTACTCGGATCAACCGCGCCCTGGAGCATCTGGTGCAAAGGAGACGGCACAGCAGCCGGCGAAGTGGCAGCGACGCCTAAGACCAGAACAACCATCAGGCTGAGCGCAAGAAGAAAAGCCATTGTCATGTGTCGTAGCATAGGTATTCTCCTCAACAAGACGAGGGCACGCACTGATCTAACCATGTAGCAAGACGCAGGTCAGACATCACAGGTGACGCCGTAGGAAGCGGCGAACATAACAAGCAAATTGGGGATTGTACGAGTGAGAAATTTCTGCTCGCACAATCCCCAATAAGCGCTGCATGTGATGGCCTCTGCATTCTGGGCTGCAGAGGCCATGCTGGTTGTGTGGCTTAGTTATCCGTGAAGATCGTCACCTTGCCTTCGTCACGAGAGCCAACGTAGACGCGGTTGTTGTTCGGATTCACGTCCAACATGAACGGGTTGCGAGCCGTGGCCACCGTGCGCAGCAGCGTGAAGGTGCTGGTGGTGTTGTTATAGCCGTAGACGCGCACCTGATTCAGCTTGCTGTTGACCAACAAGACATGGCCCGTGGTGGGGTTGACAATCAAGCCGCCGCCGCCGTCCGGCTGATCCTGCGGCATATCCACCTGTCCAGCAGGGAACAGACCCTGCGCTGTAGGCCGATAGGCCATCAGGCGGAACGGAATGTCGCCCTCGCCAATGATGACGAACACCCGATCGAGGGTAGGTGCATAGTGGATGGCATACGGGATCGCACCCACAAACGGCGAGACCGACTGGTCTTCATAGACGTTGCCCGTGACGCCATCGAGCGTAGCCACATTGCCGGTGTCACGATTCGTCGTGTACACGCGGTTGAGGCTCTCATTGATGGTTGCGCCCCAGGCGCCCACGCCGCCAGACCACTTCAGCGCAAGACGCCGGTCTTCGACGCCGCTGATGATGCCAACAACGTCCCACGCGTGGCTGACGCTGTAGATCCGGTTGGTGGTCTGATTGACATCCACGAACGTCGTCTCAGGTCCGACGGCAACGGTGGCGATGACCGTATTCGTGGCGCCGTTGATAATTGACACCGTCCCGTCTACGTAGTTGTTGACGTAGACCTTGTTCGTCGCGGGATTCACGACCACGCCGAATGGTTCATCACCGACACGAATCTTGGTGATGATTTGCATGGTGCTGGCGTTGAGCACGAACAACTCATCGGTGTCCCGACTGGACAGATACAGGCGGTTGGTCAAGGGGTTAATCGCAACGCCCTTCGTATGAATGAGACCCGGCACGACAATATCACCACCACCAGGCGGGGTCGGAGTAACGGTCGGCGTACGGGTCACGGTCGGCGTCGGCGTACGGGTTGGTGTGCGCGTCGGCAGCGGTGTCGGCGTGCGAGTCGGGGTATTCGTTGCAGTCGGCGTCGGGGTCAGGGTTGGCGTCGGCGGCAAAATGTTGATGATACCCGGCACGTATTGGCGGAATGGTCCTCGCTCCGCGCGGATCGAGTAACCGAGGCAGTCGCCGCGATTGTAGAAGTCACGCACCATCAGGTAGTAAGTTGCCTGCCGCGGTGCAATGAAGACGATCTGTGACGCCACCCCGCCGCCGGGATAATCATCATTCGTGATGAGCAGCGTGGTGCCATCGGTGTCATACAGGCGCATGATCGTATCCGCACCCAGCGTCAGATTGAACGTGGTGAAGGTGTAGATGCGATTGGCCTGCAGATTGACCTTGAACCAGTCCTGGTCGCCGGTCACATGGAAGTTGTGCACCTGCGCCGAGCCGTCCGTGGGCAGGAGGGTGGCGTTGGTGAAATCGTTGTCTGGCTCATACTGATCGGCCGGGCAAGAAGGCGTCGCCGTCGGGGTTGGCGTCGGTGTATTGGTCGGCGTTGGTGTACGCGTCGGCGTGTTGGTCGGCGTATTCGTCGGCGTATTCATCGGCGTGTTGGTCGACGTGTTGGTCGTATTCGTCGGCGTATTCGTCGGCGTATTCGTCGGCATTATTCGTCGGCGATATTCGTCGGCATTCGTCGGCGTATTCGTCAGCGTGTTGGTCGGCGATGTTGGTCGGCGTGTTGGTCGGCGTGTTGGTCGGCGTATTCGTCGGCGTGTTGGTCGGCGGTGATCGGCGTATTCGTCGGCGGTCGGCGTATTCGTCGGCGTGTTGGTCGGCGTGATTCGTCGGCATTGATTCGTCGGCGTGGTGGTCAGCGTATTCGTCGGCGTGTTGGTCGGCGTATTCGTCGGCGTGTTGGTCGGCGTATTCGTCGGCGTACGTAAGTGTTGGTCGGCGTATTCGTCGGCGTGTTGGTCGGCGTATTCGTCGGCGTATTCGTCAACGTGTTGGTCAGCGTATTCGTCAACGTGTTGGTCGGCATGCGCAGTGGGGTGTTGGTCGGCGTGTTCGTCAGCGTCGGCGTCAGTGTTCGTCAGCGTCGGGGTGTTGGTCGGCGCGTGTTGAGTGCGGTCAGCGTGTTCGTTGCAGTTGGCGTCGGCGTGGTTTGTCGGTCATAAGGCGTCCAAGTGGGCGTCGCGGTCGGTGTGATCGTCAGCGTAGGTTAACGATCGTCAGCGTCAGCGTGTTCGTCGGCGTATTCGTCGGCGTGTTGGTCGGCGTATTCGTCGGCGTATTCGTCGGCGTGTTGGTCGGCGTGTTGGTCAACGTATTCGTCGGCGTATTCGTTGGCGTATTCGTCCGGCGTGTTCGTCGGCATTATTCGTCGGCGTGTTCGTCGGCGTATTCGTCGGCATGTTGGTCAGCGTATTCGTCGGCGATGGTTCGTCAGCGTATTCGATCGGCGTGTTGGTCCAACGTATTCGTCGGCGTGTTGTTGGTCGGCGTATTCGTCGGCGTGTTGGTCGGCGTGTTGGTCATTCGATCGGCGTATTGGTCGGGGTTGGAGTTGACGGTGCCGTTCCTGACGGTGTGGGGGGTCGAGGGTTGGCGTATTCGATTGGCGTCGGCGTGTTGGTTGGCGTTAGCGTCGGCGTGTTCGTCGGCGTATTCGTCGGCGTATTCGTCGGCGTGTTGGTCGGCATTCGTCAGCGTGTTGGTCGGCATGTATTGGTCGGCGTGTTCGTCGGCGTGGTCGGCGTGTTCGTCGGCGTATTGGTCGGCGTGTTCGTCGGCGTGTTCGTCCGGCAATGTTCGTCAGCGTGTTGTTGGTTGAGCGTCGGCGTATTGGTCGGCGTGTTCGTTGACGTCGGGTTGGCGTTGGCGTCGGTGGTTTCAGGGTATCCGTCGGCGTCGGCGTCGGCGTCGCGGTCACCTAATCAACGTCGGCGGTCGGCGTCCTCGTCGGCGTCCGGCGTCTGGTCGGCGTCCTGGTTGCGGAGGGCGTGGGGTTGGCGTCGAAGCACAACCACTCCAATTGAATTCGAAGGTCTGAACAATCCAGTCCAGGTCAGGCGAGTTCGTCTGCTTCGACTCCACCTGGATCAACTGCCAGGTCGTTGTCACAGGAACGGTAATGGTCGTGCTGTACGTCCATATAGTGACCACCGGTTGGCAGCAGATGGGTTATCAACGATAGGCGTACCAGTCACAAAGGGTCAGCAGTAATCGGCGTGGTGTTGGTGATGCCCTGCAATCCCCACAAAGCGTGCCGCCGGGCGGCTGAACGCCTCCAACGACCGACCATGTGAGAGCTTGCCGTGCGCTGCCCGGAACGGTCAGGTCATAGGCATACGCCAGAAACTCAGTTGGATCCGTGCCGGCAGCCGGGGTGGAATGGGCCAAAGTGACCACGCGCAATGTCAAGACCGTCGTTGGGCCAGACATGGTGAAGACAAACAGCCAGTCTGTTTGTAAACAACGACCAGGGCGGCTCCATTGCTGGAATTGCCGATGGCAACGCCAGAGATCGGGTAGCTCGCAGCGCCGGGCCTGACACCAGGGCCGTGAGCATCAGCCAGTAGGCGGTGACTGTAGAGAACATTACTCCACTTACCGGAATAGTCTCCATCCAGATATCTGGGCATGTGAGTTGAAGGTGATGTTGAAGTGGATGCGTTGCGCTGCCGTCAGCGTTATTCCAATAGAGATAGGCCTTGAAGACGGTGCGGGATCGTGATATTGATCGTTCCCGGGTAGCATACCGTCCCAGACCAACGCCGGAGCAACGATGCCGTAGCCGCCATCAGGTTGATCCAAGCACGTACCCCCCCCAATGCGCGCGGTCTGCAGCGGGCATCATCGAAATGCCCTCAGCGTCGATCTGCGCCGACGGGGGGTGGCCGGGCGCGAATCGGGCCAAGCATCAGCACAATGGCCCATCGGCATCAGCCAGGGCTGTGAACGAATCACCTGCCGGGCTGGCTTGCGCGTGTGAGCGCCTGGCGGATCGGAGCCTGTATGGGATTTCCGGGTGAAACGTAGGCCACCTCCTGTGTCGTGAACTGTAAGTCTATCTGTGGCAAATCAGAAAAAAAGGCAAAGAGCTAGGTGGTACAACCTCACCAAACTGCTGCCATTCTTCTATCCAGGTTGCATGACGATCAAAACCTTGCGGTTACTACACAACAAGGCGTTGGCAATCTACTTCTTTCTAAGACATTAGGCATGGCGCTAACGTTGCGCAGAAGGGTATGAAAACCCGACGCCAATTTTGTGACTCCGCAACCGCCGGATATACCAAATGCTGCCCGCGCTGACCGCTTCGATCAATACAAATCGCCGCTGTGCCTGACGGATCTATGACCTCATGCGCGCTGTAGCGCTATAGCAGGCGGGAATCATGGCATCGTTAATAGCGTCCGAAGTCCGGTTGCGGACACACTATTATACACATAATACCCTGAAACGTTCAACTCACGGAAGCGATGTCAGAAGCGGCGCGCACCTGCGCGCGCCTTCCATGGGCGGTGGAAGGCGCGGGCCGACAGATGTGGGGACAATGTAGCCAGGGTGAGATTGAGGATGGCTTGTCCTGGCAGAGTAGTGACCAGGCGTCATCGGCGTCGGTAGCGACCAATACCAGTTGAATAATCACGGGTATGGCAGGCCGCTTGGCGGAGCCATTGGCGCCATTGGCCCGTGCGCATCGCTCGTGTTGGTGGTACGGTGAAGCCGCCAGGTGAATGCCAATGACAAACGCCTGCAGGCCGATGACGGGCGATTCATTGAGAATGCCGTCGCCGCTGACATCTGCCCATACAAACCCGCCGTTCGCGGTCGCCGCCGCCACTGTGATGAATTACCGTGGCGCTGTTGTTTTTTATCAGGCGGCGTTCCGTTGAGTCGCCTGTGACCTGCGCCGTGTTGGTAATCACGGTTGGCGGTGTGATAGCGTTGCTGACGGTGGCATGGACGGTGATCGTGCGCTGCTCGCCCGCGGCGGGCTGGCTATGGTCCGTTCAAGATTACTGCCTGCCATAACTGGCGTCCGGCTGGCTGGCGCCAATATCATGTTCGTCAACTGCGAAGGCAGCGTGTCCGTGATGCGCACCGTTGAAACCAATTGGCCAGTATTGCTGATGATCAGCCGTGTAGAAGTCTCCGGCTGACCTGCGGTCACACTCGGCCGGCTACACAGTCTTTACTGGCGTAAAGTCCGCCCGTGGGCACGGCCAGGGTCAATGCGGGATCGCCAAAAGAACGTGGATTATCAACGAAACAACTGAACGTGTTCGAACTGTTGAACGGTTTGAGTTTACCGGCCGTTGGCGGACCTTCTAGAACGCCTTGCTGGAAAATGGCCTCGTAGAAGCCGGTGTACGAAACATTATGTCCGGTATGCGCCAAACCGGTGCAGGAGACCGAGCGCAGCGTCGCGCCGCCCAACGCGTGCGCACGACCGTTCACCCACCGACTTGTAGCCGGGGACGATGTAGTATCCTTCAAGGGCAGGTGTCGGAATCATCCACCCGGCCAGCGGCCAGCGTTCCTCCTTGTCGGCATCCGTCGTACGGAAATATCGCTCGCCGCCCCAGTACCCGGAATGGATGAATGGCCGTTGTAGTTCACAACAGCACGCTGGTGTCTCATTCAGCGGCGCAGTGCGTAATGCGCTGCTGCTGGCGTAGTTGACACGATAGTACATTTTTGCCTGGTAAACGCCGCGGGCAAAATTGAGTTCGCAACCGGGTCGCTGTGCTCAGCGAAATTGCCAGCGCCATCCGCGTCATCGCGACAAAGATGACATTCCGATTCCACGCCCAGTTGGATCCTGGGCCTCGTAGCTGATGGCGCGATCCACCATTCCTGCGCCTCGCCACGGTGTTGACGAAACGGCCCAGAACCATATCAGGCACTCATGTTTGGTTGTCCACGTCCACGTAGCGATTATCAGCCGCAGTTTCGCTGCAGAAGAATCGCTCGCTAAGCGAAAGGCCGGAACAGGCACGATCCCGCAATGCCGGTGAGCCAGCGCTGGTCATGGTCGCGTCGCCCATCAGCAAACAGGCTGCGGTCGTGGATGCCGGATGGCGTACAAGGTCAAGATAACGTCGCCCTGCTGGCTCATCGGGCCGTAGCTGAACTCGTCGTAGATGTCTTGCACATCCGGCAGCCGTGACATGATTGTGGCTGAAAACGATACGTCATACCGTTGAGTTGCCTGTGCCAGAAATCGTGATGCGTAATGACCAGGTAATCTGCACCGTGGTCCAATGCCTTCAGGTGCGAGGAGTGTCCAGAGAATTGAAACTGTCAGGCGTCAGAAGGCGGAATCAGCCATAAGACATCGGCTGTGCAGGACCGCGCGCGTGTCGGTAAACTCAATATAAGAACGCTGCTGCCGGTGACCGCCGCGCGTTGACCAGGCGCACGGGATGGGTCGCCGAGGTCACGTCGAACGCCGACAGCGTGGAAGCTTATTGAAGCCGCCAATGTGTTGTAGGCCAGGACGCCGGCGCCATCGCGTCTGGCGCGCGACGGCTACTCGCGCCTGCGGGGCATCGTAATAGTTCAGTTCAAACCAATCGGTAAACCACAGTCCTGCGTGCCCGCCGATGACCGTTATTGTTGCCGTCAATGTGTTCGTCGCTTGCAGAAGGGCTGATCAAAGCTCAGGGTGGTGTTTACTCAACTCCTCATCCCAGGAGACGTCACCCAGGGAAAACGCCGTTCGGGTAAAATGTCGCAACAGAAGATGATCCGGGAGCGACAAACGGATTGCCCCAGCGCGCCGCATGACCACGTACAGACCGGCCGCATGCGATCCAGCAACCGGGCAGCGAAGTTCGAAACTGAGCGTCTGTAGGACAGGTGTTTGGCGCAGACGAAATTACAAAAGAAGTAGTTTACTGAATACCAGTGATCGCCGCCACTCGGTGCTTGAGGAGCTTGCCATCGTACAGCTCATTGTTCTCGAAATGGGCCGTAGTGGCAAATGATGTAAGGCTCCTCCAGCCAGCGCAACATTGCGCTGAGACATGCATCCCGGTGGCTTCGCCATAGACCAACCAATGAGTGTTGACGTCGGTGTAAGCGTGTGTACTGGCGACCGTAAAAGGTTATAGTCGCCTGGGTCAGAATGCCCATCCGCCTCGCCCACAACATAGATGGCAATTTCAGACCGCCACAAACATCCTGCCACCAGCTTACAGCAGGTTCAAAGGTGCTGACCGGTAAGCCAGCTCTGCAAATCGTTATAAGTCCAGCCGGTAGATGCCTTCACGGGCGACTTGAAGCCTGTAACTGACACCGGTGGCTGGAACCTGAGGAAGAGGAGTAGGCAGAGGTCTGCGCCTAGGCGGCTACCAGAGCAAGATCGCGGCGACCAGGAAGAGCAACATGCAAAGCTAAAGATTGTAGGGATTGTAGGTTTCTGTCTCATTTGTGTAAGCATCTCACACAGCTTTCAAAGCCGTTCGTCATCGTGCGGGAGTTTCGCGGGCACTCACATCTTGCCACACCGATTTTTTGAGTGACATGGGGACGCTCACGAGGCCCTGGCCTACTCACGAAAAACATTGGACATCAACACGACATGAACGAGTGTTTTCAACTGGCAGGTACGCATCAAGTGTAGGATACTTCAACATCCCAGTCAATGTCTTTACCTTACCTTTGGCTTACAGATCGCCGCATCACAGGTAATTCTGCGCCCTGGCGATACGCAGGTCATGAAAACAGAAGCCCTGCGCTTGGAGCAGAGCTGTGTCTGATGCGAAACGATGTCAGCATCGTGTTAGTCCAGCAAAATCTGGCGAACAGTTTCGGCGCTGATTGATTCTACAATGTGCATGATTGCTGATGAGATGCTCGTAAACGCTGCAATGACCAACGATCAAAGGCTAAACCGCTCCTCGCGGGTTTGAGTGGGCCAATGTCATGATCTGTTCACGCTGCGCCTCGGAGGGGAACACTGGCGGCCAGGCGGGTGATTTACCGACACGACCCGCCAAGCCGCGTGTGTTGAACCGATGGATCATTTTGCGCACGTTGATCGGATGGCCAACATCGGTGCTAATATCAGGAACCGTTTTGCTGGCGGCCGATAGCAGAATGATACCGTGCGCTGGCCAATCCAGGGGCGTGTGGCCGCTTCGTCAGTGCCCGGCGCTCGTCTGCTGAGTTCACGCACAGCATGATCCGTACTCGTTGTCCCATCTTACATTCATCCCGGATCTGAGGTCGGCTTCGTTGAATCAGGCGATGCAGATTTGATATATGATTGTATATTAGCCAAAAGCCCATCTCCTCAACTTTGCACTGCGTCGCTATCACATAAAGTCCACAAAAAAAAGCGGGCGCTGACCACCACGGGGCAGCTGCCCGCCTTTTCAGTTGCTAGATGGATACCCGGCATTCTTGCGAACACCGGGTATCAGTCGTCCTCCGCAGCCGACGGGTTAGCGCCGGATCGAAGGGAAGAACATGCGCATGGCGCTGGCCGGCCCCAGCCGCCACGGGCCGAGCATTTCACTGCCTGGCCTTGTTGCCAGCCAGTAGAAATACTCTCTGGTGGGGACGGCTGACCGGTCGGTGAAGGAGTAGACGGCGCCTGCGCCTTGCGCCGGAATCAACGCCTCATTGATGCGTTCGCGTTCGCCATCCACGGTTGACGCTCGATAGAGATCGAAGCCTTCGACGCCATTTTCGCTCATGGTTTCCCATGTCAGCGTTGCAGCGCCGTTCTGCCAGGCGGCGTTGAAGCGATGCAGGTTGATGCCCGTCGGCCCAATGTAGCCGAAGTCCACGGACAAGTCGCATTGTCCCGCGGTCAGCGTGATGACGCGTGGGCTTGAGGTGGTGCGGACGAAATTCGGGCTGATCGAGACCGGCACACTGATTGTATAGGTGCCGGGCAGCAGGTTGCTCACCCGATAGACACCCGCAGGTGTACTGCCGCTAAGGAGCGAGGCCGTGAAGCCGTTTGGCCCTACGACCGTAATCGGTACGCCGACGATACCGGTGGATTCAGCGCAGCTCAACGGGTTGTTCGGATCGGAACAGCCGTCTTGAACGCCATTGCCGTTGGTATCGGTGTAGATGATGTCACCCAGACAGGATGGATTCCAGAAACCAAAGTCAACCGTTGTGTTCGTCTGTCCGGGGGGCAGCGTCAACGGCGCAATATGGGTGGTGGGGTTGCCATCCGAGTCCTTCGTGTCGTCGCCGCCCTGATCCTGCGGGCTGCTGTTCCAGCCGGTGAGCACGCCTGTGCCAGTGAAGTTGTTCGGGCCAATTTCGATACAGTAGTTGCCAGCGGGCAAGTTGGAGAAGGTGTACAAGCCCGTGGGACCGGTTGTCGTAGTCGCCTGCGGCGTCCCGGTGCAGGTCGAATTGGGGTAGAGCCGCACGGTCACATTGCCGACGCCTAGTTCGCCGGCGTCCTGAATGCCGTTGCCGTTGATGTCGTTCCAGACGAAATCGCCAATCTGGCCCGGTTTCCAGAAGCCGAAGTCAATCGTGGGGTTGTTCGCGCCGGCCGCCAGGTTGATCGCCGGGCTGTTATGCGTCACGGGGTCGCCATCAGAGTCCTTGGTGTCGTCGCCGCCCTGATCCTTGGGGCTGCTGTTGAAACCGACCAAAACGCCGGCGCCGGAGAAATTGCCGCCAGCAATCTGAACACAGTAGGTGCCAGGCAGCAGGTTGGCGAACTGATAGAGGCCGCTGGCGCTGGTAGTAGTCGAACTCTGCGCGCCGCCCGTGCAGGCGCCATTGGCGTACAGGTTGACCGTCACATTGGCCAGACCTGGCTCGCCCGCATCCTGGATACCGTTGCCGTTGTAATCATTCCAGACAAAGTCGCCCAGACTGCTTGGGTTCCAGAAGCCAAAGTCAATCGTTGGGTTATTGACGCCCGCGGCCAGGCTAGTCGCCGGCGAGCGGTGCGTCACCGGGTTGCCATCCGAGTCGCGCGTGTCATCGCCGCCTTGATCTTGGGGACTGCTTGCCCAGACGACCAGCACGCCAGCTCCGCTGAAATTGCCAGCGGCAATTTCAACGCAGTACGTGCCAGGCACCAGGTTGCCGAAGGTGTAGACGCCGCTGGCGTTGGTTGTCGTTGTACTTTGGGGCGAGCCTGTGCACGTCCCATTGGCGTACAGGTTGACAGTGACGCCGGGAATGCCAACTTCACCCGCATCCTGAATACCGTTTGCGTTGAGATCGTTCCATACGTAATCGCCCAAGCTGGATGGGTTCCAGAAGCCGAAGTCAACCGTGTTGTTCACGACGCCGGCCGTCACAGTCGTCGGTGGAGAATGGTGAGCCGCGTCGCCATCCGAGTCCTTGGTGTCGTCGCCGCCCTGGTCCTTGGGGCTGTTGTTCCAGCCAACCAATGGCCCGGAGCCGGAGAAGTTGATACCGGCAATCTCGATACAGTAAGTGCCAGGCACCAGATTGCCGAAGCTGTAGGCGCCGCTGCCATTCGTCGTGGTCGAATTGACCGGCGTGCCCGTACAGGAACCGTTGTTGTAAAGATAGACCGTCACATTGCTGACGCCAGGTTCGCTGGCATCCTGGATGCCATTGCCATTTAGGTCATTCCACACAAAGTCGCCCAACGTGGCTGGGTTCCAGAAACCAAAGTCAATGGTAGAATTGTTCGTTCCAGCAGGCAGGTTCGTGGCCGGACTGTTGTGCGTGACAGGGTCGCCATCCGAGTCCTTGGTGTCGTCGCCGCCTTGATCTTTGGGGCTGCTGTTCCAACCCAAGAGAACGCCCGCGCCGCTGAAGTTCGTGCTGTCCACCTGCACGCAGTACGTGCCGGGGATCAGGTTGCTAAAAGTGTAGAGACCGTTGACATTGGTGTTTGTGCTTGCCTGGGCAGTGCCAGTGCAGGCGCCGTTATTGAACAGGTTCACCTTCACATTGCTGACGCCCACCTCGCCGGTATCCTGAATACCATTGGCATTGACATCATTCCAAACGAAGTCGCCCAGGCTGCTGGGATTCCAGAAGCCGAAGTCAACCGTGTTGTCGGTCACGCCTGAAGCCAAGGTCACTGGGGCATTGTGCGTGACAGGGTCGCCGTCCGAGTCCTTGGTATCGTCACCGCCTTGATCCTTGGGACTTGTGTTCCAACCGGTCAAGACGCCGGTGAAGTTACTAGGCGCAATCTGGATACAGTAGCTGCCGGGCAAGAGATCAGTGAACTGGTAGAAGCCGCTGACATTAGTCGTCTGCGTCGCTGAGGGCGAGCCAGTGCAGGTGCTGTTGGGGAACAAGTTCACCAGCACGTTCTGCAGACCAGGTTCGCTGGCATCCTGAATCCCGTTGCCGTTGAGATCATTCCACACAAAGTCGCCGATGCGGCCAGTCACGCGGACGTTGGCTGGATCATTGGCAGTGACATTGGGGATATTAGGCAGCGACGTGCCGGTTGACGTGCTTGGCGTACCGGTGGCCGTACCGGTGTTCAGGGTGTCCGCGTTGAGCACAGCCGTGGTTGACACGAACGTGGAGGTGCTGCCTGGCGCCAAAGGCCCAGGGATCGTGCCGATGATGCCCGGAATCTTGTCGTCGGTGATGACGATATTGACCAGGTACGTGTCGCCGGTATTGGTGACGCGGTAGCAGTACTTGACAGTGGAGCCCGTCGGAACATTCAAGTTGTCAACCCCAGGACAGGCTCCAAATTGCGTCGTCACCGTCTTCTCCAGGGAGACCGAAGGCTTGACGATCGTCACCTGGGTGGTGCTCGTGCTGGGCGGCGGGTTACGGTCGTTCTCATCTTTGGTATCGGAGGTGATGATAAAGGCCGTGTTGAGATTCGGTATCAGGCCGTTCGCCACGGCGGCATCGAAGACGACTGTCACGGTGAACTGCTGGCCGGGGAGCAGGTCCTGATTGAAGCCGTTAGGCGCGGCGGCAGTCAGATCGTTCCAATCAATCGTGCCCGCTGGCTCGCTGAATGAATTGGGCGTCGGCGCGGCGCTGTTGTAATTCAGATGCACCGTGTCGAACGAGTCGCGCAGGTGCACAACCATCAACTTGGTGTTACCTGTGTTGGCGACATTGATGCGGAATGTGGCTTGCCCGCCTTCCAAGACGTAGTTATTGCTCGTGAGCGTCTTGGTCACCTGGACTGTGGGGCAGGCCAACGGGACTTCGACAGCCTGCGCAATCCATTCGAGGGCGGCGCCGTTGGTGTCCTTGGATTCAACCTGCACCGCCAGGTACTTGTGGCCAATGGGGAGGCTGGCGGTGGATGAATAGCTGTCCCAGTAATTGCCCTGGGCGCCGACAAAGGGGTTATTGGCGACCAGGGTCGCGCCATAAATGTCGCCAGGAGGCGCCACGAGGCCAGAGGTGTACCACAACGCTGATTCGTTAGTGGCAGGGTTCAGATTGCCGCCGCCGACGACTGTCTTGAGTTTGACGGTGCGCACAACGGACGCCGTATCGAATGGCCCCACCACGACCGGGATGCTGCCGACGCCGGCCGGCGGGCCGCTGCGCGTCTGCACCATATCCATGCCCGCGTACAGGTAGACGGCCTGGCTGCCCGCGCTGACATCCCTGTAGACCACAACGAGCTGCGCGCCTTCGGTCTTCAGGACGGGCGATGTAAACGCGTTCAAGCCTGCCACCGTGTACGTGTGACTGCCGGCTGCGATGAAACTGGTTACATCGGCGCGGAAAGCCCACGCCCACTTGGCTGTCTGCCAGAAAGCAGGGCCGCCCATGTCAATGGCGACGATTGGATTGATCGCCAATGCATCGCGCTGGAATGTGATATTGGGGTCGCCGCCTGTTGTATCGGTGGAGTCATAGCCTACATAGAACAGATAGGCCTGCACCACGGTGGCAGTCGCAGGGATGGTCAACGACATCGTGCCCGACGTGGCGCCATTGAGGCCAACGCCCGTTGCGGCAACGGCGTAATTCGGATCTGCGCAGGTGCCAACCTGGTATAGCAGATCGAGGGGGGTGTCTGGGTTCCCAGCCAGGGCAATGGGCGCCTTGGGCAGCAAGAAAAGTGTTCCAACGAACATGAGCACGAACAGTGTCCGTACCACCAATTTTGCCGGGCTATCTGGCGCCCGGCGACTGGCTAAAGCCATCACGAGATGCATCATCATTCCTCCTGTTACCAATGTGTTTGCGTGCGGGCCGCAAACCATTCATTCCTTCATTCTTTGAATATCTTACTCTTGATCGAAAACAACTGGGGGAGGACAAACTACCCTATCGTTTCTTAATGGCTGCATAACCTCCCCTGAGAACGGCGCAGAAGAGCCTCAGTCCGCGCCATGACCACGCGCATGCTCCATGGATACGGATGAAGGCCATCGGCGCCCATCTGGTATACACGAACGACATCGGCGCTGGCAAAAGCAGACGTTAGAATTAGTAATGGCCCCCTCCAATGCTGGCGCAGCCATTCACACAGCGCAAACATTTGCGCATCATCGCTGCGCAGCTCAACCACTGTGATCTCGCTCTGAGAAGCCACTTGCAAAATGCGTTCGCGTGAGTGACTCGCAGTCGCGATCTCCACGTGATACCCATGTTCGCGATACGCTTGAGAGAGCAAATCGGACGATAATGGTGGTTCAGTTTGAATGATTAGAACGCGATTGTTCACACCATTACTCCCTCTCCGTAGACCGTGCGATGCAACATCTGTCCGAGCATGAGCTGGGCCGATAACTGAGAGGGACTGCAGAGTCGTGCGCAACGCGTGGTGTGACATGTTCAACCTACACTGCAAGCGGGGATGGACTTCCCTTTTCCACATGAAGGAAAAAGGCGCACTGCGCGTCCGCTTGCCCATTCTGCGTGAATCAGCGCCTGGCGCTCCAAACGAACGCGCGCAGCAAAGGCGGATGTCATAGATACCAAGTGTACGCATGATCGCACTATTCATGCATGAGAAAGTATAACTTGTCAACATGTCTCGTCAAGCGAAATGACCTTACTGTTGGCTTACAGGTGCCATTCCTGGCGTCAAACGGCCCATGGATGGCAAAAAGGTGACAAGCGACGTGGTCACTCGGACGTCATAGCGAAAGCCGCACCAGGGCTCTCCCCGCCCCGTGATTCGGATGAAGTATTTCCCAGTTGTTGTTGCTGTCCAATCAATGCCAGACCAACGGCTTTCTGGCAAGAAGTCATCATTCTTCGCCAGTTCGTTTCCCAGGCTATCGTACAAACCCATGATGGTGTCTCCATTTTCGGAGAGATTATAGGTTCGCAAATAGTAAGTGATGCCAGACGCGGCGTTGAACCGAATCCAATCGGCATCCCCTGCGCGATGGCAGGTGTGGTTCAACTGCACACCTGGCGCTAACAGCACGCTGGCCTGCTGCATGGTTCCATCTGGCTCATACGCATCTATGACGTTCACCAGCAGTGCGGCGCTGGCGCGGTTATTGGCAGGATTGCTGTCCAACCAGGTGGTGCTCAGGCTGGCAGCGCCGGCAAGGAGGCTCTGGCTCACCGTCAAATTCGGGTCAACAACCGCGCTGATGATGACCTGCCCGCCGCTGTTCATGGGCAAGTCCGGCAAGCGCCAGGCAAATGGCGAACCAGGCGCCGGCGTCAGCGCCGGACCGACAAACGTGACCGTGGGCGCCAACAAGCCGCTCGGCAGCGGGAAAGTGAGGAGGCCCTGAACCGCCAGGCCAGGGCCCTGATTGCCGTAGCTGATCGTAAAGGTCACGCGGTCGCCTGGTACGATCATGCCTGTCGGCGCGGCCGCCAGGCTGACGGCCAAGTCGGCTGGCGCCACGGGAAGGATGTAGGATTGGCCGTTATTGGTCTGTGAACGCTCGCGCCAACTGGTTTGCAGACGGCCTCCGAAGGTCAGCGGCAGATCGTTTGGCGTCACCGCCAGGCTGAGCCGTGCGCTGACCTGGATCGAGCCGGACGCGCCAGGCGCCAGCGTGCCAAGCTGCCACCGATGGGGCGTGTTGGGGTCTGGGGTGATGGGAACCGACGCTTGAATCGCCACATTTTCCAGGCGACTCGGCAGATCGAGATGCAAATACGTGTTGGGGGCAGCGGCTGGCCCTGCATTGGTGAACTGCATGGTGTAGGTCACCATGCTGCCTTGCACCAGCGGTGAGGCAGGCAGCACCTGATCGCTCACCTGCAAATCGGTGTCAATCAAAGCCACATTCATCGCCGGGTCGCCAAACAAGAGGAATGTATCAAGCAAATCGAGAAAACGAGGATCGCCCCCATAAAGGTTCACCTTGCCGGCCGTGGTGGCGTCGCCCAGGTTCGGGTTGCCATTGATGAAGACCGAGGTGTAGAAACCGCGTTCGAGGTAATCATGTCCGTGCGCCACGCCTAACCCAGTGGGCGACCAGCTCGCCACCGCGCCGCGTCCGTTGACGCGCACCACGGCCTCGCCCAAGGAAGGGAAGCGCGGATCTTGATAATAGCCGTCATAGCAGGTCATGGGGAGCATGATCGGCGTGCGTTCAGCGTTGTTCAACAAAGGCACCTGGGTCGTGCTGAAAAGAATCTCAGCCGCCCACCAGGGAATGGATGAATGTCCAACGTAGCTGATGATGAGCGCGCCTTGGTTATAAGCATTGACGATTGCCTGGCGCGTCGGCAAAGGCGAGGTGTAGGGCGGCTGCCCGTAATAGATCTTGTTCACCACGTAGGGGGGGCGCACCAGCACATCGGCCACCGCATTGGAAAGTTCCCAGAAATTGCCCGCACTATCGGGATTGTCAGAGATAAAAAGATGGCGCATGGTCCAGTCGCCGTTGATCGGCATCGTTTCATACGCCACGATCTTGCCCACCATGGCATTGATCTCGTCATAGGTATTCACAGGCAGGCGTCCGATCGCCATGTCCGGGAGGGCGTCATCGCCGACAACTGTGACCAGCCGGTTATCCGTGGCGGTTTCACCCACATAAGGATCAACCATTTTCAGATAAGGGGGAATGAAGTTGGGCACATTGCCGCCATAGAAATTCTTGAAATCGTAATGACCATCCCCCACAAGCAGAACAAAACGCGGCGCTGGCGATTGCCAATGGTAGAAGGCGTAAGCGAGGAAGTCGTGGAGGGCCTCGGCATCGAACACGCCGCCGCTAAACTCGTCATAGACATCCTGCACATTGACGAGCGCAACCCGCAAACCCTGGCTCTGGCGCAAGTTGACCAGGGGCGTCAGCGCATCCAAGAAGTTCGCGTGGCTGATCACAATCAGGTCTGCCTGGTTGCTCGTGGAGGCAAGGCTGGACGGCGCATCCGCGCTGACCGAGCGCGGGGCCGCAGCCAGTAGGCGGTTGATCGCAAGGTAGCGCGCCGACCGTCCACCGTCGCTGAAGCGCAGATCGGCCGTATTCCCAACCGGATCCAACGCATAGTCCGTCAAGCGCACTGGCGCAAGCGGGTTGCTCAGATCGAGCAGGATCAGGTTGCTGCCGCTGAATCCGCGCACCTGGTAGAGGGGCTGCGCGCCAGAAAACATGAACTGATCATCGAGGGCGTTGCCAGCCTGCCAGTAGCTAACCTCGTACCATTGAACATAGCCCGACTCCTGCGCCAGTCCAGTATCGGTGACGGAATTTAGTTGAAATACGTTGTTGCCTGTCTGCAGCAGGCTTTGATTGAAGACGTAGGTTTGATCGAAGGGACTCATGCCATCAAAATAGGCATGTCCAATGACGACGCCGTTGACCAAAAAGCGCAGATGATGGTCGGGGTTGATGAAATAGTCGCTGCTTTGACCATACAACACCGGACGCAGGGTGGCGGTCAGCACGCCGCTGACATCGGGGAGCAATCCAGGCAGCGTGACCGTGATGGTGTGCGTGGGCACTTCGCCGCGCCGTCCGGTTGACCAGCTTGTCCAGTACCAATGATCCGCGCCTTCTTCACGCGGCAGATCACTCAGGTAAAAATGCGATTCGCGAAAGCGCAGCATTTGCCGAAACGACGATGTCGGCGCGCCGGCCTGCGGCGCCGCGGCGCGCGTCGTCATGCGCAGGCCTGGCGCAGACCCTCGCGTCAGCCAATACACATTGACATCGGTATAGTGCGACCGCATTTGTTCGCCGTAGAAAAGGATGCGATCGGTGGCGTCGAATCGGCCGTCGCTCTCGCCTTCGACCAGGATCGCCACTTCCTGCTGATCACGCCACAAACGAAAACGCCGCGGGTCGGTTGCGTCTACAGGCATGCCCGCATCGCGCAGCGTATCATAATCGAGCGCAACCAGGCCGTCATGGTCCACTTCGATACGCCAGCGCTCGCCTGTGTCCGCCGGGCGGCTGATGTTGGCCGCGGCAGGCCGGGCGTCCAGCGGAATCTGAGCCGGCGACAGGCGCCAGGCCTTGCCTTGCTCATAGTTCAACACCTGGCTGCGCAAGATAGACTCGTAGGGCGATACCGAAGCGGCGTCGGTCGCCATGACCGGCTGTCCAATGAAGTCTACTCGAACCTGCAGATGACGTACGATGCGCAGCGTGCGCTGTGCAAGATTGACCTGGAATGGGTGCAGCGACACACTGACGACGCGTTGGTCACGCAGGTAACCGTCGCTGTCCACACTGACAAGACCATCCGGCAGCCAGGCATTGCGCTGCGCAACCTGATCGTCGAGCACGTACGAGTCATCGAGGCCGGCTGGCCGGCCGGTGAAACTCTCGTCGGACGGCGGCAGCGCTGGGCGCGCCGACGTATGGGGAACCGGCGCCAGCAAGCCATTCAGCCCGACAGTCTCCTCATCTGAACGCAGGACCGTGACCTGGATGGTCGCTCCAGCCAGCGCCGCCAACAGGACGCGGCGCACCGGAATCTCCGGCGCTCCAGGGTCGCCCATCGGCGTGGTATCCGGGGCGGTGAGGCGCAGAAAGTCGGCGCCATCGAGCGTCACCGGCGCCATCTGGTAGGCGTTCGTGCTGAGATCGAGAATCAGCCCCGTGGCCCCGGTCGTCATCTGCAAGGAGTTGCCGCCGGCGTCGGCCGCAGGCAAGGTCGTCGTGGGCGCGTTGGCGGGCGACAAGGCAGCCGCAGTCGGGCGAAAGAGAAACACAAGGAGTAGGCTGGCCGCTAACACGCCTGTGACGCCCAAGCTGGAAGCAAACCTGGCAATGATCGTTCTGGCCCGCTGGTCGCGCTTGACCGGCAGTCGGCGCATGGGCAATCCAAATTGTGTGCGCATGATCAAACCTTTCTTGATGGCGTCGGGGTGAACGGCCATCGTGCAATACTGTGATCCATTGGGCTGCAATACGGGCGCGTTCATTAACCACCCAACAACCACCCAACAACCACCCAACTCCTGTACGGCAAGACGTTCATGCTCGATGAAGGAGACGACCCGCTTGCTGACAAATCCTGTCAGGGCCAAGACCAATTTAGCGGGGCATTTGTCAAAGGGTTGAGCTTCGTGTATAATGACGCCCGTTTGTGACCTATTGGTACATGATGATAGCCAAACATAAATACTGGAATGAAGATGCGGAGTAGTCTATGCCACTGTATGAGTACGAATGTCGCAACTGCGGAATTCGCTTCGAGCGTCAGCAGCGCATGGTTGATGCTGCGCTAACGCTGTGCCCCGAATGTGGCGAAGATGCGCTGTTTCGGGTCATTCAACCGGTAGGCATCATCTTCAAAGGCTCAGGCTTTTATGTCACAGATAATCGGGGCAAGAGCAGCACCGGCCCATCAACAGCAAAAAACGACGCCGCCAAAGAGACCAGCAAAGAAGCCGCCGCTGACGCCAAGAGCGACGCAAGCCAGGCCACTCATTCAAAGCCGGACAGCGGCCCAGCGCCCTCGACTCCAGCGCCGCAGCCGGCTCCTGGTTGAGTTGTTTGTGCGCGTTGGCGCACGCTTTCCATTAAAACTAGCACCGAATTACAAGCCCCATGGCGTCGGCCATGGGGCTTGTAGTACGTATTCAGGGCGGCGACAACCGCTTTACAGTTGAAAGCGCCCACTGGCTTCGACGACCTTCTGCTGATAGTTGGTCACATAGTTGAGCAATTTGCTGTGCAGACGCTGCCAATCCTGGCTGTTCAGAATATGCTGCATCGTATCCAGGTCGTCGGTGACGCCGCCGGTCAGGATTTGCGGCCCTTTGCCGTAGATGGTATACCAGGCCTCCGTCGGTTGAATACCGAGGCGCATCAGCCCAGGGGCAAACTCCCGCACGATGAACTCAAAATACGGCTGCTCGCGCCCCATCTTGATATCCCAACTCATTAGCAGCTTAATCATATTTGTTCACCCATCTCTCACGTTGGCTCGGCAGCCGCATCAACCCAGGAACCATGCCGATTTCTCAACGTTTACCTGAACGTAGATCAAACGTCTACCCACAGCAAACTCTCATCCAGCCATCGGTGCGGGAGCGAAAGCGTGCCATGATAAATGATAGCATACCAGATTCCAGGGCTTTAGGCAAGTTCCCTTTTTTGCACCGGCTGAACACGCTCGCCGCCGCCCGGCGCGCGCGACTCGCAGTGGGCAGTCTGCTGAACGTTGCGCTGCTTATCGTCCTGCTGTGGCCGTCGCATGTCATGGCCGCGCGGCGACCGCAAACAGCCGCGCCGGTAGACACTCTCTCGGCCAATGCCACGGTGACGATTAGCCCGCGCACTAGCACCCGCATCCGTCTCGATGCGATGCGCGTCGATGTCGTCATCGCGCAGGATGACCAGGGCGCTTGGGCCGATATTACCACCTGGCTGCGCTTTCAGAATCCCCTCACGCGCACGCTCACCCTCGATGCGGTGGTGCAACGCGCAGATGGCACGCCGCCGCTCAAATCTCTGCAGCTGACGGTGGCCGATGTAAGCCAGCCGTTGACAGCCGATGGGGACTTCCGCTGGCGCTGGGCGACTCCGCTTGCCGGGCAGACGCGGCTTGAGGCCGTGCTGACCTATCGGGTTGCGCTTGGCCAGGGCGCAGCCGGCCGCCTGCGCTACGAGACGGTGCGCGCGTGGGGCAGCATCGGAAGCGCACGCCTCACCGTGCGCTTCCCAGACAAGCCAGATGCCGATCAACTGCTGTTTGTGCGCCCAAGCGGTTATGTCAATACGGACGCGGTCTTCACCTGGAGTTATGACAACGTCCCAGAGATCGCGCCGCTTGACCTGGCCTTTCTGACCACGCCCGTCTGGCGCCAACTGCGGCAAGCGCAGAAGGACGCGGCCGCGTCTGGAGCGACAGATGCCGCGCTGGCGCTTGGGCGTTTGTATGCCCGGCTGGCGCGCATTGAATCGCCGCAGAAAGCCTTCTTCGTGCACTACTACCCGCAAGCCATTGCGACGCTGGATCGCGCCTGGCAGGATGCGCCTGAACGCAGCGAAACCGCGCTGCTCTTGGCCGACCTCTATCAACAACAGGCTGACCGGGCCGCGACAGAGGACGAACAGGCGGCCTATCGTGCGTTGGCGGCGGAGTTCTTGGCCGCGGCGCGACTCAAAGGCCCTCCCAATGCCGACCGCGACGCCGAATTGGCTGCGCTCTATCTTCAGTTAGCTGAGCGCGCGCAGCGCGGCGACGCGTGGACGTTGTGCGCCCAGTATTTGGACGCGCTCGACCAACTGCCCGCACCGGCGCGGGACGGACTGCCTGCCGATCGTGTGCTTGGCCTGCGCCAGTTTGTGGCGCTTGAACAGGCCATGCAGAAGATGCATGATGGCGACCTGGCCGCGGCGCGCGCCATCGTGGAGCAGATTTGGGGCGCAGCGGCGCTGACCGCGCCCGGCGCCAGGCGCGCCACCTTCAACGCCCAGGTGGCTGATGTGGCGCTGGAACGCGGGCGCCAGTTCATCACCATGACACTGCCGCTGCGCCCCGCGCCTGAGACGGACGCGTTCGAGATGACACATGCCGCCCTTGCCAAACTCAACGCAGAATCAGGCGTCACCGCGCGCATCACTGCCGCCAGCCCTGCGCCGATTTTACAAATGGTCATAGAATTCAGCCCGGATAGTGAATGGCAGGCGCGGCGCGACCAGCTGGCCGCCCAAGTCGCCGCCAACGCGGACCTGGCGTTGCTCCATGCCTTGCTGGCGTCGCCCACACCGGTCATGCAAGAGACCGAGTCCTTTTTCTGGCGCACGCGCCAGCTCAGCGAAACGGTTGACTTACCGCAAGCACAGCGCGTATGGCTAGAACAAGCCGCGCGCTACCATCAGGCCATCAGCGCCCTGGCGCCCGAGCCAACAGGCAACGACGTCCTCACCTCGACGCTTTCCCTGGCGACCATTCAGCGCAGTCTCTGGGAAGAAGAGGCCGCCGCCTGGGAAGCCCTGGCGCACGCCAGCGAAGTGCGCTATCGGCTGACCATGGACAGCGCCCAGCAGCCGGCCATTTCGCAGACTGCGGTCGGCCGGCCGGATCAGCCGCTGCACATCAGCCTGAGCGTGCGTGACTATCGCGTGGAAACCGTGCTGGGAGCGGCGGCTGGCGTCATCCTGCTGACCCTGCTGGCGGCGTGGGCGTGGTGGCGCGCAGGTTAGATGAGAAAAAGATGAAGAAGTGATTAGACTTTCGGCGCGACGACCGAGACCGTAGGGCATCGTACTTACGATTAGTAAGGCCTGGCGGTAGACTATGAGGCGAGCAGGTGCGAACTGCGCCTTTTCCTGAGGCGGACAGGCGAGGCCCATTCCCGTTTGCCGCACCCATGACGAGTGAAGCGAAGCCAGTCAACCGCAACGAGAGAACACAAATGCAAGCACCAGCAAATTTGACTTTACGCCCATCGCCCGAAGCCTCCATCCTGGACGAGAACCAACGAACGGCAATTCATGTCAGCGGGGGATGGGTGGCCTTTGTGCTTTTGACCATCATGGTTCTCAGTCTGGCCTGGGCAGTCGCCGCGGCCGGCTGGGCCGCTGGCTTGTCTATTTTGCAGTGGGCGGCGCTGGGCGGCGTCCTGGCCGGCGCTGGCTTGGCGCTGACGCGTTGGCCGGGCGCATTTGGCCGCCTCTACGCCCTCATTGTGGGCACGGCGTGGGTCATCGTTCTCACATCGTCGCTCATCATCTCCGACCTGACCATGTTCGAAAAAGTGCAGTACATCTGGCATCAGCTCTACCTCTGGACAGAGGGCGCGCTGTCCGGTAAACCAATTGCCAACAACCTGGTGTTCGTACTACAGGTGGCCTTTCTCAGTTGGTGGCTTGGCTACCTGGCAGCGTGGGCCATTTTTCGCCAGGGCCGCGTATGGCGAGCGGTCATTCCCGTGGGTCTGGCGATGCTGGTCAACGGCTATTACGGCCCCAGCCATTTGCGCACCTATCTGCTCATCTTCCTCGTCAGCGCGCTCCTCTTGATTGTGCGCGCCAATCTGACGCGCCAGGAGGAGGAATGGCAGGAGACGGGCATTCGCTACGCCAGTGACATTGGCGTGGATTTTCTGCGCGATGGCGCCATCTTTACGGTGCTGGTCATTCTGATGGCGTGGGTGACGCCAACCGCGGCCGCCGGCGGGCAGTTAAGTCCGCTGATGAGACCCCTGGAGCGGCCGTGGGAAACGGTGCGCCAGGAATGGGGGCGCCTGTTTAGTTCACTGAACTACCAGCCCAGTTCACTCGCCAGCGCCTTTGGCCGCAGCATGACGCTTTCCGGTCCGCGCACCCTGGGCAACAACGTGGTGATGGACATCAAAGCGCCCAATGGCAACTACTGGCGCGGCGTCACCTTCGATACGTACAATGGCCGTCAGTGGATCAACAATGATGCGGATGCCATCGCCATCGGCAAGGATGAGCCGATCACGGCGCCGACATACAGTGCACGCCGCGTGATCACGCAGACCGTGACCACCTACCTGCGCGGGGAATCGGTCCTCTTTGCCGCGCCGCAGCCGATTGGCGCGGAAGTGGCAGGCAGCGCGGATGTAACTTACATCCCAAACCAACAGGCCGGCGGGCAGCCAGCGAGCGCTGGCCGTCAGCCGACAAACGAGGCGCAGCCCGTGGACATCTCGCGTATGCGCAGCCGCCAGCAGTTCAAAGAGGGAAGTTCCTATCAGGTGGTTTCAGCCATTAGCACAGCCGATGAGCGTTCACTGCGCCAGGCCGGCGTGCTCTACCCGGCCTACGTAAGCCAGCGTTATTTGCAGTTACCGGAAGACCTGTCGCCGCGCATCAAGGCGCTGGCGGCCGAGCTGACGGCCAACGCGGCCAACCCATACGACAAGGCCGTGATTCTGGAGCAGTTCCTGCGCACCGAGATCAAATACAATGAAAAAATCGCGGCGCCGCCGGCTGACGTGGATCCGATTGACTACGTGCTGTTCGTGACAAAAGAAGGCTACTGCGATTACTACGCCTCGGCGATGACGGTGATGGCGCGCAGCCTCGGCATACCGGCGCGTTTCGTCGCTGGTTACTCGCAGGGCGACTACGAGGCAGAGACGGGCGTTTACCGGGTGCGCGAAGCGAATGCACATTCCTGGGTGGAAGTCTACTTCCCCAACTACGGTTGGATCGAATTCGAGCCAACTGCGGCCCAGCCGAGCATCGTGCGTCCAGCGCAGCCATCCACGCCCACCGATGCAGAAAAGGCGGCGGAAGAGGCTGCACAGAAAGACGCGCGGGATCTGCGCTCAGAAGAAAACAAGTTTGGCGAGGGTGAGGATGTGCCAGGCGGCGACCTGCCGGCTGGGCAGACGCTTGCCAGTCTACCGATCGCTGGTCAGATTGGCGTGGGGATCGCGCTCTTAGCCGTGATGGCCGCGGCCATCGTGCTCCTATCCCGCCGTGCACGCACGCGCCAGCCGGCTGTCCTGCCGCCAGATATGACGCTGCGCATCTACGAACGGCTCGACCGTTGGGCGACACGCGTCGGGCTGGGCCGTCGCGTCTCACAAACGCCGTATGAGCATACGGGTATGCTGATCGAAGCCCTGCCGGAAGGCGCAGCGCCCATTCGCCGCATCACCGATCTCTATGTACAAGAGTGCTTCAGCCCGGTCGCCGTCACCGCGCGCGATCTGCAAGCGCTGTTCGCCGATTGGCAGTCGCTGCAGCCCATTCTGCGCCGCTATTGGAGCGACTACCAGAGCAAGCTGCCGCTGCAGAAGCGCGTCCCCAGCCTGCGCCGTCGCAACCGATAGGTTGGTCGCAGCTCAGGTTTGCTTGCACTCCAAGAGGATCACCTGGGTTTCCTCCGGTAAGTCGGCCGCAGTGATCTTGAGCATTTCCTGCACCGGGGGTTCGGGAAGGCCCATGGCCTTGAGGAATTTCTCCACCGGATCCAGTTTTCCGGTATAGAGCGGCGTCTGGTAGTGCATCGGGATCACAATGCTCGGCTCCAGCAGGCTGATGACTTCGGCCGCGCGCGCGGCGTCGAGCGCGGCGCCTCCACCCACGGGCACCAGCAAAACATCCACTTTTGGCATGGCTTCCACCTGGGCCTGCGTTGGAATCTGCCCCAGGTCGCCCAGGTGACAAACCGTCAGTTTGTCGAATTCAAAAACAAAAATCGTATTGTGCTCGGGCAGCGACGGTTGGTCGTTCTTCTCCTGCTTGGCGGCCGCGTGCAGCGTGGAGACGCCGGTGATAAAAATCCCGCCAATCTCATACTCGCCAGGTCCCGTCAGAACCATTGGCTCCCCTTTGATAGCTTGTTGACTGTTGTGCCCAGGCGCATCGTGACTGACCGTCACGACGTCGGCGCGCAAACGCGGCAATGTGTAACCGATTGATTTGTCATACGGATCGGTCACGATCGTTGTCTGTCGCTCGCGCAGGCGAAAACAAGAATGACCGTACCAGGTGATTTCCATGTGCGTGAGTCCTCCTCATCAGCAATCAACCGCTATTATACCCGAAGATGGGTCAAAAGAAAAAACGTTCTAGATGGAATCTAGTAATTTTAACAGATAGATTTGACAAAATTGTCTAAAGAGGTTACAATCGGGCTGTGAGCAGAGCAACGCCATACGAAAGGAGCCAATAGATGGCCTTACTGCGAGCCTTACAAGACAGCCCAGCCGGCCATATCGTCGAGATTTTGCAGCGGAATGGCCCGTTGAGTATCAAGGAAATCGAAGAACGAGTCGGCGTGACCAAGACAGCCGTGCGCCAACAGTTGACCAGTTTGATGGCCGACGGTATGGTGGCGACGCGTCTGGTGCGCGAAGGTGTGGGGCGTCCCCATTACGTCTATCTCCTGACCGATAAGGCGCGCGAGGTCTTCGCTGACTACTGCGACGAACTGGTGATGTCGCTCTATGAGGAGTTGCTGGCCGAAGTCGGCCCCGCGCAGGTTGCCGTGCTGCTCAATCGCGTGGGCAGCCGCCTGGCGACGAAGTATGATCAGCCATTGCGCGGCAGCCGCCTGGGCGAGCGCGTGCGGTCGTTGGCCTCCGCCCTGGACGACAAGGGCATCCTGACCGATCTGCACTCGACGAGCAGCGGCTTCATTTTGAAATCGTACAACTGTCCGTATCATGAGCTGGCGCAGGAGCACCGTGAGATCTGCCAAATGGAGCAGACGATGATGTCCGAAGTGCTGGCGGCGAATGTCGAACTCACACAGTGTATGATGGACGGCCACCGCGGCTGCGAATTCACGGTGTTGCCCAGGTCGTCCGCGATTCAACTTGATACGCAGATTGCGAACTGAACGAAACAAGAAACGTAACGAATCAAAGAAAGGGGCTTTTTTGCCACATATGACGTCCGAATTAGTCATCAAAGATTTGCATGTAACCGTCAAAGACAAGGAAATTCTCAAGGGTGTCAACTTGACAGTGCGTCAGGGCGAGACGCATGCCCTGATGGGCCCGAATGGTTCCGGTAAGAGCACCCTGGCCTATGCCATCATGGGCCATCCGCATTACGTGGTCACCGAGGGAGACATTTTGCTGGATGGCGTGAGTGTGCTGGAGATGGAGCCTGACGAACGCGCCAAGGCTGGGCTTTTCCTCGCTTTTCAGTATCCCACGGCCATTCCAGGTGTGAGCCTGGCCAATTTCCTGCGCACCGCCGTGAGCAACGTACGTGGTCACACCGCGAAGGCCAAGGCCGAAGCCGCGGCCAACAACGGCAACGGCCATGCCAAACCCATCGGCTCAGAACTGATGCCGATGAAAGAATTCCGCAAGGACATGCGCGAGAAAATGGCGTTGTTGGGGATTGAGTCTTCTTTCGCCAATCGCTATCTCAACGATGGTTTCTCGGGCGGCGAGAAGAAGCGCGTGGAAATTCTGCAGATGGCAATGCTTAGCCCCAAAATTGCCGTCCTTGACGAGACCGACTCTGGCCTTGACATTGACGCGCTGCGCACCGTCGCCGAAGGCGTCAGCAAACTGATTGGCCCCAACATGGGCGCGCTGGTGATCACCCACTACCAACGCTTGCTGAACTACATCAAACCGGAATTCGTGCATGTGTTCTTCAACGGCCGCATTGTGCTCTCAGGCGGGCCCGAGCTGGCTTTGGACCTGGAGTCGCGTGGCTATGACTGGGTGCGCGAGCGCTTCGGCGAAGATATCGCCGCGTACCTGACGCATCACGACTAATTCTAATCAGAGAGAGGTTTTACCGATGGCAACTGAATCCGATCGCGCGATACTCGATGACGTTAAGCAGGAGTATCAGTACGGTTTCTCCGATCCTGAGAAATACGCCTTCAAGTCCGGTCGCGGCCTGAACCATGCGTTAATTGACACTATCTCGGACTTCAAGAATGAGCCAGACTGGATGCGCCAATTCCGACATCAGTCGCTGGACATCTTCTTGTCCAAACCGATGCCTAACTGGGGTGCGGATCTGAGCGGGATTGATTTCGACAACATTTTCTACTACGTGCGCCCCTCCGAAAAGCAAGGCAAGAGTTGGGCTGATGTGCCATCCGACATCAGGAACACGTTCGACCGTCTCGGTATTCCAGAGGCCGAGCGTAATTTCCTGGCTGGCGTAGGCGCGCAGTATGAATCGGAAGTCGTTTACCATTCGCTGCGCGACGAGTGGCAGAAGCTGGGCGTTATCTTCTTGGATACGGACAGCGCCCTGCGTGAGCATGAGGACATCTTCAGGGAGTATTTCGGCACCATCATTCCGCCTTCTGATAACAAGTTCGCCGCGCTCAACAGCGCGGTCTGGTCAGGCGGCTCATACGTCTATGTGCCGAAGGGCGTCACGCTGGACATTCCGCTGCAAGCCTACTTCCGCATCAACGCCCAGAACATGGGCCAGTTCGAGCGCACGCTGATCATCGTAGAAGAAGGCGCCAATGTGCACTATGTGGAAGGCTGCACAGCCCCAATCTACTCCAGCGACAGCCTGCACAGCGCGGTCGTCGAAATTATCGTCAAAAAGGGCGGCCGCTGCCGCTACACGACGATCCAAAACTGGTCGAACAATGTCTACAACCTGGTGACCAAGCGCGCCATGGCGCACGAAGATGCGCGCATGGAGTGGATTGATGGCAATCTTGGCTCCAAGGTGACGATGAAGTACCCGGCGGTCTACATGGTTGGGCCGCGGGCGCATGGCGAAATCCTCTCGATTGCCTTTGCGGGCAAAGGCCAACACCAGGACGCGGGCGGCAAGGTGGTGCACGGCGCGCCTGACACGACCAGTCGTATTATCTCGAAATCCATCAGCAAGAACGGCGGCCGCGCGTCGTATCGCGGTCTGTTGAAGGTGGCCAAGGGCGCAGTTCGTTCCAAGTCCAACGTCGTGTGCGATGCGCTGTTGTTGGACGAAGAGTCTCGTTCGGACACCTATCCTTACATTGAGATTGACGAAGACGATGTGCAGGTGGGCCACGAGGCCTCGGTGAGCAAAATTGGCGAAGAACAGCTCTTCTACCTGATGAGCCGCGGGCTGAGCCAAGACGAAGCTTCGGCCATGATCGTGGCGGGCTTCATCGAGCCGATGGTCAAAGAACTGCCGATGGAATACGCGGTCGAAATGAACCGCCTCATCCAATTGCAGATGGAAGGCTCGATCGGCTAGCGCGCTCGCGCCAACGACCACGTGGTGCGGTCCATGGCTGCGCAAGCCAGGGCCAGTCGCGGCGGCTGAAAGAAAACCGGGTTTTGCGCAAAAGCCCGGTTTCCGCGATTGGCAAGCCATTGACCGAGCGGCCAGCGGTGAAGGCAACAAGACGATAAGAGGAATCAACCTGTGACGGCAATAACGAAAGAATTAACTATTCCAATGAGCATCAGCCGCGAAGCGGTGGAGACGCTGGCCGCGCTCAAACGCGAGCCGGATTGGATGCTTGACCGGCGGCTGCTGGCCTGGCGCTTTTTCGAAGAGATTCCAATGCCCACGGGCATGGAAGAAACCTGGCGCCGCACGCGCCTCACCGGCTTCAAGCTGGACGCGGTGCAGCCGTTCGCGCCGGAGCGTGACGTGCGCGTGGCAAAACAGACCGATCTGCCAGCCGCCATTCAAGCGGAACTGGCGACGTTGAGCACGAACGCCGGCGCGGTCGTACACCGCGATGCGGACCTGCTTTTCTCCAGCCTGCGCCCTGACCTCGAAGCCAAAGGCGTCATCTTCTGCGACCTGCACACCGCGGTGCGCCAGCATCCCGACCTGGTGCAGAAGTATTTCATGTCCGAAGCCGTAGCGCTGCCCGACGATGACAAATTCGCGGCGCTGCATGCAGCGCTGTGGAACGGCGGCACGTTTCTGTATGTCCCACGCGGCGTGACGATTGACACCCCCTTGCAGGGCTTGATCGCCCTGGATGAAGCGGGCGTCGGCAATTTCTCGCACACGATCATCGTGGCGGAGGCCGGGTCCGAAGTCACTTACCTGGAAGAAATGGTCTCGTTGCAAGAGCGAGACAGCCAGGACTTTCACAGCGGTATTGTCGAAATCATCGCCCAACCCGCGGCGCGTGTCAACTACATCAGCCTGCAGAGTTGGGGCAGCCAGGTTTTCAATTTCTCGCGCGAGCGCGCGGTGGTGGGTCGCGATGCGCACGTGCGCTGGGTCACCAGCCAATTGGGCAGCCGCTTGACCAAGACCTTCCAGCAGGCCGATCTGATGGGCGCGGGCGCGTCGAGCGAGATGCTAGGCGTGCTCTTTGCGGCTGGCCGCCAGCATATTGACCTGGACACGTACCAACGTCATGTGGCGCCGGACACCGTCAGCGACCTGTTGTACAAGGGCGCGCTGCGTGACCGGGCGCACGCGGTTTGGCGCGGCATGATTCGTGTGGAACCCAATGCGCAGAAAACCAATGGCTATCAGAAGAATCAGAACCTGATCTTGAGCAAACACGCGCGGGCGGATTCTGTGCCAGGCCTGGAAATTTCGGCCGATGATGTGCGCTGCACCCACGGCGTGACCGTGTCACAGGTCGAGCCTGAATATCTGTTCTACCTGATGAGCCGCGGCCTCAACAAAGAGCAGGCGGAGCATATGATCGTGGCCGGTTTCTTCGAGGAAGTGCTGGCGCGTATCCCGTTGGAAGGCGTGCGCGAAAAACTAGAAGCCGCCATCGGTCAGCGCATTGGCATCTAAAAATTCTAGACTGGAGACTATTATGAGCGACAAAGGCTACGCCCGCCCGGACGTGCTTGTCAGCACCGAATGGGTCGCGCAACACCTGGACGATCCCTCCGTGCGTGTGATTGAGTCGAACGAAGACATTTTGCTGTACGACATCAAACACATTCCCGGCGCGGTGCAGATTGACTGGCAGCGTGATTTGAATGACCCCCTGACGCGTGACTACCTGGGACGCGAACAGTTCGAGGCGCTGATGGCCCGGCACGGGATTGGCAACGACACCACCGTGGTTTTCTACGGAGACAAGAACAATTGGTGGGCCTGCTATGCGTTCTGGGTGTTCCAACTGTTCAGCCACACGAACGCGCGGGTGATGGACGGCGGCCGCGCCAAGTGGGAAGCCGAGGGCAGACCGATGGTGCGCGAGACGCCGAGCTACGCGCCAACCACGTACAAAGCGCCGGAACGGGCCGACTACCAGATTCGCGCCACGCGTGAGCAGGTGCTTGAGCACGTGCGTCAACAGCGCCCGCTGGTAGATGTGCGTTCGCCGGGCGAGTATTCGGGCGAACTGCTGCACATGCCGGCCTATCCGCAGGAAGGCGCGTTGCGCGGCGGCCATATCCCGGGCGCGCGCAACATTCCCTGGGCGCGGGCAGCCAACGCCGACGCCACCTTCAAGACGGCCGACGAACTGCGCGCGATCTATGAAGAAGAGCAGCGGCTCAAGGCCGATGACAACGTCATCGCCTACTGCCGCATCGGCGAACGGTCATCGCATACCTGGTTCGTCTTGACCTATCTCTTGGGCTATCCCCATGTGCGCAACTACGACGGCAGTTGGACGGAATGGGGCAATCTGGTCGGCGTGCCGATCGAACGCTAGTGCAAAAAAGACTTCCGAAGTCTACGAGGCTTCGGAAGTCTTGCCGTTTTTCATCAATCGCAGTAAAATCGGACTGCTGTTCGCGGTTCGATTTCTTACAGTAAAGAGGTATGCCGTGGATCGGCAAGCAAAAATAGATTTCATCTTAGAACATTACGAAGATCCGCGTCACTACGGGCCAACCGACCCGGCTGATGTGGTGATGCAGGGCGGCAACCCTGGCTGCGGTGACATTATCACCGTCTATTTGAAGACCGATGAGCATGATCACGTCAGCGCGCTGAGCTTTGAGGGCGCGGGCTGCACCATTAGCCAGGCAGCCACTTCCATGGTGATGGAAATGTTCGAAAACAAGACTCTCGCCGACATCGAAGAGACGCCGCAAGATGTCATCCTAGACCTGCTTGGCCGCGAGATTGCGGCCACGCGGCTGCGCTGTGCAACGTTGGGGCTGACCACCGTCAAGAACGCGGTGACTGAACTGCGACGCCAGCGCCTGGCGCAGGAGTATGGGATTGTGTTGCCAGACGCGCGCGGCCATGGATTCGTGCCGGTAGATGAGGTGGCAGGGTGAACGCCGCCGCCACGCGGCCATACGATGTGGAAGCCGTGCGCGCTCAGTTTCCCATCCTCACGCGCCAGGTGCATGGCAAGCCGTTGATCTACCTGGATAGCACAGCCAGTTCACAAAAACCCCACGCGGTGATTGACCGGCTGGCAGCCTACTATGAACATGGCAACGCCAATGTGCATCGGGGCGTGCACACGCTGAGCGAAGAAGCGACCGCGGCGTTTGAAAGCAGCCGCGCCAAAGTCGCGCGCTTCATCAACGCGGCCAGCAGCAAAGAAATCATTTGGACGCGCAACACCACCGAAGCGATCAACCTGGTGGCGTACAGTTGGGGCAGCGCCAACCTCAAGCCGGGCGATGAAGTGCTGATCACGGAGATGGAGCATCATTCGAACATCGTACCCTGGCAGCTGGCCTGTCAGCGCACAGGCGCCGCGCTGCGCTACGTGCCGGTGGATGATGAAGGTTTCTTGCGCCTGGACCTGCTCCCTGCCCTGTTGACGCCGCGCACCCGGCTCTTTGCCTTCACCGCGATGTCCAACGTCCTGGGCACGATCAATCCGACGGCGGAGTTGGTGGCCGCGGCGCATGCGATGGGCGCGCTCGCGCTGGTGGATGCCGCGCAAAGCGTGCCGCATCTGCCCGTGGATGTGCAGGCGCTGGGCGCGGACTTTCTCGCCTTCTCCGGGCACAAGATGTGCGGGCCGACCGGCATTGGCGTGCTCTACGGCCGCCGCGATCTGCTGGACGCCATGCCGCCCTTCATGGGCGGCGGCGACATGATCAAAGAAGTGCATTTGGACGCCTCGCGCTGGAACACGCTGCCCTGGAAGTTCGAGGCCGGCACCCCAGCCATTGCCGAAGCCATTGCGCTGGGCGCGGCGGTTGATTTTTTGAGCGACCTGGGCATGTCCCAGATCCAGGCCCATGAACACCGGTTGGTGGCCTACGCCATGCAGCAGTTGAGCCAGGTAGAAGGGCTGCACATGCTTGGCCCGGCCGCGGCGCACCGCGGCGGCGTGGTGGCTTTTACGTTGGGCGACATTCACCCCCACGACCTGGCCGCGATTCTGGACGGCGAAGGCATTGCCATTCGCGCTGGCCATCATTGTGCACAGCCGCTGCATGAACGCTATGGCCTGCCCGCCAGCGCCAGAGCCAGCTTCTATCTGTATAACACGGCTGCTGAGGTAGACCAGTTAGTGACCGCCTTGGATAAGGCCAAGGAGATGTTCGCACTGTAGGAGCATGGCATGGACGCACTTTACCGGGCCGAAATTCTGGAGCATTATCGGCGCCCGCATCACTACGGACACATCGAAGAACCGGACATCACCCATCATGATGCCAACCCGTTTTGCGGCGATGATATCACCATTGACCTGAAGATCGCCGACGGCAAGGTCGTAGATGCCGCTTTCCGCGGCAAGGGCTGCGCCATCAGCCAGGCCTCGGCCTCGATGTTGATGGATGAGATTATTGGCGCATCCCTGGATGACCTGAAGCAGTGGACCAAAGAAAATGTCCTTGACCTGCTCGGCATCGAAATCGGCCCGGTGCGCCTAAAGTGCGCGCTCTTGCCGCTGAAGGTAATGAAGGCGGGCGTGTGGGGCCTGGAAGACATGGATGAGTAACACGCAGCGCATCGAGCAGTCAGAGAGGAATGCTGACAAGCACCTATGGCAAAGTTCGTAAAAGTGGCCGCCCAGGCTGACATCCCGCTGGGCGGAAAGAAATTGGTCGAGATTGACGGCGTGGCCGTGGCCGTGTTCAACGTCAACGGCGCTTTCTACGCCATCGAAGACCTGTGCACGCATGATGGCGGCAACCTGGTGGAAGGCGACCTGCTGGGCAGCGAGATCGAATGCCCACGACACGGCGCGCGTTTCGATGTGCGCACGGGGCGCGCCACCAAGATGCCCGCCTTCGAGCCAGTTCCCACGTACGCCGTCAAGATTGAACAAGACAGTGTGCTCGTGGAAACGCTGGATTAGCGCAGGACAAAACAGAAAAACTGTAGATAAGGAACTGGAAAAGATGCCAACGCCTGAAGAAATCCGAGAAGTACTGAAAATCAACGTCAAAGACCCAGAACTCATGTTGAACATTGTGGACCTGGGGCTGATTTATGATATTGCCGTGGAAGACAAATCCGCCACCATTTCGATGACCCTGACCAGCCCAGGGTGCCCGGCCGGGCCGATGATCTTGGGCGACGCACAGCGTTATGTTCACCAAGCCTTCCCAGAGTTGGAGGAAGTCAACATTGACCTGGTGTGGACGCCGTTCTGGAATCCTGGCATGATGAGCGAGGACGCCAAAGAAGAGTTGGGGATATTCTAGCGACTGTCCTCTCCCCGCACAACCGACAGAGCCAGTCAGGCGCCGCCAACCCAGGGCGGCGCTTTTTCTTTTGCCATCGCCGCTGTTGACAACCTGCCCGCCGGTGGGAAGCACGCAGGCCCCAGAATTCCACATGGTTTCGACAGGCGCCAACCATTGTGGTAGAATAGGATTTGTAAACTGACTGCAACAACCGGAGCCTGGCAATGCGAGATGCTGATGTGTCTCACGTACTTGAGGCAGTACGTCAAGCCTTGATGCCGATTCGATGGAAGGCTGGTAAGGCAGCTTCTCATTTGACCAAGCGAATCCGATTAGGACATCTTCCTGTCGGGACCAGCCTGGATGAGTATAATGCTGTGATTTTGGTCATGATCGGAATGGATAGCGTGATGGAGACCGCCTTTCCGCTGCGCGACCCGACCACTTATCTGGCCGATCCGGCGTATTCGTACCTCGGCCGCCTGCAGGAGCTATGGCATGAATGATCTAGTAGTGCAGTATGCAACAGATGTTGAGTTCCCTGATGTCAGTGGCGCCGAACACGTGGAAATGCTGTTGTTACGTGACCGGCTCGCCGATCTGCAGCCGACGCTTACTACTCTGGAGAGACAGGCATTAGCCGCTGCTGATCAGCGTTTGCTAAGCCAGGCGGCGGCGTTTAGTCGCGAACTCGCGCGCTTTGTTGACCTCTCACAGCGTCGCCAGACCACGATCACGCCGCCTCAGCGCTGGTGGTGGTATCTCGATGTTCTTGCACAACTGCCTGTGCTGGGACAGTTCGCCGACAACCCGCCTACGCCTGACCAGCCCCCCTCGTTCATCGCCGCGCATTCAGCTCCAGCCAGGCGCCGCTCGAGCCGAGCAGTCGCAAATCGGTAAGGGAACTGGTCACGAACTACGAACGAATTCAGAAGTAACCCATAGCACCCCTCGCTGCAATGACCTGGCGAAAGCCCGGTGAGATGGGAGAACAAAAGATGCCTTTAGAACCTGGTTCCATTGTTGAGAATCGCTATCGTCTTGACCGTATGCTGGGCCAAGGCGGCATGGGCGCGGTCTACAAGGCCTGGGACATGCGCCTGGCCCAATGGGTGGCCCTAAAAGAGAACACCCTGGCCACGACCGATGCGCAGGCCCAGTTCGAGCAGGAGGCCAAGGTGCTGGCTCGCCTGCGCCATCCCAATTTGCCGCGCGTCATTGACCACTTCATCACCGCGCAGGGCACTCAATACCTGGTGATGGATTTCGTCGAAGGCATGAACCTGTCCGAGCTGCTGCGCAGCCGCGGCCGCTTGATGCCCGAGGAGGTGATGCAGTGGCTGGGGCAAATCTGTGAGGCGCTCAACTACCTGCACAGTCAGAATCCACCGATCATTCATCGCGATATCAAGCCGCAGAACATCCGCATCACGCCGGATGGCCGCGCGCTGCTGGTGGACTTTGGCCTCAGCAAGGTGGGAACGCAGCAGCAGCGCACCGCGACGGGCGCGCTTGGCGTCACGCCGGGCTTCTCTCCACCGGAACAGTACGGCGCGGCCCACACCGACCACCGCTCAGATATCTATGCCCTGGCCGCCACGCTGTACGCGCTCTTCACCGGCGAGACGCCGCCTGACAGCATTCAGCGCGCGATTGCCAATGCCGTGCTCAAACCCCCACGCCAGATGAACGCCGCGATCACCCCGGCGCTGGAAGCTGCGCTCTTGCACGGGCTGGAGACGCAGCCGGGGCGCCGCCCCAACAGCATTGTCGCCTTTCAGCAGGAGATCGAAGGCGCGCTGCGCAGCGCGCATACGAACCTGGCGCCGCCGACGGTGATCGTAGGGCGCCGCCCTGACAGTACGCCGCGTACCGCAGCCCCGCCCACGGCCGGCCGCGCGTCGGTCCCGCGACCGCAGACCGGGCCGCGGCCGGCCCGCGGCTTCCCAGTGTGGGCATGGTTTGCCATCGGCGGCGGCGCGGTTGTGCTGCTGCTGGTCGTCGCGCTGACGATGGCCTTGGGCGGCGGCCGCGCCGCGACGACGCCGACCGCGATCGCCCTGGCTACGGCCACGCTGGCCCCAGGGCCGACCGCAACGACGGCGACGAGCGCCGACGGCGCAACGGTCACACCCGCGGGCACGCGCACAGAACAAGGCCAAACGACGAACCTGGCGACTGCCACACCGACCCAGATGGCGATCGCCACGGCGACGTCGGCGCCGACCGCGACCCCGGCGCCGTTGGCGACAGCGACCAAATCCAATCCAACCCCTGCCGCGGCCAAGCCTACGAATACGCCTGCGCCGGCCGCGCCGACCCCGAAACCTACCCCACGTGCGGTGGTGACGCCCTGCCCCGATTATTTACACAAACCCAAGCCGGGCATGGGCCTCCTGTTGATCGAGAATCACCTTGGTGAGCCACTGCACATTGACCAGGCAAATACTCCGAACAAATGGGACTTACCGCCCAAACAAGGAGACACACCTGCGCGCCTATTGCTCGACTTGGCGCCGGGCGATCATGATTTCGTTGACAATACATCCGGCGGCGGTGGGCATATTCGGGTGACGATCACAGCGGGAAGCGCCTTCGTATCTCCGATCTGGTACAACGATCGTACGGAAGAATTGGTGTACCCGTTGGATATTCCCAACGGCTGCCGTTAATGCCCACGCCTGTTGGGGTCATGTCTTTTACACGGGCGCAAATCGGCACCATCTCTGCGTTCTATGTGATCTCCGTGATCAAAAACCAAACGGGCGGCCCTGGGTGGCCGCCCTACTGCGCCCGCAGGCGCGGCTTTGACAAAAGCGTCTGATCGTCGTATGATTTGCTGGCACTCAGGGGGTCTGAGTGCTAAGCACAGGAACGCCGTTTCTGAACAGGCTCGCAGTGTAGGAGATGGTTTAACGAACTGGGTATGAGTACAAAAAGAGATTACTACGAGGTGTTAGGAATCGAGCGCAGCGCCGGCGACGACGACATCCGCAAAGCGTATCGCAAATTGGCGCGCCAGTATCACCCTGATGTCAACAAAGCCGCGGACGCCGAAGCCAGGTTCAAGGAAGTCAACGAGGCGTACGAGGTGCTGAGCGACCGCGAGAAGCGCGCGGGCTATGATCGCTATGGTCATGCGGGGACGCAAGGGGGCGCCGGGGGTTTTGGCGCCGGCGGCTTTGGCGATTTCAGCACCATTTTTGACGAGTTCTTCGGCGGCTTTGGCACGCGCAGCAGCACGCGCAGCCGCATGGCTCCCCGGCGCGGGGCCGATCTGCGTGTGGATGTCACCTTGACCTTCGAAGAGGCTGTGCGCGGCCTGGCCAAGGAGCTGCAAATTACCCGCCAGGAGCCTTGTGCGCGCTGCCAGGGCAGCGGCGCGGAACCGGGCACTTCGCCGCTGCGTTGTCCGCAGTGCAACGGCGCGGGCGAGGTGCAGCGGCGCCAGCAGAGCGTCTTCGGCACGATCGTCACCAGCGCCACCTGCCCGCGCTGCAACGGCGCGGGTGAGATTGTCACCACGCCCTGCACCGAGTGCCGCGGCGCAAAGGCCGTGCGCACGACGCGCACCCTGCAAGTGGACATTCCGGCCGGCGTGGATGATAACACCCAGATTCGTCTGAGCAATGAGGGCGAACCCGGCTTTCGCGGCGGGCCGCCCGGCAATCTGTTTGTGGTCTTGCATGTGCAGCCGCACGCGCTGTTCGAGCGCCGCGAGCAGGACATTTACCTTAACCTGCCGATCAATTTTGTCCAGGCATCGTTAGGCGCCGAGATGGAAGTGCCTACGCTGGATGGCTCCGTCAGGTTGACCATTCCGGCCGGCACGCAGCACGGGCATACGTTCCGCATGCGCGGCAAAGGCGTGCCTTACATCCGCCAGAACAATCGCGGCGACCAATACGTGACTGTGCAGGTGGTGATGCCGCAGAAGCTGACCGAACGTCAGCGCCAGCTGCTGCGCGAACTAGGCGAAAGCCTGGGCACGCCCGATGTCAACAAACCGTCCAAGGGCCTTTTCGATAAGCTCGTGGATGCCATCACCGAAGCGTTCAAGCCGACAGGTTGAAAGAAGACGGGACGGGGTTTGCCGTGAATTGGCTTGAAATCAGTGTGTTGGCGGACGGCGAAGCCGCAGAAGCGATCAGCGAAGTTTTCAACCGTTACGCCGACGAGCACGAGGGCACCGCGGGCGCCGTGGTGGAATTGACCGGCTTCGACAGCCGCGGTGAATTGACCGCGCCGCTGATGAGCGTGCGCACCTATGTGCGTCAAGGCCCGCAGGCCGCGGCCCTCGTGCGCAAGGTTGAAGAAGCCCTCTGGCACCTGCAGATGCTCTACGCCTTTGCCGAGCCGACCGTGCGCGAGGTGGCCGAAGAAGATTGGGCCAACGCCTGGAAAGCGCATTACCAGCCGATTCGTCTGGGTGAACGCCTGTTCGTGGTTCCCAGTTGGATCGAGGCGCGCGCACAGCCCGGCGACATCGTGATTCGGCTTGACCCGGGCATGGCCTTTGGCACCGGCGCCCATCCGAGCACGCGCCTGTGCCTGCTCAACCTGGAACGTCTCGTGCAGCCCGGCGCAGCGGTGCTCGACGTCGGCACCGGTTCGGGCATCCTGGCCATTGCCGCCGCCAAACTGGGCGCACGCGCGGTGGTTGGCACGGACATTGATCCCCTGGCCCTGCGCATCGCCGGCGAGAATGTGGAGATCAACGGGGTGGCCGGCCAGATCAGCCTGTTGGCAACGCCCCTCCCGCCGCGGCCGCAGGCTGCTGACGAGCGTTTCGATATCGTCGTCGTCAACATCCTGGCCGAGGTGATCATCGCGCTGCTGGACGAGGGGCTTGACGCCTGGCTGCAACCGGCCGGCCATCTGATCTTGGGCGGCATCATTGACACCTGGGCCGATGCAGTGCTGGCCGCGCTGGCGCGCAACGGCTTCACGGTCGCGACGCGGCTGGACGAAGGTGATTGGGTCGGTTTGGCGGCGCAGCGCCTGGCCGCGCGCTGAAGACGGCCATGCACCGTTTTTTTGTCACACCGACCGCGATCCAGGGCGACGCCGTGGCGCTCAACGCGCAGACCGCGCATCAACTGCGCGAGGTGCTGCGACTGGGGCCGGGCGCGGACATCATGGTTCTGGATGGCAGCGGCCGTGAGTACCAGGTGACCATCACCCATTTGAGCCGCACGGGCGCGGAAGGACACATTCTCAGTCAGGCGCCCGGGCCGGGCGAGCCGCGCACCCACATAACACTCTACCAGGCCGTTCTGAAGGGCGAGAAGTTCGAGTGGCTGCTGCAGAAAGGCGCCGAGATCGGCATCAGCCGGTTCGCGCCGCTGCTGGCGCAGCGCTGTGTGACGCACGACCGCGCCAGCCTGGACAAGAAGGCGGATCGCTGGCGCCGGATCATCCAAGAAGCGGCCGAACAGGCGCGACGCGCGCGTTTGCCTGCGCTGACCGCGCCGCTCGACCTGGCCGAGGCGTGCCAGGAGGCTGCCGCCGAGGCCGGCCTCGCCCTGTTTCTGTGGGAATCTGCGCCAGGGCGCGGCTTGAAGGAGACTTTGCAGATGTGGCAGTCATCGGCCGCAGCGAATGGACGGATCAGCCTCTTTGTCGGGCCTGAGGGTGGTTTCGCCGAGAGCGAAGCGGCCCTGGCCGAGGCGTCTGGCGCGCGCCTGATCGGCCTTGGCCCGCGCATCTTACGCGCGGAGACGGCTGGGCTGGCCGCGGCCGCCGCCATCTTGTACGAGCTGGGCGACATGTAACCAAATCGCGGGGCAGGCCATCTAAACCGTACAGAAGCAAGCGAGACCAAGTATCAACAGACCAGAGGAAAAGTAAAACCATGAATGAAAACGGAACCAACGGCAGCAACGGCCACGGCGTGATCGAGCCGGCGGCCGAGCCAGCGATTGAAAATGTGATTATCATCGGCAGCGGGCCTTCGGGACTGACGGCCGGTTTGTATACGGCGCGCGCCAACCTGAATCCCCTCCTGATCACCGGCAATGAGATCGGCGGCCAGGTGGCGATTACCTATGAAGTCGAAAACTACCCCGGCTTTCCTGAAAGCCTCAGCGGCCCAGAGTTGGTAGAGAAGATGCAGAAGCAGGCTGAGAAGTTCGGCTGCCGCGTCGAATACGATTACGTGGACCGTGTGGATTTCGAGCAGTTTCCGTATACCGTGCATACGGCCAATGAGATGGAGTACAAGGCCAAGGCCATCATCATCAGTACGGGCGCGTCATCGCGCAAGCTGGATGTGCCAGGCGAAAACGAGCTGACCGGCCGCGGCGTCAGCTACTGCGCCACCTGCGACGGTTTCTTCTTCCGCGGCCGCGAGGTGGTGGTGGTTGGCGGCGGCGACAGCGCGGCCGAAGAAGCGATCTTCCTCACCCGTTTTGCCAGCAAAGTGACGCTCATCCACCGCCGCGACAGCCTGCGCGCCAGTCCGATTCTACAAAAGCGCGTGTTCGAGCACGACAAGATCAACATCATCTGGGATACGGTGGTCACTTCGATCAACGATGACGACGGCAAAGGCGGGGTCACATCGGTCAGTCTGCGCAACGTCAAGACCGGGCTGGCGTCCACCCTGCTCACCGGCGGCGTCTTCGTCTTTGTCGGGCATTTCCCCAATTCGCACCTGTTCGAGGGCAAGGTCGCCATGGATGAGGAAGGCTACCTGGTCACCGACAAATTGATGCGCACGAACATCCCCGGCGTCTTTGCTGCCGGCGAGATTCAGGACAAGCGCTTCAAGCAGGTGGCTACCTCGGTCGGGCAGGGCTGCGCGGCCGCGATGGAAGTTGAGAAGTATCTGGCCGACCTGGAAGACCGCAGCTATCCTGGGTACGCGGCGCTCAAAGCGCCGGCGGCCGCCACGGTCACCGCGAGCAAGAAATTCTAACGCAAAGCCGCAAAGCGTTTTCTTAGCGTCTCTGCACCGTGGCGCCTTTGCGTTGAAGCATTTGGCTCCGGCTTGTCCGGGTTAGAGACTTCGTCATCGTAGCCGCGACTGGCAATCGCCTGATCTACGAGATGGGACAGAACACGATGCCAACGATTCAAGTTGGTGAGCAAACGATCTACTTTCGTCGCAGTCAGTCAGCGGAGGCGCCGAACGCGCCTCCGCTGGTATTGATTCACGGCGCGGGCGGCACGCACATGCACTGGCCGGGCGAGCTGCGCCGCCTGCCCGCGACGACGGTCTATGCGCTCGATCTGCCCGGCCATGGCCAGTCGCCCGGCGCGGGCTGCACGACGATTACCGAGTATGCGCAGGCCGTGGTTGCCTGGGCGGATGCGCTCGGACTGCCGCGCTTCATCCTGGCTGGCCATTCGATGGGCGGCGCGATTGCGCAAACGATGGCGCTGCGCCAGCCGGAGCGCCTGGCCGGGTTGATCCTGGTAGGGACTGGCGCGCGGCTGGCGGTCTCACCGGCCATTCTGGATGGCCTCAGCCGCGACTATGCGGCCACCGCGCGCCTGATTGCCGAATGGGCCTACAAACGCCAGGTGGACCCGGCGACGTTGGATGCCTATGCGCAGGCGATGCAGGCGGTTCCGATGGAAGTCACGCGCGGTGATTTTGCGGCCTGCAACGCCTTCGACGTGACCAGCGAGGTGAGTCAGATTGCGCTGCCGACCCTGGTCATTGTCGGCCTCGAGGACCGGCTGACGCCGCCCAAATACAGCCGCTTCCTCGCGCAGCAGATCCCCGCGGCGCGGCTGCTGGAGGCGCCGGAGGCCGGGCACATGGTGATGCTCGAGCAGAGCGTCATCGTCGCTGCGGCCGCGCGTGAGTTTGCAGCTTCGCTCTAGCGGTTCGTTCCAACTCAGGCAAGAAGATCAGCCACCGTCGGCACAGGCGTGGGCCAGGCGCCAGCCTCCTTTGCTGAGCGAATGGACTGATGGACTGCCTGCGACAAGCGCCAGTGACGGTCGTCACGGGCGTTGACTGGCACCTGATGAATGCGCTGCTCCATCTCGGTCAGCGCCACGGCGTAGAGCACGGCCGGCTCGATCGTGGCCAGGTGCGCGTCAAAGGTAATGTCCTCGCGTCGCCACTGCGATCGCCAACCCGCGAGGGCAGCGTCGAAACCGGTGGCGATATGATCCTCAAGCGAGTCAAGGTCATCCAGGTCCACAATGGGCGCAGATGACGTCAAGCTGCAGACGGTGCGCTCCTCATCCGTGGTGATCTCCAACTCACCGCCCCAGGTAAACGCTTCCACCGTCTCTTGGTGGCGCGTGAACATGACCACATTGTCTGCGCCCACCCGGTAATGACCGGGCCAGGGCCAGGGATGCACCACGGACAAGCGCTCCACCTCGCCCTGATCCGCCGCGACCACAAAATCCACTGAGATCAGATCATCATCGGCTCCTGTCGGCTGCGCAAACAGAATGGCATCGAGCCGGGGATGCCCGAGCGCATACGGACTGCTGGCGGGGTAAAAGATGATACTTTGTTTAGCGTCCACGTTGATTGTCCCTTGTCGAAATAGGGGTATCGGGGGGTGTTCCACACGTGATGCGTAGTGTAGCCCAGAGCGCCCAAAACACAAATTGCACCTGCGAACTTGTTTGCGAATTCCACCAAACACCGCTATAATGAAAACATTCTTACCTCGCCGGCACGCGGCGGCTTCCGCGGTTCAAGACTGCAGCCACGTGCGTGAATCCTGCCTGCGCAGACCGCATGCCGGTCCGCGTCGTCCGTCTCAACCTGGTGCAAACAACACGTGATGTCACTCATCGCTGATCTCTCAAGCCTCGAAAGCCACCTGTGGGAGGCCGCGAACATCCTGCGCGGGCCGGTGGATGCAGCCGACTTCAAAACCTACATCTTCCCGCTCCTCTTCTTCAAGCGCATCTCCGACGTGTACGACGAAGAATTCCAGGTCGCGCTGGATGAATCCGGCGGCGACCGGGATTACGCCGCCTTTGCCGAAAATCACCGCTTCCTGATCCCAGAGGGCTGTCACTGGCGCGACGTGCGAGCTCACACCGAGAACGTGGGCCAGGCGCTACAGCGAGCGCTGCGCGAGATCGAGAAGGCCAATCAGCGCACCCTCTATGGCATCTTCGGAGACGCGCAGTGGACCAACAAGGAGCGCCTGTCGGATGCACTGCTGTGCGACCTGATTGACCACTTTTCGCGCTTGCCGCTGCCCAACCGCGCGGTGGACGCGGACATCCTCGGCCAGGCCTACGAATACCTGATCAAGAAGTTTGCGGACGCAACGAACAAGAAGGCGGGCGAGTTCTACACCCCGCGCAGCGTCGTCCGGCTGCTGGTGAACATCCTCGACCCGCAGCCCGGCGAGACGATCTACGATCCGGCCGCAGGCACCGCGGGCATGCTGCTGGGCGCAGTGCAGCACGTGCAGGAGGCCGGCGGCGACGTCAAGCTGCTGTGGGGCAAGCTCTTCGGCCAGGAGCGCAACCTGACCACCAGCAGCATCGCGCGCATCAACCTGTTCCTGCACGGCATCGAGGATTTCCAGATCGTGCGCGGGGACACGCTGCGCCAGCCGGCTTTCTTCGACGGCGATCGCCTGGCGACCTTCGACTGCGTGATCGCCAACCCGCCTTTCTCGTTGGAGCGGTGGGGCGAGGAGATCTGGGCCAACGATCCTTACGGTCGCAACTTCGCCGTACTGCCGCCATCCAGCAGCGGCGACTACGCCTGGGTGCAGCACATGCTGCGCTCGATGGCGCCCGGCCGCGGGCGGATGGCCGTGGTGCTGCCGCACGGCGCGCTGTTCCGTATGGGCGCCGAGGGCAAAATCCGGCGCAAGATCCTGGAGATGGATTTGTTAGAGGCGGTGATCGGACTGGGGCCGAATCTGTTCTACGGCACCGGGCTGGCCGCGGCGATCCTGGTCTTCCGGGCGCGCAAGCAGTCAACGCGCGCCGGCCAGGTGCTCTTTATTGATGGATCAGCGCTCTACCGCAAGGGCCGCAACCAGAACACGCTGGAGCCGGAGCACGCCGAGCAGATGCTGGCGTTGTACCGGGAGTATCGGGATGCGCCCGGCGCGGCCCGCGTCGCAACCCTGGCTGAAATCGAGCGCAACGATTGGAATTTGAATATCCAGCGGTACGTTGAGCCATCCGTCGAGCACGACTCGCTTACGATCGACGAGGCAGCACAGCGTTTGCGAGAGAGTGTCGAAGCTGCCTTCGCGACCGAGGAACGGCTGCTGACACTAATCAGGCTAAACGGCTTGCTAGGGGAGGATTACTTATGAACTCCAACGATCAAAATATCCATGTTCTGCCTGATACTCTAGGCAACCTCATCGTCGCCGTCAACAAAGGGCTGTATCGTATTCCTCAGTTTCAGCGCGAGTATGTGTGGGAGAAATCCAGAGTTCTCGAGCTTTTCGACAGCGTCTATAAGGAGTACCCCATTGGATCCTTCTTCCTTTGGAAAGCGGGTCGGGAGCACAATCGCCTTTTTCGTCATTCAATTAGCCTGAACATTCCTCCCGTCAAGGACGATGATGACGTCACCTTCGTTCTCGATGGGCAGCAGCGGATAACGTCTTTGTATGTCGCTTTGCTGGGACTGACTGCACAGGGGACTGACTACAGCCATATCTGCTTCGACGTTAAGGATGAGAAATTCACCTACAGAGAGCCAGATAACAAGCGGTTTATCAGCATCAGCGATATCTGGGGCGAGAACGCCCTAGACATTGTTGAAGAGGTGGAGAAAGCTTACAAGCCCGCGTACAAGCGATGCTTTAGAATTCTACAAACCTACCCAGTTTCCATTGTCGAGGTCAGAGATCAGGACCTGCCTGCTGTCTGCAAAATCTTCCAACGCCTCAATCAGTCCGGCAAGCGCCTGGACCGATTCGACCTGATTTCCACTATGACTTTCAACCCCGACTTCGATCTACGCGAGAAGTTCAAACAAGACATCGTCGCCAAACTAAAGCAGAAAGCGTTTGGCGAAATTTCGCCCGCAATCCTCACTCAACTCATGGCGCTAGTCAAGAAAGGTGCATGCACAGAAAACGTTGAGTATAGCCTGACTTCGGACGAAATCATGTCTATGTGGAAATCGGTCGTTGATTCGATCCTACTGGCTGCGGACACGCTTCGGAAGAACGTTGGCGTACAAAATGCCAGTTTCCTCCCCTACGACGCCATTCTGACCCTTCTCGCGTATTTCTACGCCAAGTCCGGACGGCGTTCACTGTCGGAAAGCGAGCTGAGTTGGGTCAAGAGATGGTTCTGGCGGGCATCCTTCAGCCAGCACTATGGCTCCGGAGGTCCTACGAAAATGGGCCGCGATAAGGACCTCTTCGATGGATTGATCACCGGCGCGTTGCCAGCGTTTGCACCCGCAATGAATATCACCGCTGAGACGCTAGTGGGCACGAAGATGACGTGGTCCCGATCCGCGATCCGGAACGCATTCCTCTGCCTCCTGGCTATGCAGAACCCGGTTCACCTGGCAAACAACAGCAGCCTTGATCTAGTCAACGGAGGTATCTCCGATTTCACCAATCCGGAGAAGCACCATATCTTCCCACAAGCATTCCTGCGCGCTCACAGTTCTGGCGAAGTGGAGGTACACGCTCTGCCAAACTTCTGCTTCTTGCCGGCCGAGCTGAACAAGCGCATCTGCGACACCAAACCCTCGATATACATCCCTGATCTGACAAAGGAGAATCCGGAGTTTGCTGATGCCGCGCGGACACATCTGCTGCCCATTGGAAAAGGGGCCGGACTGACAGAGGACGACTACTTGCTGTTTCTGAAGACACGCTCTGAACTAATCCTTGGTGAGATCGAGCGGTTGACCGGAATCTCGACCGTTCCGGCTGAAGATCAACGGCAAAGAGCGATTGGGAAACTGGAGACCCGCCTCCGCGACCTAGTCCACAGTACCCTGTCAGACGCGCATGGCCAGGACTACTGGAAGACTGCCGTTCCCGAGGACATTCGTGTCGAAGTGCAAAGGAGAATCGATGCTGAGCTGCGCAAACAGCCCGAGCGTGGACAACAGGATTTCGCTGACGCGCGGCACAAGCTCAACTTCTGTAACGTGCCTGATTATCTCAAGCTCATTGTTACCAAGACCAATTGGCCGCACTTCGAGCCTGTATTCCGTCGCAGGGTCGACGTCGAGCGGCACATGGAGGCGTTTTCCGAGTTCCGCAACGCAACGATGCATAATCGTACGCTTGGGGAAATTGGCCGTCGCGCTGGTGAACTGGCACTAATCTGGTTCGAGACTGTTATGTCCGCCGATGGTGATGGGGGTTCTGAAGTAACTAATGAACAAACTGATGCCTGAGTGCATCACCCAATCCCAGCTCGAGTCCTATCTCTGGGGCGCGGCGACGCTGCTGCGCGGGCTGATCGACGCGGGCGACTATAAGCAGTTCATCTTCCCGCTGCTCTTCTTCAAGCGGCTGTGCGACGTGTACGATGAGGAGTACGCGCGGGCGCTGGCCGAGTCGGGCGGGGATGTAGATTACGCGGCGTTCGCCGAGAACCACCGCTTCCAGATTCCGGCGGGCGCGCACTGGCAGGACGTGCGCGCGGTGACGACCCACGTCGGGCAGGCGCTGCAGAATGCGCTGCGCGCCATCGAGCAGGCCAACCAGGGGCAGCTTTACGGCATCTTCGGGGATGCGCAGTGGACCAACAAGGAGCGGCTCTCCGACGCGACGCTGCGCGACCTGGTGGAGCACTTCTCGTCGCTGACCCTCTCCGTCGCCAACGTGCCCGAGGACGAGCTGGGGGTCGCGTACGAGTACCTGATCAAGAAGTTCGCCGACGACAGCGGCCACACCGCGGCGGAGTTCTACAGCAACCGCACCGTGGTCCGGCTGATGACGCGATTGCTCAATCCGCAGGAAGGGGAAAGCATCTACGACCCCACGGCCGGGTCGGGCGGGATGCTGCTCTCGGCTGCGATGCAGCTCAAGCGGCAGGGCCAGGAGTGGCGCACGCTGCGGCTCTACGGCCAGGAGCGCAACCTGATCACGTCGGCCATCGCGCGCATGAACCTGTTCCTGCACGGCTTCGAGGATTTCCGCATCGAGCGCGGAGACACGCTGGCCGATCCGAAGTTCTTGGAAGAAGACAGCCTGCGCCGCTTCGACCTGGTGCTGGCGAACCCGCCGTACTCGATCAAGCAGTGGAACCGTAAAGCGTGGAAGACCGACCGCTTCGGCCGCAACTTCCTGGGCACACCGCCGCAGGGCCGCGCCGACTACGCCTTCTTCCAGCACATCCTGGCCAGCCTGCAACCTGCGACCGGCCGCTGCGCGATCCTGTTTCCGCACGGCGTGCTGTTCCGTGACGAGGAGCGGGCCATGCGGGCGAAGCTGGTGGACCTGGACCTGCTCGAGGCGGTGATCGGGCTGGGGCCGAACCTGTTCTACAACTCGCCGCTGGAGGCTTGCATCGTGGTGTGCCGGACGCGCATGCCGCCGGAGCGGTGGGGCAAGGTGCTCTTCGTCAACGCGGTGGCCGAGGTGACGCGCGAGCGGGCGCAGAGCTTCCTGGAGGACGACCACATCGAGAAGATCGTCCGGGCCTACGCTGATTTTGCCGAGACGCCCGGCTTCAGCCACGCGGCGACGCTGGACGAAATCCGTTCGCACGCCACGAATCTGAGTATCCCGTTGTATGTGCGGCCGGCGACCAAGGTGCGCGAGGAAGCGGCCGAGTACACGGTGAATCCGCTGCGCGAGGTGATCGCCGAATGGGAGGCGAGCTCGGCGGCGCTGCGCGCAGCGATGGATGAGCTGTTTGCGACCTTGGCCGAAGCCGGAGGCCAGGAATGAGCGAATCGTCTGCTACCTGGCGCACCGTCCGCTTCGACCAGATCGCGGACAACATCGCGGAGCGCGTCGAGCCGGCTCAGGCCGATACTGACATCTATGTCGGCCTGGAACATCTCGACCCCGATTCGCTGCGCCTCCGACGTTGGGGTACGCCGGCCGACGTGGAAGGCACCAAGCTGCGCTTCTATCCGGGCGACGTCATCTTCGGTCGCCGTCGGGCCTACCAGCGCAAGCTCGCCGTGGCCGAATTCGAGGGCATCTGCTCCGCCCACGCGATGGTGCTGCGGGCCAGGCCGGACGTCTGTCTGCCGGAGTTCCTGCCGTTCTTCCTGCAAAGCGATCGTTTCTTCGAGCGTGCGATGGCGATCTCGGTCGGTTCGCTATCGCCGACGATCAACTGGAAGACGCTGGCGGTGCAGGAGTTCCCCCTGCCGCCCCTCGACGAGCAACGCCGCATCGCGGAAATCCTGTGGGCGGCGGGAGCGGTTATCAATGGCTATGTCGCGGTTGAAGAAAGCCTGCAAGGGCTCAAGCGGGCGTATTGGCTTCAGGTCAGTTCCGAAGCAGATTGGCCGGTAGTTAACCTGGGCGATATCGCCGAGGTGCACAATGGGGCAACCCCCAGACGAGAGGTTGAGCGGTACTGGACAAACGGAACGATACCTTGGCTTCCGACTGAGAAAGTGCACGAACGCCTCATTGCCCAGGCCGACGAGTTGATCACGGAAGCGGCAGTCAAGGAATGCTCGCTTAAGATCTTTCCTGCGGGTTCAGTACTGATCTCCATGATCGGCCAGGGCAAGACACGCGGTACCGTGGCGCGTCTTCTTCTCGATGCCTGTATCAATCAGAATTTCGCTTGCGCAGTTTCGCAGCCTGGAACGGACAGTGAGTTCCTGTTCTACTATCTCGGTAACAGCTATGAGGAGCTGCGAAGGCTGTCTCAAGGAGGCGTTCAAGCGTTGAACTGCCAGATACTCAAGCAGTTTCCGATCAGACTTCCTCCAATTGAAGAACAACTTGCACTAGCCGCAAGCTACCGAGAGGTGGAGAGGCGATCCGAGTACGTTAGGGAACACATCGCGAAACTGCGATCTCTTGCTTCTATCCTATCCAAACAGCTTCTGTCGTCAGCCTGATCACGATACCTGAAACGAGGCGAAAGAGGATATTCAACGAACAAAACGCCGTCGAGAACTTCGTCCGTGACCTGCAGGGGATTTGGATCGCGGAGGCGCGAAGACTTCGGGTCGCGAAGGCACGAAGACTTCGGATCGCGAACGCACGAAGACTTCGGATCGCGAACGCACGAAGACAACGAAGAGCGCGAAGCACGAAGTACACGAAGGGGACGCGCCGCAGCGAGCGCCTTCGCGCTTCGTGGTCTTCGTGCACCTTCGCGTCTTCGCGATCCAAAGTCTTCGCGATCCAAAGTCTTCGCGATCCAAAGTCTTCGCGATCCAAACACCTTCCCGTCCAATCTTTCTGAGGTGATACATGAGCCATCAGTTTGAACCTTTGTCCTACAAGATCTTCGGCGCCTGCATCGCCGTTCAGCGGCAGCTAGGTCCCCACTGCATGGAAGTGGACTACCAGCGCGCCCTGGAGATCGAACTACGCAAGTTGGGGCTGGAGTACATCCGCGAGGCCGAGATTCCGATCGTCTACGATGGTATCGAGGTGACGCGGCGTCGCGTGGATTTTGTAATTTGGGATGATACCCATACCAATCTCCTGGAAACCAAAGCGGCAAAAGCGTTTCGCCCCGAAGATGTCGAACAATGCCAGCTTTATCTGCGCAACGGCAACTTCCGTGTGTGTCAACTGGCGAATTTCGGCCAGGTGCCGCTCGGCAAGGACCGTTTCGTATGGACGCCCAACGGCCCGGCATTACACGGGCCGCATCCGTAGGGGAACTGGAAGTGCGAAGGCGCGAGGACTTCGGATCACGAAAACGCGAAGACAACGAAGGGCGCGAAGCGCGAAGTACACGAAGGGGGCACGCCGCGGCAAGCGGCCTTCGTGCTTCGTGGTCTTCGTGCACCTTCGCGTCTTCGCGATCCAAAGTCTTCGCGATCCAAACACCCCCGTGACACCGGGAGTCATCCATGTTCAACGAACAAAACGCCGTCGAGAACTACGTCCGTGACCTGCTCTGCGGCCCGCAGCCAGCTGCCGGTGTGCGCATCGGCGAGCCTCGCGCCGCCTACCGTGCGGAAGTAGCCACGCCGCAGCCGCAAAGCCTCGGCTGGAGCTTCCTGCCCGGCGCGCAGCTCCCGCGCGCCACAACCGACGTGCTGGTCGAGTCACACCTGCGCGACGCGCTGATCCGCCTCAACCCGGAGATCGCGGCTCGGCCCGACCGCGCCGACGAGGTGCTTTACCGGCTGCGCGCCATCCTGCTCTCGGTCAACGCGGACGGCCTGGTGCGCGCCAACGAGGAGTTCGCCGCCTGGCTGCGCGGGGAGCGCTCGATGCCGTTCGGGCCGCGCGGGGAGCACACGGGCGTCCGGCTGGTGGATTTCGACGCGGTGGTGAACAACCGCTGCCTGGTCGCTACGCAGCTCGTGTTCACCGCCGGCGCGCAGACGCGGCGCTTCGACCTGGTCCTGTTCGTCAACGGCATCCCGCTGGTCGTCGGCGAGGCCAAGACCCCCACGCGGCCGGCCGTGTCGTGGCTCGACGGCGCGATCCAGGTGCACGACGACTACGAGGTCAACGTCCCCGCGTTCTTCGCGCCCAACGTCCTCTCCTTCGCCACCGAAGGCAAAACCTACCGGTTCGGCGCGATCCGCATGTCGCTCGATCTGTGGGCGCCCTGGCGCGAAGAACCCCCACTCCTGTCCCGACAGGAGAGGGGGCAGGGGGTGAGGACCGGACTTCCCGAAGTCGAAACCGCGGTCCGGGGCATGCTGCGCCTCGACGTCATCCTTGATATCCTGCGCCACTTCACCGTCTTCGCCACCGACAAAGGGCGCCGCAAGATCAAGATCATCTGCCGCTTCCAGCAGTACCACGCGGCCAACCAGATCGTCGAGCGGGTGGTCAAGGGGCGGATCAAGAAGGGGCTGATCTGGCACTTTCAAGGCTCCGGCAAGTCGCTGCTGATCGTCTTTGCCGCGCAGAAGCTGCGCCTGCACCCCGATCTGCGCAACCCCACCGTGCTGGTCGTCGTGGATCGGGTGGACCTCGACACGCAGATCACCGGCGCCTTCAACCCGAGCTTTTCCACGAAACCCGCACCGAGGCGACGCCCGCGATCATCGAGCGCATCGTCAACGACATAGATGAGATCGTCCGCCTGGTGCGCTTCCCCGGCTGGCAGACCACCAGCGCCGGCGAGCGCGAGGTCAAGCAGGCGCTGCGGCGCACGCTGCTGAAGTACCAGTTGCACCGGGATCAGGAGCTGTTTGACAAGGCGTATGGATACATCAGGGAGTATTATTGAGGGGGAGCGGAACTCCGCTCGTATTGTGAGCTTTGAGGCAACAGTGGTGAGATCATGCTTGCGTCATCCTGGAGTGACGAATTGCCTGATCGCCTCTTTGGCCGTCTGATGGTCGTCAGCGCGCAATAGAGCTACTGGGAAGTTCCTTCCATGACTTTGTTGGACACGAAAGGCTGCCACGGGTATAATGCGCGCAGCGGGTGTCTGCAACACGTTATCTTCAGATCGAGGTGATATTCATGATTGATCAAACCAGCCTTGATACCCTGTTGCGGCGAGTGGACTTGCTAGGCCGCGAAGTTGAGCAATTGCGACGCGATCTGCTGCGCGGGCTAACAGCTCCACCCGCATTGTCTCAACGTAAACCATCTCTCTTCGGCAGCGTTCGGGCCGGAGATATTACGGGCGAGATGATCGAGGATGCTAAGCGGGAACTTTTCCCGTCGTATGACGACCTGTGAGCGCAGGAGGAACGGCCATGCTCTACGTCATTGACACGCATGTCCTCATCTGGTACTTCACCGGCAATAGGCGTCTTTCGGAAGACGTGCGCAACACGATTGACCAGGTACGGCAACAGGGGGACGTCTGTTGGTTCCAACGATTGTTCTGGCGGAGGCCCTCAACATTGCGGCCAAGGGGCGAGTGGTGTTTGATTTTGACCTGCTCTATCAACTCGTGCTCAACGAACCTGAGTTTGAGATCGCCGAGTTTGGCGTCGAGGTTTTTGAGGAGACGTTGCGAGTCAGCAAAATTCCCGAGATCCACGACCGTATCATTGTGGCGACGTCCCTGTTCTATGGAGCCAACTTACTCACCAAAGATGGAGTGATCCGGTCATCGGGCGAGGTCAACATCCCATAACCCTCCGACTGAAATTCAGCGGAGGCCATGTGCTGCATGAAGCAGCGATTAACACCGATCCCCCTGCGCGCTTTGCCGATGCGGGCGAACGGTGTTAGAATAATCTCTGTATCGAGGCTCTTGTTTCCTCTTTGCCCCGCCCGTGGGGCCAATCTGCCAGCCACAAGGAGGTGGACCCGCACACGATTGACGGTCGGCGGCGCCTGTGGGCGCTCCCTATTCCCCACGCGAACATACCGTTTTCATACTCTGACTGCAGTGCCCGGACAAGCGGATTTTGCTTGTCCATACCAAAAGGAGAGACAAGAAGTGAGCAAGTCCCGTTTGATGCACCTGAGCATCCTGATCACCGTGTTAGCGCTGCTCATCGCAGGCTGCACCCCCGCCGCCCCCGCCGTCAAGTCCCCAGAACCTGTCGTCTCAGGCATGACCGCCGAAATGATGAAACTCATTGATGCGGCCAAGACAGAAGGCACCCTCACCACCATCGCCCTGCCGCACGACTGGTGCAATTACGGCGAGGCCATCGAGGGCTTCAAGACCAAGTACGGCCTGAAGGTCAACGAACTGAATCCCGATGCCGGCTCTGGCGACGAAGTCGAAGCCATCAAAGCCAACAAAGACAACAAAGGCCCGCAGGCGCCTGATGTGATTGACGTCGGCTTTGGCTTTGGTCCGCAGTTGGTGGATGAGAAGCTGGTGCAGCCCTACAAGGTCAGCACCTGGGACACCATCCCGGCCGACACGAAGAACGTGGATGGCTACTGGTACGGCGACTATTACGGCGTGCTGGCGTTCGAAGTCAACAAGGACGCGGTGAAGAACGTGCCGCAGGACTGGGCCGATCTGCTCAAGCCGGAGTACAAGGGTCAAGTGGCCTTGTCCGGCGACCCGCGTGCCTCGGCGCAGGCGCAGATGAGCGTTTTCGCGGCGGCCCTGGCCAACGGCGGTTCGCTCGACAACGTGGCGCCTGGCCTGGAGTTCTTCAAGCAGTTGAACGCGATGGGCAACTTCGTCCCCGTGATCGCCAAGCAGGCGACCGTCGCCAAGGGCGAAACCCCGGTGATCACGCGCTGGGACTACAACGCCCTGGCCGACAAGGCTGCCCTGGCCGGCAACCCCAACATCGAAGTGGTGATTCCCAAGACGGGCGTCATCGCGGGCGTTTACATCCAGGCCATCAGCGCCTACGCGCCACATCCCAACGCGGCCAAGCTGTGGATGGAGTATCTGTATTCGGACGAAGGCCAGATCATCTGGCTGAAGGGTGGCTGCCACCCGATTCGCTACAACGACTTGGTCAAGCGCAATGTGATCCCCGCCGAAGTCACGGCCAAACTGCCCGCGGCCGAACTCTACGCCAAGGCCGTCTTCCCGACCATCGAGCAAATCAACAACGCCAAGAAGGCGATCACCGATGGCTGGGACAAAGTCGTCGGCGCCGATGTGAAGTAGCACTGAGCCGTGGCGAGCACACCGCAACCCACACCTTCTCTACTGCGGGGCGCGCCGCTGGCGCGCCCCGCGCGCCGCGCCAACTGGGCGTGGCTGGGCGTCGCGCCTTTCTTGATCTTCGCCCTCTTTTTCCTGTTCCTGCCTTCGCTCTCGCTGTTCATTGGCAGTTTTCAGGATAATCAAGGGCAGTTCACCCTGGCCAACATCCAGGGACTGTTCACACCCTCCATCCTCAGCGCCTACTCGATCACGATTCGCATCAGCCTTTTTACGGCGGTCATTGGCGGGCTGTTCGGTTTCTTCCTGGCCTATTCGGCGACGTTGGTGGGCCTGCCGCGCTGGGTGACCGATGGCATGGCGACCTTCAGCGGCGTGGCGTCCAACTTCGCCGGCGTGCCGCTGGCCTTCGCCTTCATCGCCACGCTGGGCCGCCTGGGGCTGGTGACAGTCTTGCTCAAGAACGTCTTCGGGTTCAATCTGTATGATCATGGTTTCAACCTCTACAGTTTTTGGGGGTTGAGCGTGACCTATCTCTATTTCCAGTTCCCGTTGATGGTGCTCATCATTACCCCGGCGCTGGAAGGGCTGCGCCGCGAGTGGCGCGAGGCGGCCGAAAACCTGGGCGCCACCGGCTGGCAGTATTGGCGCTACGTGGGGCTGCCCGTGCTGATGCCCTCGCTGCTGGGCGCGATGATTCTCCTCTTCGGCAATGCGTTTGGCGCTTACGCCACCGCGCTCTCCCTGACCGGTGGTCTGATCAACCTGGTGACAATCCTCATCGGCTCGCAGATCAAGGGCGATGTGCTGCACAACCCCGGCCTGGGATACGCCCTCGCGCTGGGGATGGTCGTGGTGATGGCGGTCTCCATGGCCATCTACTACGTGCTGCGCCGCCGCAGTGAAAGGTGGCTGCGCCTATGAGACGCAACATGCTCTGGGGCTGGCTGTGGACCGCCCTCGGTATTCTTTACTTCTTCGTGCCGCTCTACGCCACCCTGGACTTTTCGCTGCGCGCCAAAAGAGGGCAGCTCAGCTTGCTGGCGTACCAGCGCGTGCTGGCCGATCCGGCGTTTCGCAAAACCCTGTTCTTTTCGCTGGAGATGGCCGTGCTGACGATCTTGGTCAGCCTGGTGCTGATCGTCCCCACAGCGTATTGGATTCGCCTCCGTTTACCCAAACTGCGACCGGTGGTCGAATTCATCACCTTGATGCCGTTTGTGGTGCCTGCCATTGTGCTGGTTTTCGGACTGATCCGGGTGTATGGCGGAGGCTTCTTGCCGCTCACGAACTTCCGCGCCGGCACCAACATGCTGCTGGTGGCTGCCTACGTCGTCCTGGCGCTGCCGTACATGTACCGCGCCGTGGATACAGGTCTCGCCGCGATTGATGTGCGCACGTTGACCGAGGCGGCGCAGAGCCTGGGCGCGGGCTGGGGCGCGATTCTGCTGCAGATCATCTTCCCCAACCTGCGCTCTTCGCTGCTCAGCGGCGCCTTCCTTACGTTGGCCACCGTCGTGGGCGAGTTCACCATCGCCAGCTTCCTGGTTGGCATCAATGCCTTTGGGCCGTACATGTCGCTGGTTGGACAGAACAAAACCTATGAATCGTCTGCCCTGGCTATCATCAGTTTTGCCCTGACCTGGTTGTTCATGGGGCTGATTCAATTCTTCGGGCGCGGTCAACCGGGCCAACGCCAACTTGTGGGGACAAGGTGACGCCATGGGATTCTTAACCCTGACAAACATCTCCAAAGTGTTCGGTAACAGCCTTGCGGTACGCGACTTCAACCTCGATGTCGAACGAGGTGAGTTCGTTTCTTTCCTGGGACCGAGCGGCTGCGGCAAGACGACCACACTGCGCATGATTGCCGGTTTCGAGCTGCCCACCACGGGAACGATTGTCGTCAACGGCCAGGACATCACGAACAAGCCGCCCAACCAGCGTCATGTGGGCATGGTTTTCCAGTCCTACGCGCTCTTCCCCAACATGACGCTGGCCGACAACGTCGGGTTTGGCCTCAAGATCGCCCGCACACCCAAGGCTGAAATTGACCGCACCGTGGCCGAAATGCTCGACGTGATTCATCTACCCGGCTTCGGCAGCCGCTACCCTCATCAGCTGTCGGGCGGCCAACAGCAGCGCGTCGCGCTCGCGCGCGCCTTGGCGATCCATCCGCAGGTGCTGCTTCTGGATGAGCCGCTCTCCGCGCTAGACGCCAAGATCCGGGTCGAACTGCGGACTGAGATTCGCCGCATCCAACGCCAGCTCGGCATCACCACGATTTATGTCACCCACGACCAGGAAGAGGCCCTCTCCCTGTCCGATCGCATCGTAGTCATGAGCGCGGGCAAGGTGGAGCAAATCGGCACGCCGTTCGAGATCTACAATTACCCCAAGACCGCGTTCACGGCCGCGTTCATCGGCCAGCTCAACATGCTTCCGGTCACCGTCGCCGACCCAAAAAGCGGACTATGCTCATTCAAGGGCCATCCGATTCCAACGGGTCAGCCGATCGAAGCAGAGGTCGGCGCCAGCAAGCACCTGGCCATCCGCCCGGAGGAGCTGGCGCTGGGCGACGCCCCAGATTGCATTCTCTTGCCGGGCCGCGTGGAAAGCGTGACATTCCTGGGCAGCATTGTCCGCGCGCGGGTTGACTTGGGCGGAGCCGTGCTGGCCGTGGACATCTTCAACGAGCGCTTGCTCACCCTGCCCCAGGTCGGCGAAACGGTGACAGTCAACTTTCCGCCGCACGCGTGCTGGGTCATGGAGTAGGCGTCAGCGGCCTCACCCCGTGCACTCAAGCCAGCCTCCCACTCAATCTCTGATCTCAGGTAACAGGCATGATTCTTCTCAACCCCAAGCACCTTGATCGTTATTACCCCGATGAGCGTTCACGCGCCATTATGCAGAAAACGGTGGCCTTCTTCGAGCAAAAAGGCAAGCTGAAGCTCAAGGCCGACGATTACGATCGCGTGTGGTACGCGGACCTGCTCGATTTTGTCAAGCGTGAAGGCATTTTCGCCACTCTGCTCACCCCCTCTGGCTACGGCGACGGCGACGCCGACGCACGCTGGGACACGTGGCGCAACTGCGAGTTCAACGAAATCCTCGGTTTCTACGGCCTGCCCTACTGGTACACCTGGCAGGTCACGATCCTGGGGCTTGGCCCCATCTGGATGAGCCAGAACGAGGACGCCAAGCGCCGCGCGGCGCAGGCGCTGCGCGACGGCGGCATCTTTGGCTTTGGCCTGTCGGAGAAGGAGCATGGCGCGGACATCTACGCCAGCGATATGCTCCTCGTGCCGCAGGCGGACGACGCCTATCTCGCGCGGGGCGACAAGTATTACATCGGCAACGCCAACCGCGCGGCCATGATCTCGACCTTCGGCAAGTTCAGCGACAGCCAGGACTACGTCTTCTTCGCCGTGGATTCGCAGCATCCGCGCTTTCAGCTCATACAGAACATCGTCGCCAGCCAGTCCTACGTCGGCGAGTTCATGTTGGACGACTACCCCATCACGGCCGCGGATATCCTCTCCCGCGGGCAGGACGCCTGGGACGCCTCGCTCAACACCGTCAACGTAGGCAAGTACAACCTGGGCTGGGCTTCGATTGGCATCTGCACGCACGCCTTCTACGAGGCCATCAACCATGCGGCCAACCGTTTCCTCTACGGCCGCGCGGTGACCGACTTCGGCCATGTGCAGCAGATGTTCACCGACGCCTACGCGCGGTTGGTCGCCATGAAACTGTTTGCCCTGCGCGCGGCCGACTATCTACGCTCCGCCTCGGCCAGCGATCGGCGCTACCTCTTGTACAACCCGATGGTCAAGATGAAGGTGACGACGCAGGGCGAAGAGGTGGTCAACCTGCTGTGGGATGTCATCGCGGCCAAGGGGTTCGAGCGCAGCATGTATTTCGAGATGGCCGCGCGTGACATTCGCGCGCTGCCCAAGCTGGAAGGGACGGTGCACGTCAACATTGCGCTCATCATCAAGTTCATGCCGAACTACTTCTTCAACCCCGCGGCTTACCCCGATGTGCCGCGGCGCGATGACGCGGCACACGACGATTTCCTCTTCCATCAAGGCCCGGCGCGTGGCCTGGGCAAGATTCGCTTCCACGACTACAACCTGGTCTTCAGCCGCTTCGATCTACCCAACGTCAACGTGTTCAAGGAACAGGTGGCCGTCTTCAAAGAGTTTTTGGGCCGCGCCACACCTAGCGAGGAGCAGGCGCTCGACACCGACTTCCTGCTGGCCCTGGGCGAATTGTTTGCACAGGTGGTCTACGCGCAGTTGATTTTGGAGAACGCCGAGATCTATCACGTACACGCAGACCTGGTGGATCAGATCTTTGACTTCATGGTGCGCGACGTCAGCCGCTACGCGCTGCAGCTCTACAGCAAGGCGAGCAGCACCGCGGCGCAGATGGCATTGGCGCTGCGCATGGTGCGCAAGCCAGTCTTCGATGAGGCGCGCTATCGCCGCGTCTGGGCCGAGGTGTACGGCTACAACGGCGCGTACGAGATGCAGCCCTAGCCAACAGCGCCCGCATCATGCGCAGATCCATGCTTATCCCCCGATGGGGCGTCTTGGCGATTTGGGCGTCGTCGGCTATAATGGGCGCTGCTTCCGTTACGCAGTTGCGTTTCTGTTTGTGTCCTGCTCTCGTTTCCGTTGGTTCCATATGAGAAAGGAATGAAAACCATGCTAAATCGTGCAAGTCGCGTATGGGTGACACTACTCGTCCTCGCGCTCTGCCTGAGCGTGTTGGCCCTGGGCGCCTCTGCCGCCGGCGGCCCCACCAAGTCCGATGCCGGCTCCGGCGCCCGCTTACCGCAGCACGCCGCCGCGGCCCCGCGTGCCCCCCTCGCCAGCTTCAGTGAAGGCTTCGAAGACATCACGCTGCTGCCCGGTATGGGTTGGGCGAATCAGAACAACAGCAGCCCCGTCGGGCTGACCGGTTGGTTCCAGGGCAACGACACCGTCTTCCCGGCCCAGGCCGGCAGCACGACGTCCTACCTCGGCGCCAACTACAACAACACCGCCGGCGTAGGCACCATCAGCAATTGGGAAATGACGCCTGTCGTGACCTTGTCGGCCGGGGACACCGTCTCCTTCTGGACACGCACTGCCGATGGCAGCATCTGGCCCGATCGCCTGCAGCTGCGCATGAGCCTGAACGGCGCCAGCACCAACGTCGGCACGCTCGCCACAGACGTCGGTGATTTCACCACCCTGCTGGTTGACGTCAATTCGACATTGACCGTCGGCGGCTATCCAGAGACCTGGACTCAGTACTCGGTTACGTTGACGTCTGCCCAGGTGCCGGCGCCCACGATGGGCCGCTTCGCGTTGCGCTACTTCGTGGAAAATGGCGGCCCTAGCGGCGATAATTCTAACTACATCGGCATTGATACCTTCGAGTACACCGCGGCCGCGCCAACGGCTGTGAGCCTGTCCACCCTGGGCGCACAGACCAACAGCAGCCTGCTGCCGCTCGCCGCGTTGACCCTGCTGGTTGCCGGCGCTGCCCTGATCCTCCGCCGCCGCATCGCCTGACGCGCGCGCAAGCGCTGACACAACTGCGTAAGTGTGCGAATTGGCCGAGCAGATGAGACACGAACCTTGTTCGTCACGGTAAAGTCGGGGCGTTGAACGCCAGCCGATTTCGACCACAGTGAGCAAAAAACAAAAGGCCAGGAGCGACGCTCCTGGCCTTTTGTTTTAGTAACCTGTGAGGCCAATTTGACGTAGAATGCCATGCGCACGCGTAGGCCGCTTATCCAGCCAGGCGGTGCGCTTCTACGACATTCGACAAGCGTTCGATGCGCGTGAGGATGCGGCTCAACTGCACGGTGCTGCTGATGTCCAGCGTCGCCGTGACAATGGCCAGGTTGTCCTTCAGACCGGTGCGCGCCTGCGCCTCGCGCAGGTTGATCTTCTCATCGGCTACCAGGCTGGCAATGTCGCGCAGCAGACCGCTGCGATCGTAGGCTCTCACGCTGATGCTGACCGGATAGGTCTGCTTCTCGCCCCCCCATTCCACCGAAATGAGGCGCTCTTGGTCTTTGGTGGAGAGAATGTTGGGGCAATCGCGGCGATGAATGGAAACCCCGCGTCCGCGCGTGACATAGCCGATGATGCTTTCGCCGGGCAGCGGTTTGCAGCAGCGGGCGTGATGAGTCAGCAGCCCTTCCACGCCAGAGACGCTGATGTCATCCAATTCGCTCGGCCGCTTGCCGGTGACAGCCTCTGGGGGAATCACCATGACGGGATCTTGCGGCCGCTCTTCTTCCAGCATGCGGCTGGCGATTTGCTGCGGATTGATGTCGCCAGCGCCAATCGCGCAGAAGAGATCATCCACCTTATCGTAGCCGAACTGCTTGGCCAGGGTTTCATAGCTGGGGGGCTGCACGCTTAAGCGGCGCAGCTCTTTTTCTAGCAGATCGCGGCCTTCGGTGATGTTTTCCTGGCGGTCTTGCTTACGAAACCACTGTCGGATCTTGCTGCGCGCTTTTTGGGTTTGCACGAAGCCAAGATGAGGATTGAGCCAATCACGGCTGGGGCCGCCCCGCTTGACCGTGATGATCTCCACCTGGTCGCCGTGCGACAGTTTGCTGTCCAGCGCCAGCATCTTCCCGTTGACGCGCGCGCCGCGGCAGCGATGACCGATCTCCGTATGCACTTCGTAGGCAAAGTCCACAGGCGTGGCCCCGGCCGGCAGGTCAATGATGTCGCCGCGCGGTGTAAAGGTGTAGACGCGGTCCTGGAAGATGTCGGTCTTGAGCGCGTCCACAAATTCCTGCGCCTCGCTCACTTCCTGACGCCATTCCATCAACTGCCGCAGCCAGGCAATTTTGTTCTCGAAAGCCACATCGCGCCGCGTCGGCTGCTCTTTGTAACGCCAATGCGCCGCAATGCCATATTCAGCCGTGTGCTGCATGTCGTTGGTGCGAATCTGAACCTCAAGCGGCCGCCCGCCGGGGCCAACCACGGCCGTGTGCAGCGAACGGTACTGATTCTCCTTCGGCGTGGCGATATAATCGTCAAACTCGCCGGGGATGGGACGCCACAGGCTGTGCACAATTCCCAAGGCCGCGTAGCAGTCGCGCACTTCATCCAACACCACGCGCACGCCCTGGGCGTCATAGATCTGATCGAAGTCAACGCCCTTGCGCTTCATCTTGCGCCAGATGCTGTAGATGTGTTTGGGCCGCCCATAGATATGCGCCTCGATGCCCATCTGGCGCAGCTCTCGCTCCAGCGTGTTGACCACCAGGCTAATGGCGCGTTCACGCTCCACGCGGCGCTGGTCAATGGCCTGCGCAATCGCCTTATAGGTGGCAGGATCCAAATAGCGAAAAGCCTGGTCTTCGAGTTCCCACTTGATTTGCCATATGCCCAGGCGGTTAGCCAGCGGCGCGAAGATTTCGAGCGTTTCACGTGCAATGCGCTTGCGTTTATGTTCGGGCAGGGCGCCCAGCGTGCGCATGTTGTGCAGACGGTCGGCCAGCTTGATGAGCACGACGCGAATGTCATCCACCATGGCGAGGAACATCTTGCGCAGCGATTCAGCTTTGGTGTCAGCCATGCGTTCTTGCGAACGCCGCAGCTCATTGATCTTGTCGAGCTTGGTCACGCCGTCTACGAGCTTGGCAATCTCTGGTCCAAAGTCCCGCTGCATCATTTCAATGGTATAGGGCGTGTCTTCGACCACATCATGCAGGAGAGCAGCCGCCAGGGTGGCCACGTCGAGATTGATCTCGGCCAGGATGCCGGCCACAGCCAGCGGGTGGTGCATATACGACTCGCCGGAGGCGCGCTGTTGGCCGGCGTGCGCCTGATCCGCCACGCGGTAGGCGCGTTCGATCAGCTCAAGATCTTGCGGAGTCAGGCTTTTGGACAGCATGTCCAGCAGCCCATCGAGCGTAGTTGGAGATGGTTGGTTGTTGTCACTGACAGTCATACGAACACCTCATTTATCCCTTCTCATTCTACTACAGCCATCCCGAAATGTGAAAACCCTGGCCGCGGGGCCAGCCCGCTGCGCGCGGTGTGACAAGTGGCAGCAAAACGTCATTTGCGATATAATCAACTCGTTGCGACCCCAACGTTGAGCTTGCTCGCCTGCTGCAATGATACCGATTGGTGAATCATGAAAACGGAACTCATTAACTTACGCGTCACCGAAGTGACGACGAACGGCGAAAAAATGCAGTTCATCAAGTTCCCCTGGCGCCTCTACAAGGGCGATCCTTACTGGGTTCCACCCTTGATCGGCGATCGCAAGGTCATGCTCGATCCCAAGAAGAACCCTTCTTTTGAGCACATGGAGGTGGCGCTTTTCCTGGCAACGGCGATCATCAAACAACCCAATATGACGATTGCGCCCGGCCTGCCCATGGCGCCCCTGGACAGCGAGGTTGTCGGCACCATTGCGGCGATCATCAATCACCGTCACAATGAATTTCACGATGAGCAGGTCGGCTTCTTCGGCTTTTTCGAATGCGTCAATGAACCACAGGTCGCCACGGCGCTGCTCGACGCGGCGTGCGAATGGGTGGCGGAGCGCGGCATGACGGCCATCCGCGGGCCGATGAACCTTTCGACGAACGATGAATGTGGGCTTTTGGTGGATGGCTTTGATTCATCACCGATGGTGATGATGACCTACAACCCGCCCTTTTATCCAGAGTTGATCGAACAGGCCGGTTTTCAGAAAGCCATGGATTTGCTCGCCTATTTCATGGATTTTGGCGAAGCGAGAGACCTCGGCCAGTTGCCCAGCAAGCTGACGCGCGTGGCAGAGAAAGTACGCAAACGCGGCGAAGTTCGCCTACGCCCGATTGACATGAAGGATTTTGCCCGCGAGGTGGAGCGCTTCAAGGAAGTGTACAATCAGGCCTGGGAGAAGAATTGGGGCTTTGTCCCCATGACCGAGGCCGAAATTGACCACCTGGCGAAACAGCTCAAGCAGGCGGTTGACCCGGACTTGATCTGGATTGCGGAGGTGGCGCAGGGGCCAGAGGAAGGGCGCGTGGTGGGCGTTGGCCTGACGCTGCCCGATGTCAATGTAGTGCTCAAGCGCATGAACGGTCGCGTCAACCCGATCACCATCCTGAAGGCGCTGTATTATCAGCGCAAGATCAAGGCCGCGCGCGTGATTGCGCTGGGTGTGGTCGAAGAATGGCGCGGGCGCGGGGTAGATGCGCTGCTCTATTATGAAACCGCGCGTGCAGGCCTGGCCAAAGGCTATCAGCGTGGCGAAGGCTCGTGGATTTTGGAGAGCAACGTGATGATGAACCGGGCCTTGCAGATGCTCGGCGGTCGGGTCTACAAACGCTATCGAGTCTACGAGAAGGCTCTCTAGCTCAGCGGCGTGCAAAGGAGAAGCGGTGCCTGGCGGGTGGCAACGAAATGACGATTGGCAGGTCGCGCTGGCCGATGTGGCGACCATGAGCGGCGCCGGGCGGGCGCAGCTTTGGCGCGGGGATGACTTGCTGGCGGATACGGTCCTGGACGAGGCCGCTGTGATCTGGCGCGAAGCACCAGTGGCGGTTGACGATGAACCGTGGGGACGGTTGCGACTGGCTTTTGCTACGCCAGCGGGCGCTGAGGCGATTACACGCCTGGCGGCGCACGCCGTCGCCCTGCAGCAGCTCGTGCAGCAGCAGCGGCAGCAGTGGCAGCAGGCACGCGCCGCCTCATTCGACATGCTCACGATCAACGAAGAAGAGTTTGGGCGCATCATCCTGGACATTCATGATGGGCCAGTGCAAAATATGTTTGCTGCGCTCTCCCAGGTCAACCTGCTGCAAAGTCAACTGGCGCAGCATGACGCTGGCCTGGCACTGGAAGACTACACCGAGCTGCAGAAGCGCCTGCCGCGCGTGTCGGGGCTGCTCGAAAGTTCGCTCACCGAAATTCGCAATTTCATCGGCTCGTTTCGGCCGCCTGAATTTGCCCGCCGCCAGTTACAGGCTGTTGTCGAAGGGCTGATCATCCAGCATGAGGAATTGACGGGCGGCACGGTTGACCTGGAAGTGGAAACCGCACTGCCGATGGTGCCGCTGCCGATCAAGATTGCCGTCTATCGGATTTTGCAGGAAGCCCTGTTCAACGCGCACAAACACGCAGGCGTCAGTCACCACGACGTGCGCCTGGGCATGGAGGACGGCAGTCTGTGCCTCACCGTGGCGGACCAGGGCGCCGGTTTCGACGCCCAGGCGGCCCTGTCAGCCGAGAACGAAGCAAAGGCCGGCCATCACATTGGCCTGCGCGGCATGCGCGACCGGGTCAAAATGGTGGGCGGCGCGTTTGAGATTGACAGCGTCCCTGGACAAGGCACACGCATCCAGGTGAGGATTCCGTTGTATGAGCAATAACGGCAGCAACCTTGCCTACGATCAACAGGCGGGATACCGTCCCATTCGCGTCGTCCTGGCGGACGACCATGAACTGGTGCTGAAAGGGCTGCGCGGCATTCTGAAGCAAGAGGCCGACATGGATGTGGTTGGCTCGGCTATGAATGGCCGCGACCTGCTGAGTGAAGTGCGCGCACAGCGACCCGATGTGGCGGTGATTGATATTCAGTTGCCGGATATGACCGGCCTGGAGTGCCTGGCCCAAATTCGGCGCGAAAATCTGCCGACGAAGGTTCTGATCCTGACGGCGTTCAGCGATGGTGAATCATTTCAGAGCGCGCTGGAGCTAGAGGCCGATGGCATCGCCCTGAAAACCGAACCGCCGGCGCAGACAGTGGCTGCCATCCGCCAGGTTCATCACGGCCAGTTGGTCTTTCCACGCGCCGCCCGCCGCTGGTTGGTCAGTCACGGGCAGCCCAAGTCAGAGCCAACGCTGCAGACGCTGTCAGAACGCGAGGACGAAGTTCTCGCCCTGGTTTCCCAGGGCATGACCAATGCGCAAATTGCCGACCGCCTGATGCTGAGCGAAAACACGGTCAAGTTTCATCTGCAGAACATCTACCAGAAGCTCGGCGTCAGCAATCGGACCGAAGCGGCTGCCACCTATTTTCAGCGGCCGCGCAGCGATAATAAGTAACCGTTGCAGCTCATTCCACATGGAAAGGTGCGGACTTGCCTGTGCACATTCGCCCGGCCAACCTGGCTGACCTATCTCGCTGTTATCACATCAGCGGCGCGTTCGAGACCGCTTACGTCTGGCAAGTGGATCAACGCGCAGAAGAAGACGTCATCACGGTGACGCTGCGCCTGGTGCGCCTGCCGCGACCGCTCAAGGCCTCCTATCCGCCGTGGGGCGAAGGGCTGCTCGATCAATGGGAGCGCGGCGACTGCGTGTTGGTCGCCGAAAACGGACAAGAGATTCTCGGTTACACGGTCATGAGCCTGCAGCCCGACCGCGAGTTAGGCTGGGTGGATCACCTGCTGGTAGCTGCGCCCAGCCGGCGTCAGGGCATTGGCACGGCGCTGCTGCGCGCCGCGCATGAATGGGGCGCACAGCGTGGGGTGCGCCGGCTCATGCTGGCCGTGCAGAGCAAGAATGACCCCGCCGTGCGTTTCTGTCGTAAACTGGGCCTTTCTTTTTGTGGATTCAATGAACGTTACTTTGTAAATTTGGATATAGCTTTGTTTTTTGGTGGATTCTTGAGATAGATAGTGTGTTTGCCATAGACTGGACACAAATTTTTGCTTTTGCCAATCTCATCTTGTCGTCGGCGACGGTCATCCTGGCGTTTTCGCTGCTGATCTATGTGCTGACGCACAATCTGCTCAGCGATGTGGGACGTTCCTTCGCCGCCTTGCTGGCCTGCGTCATGGTGGTTTATGCAGGCGATGTCGCTGTGGGGCGCGTCACCTCGGTGGCCGCGGCTGTACCCTGGCTGCGCTTCCAATGGCTGGGCATTGCCTTCATCCCCGCGGCCTATCTGCATTTCTCGCATGCGCTCCTTTCCACCACCAACTGGCGTTCACGGCGGCGTTTTGTGACGGTGATCGTGAGTTATGTCATTGGCGCCCTCTTGTGCGTGCTGGCCGTGTTCACCGATCTCCTGGTTTCTGATGGCAGCGTCAAACTGCCGGTGGCGCATCTTTCGCCCGGCCCTGTTTTTCCAGTTTACGTCCTTTTCTTTGCCGTCACGGCCCTCTTTGGCGCGCGTAACGTGTTCGAAGCGCGACGGCGCTGCCTCACCCCGGCGGCGCGCCGGCGCCTGAACTACCTGGGCGCCGCGTTTGCCGCGCCGGGCTTTGGCGTCTTTCCCTTCTTGATTCTCATCTCGGCGCCGTCCTTCTTTTCGCCGCTCGTCGTGCTCATCCTGGCCACCGCAGGCAACCTGGTGATCAACTTCATGCTCGTGGTGCTCACCTATACCGTTGCCTACTTCGGCGTCCTGGCGCCCGATCGCGTGGTGCGCCAGAGCCTGATGTACTACTTGCTGCGCGGTCCCATCTTGGGCACCTTGATCGTGATCCTGATCATTGCTATACCGGACACCCGACAACTCTGGGGTTTGCCACGCGAGATGGTGTTGGTCTCCGCGGTCGTGGCGACGATCATCCTCTTTCAGGTTGCCATTCACCTGGCTAAACCGCTGATTGATCGGCTGATCTACTGGCGCGACCGCGCCGAAGTAGCCTGGCTGGCCGAGATTGATCGTCATCTCCTCACCTCAACCGACCTGCGCCAGGTGCTGGAAAATGTCTTGGTGGCGCTGTGCGAGACGCTGCGCATGCCGGCTGGCTTTGTGGCAGCCGTGCCGGCTGACGAACGAATTCACCTGGAAGCCGTCGTTGGTCCGCGCGACGCCGCCGAAGCCTTCGTCCACAGCAGTGATTTTGAGGAAGCCCTGGCGCGCGTGGAGCCAGACAAAGGCGCACGCAACGGCAGTCAACCGCCGGCGCCCGAGATGTTGATCGTGGGCGGCACCTGGCTTTTTCCCCTGCATGAGCAAAATGGGGCTGGTCTGCTTGGTTGGTTGGGCCTGGCCATGGATCCAACCCAGCCAGTGCGGACAAGCCTGGCGACCGAGGAGCGCTTCATGGTGCATGCGCTCCTGCGTCAAGCCGCCAAGGCGTTGGAAGATCGCCAGGTGCAGCAAGGGCTTTTTGCGGCCCTGCGCACAATCATCCCCGAAATCGAACGCATGCAAGCATGGCGGAGCACCGTGCAGTACACCGGCGCCACGCCGCTGCCAGCCCTGGACGACGCCAGCCTGGTGGCGCAGCCAGACTTTGAACGCTGGGTGCGTGACGCGCTGACGCATTACTGGGGCGGACCAAAATTGACGTCCAGCCCCCTGCTCAAACTGCGCGTCGTGGGCGATCTGTTGGCCGAAAACGACAACAACCCCAGCCGCGCCCTGCGCACCGCACTCAAGCGCGCGATCGAGCTGCAGCGCCCCGGCGGCGATCGCAAATTGACGGCGACAGAATGGCTCTTGTACAATATCCTGGAAATGCGTTTTGTACAGGGTGAACGTGTACGTGACATCGCCACGCGCCTGGCGCTGAGCGAGTCTGATTTGTATCGTAAACAGCGAGTAGCCATCACAGAGGTGGCGCGGACACTCGCCGACATGGAAAAAGAGAAATTACAGCGGGAGTAGTAGATATGGTGTGGCGTCATAATAGTTATTCACAGTCGAAGCAAGCAGGTTCAGGTCATACAAACGAGGAGACCCCCCCGTGGGCGGAGGACGGCTATTGGGAATCCCTGTTAGCCGAGGGGGAAACCACCGTTTACGAACAACGGTCACTGCATGCGCCCTTGCCCTCGTTGGAGGAGCAACATTCAACGTACGAAGCCGCCCATGCGCTTGAGGCTGAACCGGACCCGTTGGCCGACCTGTCCCCCGAGGAACGTGATTGGCAATCGGTCGAGAAGGGATTTGCCGACAATCAGATCTATGACCTCATGGTGACCGCTTTCAATCGCGGCGGCCTGCTCGTCAGGCTCAATTCGCTCACCGGATTTGTCCCTTCCTCTCATCTGATCGGCCTGACCTATACCAACGATAATCGTCAGCTTTCCTTGGGCGTGCGCGTCGGCCACCCCATTCGCGTCCGCATTATCGAGTTGGACCGTACGCGCAACCGCTTGATCTTGTCTGAGCGGATTGGGCAAGAGGACGAGCGCCCGCCCGATGTGCTGAGCCAACTGCGCCCCAATGACTGCTGCACCGGAACCGTGAGCAATCTCTGCCACTTCGGCGCTTTTGTGGATCTGGGGGGCGGCGTCGAAGGCTTGATTCACATTTCTGAACTCTCCTGGGGCCGTGTGGGGCATCCGTCGGAAGTGCTTCAATTGGGGCAGCGCGTCTCTGTCTTTGTCATGGACATTGACAAGGACCAGCATCGCGTGGGATTGAGCCTCAAACGCATGACGCCCGATCCGTGGACGAGCGTGGAAGAGCATTACCACATTGGGCAACTGGTGCAAGGTGTTGTGACCAATGTCGTCAGCTTCGGCGCGTTTGTGCGCCTGGAGGAAGGCCTGGAAGGGTTGATCCATATCTCTGAGCTGGCCGAGGGTAGTTTCTTACACCCGCGCAATGTCGTCCAAGAGAATACCAATGTCACCGCGCGGGTCATTAGCATTGACCCAGCCAGCCGTCGCCTGGCGCTGAGCCTGCGTCGCCTGCAGACCCGCACGTAAGGGAACACCTGACCGCCATGCCAAAGACCCAATCGCCGCCGCCAGCCAAATCAACTGTGCAACCGCCGCCCAGTCCCGACTCGATGACAACCGAGACGATCGGCCTGGTCATCCTGGCGGTGGGCGCGGTCGCGCTGCTGAGCGTGGGGCAGGCAACGCCGGGCGCGGCGCCTCTCTTGCGCCAACTGTCCGGCTGGGGCGCCGTGCCGTTGAGCCTGGCGATCATGATCGCCGGCCTCTTGCTGATGGTGCAGCGCTTCGTCAAGATCACCTGGCGCTGGCCGATGATCGTCGGCGTTGAACTGCTGCTGACGGGACTGCTGGCGTTGACGCATCTGTGGTGGGGCGGGGATGACCCGCTGCGATGGGCGCAGGCGGGTCGCGGCGGCGGCTACTTGGGATGGGCGCTTAGCAGCCTCCTGCACGACAGCGTCGGTGCGGGCGTCAGCGCCCTGCTGTTGATTGTCATGGCCGGCGCCGGCGGCTATCTCATTCTGCGCCCCATCTGGCAATGGCTGCTTTACTACCTGCTGCGCGCGCTCGATTGGCTGCGCGGTGAAGCGCCGCGCTTTGATCCCACCGCCGGCCGCCAACTGGCCGCGCCGCCCCCAGCGCCCGTGTGGGAGCAAAACCCCCTGCCCGTTCCGCCCAAACCCCAACCAGCAGCCAAACGGCCCGCAACCGCTCCTCCCAAAGTTGGCGTCCAGGCAACGGCCCGATCCGCGCCCCCAACCGCCGTGGCCGCGTCCAGTGGAGAAGCGTCAGCAGCGGAGACTGCTGCGCCGCTGCGCCCCAGCCCGCGCCCGGCGGCCGCCGCGCCAGCCAAAGCCGCTGAGCCAGCCGCGCCCGGCCGCAAGCCAGCTATGCCCGCCCGTGCTGCGCCGCCGTCCCCGCCGGCTGTGGTCAACCCGGCCGCCCCGCCTGAACCGAAGCTGCCGCCGCTCAGTCTATTAGCGTCGGACAGCACACAACGCTTCGGCGAAGCGACTGTGCGTGAGATGGCAAACACGATCGAGCGCACCCTGGCCGCGTTCAATGTGCCGGCCAAGGTGGTCAACGTCAACCGCGGCCCCACCGTGACGCAGTTCGGCGTCGAACCGGGGTTCATCGAGCGCAACGGCGAGCGCTACAAGGTGCGCGTCAGCAAGATCGAGCGCCTGAGCGATGATCTGGCCCTGGCCCTGGCGGCGTCATCCATTCGTATCGAGGCGCCGGTGCCGGGACGCCCCTACGTGGGCATCGAGGTTCCCAATCCACGCAGCACGCTGGTCACACTGCGCGGTGTGCTCGAAAGCCCTGAATTTCAGAAAATTGGCAGCAACCTGGCCGTCGCGCTGGGCAAGGATGTCAGCGGCGCGCCCGTGGCCGCTGACCTGAGCAAAATGCCGCATCTGCTGATTGCGGGCGCCACCGGCGCAGGCAAGTCGGTCTGCATCAACGCCATCATCACCAGCCTGCTCTACAAGAACACGCCCGACACCGTGCGCTTCCTGATGGTAGACCCCAAGATGGTCGAGCTGCCCATCTACAACGGCATCCCGCACCTGCTGGCGCCGGTTGTCACCGAGGTGGAGGACGCCGTCGCCATGCTGACCTGGGCCACGGTGCAGATGGATGATCGCTATCGCAAGTTTGCCGAGGTGGGCGCGCGCAACGTGGCAAGCTACAACGAGAAGGCGGCCAAGCGCTCCGACATGACCCCGCTGCCCATGATCGTCGTCATCATTGATGAACTGGCTGACCTGATGATGAGCGCTCCCGATGACGTAGAACGCCAAATCTGCCGCCTGGCGCAGATGGCGCGCGCCACCGGCATTCACCTGGTGCTGGCGACGCAGCGCCCGAGCGTGGATGTGGTCACCGGCTTGATCAAGGCCAACTTTCCTGCGCGCATCGCGTTTTCCGTCACCACGCAGATTGATTCGCGCGTCATCCTGGACACGCCGGGCGCAGAGAAACTGCTCGGTCGCGGCGACATGCTGCTGATGCTGTCTGACAGCGCCAAGCTGCGCCGCGTGCAGGGCTGCTACGTCAGCGAGCGCGAGACCGAGCGCGTGGTCGCCTTCTGGCTGAAGCAAGCGCCGCCCGGCGACCATAAAGCGCCGCGACCGTGGGCAGGTTTGTTGGAGCAGCGTGAGGATGACAACGAACTGCAGGAAGCGCTCGGTGCGCTGCAAGGCCGCAAGCGCGTCTCCGCTTCGTTGCTCCAGCGCCAACTGCGCATCGGCTATCCCCGCGCGGCGCGGCTGATCGAACAGCTCGAAGCGAAGGGCTACGTCGGCCCGGATGAAGGCGGCGGGCGCTCGCGCCTGGTGCTGCTGGAGGAGGAGTCTGAGGTCGCCGACGATGGGGGAGACGAGGGGATTTAATCAAGCGTCAAGGATGTCGGCATCCGGCCGGAGTCGTAGCCTGCCCGGAAGTCTCGTGATGTCAGGCAACGATACTGCAAGCGGGCACGAATTGCGCTCTTTTTTCTTAAGCGGAAAAGCGAAATCTATTCCCGCTTGCAGTAGAGGTGAGGATATCACCAGATTGTGCTCACACTGGACAATTGTATTTTGCTATCTCGGCTGATAACAGGCACACCCAAGGTCAAAGCGGTGGCAGCAATGATGCGATCCGGCATATCGGGCACCTGATCACGTGCAACAAGATGGAGGGAGCCGGCCACGGTTTCGTCAAGCGGAACAACCACCAGTACGGCATCCTGACCGCGGATTGCACTCGGCAGACGAGCGTAGGTGTCTGCCTGGATGCGTCCTTTCTCTGTCAAGTACACGATTTCTACCAATGTGATCGCAGAAAACGCGATTTGATCACCACTGGTGGCGGTTCGTTCAATGGTGTTTCGAGCGTTGACAGACAAACGACCATCAGCATAGAGATACCAAATGACGGTGTGTGTGTCGGCGACAGCGCGTATCATCTGATGTCCTCTCGCGGGAAGTTGCCCCATTCCTCCTGGCGAGCCTGGTCAATCTCCTCGGCTGATGGTGCTGGACCTGAGTCGGCCCAGAGACCCCATAGGGACTTGCGGGGTTTGGGTGGGGCCAAGAAGAGATCGCGCTCGATCTCGGGGGCCATATGTTCGATCAGACGAATTTTATCGCGCGGCGATAATCGCTTTGCCAGGTCAAACACTTCGTTTAGGGTCGCTGTGCTTTGCATGATCCACCGTTACCTCTGGAAGATAATTCAACTTCCGTCTCAACTGCTCAATTCTACTCCATTCCTCGCTTCCTGACAACCACAGTTCCTATGAGCAACTTGCCTGCAGAGGCGTGAGCATGGTTGTACACCTGCGTCTTGGGCGATGCGGTCATCGCAGAGCCGTGGGGCCAGTCTCTCCTGCCTCTGCTGCGTTGACTCGTTCGTCCGCCTGCTGTGCGGCCAGGAACACCACGCGCAGCAGGTGCAGTTCTTCGTAAGGAATCGTCTGCCCGCAGGCGTCGTAGATGGGCGCAAGGCGCTGAGGGCCGAGCATGGCCAGGTGTTCCATCACCTGGGCCTGCTGCGCGGGCGCCAGGCTCGAGGCCGCCAGGACAGGCGCAGGGTCAACCGCATGACCGGCGCGCAGGTAGTCGTAGAGATGACTGAGAATGGTGCTCTTTTGTACGCCGTACAAGGCTTGTAACTGCGCAATCGTGCGCCCGGCCGCGAACAGCTCGCCCACCTCTTCGAAACGCCGCTTGCCGTTGATGCTGCTGACCACGACGGGTGGGTCGGCCGGCCTGGACTGCTCTGGCAGCCCCAACTCCGTGCAGTGCGCGCGCAGCACCGCCAAAAACGCCTCTCCGTATTTTTGCAGCTTGACCTGCCCCACGCCGTTGATGTCCAACAGGCGCGCGGCCGACTGCGGGTAATAGGTCGCCATCTCCAACAGGGTCCGATCCGAGAAGATGATATAGGGCGGCAAATTCGCTGCGTCGGCCAGGCGCCTGCGCACCTCGCGCAGCTTTTGGAACAAAACCTCATCGTGCGGTGGAGCGGCCGCGGGCGCCTGGATGGACGCGGCCGCCTGCGCCACGCTGACCGCGCGCCGTCCCTGGAGCACCTCATCCCCAAGCGCCGTGAGCGCGAGCGAGCCAAACTGCATGTCCTGCGCGGCCAGCCCCTGGGTGATGAACTGCTGCGCCAGGCGTCGCCACTCGGGTATGGCGAGATCCTTGCCGCTGCCGTACATGGGCAATTGATGGTGGCGAGCGTTGAGCACAGGCTGCGCCTGCGAGCCGCGCAGCACATGGATGATGTGCATCACCCCAAAGCGTTGACCGGTCTGGACCACCGCGGCCAGGAACTTGCGCGCCGCCTCTGTCACATCAGTTTGCGCCGCGGGCGCGGCCTGGCTTAGGCAGCGGTCGCACATGGCGCACGTCGGCTGCGCGGCCGCCTCGCCAAAATAGTCGAGCAGCGGCAGCCGGCGGCAGTCTGAGGATTCCACGAAACGGAGCAGGGCCTGCAAGCGCGCCTGTTTACCGGGGCGTTCCGACGCCGCGCCTTGTTCGATGAAGCGGGCAATCGTGCCGATGTCTTGTCTGCCGACGAGCAGCAGGCAGTCGGCGCGCAGGCCATCGCGGCCGGCGCGGCCGATCTGCTGGTAATAGCTTTCGATGTTCTCGGGCAGGTTGTAGTGGACGATGAAACGCACGTTTGACTTGTTGATGCCCATGCCAAAAGCGATGGTGGCGACCATGATGGGCATTTCGTCACGCACGAAGCGGCGCTGGTTCTCGCGGCGGGTGTTATCGTCCAGTCCGGCATGGTAGGGTAGGGCCCGATAGCCGTGTCCATTCAACTGCGCGGCCAGGGTGTCCACCTGCTGCCGCGTGCTGCAGTAGATGATGCCGGACTCGTCGGCATGTTGGGCCAGAAAATCCAACACCTGTCTCAAGCCGTCCATGCGGGGTTGGGCGGCCAGGTACAAATTGGGGCGGTCGAAGCTGGCGACAAATTCGTGCGCGCGATCAAAGCCCAGGATGGTCTGGATGTCGTCGCGCACGCGTGCGGTGGCGGTGGCCGTCAGCGCCACACACACCGCCTGCGGATAGCGTTGACGCACCGCTAACAGCTGCCGGTACTCCGGTCGAAAGTCGTGCCCCCACGAGGAAATGCAGTGCGCTTCGTCAATCGTCAGGCAATCCACGGCGCATTGATCGAGCAAAAGCAACGTCTCTGGCCGCAGCAGCGTTTCCGGCGACACGTACAGCAGTTTGACCTCGCCCTGCCTGATCGCAGCGGTCGTGGCAAGATAACGGCTGTAGTCCAGGGTGCTGTTGAGGAAGGCTGCGGGCACACCCAGCTCGTGCAATTGGTCCACCTGGTCTTGCATCAGCGCAATGAGCGGCGAAACGACGACGGTCAGACCGGCGAAAAGCAAGGCGGGCAGTTGGTAGCAGAGCGATTTGCCGCCGCCGGTGGGCATGACCACCAGGGTATCCTTGCGTTGCCCAATGCAGCGGATGATCTCGGCTTGCAGCGGACGGAAGCTGTCGTAGCCAAAGACCGATTTGAGCAGCCGCAGCGACGCCTGTGGATCAACGTCCAATCTCTGGGCGATTGCGCGCAGCGGTCGCGCCCCAGGGTTGGGCGGCGACGCCGCCCCGGCGCCAGGCGGCGCTGCGTCAGGGCTAATGGGCGCGGCTGCGGCCGAAGGCAAGCCTGGCGTAGGCACTGCGGTCAAGCGTCGCGGCAGGAACCAACCAGAGAGCTGCAAGAAACAGCGATATTCCACGTCGGGGTTGGTCTCCGGCCGCCACCAGTGCGCCAGGGACACGCGCACGACCGCGCCAGCCGAAATCTCGGCCAACGGTTCTTGAAAACCAACAAAGGTGAGGGTGCGGCCGCCATTGGGCGTGGGGTAACGATAACGAATGCGTTTGGCGTCATCCGCCCGTGTCAGCGCCTGCGCCGGTCGCCAAAACATGGTGCTGTAGAGTGGAATGCCGGTGCGCGCGGTGATGTAGAGGACGCCGCCGGGCGTGGCTTGGAGCAGTCCATCATAGAGGGCTTCGATGCCGCCGGGGCGGGGCGGCATGAATCGTTCAATGAAGGGCAGCGGATCGCTCATCGGGCCTAGCCGCCGCCGCTCATGAACGATCACGTTCTCGGTATGGGGTGGGACGAGCTCGCGCGCGGGCGCAGCCTCAACCTCCCACACGTCGCCGACGGCATACTCCATGCCGGCCTGCTCATTCGTGGCCGCATTGGCCGCGACCAGACGCACGCTCTGTCCCTCGAAGCTGATTCCGCCGATGCACGCCCCGTTGCCTATCCGCGTCTTGGCGACAATTAGAACTTTCACAAGATGCCTACACGAATCAGTTCGATCATTCGCTATCCTCATCATACGCCAGGCTATCCGTGTCGCCTTCTTCATCTGCAGGCTGCGCGTCGGCCGCCGCATACCGTTTGCGTGACGTGAAGGTCGGCGCGCCAAACAGGGTCAGTTGACCGCCGGTCAGGCGGGCGATGACAGCCTCCTGCGTCAGCGGTTGGTCATCCTCGTCCAGGTGCAGCACCGGAATATGCAGACCAGCCAACGACTCGCCGATCAGTTTGCTGCGATGGCATGCTTCCGGCCGTCCCTCGCTGCACATCAGCGCGACGCAGCGCTGCTGCTCGAACGCCCGACGAACCCGTTCGATGCCCTCCTGATAGGCGGCCGTTTGTTTGACTTTGTCATAGTCCACCTTGCCATCCGTATAGCAGGCGGAATCAACAGGCCGACCGCCCAGGACATCGCCCATGAACACATAACGAATATGACGCCGCTCACATGCGCGCGCCAGCGGTTCTTTGGAAAATTCCGGCTTGAAGCGCGAGTAAGGCGCAGAGCGGATATCAATCAGAAAAGCAATCTGCCGCGTTTGCAGCACCGCCAACAACTCTTCCACGGTGCGCGCGCCATAGCCGATGGTGTAGATTGGGATTGGGTTGGTCATGTCGTGATTCCTATGGATGGCGGCAACTCTAGCACATCTTGCCGCGGGCGTCAATCTTGCTTGAGAATTTCTGCGGCATCGGTTTTTTGTCCTTTCCCACATTTTCGCCGATAATAGAGCGACTGTGATCTTTCCTCGCAGGCAACAACGGTTCTGTTTCTCATCCTAGCTCACGCGCAAAGGCCCGACCTATGAATGGTTCACTCGTTGGCAAACGCCTCGGTAAGTATGAAGTCCAGGCCGAAATCGGCCGCGGCGGCATGGGCATCGTCTATCGCGGCTTTGATCCGATGCTCCAGCGGCCGGTGGCGATCAAGGTGCTTCCGCCGCAGTTGGCGATGGATCCCGGCTTCGTGCGTCGTTTTCAACGCGAAGCGGTGATGGCCGCGCAGCTCAAACATCCAAACATCGTCACCATTCATGACGTGGGCGAGCAGGAGGACATCAACTTCATCGTCATGGAGTTCCTCGAAGGCGCGACGCTCGATCGCTGGTTGGAACGCAGCGCTCTGAGTTTGGACCAGGTCAATCGCATTGTGCGCCAGGTCGCCGACGCCTTGGACTTCGCGCACAAGCGGGGAGTTGTACACCGCGACATCAAACCGTCCAACATCATGGTCTCGGCCGAGGGGCATGTCACCCTCATGGACTTCGGCCTGGTGCGGGCGTCTGAAGGCGCCGCGCTGACGCAAACCGGCGCGGTCATGGGCACGCCAGAGTACATGGCGCCAGAACAGGCGCAGGGGACGGTCGTTGATCATCGCGCGGACATCTACGCGTTCGGCATTGTCGTCTATCGGTTGTTGGCGGGGCGGCTGCCCTTCGAACGCAACACGACGCCTGCCTTGATCCACGCGCACGTCTATGAAGCGCCGCCCCCGCTGCGTCAGCAGCGCCCCGATCTGCCGCCGGCGCTGGACGCCGTGGTGCTCAAGGCGATTGCCAAGCAGCCCGCTGATCGCTATCAAAGCGCCGGACAACTGGCGCGCGACTTCGAGGCGGCCATCGGCGGCAAGGCGCCAGTGCTCGCACCGCTCCCCCCGCCCGGCGCGCCGACTTCTGGTCGCCCGCCCACGCCGCCGCCTTCCGTCGGGCCAACGGTGCGCCCAGGCGCACGCTCTGTGCCGCCCACAGTCGCAGCCGGCCCTGCACGCCCCGGCACTCAGCCGCCCACCGCCGCGCGTCCCGCCAGCAAGATGCCCATCTTGATCGGCCTCCTGGGCGTACTGCTCGTGGCCGTGGTCGGCGGCGCGCTGCTGATGATGCAACGCGCCCCGAACCCGACCGCAACGCCAACGGCAGTCAAGTCAGCGCAGAACGGCAGCGAAGCGACCAATACGCCCGCACCCATCAAGGACACACCAACCAGCGCGGCAACTGCCATACCAACCTTGAAAGTCGTTGTCGTCGAGACATCCACGCCAACCCAAGCGGCGGCCGCGCCCACCAAGACGCCGATCCCGCCGACCCATACGCCGGTCCCAGCGACCAGCACGCCGCTGCCGCCGACGAAGACCCCCGTACCGCCAACCAAAACTTCGCTGCCGCCGACCAAGGCCCCCACAAAACCGCCGGAGCCTGCCCGACCGGGGCTGGTCTTCGACTTTGAACAGGACCTGACCTGGCGGCGGGGCACGCAGCCCTACGGAACGTTCACCCGTTCGGCTGAGCAGGCCAAAGGCGGCGCCAGCAGCGGCAAATTGGCCTATGACTTTGCGGCCGTGGCCGACAACTACGTCGTCTTGGAGGCGCGACCGGCCAAGGCCTTGTCTGGCCGCCCCACCGGCCTCACCGCCTGGGTCTATGGCGACGGTTCCGGCCATTTTCTGAACGTGTGGATCAAGGACCAGGCGAGCGAAGTGCGCGCCTACTCGTTCGGTCGCATCCAGCACCAGGGCTGGCAGCAGATGACCGCCTACTTCGACGACGCCGCGCCCTGGCCGGCGGGTCACATCAGCGGCCCGGACAACGGCGCGCTCGATTACCCGGTGAGCTTCTTTGCCTTCGTGCTCGACGGCGTACCCGATGGCTCGGCCAGCCGCGGCGCCATCTACCTGGACGAGGTCTTTACCACGACCGGGGCGATTCCGTCGGTGCCAACACCCACACCAAACGTCCCCCAGCCGCCGCCAACGACCACCGGCACCGCGCAGCTCACGTTAGCGCCAGGCAGCCGCGCCCTGGCCGCCACCGGAAGCATGTTAGGCCTGGGCTTGCTGCTCGGTTTTCTCTTGTTCAGTGACTGGCTCACCCGCCTGTGGCGCTGGCTGTGGGCGCATGGCGATTGATGGCAGCTGCTGCGCGGCTCAGCGCCGCCGGTCCATCACTCATACGCCTGGGCGGGCTGCTGGTCGCTGTTCTCCTGCCGCTCTGGTTCAATCCCTGGGCGGCCGCGGCCTTTGAGCCAGCCAAAATCACCCTTTTCCTTCTGATCGTCCTGGCGATGGGCGGCGTGGCCTTGTTGATCCGCATGCGCCGGCCAGAGGCGCTGCTGGCGCCTCCCCCCTCACTGCGGCGCTGGCTCGTCGTCTACCTGGGCATGATCGGCGCGGCCACGCTGGCGTCGGTGGATCCAGGTCGCAGCCTGTGGGGCGCGCCCAGCAATTTGCACGGCGCGCTCGTCCTCGCGGCCGGCCCGCTCTTTGCCTTGCTGCTCCTGTCGTCCTGGCGCACAGTGGATGCGCGTGAGCGGCAGGTGACCGCGCTGATTGTGGGCAGCGCGCCCGTGACCCTCTATGGTTTGATCCAGGCGTTGGGCCTTGACCCACTGCCCTGGGCAACTGATGCAGTGTCACCCGTCTTGTCTACCCTGGGACGTTCCAACTTCCTGGGCGCGTATCTGGCCCTGGTCAGCCCCTTCATCCTGGCTCGCCTCTGGGAAGCGCCGTTGTCTGGCCTGACCGTGGGCGCGACGCGATGGCGCTATGGGATGCTGCTGGGATTCACGGTGATCTGCCTGCTCTTGACGCAGGCGCGTGGGGCCTGGATCGGTTTTGTGGCCGCGGCAACCCTCTGCCTGGGACTGCTGGCCTATCGCTGGCGCAATCGGCGCCTGGCGCTGGCCGCATTGCTGGTCTGCGTGCTGGGCAGCGCCTGGTTCGTGACGATGAACCGGGTCAGCCTCGTCAAGGCGCCGCTGGCATCATCAGCCCCCACCGCGCCCACGTTCACGGACTTGCGTCGAGCCTCCACCGCGACGCGCCTCATCATTTGGCGCACAACCGCTGCCCTGGTTGGCCGGCGTTGGCTCCTGGGCTACGGGCCAGCCACGTTTACCCCCATTTTCATGACAAACTACCCGTCAGAATTGACATCTTGGGCAGATTCGACTATTGTAACTGACCCACACAACATCCTGCTAGATCAAGCGATGACGGTCGGTCTGGCCGGATTGGTGGCGTTTGCGGCCAGCATAGCCACGTTCTACCGGCTAACCTGGCGCGCCGTGATGGCCGCCGCTGACCGCGCCGCGCAGTCGCGCGGCATCGCAGCCATCGCGGCCGTGACTGGATTTTTGATCCAGGCGCAGTTCAACCCGAATGTTATCGTAAACCTGGCTGTTTTTTGGATCGCTTTCATGTTGGGAGTTACTGAGGGACGCAAATGAGTTCATCCCTGGTGGGCCAACGGCTTGGCCGCTATGAGATTCGTCGTGAAATTGGCCGCGGCGGCATGGGCATGGTCTTCGAAGGCTTCGACACCCTGCTGCAGCGTGTCGTTGCCATCAAGGTGCTGCCGCCGCAGTTTGCCTTCGATGAGGACTTCGTGCGCCGCTTCCACCGCGAGGCCGTGGCGTCCGCGCAGCTGCACCACCCCAACGTGGTCACCATTCATGACGTGGGCGAGCACGCCGGTTTTCAGTACCTGGTGATGGAGTACCTCGAAGGCGAGACGCTCGATCAGTGGCTCAAAGACCACGGCACGATGCCGCTGGGCAAAGCGGCCGAGGTCTTGCGTCAGATCGCCAGCGCGCTCGATTTTGCGCACAGCCGCGGCATGATTCATCGCGACATCAAGCCATCCAACATCATGCTGGCGGCCGACGGCCATGCGACGCTGATGGACTTTGGCCTGGTGCGCGCGGCCGAAGGCGCCATGCTCACCCGCACCGGCATGGTGGTTGGCACGCCCGAATACATGGCGCCTGAACAAGCCACCGGCGCCGAAGTGGACCGCCGCACCGACGTCTACGCCCTGGGGGTGGTTCTCTACCGCATGTTGAGCGGAAAGCTGCCCTTCACACGCTCAACGCCCTACGCCGTGACCTACGCGCACATTCATGAGCCGCCGCCGCCCCTACGCCAAACCCGCGCCGACTTACCGCCGCGGCTGGAAGCGATTCTAGTCAAGGCGCTGGCCAAGAATCCGGCCGATCGCTATCAACGCGCCGGCTACCTGGCCGACGATTTTGCGGCAGCCGTGGCGGACATGCCGCCCGACGCGCTTGCAACCGCCGCCGCCGCGGCCACAACCGTCCAATCGGCGGCGACTCTTCATCAGGCGCAGACGTTCATCGGCGAGGCGCACACCCGCCGCATGGAGAGCGAACCCGCGGCCGCGGCGCCTGTTCCACCAGCCGCGGCGCCCGCGACCGGCGCGCCGCCCCGCCGCAGCACGCGCCTGCCGATCTTCATCGGCGCGCTGGCCCTGCTGGCTGTGGTGATCGTTGGCGGCGTGCTGGCGACAGGCAACCGCGGCGCGGCCTCTGCGCCTACAGCAGCCCCTACGGCGCTGGCCCTGGCGTCGCCATCGCCCGCGCCGCTGGCAACGGCCACGACGGCGGAAACCCCACCCACCGTCATAGCCAACGTCTCGCCGACCGGCACACTGGCGCCGACCGCCACATTGGCGCCAACGGCCACCCTGGCGCCATCGGATACGCCGACGGCCGAACCCAGCGCCACGTCAACGCCCACAAACACGCGCGGGCCGACCGCTACGCCGACGCCTTCGCCCCGCCCGGCAGTCACGGCGGCGCCGCTGCCTCCAGGCGTAGTGCTCGATTTTGAGCGCGACGTCGTCTGGCGTCGCGGCCAGCAGCCCTACGGCACGCTGACGCGTTCGGCTGAGCAGGTCAAAGAGGGCAAGTCGGCCGCCAGGTTGGCCTACGATTTTGCGGCTGTGACTGACAACTACGTGGTGTTCGAGGCGCGCCCTGCCTTGAGTCTGCCCGGCCGCCCCACGGGCCTGACGGCATGGGTCTATGGCGACGGCGCCGGCCATTTCCTGAATGTTTGGATCAAGGACAACGCCGGCGAGGTGCGTTCCTACACCTTCGGCCAGATCAAACACCAGGGCTGGCAGCAGCTGACAGCCTGGTTCGACGATCAGGCGCCCTGGCCCGTGGCGCATATCAGCGGCACAGACAATAAGAAGCTCGATTATCCAGCCTGGCTCTCTGCCATCGTGCTCGACGGCGTGCCCGATAACCAGGCCAGCCAAGGCGTCATCTACGTGGATGACATGCGCACGACCTCAGCGCCCATCCCCACAACGCCCGCGACGCCAGGCGCAGGCGCAACGCCCGTTCCGCCGGGCGCGACATCTACGCCAAGCGCAGGCGGCAGCGCAACCGGCCTCAGCGGCCGCCTTGCCTACACCACCTGGAATGGCGGTCACATGGACACGGTCGTCTACAACGTGAGCGCCGGCAGTCGTGGGCCAACGATTGCCAACATGCGCCAACCCGACTTCAACGTCAATGGTGAACTGGTTGGCAACGGGGACGGCGGCGGCGCGGATAACCTGGTGCGCACCGACCGCAACGGCGGCGGCAAACGCCTGATCAGCGAACACCCCGAAGATGCGCATCCACACTGGTCGCCGTCCGGCGTCAGCGTGATCTACGACTCCTCGGCGCAAGGCGACGGCCGCTACCGCCTCTATTTCCAAGAGGACGCTGGATTCCGCCATGAGGTGTCGCCTATCAAGATCGGCGCGCAAGAACTATTTGGTCGCTATCCCGTCATCCTGGGAAGCTGGCGCGTGGCCTTCAACGGTTGTAACAACTGGGATGGCGGTCGCACCTGCGGCATCATGACGATTGATACCAACGGCAACAATCCAGGCGTCGCCACTGATCAAGCCGGCGACATTCCCACCGATAATCTCGGCCCCCAGGTGTTGTTCATGTCGAATCGCGACGGCAACTGGGAAGTCTACAAGGTCGGCGGCGATGGCGGTGGGCTGCAGCGCCTCACCAACAATCCGGCCAACGATGGTCTGGCGACGGCGTCACCTGACGGCAACTACATTGCTTTCGTCTCCAACCGCGATGGCGGCTGGGCAGTCTTTGTAATGCGCACCGACGGCAGCGAACAGCGCAAGCTGTTTGACCTGAATGGCGGCTACGGCAGCGGCGATTGGGACTGGACCCAGGAACGCTTGAGTTGGGGGCCTTGAGGAGGAGAGATAGATGGCAGACCCATTGATTGGGAAAAAGATCGGCAAATATCAGATCCAGAGCGAACTGGGCCGCGGCGGCATGGGTGTGGTCTACCGCGCCTACGATCCTGACCTGCGGCGAACCGTGGCGATCAAGATATTGACGCAGCAGTTGGCGGCCGATGACGACTTTGTCAAACGCTTCCAGCAAGAAGCGATCATGTCTGCCAATTTGCACCACCCGCACATCATCACGATTTACGATGTCGGCGAGGTGGACGACCTGCATTTCCTGATCATGCAGTACCTGGAAGGCGCTACGCTGGAGCACTGGGTGCGCAAGAATGGCCCGATGCCGCTGGCGCAGGCTGCGGATGTGGTGCAGCAAATCGCACAGGCGCTCGATTACGCGCATGACCTGGGCATCGTGCACCGCGATATCAAACCCGCCAACATCATGCTCAGTCCCAGCGGGCAGGCGACTTTGATGGATTTTGGCCTGGTGCGGGCCGGGGCCGGCACGGGGCTGACGCGCACGGGCACGGTGATGGGAACGCCGGAGTACATGGCGCCCGAACAGGCGCAAGATGGCGACATTGACCGTCGCACCGACCTTTACTCGCTCGGCGTGGTGATCTACAAGCTATTGACGGGTCGCGTGCCATTTTCGCGCACCACCCCCGTGGCCACGATCTATGCCCACGTCAATGAAGCCCCGCCGCCGATTTGCCAGGTCAAGGCCGACTTGCCGCAGCCCGTCGAGGCGGTGGTGAGCAAGGTGTTGTCCAAGAACCCGGCCGATCGTTATCAACGCGCGGGTGAATTGGCGCGCGATTTTGTCATCGCCAGCCAGGGCAAAATGCCGCCCGGATTGAGCGCGCAGGCCGCTGCGTCCTCGCCTGAAAAGACGATCGTGGCAGATGCGGTGGCGTCTCCGCCGCGCACATCAGCGCCGCCGCGCCAGCCAGCCGGCCGACCGGCCGCGCCAGCCAACCGGCCTTTCCCCATGCCGCTGGTCGCCGGGCTGGCCGCCGTGCTCGTCCTGGTGATTGCCGGCCTCGGCATCGCGCTCAGCGGTTCCGGTGGGCGCGCACAGCCCACGGCCACCACGGTGGCGCAAGGCAGTACGCCGCAAGCTGGCCTTACGGCTGCGGCGGCCACCACGGCTGCGCCGATCGTGCTGCCGGGCAGCGATACGCCCACGCCGACGGCCACGTCTTTGCCCTCGCCGACGCCCACGCCTGCGCCGGAAGTGCGCGTCCTGGGCGCGGCGGTCAACGTACGCAGTGGACCGGACATGGCCTATCCGATCCTGGCGCGCCTGCAAAAAGGCGACAAGGTCGAGATCACCGGGCGCACGGAGAACGGGGCATGGTGGCAGTTCATGTACAACCGCACCCCGGCCTGGATCGCCTACTCGTCGGTGATTACCACCACCGGCCTTGTGGACACTGCGCCGGTCATCACCGAAACGCTCAAGCCCGAACTTGGTCCAGGCTCGGCGCGCATCAGCCCGGTGGATGGCATGATGCAGATGTACGTGCCGGCCGGGCCTTTCCTGCGCGGCTCCACCGGCACCGACCTCGTGGCGGATGATAACGAAAAGCCGCAGAGCGTCCTGACGCTGTCTGCATTTTGGGTGGATCGCACCGAAGTCACCAACGGCATGTTCAAGAAATTTGCGACCGCGACCAAGTTCCAGACAACGGCTGAGAAAAACGGTCAATCACGCGTCTACGACATCGCCACGAAATGGAACCTGGTGAAAGGCGCCAACTGGCAGCACCCGTTTGGGCCAGACAGCACCATCGAGGGTCAGGACGACTACCCGGTGACGCATATCAGTTGGAATGACGCTGTGGCCTACTGCCGTTGGGCTGGCCGGCGCCTGCCAACCGAGGCCGAATGGGAAAAGGCTGCGCGTGGCACGGATGGTTTGCTGTACCCGTGGGGCAACGATCCGGTAGCCGGCGATCTGGCTAACTTCGCTGACGCCAACCTGGACATCTATGGCGCGGACCGCGGCGTGGATGACGGCTTCGAGTTCACGGCGCCGGTCGGGCACTATCCAGCAGGCGCCAGCCCCTACGATGCGCTCGACATGGCTGGCAATGTGCAGGAGTGGGTGTCTGATTGGTACGAGAAAGGCTACTATGCCAAGGCTCCAGAGGTTGACCCGCAAGGCCCGGCCACGGGCCAGGCGCGTGTGAGCCGCAGCGGTTCCTGGTGGACGACGGCCAAAGTCATACGCACGACCTTCCGCAGCGCGTATGGCCCAACCGATGTCTATGCCATCTTCGGCTTCCGCTGCGTTGAGCCGGTCAAGTGAACATGACACGTCCACTGGGCAGACTCAACCCCATGGCGGCGGTGAGGATTGAGCGGTGAACCAACAACTCCCGCTCGCCAGCTTTTGGAGCCTGACGCCAGCGCACCGTGAAGCCATCTTGCTCGACGGCATCACGGAAACGCACGCCTGGCATTTTGCGCGCAACCGCGCCTACCGGCAGACGGTCGCAGCCCGCGGCCTTGGGCCGTCGCTCTCTCCCAACGACCTGGCGCGCGTCCTGCGCCCCACCGCACAGACCTTCAAGTCCTACATTGATCTATTGGGCACACCTTTTCCCCACGATCGCCCTCTCGCATTCGTGGAGTGGCTGGGGGGACAGCTCTCCATCGAACTGCCCGCCGCGCGCTTCAGCCGCTTTCGCCCGCGCTATGGTTCGCTGGAGGCGCTCCTGCGCGCGGTCGAGCAGATCTTTGCCGACCTGGGGCTCGAAATCCTGACTTCGAGCGGAACGTCCGGCCGCGCCACGATCATGGTGCGCAACCAACAGTCCCTGGCGCGCACGACAGAAAGCTTCTACCTCTCCTTTCAGCGCTACTTCGGTATGCAGGCCGATCATCGCGCCATCTTCATCATGCCGCGTCAAACTCGCATCGCGATGGCGCGCATGGCCCAATTCAGCGTGCAGGGCATTGGCCTGGCGCCAGAGCGAGTGCATTTCACCATTCCGTTTGCTGCGCAGCCAGACCAGGTGCGCATTCGCGCCGGCCGCACATTCCGCAGCGGCTGGCGCGGCGCGGTCGAGCGCCGGTTGTGGCGCCCGTTCATGCACTGGATGGGCGACGCCGTGGTGACGCCCAGGGCGGTGCAGAATACGGTGCATCTGCTGCAGGCCGCGTCGGCCGCCGGGGAGAAGGTGCTGCTGTTCGCCGGCTGGACGCACTTGCATGCGGTTGCGCAGGAAATTCTGCGCCGCGGCCCGCCGCTGCGCCTGGCCGCCGGCAGCCTGGTCGGTTCTGGGGGCGGCATGAAAGAACGCTATCCCCACACGCCGGACGAAATCCGGACGACCGTCGCGCAGGCGATGATCTCAACCGACGGCGAGCCGGTCATGGTGCGCGACACGTATGGGATGGCCGAAGGTAACTGGGCCGCCATGCAGTGCCGGCAGGGGAACTATCATCTCCCACCCTGGATTCAGGCGTTCACCGTGGACGCGAATGATACGCTGCAGGCGGACGCTGACAGCGTGGGGCTGCTGGCTTTCTTCGACCCTTTTGGCGGCGGCGAGCTCTTCCCGGCCTTCTTCAAGACCGCCGACCGTGTGCGCCTGCTGCGCGGCGACGCACCTTGCGCATGCGGTGAGCAGGGCGCTTATCTGGCTCAAGGCTCCATTCAGCGCGTGGACCTGCTTGACGAAGCCGGCTGCGCCGCCCAACTGTAGGGGGTTCTATGGACGGTTTTTGGCTGCCTGCCGCCCTCCGCCAGGAATTGACCAGCCCCAACGCGACATTTGAGACCCTCTCCTACCTGGCTGGTCAACCGGCCGCGGCTGATGACCCGCGCGCGGTGCACGCCCGCTATCTGACCCTGCAGCCTTCGCAGTGGCCGATCCTCCTGGCGGCCCTGCGGCGCCAGCGGCTGCGCGTGCCGCGCGGAGCCGCGTATTGGACGCGCTTGCAGGCGGCCTTGCACGTGGCTGGCGGTCGCCTGGCCGACCCGGCTGACCCCCTGCGGCGTGAGATTCTGGCCGGCCTTCCAGCCTACACCGGCTATTCGGAAGCCATGATTCGGATGACGCTGACCGCGCTGGATATGATGGCGCTGGCGCAACTGCCCGCTGCGTATGCCAGTTTGCCGTCCTGGCACGCCGCTGAAGCCTGGCAACCCATGCCCGGTCTGCCAGGGCGGCTGCGGTTCTACCCGACGGCGACGCCTGGCTGGAACTTATCGCGGTTTATGCGCCGCCGCCAGGACAGCCCGCTCTTTGGAGAGATCACGGCGCCCGAACTGGTCGTTGGCTACGGCGCGGGCAATGTCCCCGGCACTGCGCTTCTGATCACGTTCCTGGCGCAGGCCACCACGCTGGCCGCAGGCGCGGCTCCGCCGGCTATCGTGATCAAAAACTCGCGCCAGGAACCGCTGTTTGGGCCTATGATTCTGCGTGCACTGGAGGCTGTGGATGCTGACCTGGTCGCCAATGTCGCGGTGTTGATCTGGGACTACGAGGATGAGCGCACCCAGGCGCTGATTCTTGCCCAGGCCGACCTGGTCATCGCCGCGGCTGGCGATCAGACGATTGCCGAGATCAGCCGCGCGGCGCAGCACGCCGCGCCGACGCGGCCGCCGCGTCTGCACGCGCACGGGCACAAGGTCAGCTTTGCGGCGATCGGACGCGACGTCTTGACGCTGCAGGCCACGCTGCCGGGCGCGCCAGACAGCCTTCTCATGGATGTCGTCACGCGGCTGGCGGCCCTGGACTCTGTTTTTTGGGATCAGAATGGCTGCCTTTCTGCGCGTGTCCATTTCGTGGAAACGGGAGGAGATGATACGCTGACGCCCGCCGCGTATGCCGAGCGCCTGGCGGGCCAGTGCCGGGGCCTGGCCGCGTTTCTACCGCGTGGGGCCTGGCCGCGTCAGCCGCTGCACGATCGTTTCGACCGCTACAAGGCGCTGGAAGCAGCGGGGCAGGTGCAGGTGTTTTCAAGCTACGATGATGAATTTCTGGTCGTGGTTGACGCGCGCCCCTTACCGGTGGATCGGCGGCAGGCCGCCATACAGTGGGTGAACCAGGTCAATGACTGCCAGGGCCGCGTGATCATCGTGCGCCCGGTCGCCGACCTGATGGAGATTCCCGATCGCTACCTGGCTCTGCTGCCGTCCGCCAATTTGCAATCTCTAAGCGTCGCCGTTGGGCAAGTGGGAGCCGGGTTGACGCCCCGTTTCCTGCGCTTTGCTGACGCCTGCGGCCAACGCGGGGTCACGGCCATCCGCACCGTGGGGCGCGGGGCATTTCCGCAGTTAGCCTATTCCTGGGACGGGCTGCTTCCGCTCGACCTGATGCGCGTGCGGCCGCCCGGCCATTTCACCACCATCGAGTTCGACGCCCCGCTGACCGAAATCGCCGCCACCTGGCAGCTCTTTCAACGCCTCGCTCAAAACCTCACTCCCTAATCTCCGGTCTCCAATCTCCGGTCTCCAATCTCCGGTCTCTGGTCTCCGATCTCTGGTCTCCGATCTCTGGTCTCCGATCTCCATCACGCTCTGCACTTTTCCCCGACCTCATCCACTCACCGACACCACAAACTCCGACTGCGGCCCGAAGCGCACGCGGCTGCCATGCGTCAAGGGCTGGGGGACGTGGGGCGTCAGGCGCTGGCTGTTGACCAATGTGCCGTTGCTGCTGCCCAGGTCGGTGATGGTAAGGCGGCGTCCATCCCATGTGATGAGCGCGTGATGACGGCTTACCTGGCTGTCATTTGCCAGGACAATCGCGTTATCCGGATTGCGTCCGACGGGATTATCGCCTGGACGCAGCGCCAGCCGTGCGCCGGTGGAGTCAACCAGATAAGCTTGCACCGTGGCAGGCGGCAGCGACGCGGGTCGCGGTCGAGCCGGCGCCGGGCGCGCGGCTGTGGGTGGGCGGCGCAGCAGGAGGACGAGGAACACGATGCTGCCGATGAGGCCTGCCAGGCCCAGACAGGCGGCCGCGCCAAGCACCACGATCACGGCGGACGATGTGCGCCTGGCGCGCGGCGCGGGCGGTTCGACCGGCGGCGGCGCAACGGCCACGGCCGTGGCCGTGACGCGCGCGATGGCCGTGGGCGGCCTGGTCGCATCAGCCGTCGCTTGCGTGGGCGTCGCCGGCGCCGCGGCGTCGGCCGGCAAGGCCAGGCGGCCGAAGCCGGTCGCCGGGTCTGGCCCGGCTGCCGCCATGTCCAGTGCGTGCGTGGTCAGATACGTGCGCACCTCGTCGGCCGACATGCCAGGAAACGCGCTCATCACCAGCGCCGCCGCGCCGGCCACGTGCGGTGCAGCCGCCGAAGTGCCAGGGAATGAGTCTGGCGCGTAACTCTGCGTTGTCACCCGATCGGGTGCGACGATCTCCGGTTTCAGCCGCCCATCGTTGGTCGGGCCTTGCGAGCTGAAATCCTCCAACTCCTGGGTGTCCCAACGCATAGCGCCCACGGTCAAAGCGCCGAGCGCATCGCCTGGCGTGCTCAGACTGTAGGCCGAGGACGGAAATTCGATCAGCCCATTGAGTGCAAACAAGTCAAAGGTCACGGGATGCGTGGCGCCGGCCGCCTTGATGAGGATGAAGTACGTGGCGGGGTCCAGGTGTTTGAGGCGAAAACCCTCCACGGGCATGTCGCCGGCCTGGCCGGTCTGCGCATCTTCGGATGAGGCGACCACTTTGTCGTCTGCATCTACCAGAAAGAGATCGAAATCCTGGTCCTTATTCTCCCAGTCGCTCCAGTTCAAAATGATCGTGACTTCGCCCTGTGAAGGCGGACGATAGGCCATGGCGTTGGTGCCATCGGGAAACTCGTGCAGGCCATTGCCATCGCTGTCTTGAAAAATGCCCCGGTAGTGCTCGGCGCCCTCATTGCCGCTGGCGTTGACCCACAGCACGCCCCGGGCGGCCGCATCGTCCACGATTTTGGCCTGGCGGCTGCTGCCATCCATTGGCCCGACCGAACCGCCGGCCGAATGGGAGATGATGTCAACGCCCTGCGCCAACAGCCAATCCACGGCGCGACCCAGGCCAGTTTCGGTGCCGCTGTAATAGGCCAGGAAAAGCTCGGCATCGGGCGCCATGGCATGGATAATCTCGGCGCATGCCGCGCCATGGACTTCACCCGTCGCATCTGGTTCTTCATCCGGCACAAACGAACGGGCGGTCACCTGCGCCGGCAGCTCTTTTCCCAAGAGCGCCTTGTAGCCGTCGAAACCGAGGTCAAGCACGCCAATCTTGACCCCTTTGCCGGTGAAGCCGGCGCGGTGCCAGGCTGCCGCGCCCGTGGCCTGCACACCCTCCATATCCAGCGCCGGTCTGGCGGCTGCCTCCGGCCGTGTGCGCAGGTCGCCGTGGTTGACCTGCGTGGGCAGCGGCAGGCGCAGCTTGAGAATGTGGTCAAGCTGAGTCAACCGTTCGAAAAGCTGGCCGGCATCCGTGGTCTGGGCAAACTGCTCAATCAGGGTCATCGGCACGGCAATGTCAATCAGGTCCTGGTACGCGCCTTCGATGACAATCCCCATCGCTTGCAGTTCAGCGGCGACGGCGGGCGTATTGGCTGCGGCGTCAATCACCAGGGTGATGCGCACCTGGTCCTTCTTATTCAGCAGCGCGCGCTGTTCGGCCAGGGCGCGCGCGGCGTCCACGCCGCCGGTTTCATACGCCAGCACAAACTCCTTGTAAACGGAGCCGAGCGACTCGTCCTGCAGCAGGCGGCCGATCTGCGGGTAGCGCGCAGCTAAATCTGCCAACGAAGGGATGGGGGTCAACAGCCCGGGGCCAGGCGAGTCGAACGCCGGTTTGGTGGGCGTGGACGGCGCCAGCAGCGGCCGCGCGACGGTCCACAGGCCAGCGCCGGCAGCAATCAACACCACCGCGCTAACCACAATGAAGCCAGTCAGAAATTTACGATTGTGCAGAAGCGATGAACGCATGAGCAGCACATCCTCTTCTTACGGCAGTTTGCCGGTTTCTGGCGGCGACGCGGGTTCTTCCTCGTCGTCCGGCCCATCTTCCCAACTGATGATCCACACACACGCGCCGGCGAGCAGGATGGTAATCACCATCAAGGCCAGCCATTGCAGGACTGTGAAACCGACGCTCCAGGCCGACCAGATCAGGATGATGACCATCCCAATCGCCAACGCAATCCACATCGCCAGGTGCGGATGCTGTTCATAGAAAGTACGGATACGATTCATGAGACCATCTCTTTTGAAAATGCTTTCGCTGCATGTTGTTGGCTGCGCACGCCAACTCTATCCATTACCCGCCATCTTCTGTCAACGCCTGCCACGCTGCCTCAACCTGCGCGGCGGTTTCTGCCAACGTCCCGTGGTTGTCAATCACCCGATCGGCGCGCTTGATCTTGTCCACCTGCGGCGGCTGAGCCTTGATGCGCATCTCAGCCTCCGGCCGGCTGAGACCGCGCGTGCGCATGAGGCGCTCCACCTGCTGCTCATGCGCGGCCGTCACCACCCATACCGTGTCGCACAGCGTGACGCTCAGACCGGCTTCCAGCAGTTTGATCGCCTCGATGACCACGACGGGCGCTTGACTGGCAGCCAGCTGCGCCTGGATAGAGACGAAAACCGCCGGATGGACGATCGCCTCCAGGCGCTGCAGCGCGGCCGCGTCCCGAAAGACGCGCGCCCCCAGATTGACCCGATCAACGGCCCCGTCGGGCGCCAGGATGTCAGGGCCAAAGGCATCCACAATGCCCTGGTAGGCCGCGGCGCCAGGCCGCATGACCTCGTGCGCCACCTGGTCGGCATCAATCACATCTGCGCCCAGGGCGCGCAGCATCGCCAGCACCGTGCTCTTGCCCGTGCCGATGTTGCCTGTCAAACCAATCACTTTTCTTGTCATCGGCTCATACCAGTTCCGCCCACGCGGCCATCAGCGCCTCGATGTCGGCCTGCACAGCCTGATGTTCAGCCGCCAGATCGGCGATGCGCTGCACATCCGACGCGCGGCTGGCCTCGGCCAGGCCGCGTTCGACCTCCGCCAAATCCGCCTCGCGCGCGTGAATGCGCGCCTCCAAGTCAGCCGTCTGCGCAGCGCGGGCGGCGGCGGCCTTGCGTTGACGGCGCTCGTCCTTCATGCGCTCGCGGTCCTGCGCCACGTCAGGCGGCGTCTCTTCACGACGTTGACCGGCCGCCTCCGCCTTTTCGATCTCTCGCTGGCGCAAATAGCCCTGGTAGCCGCCTTTGTAAGTAAAAAGCTCACCTTCACGCAGCGCCCACACTTCATCGGCCAGGGCATCCACCAGGAAGCGATCGTGCGACACCAGCAGCACGGTGCCTGTAAAACGGTCGAGCACGTCCTGCAAAATCTCTTGCGAAGCCACATCGAGATGATTTGTCGGCTCGTCCAGCAGCAGGAAATTGGCGCCCTGCAGCGTGAGCCGGGCCAGCGCCACGCGGCTGCGCTGACCGCCGCTGAGCACGCTGATCGGCTTGAAGACATCGTCGCCAGAAAAGAGGAAGCGTCCCAGGAAGTTGCGCGCCTGCGCCAGCGGCAGGTTCTCCACCTCCAGAATGGCATCGAGCACCGTCTGGTTGGGATTCAGCCCGGCGCTGGCCTGCGCCAGGTAGCCGGTGATGACGCTGGCGCCCAGACGCGCAGAGCCGCGCAGCGGCTTGACCTGCTCCAGGATTGTCTTGACGAGCGTGGTCTTGCCGGAGCCGTTGGGGCCGATCAGGGCCACGCACTGTCCGCGGCGGATTTCCAGGTCGGGCACGGTGACCAGGGGGTGCTCGCGGCGCCAGGTTGCGCCGAACGCCGCCCCGCTGCGATGGCCGTCATCGCGGCGCCCTGGCGCGTGCTCAGCCGCCAACCCGTCCACCCCATTACCGGCTGACGGCGCATCCACGTAGCCGACAACCAGGTTCTTGGTGCGCAGCACAATGTCGCCGCTGCGCACCTCGGTGGTCAGCCCCAGGTGGATCGTCTTCAGTTCGACCGGCCGCTCGATCAACTCATCGCGTTTGAAGCGATCGAGGCGCGTCAGGCGGCCGCGGGCTTCTTTGGAACGCTGACCAGCCTTGTAGCGGCGGATATAGGCCTCGGTTTCGGCAATGAATTCCTGCTGCGCTTCCCATTCCTTGCGCCGCGCGGCCAGACGGTCGGCGCGCTGCTGCACATACTGCGAATAGTTGCCCCGGTAGGCTGACAGGCGGCCCAGGGCCATCTCCCAGATGCCACGACCCTATCCAGGAAATAGCGGTCGTGCGCCACGATCACCAGGCTGCCCGGCCATTCGAGCAGCGTCTGCTCCAGCCATTCCACGGCGTCCAGGTCGAGGTGATTGGTCGGCTCATCGAGCAAGAGCAAGTCGGGCTGTTCCAGGAGAAGGCGAGCGAGCAGGGCGCGGGTGCGTTGGCCGCCGCTGAGCGTCGCCAGCGGCTTGGTGTACTCCTCCGCGCCGAAGCCCAGGCCGGTCAGCACCTGCTGCGCGCGCAGCTCGTAGGTGTAACCGCCGCCAACATCGAACGCGAGCTGCAGCTCGCCGTAGCTGGCGAGCAGCCGATCGTGCTCTTCCCCGTCCTGTGCTGCGGCCAGTGCGCTCTCCAGCGCGGCCAGCTGCGCCTGCTGGGCGCGCAGTTCGTCGAAAACCTGGAGGATATCGTCCCACAGCGATAGCGACCCGGCCGGCGGCGGGTCCTGGGGCAGATAGCCAATGCGCAGCCCGCGCTTGAACGCCACCTGCCCGGCGCTGAGCGATTCCAGTCCGGCCAGCATGCGCAGCAGCGTCGTCTTGCCCTCGCCGTTGGGGCCGACCAGGCCAATGCGGTCGCCGTGCTCCACGCGGCAATCCACCGCGGCGAACACATCGAGCGCGCCGAATGATTTACTGAGTCCCTGGGCTACTAAAACCGACATGGCGCGGATTATACCACAGAATGAGGCATGGGCCGATTTTTGAGGGCAAAGCGCGGCAGAGAGGGCTGCGTATTCAGCCGCTCACGTTTGTGGTTCAGGCTACGACTCAATCAGCCGGCTGACCGTCGCGCCGCACAGGCGCCATGTCAGCAGCAGGGCGCCCTCCACAACCTCGCCGTGGAAATTCGTGATGGTGGTGACGCGGGCGCAGTGGGAACACCACCCATTGGCGAGCAGCCTTGCCTGCGTCCGCGCGGGAATTCTCTGCCAGCGTGCCGCCGCGGCAGGGGTGAATGTATTGTTGTCAACCGAGTCGTGCATACGTGGCTCCTGAAATCTTTGGTAGCTGGATCGTTAGCCAGGTGGCCGCAGTCTGTAGCGGATCCGCAGGGATCGCCTCCAGGCGGGCGCAGCCGGTCAGCAGTAGAAGGGGAGGGAATCATTGAAATCACTGCCGGCATACTGGTTCATTGCCTCACCCTTTCAGCCGCGGTACATCCCATCAAAGCGGCATCGAGTTGGTCACGACGCTTAGTGAGCTGGGGGGCGTTTGCTTCCTCGAGTCCTGCACCAGGACTTCGGTGGGGATGCCAAGGCCAGCGCGCAACGCGCGGATCATGGTCAGGCTCAGCGGACGCTTGCGGTTGAGAACCTCCGACACCTTACTCGGGCTGCCGATGTACGCGGCCAGGTCCTTGCGGGTCAGCCCTTCCTGCTCCATGCGAAACAGAATCGCCTCCACTGGATCGGGAGGTGCGATAGGAAAGTGCTCCTGTTCGTATTGCACGACCAGCAGGGAGAACAGATCCAGTTCCTCCTCCTCCGACGACCCTGGCTGGGCGTCCATCAGTTCCGCCACATGGGCCAGCGCAGCCTCGTAGTCTGCTTCGGTCTTGATGACTTTGGGTTTCATTAGATGGTCTCCGCATTGATCCTGTCGTACTCGGCATGGGTGCCGATGAAACGGATATAGACGATTCCAGTGTTGTAGTGTATCTTCACGGCCAGCCGGTATTGATTGCCTTTGATGTTGAACACCACCCGGTTGCCAGGCAAAATGTCGGCGCTACGATAGCGATCGAGGACATCCTGCGGCGTTCTCCACTGCGCACTTGTGGCTTCCGCGTACCAAGCCTTGAGAGCATCCTCTGCGTCGCGATGCCTTGCCCAGAACTGGCTGAGCGCCCTGATTGCGATAATTCTCATGTGTAGTTTATTCCCATTTTGGGAAAAAGTCAAATGGTGCCACAAGCGACACTTTTGTCACGTTGAACGGGTCTGATCACGAACATCCACAACTACGAATCGCCGTCGTCGGACTGGGCGGCGCGGGCAGCTCGTAGCGGCGCAGGACCAGGTCCTCCTTGCCAGCGCCAGGATGTAGCTCGGATGGTCCAGCGTCAGGGTCTCGTGGACGCTCTCCAAGTTGTGGCACTTGATGAAGGTCGGTCAGCGCACCCGCAGAACAGGCAGATACTGTTGATTCGCCGCGGGCCGCAGGATGAACAGGCCGCTCTCCGTGTCGCTGACCGTGACCGCGCCGTCGGGCCACACGTACGGCGCGAACGCGCCGGTGTGACCGATGCTGTCGCTGTCAGGCACCGTGTCGAAATAGCCCATCTCGCGAAAATCAAGCCCGGGCAGGCTGCTGATATCCAGGATGCGCAACCCGGCCCGCCAGTTAGCCTCGAAGACGCGCGTGCCGACGATCAGTAAATCGTGATCAATCGCCGTCGTGCTGTGACTGAAATGGCCCAGCACTACGGGATGATCCAGGTCGCTGATGTCGAACGCGTACGTGCGGGTGTTATTGCCCGTGTGATGCTCGTCCATCATATCGCCCAGCAGCCAATAGCGCCGGTCGGCTGTCAGGTCGCCCTGGTGCGCGCGGGCAATGCCGGGATAGGTGAAATTCGCCACCTGCTGGGGTTGGCTCTTGTTGGTAACGTCGAAGATGCTGACATTATCGTCGCTGCCGACGAAACAGACTTCGTGGCCGTGATAGTCATGATCGGGGCCTTCATACACCAGGCACTCGCCGGTGGAGAGGGGCGTGTCGGTCTGGCCGAAGCAGCCGGCGAAGGTGGGCTGCAGCGGATTCTGCACATTCACCACATGCACCCCGTTCTGGCACGCGTCGCCGACGCTGCGAAACACGTAGAGGTAGCCGGTCGCCTGGTCCATCCACAGGCTGTGGCCGGCCACAAAGCCGGCGTAGTGCGCGCTCTCCGCAAAGGTCACGGGCGGATTAGGCACGCCGCGCAGCTGCGTCAGATCGAACACCTGCAGACCGTGCTGCGCCGGCGTGTCCGCCACGACGTACAGATAGCTGCCGTTGACGACCATATCCCGATACTCGGACACGCCCTGGTGGCTGGGCAGCAGGCCGAGCACAATCGGATGCTCACGGTCGGTTATGTCTACGAAGGAGGTGGCGTTGGTCAAGCCAAAGAGGACGATGTCGCGGCCAGTTTGTGGATCGCGCCAGCCCCAGTGCTTGTTGGCCTTGATCTCTGCACCGGAAGCGCCCAGCTCGGCCAGCGAAACCTGCGCCAGCAGGTCAATGCCGCGGCAGGGAAAGCCAGCCGCGAAGCCGTCGCGACAGGGAACTCGGTCGGTGAGGATAGGCTGACCGGGCTGGCGAGAAACGACCGTTGCAGTCGCCAAGACAAAGACAACCGTGAATAGAGAAAGCAGTTTTTGCATCACAAGGTCTCCTGGTGGTAAGGTAAAAGCAGGGGCATGATCTGCACATGAAACACTTCTTTCTTTCCCTTCTTGTCTTGACCGCCTGGCTCGCGCTGGCGGCGGGCGCCGCAACCGGGCCGGCGGACCTGCCCTGGGTCTTCAGCACCTACCTCGGCAGCGAGTCCGAAGATCAGGGCAGCAGCCTGGTGGTAGACGCGCAGGGCCGCCCGCTCATCACCGGCTACACCTCCGGGACGCGCTTTCCGGCGAGCCGGCATGCCGACTCGTCGCAGCACGGCGTTGACGTGTTTGCCACGCGCTTCGACGCAGACGGCGCGGCCACAAACTACCTCTACTGGTTCAACGCCCTGACGCTTTTCGCCGAAGACGAGGGCTACAGCGTCGCCCTGGACGCGCAGGGCAATGCCTACGTCACCGGCTATACCCGCTCCGAGGATTTCTGCACCGTGTTCGGCAGCGTTCCCGGTTATCATTCCACCTATTACGGCGAAACAGACGCCTTCGTACTCAAAATCCGCGCCGACGGCAGTGGGCTGGATTACTGCACCTTCCTGGGCGGCGCGGACTGGGACGTAGGCCGCGCGATCGCTGTGGACAGGCTGGGTAATGCGTACGTGACCGGCGGCACGTGGTCCACTGATTTCCCCACAACGCCTGGCGCGGTGCAGCCTGCCTTGGCCAGTCAGCGCGACACCTTCCTGGTCAAGCTGGACGCCGGCGGCGCGGCGCTGCTCTACAGCACGTTTCTTGGCGGCAGCGGTCAGGAAGAAGCCGTAGCGCTGCAGATTGATGCGGGGGATGGGGTCACGGACGAGATGGTTTACGTGGCTGGCTGGACCAACTCGGCCGACTTCCCGGTCACGCCGGGCGTGCTTGGCCCAACCTATCGCGGCAGCACCGACGGCTTCCTCTACCAGCTTGATCTCGCGGCCAACCGCCTGACATTCGCGACCTACCTCGGCGGCAGCGGCGCAGATCGGCCGGCCGCCTTGGCGCTGCGCAGCCATCAGCCAATCCTCGCGGGCGCGACCCAATCGGCCGACTTTCCCACCACGGCCGGCGCCCTGGCCGCGGGTGCGCAGGGCGGCATGGATGCCTTCGTCGCCGCGGTCGCGCCGGACGGCCGCACCCTGCACTTTTCGACCTACCTGGGGGGCAGGGGAGACGACTGGGCCTGGGCGCTGGACGCAGGCGGCGATCATTCGCTCTTCATTGTCGGGGCGACGACTTCGACCGATTTCCCGGTCAGCCCCGCGGCCGTTTCGCGCAGCCTGGGCGGCGAACGCGACGCCTTCCTGGCGCGGCTGTCCGCCGACGGCGCCACTCTGGTTTACAGCACCTACCTGGGCGGCAGCAACGTGGACGTGGCGCACGGTGTGGCGGCTGCCGCCGATGGGGATGTGGTGCTCACCGGCAGCACATCATCAGCCGATTTTCCGACCACACCCCTTGCCTACGACACGACGTACAACGGCGGCGGCGACATCTTCGTCACCAGGCTGCGGCTGGACGCGGCTCCCCCCGCCGGACGCAGAGCCTATCTCCCGCTTCTCCGGCGCCGTTGATCCGATTACGATGGGCAGGTCCAGCCCCATTGCGCGCTGAACTTCATTATGTCGGTCACGGTGACCACGCCATCGTTGTCGCGATCAACCCGATCACGATAGCAGGCGTCGGCCAGGCCGCAGTTCCAGCTCTGCGCGGCCTGCGCCATGTCCAGCGCATCCACCTGGCATGAGCAGTCCAGGTCGCGCCAGGTGCAGAGCGGCCGAGGCTGTAAGACAAACAACCCTTGTTCGATGCCGCTGACGATGACCGTGCCGCTGTCGAAGAACGGGTAGTTGCCCCACGCGCCGTTGAAGTTGGCATTGTTGTTGGCGGGGTAGATGTCAAAATAGCCGCTTTCGAACGGCGCCAGGGGGTTGGCGATGTCCAGGATGCGCAGCCCGGCGCGGTAATTGGCCTGGTAGGAACGGTTGCCCACGATGAACTGGTTGTGATCAATCGCGGTCGTCGGCCCGATGTGCGTGTGCACCAACACCGGATTGTCCAGGTCGGCCATGTCCCAAATGTAGGTGTAGGTGTTGTGGCCGAAATTCGTCTCATCCAGCTCGTCATCCTCGTAGAAATAGCGGTGATCCTCGGTGAGCCAGCCTTGGTGGACGTAGCCGGCGCCGCTATAGGTGCGCGCGGAGATCTGAACCGGCGCGGCCTTGTTGCTCACGTCCATCACCACGACCTGGCCGCCTGTGCTCTGGTTGCCGTTGGAATTGATGCAAATCTCCTTGCCGCGGTGCTGCGCGTCGGGGCCGTGGTAAACCACACAGGTGGTGTCGTGCGTGTAAGCGCTGCCCGCGCAGCCGGCGAAGGTGGGATTGCCGGGATCGCTGACGTTGATCATGTGCAGGCTGCCGGCGCACGCGTACGCGCCGCCGGTCGAGATGCCCACGACGTACAGATAGCCGGTGTCGGGGTTGATCGTAATGTCGTGCGCACTGCCAAACAGCGTATAGCGCGGCGCGCTGAAGGTGACAGGCGGGCTGGCAACCGAGCGCAGCTGCGTCAGATCGAAGACCTGCATGCCGTGCGCGCCGTTCGAGTCCGAGATGATATAGGCGTAGGTCCTAAAGGCCTTCAGCTCGCGCCATGAGGAGGTTCCCGTGGCCGAAGGCAGGTTGCCCAGGTAGATCGGGCTGGCCGGATTGCTGATGTCCACAAAGGCGGTGCCGTTGGTGCGGCCCATCAGCGCGTATTCCTTGCCGGTCAGCGGGTCGGTCCAGCCCCAGATGCTGCTGCCGCTGCCGCCGCCGATGGTGCTGTTGGGCAAGAACGCGGCCAGGTCCACGTTACTGCATGGGTAGACGCCAGCCATGCCGGCGACGCAAGGCGTGAACGCCAGCGGCGCCATGACCTGGGCCGGTTCCTGGTCCGCCAGGAAAAGGGCGCGCAGGGTGGCGCCAGGGTCGGCAACGCCGGCCGGCGCGGGCGGCTCAAAACCAGCATTCGCGGGCAGCGCAGCGCCGGCTGACAGCGCCAGGGCAAGGATCAGGGCAACAAGCGTGATGGACGGCGGCAGCTTCATCGTGGATGGTCTCCTGTGAGCGCAATAGATTGTTTGCTCCGGCAGGCAGGGCCGAAAGGAGCGCCATGATAACACAAGCCAGGCCGATTCTGCAAACAGACCCAAGTCTACATCCATATCTACATCTATATCTATATCTATCCATTCACAGTCGCGCCGATGAGTGCAATAATCGTAGTGGCGGAACCGATCTGACCGGCGGGGAGCATAAGGCTCCGATGAGATGCGTGGCGTGCCGAGCGCGCGACCGGTCGGCGCATAATGGCAGGAGCAGACGGAGACGAGAAGCTCAGGTGTTTGACGAGGTCCCCCCAGAACAACCCCAGCGGATCGTTCTGATCGGCTCAGGTGATCGTGGTTCTGAGGAACATGATGGATGTCAAACCGCGTGTGGTTCCAGTGGCGTTACTCGTAGGATTGGAGGCAGGGGGCAGAGTCGCCACGGGATGACCGGTAGAGAGATCAACTGATCAGGTGCGCCTGCCCAGTCAATCCTCCAGGCCAACAATGTGATCGAAGATCAGGATAGCGCAATCGGCGCACACGGCCTGAACGGTCCGCCAATCGCGCCAGCGCGGATCCAGGTTCTTGTATTCAACCAGGTTTAGCTCTTCAAGATCGTAGGGCAGCGGATTGGCAAGCTGAATCTGCAACTGCTGCAAGGCCGATTCCGCGTTGGGCTGCGGATAGAGACGATCGAAAGGCCGCAGGGCCTCTACCATTTGTTCAGCGCCCATGTGATCGGCCAGGGCGACGAAATCGAGATAGTCGCGGGTGGCATTCCGCCGCAGGATCAGCACGCCCTTAATCCGCAGCATTTCGCCTTCTGCAGGGAGGGTGAGCTTTTCACCCTGGTACTGGATCTGGACGGTTTCCAGCGGCTCATCCCGGATCAGTTGTCTCACCCCCGTTTCGATGCCGTCCAGGCTGCCGAGAATCTGGACAGGGCGCTTGACGCGGGCTGTCTTCCAGCCGGCGACCGCCTCCAGGTCAGCCAGCGCTTGGTCGAAGCGCTGCCGGAGATCGGTCAGGACATGATCGGCGTCGGTGGACAGGCGATGTGCTGCGTACACCGCCGCGGCGCTTCCGCCAACAAGGACCGCCCCCGGCAGAATCCGCTGGAGGTGGGCGGCCGCAGCAAGCACTTGTTCCCAATCAGGCAAGGTATCGTTCGGCATATTGTTTCCAGAAATGGTAACGCTGGGCATAGGGATCGGCCACGTGCGCCTGGCACACCCATAGTACTTTTTCCAGCATGGCCGGATCCGCAAGCGCCGCCCGGCGCAGCGCAGCCCAATCCGGCCGGCTGCCGCGGGCGATCACGTCGTCAATGGCGGCCAGGGTGAACTGCTGATGGGTGAGGTGACGGTGTAACATGACGTGATTATAGTATCAGACGCGCAGTATTGCCAATCGCCGTTAGGCTGTCATCCCAAACAGAGCGCCGGAGAGGTAGGGAATCAACCAGATCACCCACACCGCAACGCTGAATTTGTGAAAGCTGCGGATCGCGGCCTCGTCTTTGCGCATCAGCACGACCGTCGCCCAGATCGCATGGACGATCATCAAGAGGATGGCGGTCACGCCGGTGACGCCATGGACGCCGAAGGTCAGCCCGCCGGCCATCTCCAGCATCATCGCGGTGCCCACGGTGTCGCACACCAGGCCCAGCCAGAAGAAGACCAGGTGCCAGGCCTTCAGCCGCCCGGCAATCCGCTCGCTCCATACGCCGATGGAGTAAAAGACCAGGGCCAGGGTGATAAAGACGGTAGAGAGGAGCACTGGAGCGGGCATGAGTTATCCTTTCAATATCCCCCGCAACATCGGCACCAGCTTATACTTGCGCCCGTGCGTCTCCAGCAGGCCGGCCAGGTAGGCCTGCCACTCGGCTCCGCGGCCGTGCTGGAGATAGATGTCGCGGGCGGTGCGCAGCCAGGCGACGGCCGTGTCGTAGTGCTTGGCATTGCCTGCGTTCATGATGCCTTCCGCTTGCCTCTGGCACTTGCCGATGCCCCAATCGGGGAACTCGGCGCGCGTCGCCTGGATGACCTGGTTCAGGTCGCCGCTGTAGTACGACCCGTCCACCACCGCCATCGCTTCCACTAGCATGTGCTCATGGAGGTAAATATCAACTTTGCGCTGGGAAGCGGAACGCGCCATCTGTTCGAGCAGCCCGGCCTTGACCGCCGGCCATTTCGCCCCGGCCAAGCGCTCGGCCGCTTGGTAATCGGCCAGTTCGTAGCTGCTGGTGAAGGCAGTCTCCGCCGCCCGCAGCGCCAGCGCGGGGTCATCTGCTCCTTGCGCTTGCGTTATGGTCCAGCGCGCCAGCGCCGTTTTGCTCTCCCCCCCCGTCAGGTCAAGCCCATGACCGGCCACGTCCAGCGCGGCCGCGCGCGCGCCCTGTTCGACCAGCACCTGGGCCAACGACAGGATCTGCGCAGGCGATTGGATGAGTTGCCGCGCCTCGGCGACGGCCTTCTCCACTTGGCCGCTGCGGGCCAGCATGTTGATGTAGAGGCTGGTCTCCCCTTCCGCCTCGGCCAGGTGGATGTACTCCTGCGTCCGGCCCTGGCGCTCCAAGATGTGCAGCCGTACCAACGCCAGTTGATCGGCAAAGTCGGGGCGCTCGCCCTCCCAGGCGCCCTGCTCGGTGATGTTCCCCTGCATGGCGGCGACCAACGGTGGATAGTCCCACCACTGATCCAGCGCGATCTCGACGATCTCCAGGATCATCTCTTCCCCCCAATCCTCGACGCGGGCCAACCATTGATCCCGCTGCTCCGGGGAGAAGCTCTGGCTCAACAGCGCCTCGGTCAGCAGCACGCCCAGTTCCCGCGCGACGTTTTGGAACGCATCCTCGTTCGCCTCGGCGATCCACTCATCCAGGTCAGCGATGCCTCTGCCCCATGCCTCGATCATGGCGGTAATCACATCAGTGGCCGCGGCCGCATCCCCGGCAGCCAGCAGGCGCTCGGCCAGCGCGCGGTGCGGCCCCAGCACTTCGTCTGGGTAGATCACGCCGGCCTCATCATCGTCCCAGTAGCGCTCGGAGTAGCCACCACCGCCTGTCGCCGCAGCCCGCCGGATATCCTGGCCGATCTCGCGGTGGACGGCGGCGAGGTCAAACGTGATCGCGTGGGCAACCGGCGCCGTCGAGGCGGCGCCAGCGACCGGTGTGATCTTCAGCCACGCGACCTGCTGTTCGATGGCCGCGGCAAATGCCGGTTGACCCTCCGCTACGGCACGGATAATGCGACGCAGCTGGGCCTCGGTCAAGCCGGCCAGTAGTGCGTCCATCTGACGGTAGATCTCTCCGTTCTCAAACGATTGGCCGGTGGCCGCAGCGCGAATGTCGGCATCGGTGAATGTAGTCATATTGAGTTCCTCGTAGTAGGTTTACGCCAGCCATTCCTTTACCCAGGTAAACGCAACCGCCTGCATCTCCAGATCGAATTTGTGCGGGTCGGCGCGGAGGCAGATCTGCGCTGAACCGGCACCGATGTCGTCTTGGCCCCAAGTAAGTGTCAGCGTATCGGGCAACTTGTCTCTGATCCATGGATAGCGTGATTATACAAGGGGACTTGTACCTTTACCAATCGCGGCGCCATTGACAATAGTGCCGGTGAGTGGCATAATGATAGTGGCGCAGTCGGTCCGACCGGCGCAGCGCGCAAGACGCCGATCAGGCGGCTCAACGGGCGATGAAACGCTCGGCGAGGCGAGAGGGCGGCGAGCGTGCAGCCGGGGGACCATAATGGCCAAAGCGGGCGGGGGCGAGACTGTCGGGTGTTCGACGGATCTCCCCAGGATGATCCCAGAAGATCGTCCTGATCCGCCCGCATCGCATTGTATCGGAGGAACATAATGGATCGCAGACCGCGTGTTGTTCCCGCGGCATTACTTGTGGGGTTGATTGTCATCAGCATGGCGGCCCCTGCCATCGCCGGCGCCCCAGCCGGCGCTCCCCTTTCCCTGACAGAAATATCCACCAGGGCAGATGCCCTGGCCCCGGCGCAGCAGTTGTATCTGCCCGTCATCAGTCAGCAATCGCAGTTGTACCCCGCGCCGATTGGCCAGATTGGCGGGCAAGCCCTGGCTGTGGCAGTGTTGGGCGACTATGCCTATGTCGGCGTCGGCCCGCGCCTGCTGATCGTGGATATCCACGACCCGGCCGCGCCGCGCGTGGTCGGCCAGAGCTGGTTTCTCGTTTTTTCTGAGGTGCGTGACATTGCCGTCGTCCATGAGCCGGCGGCTGGTTCAGGTGCGAGCGCTGCGTCAGCCCCAGGGGAGACCCTGGCCTACGTGGCGACCAGAAGTCGGGGCTTGCACATCTTCGATGTCAGCGATCCGGTGCACCCGGTTTTGCGGGGCAGTTTCTATAATCAGCTCGATGCCCTGGGTGTAGACGTCGTCGGCAGCCTGGCCTACGTGACGGCCGGGCGGAACGGGCTGCAGATCTTCGATGTGAGCGACTCGACCAACCCGCGGTGGCTCGGCGGCTATGACACGCCCGGATGGGCTGATGGCGTGGCCGTGGTCGGCAGCCTGGCCTACGTCGCGGACGGGCTGAATGGGCTGCAGATCATTGACGTGAGCGACCCGGCCAACCCCGTGCGGCGCAGCGTGCATAACACGGGGGGGTGGGCCAATGACGTTGTGGTGGCCGGCAGCCTGGCTTACGTCGCCAACGACTCGGGTGAGTTCCAGACCATTGACGTGAGCGACCCGGCCAACCCCGTACGCCGCGGCAGCGTGAACACGCCCAGTTATGCCAATGGCGTGTCTGTCGCCGGCAGCCTCGCCTACGTCGCGGATGCCTATCAAGGATTGCAAATCATTGACGTGAGCGACCCGCTCCATCCCGCGATCCGCAGCAGCCTTGAGACGCCAGGATGGGCGCACAGCGTGGCCGTCGTCAGCAGCCTGGCCTACGTGGCGGATGGGAATGGCGGGTTGTGGATCATTGACGTGAGCGACCCGGCCAACCCGGTGCGCCGCGGCGGCTACGATACGCCAGATAATACCATGTACATGACCGTGGCTGGCAGCCTGGCCTATGCGGCGGCTGGGCATGACGGGCTGTGGATCGTTGACGTGAGCGACCCGGCCAACCCCGTGCACCGCGGCGGTTACGATACGCCGGGGTATGCTGAAGGCGTGGCGGTCGTCGGCAGCCTGGTGTACGTCGCCGACTATGAATCGGGATTACAGATCATTGACGCCAGCAATCCGGCCACCCCCGTGCTCCGCGGCGCGTATGACACGCCGGGGTATGCCCGTGGCGTGACCGTGGCTGGCGGCCTGGCTTACGTCGCCGACCATGACAGCGGATTGCAGATCATTGATGTGAGCGACCCGGCCAACCCGGTGCGCCGCGGCAGCTATGACACGGCAGGGCACGCACGCAGCGTGGCTGTGGCCGGCGGCCTGGCCTACATCGCGGACGGGGTGGGCGGGTTACAGATCATTGACGTGAGCGACCCGGCCAACCCCGTGCGCCGCGGCAGCTATGACACCCCGGGGTACGCCCATAGTATGAGCGTAATTGGCAGCCTCGCCTACGTCGCCGATGACTCGCTTGGCGGGCTGCTGATCCTTGACGTGAGCGCCCCGGCCAACCCCACAGTCCGCGGCGCGTATAACACGCCGGGGACGGCCAATGGCGTGGCCGTGTCCGACAGCCTGGCTTACGTCGCCGACGGGGAGAGCGGCTTGCAGATCATTGACGTGAGCAACCCGGCCAATCCCGCGCGCCGCGGCGAGTATGACACGCCCGGTGATGCTCAGGGCGTGGTCGTGGCCGGCAGCCTGGCCTATGTCGCCGACTCTTTCGGCGGAGTGTGGATCATAGACGTGACCGCCCCGACTCGCTAATCCGATCGCGTGGGGCCTGTGAACAGGAATCCCAATGCGAACGATGTTTCTACCGCATAGAACACAAAGCGCGCCAAGGCGCCGCTAAGCCGCGACGTTTTGCCGTTTCTTTGTGTTCTATGCGGTCTTCGTGACTCTTCCTGTAACGATTCCGGTGACAGCGAGACTGCGTAGGCAGTCAAAATGCTGTCATCAATGAAATCAGGAATCAACAGGGAGAAAACTGAGCATGAATACACCATCCACCCAGACTAAGCAGGAAGTCGCCACGTTGGGCGGCGGTTGTTTCTGGTGTTTAGAAGCCGTCTTCGATGAAGTCAAGGGCGTGACCGATGTCGTATCCGGTTATGCCGGCGGCGCAGTCAAGAATCCAACCTACGAGCAGGTGTGCAGCGGCCGCACCGGGCACGCGGAAGTCGTGCAGGTGACGTTCGATCCGGCCGTTATCAGCTTTCAGAAGATTCTGGAGATTTTCTTCACGATCCACGACCCGACCACGTTGAATCGCCAGGGCAATGATGTCGGCCCACAGTATCGCTCGGTGATCTTCTTTCACAGCCCGGAGCAGCAGGCGGTTGCGCAGCAGGTCATCCGTGAGTTCAACACGGCCGGGGTGTGGGATCGGCCGCTGGTGACCGAGGTCACGCCCGCGCCGACGTTCTACGCAGCCGAGGATTATCACCAGGAGTACTTTGCCCGCAACCCCTCCCAAGGCTACTGCCGGGTCATCATTGCCCCCAAGGTGACGAAGTTCCGCCAGAAGTACGCTGATCGGCTGCAGAAAAGCTAACGTGGTGTCGTCTACGCTGCGGACATCTTGCGCAGGCGACGCCGGCTAGTCATTCGTTTTCACACTGGGTGGCGGAATAAGCGATTCGATCATGCTTTCCAATGTCGCCAGTAAGGGCGGTAGGTCATCAGTAATCGTATCCCAAACGCGATCCATGTCAACGCTATAGTAGGCGTGAATCAACCGGTGACGCATGCCCACGTGACCTGCGCGGCCGCTTCTCCGACGATTTCGATGCATTTGACGAGCGACAGCGCCAACATGCGGTCATGATCAAGGTCTTCACGGCGCCGATGCTCTGCAAAAGCAATCGCTTCGCGCGCGGCGTCGGCCATATGACGTAGGCGGACGAGGTTATCCCTGAACATACTGCGGTTCCGCTTCTTTTAGGACTTGATCACGAAAGTAGAGACTGAGATCGGCAGGTGTACGAAGATCAACCTTGCGACCAAGCAGTGCGCTGAGTTCAAGCTCAAGTCCGGCTAACCGAATCAGCCCAATCCGATAACCTGTCTCGAACTCCACCAGTAGGTCTATGTCGCTATTCGGTGTCATTTCGCTACGCAAGGCCGAACCAAACAGCGACAGCCGCTGGATATGGTTGTTACGACAAAAATGGCTGATCTTCTCAGTCGGTAAGTGAATCCGTTCCATTGACATACGACAAACCACCCTTTCAGACACACAGGGAACCGCAACTGCCTAATTCCCCACGTACTTCGCATACAGCGTGCGCGCGACGTCAGGATCGCTCGTGCCGGCGATGATGGCGCGGCCGTCGGGGAAGATAGTGAGCAGGTACCCGTCAATGTCGGCCTTGAGCAGGTAGGCGTTGACGCGCACCGCGCCCAGCGGCTGCAAGACCTGCGCCAACCGCGCCAGGTTGAGTACGGCCGCCTCCTCAGCGCCGCGGTTGACGCTGATTTGCACGGCGTTGCGGCCGCACAAGGTGATGCTGTGCGTGCCGCGCATGGCGTTCAAGAATTCATAGTCGTGCTGACCACAGGCGGGGCAGTCCGCGCGCGGGCCTCCCAGGTCAAACACTTCCAACGAGTTATCCCACAAGTCGTAGTGCAACATGCCCCTGTTTGGCTCGCCAAACTGCCCCAGGCGCTTGAGCGCCTCGCCGGCTGAAATGGACGCCACCACGGCAACGGCCGGCCCGAGCACACCGGCCGTGTCGCAGGTGGGTGTGGCGCCTGGCGCGGGCATCTGCCCCATCACACAGCGCAGGCACGCGCTTTGCCCTGGCACGATCGTCTGCGAGACGCCGTAGGAGCCAATGACGCCCGTGTAAATCCACGGCTTGCCCAGCTTGACGCAGGCGTCGTTCAGCAAGTAGCGTGTCTCGAAGTTGTCGGCGCCGTCCATCACCAAATCCACGTCTTGCACGAGCTGCACCACGTTGCCGGGGTTGACATCGGCTACCACGGCTTCGATCTCGATCTCGGAGTTGATGCGCCGCAGCTTTGCCGCCGCGGCCGCGGCCTTCGGCAAGCCCTGCCGCATATCCTCCTCGTCGAAGAGCAGTTGACGCTGCAGGTTGTTCAACTCGATGTAGTCACGATCTACCACGCGCAGATGCCCTACGCCAGCGCGGGCCAGGTGATTAGCCATCACCGTGCCGGTGGCCCCGCATCCGATAATGACCACGCGCGCGGCCAACAGCCGGCGTTGACCGGCTTCCCCCAGGCCGCTGAAAATGGTCTGGCGCACATAGCGCGCCAGCGAATGATTTGTCGTCTCTTGCATAGAACACCATCTCCGACGCAAAACAGCGTGATAGCTGCATTGTATCACATCCGCCCGCCACTGGAAACGCAGAGGCCCTGGCGCAGCGCCAGGGTTCAGGTCAGCCAAACCAGCGTCTATACTCATCTCAACCACTTGAGGTAGATTGCGCCCCGCCGCCAGTTGCGGTACAATTCAAGAGTGGAGGTAAGACAATGATTGGTTTACAGGATCCAGGTCTCATCGAACGAGTGCGCCAAGTGGCGTTCATCAATAATCGCGACGAGACGCACCTTATCTCTGAAGCAGTGGAATACTATTTGGCCCAGCTCGACTATGCAAAAATTGATGCCGAGACCGACGCGTTTCACGCAATGTATCATGATCTCGAAGCTATCTACCCTGGCCAATTTGTTGCGATTCATCAGGGGCGTTTGATTGACCATGACGTAGATGTCGTTAGCCTGGAAAAGCGGGTTCGGGCACAACTAGGGCGAGTCGCTGTGCTGGTCACACCGGTTGCACAAGAAAAGGATCTTCTTTTCGTAAGCTCTCGTGTGGAGCATCTGGATGTACCGCTATGATACAATTTCCGTACGACAAATCGTACGTGCCCCCAGTACCCGCATGCCGAGTTTCTCTGGTTGCAACACAGACAGGGCAAACCGTTGGACCCCTAGATGCTATTCTGGACACAGGTGCTGATGGTACTTTAGTCCCTCGGCACTATCTTGAAGCGATTGAAGTTCTTCCCGTCAGAAAAGTAGGCATACGCAGTCAGTGGGGTGAACGCCGCATTGTATATCTTTTCCTGGTCACCTTGCGACTCGATGATTTTGAGCTTCCTGGAACTTATGTGGTCGGAGACGACAAATCGCAAGAATTAATCATCGGACGTAATGTGCTCAACAGGCTTGATATCTGGCTGCAAGGCGATCGGCAACTGAGTCACCTGGCAGTCAGTCACGGTTGATCTGCACGCAATTCGTACGACGCGACCTGTGAATCACAGCGCGATCAAGGTCGCGCGAATCCAAGAGAAAGGACAAACTTCGTGCGCTATTCACGTATTCTGCTCAAATTGAGCGGCGCAGCGATGGCCGGCGACAAGGACTTCGGCTTCAACCCGACGGCGCTCAACTACATCGCGGATGAGGTGTTGAAGCTGCATAATGCCGGCATTCAGGTGGGCATTGTGATTGGCGGCGGCAACATCTTTCGCGGCAATCTGGGCGCGCAATGGGGCATCGAACACGCCGAGGCGGATAACATCGGGATGATGGCCACGGTCATCAACAGCCTGATGCTGCGCGGCGTCCTCACCAGCCGCGGCAACGCCGAAGTGCGGGTCATGACGGCCATCCCGATTGATACGGTGGCCGAGCCATTCATCCGCCTGCGCGCCATCCACCACATGGACAAGGGCTATATTTGCATCTTCGCCGGCGGCACCGGCCAGCCTTTCATGACCACCGACTACCCGGCTGTGCAGCGAGCGATTGAGGTGCGCGCGCAGGCCCTCCTCTCAGCCAAATCAGGCACTGATGGCATCTACACCGCCGACCCCAACCAGGACCCCACGGCCCGTCGCTACTCGGAAATCAGCTATGACAGCGTGGTGCGCCAAAATCTGCGTGCGCTCGACCAGGCCGCAGTGCTCCTCGCGCGCGACAACCGCCTGCGTCTGCACGTGTTCAGCTTCGATCATCCCGACGCCATGTACCGCCTGTGTCAGGGCGAAGACGTCGGCACACTCATTGCCAACGTAGATCACGACGTGCTGGCCTGACAACCCTGGGCAGATCCTGGGTTGAGGCCGCAAGCAGCCCAGCTTCATATCGAAGCAAGCTCGATCGGACCGCGCTAAACCCGACTTCTGCTAGAAGTCGGGTTCCTTTTTGTAATAAACCGCCTGGGCGCGAGACTAACCATGAGCAGCAGCCGTCCAAACGGTCATGGGCCATGAGTTTCCAATTGCCTGAGGAGAGGTACGATGCAAAAAATTCCGACAATTCCGTCGTCTGAGATTACCCCGGAACAAATCTATCTATCGCGGCGCAAGTTCATGCTGGGCATTGGCAGCCTGGCGCTGACTTCGGCTGTGTTGGCGGCTTGCGGGGGCGCGGCGCCAGCTTCACCTGGCAACGAGGCGGCGACACCGGCCGGTACGCCAGAGCCAACGCCTGATCTGCGCCAGGAGCTGACCAGTTTCGATAGCATTACTACCTATAACAACTACTATGAGTTTTCCACCGACAAAGCAGGCGTCGCACCCCTTGCGGCGAATTTCCGTACGCGCCCGTGGACTGTAGAAGTAGGCGGTCTGGTGGCCAAGCCGACTACGTTCGGCATCGAGGATTTGCTGCGCCAATTCACCCAGGAAGAGCGCATTTACCGCCTGCGCTGCGTCGAAGCCTGGTCTATGGTGATTCCCTGGCAGGGCTTCAGTCTGCGGAAGCTGTTGGAAGCCGTGGAGCCGACCGCGGCGGCCAAGTACGTGCGCTTTGAGACACTGCTCGATCCCGAACAGATGCCTGGACAGAAGGTCGGCTGGTATGTGTGGCCCTATGTCGAAGGCTTACGGCTGGACGAAGCCATGCACGACTTGACCATCTTAGCCACCGGCCTTTATGGCAAATCGCTGCTGCCGCAGAACGGCGCGCCGCTGCGCGTGGTTGTGCCCTGGAAATACGGCTTCAAGAGCATCAAATCTATTGTCAAAATTGACCTGGTTGCGGAGCAGCCAACCTCCCTGTGGATGGCGGCCGCCCCAAACGAATATGGTTTCTACGCCAACGTCAACCCAAGCGTCAACCATCCGCGCTGGTCGCAAGCCAGTGAGCGCCGCATCGGTGAACTCTCGCGGCGCAAGACCCTTCCGTTCAACGGCTATGCCGAACAAGTGGCGTCGCTCTACGCAGGCATGGACTTGCGCCGGTTCTATTGAGGCTTGATTGAACGATGACACGTTGGTTAAGATGGGGCGTCCATATCGCGGCGCTGACGCCGCTGGCCGTGATTCTGTACCTGGCCTGGCAAGGCCGGCTGACAGCCAATCCGATTCAAGACATTACCCTGCGCACGGGTCAGACCGCGCTGGTGCTGTTGGTCCTCTCCTTGTCCATCACCCCGCTATACACGGCTTTCACGATCAAGGAATTGCTGCCCTTACGCCGCCGGCTGGGGCTGTATGCCTTCTTCTATGCCATGCTGCATTTCTTGATCTTCATCGGCCTGGATTATGGCTTTGACCCAGAGCTGCTCAAGGAAGCCATCTTCGAGAAACGCTACGCCCTGGTGGGATTTGCGGCTTTCCTCATCCTGCTGCCGCTTGCCGTCACCTCGACCAAAGGTTGGATGCGGCGGCTGGGCAAACGCTGGAAGGCGTTGCACCGCTGGGTTTACGTAGCCGCGGTCTTGGTTATCGTGCATTACGTGTGGCTGGTCAAATCAGACATTCGGACGCCCTTGCTGTACGGCGCGGTCGTTGCCATCCTGCTGATTCTACGCGCGCCGGCGGTGGCGCGGCGGGTGCGCCAGTTACGCCAGGCCAGGCGCGGTCACCTGCCGCGGCGGCCACCGACTGCAACGGCGGCGCCAGCGCCGCATCAGTCTGGCGGGGAATAATAGTAACAAGAAAACGACCTGCTTTGAGAGCAGGTCGTTTTTGTTTGACTTCTCAGAGACGGCTGCGTATTACGGCAGCATACTCAGCGGGTTACGGTGGGCGCCGCGCACGCGCACTTCGAAGTGCAGGTGCGGCCCGGTCGAATTGCCCGTGCTGCCCACGTTGCCAATGATTTGGCCGCGGGTGACAGAGTCGCCGACCTTGACATTGAACTTGCTCAAGTGCGCATACAGCGTCTGCATCTGATTTCCGTGGTCAATCACCACGTGGAAACCATAGCCGTAAGGACTCCAACCAGCAGCGACTACGTAGCCTGAGTCGGCTGCTTTGACTGAGCTGCCCGCAGGCGCTGCCAGATCAATGCCGGGATGGCGGCTCCAGAAGCGCTGTGTTATTTGCGCTCTGATAGGCCAGGCCAGAGCGCCCGTTCCCTTACGAGCGCTGCTGGGGGCGGTTGTCGTGTAATTGACCACCTTGGCCACGTAGGGTTTTTCGCCGCCGGGCACGATCAACATGCGCCCAACGGCCAAGGGTTGATTGATGTCGGTCAGTTGATTCAAGGGATAACCAACCACGGCGCTGGCCGGGACTTTGTATTTCTTCGCAATGCTGGTTACCGTATCGCCCTTGACGACCTTGTGATAGACGCCGCTGACCGGCAGCACCACCAGTTTTTGTCCCAGGCGCAGCAGATCAGGGTTGTCTTCAAGGCTGGCATTCGCCCACAGAATCGTTTCTGGGGAAACGTGGAACCGCTGAGACAGATCAAAAACCGTATCTCCCAGCGCAACCGTATAGGTAATAACATCTAAGCGCGGGCGATCCGGAATCTGCGTGAAGGGAATCGCATTGCGGATGAGGGTGTCACGGCCAAAATAGTTGTTGCCGCCGCGTGCTTCCAACTCTGCGTCTGTATTCGCAACTTCATTGGTTACAGACACGCCGGTGGGCAAGTCCCACTGGGGTAATTGAACGCGGCTGAGGGCCAGAACAAGCACGGCAACCAACAGCAAGGCCAAGTGTGACGCTAGACGGATAATGGATGCAGATTCATGTAGGGGATTGATTTGCGACCTAAACCCACGCCATAAGCGGACAATTGGTCTAGGAATCACGCCACCGTCGTTTGAATCAGGCAAAGCATCAGCGTCGGCAGTAGCACTATTCGATTGCTTTGGCATTCTCTCCCATCTCCACCCTACAAGCTCCTACGAGCGAGGGAAGATTTCTTGGGGTCATGTCATTGAGTATCAACGGCTGCAGCCTTTGGCGGGGACCCAATACGAAAAAATTATACCATTGGCAGCGAAAATGGCAAAATCGCCGCGCGGACATGAATGGAAATTCATTTTGACCCGTGCAGGTGATCGCGTGGGAGCAAGGCGGATCTAGAGCGATTCTTTATGCAAGGTCGCCAGGAATTCTTTGTTCGAGCGCGTGCGGGCCAGTCGTTCCAGCAAGGGGATGATCGCATCGGGACCGCCTCCGATAGCATCCAACATCCGGCGCATGGTCCAAACCCGCGCCAGGGTTTCAGGCTCCAGCAAAAGTTCTTCGCGACGGGTGCCAGAGCGTTCGATGTCGAAAGCTGGGAAAATGCGGCGTTCGGCCAGGCGACGGCTGAGCATCAATTCCATGTTGCCGGTGCCCTTGAACTCTTCATAAATCACGTCATCCATGCGTGAACCGGTGTCAACCAGGCAAGTCGCCATGATGGTCAGGCTTCCGCCTTCCTCAATCGTACGCGCGGCGCCAAAGAAGTGCTTCGGTGGATAAAGCGCGGCTGGGTCAATACCGCCCGAGAGCGTACGACCGCTGGGCGGCACCGTCAGGTTGTAGGCGCGCGTCAAACGCGTGATCGAGTCGAGCAGGATCGCGACGTCTCGTTTGCCTTCGACCAGCCGTTTGGCGCGTTCCAGGGCCATCTCGGCCACGCGCACGTGGTTGGTGACTGGTTCATCGAACGTCGAACTAACCACTTCCGCCTGCACCGAACGATCCATGTCGGTTACTTCCTCAGGTCGTTCACCGATCAGGACCACCATCAAGTGCACATCAGGGTGGTTGATGGAAATGCCATTGGCAATCCGCTTGAGAATGGTCGTCTTGCCCGCTTTGGGCGGCGAAACGATCAGTCCACGTTGACCGCGGCCGATTGGCGAGGTGAGGTCAATCAAGCGGGTGGCCAGCAGGTTTGGCTCGGTCTCTAGGAGCAGCTGCCGGTCCGGGAAGATGGGAGTCAAACGCTCGAAGACTGGGCGCTGCTTGGCTACTTCAGGATCAAGGGCATTCACCGCTTCCACTTTAAGCAGGCCAAAGTACTTCTCAGTGTCTTTGGGCGGGCGCACTTGCCCAATCACCAGGTCGCCGGTGCGCAGGCCAAAGCGTCGAATTTGAGATTGCGAGACATATACGTCCTCCGGGCCAGGCAGAAGATGGTCCGCGCGCAAAAAACCGATGCCATCCTGGACGATATCCAGCACTCCCCCGCCAAAGATATAGCCTTGCTGTTCTGCGTTGTGACGCAGCAGGGCCATGATGAGGTCGTGTTTCTTCAGGCGCGAATAGCCGGTCAACCCCATCTCCCGCGCCATCGTTTGGAGTTGTTCAAGGGTTGAATTTTCAAGATCAGCAAAGTTCACGGTCGGAGTCTCCATGTGCGAAAGTCGCTGCAGTCTGCCAGAGGGCAACGTGCACGGTCAGACTGTGCCACAAGAACCACGCCTGTGGCCTATTCGCCTACGTCGAAGCCAGGACTAGAGTTGTTGCGGGGCGTAGTCAAAACGCACTCATAAGATCAGATTGCGCACCCAATCACGGTTGGTGCGGAAGCAAGGCTCAGATAAGAGCGCCGCCACAGTGAGCAGCTGCTCAGCAAAAATCAAGGGATAATGGCATCTACAGAGGGGGCGTCCTCGAAAGAATTTATCCGCCGATCCTATTCACATGGTCTGGCGAGAGAAGGACGCTCAACCTGTCGCAGCACAAGAGGCCTTATTCAAGAAAGCAGCTTATACGAACGCTGCGACGCACACTAATTTGTGCTAAATTGATTATAGCATTTTGTACACAAGTCGTCAAGTAGTCTTTTTGGTTTTTTGTTTTTTCTAATGCGTTGTTTGTTTGTCGCCCCAGGTGAATCTCGTCAACCAGGCTGACCCAAACAACGCGAGAAGCCAATGACGCCGAATAGCGCCTAGTGGGCGCCGACCAATGTAGCCCAATAATAGACTACCGGCACCACAAACAGCAGACTGTCAAGCCGGTCCCAGATGCCGCCATGCCCAGGAATCAAATGGCTGGAGTCTTTGGCGCCCATCTGCCGCTTGACCATAGACTCGGCCAAATCGCCGAACGGCGCAATCAGACAGACCAGGCCGCCCAGCGCGGCGCCCGCCCACGGCGTTTGGCCTACTAGCCACGGGCCTAACAGCGCGCCCGCGGCGGTCCCCACCAACCAGCCGCCGATGGCGCCTTCCCATGTCTTTTTGGGGCTGTGCCGCGGCCACAGTTTGTGCCTGCCCAGGGCGCGACCGCTAAAATAGGCGCCGGTGTCAGTGATCCAGGTCAACAGCAGCGCCACCAGCAGCCAAGGCAGGCCCTGGGGCAGGTTTCGCAGAGCAACAAAATGGTTGAGCAAGAGACCAAAGTAGAACACGCCCGCCAGAGTCCACGCCCAATCAGTGACTGGAGCCTGAGTGGTGCGAAACAGCGCGGCCGACAAGGAAATCAGAATCAACGCCGTGAGCACCAAGCGCAAAGACCAGGCCTGCGCCCAATAGGCTTCAGCAATGATGATCACGATGGCGATCAGCCCCAGCCAGCGCAGCGGTGTGTGGCCGCCGTGGGCCAGGAGCGAAAAATACTCCCAGCCAGCCAGCGCGCCGGCCAGCAGCATGAGGCCCAGGAACCACAAGCCCCCCAGGTAGGCAAGGCCAATCACCAAGGGCGCCAGCACCACCGTGCTTAGAACGCGGTCACGTAGCATGTCAGCTCGTTGTCTGCGATGATGAGATGACTGAAGTCAGGCGATCTTCACTTTTCCAAAGCGGCGATCGCGATCGGCAAAGTCCTGCAAGGCGCGTCGCAGTTCTTCCTTATCGAAATCAGGCCAAAAGGTAGGCGTCGCGTAATACTCAGCATAGGCGGCCTGCCAGATCAGGAAGTTGCTCAGACGGTACTCGCCTCCCGTGCGAATGATGAGGTCAGGGTCTGGCAAGCCGCCCGTGTACAAGTAGCGAGCAAAAACCTCCTCAGAGACTTCCTCAGGCTTGACGCCATCCTGCATGATATGCCGTACGGCATCAATCACTTCGGCGCGGCCGCCATAATTGAAGGCGACATTGAGAATGATGCGCTGATTGTTCTTCGTCAACTCCAGCGCATCACGTATTTGCTGCTGCAGGCCCGGTTCAATCCCGGCCAGGCGACCGCTGTGTCTGATCTGCACACCGTTGGCGTGCAGTTCTGATAACTGACGACGGATACTTTCACCAACGAGCTTCATCAAACCGCTGACTTCCGCCTGAGGTCGCGCCCAATTCTCTGTCGAAAACGCGTAGATGGTCAGCGCCTTGACGCCAAACGCGACCGAGGCTTCAAGCACGCGGCGGATGTTGTTGACCCCCGCGCGATGCCCCATCAAGCGCGGCAATCCCCGCGCCTGCGCCCAACGCCCGTTGCCGTCCATGATGATGCCCACATGATACGGCACGCGCGCAAATGTCGAATTTGATGAAGCGTTCGAGGCGTTCGAGGCGTTCAATGAAGGTCCATTCGTCATGGGCTTGGTCTCATCCCTCTCGATGCGGCGAGAGGCCACACAGTAACATCCGCTTTACACTTCCAGGACCTCGGCCTCTTTGTCACGGCCGATTTTGTCTATCTGCTCGATGTGGCGATCGGTAAAACGCTGGATTTCATCGCGACCATGACGTAGATCGTCTTCCGAAATGAGCTTCTCTTTCTCGAAATCTCGCAAGTCCTCGATGGCATCCCGACGGATGTTACGCACCGCCACGCGGGCTTCTTCGACGCGGCGATCTACCATTTTGACCAATTCGCGGCGGCGTTCTTCCGTTGGCAGCGGTATCATCAGGCGGATAATCTGACCGTCGCTGGAAGGATTGAGTCCTAAATCGGACTTGAGGATAGCACGCTCAATGGCGCTCGAATCTTTGGGGTTGAAGGGTTTGATCGCAATCAGGCGTGGTTCTGGGACATTGATGGTGGCCAATTGCTGCAATGGCGTTGGCATACCGTAGTATTCAACCAACAGGCCCTCAACCAAGGCCGGGGAAGCGCGACCAGTGCGTACTTTCTTCAAGTCATCGCGTAATGCTTCAGTGGCCTTGTGCATTCGTTCGGTCGTGTCATGAAGCACGTCTTTGACCATGACAATAACTCCCTTGTTGGAAATCTTGGCTACATGTCTGAAGGCGCAGCGGAGAAGGCAATTGCACTATACAGATGCCGAGGAACCGCATGTGGCGGCTCCCCGGCATGAATCGCCTAGTTGCCCAATTCAAAACGAGCGAAGCGACGCACTACGATATTCTCGCCCAGGCGCGCCACCATATCGGTCAACAAGTTCCGAACGGTGACGCCGTCATCCTTGATGAAAGGCTGTTCGAGCAGGCAGGTTTCTTCATAGAACTTTGCCAGCTTGCCCTCGATGATGCGCTCCACGACATTCTGGGGCTTATTCGCATCGTCCAATTGGCCCAGGTATTTCTCTCTTTCCTGCGCCACAACGTCAGCCGGCACGTCCTCGCGGCGCACATAGAGCGGCCGCGCGGCAACGACTTGCATTGCCAGGTCGCGGGCCAAAGCCTGGAACTGATCGGTACGCGCCACAAAATCAGTTTCGCAATTCACTTCGATCATGGCCGCCATCTTGGCGCCCATATGCACGTAACTGCCAATGATGCCATTGGAGGCCTCGCGGCTGGCTTTTTTAGCCGCCGCGGCCAGGCCCTTTTCGCGCAGAATCTCGACCGCTTTGTCCATATCGCCTTGCGCAGTATCCAACGCCTTGCGGCAATCGAGCACGCCGGCGCCGGTCAGGTCGCGCAATTTCTTAATCATGTCAGCGCTAATACTCACAACTCGTTCTCCTCGTTATGCCACGATGTCTTCATCGGCAGCAAAATCAGCGGCAAAATCGTCTATTTCAAGAGCGCCCAGGTCGCCGATGTCCTCACCAGCCTCTAAATCGGCGGCCCCACCCTTGAGGCGATCAATAGCGTCCTGGCCTGTGTATTCATCCAGGGTGTCGGCCTGGCTCACATTGTCCATGCCTTCTTCCGCCGCAATCACCTCGCGCAGGCGGCGCCCCTCGATGACTGCATCCGCAATTTTACCGGCAATCAGCTTGATCGCACGAATGGCGTCGTCATTCGACGGAATCGGGTAATCAATCGGATCTGGGTCCGAATTGGTGTCTACCATCGCAATAATGGGGATGCCAAGCGTGCGGGCTTCCTTGATCGCCAATTCCTCATGATGGGTGTCGGACACGAAGAGGATATTGGGGGGCCGCATCATAGTCTTCAGCCCGCCGATGCGCCGCTCCAGCTTGGCCATCTCGCGCTCGATGTCCAGCACTTCTTTTTTGGGCAAACGATCCAATTCACCGCGGGCCTTGCGCTGATTGATGCCGCCCATATAGTCAATTCGCTGGCGAATCGTGCGATAATTGGTCAGCGTACCGCCCAACCAGCGTTGATTGACAAACGGCATGCCCGCGCGATCAGCTTCCTGGTGAATAGTTTCCTGGGCTTGTTTCTTGGTGCCGGCAAAGAGGACGGTGCCGCCGTCTTTGACGGTATCGCGGACCAACGCGTAGGCTTCTTCAAGCCGGTGCAGTGTTTGCTGTAAGTCAATAATATGAATGCCGTTGCGTTCGGTAAAAATGTACGGCTTCATCTTTGGGTTCCAGCGCCGCGTGCGGTGCCCAAAATGGACGCCAGCTTCAAGCAGCGCCTTCATCGAAATGACTGCCACTGGTGTACTCTCCTTCATGATTGGTTATGTTCGTCCGCCTCTCGACTCCAGCTACCAGACCCGGTGCAGCCCACAGGCACCCCGATAGCCGTCTTTCCAGTCGTGCAACTGGGTAGAGAAACGTGCTTGATATGGGTATAAACCCAAAAAGGGATTGTAACACAGGGATCATGGTTCACCAAATAAACACAGAGAGTTCATGGCGGCCGCAAGAACGAACCAGGGTGCAAGAATTGGATGAAGCGCCTTTCCTTAGGCACAGCGACATGATGCGCAGCGCGGTTACGATTCGGAGCGACGCGACGCCTGTGTCGCGTCATGCACGCGTGATTATGCTTGCCAACCACACCCAATGCCCCAACCTGGTTTGCATGTGTTATAATGCGGCAATGAGGCGCTGATGACGGTAGATCTGGCAACTGGGCTTCTTACAAACCAAGAATGGGTGCAATCACTGCGCGAGCAGCGGACCGATAGCTACGAGATGCTGTGGCGTTACCTCTACAAGGTAACGTACAACCTCTGTACGCGCCGTCTGGCTGACCTACCAGCCGAACGCCAACTCGCCCTGGCAGAAGAGTGCGCGCAAGAGGCCCTGGTTCAAGTGTGGCGCAAATTGGATACCTATCGCGGCGAGGGAGCATTTCTCGCCTGGGTCACACGTATTGCCGTCAACAAGCTCCGCGATCGGCTGCGCCACGAACGCCCGTGGCAAACCAAGACCGAGATAACCGAGAACCTACACCCCACGGTGTCTAACGTCATGCCGGACGTAGGCGCCCTGCTGCGGCAAGGCATGCAGAAGTTGACGCCGAGTGAACGCAGCGTGCTCACAGGGCGCCTTTTTCACGAGCGCAGCAGTGAGGAAATCGCGGCCGCGCTCGGCATCTCACGTGGCAATGAGCGCATTATTTACCTGCGCGCCCGTCAAAAAATCAAGGCTTTTTTTGCCGCCAATGGCTATACGCCGGCTGCCAGGCAAGACCACTCCGACAACGACGCCTCGGGTTCCTGAGGTGAGTCATCGCGCAGGAACGAAAAATCGCCGGGTGGGTATGAATCCGGTTCCTGTAGGCTTGCCTGCTCCACCTCCCGCAAAATCCAACGCAAATCCTCATACTCATGCCAACACGCTGGACACGAAGCGACATGACCGGCGAGATCGGCGATGACTTCTCCATGATCTGCACCGCGCGGGACAGAGATGGCGATCAATTCCAGGCGTTCGCGCACATCGGCGCAGGGCACTTCCGTGTTAGGCGCCGCAACACGCGCGACCTCCAGCCAACACCCATGGGCTTCAAGCGTTTCAGGCAGTTGAATCACGACACGTTCTCCGTACAAACAGCAATGCTGTTAGTGACGTTTTGCACAGGCCCTCTGTTACACGCTGCCCCATACGGCGGCCTATCGCCCCAGGTCAGCGGCCCGTCCGCGGCAACCGGTTGTTGGCCAGCAGTTGGGCGTGGCCAAAGACCATGTTTCAGCGGCTATCACCCTCTGGGAGTCGCGAGATTACGCAGGAACATAGACCAATCTGATCACGTCCTCGCCAATCCGATCATGAGTCATTAGGCGGAGCGGCGGCCGGGGTCCGGCGAAGTATGGCTTGCCGTGACCCAGCACGACGGGATGCAGGTAGATTCGGTATTCATCAATCAGGCCAAGTTTGGTAAGGCTGTGCGCCAGGTCTGGGCCAGCAACCTCGATCTCTCCATCGTACGCTGACTTTAGCTGGCGGATCGCGCCTTCAAGATCGTCCGCAATAAGCCTGGCATTGGGGCCGACCGACTGCAACGAGCGCGAGACGACCCATTTCGGCTGGCTTCGCCACGCCGCCGCGAAGGCCTGTTCCCCTGCATCCCATTCACGATGGTCGTCGTCCCAGTAACGCATGACCTCATACACTCGACGGCCGTACACACTGCCAGTCTGCCCCTGAGCCTCCTCGATGAAGTGGCGAAAGAGCGTGGGGCTTGGCGCGAACGCCATATGGTCAACGTACCCGTCCAGGGACTGGTTCATTCCGAACACGAGCTTGGCCATGTCTACTTCCTTTCTTTGCGCACTGAACGTATTTCCTGCAGGCTAACGCCTATTCCACTGCGCGATCGTCATTGGCGTCGGTCGTTGGGTCAAGTTCCCAACCCTTGATGCGGGCAATCACCGGAGACATGCGGTGGCGTGCGCAGCGCACATCGTAGTCCCAGTACCAGCCGCCGGTTTCAGCCCCAGGCTGTTTCCCAAAACGAAAACGCTTGCGGTAGCGGATGCGATGCGCATGGCACAGGCGTTTTCCACACTGACTGCAAGCGAGCAGCACCTGGCTGAATTCTTGACCGCATACGGCGCAGGTGCGGAAAGCCAGGTCGCCCTGACGCTTACGCTCCCACTGGCGCTGATCTAGAGCCAGCTCCTCACGGCTGCGGGCCGCACAATCAACACAGGCCCACGGGCCAAAAACCGCAGCCAGGTTCGGTTCTAGCGGCTCCTGATGCTCCTTGCACACGGCCAGGTGGCACTGCGGACAGAGATCGCTGGCTGGCTGCCCGCACACATGGCAGGCATCGGGCGCGCCAGGCAGCACCTTGTGATCCCGGTTGGGACGCACGCGCGGCGCGCGTTCCTCTGCAGGGCGAGGCGCGCTAGATCGTGAGGCGAGCCAGGGCCTTCGACCGGTGAGCTGGTTCATGATGCCTCCGAAGGTAAGAATCTGAGCGAGTCATTTCACACTATTGTCTTTGACGTAGGCGCAGCCCCCAGCGTAACACGTGGGCGGCCACGAGCCGATCTTCAAGGGTCTATTGCTAGGGATTCCAAACGTAGCACACATCCAACCACAAAGAACACATGCGGGGGTGGGTGAACACAAAGAAAAGGCAGATCAGGCGCAAATTGGCCGCTTCTTTGCGTTCTTGGTGATCTCTGTGGTCAAGAACCAGGCCACATTGGGAACTACTGGTCTATTGCCTTTTTTCGTTGGGCGGAAAAGCGAAGCCCATTCCGGTTGGCAGTGTAGACGGCGCAGCCCACCACCAGGGGTTGCGAACTTCCATTTTAGTCCTGGTCGTTCTATAATCTGGCCCTGGAGCATCGCGTGAATCTGACATCCCTGTCGTTGACCAATTTTCGCAATTATGCACGGTTGGAACTGGCGTTGAGCAGCGGCTTGACCCTGATCCAGGGCGCCAACGCGCAAGGCAAAACCAGCCTCTTGGAGGCAGTCTATTACCTGGCGACCAGTAAATCACCTCATGCCGGCGTGGAGCGCGAACTGGTCAACTGGTTAGCACGGGAAGATGCCAACCGCTTCCTGCGCGTGCAGGGCCACGTGCGCCACGCCGCGCCGGGCGTCATAGCCGAGCAGCTCGAAGTCATTCTCGCTCCCACCAACGGCTCCACAGCCAGCTATGGCAAGCGGGTGCGCATCAACGGCGTGGTGCAGCGCGCCCTGGACCTGGTGGGCCATCTGCGCGTGGTGCTTTTTCTGCCCGAAGACATCGAATTGGTCAGCGGCGCGCCCAGTGTGCGCCGGCGTTATCTCGACATTGCGCTGTGTCAGATCGAGCCAGACTACTGCCGCTCTCTCAGCACCTACAACCAGGTCATTCAGCAGCGTAACGCCCTGCTGCGCCAATTGCGCGACCGCGGCGGCCACGCGCAGCAATTGACCTTTTGGGATGACCAGTTGGTAAAGCTGGGCGCACATCTCATGCAACGTCGGCAGTGGTTCATCAGCGCGCTGGAATTGGCCGCACGCGAACGCCAGCGCGCGCTCACCGATGGCCGCGAGCGGCTCTACGTCGAATACCTGCCCAGTGTGGACCCTGCGCAGGATCCAGCGCAGGTAGCCAATCAACTGTCGTTGGCCTACGACGTGATTGCGGAAGGTCATAGTCCCTACGCGGCGCGCAGCGCGCGCGAGATTGCCGAGGCCTTCCAGGCGCAGTTGGCCGCGGTGCGCAGTCGCGAGATCGCCGCCGCCATGACGTTGCTCGGCCCGCATCGCGATGACATGCGTTTCCTGGTGTACGGGCGTGACTTGCGCACGTACGGTTCACGCGGGCAGCAGCGCACCGCTACCCTGGCCCTCAAGCTGGCCGAGGTTGAAGTCATGACGCAGACCACGGCCGAGTCGCCGGTGCTCCTGCTGGATGACGTGATGTCAGAATTGGACGAATCCCGGCGCGCCACGCTGCTGCAGGCGCTCGACGGCGTGACCCAGGCGCTGCTGACAACGACCGACTGGAACGATTTCAGCCCTGATTTTCGGCGGCGCGCAACCAGGCTGCACGTGACCGAAGGGCGCGTGGCAGAGGCGCCGCGCGATCAGACTACTGATCGGCCATAAGCCAGGAAAGGCGTGACGATGGCAAACCTACAGGCTGATGTGGTCATCTGCGGCGCAGGCATTGCCGGCATCGCCACCGCGTTCTACCTGGCGACGCGCTACGGCGTGCGCCGCGTTATCCTGGTGGATGAGCGCCCACCCCTATCGCTCACCAGCGACAAGTCCACCGAATGTTACCGCAATTGGTGGCCGGGGCCGGGCGACGCCATGGTCAGCTTGATGAACCACAGTATTGATCTGCTGGAGATGCTGGCGCGGGAGACGGCCAACGCCTTTCACCTCAACCGCCGCGGCTACATTTACGCCACGGCCGATCTGGCGCAGATCGAGCGCCTGGCGCAAGCCGCGGCCGAATCCGCCACTTTCGGGGCCGGGCCCGTACGCCTTCACGGCCCTGGCGGTGGCCGGTCCGCCTACCAACCAGCGCCCGCAGCCGGCTTCGAAGATCAGCCAAGCGGCGCGGATTTGATTACCGACCCGATGCTGCTGCAGGAACATTTCCCTTACCTGGCGCCCAACGTCGTGGCCGTACTCCATGCCCGACGCTGCGGCTGGTTTAGCGCGCAGCTCTTGGGCATGTTGATGCTGGAGCAGGCGCGGGCGTTGGGTGTACGCCTTCTCTCCGGTCACGTGGCCGCGGTCGAGCTGCGAGCTGGGCGGGTCAGCGGCGTGCATATCCAGCAGGCGCAAAGCGCAACGTTGATCGAGACCCCGGTGTTCGTCAATGCGGCCGGCCCGTTTTTGGACGGAGTGGCAAGACAGCTTGGCGTGACGTTGCCGATTCACCACGAGCGTCATCTGAAGATGGCCTTCCACGATCACCGGGGCGTGGTGCCTCGTCACGCGCCATTCCTGGTATGGGCCGATGCCCAGCGCCTGCCCTGGGACGATGAGGAGCGCGCCTGGCTGGCGGCGTCAGCGGAAACGCAGTGGATGCTGGACGAATTCACGCCTGGGGTGCACACCCGGCCCGATGGCCCGGCCGACAGCCCCATCCTGCTGATGCTGTGGGACTATCATGCGCGCCCGGTGGAGATGGTGCTGCCGGCGCCGCTCGACGCCGAATTCCCTGACCTGGTGCTGCGCGGGCTATCCACTATGCTGCCGGGGCTGCGCGCCTATTTTGGCCGCGCGCCCAAGCCCAGCCTGGACGGCGGCTATTACACCAAAACGCAGGAAAATCGCCCCCTGATCGGCCCCCTCGGCGCGCCGGGCGCCTACGTTATTGGCGCGCTGTCTGGCTACGGCGTCATGGCTGCGCCAGGCGCCGGCGACCTGCTCGCGCGGCAGATCAGCGGGCAGCCGCTGCCCAACCACGCGCGGTGGTTTTTGCCCAGTCGCTATGAAGACCCTGCCTACCAGTCTCTGCTCGCCAATTGGGGCGCCACCGGGCAGCTATAACACTCCTCGTGGACAGCATCAGTCATCGCCCAACGGGCCGAAGTAGAACAACGAAGTTTCTGGATCCACGGCAAAGCGTATGCGCTGCAACATTCCTTCGAGACCAACAAAAGAGGGTAGCGTCCAGATTTCGCCTGGATCGAGTTGGGGAATGAAGACAATAACGGTCAAACTGATGTCATCGCCTTCATCGGCAGCGATTTCTGCCGACATCAGGTAGGTTTGGCCCCGATACTCAATCCCGCGGATGAGCAAGCGAGTCTTCTCAAGTGGATCCGTGAGGGCGAGTTTCAAGGATTCGGCAAGGTCAGGATGGCAAATGACAAACGGAGTTCCCGTGTCTACGGCAGCCATAAGCGGTTGACCTTCAATCGTCAACCGCATCATGAGGCGTCCCGCCGTTGGTTCACCGATGTTGCCAACAAAGTACGGTGTGGCTCCAGTGGCAAATGCGCGTCCACTGTTGAAGTTGAGTAAACCGGGCATGAAAACCCCCCAGTTGTCTATTTCCACACGACATGGGCTACTGTGGCCGAACGAAGGTCGCCGATCTGAGCTTCGAGTTGCTGAATCGTGGGCGCCGCCGAAATGAGTTGACCATTCTTGACTGCAACCCACTGCCCGTAATGCTCAGCACTATGCTTGGCAAACCACTGCGTGTCAGCACGCACGGCTGGATCATGGGTACCGTGGCTTACTTGCGCAGACGCAGGATTCAAAGCCCGTGCGAATTTGTGCAAGCCAAGATGATCAGGATGAAGGGCAGCGCCGTTGCGCGCCAGGGTCTGCGCTAGATAGTGCAGTCCAGATTGAAAAGCCAAGCGAACCACGCGCTCTATGATCTCTGGCGCCTGCTGTAACCAATCTATCAGTGCATAAGCCTCGTGGAATGACTGTTCGTTGCCTGCATCAGACGCGAGCCGCAGACGCGCCAAGACATCGTCAATGGACGATTGCTTCAGTGGGATCGCTGCAATCGGCGCCACATCATGGCTCTCGGTCTGCAAGGGGCTGTCGCCTGTTAGCGCGCCCTGTGGCGTGAGCGCTTTCTTGCCATTGCGTCGTTTCGCGTTGTATATCGTCACATTTCGTTTGCGAACTGTTGCCAGACCCGCTGACTGACTCATCCTCTGCCTCCTTTCCCAACCAATGCCGTACGCCGGGATACGCACCGGACTGACTGGTCCTTTTTGGCGCCTATGACGGAAGTATCCTGTGGCCTACATAGCGTCTGAGGGTTACATCAGATTATACCGCAATCATGCCCCGCGCCGCGAATCGTCAGCCGGGCTACTACCTGGCCTGTAAGCGTCAAGAGACCCGACTTCTCCCAGAAGTCGGGTTTCTGTCATTGCCTTGCCTCCAAGGCTAACGCCATGGTCTTGTACACCAGTTTGGCGACAGTAAAATCGGCCGCATGATAGCCGGGAATAGGCGCCAGTTCCACGGCGTCGAAACCAACGATGTCGGCGTTCTGGGCCACGGTGCGGATCGCATCGAGGGTTTGCCACCAACTCAGACCGCCCGGCTCCGGCGTGCCAGTCGCCGGAATCAGCGCCGGATCGAGGCCGTCCACATCAATCGTCAGGAAAACTTTGTGGCCCTTCACCCGCTCCGCCAGTTCGTCCAGGTATTCAGGGCCGGCATGGACATCCTCGGCAAAGAACACACGCACCGTCTCCGGGTGCGCAGCGATGAAATCGATCTCTTCACGACAAACAGAGCGGATGCCGATCTGCACCAGCGACCCTAACCGATGAAAATGGCGGCCGGCGCAGGCATGGCTGTAAGCGGAATCTTCGTAGCTCGCGCGCAGGTCGCTGTGCGCATCAATCTGCACGGTCAGCAGCGGCGAGCTGTCCGCGCAATGGATTTGCGCCAGGCCGCGCGCCATCCCCACACTGACCGTATGCTCGCCGCCCAAACCCACGACGAACTTGCCCGCGCGGGCCTGTGCGGCCGCCGCTTCCTGGATGGCGTCTACCATGATGAGTGGGCCTTCCATGCTGGGCGCCAGCGCGGGCAGCGTGTGGACGCCCCAGCGCAGCGCCAGTTCGTCATCGAACTCGCGATCCAGCAGCTCGACTTGGGTGGAAGCCTGCAAAATCGCACGCGGCCCGTTGCGCGTGCCGCCGCTGTAACTGACCGTGGCTTCGTAGGGAATCGGCAGCACGACGACCCGGCTGCGCTCATAGCCGCTAAATTCTTCGGCCAGTCCCAGAAAGTTATCTGGCGGCAAGAAGGTGTATCCAGTCATATCTACCTCACACATCCCAGGATTCAGAATCATCCGGCTGATTCTGCCGGTAAGCCGCAGTCAGCGCCGCCAGTAAGCCCGGGCGCTGCTCGTACAGGCGCTTGTGCGGACGCGGCGCATGTTTCGCCAGGGCGTACGCGGTCAAGATGGGCAACGCCAGGGTGCTGTCGGTGTAACAGACGATGCTGTCAGGCAGTTGATCCGGATCCACCTTGCCCCAGGTGACAGCTTCTGAGGGCGTAGCGCCGCTGAGACCGCCGGTGTCAGGGCGCGCGTCCGTGATCTGCACGAAGTAATCATGGCCCTTTTCGTCAATGCCCATGATCTCCTGAATTTGCGGCTCCGTTTGCAGGATGAAATTCTTGGGGCTGCCGCCGCCGATGATCAGCACGGCGCTCTTGCCGCCGCTGGCCTTGGCGCCGTAGACGATGGCGGTCGTTTCGTTGACGTCAGCCTCCGGGTCGAAACCGAGTTGGCCGCCGGCCAGGCGCAGCGCGGCCACGTTCATGCCAATGGTGGAATCGCCTGGGCTGGAAGTGTAAACCGGCACGCCCGCGTCAAACGCCGCGCCCAGTACGGAGCGATGGGTCAGTCCCAGGCGCAGTTCACGCGCGCGCACGTACTTGCCCAGGCGATAGTGCAGTTCGGCCGTGCTCATGCGGCGCTGAAATTCAGGCGCGGCCAGCACGCGGCGCAAGAAGGCATCAGACTTGAGCAGCACCTCCTGATCGAAGACGATGTCGTAGATGCGGATGATTTTCTGCTCACGCAGTTCGACGTCATCCACAAAGGGCGAGGTCTGGAAAAGCTCAAAGCCGAGCGAGCGGTGCAGGTCATGATACAAATTGGCGCCAGTGCTGATGATCCAATCAATCATGCCCGCGTCAAGCAGCGGCACGAGCGCTGCATGTCCCAGTCCAGTCGGCGTCAGCGCTCCAGAAAGCGTGACGCCCACGGTGACATCAGGTTCGAGCATCTTGTTGACGAACAAGCGGCACGCTTCACGCAGGCGCGCCGCGTTGTAGGCCAGGAAATAATCATCCACCAGGTCCACCACGTTCAAGTTGGTCGAGATGGGCTGTGGGTCGAGCTTGCGACCGTACGTCATTGGTATTCCTCCTGTATACTCAAGCCTGCGAAAACGCCGAACCCGTGCGGCGCGGCCGATTTGTCGAGCGCGTCCTGGGCCATGCGCCAACCAGCGCCGCGCGCCAGATTGGCTGCAGGGCTGATACAAAATGGGGATGTCGAGCCTGATGGCCCCGCACATCCCCACTCGTTGGCAACTGCGTGATGATCCTCGGTCGCATGGCCCGCGTGCTGCGCGGCCACCAACGCAGCTCACATCTGCATCAGGCTGCGCTTCATGATGGCATAGTTTTCCAGCGCCTTACCCGCGCCGATAGCAACGCACGCGATAGGGTTTTCGGCGCAGTAGCATGGCACGCCGGTCTCTTTGGTCAACAGCTTGTCAATATTGCGCAGCAAGGCGCCGCCGCCGGTCAGAACCATGCCGCGGTCAATGATATCGGCGGCCAGTTCAGGCGGAGTCTTTTCCAGCGTCGCCTTCACCGTACCGACGATGGCCTGCATCGGCTCCGTGATGGCCTCCGTCACTTCCTCTGATGTAATTGTGATCGTCTTGGGAAGACCGGCCACCTGATCGCGTCCGCGCACTTCCATGGACATGAGTTCAGGCATCATCACCGCGCTGCCGATCTTGATCTTGATCTCTTCGGCGGTCTGGTCGCCAATCAGCAGATTGTACTTTTTGCGCACGTAGTTGACAATGGCATCGTCAATCCGATTGCCGCCGATGCGAATCGCGCTCCAAACGACAATGTCGTACATCGAGACAACAGCGGCTTCGGTGGTGCCGCCGCCAATGTCTACCACCATATTGCCAGTGGGCGTATCAATGGGCAGGCCGGCGCCGTACGCAGCCGCCAACGGCTCAGGAATCAGATACGCTTCGCGCGCCCCCGCTTCGATGGTGGCATCGTGCACCGCGCGACTCTCGACACTGGTCACGCCTTTCGGCGTCGAAATCATCACGCGCGGCTTGAAGAGCGGGTTGCGACCGCACGTGCGGCGGATAAAATAGCGCAGCATGGCTCCCGTGACCACATAGTCGGCGATCACGCCATCGCGCATGGGGCGCGCAACCTCGATGCTCTCCGGGGTGCGACCCAACATGTCGGCGGCTTCCTGGCCGACGGCCACAATTTTGCTGTCACGCGTGGCAATGGCCACGACCGATGGTTCCTGCAGAACGATGCCCCGGCCCTTCATGTAGACGAGCAGGTTTACCGTACCCAGGTCAATGCCCAATAGCTTTTCAAACATTCAGTGTTTCCTTCTCTTGCTCATTCGCAGAGATCAGTCAGGGCGATTATACGGGAAAGCAGACGGCGATGCAAGTTCATGGCATGTCTTCGGGCGCGGTCAGCGCCTGATCGGCGCGCGCTGCACGCTGGCGCCGACGTTTTTCCAGCAGGGTGACGATTCGCGCGTGCCGTTCACGTGAGATCGGATAGAATGAGACGAGCACAATGCCGGCAATGAAAAAAGCGGCCGGCAGGGGGCCGGTCAGCAGGCGAATCGCCCACAGCGCGCTGGCGGGCTGCTGCGCATCCACGACAGCGTTCGCCATGTAACCGGTGGCCGAAAGCGCCACCCCGGTGACGGCGATGGTCAGCGCGCCGACCAATTTCTGGATCAGGGTAATGACGCTGTAGTACGCAGCCTCTTGGCGCTGCGCGCGGCGCAGTTCGTCCCAGTCAATCACATCGGGCAGAATCGCCAGGGGGATGGCATGGGCCGCAGAAACGCCCACCCCGGCCAGCGCCGCCAGCACAAACACCCAATGGGTCTGTCCTGACGGGATGAAACTGAGCGTCAAGAGCACCACGGCCATGAAGGCCATACCCAGTTGATAGGCTCGCGGCTTGTCCAACTTGTGGGAAACCCATACCCACAACGGCAGCGCCAATACGCCTACGCCAAACAGGAGCAGGAAGATCATGTCACGCGCGCCGCCGGCCAGGCGGAAGTAGTCGCGAATCAGGAACACCAGGACAAATTGAATGAGATCAATCGGCATCCAGGTCAGCAGATAAACGCCGGCGGCAATTAGAAAAGCCTTGTTGCTGGCTGCCATGCGAAACGAATCCACCAGGCCGGGCGTGGGCAGGTCTTGAAACTCCGGGCGCTCGCGCACCGTGGCAAAAACCAGCCAAACAGGCAGCACGCTGGCCAGGCCCAGGATGGTCGCCATGGCGAGATACGCGCCGTGGCGCGTCACGGTGCCAGCGCCGGCGATGGCATCCACAATCGCCAGCGGCGCCACGGCGCCCAGCAGTCCAAAACCAATGGAAAAGGCCATGCGGTAGGAGTGCAATGACGTACGTTCGTCGTAGGCAGGCGCCAGTTCAGGCGTCAGCGCAATGTAGGGCACGTTAACCAGGGTGAAAAACGTGTCGAACAGGACATACATCGCGGTGTAGTAGATGAGCAGTGTGGTCTGGTTGTGCGTCGCGGGAATGAGCCACATCAAGATGAAGGTTAGGCCAAAGGGCAGCGCGCCGAACAGCAGGTAGGGACGACGGCGTCCCCAACGGCTGCGCGTACGATCGCTGAGCGTGCCAATCACCAGGTCGTTGATCGCGTCCCAGATGCGCCCCAGGCCGATGGAAACGCCAGCCAGCCGCGGATCAAGCCCAACGACGTTGACCAGGAAGTCCAGGTAGAGCAGCGCCAGAGCGGTCGAGGTCAGTGAGAAGCCGGAATCGCCGGCGCCATAGATGATTTTCTTCCAGGTAGGCATGCAAGATCCGTTTTTCCGGGCGCGCAAGGCCGCGGCCCAACGCTTCTACTTGACCGCAAAGAACGCACCGATGCGGCTGATAGCCGCGCATCGGCCGGTACTTTGCATACACCCATCGCGCCTGCGTTCCGCGTGGTCGAGCGTACGCACCGTTGGCTGCGGCTGGCCGCAGCCGGTCTGACAACCAGGTTCAGGAGGCCGCCTGAGCCAACGCTCAGAATACCAGCGTTTCTCGGCCGTGCAGCCGATCTTGCACCCGCTGCGCGACCAGCGAGAGGTGAGCCTCATGCTGCACGTAGTTGAGATGATCGGTCTCCACGACCAGGATGGGGCAGAGCGTGAAGCCGGCGATCCACTGTTCGTAAAGGTCGTTCAAGCGCGCAAGATAAGCGGGCGCCATGCCCTGCTCGTAGTCGCGGCCGCGCTGGGCAATGCGATCGAGCAGGGCCGGCGCCGAGGCCTTGAGGTAGACCACCAGGTTGGGCGGCTGCAAGAGCATGGTGAGCGTGCGAAACAAGTCGTAGTAGGTTTGCCAATCTCGCTCGCTCAGATGGCCCTGCAGATAGAGATTGCGGGCAAAAACTTCGGCGTCTTCATAGACGCTGCGATCCTGCACCACCGACTGCCCATGCTGCAAGAGGTCAAAATGCTGCTGCAAACGTCGCGCGAGGAAGAAGGTCTGCGAATGGAAGCTCCACCGCGGCATGTCCGCATAGAAATCGGCCAGGTATGGGTTTTCATCCACCGCTTCATAGACCGGTTCCCAGCCTAAGCGGGCGGTCAACAGCGCGGTGAGGGTGGATTTGCCAACGCCGATGTTGCCCGCGATGGCTACAAAGTATTTGGTGGTCAAGCCTTGCGGCATCGTCTGCCTACTCCTTGTCCCAGCCGAAGTTCAGCCCGCTGCGGTTGAAGCTGCTCAGGTGCACGGTGTAGCTGGCGATGAACCAGGAGCTACGCCCGATGGGCCGCGTCCACACGCCGGGCTTGGGGAAGGCGCTGTCGCTTTGACGTGAGTTGACCGAAACACAGTAGGTTCCAGCGGACAGTCCGCTGAAGCTGTAGCGCCCGCTGCTGTCGGTCGTCGTCGTGCTCAGCGTGCGGCTGATGCCGCAGCGGTCGCGCCCCAAGCGCACGGTCATGCCATCCAGGCGCTTTTCAGCCTCATCCGGGCTGCCGTTGCCCCGCCGCAGGCTGCTGCCGGCCGTGCAGTCCGATTCGCAATAGTCTTGCCAAACCACGCCGCTGATCGAGCGGCCGCCGGCCGCAGCATTGGCCGTGTCCGCTGCGGCGGCAGCCGTTAATCCACTGACCATCCCTAGCGATGCCAACAGCACCGCCATCACCATCAGACTGACGTAACGATTCGACTTCATTTGACACCTCCACGAGAAAATCAGCCCGATCAGAGAACCACCACACGTCGGGCGACGGGGATTGTACCACAGGAAGATTGAAGATTGAAGATTGAAGATTGCAGATGGTTGATTTTTGCTTTCTTGGCGTTTTCGCAGACAATGGCCAGAGCCCTGTGTTCTGCACTCTGCGCTTTACACTCTGTGCTTCCCACAAGGAGACATTCAGACATGACACTCACGTTGCCGCAGGATGATCGTCGTCAGGTTCTCCAAATGGCGTCGTACGACGCGTTGGCACAGCGCGCCTTCATGCAGGTCTCGCACCTGGTCGAACCGCCCAGCCACCTGTTCTCGCCGACGATGTTGGGTCGCGTGATAGGGCACGTGGCGCGCAACAGTCGGCACGCGGTCGAAACCGCGCCAGGCGGACGAACGGTATGACGTTGCGACGCAAATGGCCTGGTCGCGCCTCCGCGGGCCTGCGCTGGATCATCAGCGCCGCGGCTATGGCGCTGATCGTTCTGCTCTTCCCGCGGCTGGTGGATGTGCCCGCTGCGCTGCGCGCCGTGCAGCAGTCCGATTGGCGGCTTGACGTGTTGGCGTCGCTGGCGTTCGTTGCCGGCTTGCTTGCCTATGCCCAACGGTGGCGGCTGCTGCTGGCGGGCAAACCAGGCCTGGGCGAGACCTTTCAAGCAGCCAATGCAGGGCATGCGGCCAACATCCTGCTGCCTTTTCGTGCAGGCGAGGCGCTGCGCGTGGCGATGCTGGGTCGTGCGGCGGCCCTGCCGTTGGCCGAAATTACCGCCAGCGTGGTGGTGGAGCGCGGCATCGAACAGGCGATGCGCGTGTTGGCGCTGGCCGGCGCGCTCGTCACCGGGCTGCGCCTGGAGCTTGCGCCGGCGGCGCTCATCGGCGTCGGCGGCACGCTCTTGCTGTTGACGTGGTTCGCAGCCTGGGCGCTGGGCCACCAGGCCGACATATTGGCGCAAGGACCGCGCTTGCTTGCCCGCCTGCCGCGTCTCAGCGAAGCGCGCGCGCGGCAAGGGCTGGCCGCGGCGTTGGCCGGAATCAACGACGCCGCGGCGTCAGGCCAGATTCGGCGCGCGCTGGGATGGTCAGTCATCACCTGGAGCTGCTTCTGGGCGTTTCAGATGCTGACGCTGGCGGCGTTGAATGGCGCGGGTCTAGCGACTTCCTCGTGGGCGGCGCTCTGCTTGGGAGCGCTGTTCATCGCGCCGCCTTCCGCGGCAACGCAGCCGGGCATCTACCACGCCGCGCTCGTGGCGCCGCTGGCGCTGCTTGGCTTCGATCGCGCGGGCTTGACCGCGTGGGCGGTCATGCTGCACTTGCAGCAAATGCTGTGGATGATCGGGCTGGCGCTCGTGGGCAGTGGGCTGCAGGTCATCCGGCGGGCGATCTGACCATCGCTCGCACCGCTCAGCCTGTCAGGCCGCCAATCTCCCGCTGCCACAGCACATCAGTGACGCGCTCGATGGCGGTCTTGAGATGACGGCGGTACGTGCTAAAGGGCAGATCGAGCAGCTCAGCCGCCTGTTCCTGGGTGGGGGCCGGGTGCAAATAGGTGTGATACAACACACGGTAGAACTTCACATCGCGCGGCGTCTGCTGCAGCGTATCGGCCGCCTCTTTCAACAAGGTCTGCAGCACGCTAATCCGTTCGATTTGGTTGGCCTGTGGACTGGCTTGGTCGTTGACGACGCGCGAGCGCAGCAGGGGATTGGCCTGCAGCAGGTTGTGCCGCGTCAGATCGCGCAAGGCATCACGCACTGCATTGGCGAACTCGGCCTCGCTCAAGACCATCAACGGCGCCGCGGTGGGCGGCGGCGGGGTCACACTGGCATTTGCGATCTCACGTTCGCCCAACAACGCCAGCCAGGCCAATGGCGGCACGGTGCGCCAATTGTGCCCAAAAGCGCCGTAAACCTGGCTGCCGACATGAAAATCAAGCTCTGGCACGCGCAGCAAATCTGCGTAGGTGAGGACGCCCATCCAAAAATCGGGCTGCAAGCAAGGAAAGATCGTGTAGACGAGGCCGGGCGTGGTGAGATAGTGGCGTACGATGGTCACAAACAACAGGCTTTGCACGGGCGATACGGCCTGGTAGGTGTCGCGCGCCATCCAATAGCGGAAGAGCGTGGCTGATTCGCCTGTGCGCAGGGGCGCATGGCGCTGCACATACGCCCAGGCTTTACCCACGGCCGGGTCAACCTGGGCGTCTTCCGCGCTGATTTGATGCAAGGCGACCATCACGAGGAGGCCGGCCGGCAAATCGCCAGCGGCGGCGCCGTGCTCCCGCGCCACAAGGACCCCCTTAGGCTGGCGTTTGATCCAGTAGGCGGCCAACTGCGCCGACTCTGCTCCTTCGTGCTGTTTTACCAAGGCCAAGATGCCAGGTTCATCAGTGGGACGGAACGCATCCATCATCACATTGCCGCCTGAAGCCTGCCATTCAAAATAGGGGCGAACCGCCGGATTGTCTCGATGCAGGAAAATCAAGTCGAACAGATAGCGCTGCTGCTCTGGTCCCTGGGTGTGCTGCAGGCGGCTGAGATAATAGGTGCGAGCGCGCTTGTGCAGTTCCGCGTACCAGTCAGGATTACGCCAGCGTAGGTCCGCGGCCAGCGAGTCGCGCGCCAGGTCATGGGGAAAGACGCCCTGGGGTCCAGTTTCAACAAACGACAGGCTGCACAGCCAGTCGAACAGGTCATGGACATCGGGAATGCCCAGCATCTCGGCCAAGATCGCCTCAGTCATCAGGCGCACCATGGCGCATGCCTCCAAAGCTGCACGATGGGCCGGCCCGGGCACTTTACGCGCCAACTGCTCCACCAGCGTGCGGACGATGTCGAGCGCAGCCTCCGGTTGAAAGCTAATTTCCTGCCGCTGCGCAAACAGGTCGGCAATCAGCGAAAGCGCCAGCGGATGACCGTGCGTAAAGGTCACGATGCGTTCATGTTGTTCAGTCGGTACGTGCGCCTTGTTCAGATAGGACGCGCTCTCGTCCGGGCTGAGGTTGCGCAGGGACACAACCCTGACCAGACTGCGCCAACCGGGGTCCGCGTGCCAGGCAGGCGAGAGGGGCCGGCGACCAGCGATCACGGTCAAAATGCTGTCAGACCATTGGGGCAAGAAGGTATTACTCAGCCAGTGATCCAGAGGGGCAATCAACTCATAGGTATCCAGGAAGATCACCAGCCGATCCGTCCGCTCGGCCAGCGCCTGCGTGGCCGTGACGCCAGGGGGCAGTTGGAGCAAGAGATGAAGGGCCATCAAGAACGACTCAGGGGTTGGCTCCAGGTTGCGCGCATCGAGATACAACGTGGCAACCTGCGCTTCTTCTGACAACGCAGTCAAGGTGCGCATCAGCGTGGTTTTGCCAATTCCGCCCGGCCCAAAGACGTACAAGACATTAAACGGAAGTTCGTCAGCTTCCAGGGCAGCGCGAAACAGCGCCACTTCGGTGGCTCGTCCAACGAACTGGTTCTGCCGTGAAGCATTCAATCGTTGCGCTAAACGCCGCGACATCGGCAATGCCTCCCCATACTCAAAAGTTGACGCGCTGGTAAGGTTGAGGTCCATTCGAGGTTGTACGTGGGGGGCTACAGGGCTGCTATTGTAGCACGGTCGAAGCAAACATGATAATCAGGACGCACAAGACCGTCGGTCTGTAACGGCGGCATCTGTAAGAATTCTAGCAGCGCGGGGTAATCCAGGCCAGTATACTCATCTCAATCCTGCTGCTTTCATGTCATGTCGGGAAGAATCATGATCAAAACACTCACCTTCGATGGTTCGCGCATGCGCGAGGATGCAGCGCGCCCATTGACCGCTTGGCTCAAAGACCTCGCTGGGGCGTGCGCGCCGTGAAGCGTTGGCGCTTATGGGCTTGGCGGGCTGGCACAAGACAGATCGAGCGCCAGGCTCGGAGATCGGGCAGAGGCATGGCCTTGTTGGCGGCGCTGCTGGTCGTGCTGGGATGGCTGGCGGCCTGTCAGGGCGACAGCAGCACGGCCGCCGAGCAGCGCCAGGCTGCAGCCGTCGCGTCCACGGTGTCGGCAACGCCGGGGTCGGTCGCAACCGCTGCGCCGACCGCAACCGCCGTCATAACGGCCACGGCCGATCCTACGGCCACGGCCAGCCCCACGGCCACCGATACACGCGCCCCAACCCCCACGGACACGGCGACGCCCACCGCTGTGGCGCCGTTTCCAACCGCGACTAGCGCGGTGCAGGCGACGCCCACCGCGTCGTCGTCCGTTGCGCCCAACCAGGCAGCCGCGTGGACCATTGCCGCGATGGCCGCACGCACCTACGGCGGCGGAACGCTGACTGATCGCGGCAAACAAGGGACGGAGCGGGGTTTCACACGCAACTTGATCACTTATGCAAGCGATGGGCTGACCATCTATGGCTTCATGGACACGCCAACGGGGTCGGGGCCGTTTCCGGTGATCATCGTCCTTCATGGTTATGTCGAGCCGTCGCAATACGGCGTCCTGACCTACACCACGCGCTATGCCGATGCGCTGGCGCGCGCTGGGTACATCGTCATCCACCCCAACCTGCGCAACTTCCCGCCTTCGGACGAGGGAGCGGACGTGTTCCGCACGGGGATGACGGCTGACATCTTGAACCTGATCGCCATCGTGCAGACGCAGGGCGGCCAGCCCGGGCTGCTGGCCGCGGCCGATCCGCAGCATATCGGGCTGTGGGGGCACAGCCTGGGCGGCGGGCTGGCGCTGCGCGTCATCACCATCAGCCCGCTGGTCCAGGCGACGGTGCTGTACGCCGCGCTCAGCGGCGACGAGCAGCGCAATTTCGATTATGTCTACCGTGCCAGCGCCGGCCAGCGGGGCGCGGTTGAATACCACACGCCGCCGGAGATTGTGCGCGAGATTTCACCGCTCTTTCACCTCGATCGGGTGCAGGGCGCGATCAGCATCCACCACGGCGCGGACGATGCCGGTATTCCGCTGTTCATCGCCGCCGACTTATGCAACCGCTTGCAGAAGCTGGGCAAAACGGTGGAATGCTTCACCTACCCCGGCCAGGGCCACATCTTCACCGGCCGCAGCGATGATCTCCTGATTCAGCGCAGCCTTGACTTCTTTGCGACCTATCTGCGGCCGTAAGCAGCCGTCCGCTCATTCGGCCCAGCGCCAACTGCTGCTGTCGCGCGCATCTTCGATAATCACGTTATGCGCGTCCAGCGTGGCGCGCAGTTGATCGGCCAACGCCCACTGCTTATCGGTGCGCAGCTTCTGGCGTAACGCGACGAGGTCCGCGATCAACGGCGCCGCAGCAAAGCCGCGCTGACTGGCTTCTTCGAGCCAGATCGCCAGCAGGGCCAGCATTTCACGCACCATCAACTCGATTTCATTCGACACGGCTGCATGCAGGCCGGTTGGCGCTGCGGTCTGAATGGCTTCCAGCAGCGCGTGGATGTAGCCAACCGCGCTGGCTGGATTGCGATCCCCGTACAGCGCATGGCGAAACGTATGCGCCACCTCGCTCGCCTGGTTGTACAGCGCAGCCGATGGATCGGTGGGCGCCAGGCTGTCGGCGGCCGGCCGGCGGCCACTGCCCTGGTGGCGCAGTTCGTCGAAAGAGAATGTCTCGCCGCTGGCGAAGACCCGATCCGGCGCGCCATCCAGGGTGCGGATGGTGACCGCGCCCTGACCGAACACGCGGCAGCGTTGGGCGCCCGGCTCGATGATGCACGCGGTAAATTCATCAATGCCCAGGATCACGATCGTGCGCGGCAGCATCTGCTCCAGCTTGCGCAGACGCACTTCGCCCATGAAACAGCGCGAGGTGTCATGGGTCTCGCCGCTGCTGTTGTTCCAGTGCGGCACCACGGCCAGGTCAAGGCCGTAACGGCCCAACAGATCAAGCCCTTCGATCCAGTGCAGATCGAGGCCAACCTTGTAAATCTCGTAGACCGGCAGCGTCCACCGGCCCATGGCGGTGACGGCGGCGCTGGCAAAGACCAGGTGGCTGCCCGATGCCAGTTTGCCGGCCATGGTCTCGAAGACAGCCGTATGACGCCAGGCGCGCACCGCATAGGTGGGACTGCCCGGCCCGGCGAAGAGATAGTTCGCGCGCCGCAGCTTGCGCAGCACCCCTTCCATCTGGCCGGGCGTCGGATAGGTTGTCGTTGGGAAAGAGATCGTGTCCAGGGTCAGGCCAAAATGGGTCGCAAAGTATTCCACGGCGCGCAGCGAGATGCTGTCCACGTTCAACTCAAAGTTGGCCGGTGTGTCAATGAACACCGGCTGCACCGCGCCTTTGATGCCATCCATGATGAGGCGATGCACATGGACCATCGTCGTGGTCATTTCCCCCGACCCCATGAGGGTCAAGGTGCCGGCTGTTTCATTCAGGTGATGCATGGTCCTACTCTCCTGGCAAAAATCCCCGCGCTCAACCTAGAAGGGGCATACGAGTTTGACGAAGGCAGGCGCAGAGAGTCACCGGATGCGCACGCGCACAGACCAGGTGCGTGTGCTGCGGCCGGCGACGGTTGCAAACGCGTTCCAGTCTGGACCGGAGGCGGTGGCCAGGTCATCGGGCATGCCCGTGCACGGTTCCAGTCCCAGGTTGAAGTACGGGGCCGTGCCGGCGCCAGACCAGCCGCCGTAGTTGAGCCACAGCCCCACAAACGGCACCTCCGTAGGATCGAACTCGAAACGCAGTTCCCGCCCGCTCCCTGGATCGCGCAGCGCTGCCCAGCCCTCGGTCAGCGGCCCCACGTACAGTTTGGCCGCCCAGCCAGCACCGTGGGCAGGCACTTGCGTCAAATCCAATTCTCCTGCCCGCGGCCAGGTGAACCGCTCAGGCAATGCGTGATCCGTGGTGCGCACGGGACTGCCCGCCGGCAGCCGCAGCTGCATCCCCGGTCTGATCGCCAGCAGCGGATGGGCGCACCAGAGATAGGCAAACGACGCCTCGCTAAAGTTCGTCAACTCGTAGACCAGATCGAACGCTGGCTCGTCATGCGCCAGTCGCAGCGTGCGCGTCAGACGATACGGAAATTCGTCGCCTGTGGTCGCCAAGCGCAGGCCGTCCGCCGTATCCTCAACATCCCAGGCGTGCGCCCACACTTCGCCATGATCCCGAATCGGGCGGCCGTGCCACGGCGGCAGCGGATACGGCCCCGAGCCAACGGCTGGAAAACATTCATCCCAGCCGCCGATGTCCGCCTCGCGGACGTAGGACGATGTGGCGCCAGGCAGTTGCCAGGGCAGGTAAGGGTTGTGCCAAAGCCACTCGCGGCCGTCGGCATCCAGCAGCGAGGCGATCTTGGCGCCCCAGGTCGGTAAAACGGTCACCGTGCAGAACGGCGACCGGCATACAAAGGCGGGCAGACCGCGATAGGTAGCCTGCACAAAACGGGGAGATTCGCTGACGCGTGGCTGCGTGGTCATGATTTCGCTTCCTCACCTGTTAAGGGCAATTTTGTGGATTACACCGGACAAACTCGTCAAGTTCCAGCAGTGTATGCCATGCCGCACCCTTGCGCAAGTTCGCACTGAGTCCTGCGTGCAGGTCAGATTGGGAGCGGGTCGGGCGATTGAGTGTTCGTCGTGAGCGGCTCACCGCACGGTTCGACAGGCTCACCGCACGGTTCGACAGGCTCACCGCACGGTTCGACAGGCTCACCGCACGGTTCGACAGGCTCACCGCACGGTTCGACAGGCTCACCGTACGGTTCGACAGGCTCACCGCACGGGGCCTGAGCTTGTCGAAGGCCGCTGTCAGGCCCGATAGGGCCTTTCACCTCGTAGCCCGATCCGTTCACGGTCGGGCGGCGTTGGTTGCGCGCACGCCATCCGGTGCAACCCCGCCGGAGGCCAAAGGCCATCCGGTGCAACCCCGCCGGAGGCCAAAGGCCATCCGGTGCAACCCCGCCGGAGGCCAAAGGCCATCCGGTGCAAACCCGCCGGAGGCCAAAGGCCATCCGGTGCAAACCCGCCGGAGGCCAAAGGCCATCCGGTGCAACCCCGCCGGAGGCCAAAGGTCATCCGGTGCAACCCCGCCGGAGGCCAAAGGTCATCCGGTGCAACCCCGCCGGAGGCCAAAGGCCATCCGGCTACGAGGTGCAAGCCCCTGCGGGGCTACGTCCCCAATTTGAAATACACCCCGGAGTCCTGCGTGTAGGTCAGATTGGAGTCATGCGCCGTGACGCCGGGTGCATGCCGACCGTCAGATAACCAGATGCAGTCCAACGTGAAGGATGAGCACTTGCCGCACGGAGATAAACCCATGAGTACTGCTGTTTGGTGGATACGGCGCGACCTGCGCCTGGCTGACAACCCGGCGCTGACGGCCGCCCTGGCCCAGGCCGACCAGGTCATTCCACTGTTCATCCTCGATCCGCACTTGACCGCAGCGCCGACCACCGGCGCTAAGCGGCTGGCGTTCTTGTTCGACGGCCTGCGCGCCCTCGACGCCGACCTGCGCGCCCGGGGAAGCCGGCTGCTTGTGCTGCGCGGCGCGCCGCTTGCCGTGCTCAGCCACTTGATCGAGACCACGCATGCCCACGTGATCGTCGCCCAGGCTGACATCTCCCCGTATGCGCGCCAGCGTGACGCGCAGGTTGCTCAACGCCTGCCCCTGCAGCTGACGCCGGGCGTCACCGTCTTTCCGCCTGACGCCGTGCGCAAAGCGGACGGCGCGCCCTACACCGTCTTCACGCCCTTCAGCCGGGCGTGGAAGGCGCTGCCGCCCAATCTGACCCTGCTGCCCGCGCCGACGGTCATCCCCACGCCGGCCAACCTGGCGAGCGAGCCGCTGCCCATCACGCCGGCCCTGCCGGCGAGCGTGCCCTTTGTGGCGGGCGAAGCAGAGGCGCAGCGGCGTCTGCAGCAGTTTGCCGGCGACGGCTCGACTGAGCTCGCCGAAGTCCTCGCGGCGCCGATCGTGCGCTACCACGAAGAACGCGATCGCACGGACCTGGATGGCACCTCACGCTTGTCGCCCTACCTGCGCTTCGGCATGATCTCTGCGCGGCAGGCCGCCGCGGCGGCGTATGAGATTCTGCACACGGCGCGCACAGACGCCAGCCGGCGCGGCGCGGAGGTATGGCTCAATGAGCTGATCTGGCGCGAGTTCTATGCCAGCATCCTCTACCATTTTCCTAACGTCTTGCACGAGGCGTTCCGGCCCGAGCTGCGCACGATTGCGTGGGATAACAACGAGGCCTTCTTCGCCGCGTGGTGCGAGGGGCGCACCGGTTACCCCATCGTGGATGCGGCCATGCGCCAGCTCGTGCAGACCGGCTGGATGCACAACCGCGGCCGCATGATCGTAGCCTCGTTCCTGGTGAAGGACGTGCTGATTGACTGGCGTTGGGGCGAGCGCTTTTTCATGCAGCACCTGGTGGATGGCGACCCCGCGGCCAATAACGGCGGTTGGCAGTGGACGGCTGGCGTGGGCACCGACGCCGCGCCCTATTTCCGCATTTTCAACCCTGTCCTGCAAGGCGAGAAATTCGATCCCAACGGCGAGTTCGTACGGCGCTGGCTGCCTGAGCTGGCCCGCGTGCCGGCCCGCTTCATTCACCGGCCATGGGAAATGACGCCGATGGAACAGCGCGCGGCTGGGTGCGTGCTCGGCCAGGATTACCCGGCGCCCATCGTGGATCATGGCGCGGCGCGCGAGCGGACCCTGGCCGCCTACCAACGGGCGGGGTGACCCCGACGGCGTTTGCCAACGGCCCGAAACCGTGGTAACGTTTGTCTGACAAGCGAGGTGCCTATGCGTTTCTTCAACACGGCCGGGCCGGTCAATTGTGAGAAGCACTATTGTCTTTCTCCCCTTGAACGGATCAACCTAACTGACGTCTTGAGCCTGATCAGTCAAGAGAAGTACTTCGTGCTGCATGCGCCCCGGCAAACCGGCAAGACTTCCGCGCTGCTGGCGCTGCGCGACTACCTGAACGCGGAGGGCCGCTACCGCTGCCTGTACGTCAACTTCGAAGTGGCGCAGGGCTATCGCGAGCGGATCAATGAAGGCATGACCGCGCTGCTGCAGGAGATGAGCGGCCAGGCGCGGCTGGCCTTGCGCGACGACCGCGCGGATGCCATCGTGCGTGACTTGATCCACCTGGGCGCGCCCTCGCTGAGCGAATTCCTCAACCGTTGGTGCAGCGGGGCCAGCCAGCCCACGATCCTGTTCATTGACGAGATTGATGCCCTGGTGGGCGACCTGCTCATCACGGTGCTGCGCCAGCTGCGCGCGGGCTATCCGCATCGGCCGCAGGCCTTCCCGCAAAGCGTCATTCTGTGCGGCGTGCGTGACGTGCGCGACTACCGCATCCACTCCAGCCAGAGCCAGGAGATCATCACGGGCGGCAGCGCCTTCAACATCAAGGCGGTGTCATTGCGCCTGGGCGACTTCACGCAGCCAGAGGTGGAGCGGCTGCTGCTGCAGCACACGGCGGAGACCGGTCAAGCCTTCGAGGCGGATGCGCTGGCGACGGTCTGGCATTTGACACAGGGTCAGCCCTGGCTGGTGAATGCGCTGGCCTACGAGACCACATTTACGATGCGCGTGGGCCGCGACCGCAGCCGGCCCATCACCGCCGAGATGATCCAAGAAGCGAAGGAGAACCTGATCCTGCGCCGCGAAACGCACCTGGATCAGTTGACCGACAAGCTGAAGGAATCGCGTGTGCGCCGGGTCATCGAGCCGATGCTGCAAGGGTACGAATTGGAGCGTGCGGTCAGCGAGGATGACCTGCGCTACGTGGCCGACCTCGGCCTGATCCGCCGCACAGCCTTTGGCCCACAGATCGCCAATCCCATCTACGGCGAAATCATCCCCCGCCAGCTTACCTTCATCACTCAACTCAACTTCGAGAGCGCCTTTCAATCTGCCTGGTACATCCGGCCCGACGGCCGGCTCGATTTGTCGAAGCTGTTGGCGGCCTTTCAGCAGTTCTTCCGCGAACATTCAGAGAGTTGGGTGGAGCGGTTCGACTACAAGGAGGCGGGTCCGCAGCTGCTCCTACAGGCGTTCTTGCAGCGCATCGTCAACGGCGGCGGCCGCGTCGAGCGGGAGTATGGCCTGGGGCGCAAGCGCACCGACCTGCTGGTGCTGTGGCCGCTGGGCGACGACATGCGCCAGGCGCAGCGCGGTGTGATCGAACTGAAAGTGCTTTACAAATCGCTGGAGGCCACCCTGGCCGAGGGCGTAGCGCAGACCTGGGAGTACGCCGATCGCTGCGGCGCGCAGGAGGCGCACCTGGTGATCTTCGACCGCACGCCGGGCAAACCGTGGGAAGAGAAGATCTTCCGCCGCGAGGAACCGTTCCAAGAGCGACTCATCACCGTCTGGGGGATGTGAGGTGCAGCACTGTTCTGGGCGTTGTCAAGCCATCAGGCCGGTAAATCCAAACGCTCGTCAATCCAATCGCGCAGCAAGGCGCTGATTGTCTTCCGCGCGGCGATCGCTTCGGCGCGCAGGATGTCTTTGGTCAGCGCATCCAGGTGGATCGTTGCGGTCTCGTCTGGCTTACGCGCGGCGGAAAAAGAGACCGTCTCAAAATAATCGGCGGGGTACAGGTAATCCTCCCCTTCATTGTCAATGATCCGCAATTCACCCAGCCGTCGTTCATCCTCGGTTGGCGGCAAGGCTTTGTAAACGCGTCCCACCGTAAGGCTAGCCAGTGCCTCATCGCGTAACGGCTGACCATGAAAGTGAATATAGGCCTTGTTCTTCAGGCAACGTACGTATTTCATGCGACTCTCCGGATTTTGCGTTTATCCTTCTCATCTCTCCGTCCGATACCGGTTGATTCAAACCAATGCAACTCAACCTCCCAGATTTCACCGTTGGCATACTCAACGAGTGCGATTCCTTTGAGCTTACGCCAGTGAACTCTCCGCCCCTCAGCATACGCGCGATTGAGAAAATGGCGGATTTCCACGCCGTTTCCCTTGGCAATGAGCTGGATATTCGCGATGTCGCTGATGACTTGAAATTTCATGCCATGCCCAATTGCGGTCGTGTGGGTTGCTCCTGGTTATCGAAACAGGTCAGGAAGCACATTATACCAACTGGCTGCCAAAGCATCAAGTCGCCGGCGTCGCAACCGTCCACGAGATTGAAGCTACTGGCAACGCTTTTGGTTTTGTGCTATACTCACCAGAAACAGAGCGGTAGAAAGCATGAGCCCTGCCAACCTTGTCAACGTTCTACGGCATCAAGATCACCATGAACTACCATGATCACCTGCCTCCGCACTTTCATGCCGAGTATCAAGACTATGAAGTCATTGTGGAGATAGGAACGGGCAGTGTGACCGGGAAAATGCCGAGACGCGCGCTCAGTCTGATTTGGACGTGGCTTGATGAGCATCACGCTGAACTGGTGGAGAACTGGGAGCGCGCCCGTCGCCGCCAACTGCTAAGCCCGATTGATCCATTGTCATGAGGACAGCCATGTTTGTTCATGTCACCAAGGTCGAGTATGTCGGTGATTACCGGCTCCGCCTCGTCTTCAACAACGACGTCGAAGGCATCGTTGACTTGGAGCCGGAGTTGTACGGCGAGGTATTTGCACCGCTACGAGACAAAACACGATTTCAACAGGTGCGTTTGACCAGCCGCACCATCGAGTGGCCGAATGGCGCCGACTTTGCCCCGGAATTCTTGCTGGAGCAGGTGAAGGCTCAGTCGGCCATGCTCGTGCCGGCTTGATAGACTGACGGCCGGTCGTGGTCCGATGGTTGTTGCGCTTTCTGTGCTGCCGTCGGAGACGTGGCTGGGATAGCTGAGAATCGGCGCTCGCCGCGCGGACGCAGCCGATGGGCGAAGGCTTACGATGAAAATGCGGCGTCATTTGCTATGCACAGCCTGGCTGGCTGTCTGCGCGCTGCTCCTCCTGAGCGCGTGTCAGTCAGGAGCGTCCATCGCCGGCCGCGTATCAACTCGCGCGGCTGAAACCGTCACGCCGGCGGCCGGGCCGGGCGCCCCAGCTTCTTCTGGAACCGTCGTTCCATCTACTGCACCTCCATCATCACCCGGCTCGCCACCCGCCGGCGTGTCTCCAAGCCCGGCAGCAACAGCGACAGAAGCAGCACCAACTCCAGATAGAACTCCTCCTTCAACCGATACTGCAACTCCAACAGGAACTCCTTTTTCTCCAACAGGAACTCCAACCCCTCCTCCAACAGAAACACCACCTCCTTCTGCAACTCAAACTGGAACTCCAACTCCACCACCACTCGCAACAGATACCCCCCCAGTGCCAAAAGATGTAAAACCAGCAAGACCAACGGCAACGGAAACACCCGCAGTATTAAACATCAAACCACCGGAAATTTCCAGATATTCATTGCAACAAGGGTCTGACGGCGGATGGGTTTATAAGGATAAAAGCGGAAAGGAAGTCGCGCATACTGTAACATATTCCTGGGAAGGACTGAATTGGAAAAAAACAATGCAAAAAGGGGCTATTGTGGTGAGCGACGAGAAGCTTATGGCAGATTTGTTGAGAACAGCAAACAAAGGCAGGGGAACAACCGAACTACCGCTTTTCCCATTGTTTATTAATCCGGAAGGACTTGAATTGAGGGAGATCAAAAACATGAAAGACCATATAGTAATTGCTGTTTATGGACAAATTAAGCAAGTTGTTCAACCTTTTCCGGGAGTATCTCCAACTCTTCGCAATGATTTTGGATCTTTTGAAGTAATAGCATTTTCTCCGACAAATGCCGGGAGTTTGAAGTTTTACGCTGCCGATTTTGAAAGTCCATTAAAGCCTTTTTTACAGACTGTAAAGCCTTTTCTCGCACCTCTTGCATATAATTTTTCTGATGATCTTCTTCCGGAAAGCTTCGAAGTTCCGGGAGCTTCTGGATTGATGACCGTAGGGAGCTCTATTGGCGGAAAATCGCTTACTCTTGATAATTTCCTTTCCTTAGGTAATTTTACAGTTGTGGCAGGATAGAGACAGTCTTATTTTTTGCTATTGCTATTTGTTTGGTTTTTGGTTAGTCTGAATATAATGAAACGCAGTCTTGCCATTGGGGTTTGTATCCTGATAATAGTAAATCTGCTGCTTGTTTATTCATATCTCCGCTTAAAACAACAGAAGAAAACAGTACAACCGCACGTTCTTTCTCAGTTTCCCTGTCCTTTGCCTGCTTCGTACTGCAGTTCATACCGCGAAGTGAAAGCGCACGGACAATTTTATGGCATTGCTTGGGATCTGCCGCCAGGCACTCCGGTTCACAGCCTGTTTGCCGGGCCGATCTTTCCGGTAAGGGCGCCGGTTTGGCCTTCGTTTGTCCATCCGGGTTTGTCGCTTGAAAGTCTGGATAAGAAATGGCGCGCTATCTATGTGTTTACCGGGCCTGACGTGATCCGCTACACAGTGGCATGGGCTCCGGGTGAAACACTCCTGAATGCGCGCGAGGGCAGTATCGCCAGTTTTGGGGCCAACCTGGTGCTTAGGATCTACCGGATGGACGCTGAACAGGCGCAGTTACAGACAGGTAAACAGTTGCGTTTTCAACCGTTATGAGAAATCATAAACAGCTATCAACCCTCATTTTTACCATCGGTATTCTGCTGTTTGTGTTGTTTATTGGTGTTACGCACCTTCATGCGTTTGTGCCGTGCGAAGAAGGCGGCTACATTCCTGGCAATGGGGTTTGTGAATGTGGTGGTGATCCTGTCAACTCGCGGGGTATGAGAGCCACGCGTTCGCGGGCATATGGAGCCAGGGAGAGCGTCGAGAATACCTGGTTTCTCCAGTTGTTAGAGATCGACTTGGGCAGTCCCGAAACTGCAATCCGGGTGCCGGTGTCGGCTCAATTTGAGCGTTGTTTCATGGTGATCTAAAAGTCGTTGTTAACGAGTGCGCCCGGTGTCGGGCGCAGACGATCAAGTGAGCTGCTCGACTTGACATGGTGCTTGTCTTGCCTAAAATGGGAGTTACCCACCCAGAGAAGGCGAGAGGGTCAGGTCGCCGACCAGACCACCTCGTCTTTTCGTTATCTTTGGCCTGATAGGTGTCCAGTTGGATGGGCCACTCTGAACCAGTGTCACCGGCGGCGCCCTGGGCCTGGCTGAATAAAGCATGTATCACTCCTTGTGCGCCGCCAGGAAGTGGCGGTCACGTGCGCGATAGCTGGCGCCCGTGATGATCATGATCTGGGCGTTGTCCACGAGGCGATCGAGGGCGGCCGAGGCGATCAAAGGGTCTTGAAAGATCTCAGGCCATTCACTCGGTGCGCGATTGCTGGTTATCAGGATCGAGCCCCGTTCGTACCGTTCGAGGATGACGTCAAACATGTCCTCCGGCGCTGGGGGACGCATGGGCTTGAGGCCGAAATCGTCGATAATCAAGAGCGCAGGCCGCAGATAGGTCTGCAGACGCCGGTCGTAGGTTCCATCAGCGCGGCCGGCGTTGAGATGAGCGAGCATCTTGTGGGCGCTGACGAACAGAACGTCGTGGCCGCGGCGACACGCTTCGTGCCCCAACGCTTGAGCCAGATGACTTTTACCTACCCCGGTCGGCCCACAGATCAGGGTGTTGCGGTGTCGCTGGATGTAGGCACAGGTGGCGAGGTCAAGCACCTGCTGACGGTTGATCGTCGGGTTGAAGCCAAAGTCAAAGGCCTCCAGCGTCCTGTCGCTATGGAATGCGGCGCGGCGCAGTCGCAACTGGAGCTGCTTCTGGGTCCGCCGCTCCACTTCGTCCTGAATGAGCCGGTTCAGGAATTCGACGTAGGAGAGCTTGTCCTGGATGGCCTGCTGGTTGCGCAGTTCCAGCGTGTCAAGGATGCCTGACAACCGTAACCGCTTGAGATGGGTATTGAGTTGGTGCGTTAGTTCCATGACATGTCTCCCAGGCCGGGCAAGAGCTCGTGGGCCGAGCGACCGAAGCGCCGCGGCGTCAGTTCAACAACCAATGGGGGGAGTGCAGCCAAGTCCAGGCGCTTTTCCAGGATCTGGCGGATGGTGCGAGTCGTGCAATCCTCGAAGTGCAGCGCCCGCATACAGGCTCGTTCCAGCCGGGGTGCGCCGAACTCCTCGGCCAGGCGCAAGATGCGCCACACCATGCGCAAGCGGTCAAGCGGACGCTCGGCCAGCAGCCGTGCGACCACATCGGCGGTGTGGATGCCGATCTCGTCGGCGCGTTTTTGGCAGGCTTCACGGGTGTTGAGCAGACCGGCGGCCTTGTGAGTCGGCAGATGGTCCGGGTTCGTGAGCCGTTCGCCTGGCGCCTTGGCCGGTTGATGCGTGGCCACGAGGGTGTATTCGCTGAAGATCTGCACGGACTGCAGACCGCCACGCACCCAGACCTGTTGGCCGACCAAGCGAAACGGCGCCGAATAGTAGGCTTTTTCGAATACGACGTAGCAGTCGCGGTGCACCAGGACTTGCTTCCAAACCGCCAGATCGTAGCGGGTGGCAGGTAGAGGTTGCAACGCCATCTTCTCGATCCCCTCGAAACGGTCCGTCGGTTTGGCTTTCGTCGTGCCATGAATCCGTTGACTGGCTATCTTCTCGACCCAGGCCAGCGCCTTGACATTGGCCTCGGTCAGATCGGTGAAGGTTTGACCGGCGAGGAAGTTGCGCTTCACGTAGTGAACGCCGCTCTCCACTTTGCCCTTATGCTGGGGCGTCCGGGGCCGATTGGGTGCAATCAGGAACTCATAGTGTTCGGCAAGGTCTCGGTAGCTGCGCTGCACGACGGGATCTTCCAAAGAAGCTCGCACAATCCCGGCCTTGAGATTGTCCAACACGACTCGGCGGGGCGTGCCGTCAAAGTAGGTAAACGCATTGATGTGCAGCTTCAGCCAGGTCTCGACGGTCTGGTCGAAGACCAGTTCGGCGTACTGGTGTCGGCTCCAAGAAAGCGTCATGACGAACACCCAGGCCTTGCGCATCTCCCCGCTTTGCGGGTCGCGGATCAACCCAGCATAGCCAAAGTCGACCTGGGCCTCTTCGCCTGGCTTCGTTTCGATGCGGATCGTCACGTCGGGCGTCGCCGGTTCCATACGGCGCACGAAGCGCCAGACGCTCGAATAGGTGCCACGATACTGGTGCTGTTCCTGCAGCCGTTGGAAGATCACTTGGATTTCCAAACCCCGTGTTCGCCATTCCCGAATGACTTCCTGAAAGGGAACAATGGTCGAAGCCACTGTAGAGGTTCCGGTGTCTGGCATGGTTGATTGTAAAAGAGCGTGTATCTCGTCTGTCGGGGGAAGATCTCCCGCCAACAATCCCGCCTTATCGGCCCATTCGCGATATTTCTTGACCGTATGCCGGCCAACTGATAGCGCCTTGGCCGTGGCACGATCGCTTTCGCCAGCGCGCAGCCGACGCAAGATTTCGCGTACATCTAACACGTTCGTTCTCCTTCCACTCATCGTCATTCCTTTCTGTTCCGCAATAGCTGCTTGCAAACAGAAGGAATTATCACCGTCTCAGAAGGAGAAACCAAGTTCTCGATTCGCCTTAGTGGCGCCGCATCACGCGAACGACCGGCGTCATTGGCCGCGAATCGGTGGCTCCATATGCTCGCGAACGCATAGCTCCGTATCCTTGCGAACACATGGCTCCCTATGCTCGCGAATCACTGGCGCTCTATGCCCGCGAACAGGTGGCAACTTTACCACGCGAAATGACAGATCCGGACTGCAATGTTGTTGGGAGCGGTTGCCCTACTGATTTGTGCTCCGGAAACACGCCTGCAAATGTATGCTGTGTGGCAGGATTAAATGCCTCGGCCTGTTCAGGTTTACCGACCTGGACGTATTTACACGATGCTGTTTGTAGAGTATATCTACCAAATATGTATTTACCTACTTGCCAATATATCTGGGAACAACGGCAATGTCCTGCTACAGATAGCTGTATGAATAGTGAAACAGGTTTACGGCCGGGAAAATGTACCTCTGATGGGTGTGCTATAGGAACTTCTACTTACAAAACCTGTTGTAATGCATATGGTCAAGCGGTGGCCTGTCGTGGAGGACCATACGAAGGCATCTGCACACCCAACCAAACTGTATGGGGGACAGGCCAGAGCAGTGACTGCGCCGGAAGCGGAAGTTCTTCATCTGCTCCTCCCGGAAGCCCAACAATAACACCTATTCCGCAAGGATGCCAAGGTTCGAACTGGGGAGGGCCATGTAGCAACTGGACTGTGAACAGGTCAAGCTGGTCATTGTGGTCAATATAGGAAAGGACGTAACTGCGCCGGTTGTACCGTGCGTAGCAGGCGGCGGCGGCGTCGAAGCCTGGGACGCGGGTTGGCGGCTGCGACTGCCATCAACCACCAGCAAAATCTACAGCAACGCGCAGCTCGATGACTACCAGGGACGGCCGCGGCGCGCCTTCCCCTGGCGCCCGCCCGTGACGCTGACAGTACGCGCGCGCTTTTCGCATGACGCGACCGAGCTGCGCGGCACGGCTGTTTTTGGTAATATAAAGTAAGGCCACCTGGCTGAGAAATGGCAGTCGAAATCTGGGCCACCAGAGAAATTCCGCTATCATAAGGGGGAGGCGAAAAGCCGACGAGACCATGGTAGCGGAGGGAAGGATGAAGACGGTGGAAGATTATGCCCAGATTCGGGATGCCTATTTCAATCAACACAAGAGCATTCGTGAGATTGCTCGCGAACTGAAACACGGGCGCGACACCATTGCGAAAGCGCTGGACCTGGCCGAGCCGGAGCCGTACCAGCGGGCAGTTCAACGAGCGGATCCGGTGCTGGGGCCTTACAAGGCAAAGATTGACGAACTTCTGGCCGAGAATGAAGGACTGCCGCGTAAGCAGCGGTACACGGGGCAGAAGATTTATGAAATGGTCCACGAGCAAGGCTACCGGGGGAGCGATTCGGGCGTGCGTCACTACGTAGCGCAATGCCGTGAGGCACAGCGGAAGCCGGCGGTTTACCTGCCGCTGGCGTTCGATCCGGGTCGCGAAGCTCAAGTGGACTGGGGAGATGCGACGGTCATCATGGCTGGCGTACGGATGGTCGTACAGTTGTTCCTGATGTGGCTCAACTTTTCCCACCGGCTGTTCGTGTGCGCTTATCCGACGCAAAAGCAAGAGAGTTTCTTGGACGGTCATGTGCAGGCTTTCCGATTCTTTGGCGGCGTACCGCACCGAGTCAGCTACGACAATCTCAAAACGGCCGTGTTTGAGATTCTGCAAGGGCATCGTCGCATCGAGCAGCGTACGTTTGTGGCGTTTCGCAGCCATTATCTCTTCGAGAGTCACTTCTGCACCCCTGCGCAGGGCCACGAAAAGGGAGGTGTCGAACATAACGTCGGGTTTAGTCGGCGCAACTTTCTGGTTCCCATCCCCCACGTGGCCTCGTTCAGCGAACTGAACGCCTATTTGCTGGACAAGTGCCGCACCAACGACCTGCGCCAGGTGAAAGGCGAGCCAACCACGATCGGCGAGGCATGGGAGCAGGAGCGAACCCATCTGCGCCCACTGCCCGTGCGAGACTATGCGTGCTGTGTGACGGCGCCGGTGACACTGACCCCGTACAGCCAGGTGATCTTCGAAACCAATCGCTACTCGGTGCCCGTGGACCAGGCACAGCGCAAACTGGTGGTCAGAGCGTATCCATTTCGGATCGAGATCATGCATCACGACAAAGTGATCGCCAACCATGCCCGCTCTTACGCACGCGAGCAGGACATTTTCGACCCCCTGCACTATCTGCCCCTGCTGGTGCAACGTCCCGGCGCCTTCGAGCACGCCAAACCCTTACGCCAGTGGCGGGCGACATGGCCGGCGGCGTACGAGCAACTGTTGAACAAGATGCAACAGCAGTGGCCCGAGGGTCGCGGGATACGCGAATTTGTTCAGATCCTGCAACTGCATCGGGATCATCCGGCCGACCTGATCGAACAGGCGGTAAGCCAGGCCTTGCTCCACAACTGTGTCCATGTCGAGGGAGTGAAGTTATGCCTGCACCAGATACTGCATCCAGATACGCCACCCCCCACGCTCGAATTGACCGAGCAGTCCGGCTTACGGGAGATCGGCACCCAACCCGTGAACTTGCAACATTACAACCAGTTGCTGTCCGGAGGGAAGTGATGGAATCGCTCTTGCTTTTGGAAAGCTACCTCAAACAGTTGCATCTCCCCACCTTCGTGCGCAATTATCGCCCATTTGCTGAGGATGGCGCCCGTAACAACCTCAGTTACGATCGCTTCCTCCTCGCCCTGGCCGAACAGGAAGTGAACGAACGCGAACGTAAACGTGAAATCATGCGCATCAAGGAAGCACGCTTTCCTGTGCTGAAAGAACTGGCCGATTTCGATTTCAGTTGCGTCCCCCAACTGAACAAGCAGCAGGTGCTCGCCTTAGCTCAGGGACACTACATCCGCCAGGCCGAACCCATTCTGCTCGTGGGCAATCCGGGCTTAGGGAAGACACACGTTGCCTCGGCACTTGCGCTCACCGCATGTCGCCAGGGATACAAGGTTCGCTTCTACAACGCCGCCGGCCTGGTTAATGAACTGATTGAAGCTCAGGATCAGCATCGCTTGGCCAAGTTCCTAACCGCAGCCAAGAAATGCCACCTGATCGTCCTGGACGAGTTAGGCTTCATTCCCTTTTCTGACATCGGCGCCCAGTTGATTTTCCAATTCTGTTCCGCCTTGCATGAAAAAGTGGCGCTCATTGTCACCACCAACCTGCACTTTGCCGACTGGACACAGGTCTTCGGCAATGAACGACTGACCAGCGCACTCCTCGATCGGCTCACCCATCGGGCCCACATCCTGGAATTTCTTGGTGAGTCATATCGCTTTCGTCAGCGCATGCAGCATGTCACCAGCTCTGTATCACCGTCCCAACCATGATTCTCTCGCCATACAGATCCATCAGGAGGTTTGACACAACAACTTCATTCACTTTTCACCCCCTTGTCGCTCTGGCTCAGGACTCAGAAAGCAGGGCTGCCTCCTGCTCGCCGTCGCCATCTAGCCCCCAGTCTAGCACCGTCCGCCACCCCGTCAATGGTCGAGATGAACCGGTTTGGGAATCCGGCCAACAGCAGGCCGGATTCCCAAACCGGCCATTGACGGGGTAGCCAGGAACGGCGCTAATCCTGAAGCTGCGATGGCGACGGACGAAGGAAGCAGGGCCAGCCCTACGCCTGTTGTCATCCCACCCTCCCCGCTTTTTGGGTTTCCAAAATCACGGGTGGCCCTGTTTTACATTGCCAAATGGCCTTGATTTTCATTGCCAAACGGCCCTGATTTTGATTGCCAAGCTGAAAACGGGGTGACCTTGCTGGCCCTGTTTTTCATTGCCAAGTGGCCCAGGTTTCATTTGCCAAAAACACACGGCCGGCTTTGGCTTTTGGAACAGCCCTTATCCTGGCGCGGGTCGGCGCCTCCCCGCGCTGCCGCGCGCAGCCTGGTTCTTCTTTGCCTCGACACCGTCGAACATGGCCCTGGCGCAGGGGATGCCCGGCCACGGTTGGAAAGCCGCCGTCATGGACGCGCAGCGGCCCTTGTTCTACGCGTTGGCGCCGGCCGCGCCGATCGGTTTCGCCTTGATGCGCTTCCCGCGCCTGTACCGCGCGCTGTGGCCGCTCGGTCAACGTGCGTTGGGGGTGCAGGAAGCAGAGGCGCCGGTCCGCATGACGGACTGGCGCCTCTATACGATCGCATGGGGCGTCCATCAGACCCGTTTCCTGGTTGATGGCGACGAGGTGCTGCATACGACTGCCTCGCCGGCCGGCCCGCTCGGCCTGGTCATCTGGCTGGACAACCAATACGCCGTTGTTACGCCGCAGGGGCGTTTTGGCGGCGGTCTGCTGGCGACGGCGCATGAGCAATGGATGGAGGTTGAATTCTTGTGAGCCTACGCCCGGTCTCAACCCATCGGTACGTCGGCCAATTCAGCATAGGTGCGCACCGTGCCACCCTCCAGGCTCCAAATCTGCGTCGCGAACTGCTCGATGAAGTAGCGGTCATGCACGATCGCCAGCACCGTGCCGGTGAACGCGGTCAGCGCCTGCTCGAAACGAGTGCGCGACGGAATGTCCAGGTGATTGATCGGCTCGTCCAGGAGCAGGAAGTTGCACCCCACGGCGACCAGGCGGGCCAGCGCCAGGCGCGCGCGCTCGCCAAAACTCAGCATGCCGACCGGCGTGAAGACTGCATCGCCCGCAAAGAGGAAGTAGTGCAGAAAACTGCGCACTTCGGTCTCGTTCATCGCGGCCACGCCGCGCACCGTTTCCAGCGGCGTGCTGGCTAGATCGAGCAATTCCTGTTCCTGGGCAAAGTAACCCAGGCGCACTCCGGCGCCCAGGCGCACGCGTCCCGCGCTGGGCGTCAATTGGCCGGCGATGATGCGCGCCAGGGTGGTCTTGCCGCTGCCGTTCGGGCCGATCAGAGCCACGCGCTCGCCGGCGCGCAGGGTCAGATTCACCTCACGAAAAAGCTCGAGCGGGCCAAAGCGCTGCGCCAGATTCTCCAGCACCAACGCCTCGCGACCGCTCTCCGGCGGCGCGCCAAAATCGAGCTTCATCTGCCAGGTCAACGATGGCTTGTCAATCCGCTCCTCCGAAGCCAGCAAACGCTCCAGTCGTTTGCGCTGCACCGTCATGCGGCGGGCAATCCCCATTGCCACCTTGCGCGTGGCAAAATCAATCGTTCCGTGTTCGATGTTACGCGCGTACGATTCCTTGTCGGCAATCGTGGCCGTCATGCGCTGAATGAACTCCTGCTGTTCTTTATACGCCGCCAGGCGCCTGGCCTGGGCGCTCTCTTTCGCCTCCGCATAGTCCGAATAACCGCCGGGGTAGACGGTCAGGCGATGCGTCTGCTCATCAATCTCCAGGACCGTGCTCACCGTGTTGTCGAGAAAGGCGCGGTCGTGCGAGACGATGATCACGGCGCCGTCATAGCCGCGCACGAACTGCTCCAGCCATTGCAGCGCGCTCATGTCGAGATGATTGGTCGGCTCGTCCAACAGCAGCAAATCGGGGTAAGTCAGCAGGAGGCGCGCCAGGCCCAGGCGCGTCTTCTGCCCGCCGCTGAGGATGTGCACGGGCGTGGTTTGATCGAGCGCCCGCAGGCCCAGGCCATCCAGGATGGCATGGATGCGCGCCTCGATGCCGTAGCCGCCCAGGCGCTCGAAATCGGCCAGGGTCACATCGTAATCGGCCAGAATCGCGTCGAGTTCTGCGCCGGCCGCCTGGCCCATCGCCGCGGCCAGGCTCTGCACGCGCTGTTCCGCCGCGCCCAGCGCGGCGATGGCCTGCTTGACCACCGCGCCCACGGTCGCGTCAGGCGCATAGTCCAGCGCCTGCGCCAGGTAGCCCACGCGCACATCGCCTGGCCCCAGGCGCACACTGCCGCGATCCGGCGATTCCTGGCCCAGGATGATGCGCAGCAGCGTGGTTTTGCCGCAGCCGTTGGGGCCGATCAGCCCGGCGCGCTCGCCGCGGTTGATCGTGAAGGAAACCCCATCGAGAATCACGTCGCCGGCAAAGGATTTATGGATATTACTGACTTGAAGCATAGCAATCCCCCTCGTGTGGGTGGATGAATGCCCACGGCGCGTTGACTATGAGAACAGCACACAGTTGCTGGCTCGCGTTCGGGCAAAGGTTGGTTGACCTGCTGCCCGGAACAAAAAACCGTGGGCATACAGCGCGCCCACGGTTCTCAAAGACAAAGCAGAATTAAATCGTTACGCCAGAATCTGACCCCATGCGCTGCATACCACAAATTTGCGGCTATGGATCAGGATACGCATGGTTCAAACCTCCGGTCAAGTTGGCAAAATTTTAGCGCAGAACGAGAAAGGTGTCAATTTTCGTCTGACGGTGGGTGCATTTCAGTTTGGGGGCGGGTCCGACGTCGAGCGATTGAGGCTTCGTCGTGAGCGGCTCGACCGAGCGTTCGACAGGCTCACCGCACGGTTCGACAGGCTCACCGCACGGTTCGGCAGGCTCACCGCACGGTTCGACAGGCTCACCGCACGGTTCGGCAGGCTCACCGCACGGTTCGGCAGGCTCACCGCACGGGGCCTGAGCTTGTCGAAGGCCGCTGCAACCACCTCCAAGCCCAACCGAAGCCGGCTACGCAGCGGAACTGAAATGCGCCCGCCACGAAATACAAACCCCTTGCGCGCCGTCAGGCCCGACAGGGCCTTCCACCTTGTAGCCCGATCCGTTCACGGTCGGGCGGCGTTGGTTGCGCGCACGCTATCGGGCCAGCAACCCCGCCGGAGGCCAAAGGCCATCCGGCTACGAGGTGCAAGCCCCTCTGGGGCTACGCCCCAAAATTGAAATGCACCCCTGACGGTCGTCTCACGAAGCCGGGGAAGACGGCCGCTTGAAAATGACCTGATACTCGTCGCGACTGCCGTAGAGCGCACGGCCGGCGCTGGCCCCGCTCATTTCCCAGCCTTCGGCGCCCAACTGATTCAGGTAGTCGTGCAGCAGCGGTTGATCCTCCCAATTGACGATTTTTTCGCCGTTGCGGAAGCGCGGCCGCCAACCCTTGTATTCCTGGAAGGAGACAACCAGGTATTGCCAATGCACGCGCGCGGGAGGCGCCTTGGCCGCGGGTTGACGCTCGCTCACCGGCGCTGCGGCCGGCCTGGCAGCCGGTTTGCTCACCGGTCGCGGCGCGCTGGCGTCACGCACGGGCGGCGCGGCGGACGCGGCTCGACTGAGCTCGCCGAAGTCCGGCTCTGGCGCGCCGCCGCCCAGAAGCTCACCCAGGAGATCGGGTGTTTGTTTACGTTCGGTCATCACGCATGATCCTTTCTACCAACGCCTGATAGTCTTCCGCGCCTGGGGAATGAGGTGCATACTCAAAGATGCTCTGTCCATAGCCTGGCGCCTCCGACAGACGCACGTTGTAACGCACCGGCGCACAGACGCGTGCGCCATAATGGCTGTGCAGTTGTTCCAGGATTTCCGCGGACTTGCGCACGCGGCGATCAAAAAAAGTGGGCAGGATGTAGGCCAGATTCAGCGCCGGATGGTATTTCTGGATGGCGGTCAGGCTCTGCTCGAATTCAATCAGACCCTGAAGCGTCAACACTTCGAGGGAGACCGGCGCCACTACCTGGTGTGCATAGAAAAGCACATTGACAGTCAGCGCATCCCAACCGGGCGCCGTGTCCAGAATCGTGTAGTCGAACTGATCTTCGAAGGGCGCCAACGCCTCGCTGAGCACCTGTTCGCCGCCAAAATCGCGCCGCGTAATCTGGCGCTTGAGGCCGGCCAGGGCGCGCCCCCCCGCCAGCACCGAGAGGCCTTCACGCGCAGGAATGAGCGCTTCGGGTGATGACGTTTCGGCCGTCACCAGGTCGGCCAGGCCCAACCCCGCCTGGAGGCCCAGGGCTTTCGTCACCTGGCCTTGCGTATCCACATCCACCAGCAAGACGCGCTTGCCTGCCAACGCCAGGCCGGTCGCCAGGTTGACTGCGGTCGTGGTCTTGCCCACGCCGCCCTTGGAAAGAGCAATGGCAATTTTGCGCATGCAAACGTCCTCCCTTCATGCCTCTGCGATTGGCAGCTCACAAACAGCGACGCTGGAAAATCACCCCTGCCAATTCGACGTTTCCTATGCCAGAGTATACCACAGAAAAGTGCAGAATCATAACGCAATGCGTCAGAAAACCCAGGCACAGGCCCAATCCGGCAAGAAAGTTATCTATTTTAATTCACGACAAATTTGTCGCCAAAGGCAATTCCTGTTAAAATGTATAGGGTGTTTGTGCAATTTGCCTGCGACGTGCCGAGGACGTCGCGAAGGAGGTGTACAACAAGTCAGACTGCCCAATTGGTCGTTGAAAACATCCCCCGCATAAATTCAGTTCCCAAGGTACAGGTTTCTTTCAAAGGAGAAGAATCAGTGTCTAAGAAGAATCCACTTTTTTTGATCATCACTCTGTTGATCCTGGCAGCAACCCTGCTGTCAGCTTGTGGTAGCGCTGCTACCGTGGCGCCAACGACTGCCCCGTCCGCCCCAACGACTGCCCCAACGGGAGGGGACAAGAGCTTGGTAGGCGTGGTGCTGCCGACCAAGGATGAGCCGCGTTGGTTGCAAGACCAGGCCGTTTTCGTGAAAGCCGGCTGGACCCCCTTGTTCAGCCAGGGCGACAGTGCGAAGGAAAAGGCCAATGTTGAGGCCTTGATCAGCCAGGGCATCAAAGTCCTGATCATCTGCCCGCAGGACGCGACGGCTGCCGCTGCGGCTGCGGCTGCGGCCAAGGCCGCCGGCGTCAAGGTCATTTCCTATGACCGCCTGATCCGCGACACCGATGCGGTTGACTACTATGTCACCTTCGACAGTATGGCTGTAGGCGCTGCCTGGAGCGAATACCTGATCAAGCAGGCCGGCGACACCAAGGGCAACCCGCTGTACATCTACACGGGCGCCGCCACCGACAACAACGCCTTCATCTTCTTCGAAGGCGCCTGGGAAAAGATTCAGCCCAAGATCGCCGACGGCACCTTCGTCATCAAGAACTCCGCCGAAGCCATCGCCCTGCAAGGCAAGGCCACGCTGACCCGCGACGAAGAGTCCAAGATCATCGGCCAGACCACCACCAACTGGGACTTCAACACCGCCAAGAGCCTGGCCGAAGCCAATCTGACCAAGGCCACCACGGCCGACAAGGGCACCGTCTACATCCTCGCCCCCAACGACGGCACCGCACGCGCCATCGCCGATGCCTTCGCCGCCGACAAGGATGTCAAGAAGTACTTTGTCACCGGCCAGGACGCTGAGAAGGCTTCTGTCCAGTACATCATTGACGGCAAGCAGTCCATGACCGTCTTCAAGGACGTTCGCACCCTGGCAGCCGACGCCGTCGCCGCCGCCAACGCCTTCCTCGCCGGCACCCCCCCCGAGAAGACGACGACCTACAACAACGGCAAGCTCGATGTGCCGGCCAAGCCGTCCGCCATCGTCACCGTCACCAAGGACAACGTCAAGGCCGCCTTGATTGACTCCGGCTACTATCAGACCAGCGACTTCCAGAACCTGGACGCCTCGGCGCCGCCTGCTGCCCCGGCGGACAAGGGATTGGTGGGCGTGGTGCTGCCGACCAAGGATGAGCCGCGCTGGCTGCAAGACCAGGCCGTTTTCGTGAAGGCTGGCTGGACCCCCTTGTTCAGCCAGGGCGACAGTGCGAAGGAAAAGGCCAATGTTGAGGCCTTGATCAGCCAGGGCATCAAAGTCCTGATCATCTGCCCGCAGGACGCGACGGCTGCCGCTGCGGCTGCGGCTGCGGCCAAGGCCGCCGGCGTCAAGGTCATTTCCTATGACCGCCTGATCCGCGACACCGATGCGGTTGACTACTATGTCACCTTCGACAGTATGGCTGTAGGCGCTGCCTGGAGCGAATACCTGATCAAGCAGGCCGGCGACACCAAGGGCAACCCGCTGTACATCTACACGGGCGCCGCCACCGACAACAACGCCTTCATCTTCTTCGAAGGCGCCTGGGAAAAGATTCAGCCCAAGATCGCCGACGGCACCTTCGTCATCAAGAACTCCGCCGAAGCCATCGCCCTGCAAGGCAAGGCCACGCTGACCCGCGACGAAGAGTCCAAGATCATCGGCCAGACCACCACCAACTGGGACTTCAACACCGCCAAGAGCCTGGCCGAAGCCAATCTGACCAAGGCCACCACGGCCGACAAGGGCACCGTCTACATCCTCGCCCCCAACGACGGCACCGCACGCGCCATCGCCGATGCCTTCGCCGCCGACAAGGATGTCAAGAAGTACTTTGTCACCGGCCAGGACGCTGAGAAGGCTTCTGTCCAGTACATCATTGACGGCAAGCAGTCCATGACCGTCTTCAAGGACGTTCGCACCCTGGCAGCCGACGCCGTCGCCGCCGCCAACGCCTTCCTCGCCGGCACCCCCCCCGAGAAGACGACGACCTACAACAACGGCAAGCTCGATGTGCCGGCCAAGCCGTCCGCCATCGTCACCGTCACCAAGGACAACGTCAAGGCCGCCTTGATTGACTCCGGCTACTACCAGGCCGGCGACTTCCAGAACCTGCAATAACTCTCGTCCTTCTCCCGCTTCCGCGATTCTTCTCACAGCGAAGGCCGGAAGCGGGGGAAATTGCCCCGACCAGACGGGTTAGTGCACCCACCGCTCTGTGGCTGGGCCGCTTACGCGACTCAGCCGCAGAGAATCGGGACAGAACTGGTCCTCTCATGCTTCACTTCGTCAGGAGTTAGCGCCATGCCTAATCAACCTCCCATCCTAGAGATGAAGAATATTACCAAGACTTTCCCCGGCGTGAAAGCGCTGAGCAACGTCAGCTTTCAGGTTGCCGCGGGCGAGATTCACTGCCTCGTGGGCGAAAATGGCGCGGGCAAGTCCACCCTCATGAAGGTCCTCAGCGGGGTGTATCCATACGGCACGTACGAAGGAGACATCCTTTTCAACGGGCAGGTGCAGAAATTCTCCGGCATCGCCGACAGCGAGAAGGTCGGCATCGCGATCATCTATCAGGAGTTGGCGCTCGTCCCCGAAATGACGGTCTATGAGAACATCTTCCTCGGCAATGAAATCAAGCGTGGCTTCATCGTTGATTGGAATGAAACCATCAAGCGGGCCACCGAAGCGCTCAAGCGCGTCAGACTGAACGTCAACCCGGGGACGAAGGTCAAAGATTTGGGCGTGGGCAAGCAGCAATTGATCGAGATTGCCAAGGCGCTGAGCAAGGATGTAAAACTACTTATCCTGGACGAACCGACCGCCGCCCTGAATGAGGATGACAGCGAAAACCTGTTGAACTTGATCCGTGAGCTGAAACAGCACGGCGTCTCCTGCGTGATGATTTCGCACAAGCTGAAAGAAGTTATCGCCATTGCGGACACAGTCACAGTCCTGCGCGACGGCCAGACGATCACCACCCTGGATGCGCACAAGGGCGAAGTCTCCGAACCGGTCCTGATTAAGCACATGGTCGGCCGCGAAATCAACAATATCTATCCGCAGCGCCAACGTAACCTGTTCCGGTCCACGGCCGCCGTCGTCGAGGAGGCGAAAGCAGCCGGCGTGAAGGTCATCTCGTATGACCGGCTGATCTCCGACACCACGGCGGTGGACTACTATGTGACCTTCGACAGCCCCGCTGTTGGGGCGCAGCAGGCGCAATACCTGGTTGACCATGCGCAGGGCAAAGGCAATCCGCTATATCTGTATGCCGGCGCCGCAACTGACAGCAACGCCTTCTTCCTCTTGCAGGGCGCGTGGGGTGTTCTCCAGCCCAAGGTCGCCGACGGCACTTTCGTCATCAAGAATTCAAGCCAGGCCGCCAGCTTGCAGGGGAATGCCGTTCTGACGCGCGAGCAGCAGAGCGCGATCATTCGCCAGATCGCGACCAACTGGGACCCCCGCACGGCCAGGAACATGGCGCAATCCAATCTTGCCCTGGCCAGCGCGGCCGACAAAGGTAACGTCTTTGTTCTTGCCCCCAACGACAATACCGCACGCGCGATTGCCGATGTGTTCACGGCCGATAAGGATGTCAAGAGCTGCCTGATCACCGGCATGGATGCCGAGGAAGCGTCAACCAAGTATATCCTGGACGGCAAGCAGTCCATGACGGTCTTCAAAGATGTGCGCGCCCTGGTGCAGACTGCAGTTGACGCGGCCGTGGCGCTGCTCAAAGGCCAGACCCCCGCAGCTAACGGGAGTTACAACAACGGGGCAATCGCTGTCCCGGCGCTCCAGTCTCCGGTAATCCCGGTTGACAAGGCCAATGTCAAGGCGATCTTGATTGACTCCGGCTACTACGGAGGCGCGGCGGCGGGCAAAGTTTCACAGGCGCCTGCGCCAGCGGGCAACCCCGTCGTCGGGATCGTCCTCCCAACTCAGGATGAACCGCGCTGGATCCAGGATCAAAAACGCTTCCAGGATGCCTTCCGCGCCGCCGGCTACAATGTCGAAATCCTGTTCAGCCAGGGCGATGCCGCCAAAGAGAAGGCGAACGTCGAAGCGCTGGTGAAGAAGGGCATCAAAGTTCTCATCATCTGCCCGCAAGGCGGCGGCGAAGTCGTGCTCGAGATCAAGAACTGGAACGCCTTCGATCCGGCGTTGGGCCGGGACATCCTCTACGACGTGAACTTCAAGGTCCGCAAGGGCGAGATCGTCGGCGTTGCGGGTTTGATGGGCTCTGGCCGCACCGAGCTGGCCCTGAGCCTGTTCGGCAACCCGAAAGGGTACCGGACCGAGGGAGAACTGTGGGTCGGCGGCAAGCAGCAGCATTTCAACCATCCGCACGACGCGATTGAGGCGGGCATGGCGTATGCAACCGAAGACCGCAAGGCGGCCGGTCTCATTCTGATCCAGGACGTCAAGCAGAACACAACGCTGGCGAACCTGCAGGAAATCGCCCGGCGCGGCGTCGTTGACAGCAACGCTGAGATCAAGATCGCGGAGGAATACCGGCGTTCGCTCAACATCAAGACGCCGAGCGTCGAGCAGAAGGTGGGAAACCTCAGCGGCGGCAACCAGCAGAAGGTCTGTATCGCCAAGTGGCTGTTTGTCAAGCCCGACCTGCTGATCCTGGACGAGCCTACGCGCGGCATTGACGTCGGCGCCAAGTACGAAATCTATACGATTATGGCCCGACTGGTGCAGGAGGGCATGAGCATCATCATGATCTCGTCCGAGCTGCCCGAGGTTCTCGGCATGAGCGATCGGGTGTACGTCGTCTCGGCAGGCAGGATCACCGGCGAGTTGCCGATCGAGGAGGCAACTCAAGAGAAGATCATGCAAATGGCTACGAGCTAATCAGGAACCCGCCTATGTTTGTCTCACCTTGTGACTCATGAGATGCGCTGTCACATGCCATCTCGCCGCATTGCACTATCGGAATCCCTGCCTGCAGGGTTCATGACACCAGGAGGCTTAGGATGACTTCTCGTCAAGCTGATCAAGTCCAAACCAAGACGCCGTTCTTGCAAAGTCTGGGAAAAATGGCCCGGACGAACGCCCGTGACTACGGCATGTATATCGCCCTGGTCGTGATCGTCGCGTTCTTCACCTGGCGGACGAATGGCCTCTTCATCTCGCCCAGGAATATCGCCAACCTGTTGAACCAGATGGGCTATATTGCCGTTCTGGCAACCGGAATGACGCTCGTCATTGTCATTCGGCATATTGATCTATCGGTCGGTTTTCTGTCAGGCTTCCTCGCTGCCATTGCGACCATCGGCATGGTGTCCCTCCACCTGCCCTGGTACCTCGTCATCCTGATCGCCTTGGCGATGGGCGTCGTAGCAGGAGCAGTCACGGCCCTTCTGGTGGCGTGGGTGGGCATTCCCGCTTTTGTCGCCACGCTCGGCGGCTGGTTGGTCTACCGGGGGCTACTGTCGCTGACACTGGCCGGCTCAGGCACCGTCATCATCCCTGATGAAAGCTTCAACGCGCTCGGCAATGGTTACATTCCCGACCTGTTTCCTGCCAACAGCGCATTTTTGCCAGGGGTGCACAAACTAACGCTCATCCTCGGCCTGGCGGCCATCATCTTGTTCATTGTGAGCGATATCAACAGCCGCCGCAAGAAGCAAGCCTACGGCTTCGAGGTTCTGCCGGCGAGTTTGAACACCTTGAAGTTGGTCTTTATCGCCATTGTGCTCGGAGCCATCACCTGGGTGCTCGCGGGCTACAATGGCCTCTCCTGGACGTCCGTCATCATGCTGATCGTCGTCGCCGTCTACCAGTTTATGACAACGCAGACAGTCCTGGGCCGGCACATCTACGCGATCGGCGGTAACCCGGAAGCCGCGCAGTTAAGCGGCATCAACGTCAAGCGCATTACCCTGTTTGTTTTCGCCTCGATGGGTTTCCTGTCCGCGCTGGCGGGCGTCTTGTTCGCGGCTCGGCTGCGGTCCGCGACGCCTACGGCAGGCAACGGCTTTGAGTTGGACGCGATCGCCTCGGCCTTCATCGGCGGCGCGTCGCCGGCTGGCGGCGTCGGCACGATCATGGGGTCGCTCATCGGCGCCCTGGTCTATATGTCTCTGACCAGCGGCATGAACCTGATGAACACCGATGCTTCGCTCCAGTACGTCGTCCGCGGCCTGGTGCTCGTCGTGGCGGTGATCTTCGACGTGACGACGCGACGCTCAAGCGGCGGCAAGTAGCCCACGCAAGCATCGCGCCGGCGGCGGTGACAACGGCCAACCCGAATCGAACCAGCGCCTAAAGATTGAGGAACGAAAAGTTCCCGTGTTCGCAACGAACACGGGAACTTGCTTTTTGCGGGCAGCGCCTAGGCGGCTGATCCCAGAGGAGGAAGGGCAAGATGCCGAATAGCCGGATCATCTCGCCCTTTTTGTTCATCTACGGCACCACGTAATCCTCGGTCTCGCCGTAGCGGAAGCCGCTGGCTGGCCCGTCGCCCACACTGTTGAGTGCAAAGGGCGTATCGCTCAGCGTGATACGCATCCACTGCGCCCGCGGCTCCGGTTTCCAGGCCCGGAAGGCCGGCGTCGTCAGTGTGTACGTGCCCGGGCCCTGGGTCAAGGCCAGGTTCTGCACGGCCCACTCCGGCGCTGTATTGGTCCCTCCGCAGTTGAGCGTGTCGTCCCACGCGCCATCGCGGTTCCAATCGAACCAGACGTTGACGTAGCGCGTGCGCCAACCGCCCGCCACCGTGACGGTGTAGGTAAAGCTGGTCAGGCTGCAGTGCGGCAGACTGATGCTGGCTGGCGTCACGCCATCATCGTACTCATCCCGATTCGAGAGCCCGGGCGGCGTGACCGGATCGAGATTAGGCCAGTCGGGGCCATCTTCGTCAGGGATCAGATCTGCATCGTTCTCTTGGCTGACCCACGCACCCAGCCAGGCATCCGCGCGAGGATAGCGGTGCATGGGGCCATACGGCGCGCCCAGGCCAGGGTCATAGACCGTGGGGAACGCCGCGGTCACAACCGGCGGGCCGGTATAGGCCACCATGCTGGCGCCATAGTGATTGGTGGAGTCCGGCGCATCGCCTACATCCCGGTAGAGCGGCACGGTCAGGGGGAACCACCACCACCAACGGGAGGGCCACCACCACCACGCGCCCCACCAGTGCCACCACCACCACGGGCGCCACCAGCCCCACCAGATCCAATTCAGCCCCCACCACCAGGGCCGCAGCGACCACCAGCACCACGACCAATAAGGCCACCAGTGCCAGCCCCACGTCCAGGGCCACCAATACCAGCCGCCCCACCAGTACCAGGGGCCCCACCACCAGGTGCCCCACCACCAGGGACGCCAGCCCCACCACCAGGGCCACCAGAAGCGGCCGCCCCACCAGGGCCACCAGCCCCAGCCGAACCACCACGGCCACCAGAAGCCGCCCCACCATGAGGGCCACCACCACCAACCCCAGCCGAGCCACCAGGGCAAGCCCCAGCCGCCCCAGTTAGTCCACCACCAGGGCCACCACCAGCCGCCCCACCACCAGGGCCACCACCACCAGCCCCAGCCAAATGTCCAGGGCCACCACCACCAGTTGCCCCACCACCACCAGGGCCAGGCGAAGTTACCCCACCAGCCCCACCACCAGCCGGACCACCACCAGCGCCATTGCCACCACCACCAGCCGCCCCACCAGGGATTGGCCGGCCACCACCAGCGCCACCACCACCAGCGCAGCCCAAACCAACCCCACGGGCCATACCACCAGCCCCACCAGCCATAAGGCTGGTAGAACCAGGCGCCGGCGCCCCACCACCAGGGATACCAGAACCACCACTGCTCGCCGGTCGGGTCGTTGTACGTGGCCGGGTTGTTGCCCACGTAGGTGTACAACGGCATCACCGAAAGCAGTTCCAGCGGATGCTGCCAGCACGATGGGCACTGCGATAGGATCAAGCCCTCATAGATGGGGTCGGTTTGCAGGAAGCGTCCCTCGGCCGGATTGTAGGTGCGTGTGCGGAAATCATACAGGCTGCTCGTGCGGTCGAGCGGCCGGCCGGTGAACAAGAGGTTGTTCGGCGGCGCTCCCACCGAACCGGTCTCGCTGTAGAGTTCGCCGAACGCCTTGTATTCGTAGCGTTTGACCACCGCGCCAACCTGGTCAATGATTTCACGTGTGGAGCCAAGCGCGTCTCGCAGGAAGAAATGCACCGTGGCGCTGCCCGGCACGATGCGCGCAACCTGCTCGTCAATCTGCTGCCCGAACAGGTAACTGGCGCTCAGGGTCGGCGCGCTGGTCGCGTTGCTGTACTCGGCCACGACATTAGGCCCATCGTACAGATAGCCCGTGCAGTTGTTCCCAGCGCCGTCGCAGTCCAACACCTTGTTGCCCAGGGCATCATAGGCGTAGGTGCGCGCCTGATTGGCAACCAGGTTGTTGTAGCTCTGTTGGCGGCCGCCGGGATCGTAGGCGAACTGCTCCATCACGGCCGATCCCACCACCGCCTGGCGCGTCTGCAAGTTGCCGCGCACATCGTATTGATGCTGAATGATTTGCGTCGGCGGCCCCCCGCCTGCCTCGAAGCGGATCGTCTGGGCAATCTGATGCGCCGCGTCATAGGTCGCATCCGTGCGTGCACAGGTGACGCCAGGATCGCAGCCGCCGCTGACCTCCTCGCGGCGCACCCGGTTGCCTACGTTGTCGTAGGTGTACCGGGTGTCGTAGGCCGTCGGCCCAGGCGGAATCGTCTGCACGCGCGTTTCGCGCGTCAGACGGCTCTGAGTCGCTGAATCGTAGGTGTATTGCATCTGCGTCGTCTGGCTGCCCTGCTCCACCGTCTCCTGCAGCCGATTGCCGTTGGCATCATACGTGTAGTTCAGGCGCGAGATCGGCGCGGTGCAACCTGCGTCCTGGCAGTTGCGCACCTGGCTCAAGCGGCCGGCGCCGTTGTACGTGTAGAAGCTGTAGCCGGCCGCCACACCATTCTTGCGATAGACGGACTGGATCACACGGCCTTCCAGATCGTACGTCTTGCTCTCTGTCGTCGTCAACGTGCCGCCGTTGTCGCTGCGCACCATCTGGGTCAGGCGATTCTTGGCATCCCAGGTCATGTCCACCTGGGCTGGCGTCGCCAACCCGGGCAGTTGATAGGTCTTGCGCGTCGGGTTGCCCACGGCATCATACTCATAGCCAATCGTGGCCGTCAGCGTGGGCGAGACGACCTGCGTGGTTTGCACAACGCGGTTGCGTGCGTCATAGACGAACGTGGTCTGCGTAGCCAACACGCCGCTGTCGTTGTAGTGCCTGGCCGCAGTCGTGTTGCCCACGGCATCGTACGTCTGATCATCATGGCTGCCATCGCTGTAATCGGTGCGCGTGATGCGGTTCTGGTTATCATAGGTGTAGTGCGTCACGCCGCCATCCGGCGCAATCTTATCAATCATGTTGCCCAGCAGATCGTACTGATAGCTTGTCATGCGGTTCAGCGGATCTTTGCTGCTGGTCAAGCGCCCGAGGTCGTCATACGCGTAAGTCCACACTCCCCCATTGGCGTCGGTCATCTGCGTGCGGCGGCCGCGGCTGTCATACTGGTAGAGGGTCGTATACCCGCCCTCGGATTGCTGGGCGACACGGCCCAGCGCGTCGAGCGTGGCCTGGATGCTGTTGCCCAGCGGCGCAATCATCCCCGTTTGCCGGCCCGCCGGGCTGTACTGAATCTGAGTCGTCTCGGGTGGGCCGCCCGTGACGCGCGTGGCCGCTGTCAAACGGCCATCGCTGTCATAAACGAACTGCGTTGTCTGACCGACGGTATTGATGACCCCGGTGGTATGGCCCAGCGCATCATATTGCATCTGCGTCACACCGCCCAAGGGATCGTTGACCTGCGTCATGCGGTTGGCATAGTCATAGCCAAAGGTCGTCGTTTGACTGCGGGCATTGGTCAAAGCGACCACGTTGCCGGCAGCGTCATAGCTGTAGGTGGTCGTTTGACCGAGCGCGTCCGTTTCGCTGGTCTTGCGTCCCGCGGCATCATAAGCAAAGGTTTCGGTCCGGCTGAGCGGATCGGTCACCTGAATGATGTTGCCCGCCAGGTCGTAATCGTAGACGTTCGATTTGCCGTCCGCGTTCGTCACCTGAGTCACGCGGCCGATGCGGTCAATGCGAAACGTCGTCGTCTGCCCCACCGCGTTGGTGATCGTGCGCGTACGGTTGGCGTCATCATAGGTCAGGGTCGTGGTCTGGCCCAGCGGCCCCACGACCTGGAGTGGGCGGTCCTGAGCATCGTAGGTGACTTGGGTCATCTGGCCGGCCGGGTCGGTCATGCGCACCATGCGGTTACCCGCATCGTACAGATACTGGGTGATGTAACCGGCGGCGTCCTTCACCGTCACCTTGTTGCCGCGACCGTCGTACGTATACTCGGTGGCGCGGCTGTCAGGGTCAGTGGACGAGAGCAAGTTGCCCACGGTATCGTACACCATCTGGGTGACGGCGCTCTGCGGCGAGGTGACGCGCGTTTGGCGATCAAACGGATCGTACTGGAACGTTGTCGTGCCGCCGCCCGGCTTGGTTTCACTCACGCGGCGGTTGAGGCTGTCATAGGTGAACGTGGTAGCGTTGCCGCCCGCGTCCACGGCCTGCGCCAGGTTGCCGTTGCTGTCATAGATATTCTGCGTGACTCGGCCCAACGCGTCGGTGATTTGCAGAGGCTGGCCGCGGCTGTTGTTAGCAAACTGCGTCGTATGCCCCAGGGGGTCCGTGGAGCTGAGCAGCTGGCAGGTTGTTGGGCTGTAGGTGCTGCTGGTCACCGCGCCCTGTGCATCCCTGACCATCGTCTGATTGTTGCACAGGTCATAGGTAAAGCGGGTTTCCAGCCGTTCGGTCGCGGCGGGGTCGGGGTGCGCAGATTGGATGCGCAGCAGGTTGCCGCGGCTGTCATACTCGTAGTGATTGCCGTCGCCGCCGCCGAGATGCAGCAGATTGCCCCGGCTGTCCCACTCGTACAGAATGGTCATGCCAGTGGCGCTGTTGCTCACCTGGCTGACCCGTCCACTGGTGAGCGCAAATTGCACCGTGGTGACGCGTCCCAACGGGTCTGTCACATCGGTCTGGCCAACGCCGTAGCTGTAAGTCTGCGGCAGAGAGGCGCCTGGCCGCTGCAGCGAAGTCAAACGCGCGAGGCCGTCATACTGATACTGGGTGATATCGCCGCGGGCGTTGGTATCGCTCTGCAGAAGGTCGCTGGCGCCATAGCCATACGTGCGCCAGGTCACACCGTAGCGATTCACGCCAGTCAAATCGCCCGCGCCGTTATAGGCATAGGTGACCTGCCGCCCCGTGTGATCGGTCACGCGCTGCAAGGTGCCGTTGGTGTTATAGACAAACTGCAGCGCCATCCCCGAGGTGCTCTCTGCCTGCGCCAGGCGCCCGCTGCTCGGCGCGTACGTCAGCGTATAGCCATTGCCGCTGCGGTCGAGCACACTGGACAGATAGCCGGGCGCCACGGGATCGGTCAGGAGACGAAAGCGGTAAATCAGGCCATCGCGTGTACGCATTTGCGGGCCGGTCGGTTCGCTGGTGATTTCGCTGAATACACCGTCGGCCTGATAGCCTGTCCACAGTTGATAGGCCGGCTCCACGGCGCTGCACGGCAGTCCGAATGCAGCGGCCACGGTCTGCACATCCACCACGTCGGTGCGGTTATCGGCCGGCAGATGCACATCGAAGAAAACGTCGAAAAAGGAATCGGGAAATTGCGCGCCCCAATGCTCTGCATCCAGCTGCACATCGAGCACATCAATGGGCGTGGCGCTGCGATTGACATCCTGGCGGCAGCTCAGCGGATAGTCAATGATCTCACCGTCGCCCTTGTGCAGGCGCAGGCCGCTGCTCGTCTGCTCCAGGTAGACATTCAGGCTGTGCGTCCATTTGCGGCCGATCGGCGTCAAGGTGGATTGGGCCTGGCTGTTGTAGACAGTCTGCAGGCCAAAGGTGGGGCCGACGCCGTTGAACTGGAAGTGCGTGTCACTGGCGATCAAATTGCCGTTCGTGACATTGACCCCGTCAATCAAATGGACCGGCGCGTCGGCCGGGTTGCCGTTCTCCTTTTGTCCCATGCCCAGGCCATTGCGGCCAGGCGGAGGCAAAAGCTGCGGCGCCGTCGGTTCAGCAGGCGCACTGCGTGCGACGCGGTCAGCCTGCGCCAGCGGCGTCATGGTCAAGACGAGAATCACGAGCCATGTCAGAACGAGATAGAGGCGACGGCTAGATCTGGACATTCTAACCTCCTGTGTTCAACACCACAAAAAAAGAACGCAAGGTCGGTTGGCGCCAAGAGCATCAGAGGGGAAACCGGCAGCGGGAGGAGGGAGTCATCAACTCAGTGGGTGAAAAGCGAGCTCGTCGCGGTTCAACGTCTCAAGCTGGCCTCAGCAATGAAACTGACGCCTATTCCTGGGTGGCTGTTACAGGCCTCTTGTGCTACAATTTGCGGCGGCGGCTCAGGCAGTCGCGCCGACTGCGGCCGTCGGCAGCGATGAACCAGGCGCAGGGCAAACGGAGGGTGATATCAAACCAACAGAATCGTGGTGGAAGAACCGACGCGGCGAGTGGTATGTGATCGTGCAAGGGATACTTCTGATCCTGGTCATCGTCGGGCCAAAATCATTGCCAGGCCTGCCGCGCTGGACGGGCGGCCCGACGATCAGCGCCACCGTGGCAGGCCTGGCGCTCGCAGTCGTTGGGGGCCTGCTGCTGGCGACCGCCTTACTTCGCCTCGGCCCCAACCTCAGCGCGCTGCCTCACCCGGTAGCGGGCGCCAGTCTCGTCGCCTCAGGCCCGTATCGGTTGGTGCGCCATCCCATTTACGCGGGAATCATCCTGGCGGCGCTGGGCTGGGGCGTGCTGAACCGCAGCAGCCTGGGCGTACTCTACGCGCTGGCGCTGTTCATCTTCTTCGATCTCAAATCACGGCGTGAAGAGTTTTGGCTGCGGCAGGCATTGCCCGGCTATGACGACTACCGGGCGCGTGTGCGCAAGTTGATCCCGTTCATTTACTAACCATGCCGGGAAGTGGACAGGTGTACCCAAAATCCGCTGTTACCAGGCTAATGTCCACAACATTGACCAGGCCGTTGTTGTCCAGATCATAGACCGGATCGTTACTCAGCCAGCTCAGCGCGCTGGCCTGAATGTCGGCCACCGTCACCGCCAAATCATGATTGAAATCGCTTCTCAGGAGACACAGACTCTCCACGGCGCCGCTGTCACATCGCGCGGCCCCGTCGCCATTACCATCGCGTGGGCGGGTCAAGCCGGTTTGATCGGCCGTTTCGCAGGCTGCGCCGCCGCTGCCAGGTGCGGCCGGATTCCCCCGGTCAATCAACCGGCTGCCGGCGAGCGGGGCATGGGTCAGCGTGGCGCCGCCGTGATTGCCCAGCGGCCCCAATCTGGCATTGATCGGGTTGGCCTGTGTTCCAATCTGGTCGCCAGTGGCCGCGGTCAACGCGCAGCCGCGATTGTTGCCAATCAGGTTATAACCAAGCGATGTTGGCGAACCGCTGCAGTCAGGAGACAGTTCCGTCGCGCCTTGGTGGTTGCCGGCCAGCACGCTGTTCTGCAAGGTCAAGATGCCGGTAGACACATGGACGCCTCCAGATCCGGTTCCGCCGCTAGAATCCGAATTTCCCAGGTTGGCCGTGATCGTGACATTGCTCAGTGTCACATTGCCCGCCATGAAGATCGCACCGCCGGCATTGGTGGCCTGATTACCACTGAACGTACTGTTCTGCACCAGCATTTGACCGCCAGCGCCGATGTTGATGCCGCCGCCGGACGCGCTGTTGACAGCGGTGTTGCTTATGATGGCGCTGGCCGTGATGGTCACTGTGCCCGAAGCATCAATACCGCCGCCGTTGCTCGAATCGGATGTGTTGACTTCAATCGAGCTGCCGCTGACCGTGAGGTGCGAGGCATTCAGGCCAAAAATACCGCCCCCGGCCGGGCTTACGCTGTCGCGCACCACGCTGTCCGCCAGCAGCAGGCGAGTGTTGGCCTGCAGCATCAGGCCGCCGCCCGCCCCGGATAACATGGCATTGCCGTGACGTATCGTGACGCCGCTGATCTGCACGACGCTGCCGCTGGTCACCAGATGAAAGACCCGATCCAGCGCGCCGCCGTCAATGATCGTCGTGGGGGCGCCGGCGCCAATCAGCGTCAGATTGTCGCGAAGGTCAAGGTCGCCCATCGCCGCCAGGTCCTCACCAATGCCTGGAATCGTGAGCGTGTAGACGCCCGCGGGGAGCATGATGGTGTCCGCTCCGGTGAGGGCGTTGGTTTCCTGAATTGCCGCACGCAAGGTGCACTGGTTGTTCGGCTGTGCACTCGAATCACATTGGCCATCACCGGCCACCAGGTCCACCGCATCGTTCAGACTGTTGACTGTGAAGGTCGCAGCCGGTGTACCGACCGCCGTGCGGCGCGGCGAATCATGCCAGCCAAACAGGGCGCCCAAAAGCGCCATCAGCAGCAGAACAATCTTCATGGTATTCTCCTTTGGTTGTCTGACGTTTGCCTGAACTTATGCGATCTGGTAAGGCGGGCCCTGGATGGTGTGTTGCCCGACTGTCGAGCTGGAAATGACCACCGTGAGAGGAGCCGCATGAGCCGCCACGCGTTCTTCGGGGAACCAGCGCCGCCCATCTCTTACCACGATCAGGAGACCGTGGTCATCACCCATGGGCGTGAATGTTGGGGTAGGATGTTGACGATACACCGGAAGGTGAAGGCTTGTCTGTAATCTCTCTACAAAGTGCAGCACATCATCCACCGCCAGGCCGATCTCGCTAATGCTGAGCAGACTGGCCGCGCTGAACGGCCGTGTCGGCGGACTGGGCAGGTCATGGCGGGCGATGAACTCGCCAATGTTGCCATCACGGTCGGCAAAGTAGATAGCATGGGCATTCCAGGCGCGGAAGTCGAATTCGTCCGCGCCGCTGGCGTCGGCAAGGAGCGGCGCGCGCGCCGCCAGCCAGGCTTTGGCCTCGGCAAACTGCCCCTCAGGCAGGTTGAAGGCGAAGTGATACGGCGCAGGTATAGGCGCTGCCGCGGCGGAAAAGACCAGCCTTGATGAGCCGACCTGCAGCGCAACCTCGTCCGCGTCTGCAGTCAGCAGGCGGAAGCCGAGCATCTGGTGATAGAAGTCTCTCTGCTCCTGCAACCGATTCGTCATCAGACGCAGCTCCTGAATGATCATGCGCAGCTCCTCAAGCACCTCAGCCGGTCATGGCCAGGTCCACCAGCCTTGCGTTCAACAGCCTGAGCAGCGGCTCAACCGGCGCCAGGACGCCAGCGCCCTTCTTGCCCGCGCTGATCTCGATCTGGTCGAAGAGAATGGCGGTTTCATCTATGAACACCTCGTAATGCCGATCGAGCAGGGCCAGGGGGGAGATGCCGCCTTTCTCCAGGCCGGTGATGCGTTCTGCCTCTTTGTGCGGCGCCATCTGCATCTTCTTCTCGCCCGCGGCCGCGGCCAGCTTCTTCAGATCGAGCTGGCTGTCGCCAGGCAGCAGAGCCAGGATCGGCTTGGCCGCCGGGCGCTCCGGTAGGACCACCAACGTCTTGAAGGTCTGCTCTGGCGGCAGACCAATCACCGCCGCCACTTCAGCCGCGGACAGATGCTCGGGTGCGTCGTAGTAGAACGCGGTGTAGGGGATGTTGTGCCCTTCCAGCACGCGCATCGCCAGCGTCTTCTGGTTCTTGGACATGCTACCCGCCGCTTAGCGTCCCAGCAGGGTGCCCAGGCCAGCGCCAAGCACGACGCCCAACAGCCCAAGCCCGGCCACGAGGCGTGTGTGCGCCGCATCGCGCACATCGGCCAGCACCTGCGGACCGCTAACCGGCCGCGGCGGCGCGTATTCCGGCCGCAGCAGTTCGCCCAAGATGAAGCCAGCCACGAGGCCGCCAATGTGCGCGTAGTTGTCTACGACGCCGCTCGTAAATCCATAGACCAAATTGAATCCGACAACCATCAACATGCTGCGCAGCATCTGCTGACCCGCTGCGCCAAAGAGCTTGCGGTAGCGCCGCAGATAGGCAATGAACGCGCCAAGCAAACCAAAAATAGCGCCTGAAGCGCCGGCCGAGAGCGATGGCGAGAAGAGGTAGCTGAGGAGATTGCCGTAGAGGCCAGCCAACAGGTAAATGATCAAGAATCGGTTGCGTCCAAAAAACCGCTCAACCTGCGGGCCGAGTTGAGACAGCGAAAAGCTGTTCATCAATAGATGAAAAAGGCCAAAATGGAGAAAGGCCGCGGTCAGGAGGCGCCACCATTCGCCGGCGGTGATGAGCGCGTTGTATTTGGCGCCAAACAGCAGCATGAACTGCCCATTTTGGGTGGCGTTGCGCACGTCGAACACCACCCAGCCGATGAGTTCGAGGAGCAGCCAGACCGCGACAATCACGCCAATGAGCACGTAGCTCCAGAGCGGCTTGTGGGTCGGCAGCGAAATCTCCATCACGCCCGCGCCAGGCTCAGCATCTGATGGCGCTGGCGTCGCTGTCTCAAAAAAATCTTGGGTCATTCTTACAGCTCAACCGGTTTCCAATCCACACGACATTTTTCTGCGGTGATAATCGCCATGATACGGCGCGCGGTGTCATCCAGGTGATCTTCCTGGTTGACCACGACGTAGTCAAATTCGTTGACGCGCTGCAGCTCTTTGCGCGCCGTGGCAATGCGCAGCCGGAGCTGATCTTCCGATTCGGTCTTACGGCGCTGCAGGCGCATCACCAGCTCTTCTTCGGACGGGGCTGTCATGAACACGGTGACTGCGCCTGAAACCACGCGCCGAATCGTGGCCGCGCCCTGCACGTCAATCCGCATGATCACATCGCGGCCGCTGGCGAGCGCGTCGCGCACGTGTTGTTTGGGAATACCCTTGTAGTCGCCGTACACCATGGCGTATTCGAGGAGTTCATCGTTGTCCACCATCGTGGCGAAATCGGTCATCGAGATGAAATGGTAGTCTACGCCGTCAATTTCGTTTTCACGCCGTGGCCGCGTCGTCGCCGTCACGACGAAGTAGAACGGCGCGCCCATGCGCTTCATGGCATCGAGGGTTGCATCCTTGCCTACGCCAGATGGCCCACTGATGATGACCAGCATCGGCCGCGGCCGCTGCAAATTATGATACCATTCGACCAGTTCGTCGCTTACCATAGGTTTCCTTTGCTGTCTTTTCAATTTGCAAAAAATGTCAGGGGTCGCAGGCCTCTTGCGCGCCAACAAGTGGGATCAACAGGGGTTGACAGCTTGCCAGTTGCGATTATAATCTCAGCGTTCGAAACCTGACCCAAACGAGACGATCATGCCGATTTACGAATACCAATGCCATCAATGCCATCGCCGCGTCAGCCTGTTGTGGCGCACTATGTCAGCCGCCGTCGAGGGCCAGCCAGTCTGTCCACGCTGCGGCAGCACCCAGCTGAGCCGCCTGATTTCCAAAGTGGCTGTGGTCCGTTCCGAGGAAAGCCGCCTGGACAACCTGGCCGATCCCAGCAGCCTGGGCGACGTGGATGAAAATGATCCCAAATCCCTGGCGCGTTGGATGCGCAAGATGAGCGGGGAGATGGGCGAAGACCTGGGCGACGAGTTCCGGGAGGTGGTTGACCGCCTGGAAGCCGGCGAAGATCCAGAAGAGATCGAAAAAACCATGCCCGACCTGGCCGGCGCAGGCGGGGGCGATGATTTTGGCGTCATGGACTGAGTTGGAACAAGCCGGCCAGGTCAGACTTCCAACCCAGCAACCGCTGCCTGGGGCGGGCAGGCAATGGCTTAGAACTTCTCGAAGCGCTCCACGTTACATACGAACACGGTTGCGCCCCCGACCGCCACCTCGACCGGAATCGGAATATGCAGCTCGCCCGGCTCCATCACAGGCGGCAGCGGGTTGACATACTGTTTGCGCGTGTGAGAGCCTTCCCGAATCAGCCCCAGCGCTTCGTCCAGGCGATCGTCGTTGACCCCCAGGATGATCGTCGAGTTGCCCTCGCGCAAGAAGCCGCCCGTGGTGCTGATGACCGTGGCGCTGAAACTACGGCTCACCAGGCGATCTACCAAACTCCGTGCATCGTCGCTCTGCACAATCGCCAGTAACAGTTTCATAAACCGTGCCTCCAACGGAAAAAACCACCGGATCCACCCCATCGGGCGTAACGTTTTGCACCGCCCATTTCTAGGTAGACTGCGCCTGACCCGGTTCTGCAAGCAAGCCCAGTCGCGCGGCGACCTCTGCGCGCATGGCGGCCTGCAGCGCCTGCACGGGCTGGGTGGCGTCCAGCACACGCCAACGCGCCGGCTCAGCCTGGGCTAAGGTCAGGTAGCCGCGACGAACACGGGCGTGGAAGGCCAACGTTTCTTGCTCCATGCGATTCCACTCTTCGCCCGCGCCGGCCGCCTTACGCTGCAAGCCCACATCCACGGGCAAGTCCAAACAGAAGGTGAGATCAGGCTGGAGGCCGCCGGTGGCGAATGCTGTAATCAAGCGCAGCGTCGCCAGGTCGAGCTGACGACCATAGCCTTGGTAGGCCAGGGTCGAATCCGCAAAACGATCGCACAGGACCACGCCGCCGCGGGCCAGGTGCGGCCGGATGATCTGCCCCACGATCTGTGCACGCGCGGCGGAAAACAGCAGTATCTCTGTCTGCGGCTGCATCTCCCGGTGATCGCTATCGAGCAGGATAGCGCGGACACGATCGCCAATGGCTGTGCCGCCCGGCTCCCGTGTGGCCAACACCGTCTGACCCTGTTCTCGCAGCCAGGCGGCCAGCCGTTGAATTTGCGTGGTCTTGCCGCTGCCTTCAGGGCCTTCAAAGGTGATAAACAAGCTCACATCTCATTCTCGGTAGATGCGCACGCGCCGCTGCGGCTCACGGCCATAGCTGTGCGAAACAAGATTGGCCTCGCGGGCCATCTGATGCTGCTGGCGGCGTACGAACGACGCCTGCGGCGAAAGATCAGCCGACGCCGCGCCGCCCAGAACGTGCTGAATGGCCTGGCGCGTCTCCTCGATCGCGACCGAGAAGGAATCCACCGGCGTCGTCGGCAGGCCGAACACATCGGCCAGACAGGTCTCCATCTGCGTCACCGTGTTGGAGCGCAGGACGTAGACTGCAATGCCCCGGCGCTCAGCCTCAGCAATGGGCTGCGGCTGCTTGCGGTAGTAGTTCTTCAAAGTGATGACCATGTCCGCATCACGCAGATCCTCGACAATTTGCACCGGTACGTGCAGATTCTGCGCAGCTTGCCGCAGGCGCTGTTGACCTACCCCATAGGCGTAGACGCGTCGCGTGCGTAGATTGGCGCCATTTTCGGCCGCGCGCGGCGGGGACATGGGCGCCAGCACCGGTTTGCCAAAGGCTGTCACATCGTCGTCATCGTCGTCCTGATGGCGGCCGCTGGACGACCACTGCGCTTGGCGAACGAGGGAACTGCTGGTGGCGCTGGTTTGCGTCTTTTCAATGCGCACCGTGCCGTCGGCATCGCGCCAACGCAGCTCGGCGGGCAACGCGCGCGCGCGCAGCAGCGCATCCACAGCCGCGGCCACGTCATGGTGAATAAGCAACCGCTGCCGATCTTGAATCTCGACCAGGATGTCGAAAGTGGGCGGCGCGCGGCGTTCGAGCACTGATTTCTGCGTGCCGCGACGCCGCGCCTCTTCGTCGCTCAGGGTCACGCTTTCGATGCCGCCCACCAGGTCCGACAACGTCGGGTTGAGCAGCAGGTTTTCCAGTGTGCCGCCGTGCGCAGTGCCGATGAGTTGAACGCCGCGTTCAGCAATGGTGCGCGCGGCGACGGCCTCTTGCTCGCGGCCAATCTCGTCAATGATGATCACTTCAGGCATGTGGTTTTCCACTGCTTCGATCATCACTTCATGCTGCAAAGAAGGCGTGGGCACTTGCATACGTCGCGCGCGGCCGATCGAAGGATGCGGAATGTCCCCATCGCCGCCGATTTCATTCGACGTATCTACAATCACCACGCGCTTCTTGTCCGCCAACACGCGCGCGGACTCACGCAGGAGGGTCGTCTTGCCTACGCCGGGGCGGCCCAACAGCAGGATACTCTTGTCCGACCGAACAATGTCTTCGATGATGTCAATCGTGCCATACACCGCGCGGCCGACGCGACAGGTCATGCCGATGATGTGGCCCTGACGGTTGCGCAGGCAGGAGATGCGATGCAACGTGCGCTCGATGCCGGCGCGGTTGTCCTCTGTAAACTCACCGATACGCGCAACGACGTCTTGCAGGTCAGCGAGGGTGATTTCTTGCTCACTCAGGACAACTTCAAAATCAATGAAACGCGCTTCGGGCAAGCGCCCCAAATCAAGAACCACCTCCAGCAGTTCGTCGCTCCGATTCTGCTCATGGAGGGCATTCTGGATACGCACTGGCAGCACGGCCAGCAGCGCATTCAAATCATCTGTTATTTTGTAATGAGTCATCCGTTTAATGCGAATCCTGGTTTGATCAAATGGGCAATCAAAAGACGCCGCTGACCAGCCGCGGCAGGGGCATCAGCGCCGGTTCCGTCTCCTTGACCCGCACCACCAGGTGTTTGACCAGCCGCGTACGGCGCAGGTAAGGACGGAAGTTGCGGTCTTGCAGCATCGTCCGCAATCCACTTTGGTAATCGCGCAGCGCCAGGTAGACGGGCTGCGCCTTGCGTGCGGGGCGCAGCGCCGCCAGGCACCAATCCAACAGACGCTCCGCGACCTGCCGATCGCTATCCGCGCTCCACAAGCGCAGCCAGTGCCCGGCCGGCCCCGACAGCATTTGCACGGCTGCGGCCAGGCCGTCCACGCTGCTTGCCACGTACCCCTGGGCCTGTAAGCCTGATTCCCACCACGCTGGCAAGAAGCCGCTGCTCTCGCTCTCGGCTGCGCCTTCGGCCTGTTGCACTACCGGCGGCGTCACAGCCTGGTAGAGTCGTTGAAAGGCCCAGGCATCCGAGTCTTGCTGAGGGCGGATGCCGGCAGCAGGCTGACTCGGCGTCGCCGTCGTTCCATCCAGGCGAAAAATCGTCTCTTGTGTGTAGGGCACAAAACCAACCTGGCGAAACACATCGGCTTCGCGGCCGTCAGCCGGCACGCTGGCGAAGATCCGCTGTACACCATGCTGGCCGCCGTCCTGCACCATGCGAGTCAGCAGGCGTGTCCAGATTTCTTCCGCCCCCGGCCGTTCGCTGGTCAAGGCGGGGGCAAGCGCCAGCATGTCGCTTTCCGGGCGATCAGTGCGCTTGAGCACCTGAGCAAAACCGCGCAGCGGCCCCTGCGCACTCTCTTCGTGCAACACATACGTGGCAATCCCAATGCCGCGCCAGGGAAATGGCGCCATCATGGCAACCGCCAACGGACTGCGCGGACGCGTCAACGCGTGCACCATGTCGAGGCGTTCGGTGTCGGGCGCTAATCCCTGCAGCAGCAGGCTGTGACGCAGGCCGAATGGCTCAACCACCCCTTTGACGGCTCCTTTGGCTTCCCTGTGCAAAATCTGGGTTGATTTTACACTGCTTTACATCGCGTCGCAAGTATGGTCGGCAGGTCAATTGAGAAAGAGATGCCCTGTCGGTCCTGCAATCAACTGCCGCTGCGCATCGGCCGTCTGCAGCATGAAGCGCAGCAGAAGCTGCTCCCGCGCAAGCACTCGGCGCTCAACCGCCAGCAAATCAGCCGCACTGTGCGTCTGCAGAAGGGCCTGCTTGTCATGAAGCGGCAGCTGCAGCGCAATCGCAATCAGATAAGCCAGATCCACGGGGTCATCCGGCATATCGCTGGTGGCGAATTTGACCTTCTCGTCCTGGTTGAGCATCTCTAGGTAGGATGCGATGCGCGGCTGCAGGTATTCGATGAGCGGCTTGACCTCGGCTTCGTTGGCGGCGAGCAGAGGAAAGGCTTCGACTTCTGCCTCCAGATAGGGCTGATCGTTGACAATCTCCTGAATGCGAAAACGGCCTGAGCCAGTGGCCGTGATATTCATGCGGCCTTCGGCTAACGGTTCTACGTCTGTGATATACGCCATGGTGCCAACGGGGTGCGGCGTTGCCTCACCGCCGACCTCCGAGCCTTGTTGGATCAACACGATGCCAAACGGCTTGCCTTCGCGCAAGCAGCGGCGCACCATCAATTTGTAGCGATCTTCAAAAATATGCAGGGGCATCACCATGCCCGGAAACATCACCACATTCAGTGGAAACAAAGATAGACGCATGGCATCAACTCCTTCGTGTGTGACAAAGCAAAACATTCTGCGCGAGGCAAGGCGCTCGATTGGAGCAGGGATCAGTCATCGCCCTCGTCTTCTTCCCCGAGGATGACCTCATCCTTCATGAATTCGCGCAAGACGACCGTGGCGTAGGCGCCCTTGGGCAAGGTAAAACGCAGCCACAATCCGCCGTGATCAGTCTCTAGTTCGGAGGCGTCGAGTTCGATGTGGTCAAGAAGCAGGCGGCCGAAGCGCCGGCCGCCATCCACATCCGCCTTCTTGAAGGCCTGTACGGGCAAATCAGCTTGCGCCAGGATCTGCGCCTCAAGCGCCGCAGACTCCTCGGCGGCGGCCTTCATCTTGGCTCCAAAAAGGGGGCCGGTAAAACTGATTTCACCAGCCGCAAAGCGCGGCTGTTCCCGATCCAGGTCTTCCACCACAAAGAGGCCGCCCGTGCCGTGTTTCTTGGCGACATCGCCAGCCAGCAGGTGATCGAACGCGCCCAGGTTGATGCGCTGCACCAGATAGCGATTGAAAAGCTCTGATTGAAATGCTGAGATCAAGAAGCGGCGCAGCCACCGCTGGCGGGGGCCGCGACCCAAAAGCACTTCGCGGCCGCGCGCCGCATTGTCGCCATCCTGACCAAAGCGCTGCGCGCCGAAGAAATTGGGGATGCCGCGCGCGCGCAGCGCGGCGGCCACAGCCGTAGCTCGCGGCATGGCATCTGGCGTGACCTCAGCCACGAAGATGGCAAAACGATTGCCCAACAGGTGCCCGGTGCGCAGCTTGTTGCGATGACGGCTGACCCAGTTGACCTGAAAAGGCAGCTCGCCGCTGATGCGCACGGCGGCGTCTTCGGCCGGCACGCGCAGAAGGGAAAACGTCTGCGTGGTCAACGCCTGACGGTCCTTCAAGCCGGCAAAACCGATGTCATCGGCGGCCAGGCCAAACACGCGCGCCAGGGCCGTAACCACATCGCGCGTGTTCCAACCGCGCCGCGTGAGATTGACGTAGAGATGATCGCCCTCGCCGCTCGGTTCGTACAAGGGAATCTCTTCGACGACAAAATGCTCAGGCGCCTGCTTGAGCGCGCCGCCTATGCCGGGTAGATCTGAGGTAATCGTTGGTAATATCATGCGATTGTGAAGTAAGGTCGTCACGAGTTAGATTGTAGCGCAGAGCGCCTGGGAAAGCAAGGTCGGGCCAACTCAGGTTGCGGTCGCCGGCGCAGCCGAACGTGGTTCAATCAACCAATGGAGTCCAGCGAGCAGCGCCATCCCGACGCCCAGCCCCAGCCACAGCCCCGTTAGAATCATCGTGGGTTGACCGCCGTCCCACCAGCCGCGGTGCATGGCATGCACATCCAACTGCCAGAGACCAAACGTGACTGCGGCCAGGGTCAGGCGCAGCACCCAGGAGCGTTTTTCCATGAACACAAACGCATCCCCACGGCGGCCATAGGCCACGCGTACGGCAATGATGCCAATCAACGCCGTGTAGCAGCGCGAGCAAACTGCCCACGGATAGCCGGCTAACTGAAAGGCCATCTCAGGCTGCGGACAAATCCAGAAGCCCAACGCGGTGATGCCCTCGCCGACCGGGACAAAGAGAGGCAGGCCGCTGGCGCGAAAGAGCGGCGCCAAGATCGGCCCCGCCGCCATGAACCCGAGCACAATGTCAACCAGCAGCCATCCGCGGTTGCGCGGCGCGGCCGTGCGTGGGTTGACTGGTCGCGTCTCAATGAGCCGTATGCTTCTCATGGAATCTGCCGCACCCGCCACCAGGTGCGTGGCAAATGCACCAGTTTAGCGCCCAGGCCGACATGGGCGCGCTGGTTGAACACATCGTAGCGATTCTGACGAATCTTCTTGAGAATCCCGCGATAGATAGCCGCCGCCGCCGCCACCGAAAGGCGGCTGTCGCGATTCAGCAAACCAATACCAGGCCACGCTTCATCGTACAGGCGTTCGGCCCGCGCAATCTCGAAATCGAGCAGACGCACAAACCGTTCGTCTACTTGACCATGACAGAAGTGGGCATAGGTCAGGCCAAACCGTTCGATGTCTTCCAGCGGAAGGTAGACGCGGCCGCGACTGGCGTCTTCACCCACATCGCGCAAGATATTGGTCAACTGCAGGGCGATGCCGAGCTTGACGGCATAGTCAAAGGCCTCGTGGGTCCTGAAACCGGTGATGTGCATGGACATCAGCCCAACGGTGGAAGCCACGCAATAACAGTAGTGAGACAATTCTTCCCACGTTTGGTACGTGCGCACCGTCAAGTCCATCGCCATGCCATCCAGCAATTCCTCAGCAAAACGTCGCGGCACATGATGGCGCTCGCACGTGTCAGCCCAGGCCATCAAAACAGGGTCCTGCTGCTCGTGCACTGGCCGAAAGGCCGCGTGCCGCCAGCGCGTCAGCTCGTCGTGGGCGTTCGGACCGCCGCTGTCCACGATGTTATCACTGACTCGACAAAAGCCGTACAGCGCATGAATCGCCTGGCGCTTTTGAGGCGGCAGCAGCAGCGAGCTGAGATAGAAACTCTTCGAGTAATCCTTCGTAATCTGCCTGCTGACGGCATAGGCCTGATCCAGGGTCACGCGACTGTCGTGGAGAGACGGCTCGCTCAACATGCGTGTCTCATTCGTCAGAAAAGAATGGGACTGGGCTGTCATCGGTGCCTCCGCAAACTGGGTCGTTGTCGTGGGCTGCAGCGGTGATGTCCGGCATCCTGCCTGTCCAGCCCACGATTGTTGTCATGATTCGGCGCTTACGCGCGCGGTGTAAAGGGCTTGCCCTCGATACGCGCCAGCGTGGCATCGGCTGCGCGATGCCCACTGCGCACTGCGCCTTCCATCGAGTCGTAAAAACGCTGGAACGTGTAGCCGCCAGCGACCGCAAGGTTTTGGATGGGGGATTGCTGGCTAGGGCGCAGGTGATCGGTGCCCGGCTTGGGCCAGTATACCGACTGCGGCACGCGCACCACCTTCGACTTCTCGATCTGTGCGCCGGCCGCGCTGGACGGAAAGAGCGCCTTGATATCTTCCCACACCAAGCGCACCACCTCCGCGTCGCTGAGCGCCATGAGATCGTGCGCTGGCGCCACCACAAACTGAAAACGCGATTTACCCTCGTGATAATACTCGGGTGTAGTGTTGGCCATATCTGCGTAGACCGGAATAATGCCATCAGGCGAGAAGATGACATTGTCAATGTTGCTGATCTGGCGGTCGGCCCACAGGTGCACGGTCATGACCGGTACGCCTTCCAACTGGGCCAGCCCTTTGAAGTAATCATACCGCTGCCAGGTTTCCGGCATCAGCTTCTTCAAGTTATGAATGGGCAGCGCCGTGATATAGTAATCGGCCTCGAAGCGCGAAGCTGTAGGATTCAACGTGGTTTCGCCGGCGGCTGCAGCTGCGCGCGGCTCATCCCACGCGACGTCCACGCCGCTGATCGTGCCGTCCGGCTGGGTCTGGATGCCCGTCACCTTGGCGCCAGTCAGCACGCGGCCGCCGCGAGCCTGAATATACTCGACCAACGGGCCGGTCAGGTGCTTTTCTGGCGCGCCCTTGAGAAAGCCCATGTGGCTGGCGTCGTTCTGGCGCAGGAAAAGGCCGCTAACATCGAGCACGACGCGCGCACTGATGTCTTCTGGCTTGAGGAATTTGAGGGCCAGGGTCATCGGTAGGAACATCTTGCTCAACATGCGATCAGCAATGCCTACCTCGCGGTGCCATTGTTGGTATGTCAGGCGATCCTGGGCTGCGTAGTATTTCTCGCCGCCGAAAAGAATGGGCACCAGGGCCTTGGCCAGGGTGGCCTTTTCGCCCAGGCTGAAATATCTATTTTGGAAAACGGCCGGCAGCAAGTGCAGCGGCGACGGCAGCGGCATGGTACGGAACTCGAAGCGCTCGCCCTGATCAAGGGTGTACGTGAGCACGTGCTCTTTCCACAAGATGCGGTCATAGGTGCCGATGTCGCGCATAAGGTCGAAGATTTCTTCGTAAGCGCCAAAGAAGACGTGCAGACCAGTCTCGATCCAATCGCCGTCAGCATCCTGCCACGATGACCATTTGCCGCCCAGCACATCGCGCTTCTCAATCACGGTCACGTCATGACCGGCTTCAACCAATCGCTTTGCCGCCGCTAAACCGGCCAATCCACCGCCAATGACCAAAACCCGCCGCTGCGTTCCACTCTGTGCAATTCCTTGTGGCGTCGTCTCCATGCTCGTGCCTCCCACATCCCATTCAAGTTTTATTGATTTCTGACTACACAATGCTTCCACTTTCCTAAGACGCAGCGACGCAATGGAGAGTCACCGATCCGATGTCGCTCACCTGGTTCGTTGGCGGTTGGCAACCCTGCCGCAGCGGGGTGTTAGCGACATGAAGCCGTCAGCCCGATGTCTGGCGCGGCCTGCGGCCTATAGGCCGACACGGCGGCGCAGGGCGTAGAACCGCTGCCAGGATTGCTTGCTGCCCAAGAGAAGCAAGCCCTGAACGATCAAGATATTGGTGATAAGGAAAAACAGCAGCTCTTCCAGTGGTAGGCCAAAAACAAGCAGCGGCACACTCCGGTCAGGCGAAATAGCCCACACACCCGCGCCAATCGCCAAGCGATCCGCCAGGCTCAACCACAGCCAGGGGACAACGACCCCGGCCAGGTAAAGACGCCATTGGCGACGCAAGATAGGCCAACCAAACCAAAGTTGCAGCAGAATGATTGGCAAAGCCCACACCAACAAAAAGATAAGATACGTCCACTGTCCAAACATGACTACTCCTCAGGCTGCCAAAGCCAACGGCGCAGGATGGTTAGCACGAAACCAGTAAAAATGACTTGCAGCACAAAGAACAAGTATTCTTCCAATGGAACGACGCCCAGCACAATGCCCCAGATCTTGTTGACATCATAGGACCAGACGCCCTGTCTGACGATCGCATTATCCCACGGCGTGGTGTAGACGACGGCCAGCAGTGCAATCACGGCCAGATGGCGCGGGTCGGGCCAGGTGCGCCGTCGCCAGAGCACCAGACCGCACAGCACCGTGGGCGCAATTACAAACAGCAGCAAAAAACCAGCGTAAGTCACTCGTGCACCTCCCGCTTATCCGCATGCGTTCAATCGGAATCCGTGTGATTGAGCAGCTTGAGGAATTCATTGCGCGTTTGTGGGCTGTTGCGGAAAGCGCCGCGCATGGCGCTGGTCACCATGCGCGCATTGGCTTTCTTCACGCCGCGCATCGCCGCGCACAGGTGCACTCCTTCGCAGACAACCGCGACGCCCAAGGGATGCAGCACTTCTTCGATGAAATCGGCGATCTGTGTGGTCATCCGCTCCTGCACTTGCAGGCGCCGCGCGAACATCTCGACAATGCGCGGAATCTTGCTCAGGCCCAACACCTTACCGCGTGGAATGTAGGCGACGTGCGCTTTGCCCATGAACGGCAGCATATGATGCTCGCACAGGCTGTAGTAGTCAATGCTCTTCACCACTACCATCTCATCGTAGTGCACATCGAAAATGGCGTCGTTGATCAGCGTCACCGGGTCTACATGGTACCCAGCGGTCAACTCTTCGTACATTTTCGCCACACGCAGCGGGGTTTTGACCAGCCCATGCCGTTCAGGATTCTCGCCTATCGCCGTCAGGATACTGCGCACCGCGCCCTGAATGTCGGTGTCTGCCCACTCCGGCTCATCCTCAACCAACTCATTGCGAAAGGCGTCGAAGTCGTCTACATTTACTTTCATTGGATTCACGTTATTTTTGCTCGCTTTCTAGAAGGTGAACTGCTTTGATTTGACCGCAGGCAGGTGCACATCGTCACGGCGCCAGATGTCTGTTCGATAGCGAAATTGCGCCGCGATGGCGCTGAGGAGCTGGCCTGTCTCTGGGTGAATGAAATCTGGCGCCACCTCAGCCAATGGCCGCGCCAGGTAGGGCTGCGCAAGAATATCGGGATCAGGAATGTGGCGTTTGCCTACCAGGAGAATATCGTGGTTGAAGAAGGCGATATCGAGATCAATGGTGCGCGCTGCGTTCGGATTGGCGCTGCGCTGCCGTCCCAGCGACCGCTCGATGGCGCTCAACTGCTGCTTGAGCTGGTCTGGCGACAGCGGGGTGATCAAGATGGCTGCGGCATTCAGAAAATTCGGCTGTGTTGGGTCGCCCACGGCAAGCGTCTCATAAATGGATGAAACAGCCGCCACTTCACCCAGGGCCGCGAGACGTTCTACCGCGGCCGGGAGATAAAGCTCAGGCTGAATGTTGGAGCCGAGGCTGAGAAAAACAGTGTTCATGCATGCGCAGAAAGCGGCGGCAGGTCAAAATCAGCGCGCGTCCGCTCGATTTCGACGCCGACCGAACGCGCAAAACGCAGCGCGCCCGGTTTCTCAAGGCGCACCACAATGCGTTCGACATCGAACTCCGAAAGAATCAGATGCGCGATCTCCGTCGCCATTTTTTCAACCAAAAAGAATTTCGATTGTTCGACCAGGGCAATCACGCGCTTGGTGGCCGTCTTGTAGTTGATGGCATCCGCGATATCGTCGCTGTGTCCGGCCCTGGAAATATCGGCAAACAGGGTCAGATTGATGAGAACATCCTGCGGGTTGACGCGTTCTTCAGGGTTGATGCCAATAATACAGCGCAAAAGCAAGTCCCGGACTTCCACCCGATCTAGTTTCATCAACGAGCCTCTTTCCTGAACAGCGCAAACCCCACGATCCCAAACTGATCTTCGCGCGCAAGGCGCAGCCCATGGCGGGCAAACAATGCCTGTACACCGGCTGAGTCCCAAAACTCAATTCCCCCCTGGCGAGCCAGGCCTTGCAGGCGGCGCGGCCACGGAGACTCGCTGGCTAAGAGGTGCATGGAGAAGAAGGGCGCGCCCGGTTTGAGCACACGCGCAGCCTCAGCCACAACCAAATCGGCCACCTTGAACTCGTTCAGAGAGCCGCCGCAAACGACGCCGTCCAACGCGCCAGCCGCCAAAGGAAGCGCTTCTCCTTCTGCGCACAGCAGATGAACCGTCGTCAGGTTGGCATGGCGAATCTTGGTCGCTGCCTGCTGCAGCATGAGCGGAGAGCTGTCAAGCGCAATCACTTCGCGGTCGAGTCGTCGCAGCGCCGCGCCGCGCGCTAGCGAACGTGCATACAGGCCGTGCGAACAAGCCAGGTCCAGAAAAACGCCAGATCCAGCGTCGGCCATCCAGTCATCGAACAAAGCCAGTTCGCGGTCGAGACCCAAAGGTTGGCCGCTCAAAAGGCTCAACGAACGACGCCGCCACAGGTCTTCATAACCCCACGCCACCGGCAGGGTGAAATTGGTGCGCTGGGCCGCGGTCAAGAAATGCGGGCCGTTCGGCAGCAGGTTGAGCACCTCATTCTGCACGAGGTAACGTCGGCCGCAGGCTTGACAACGAACCGCGCCGCGTTCGATTTGCCATTCGCGCTCCGCACACTGCGGACACACCACCCACTGTAGGATTTTCTCGTCCATCTATTTCCCTTCAAGCAAACAACGCCGGTCAGTATTATCCGCAGGAGTCGCTTGCGGCCCGCATTGGGCTGATGGGCCTAGGCCATTCCCATCTGAACCTGCTGCTGCAAAACAGAGGCCAGCGCCTTGCGCGCGCGGTGAACGCGCATCTTCATCGCACTCAGCCCAATGCGCGTATGAGAAGCCATGTCTTGATAGCTCAAGCCTTCCAATTCGCGCTGCACAATGGCCTGCCGATGCGACTCGTCCAATTTGCTCAGCGCGCTGTAAACGACGCTCGACTGTTCTTTGTGTAGATAAGCCTGCTCAGGCGTTGGCGCATGCCAGCGCAGCAGTTCCGTATCCACCGGTTCAGTCTCGGCCAGGTCGCTCCACTCCACATCAGCAGCCTGCGGGCGACGGCGGCGTTTCTCGATGGCGTCCAGGCACGCATTGACTGCAATGCGATAGAGCCATGTGCTGAAACGCGACCGGCCTTCGAAGCGGGCCAGCGAGCGATACACCTTGACAAATACTTCTTGCGCCTGATCTTCGGCTTCTTCTCGATTTCCCATCATTCGCAATGACAAACCAAACACTTTACCCTGATAGCGTTCCACCAAAATCTCGAAAGCCTGTGCATAGCGCAGCGGCTCACTGACAAACAACTGAACCAAAGTTTCATCACTCAATTGAGTTATGTCTTGCTGATTACCACTCTTCGCCACGGTGCCCTCCTGTAAGCGCCTGAAGTTGTGAAACAGAATTCAAAATCCTTGACTTCTTGTTCTCTGCTTGATGGAGGCATTATACACCGCTGTTTCAAGTTTGTCAAATGTTTGAATAGGCAATGTACAACGGAGGCGCTTCAGGAATTGGGCCAGCCCCACGCTGCCGCCACCTGCTGCACATCCACGATACTGATCACTTGATCGCCATCCACATCCAGGCGCGCGCTGTAGCCGGGCTGACCGCTGACGCTTGGCCAGGCTGCGGCCACGGCTTGCACATCGGTCAAGTTGACCGCGCCATCGCATGCGGTCGGCGCGACATCGAAATGGTAGCACGCCACGGTAAGCGGCGCCAGGATGACCCGCTGATGCTCCTGGTCGGCGGTGTCGCGCGTGGCCAGGCTGTACTCAAAATCACCGGCCGGCAGGCCGGCATCCAGGTAGGTTCCCACCAGGCCCAACGTCGCCACCCGTGTGGGAGTTGGATCAGGCAGCCGCCGACGGTAAACCGTGTATCCAGCCAGCGGCTGCACCGGGTAGGGCTGCCATGTCAACTCGACGGCTCCCCCGTCAGTCGCCGCCTGCGCCTGTGATCCTTGGGGCTGCGTGTTGCGCGCGGTTACATTGGTCAGCCGACCTGCGGCCAGATCCGCAGCCAGCCCATTGCCATGTATATAATAATAATAATCTGTATCACCCACGAGATAGTATTGCAGCCAGGCGACGGCATAGCGGCGGATGATCTGGCGTCGCGTGGCGCTGGCGCTGCCGCAGAAAAGTGTACAGAGGACATCGGTCGGGTCTTCGAAATCGCAGTGGGTCGCGCTGCTCACCACGTACTGTGCACGCTGCGCGGCGGCCGTCAGCGGATAGACCTGCGTATAGGCGGCGCTGGAATTACAGCTGCTTGGCGGCGCGGCGGCCCACGCCGAGGGCATCGTCAGCCCAGCTCCCAGCGCGCTCAAGTCCGCGCCTGAGCCTGGCACCGGATCCAAGGGCATGATGGCTTTGATACGGCTGTCGCGGCCAGCCGCCACCCATGCGGCCATGCCGCCAGCAGAATGGCCTAACACACCAAAACGGTCGGTCGCGATGTGACCCCAGAAACGGGAAGCAGGGGTTGCATTCTCCGTCTCCATCCACGTGAGCGCGGCGCTGATCTTCGCCGCCCACACATCAAAATCAGGGGCAGACGGGTTGGGGAAATCCACGGTCACCACGATAAAACCGTGCGAGGCCAGGAATGCGCCGTTGGCGCTGTGATTACTGCGGCTGCGCGCGAAGCCGTGTCCCAATACCAATCCCGAAAAAGGGCCGCCTGCGGCCACGACGCCATTCGCGCCAGGATAAAATACCGTTGCGCCGTTGCCCTGGAGGGTGAAATTGAACTGATCGGTGGCAAAAGGCCCAGGCAGGCCAGGATCAGGAGGAATAGAGTGTTGCCCTGCAAACGACGTGGCAGGTATGCCGAGCAGAGTGACGATCACCACAGAAAAGAGAAGACGTCGCATCATGTTGATTTTGCTCCTGACTGGGCGCAGCCCCGTCCTTGATTGCGCAACCATCAAGCTTGTGTTACAATGAGACTAGCAGCTGATCGTTGCTGGATTCGTATCTTTTCAATGAGCCGACCGGACAAGCGCAGATGGATTGCCCCATGCGCACTTTGTTCTCGCCATTTGACGGCCGTGTTCGGAGTTCTGAGTTACAGGTTGATGAGTTTAGAACGTACAACATGGGTTGCCCCTGGTAGTCACGATTGCGCCTGCGACCACCTGATGTGGAGGGCTCAATGAACCGTTTGGAAAAATTACTCAGACGAACAGATCACCTCGTGCAACGAGGACAGCTCGGGCGGGCTGCTGACCTGCTGGAAGAAACATTGGCCCGTCATCCGCTCGGCGACAAGGGCTGCGAGGTCATCAGCGCGTACTTGGGTGACATCTACCTTTCCCTGCATGAACTGGACCGCGCCGAAGCCAACCTCAAGCATGCGATCGAGCACAACAGCGCCGCGGCCGAATATCACTACCTCCTGGGCATCATCTACTCGGCCGGCATGCACTGGAAAGATGCTATCAACGCGCTGTGGCATGCACTCGAGCTATCGCCGGAGGATGATGAATACCTGCGCGCGGTAGGCTGGGCTGTCTTCAATTCAGGCGATGAAACACAAGGTCGCGCCCTGCTGCAAGAGGCGTTGCAGGCCAATCGTTCCAACATGGTCACGCTGACCGATTTGGCGCTCGTTTATACGCGGGCCTTCCAGTTCCAGGAAGCGCTTCACTGCGCGCGCCGCGCCGTTGAATTGGACCCACAAAGTGATTTGGCGCAGGATGTCCTGCGTGTGGTGCAGCGGTTCAAGCACGAATATGAACGCTTGACGCGTCAAGGGAAATTCACGAGCCAACAGGCCGACGCCTGATCAGCCATCGGGTCTATTGTAGAACTCAACCAACCGCCAGCAGCGTCAAACTGCTGGCGGTTGGCTTTTGTGGGACATACGCCCCTGTTCTACTTGCCGTCCGCGGCGCGACGGCGAATGAAGGCCGGCACTTCATCCAGCTTGTCACGGCTGAACGTGCGCGAAGGAAAAGGAATCGCCTGGGTTGTGCTGCTCGAGGTCGCAGGCTGGGCCTGGCGAGCATCGGCGCGCAGGACTTGGGCGGTGTTTGCGGGCCGGCGCATCGCATGGGCCGCCTCGAATCCAGTGGCAATGACCGTAATGCGAATCTCGTCCGTCATGGTCGGATCAATCACGGCGCCGAAGATGATGTTGGCCTCCGGGTGAACCCCCGCGCGCACGATCTCCGCCGCTTCATTGACCTCGAACAGGGTCAGGTCAGGGCCGCCCGTCACGTTGAACAGAATGCCCTGGGCGCCGTCAATGGAAACATCGAGCAGTGCGCTGTGAATCGCCTGCTCCGCAGCCTCCTTGGCCCGGTTCTCACCCTTCGCGCGGCCAATCGCCATCAACGCGGAACCACCTTCGCTCATGATCGTACGTACATCAGCAAAGTCAAGATTGATCAGCCCCGGCACGGTGATCAACTCAGAGATGCCCTGGATGCCTTGACGCAACACATCATCCGCCGTGCGAAATGCGGTCTCGATGGAGGCTTTCTTGTCTACTACCTGCAGCAGCCGATCATTGGGGATCACAATCAGGGTATCCACGTGCTCCTTCAGGCGCGCAATTCCCTCGTCGGCCGAGCGCATACGCCGCGAACCTTCGAACGAGAAGGGCTTGGTCACAACGCCAATCGTCAACGCGCCCATGTCACGCGCCACACGGGCAATGACCGGCGCCGCGCCGGTGCCAGTGCCGCCGCCGATGCCGGCGGTGACAAACACCATGTCCGCACCTTTGACGAGGGCCTGAATGTCTTCGGTTGACTCCTCCGCGGCCTTCATCCCAATTTCAGGGTTGCCGCCCGAACCAAGTCCTTTGGTGAGCTTATCACCGATGCGTAGACGCTGCGGCGCCTGGGAAAGCATCAGCGCCTGGGCGTCCGTGTTGACGGCAATGAATTCAACCCCTTGAATTCCCGCGTCAATCATCCGATTGACGGCATTTGAGCCGCCGCCGCCAATGCCCAGCACCTTGATCTGGGCCACATTTTCAACATAACCTTGCGGCTGTGTCTTACGTGCAACTGAAGTAGACATCGAACTGCCTCCTGACGAGAAGTTGGTTTTTCTTTTTGTTACCCATGAGCCTAGCTCAACGATCCGGGCGCCGGCCATCTGCGATGTACCCACCGCGACAGCCGGGCTAATCCCAATACGACAACGCGGCCGCTTGACTACCCAGGCATCAAGTTGCGCAACCACTGCCATACGCGTTCTAACCAGGGCAACGCGGCGGTGCGGGGACGACTGCCGCCGTGCTGCTTCGCTCCCCACAACAGCAAACCCACGCTGGTCGCGTACATTGGACTGCGCAGCTCCTCGCGTAAGCCGCTGATGTTGCTGCGCGGGCTGCCGATGCGCACCGGCAACTGCAAGTACTGACGGCTGATTTCCATCCAGCCGGGCAACTGCGCAGTGCCGCCGGTCAGCACAATACCGGCTGGCAGCAGCCCATCATAACCACTGCGCTTCACCTCACGCAGCAGTGACTCTAGAATCTCCTCGGCGCGCGCCTCGAGCACTTCGGCCAGAAACGCCCGCGGCACGCTGGTCTGCCCTTGGTCGCCAAACGGGCTGACCTGCACAATGTCATCTGGCCGCAGCGATGCAGGCTGTAGGTGCCCGTGGCGAACCTTCAGCGCCTCTGCAATCTTGAACGGCGCATGCAGCATCACCGCCACGTCCTGTGTCAGGTTGTTGCCGCCCACGTCCAATACTACAGTGTGATAAAGCGCATTTTCCAAGAACAAGGCCACATCGGTCGTACCGCCCCCGATATCGGCCACCACCACACCCATGTCACGCTCGGCGGCCGTCAGCACCGCTTCGCCAGCCGCCAACGGGCCTAGAACGAGTTCATCCACTTCGATGTCGTGCGCGGTGACGCAGCTGACCAGGTTGGCAATGGACGAGGCGGCGCCTGTAATCAGATGGGCGTCCACCTCCAAGCGAAATCCATGCATTCCGATCGGGTCGCGAATGCCCTGCTGCTCATCCACCGTCCACGAACGGGCCAGGGTGTGGATGATTTCGCGATTGTGCGGAATGGGCACGGCCCGCGCGGCGTCCAGCGCGCGGCTGATATCCTCCTGACCGATGCCGCGTTGCCCTCGACTGACAGGCGCCACGCCCCGGCTGCTCAGTGACGCAATATGGCTGCCAGCAACGCTGACAAATGCGCTGCCGATGGAGTGTCCCGCGGCAGCTTCGGCCTGCTCCACAGCTTGACCGATCGCCGCGGTGGCCTCGCTGATATTGACAACAACGCCGCGGCGCAATCCACGCGACGGCGCCTGACCCACGGCGACAATATGAATCGCATCGTCGCTAGTCAGTTCGCCGATCAAAACGCAGACTTTGGTCGTGCCGACATCAATGCCGGCAATCAAATTGCTCAACAAAACTCCTTATCAAACGGGTGCTCAGCGCACAAAGGGCCGCTCAGCCACGCGTAGATCAATGAGCGTTGGCGTGCGCCCGAAATCTTTCCATTGACGTTGAATGGCCTGCAAGACAGCCACCTTGCGATCAAGATCGCCCTTCATCCCGAAAATGACGCTGACGCCATCCACGGTGCGAAAATTCAGGCCGCTTTGTGCATCATAATTAAAGGTCTGTGTCCCCGGCAAAAGCGTCCCCAGGCTCAACAGCGCCTGCACCACGGCCGGCTGCATCTTCACGACAGGCACCCCACCCGGGCCAATGGGCGGCGGTTGATCGTTGGGTTGCGCCACCATCGCGGCCTGCTGCAAGTCCACCAGGTGAACCAACGCCTCAGACGGCGACTTGGGCAGCGGCGGCAGCGCAATCCCCTGATCGTCCACCCAGGCTCGCCCCTGGCTTGTCTCCCAGGCAATGCGCGGGCGTCGCTCCGTGATCGCGAGATGCACCTGGTTGGGCAGCTGCAGCCGGACACGAGCGTCCGTCACGTAGGGCATCTGGTGCAGCACCCGAGCCGCAATCGCCTGCTCATCGAGCCAAAAAACATTGAAGCCTTCGACGCCAGCCGCGGCGTAGATTTCATCTGGGTTGAGCAGCGACGTGCCCTGGATATCCGCGCCATACACATAAAAAGTGTCAAGGCTCATCGCCATGTACAGCAGCCCCACCAACACCCCGACAAGCAGGAAAGCCGGCCATTTTTGCAAATGCCAACCGGTGCCGCGTAAGACCTCTCGCTGCACCCGCACCGGGCCAACGCCAACGCTCGCGCGATAGCTGCGTCGGCGGCGTGTACGAGCTGCGGGCGCCGCGGATTGACGGCGTCGGGAAGTTTTGTTGCCAGGCATGATTCCTCAGCCAAAATCCCCTAGCGGGTTGTCACATTGCGCTGCCTGTCAGCGTGGCGCGCGAGCGCCAGCTCAAGCAGACGCTCAATCAACTCACGGTAGGTCAATCCACTGGCTTCCCACAGCTTGGGGTACATGCTGATGCTGGTGAATCCAGGCATGGTGTTGAGTTCGTTAATGAACAGGCGGTTAGTGCCGCGCTCCAAGAGCAAGTCGACGCGTGCCAGGCCAGCGCCGTCCAACGCCAGGTAAGCCGCGCGCGCCAGGTCCTGCGCCTCTTGCTGCAGGGCTGGCGGCATCGGCGCGGGAATGAGCAGCTGCGAGTTATCGAGCAAGTACTTGGCCGCATAGTCATAGAACTCATTGCCCGGCACCACCTCGCCTGGCATGCTGACCACGGGATCGTCGTTGCCGAGCACACTCAATTCAATCTCACGCGCGTCCAGGCCCTGCTCGACCACCAGTTTGCGGTCATAACGCGCGGCGATGGTCAATCCCTCTGCCAGGCCAGCGCGGTCATGCACCTTGCTAATACCCACGCTGGAACCCATGTTCGCCGGTTTGACGAACATCGGATAGGGCAGTTGCGCTTCCAACCAGGCGAGCACGGCCTCTGGTTCTCGCTCCCAGCGCTGGCGCAGAAGGCCAACGTAAGGCGCCTGCGGCAGATTGTGAGCAGCCAGCACGGCTTTGCACATCAGTTTGTCCATCCCCACCGCTGAGGCCAGCACGCCGCAGCCCACGTAGGGGATGTTCACCAGATCAAGCAGGCCTTGCACCGTGCCGTCTTCGCCCATCGGCCCGTGCAGCACCGGGAAAATAATATCAACCTGCGGCGCAATCGGCGAGGGCGCGCCAGCGGCCAACTCCAGCGCGGTTTCGCCCGCCAAGAAGGCGAAGTCCACACGCTGCGCTGCGTCGCTAAGCGTCAACTGCTCGGGCGACAGCGGGCTGGCGTATTCGCCGGCGGTCAATTGCAGCATCGGGTCGCCGCCCAGCAGCCAATGCCCATCCCGGTCAATGCCGATCGGCACCACATCGAAGCGAGATTGGTCAATGGCAGCCATCACCGAACGCGCCGAAACAAGCGAGACATCGTGCTCGCTTGATTTACCGCCAAATAACACCCCAATCCGCAGCTTGTGCTTACTCATGACTCCTCACCAGGCAAACCCTCGCGTTCATCCCTACGCATGACGGCTTCGCGCCCCGATTCCTGCAGCCGCGCCTATCACCGGACCGCCACGGCAGCGTCGCCAAACTCACCCACGAACAAAATCTCCGGCTGCAGGGTCACTCCAAACTGTGCTTGTACGCGTTGGCGGGCCAACTCGATCGCAGCTTTCACATCGGTCGCCTGCCCTGCGCCCAAATTAACAATGAAATTGGCATGAACCGGGCTGAACTGAACACTGCCTACCGTCACACCCTTCAGGCCAACCGCCTCGATCAAGCGTCCCGCATAGTCTCCCGGCGGATTCTGAAAGATGGAGCCGGCGCTGGCCTCGATGGGCTGCGTGGCCCGCCGATGGGCGAGAAAGCGGGCGGCACGAGCTTCCAACTCGTCGCGGTTGGCCGCCTGCAAACGGAACGTGGCTGACAAGACCACCGCGCCCCGGGTTTGGTTGTCGGTCGGCCGCTTGAGTCGGCTGAAGCGATAGGCATAGGCAAAGTCGGAAGCGGGCCACGCCGCCAACACGCCCTCGCCATCAAGCACCTGGGCTGAGAGCAAGTTGTCGGCAATGCAGCCGCCATGTGCGCCCGCATTACCAACCACCGCCCCGCCAACCGTTCCCGGTACGCTGACCGCCCACTCCAGTCCGGCCAATCCATGATGAATGGCGCGCCGGGCCAAACCAGCTAACGAGGCGCCGCTTTCCGCCGTGACCAGGTCGTCATCGGTCAGGGTAATCTGCCGGCAGTGGTTGAGAATCACCAGGCCGCGCACGCCGGCATCACTGATCAGCACGTTGCTGCCGCCGCCGAGCAGGAAAACTGCAATGCCAGCCTCACGCGCCAGGTTGATCACCTGCGTCAGGTCGCTCAGCCGCTGCGCCACAACCAGAAGGTCGGTCGGCCCGCCGATCTTAAATGTCGTGTAGCCGGCAAGCGGGACATCAAACGAGATGACGAAGCCGGCCGCCTGGGCCTGAGCCACAAAATGGCGCCTGGCGTCGGTTTCGTTTTTTGCTTGTAGTTCAAAAATCATTTTACACCAAGATGGCAAAAAAGCCAACTTATTCCTGTCTGGAAATGGCCGGCGCTACGGAGGATATCGGCGTCGAAACCTCTGTGACTATGCGCAAAACTATGTCTCCCACCCGATATCCATCGCCGGCGCCCAGGGTCAGAAGCAAATCTCCTGGCTGTAGCTCGTTTGCCAGGATGGCGGCTGCGCTTTCCAGGCTGGCGACGTAGCGCACCGACGGATGCTCGATGGCCGCCGCCAGCGCCGCGCCGCTCACGCCGAGGGTGTCCGTTTCCCTGGCTGCGAAAATATCGGCAACGAGCACCTGGTCCGCGGCGTCGAACGCGTGACAAAATGCATCCCACAACGCCAGCGTGCGGCTGTAAGTGTGGGGTTGAAAAAAAGCCCACACGCGGCCGCTGCCGGCCAAATCACGCGCGGCCGCCAAAGTAGCCCGAATTTCGGTCGGGTGATGAGCATAGTCATCGAATACGCGAATGCCTGCGATCTCGCCTTTGGCCTCGAAACGACGGCCTGCGCCCTGATACGCGGCCAATTGAGCCACGGCGACATCAGGCTGCACGCCGACGCGCTGACAGGCAGCCAACGCGGCCAGGGCATTGCGCACATTGTGCACGCCCGGAACTTGCAAACGTAATGTTCCGATGCGGTCTGACCCTTGCCACACCTCGGCCTGGCTGCCGCCGTTCGCGGTGAACACCACTCGCTTTGCGTGTAGTAAAAGGTCTGACGCCAAACCATAACACGCCACCTGCGCGCCGTCTGCCTCCCGCCGCGCGGCCAGCCGCTGCGCCCCCGGATCATCACCGCAGGCCACCAGCCAACCGCCTGGACGCACCTGACCGGCAAAACGAGCAAAGGCCTCCTCGAAAAGAGCCGCCGTGGGATAACAGTCGGGGTGATCCCATTCTACATTGGTGACCACCGCCACGGTTGGGTGCAAGCCCCAAAACATGCGGTCATACTCATCAGCCTCGATGACAAAGATCTGCCCCGCGCCGGCCGCGGCGTTGACCCCCAAGTTGCGCACATATCCCCCGACGATGAAACCCGGCTGCATCCCTGCGCCGTCCAGGATCGTCGCCGCCATGCCGGTGGTGGTGGTTTTGCCGTGCGTACCGGCGACCGCGATCAGCGTCTGCTCGTACAGCAGTGGCCCTAGGAAGTCCTGGCGCTTGACGACCGGGACGCCGGCCGCCTGCGCCGCGGTCACCTCAGGATTATCGGCCGGCACCGCCGAGGAGATCAAGACCAGATCCGCGCCCGCCACTTGCGCCGCGGCGTGCCCCACGAATGCCGCCGCGCCCAGGCTGCGCAGCTCGGCCAGGGTCGCGCTCTCCTGCCGGTCCGAACCGGACACACGAAATCCCCGTTGTAAAAGAACGCGGGCAATGGCCGCAAGACCGCTGCCTCCGATGCCCACCAGGTGAATCTGGGGACGGTAGCCGCGCGGCGGTTGTCCCAGCCATGCGCGCCACGCGCGCCGGTCAATCGTTTGCATTCGCACCCTACTTACGCACGCGCATGATGATCAGAAAAAGAAGCAGCGCCACCAGGGCCGTGACCGGCAGCGTCGGCGGTAGATACTTAGGCGCCCCCTTAGCGAACTCAGATAATTTCGTGGCATCGAGCAGGCTCTGGGGCAGTGGATACTTGTTGATCGCCATGTAATACCATAAGGTCCCTGCCACCAGGATGCCGTTGAGCAGACCGAACACGATATTGAAAAACAGCCCTGAGCTGCCGCGCCGCGGTTGGCCTTTGAAAACCAGGGTTTCACCGGCATAGCCGGCGTACACAATCATGATGAAGATAAACTGAAAGGCGATCATCAGGACCACGTTCTGGCTATCGCCGCGAAAAACGGCCGTGATCGCGACTGTAAGCGGCTTTTCCATCAGCTTGAGAGCCACCAACGCAGCCAGAATCAGCGCCGTGGAACCTAACTCCTTCTGATAGCCGCGCGCCATGCTGATCATCACGAAGATAATCACCACGACGCCCCACAGCACTTCTATCGGTCCCATTGATTGCTATCCTCAGCGCAGCTCATTCACCGCCCAGTACATCAGGAACGCCACCAACAGGACGATGGCGGTCATCAGGTTGTCCGACGTGAACGTCACGCCAATGCTGCTCGCCACCACACGAAAGGTTTCGGCCGCCTGTCGGGTCAGTTCCTGGCCGTTGACGATCTGCTGGGGCGCAGGCACCGCTTTTGGCAGGTTTGGCAACAACACCAGGCCCAGGATATAGGCATTGACAAGTCCCAGGACCGCGCCGCCGGTCGAAGGGGGACTAATACCCTTGAAAAAAGAAAGCCCGCCAATTCGATACGCAATGAAGACGCCGATTAGAAAAATGATAAAGATCACCGCTTCTTGCTGCTTCAGCGGAACCAAGCGCCAGTTTGCCAGGCTCTCCGCATTCATCCCAGGATCAGGCCTATTCAGGATAGCGACCTGCAGCTGAGACCAAAGCTGCCTCAGCTCCTGGCCGACCACATTGAGTGCATCTATGAAGCCGTTGCCAATCGTTGTGAAAATCAGCAAAGAAGAAAAGCCCAGGATGAGCAAAGTCGCGCCTTCACGGGCCGCGCCGCGGCGATAGCCGACAGCCATGGCGACGACCACTAAAAAGACGGTGACCAAAGCAATCCGCACGCCCTGAGTGTCAGTCATACGATGCTCCCAAGCTCAGCAGCTCATCCACGATCGCCTCTGCGGCCTGCGGTCGCGCCAGGGCGGCCGCCTGCTGCGCCATCCCCTTCAGGCGCTGACGATCACGCAGCAGATCGAGCGCCAATGGTGCGAGTCGGGCGCCCAACTCGTCGTCGCGCAGCTTGAGCGCCGCGCCGCGCTGCACCAGGTAGTCGGCGTTGGCATCCTGATGCTGACCGGCGTACGGGTAAGGCGCCAGGATGGACGGCAGCCCAAGCAGCGGGAACTCGCCCAACGTCGAAGCGCCTGCGCGGGCCACGACCAAATCGGCGGCGGCTAAGGCCAGCGCCATATCATCGTGCAAATAGGCAAAGGCGTGATAGCGCCCACGCCGATCGGCCGGCAGCGCCGTCGCCCCGGCCGCGGCCAGCGGCCAATCGAGCGCGCCGCTGATGTGAATGACCTGCGTGTGTGCGATGAGCGCAGGCAGCGCGGCCAGCAGCGCCTGGTTGATGCTGTGCGCGCCCCGGCTGCCCCCAAAAACCAGCAGGGTGGGCGTCGCCGGATCGAGGCCAAAATGGGCGCGGGCCGCATCTCGATTCGTCGCCGCGGTGTGCAGTTCCTGGCGCACCGGGTAGCCTGTAACCACAGCCTTGCCGGGAAACCACGACGCGACCTCTGGAAATGACACCGCCACCCGGTCAGCCAGGCGGCTCAGGACTCGAATCGCCAGGCCCGGCGTCAGGTCCGGCAGATAGATCAAAATCGGCGTCCCCATCCGGTAGGCGGCCCAAACAACCGGCGAGCACACATAGCCGCCGGTGACAAAACAAACCTGCGGTCGAAATTCGCGCAGGATCGCCGCGCTTTGCCGCACGCCGTGCGCCATGCGCAGCAAGTTGCGCGCCGCCGTCCACGGCGCCCGCCCCCGCAGTTGGCCGGTGGCAATGGCCCGGTACGGCAGGCCCGCCCGCGCGGCCAATTCAACCTCAACGCCATCCTCACTGCCGACGTACAGGACGGCGGCCGCGTCCAAAGAACCGTGCGCGGGTTGAGCTGGCAAGCTGGCGACGAGGGGCCGCCCGTCCCCGGCTGGGCGCAGACCGGCTGCTGATGGCCGCGCCGCGTGGGCTGGGTCGCGGGATGTGGCGTCCGCCGGCGCGGCGCCGAGCCGTGCTTGCAGCGCCTGGCAAACGGCGAGGGCTGGATAGACGTGCCCGCCCGTACCCCCGCCAGAAATCAAAACGCGCATTGGCTAGTACTCCGTTTGTTTGTGAGCGCCCCGTACTGTGCGCGACGGACATCAACATCCCGATGGCCGCCATGTTGATGACGAGGGATGAACCGCCATAACTGACAAAAGGCAGCGTCACACCTGTGAGCGGCCCCAAGCCTGTGGCTGCGGCCACGTGAACGATGGCCTGGTAGACGAGCCAAATGGTAATGCCGAAAGCGAGCAGAAAGCCAAAGCCGTCGGTCGCCCGCGAGGCAATGCGCAGTCCGCGGAAGGTCAGCCCCAGGTAGAGCGCCACGACAAACAGGGTTCCTGGCAAGCCGAATTCCTCGCCAATGACTGACACGATGCCATCGGTCCAGGGGAGAGGCATATTGGTTTTGAGGTCGCCATTGCCAAGGCCGCGCCCCAGCAGGCCGCCATTTTTGAACGCATTGCCGAACTGCTGAACCTGTTCATTGTTCGCCTGGCTCGGATCGCCGCCGGCCGTAATCATCTGCTCGATACGATCCCGCGCATGCGGATAGCGGGTGAAGAGCAGGCCGCAGGTGAGCAGGAAGACGGCCACGCAAACGGCCACCTGCCGCGGCGTTGCCCCCGCGATGAAGAACATCGTCATCGCGGTGGCTGTCACCAGGATCGCGGTGCTCAAATTTGGCTCCAGCACGATCAATCCGGCCACGATGCCCAAGACAACGCTAAATGGAAGCAGGCCATAGGAGATCAGTTTGATTTTTTCGCCCTTGCTCGTGAGCCAGGCCGAGGCGTAGATCACCATGATGAGCTTGGCCGCTTCACCAGGCTGAATGGAGCCGCCGGCCAGGGTGCGTCTGGCGCCATAGATCTCCTCGCCAAAGAGGAGCACGGCCACCAACAGAACCAGGATGAGGCCGAGCAGCGGCGTCGCATAGCGTTCGAGCAGGCGGTAATTCAGCAGCGCACAGGCCAACATGGCAACGACGCCAGCCACAATCCACTGCAGTTGGCGCTGCGCAAAATAGGTCGGCGACAGGTCGAAACGCATGACGGCCTGCTGATAGCTGGAGCTGAAGATCATGATGAAACCGATGCCGATCAAGGTTGCGGTGAGCGTCAGCAGTCCGTAATCGAGCAGGGCGACGTTTTTGGCTGCCTTCATGAGCTCCCCTCCATCGGCGGCAACGCGTGGACCAAAGCCCGAAAATGTTCACCGCGGGCGGCAAAATCGCGATAGGCGTCATAGCTGGTGCCGCCCGGCGACAGGAGTACAACCTCTCCCGGCTGCGCGCACGCGGCCGCCAGGGCCACAGCCTCCGTCAGGCTGTCGGTGTGATGCACAACCGGCGGCGCGCCTGGCGCCTCGGGATGCGCCGTCGCAAAATCGGTCAGGGCGCGCTGGATGAGGCCGGCGGCTTCGCCAAACGTAATGAGATGGCGCACCCGTCCGCGCACGGCCAACGCCAACGATTCCCAGGGCAGATGTTTGTCGCGCCCGCCCGCTAACAAGACAATTGGCTCAGCAAACGAATGCAGCGCGGCGATCGTGCGTTCTGGCGCGGTAGCAATCGAGTCGTTGTACCAGGCCACGCCCTGACGCATGCGCACCAATTCCAGCCGATGGGCCACGCCGGTGAAGGTGCTCGCCACGGCCGCCATGGCCTCCACGCTGGCGCCGGCCGACCCGCTCAGGCAAAAGGCCGCCAGCAGATTGGCGATGTTGTGCATGCCGCGCAGGCGCACGTCTGCCGCGCGGCAGACAACCTGGTCGCTCTGCCCAGGCAGGCGCAGGATCAACTCGCCGCCGCGGAGAAAAGCGCCGGCCCGCGGCTCGGCAACGAGACTGAATCCCAAAACGTGCACCCCCGCCGCTGGTTGCGCCGCCAGGGCTTCGGCATACCACGCGCCGCAGATGTCGTTGTCCAGGCCCAGCACCAGCACATCGCCGGGGCGCTGATGACGCGCCAGGTTGTACTTGGCCGCGGCGTAGGCGGCCATGGAAGGATGGCGATCGAGATGGTTGGGCGTCACGTTGAGAATGCCAGCCACACGCGTGCTGACTGGCGCGCCCAGGCACAACGCCGAATCGAAGAGCTCGAGCTGGAAACTAGACAACTCCAGCACGACCCGGTCGTCCGCGGCGATGGCGTCCAGGCGGTCAATGAGGGGGACGCCGATGTTGCCGCCAACCCAGGTTGTCAGACCGCTGGCTTTGAGCATCTCGCCGGTCAGGGTGGTGGTGGTGGTCTTGCCGCTCGAGCCGGTGATGCCGACGCTGAAGGCCGGGCACTGCTGCAAGGTCAACAGGGAGTCATTGCTGAGTGGAATGCGGCGCGCACGCGCGGCCTGTACAATCGGTATGTCGGGCGACACGCCGCCGCTCAGGCACAGCACATCCGCGTCATCCAGCAGCGACAGCGGGTGACTGCCCAGGGCCAGGGCGACCGGCAGATCGGCGACGGCCGCGAGGGACGCGGCCAGGGCCGGCGCGTCGGCCGCCTGCACATCGCTGATCGTAACCCGCGCGCCCACCGCGCACAGGAAACGCGCCAGCGCGGCGCCTTGTCGGGCCAGACCCAAAATCACGATGTGCTTGCCTCGAAACCACGACGAATCCATCATCATCCATCCATCATGCCAGCAGCGACCACGCGCTGGCCTCCCAGTGACCCTGCGGCGTTACGCGCTGGCTCCAGACCACGTCAACCGAGTCGCCCCAGCGCTGCGCCGCCAGGTGAGCCAGGCGGCGGCCATCCGCCGGGTTGACGCGCCAGGCGCGATGCTCAACCCAAACCTCCAGCGCTTCTTGCAGCGTGCCATCGGCCAGGCAGGTCAACGGGCTAAGGGCAATATCAACCGCCAGCAGGTGCAGGCGCAGGTCCGCGCGGCTGCCGGCGTTGGCCGTCAGCGACGCGGTCGCCTGCGCCAGGGATGTCGAAGCCAGGCGCCAGGCCAGTTCTGGCTGCGCTTGCTCCAAGGCCGCCCGAATGTCATGGCTCACAGGGCGCAGGGCGCAGGCAATGGCCCGGCCAACCGTGTCGGCCAACGGCTGCGTCGTATTGATGTGCAGCGCGATAGATGCCATGATTACCTGATTAAAGCAGCGCGAGGGCAATGCCCAACATGCCGCACAAAATGCCGACCAACCAAAAACGTTGGGTGACTTGTGTTTCAGACCAACCGACCAATTCAAAATGATGGTGCAGCGGCGCCATTTTGAACAGGCGCCGCGGCTGCCCATACAGGCGCCGCGAGAGTTTGTACCAGAGCACCTGCAGTGTGACCGAGACTGTCTCCGCGGTGTAGACGCCAGCCACGATGGGCAATAGAAGCCATTGACCGGTCATCAAGGCCACCGCGGCGAGCGTGGCCCCCAACGCCAGGGAGCCAGTGTCGCCCATGAACAGTTCAGCCGGGTGCGCGTTGAACCACAAGAAGGCCATGATGGCGCCCACCAGCGTGAAGCAGAAGGCCACCAGCCACACCTGCTGCTGCAAGAAAGCGATGATGCCATAGCAGGTGAAGGCAATCGCGGCCAGGCTGCCCGCCAATCCATCGAGGCCGTCAGTCAGGTTGACGGCGTTGGAAAAGGCCACCACAATGAAAGCCGCCACCGGGATATACCACAGGCCAATGTCAATTTTGTCGCGCAGTCCTGGTAGGGCCAGGCTGCGCAGATCCAGCACAAAGTGCAAGAAGAGCACGACCAGCGTCGCCAGAATGACCTGCGCCAGCGCTTTCCACCGGCCCAGGATGCCTTCGCCTTTGGCGCGGCGTCCTCGCACCCCTTCCAAGTCGTCAATCGCGCCCAAGGCGCCGAACAAGAGCATCACGGTCATCGGCACGAGGACCGAACGGCCGATGATGTTCCAACCCAGCAGATTGGCGACGTTCAGGGCGCTGGTAATGACGATGACCGGAATCAAGATCATCAGGCCGCCCATCGTGGGAGTGCCTGTTTTGACTTGATGGGAGGTCGGCCCTTCGATGCGAATCTGCTTGCCGATCCGATTCCGAATCAGCAAGCTAATGAGCGGCCGCCCCCAGATGACGGCCAAAAAAAAGGCGATGGCGCCCAGCGTTAAGGAATAGGCCATGGGCTATGCGGCCTCATCATCCAGCCGGCTAAGGGAGGCCACAATCTCCTCCAAGTGCAAGGCGCGTGAGCCTTTCACCAGAACCAAGTCCCCGCGCTGCACCATGCCGCGCAAAACGGTCACGGCCCCGGCATTGTCATCCACCTGCGCGACGCTGCCTGGCGTCATACCGGCGTTCAGCGCCTCATCGGCAATCAAACGCGCCAGCGGGCCGACCGTCACCAGCTTCGCCACCACATCGGCAGCGCGCTGGCCCACCTTGCGGTGCCCAAGCTCGGTGTGATCGCCCAATTCGAGCATGTCGCCCAGGACAGCAATGCGGCGCGCGTCGGAAGCCACCGGGAGATCGGCCAGCAAATTGAGCGCAGCCAGGGTTGCAGCCGGGCTGGCGCTGTAGGTGTCATCAATGATCGTGATGCCGCGCAGGCCAGGCGCCACCACCAGGCGCAGCTGACCCTGCACGTCTTGCAAGCCCTCGACGATCTCTTGCCAGTTCAAACCTTCGATCAGGCCAACCGCCGCGGCCCGCAGCGCTGTGTGCACGCTGTGGCGCCCCAACATCGGCGCTTTGATATGCAAATGCTCGCCCGCATAGTGAAGGACAAAGCGGATGCCATCCTGCCCTTCGCTGACCACCTCATCCGCCCAGAGGTCAGCGCGGCTGTCGAGGCCATAGGTGAAAACACGCGCCGCGCTGCGTGCGGCCATCTCCATCACGAGCGGATCATCGCGGTTGAGAATAGCCACCCCGGCGGCCGGCAAGGCCTCAACCAACTCAGCCTTGGCCTGGGCAATGCGCTCGATACTGCCCGCGCGCTCCAGGTGCACGGGGCCGACGTTGGTGATTACGCCAATGTTGGGCCGCGCCAGGCGTGCGAGCAGTGCAATGTCGCCTGGGTAGTACATGCCCATTTCAAGCACCGCACGCTGCACGCTTGTGGTCAAGCGCAGCAGGGTCAACGGCACGCCAATCTCATTGTTCTGATTTCCCATGCTCTTCAGCGTCGAAAAACGCTGCGCCAGCACGGAGGCCACCGATTCTTTGGTGCTCGTTTTGCCCACACTGCCGGTGATGCCAACCACCCGCAGACCGCTCACCGCGCCGCAGTCGGCGCGCCAGGCCGCGGCCCAGGCTTGCAGCGCGCGCAGTGAGTTTTCCACGCGCAAGATGAGCGGCTTGCCGGTCGGCGGCCAGTTCGGAGGTGAAGCTGAGTGTTGGAGCGTGAATGCTCGGGTATCCACGAGCCAACACTCAGCATCTGGAACCACGTCCTGCTCCACGATGGCCGCCACGGCCCCTCGGCGCAAGGCGTCGGTCACAAAGGAATGGCCGTCGGTGCGTTCCCCAGGTAGGGCCACGAACACCGCGCCCGGTTCAACCTGCCGCGAATCAACCACCACGGTTGAGATCGGCAACCGGAGATCAGAGATCGCCGCGGTTGACGGTTGGTGAGTCAATACAGCAACCAAATGTGACAAGGTCAATGGCAACATCGGTTTATCCGTCACTGGATTGCATCATCGGTTTATTCATCACTGGGGGGAATGTTCATCAAGGCAAAGAGTCGTCGCGCCAGGCGCTGGAAGGTCGGCGCACTGGTATGCCCCGCCCACACCGATAAGCGCGTCTTGTCCAGCTTGACCAGCACCGCAAAGCGCGGGTCGGAGGCCGGCGCATAACCGACGTAGGTCGAAATGGTCAAATCCGAATCGTACGCGGTGCGGCCTGGAATCTCAGCCGTGCCGGTTTTGCCCGCAATGCGATAGCCAGGCACCGCAGCTTGGTTGGTGCCGCCCTTTTCCACCACGCTCACCAGTACGTCCGTCATCAAACGCGCGGTCTGCGGCGAAATCGCGATGCGCGCGGGCGACGGTTCAATCTCGTACCAGCGCCCATGATCTACGATGGCCTTGACGACATGGGGCCGCATCATCACGCCGTTGTTGGCCACAGCCGACACGGCGCAGATCATCTGCATGGGCGTGACGCTGATGCCTTGACCAAAGGCATTGGTCGCCAGGTCGGACGGGCTCCATTCCGTACTGGATTTGGGCTTTTTGACAATGCCGCGCACCTCACCGGCCAGGTCAACGCCGGTGACATTGCCGAAGCCAAAACGCTCGACGTAGGAATAGAACGTGTCGGCGCCCATCGCCAGGGCCACCTGCGCCGAACCGATGTTCAAGGAATTCTGCAAAATCGTCGGAATGGCGACCTTGCCGTGCGCCTGGCGGTCCGAGTTGCGAATCTGCCGTTCGCCCACCTCCAGAACGCCGACATCTTCGAACTTCTGATCGAGCGTCACTTTGCCCGAATCAAGGCCAGAGGCCATGGTGACAATCTTGAAGACCGAACCTGGTTCATAGAGCAGTCCGAGCGCCGGGTCGGCAAATGGGTCATGCTGATCAGGCGCGGCCTGCACTTCATAGAACGTGTTCGGCGAGTAGCCGGGCGCGGAAGCCATGCCCAATATCTCGCCGGTCTTCGGGTCCATGACGATAATCGTGCCGCCGGTCGCGCCATAATAGTCTACAGCGAACTTCAGCTCATCTTCGACTGCGGCCTGGATGCGGCGATCAATCGTCAAGACCAAATCACGACCAACAGCCGACGGAATATCCAGGCTAAAGTCCGGGGACAAGGGACGCACGTGATTCTCCAGGTTCGTGACGGCCATGTCGCCATTCTCGCGCAGAAAAGCGTCGTATTTGGCCTCCACCCCATAGCGACCAATCTGGTCGGCTGTGGCAAAACCGAGCACAAAGGCGCCGTTCGTATCTTCTGGATAGAAGCGCCGCGGCAAGCGTTCCACGCGCAGCGAGCCGGTTTTCCAGCGCTCGATCTCGGCGGCGGCGGCCTGGCTGGCGTAGAATTTGAGCACGGTCACGCCGCCGCGATGGTTGCGCAGGCGTTTTTCCAACTCAACGGGCGGCATCTGCAGCCACGGCGCGAGGCGCTGCGTCAACGAAATAATCGCGGTTTCAGTGATCGCACCGACGGCTGAAATCTGATACCGCACCGCATCCGTCGCCAACAGATTGCCCGCGCGATCCACAATACTGCCGCGATGCGGGGGCAAGGAGTTGCCATACTGGTTTTGACCTTGAGCCGCAGGCGCGGCCGCAGCCTTGAGCACCTGCAGGCGCACCAGCTGTAGGCCGATCGCAACGAGGACAATTACAATGGCGGCAAATACGGCCCGTACGCGTGGCAAAGAACGCTGTGTGAGAGACTCCATGCGCGATAGCCCCTAGCGATGAACAAGGCTTCCAGGTGCGCCGGCGGCAACGGGCAGCTCGGGCACCGTCACGTACACGCGGCGATCGGCCGCGATAAAACCAGCCGCTTTCGCGCGTGCTTCCAGCGCACTCATGCTCGTGTACTGGCTGATCTGGACACGCAGTTCAGCATTGGCGATACGCATTTCCTGGTAGCGCGCCTGGGCCACAAAAATCTCATGCTGCGCTGCGGCCATCTCGCCGTTGGGCAAGAGCAGGGCAAAAAAAGCCAGGCACACGACAAACAGCACCGCCAGGTAAAGTCCTGTCTGCTCACCCGCTGTCATACTGCGACGGCGGCGATTGAAGATGGTTAGCGGCCGCCACAACGTTCTCGGTATCGGAAATAGCATAGGGGTCACCTCCAGCGCGCCCTGATAGTCGTAGGCTAGGTTTTCAGGCGATTTTCTCGGCAGCCCGCAGTCGTGCGCTGCGACTGCGGGAGTTGCGACGGATCTCGGCCTCGCCAGCCATGATAGGCTTCTTCGTGATGAGGCGCAGGCGAGCATGATGTCCGCACACACAGACTGGCAGACGGGGGGGACAAATGCAATCGCTGGCTTCGCGCTGCATGAACTGCTTGACTGCGCGATCCTCCAGGGAATGAAAACTGATGACAGCCAGGCGCCCGCCGAGCTGCAGCAAGTCCAGCGCCTGGGGCAGCACCCTTTCCAGCGCGCCTAGTTCATCGTTCACCGCAATCCGCAGCGCCTGGAAGGTGCGCGTGGCTGGGTGAATGTGTTCATGGCGCCCTCCCACGGCCCGGGCGATCACCTCGGCCGCGGCGCGGGCTTCGACCACGGGGCGGGCGGCCACCAGGGCACGCGCAATGCGCCGCGAGAGGCGCTCTTCGCCGTAGCGAAAAATCAAATCAGCCAGTTCAGTCTCTTCCAGCGTGTTCACCAAGTCAGCGGCTGAGCGCCCCACAGCCGGGTTGAAACGCATGTCCAGGCGGTCGTCGCCCAAGAAGCTAAAGCCGCGGCCGTCAGCAGACAACTGATACGATGACAGGCCGAGATCGAGCACAATGGCCGCGGGGGTCATGCGGTAGGCGCCGGCGACGATGCGCATCTGATCGAAATTGGCCTGCGCCAGCACCACGCGCTCGCCGAACGGCGCCAGGCGGATGCGCGCGCGCGCCACGGCAGCCGGGTCCGCATCCAACCCCAGGAGGCGGCCAGTGGGAGCGGTGGCCTGCAAGATCGCCTCGGCGTGCCCCGCGCCGCCCAACGTCCCATCAATCACATCGGCGCCGGACTGCAGGGCCAAGGCTTCGAGGGTTTCCGCCAGTAGCACAGGCACGTGACCTTCAGCCACAGCGGTCACCGTGGTTTGCGCAGCCATACCTAGACGCTCAACGCCCGGAACAGAGACGTCATCTCGTTGTCCTGCATCAGGTGTGCGCGTCGCGTCTGCCAGAACTCCGGCGTCCATAGTTCCAGGTGGGTGCCAACGCCGGCCACGATGACGTTGCTGGTGATACTGGCAAATTCGCGCAGCTCCGGTGGGAGAATGAACCGGCCTTGCGCGTCCAACTCCAGATCGGCGGCTTCCGCATATAGCCAGCGGCGTAGTTCACCCACGGCCAAATCGGTCAGCATTGGCTTATCATCCAGGCGGTGCGCCAGGCTGAGCCATTCGTTCATCGGCAGTACGATCAGATAATCGCCCATGCCGCGCGTCACCACTCCACCTGGAGCCAGCGCAGCCCGGTATTTGGACGGAATCGTCAAGCGCCCCTTGCTGTCGAGTACGTGCTCAGCGCGACCGATGAACATTTGTTCTAATTCCCCACTCAGGCCAAAAAACGAACTAATTTCAGGATTTTTGCCCCACTTTTACCCACAAGTCAATTATACAGGGTATTTTGATTTTGTCTAGTCCTTGACAGGGCGAGTTTGGGATGACTTTTGAACTTGCTGACATTTTCTTCAGGTTGGATAGAGCACACGTGGAGAGGAAACAAAAAAACGCCCTCACGATTTAGCGTGAGGGCGTTCTGGTAGCGCATAGGGGATTCGAACCCCTGTCACCGCCTTGAGAGGGCGGCGTCCTAGGCCTCTAGACGAATGCGCCGTGGACAGGCACATTATAATGAGGATGTAGAAGCTGTCAAGTTAAGGGATGGTTGGCTTGACTACCCATCCGAATGAAGGTATCATGCGCTCATGATTCGTTGCGGGAGTTGTTGTGGTTGGCTCTGGCCCAAACTTGACTGATCCGTTGATGCAACCGAAAACTGCGGCGCTCGACTGGTTGACACGGCTGTGGCGCCTGGCGGGCGCGCGGCGTACGTTCCTCATTTTGGTCATCCCCTTGATTCTGGGGTTAGCCGCGGCTGTTTTTCTGCCGCAATCGCCCCAGCCATTGGCCGCGCCTGACACTGCCGCCTACCAACGTTCGCTGCAGCAGCTCGCCGCCGCCTACGGCGCGCTCGGCTCGGTCTGGCTAACGCTCGGCTTTTTCGCCATCGGCCAGGCGGCTTGGCTGCGCCTCGTCTTGGCTGCGCTCGCCGTCCACAATCTGGTGCGCCTGGCCGATCAATGCCTGCTCTGGATTCATTTGCGGCGGCCAACCCTGGATTCGCCGCTGCCGCCCAGTGGGCTTGCCGTCAGCGAGGTGCGCGTGCCCACCACAGCCGCCGCTGCCGCCGACCTGATCCTGACTGAACTGCGCTCACGCTTTCGTCAAGTCATCAGCGGAGCGGCGCCGCCGGTTGACGGTGGCGAGGATCAACGAATCGCCATTCATGCGACGCGCGGCGCCTGGGGGGCTGTGGGCAACATCCTGAGCTACCTGGGCCCTGTGTTGATCATCCTGGCGTTGTTCATCAGCGAACAGGCCGGCTGGAGCGAAGACCATATCCAACTGGCGCCCGGCGAAACCTGGCAGAGTCGGTTTCATCCTGGCTTCAGCCTGACCGCAGGCGACATCGGCAGCGCGTCCCAGATTACCGTCAGTCTCGGCGCACAAACGGCCGTGGTCAGCATCGGGCCGCGAGCCGCAGCCGCGCCGGGCGGGGCGCGCCTCATCCCCGCGGGCAGCGGCCCTGCCCTGCAGGTCAGCGTGAATGACAGCAACGGGCGTGCGCTCACCCTCCGCCCCCTGACCGGCGGCAGCCAGTCTGTCCAGCAATCCGTGTTGTTCGATCGGCCTCAGATTGAGCAGAGCCTGGCGCTGCCCTTACGCAGCCAGGTCTTGCGCGTGGTCTACTACCCCAACCTGCCTGAACAAGGCTACACAGGGCCAGTCTTCCTGGCCCAGGCGTTTGCGTTAGGCGAGGACGCGCCCATTTTCAGCGCATTTTTGGAAGAGAATGGACAAACCACCGTCAACGATCCTGCCACACAGGACGCCTTCCATTTGAAGGGCGTACGCTTCGTTCAACTCGATGCCGTATTCGATCCAGGACTGCCGTTTGCCCTGGCCGGCGGGCTGCTGACGCTGTGCGGGCTGCTGATGGCCCAGGCGAAGTCGCCCACACGCGCCTGGGCCTGGCTCGTTGGCCGTGCGGACGAGACGATCGTCACCCTCGCCTTGCTGGGCAGCGGCCCGTGGACACGCGCCGAGTTGGCCGCCCTCCAGGATGCACTGGCCGGGATGACGGCCGAGCGCGGCCAGCCAACTTCAGACCTGGCCCAGGATGCGGGCGCTGTGAGCGCAGGCGCATGAGCGCGTTCATGACCCTCGTTCAATGGGCGGTCTGGGCGATGGTGGCCGCAGCGACGCTCGTTGGAATCCTCAGCCAACTGCTCGAGCTGTTAGCCATACGCCGCCCCTTCGGTGAAGGCTTATCTGGGCCGGCACGGCGCGCCTGGCGTCTGAGCGGCATCAGCCTGCTTGGCTTGACCGCCGCCTTGGCGCTCAACTTCTGGCTGCAGGCGCAGCGCACAGGCCATTATTGGCCGCAAGAGCCGTTCGCCGCCTGGGCGGTGATCCTGTGGCTGCTCATCCTGGGCTACCGCCGCAGCCGCTTCCAGCTGGCGCTAACCCGTTGGCAGCTTTCGCTGTTGAGCCTGACTGCGCTGATCGCGTCTCTGGTCGAAGCCGGGCTGCTCATCAGCGCGCTGCCCCACTGAGGAAAACACGCCGGTCCCATGCCATTCACACTCTCATCGTTGGCCTCACCAAATCCGCCCACTCCTACCATGCAGGAAGGAGGCCGCCTGCTGCCCCGGCCAGCGCTGTCAGCGGCTGCGCGACAGCGGCCGACGCTGTGGCTGCTGGCGCTGCTCGTCAGCCTGCCTGCGTGCGTGCCGCTCCTGCAGCCTGGCTTCTTTGCCTCGGATGATGGCCTCTTTCACCTCTACCGCGTGGCTGCGTTGGCCGATGCGCTCCGCCAGGGCGTGATCTACCCGCGCTGGTTTCCCGACTTCGGTTTCGGTTATGGCCAGCCGGTGCTGCATTTCTACAGCCCGTTGAGCTATTACCTGGCCGTGCCTTTCCTACCCTTTGGCCCCATCGCCGCCGTCAAGATCGTGGTCGCGCTTGGCTTCGTCCTACCTGCCCTGGCAATGGCCGCCCTCGCGCGGCGCGTGTGGGGCGCGACCGGCGCCGTACTGGCGGCGGCCGTTTACACGTATTTTCCGTATCATCTAGCCGATGGCCTCCTGCGCGGGGCCTTAGCTGAACATGTCGCGTTTCTGTGGCCGCCGCTCATTTTCTTGAGCCTGCTGCCGACTGAACATGCCGCGTCCGCGCCCCAACGCCAGGCCTGGCGTTGGACGCTCCATGCCCTGACTTGGAGCGGTTTGATTCTGACCCATCATCTGACTGCGCTGATGCTGGCGCCCGTCTGGGCGATCGCCGTCATTTTCCTCAGTGGGCCGTCGCATCGTGGGCGCCAGGTCCTCAACGCCGGACTGGCCTTTGTCGTGGCCCTCGGCCTCACCGCCTTCTACTGGCTGCCGGTCATCGCCGAAGCCAGCGCGGTCAAGCTGGGCGCTGATCCCATCTCCACCGGCTACCGCCAGCATCTCCTGCCGCTGGGCAACCTGGTTAGCCGTTCACTTACTTATGTCTACCGGCTGGCAGCCGGCCAGCCACTGCAGCACCGCCTCAGCCTGCTGATGGCGCTGCTCCTGCTGCTGACCGTGGCCGCGGGCTTCGGCGAGCTCAGTCGAGCCGCCAGCAGCCGCGCCCTATTGGCCCTCTGGCGCCCCGCCGCACCAGCCGCTTCATCCCCGGCGCCTTCTCGCGCCCGCCTCTTCATTTTTGCGGTTGTCGCCTGCCTGCTGTCTGTCGCCCTGTTGACCACACCAGCGCTGCCGTTCTGGCAACTGGCGGAGCCGCTCCTGGCCCGCCTGCAATACCCCTGGCGTTGGCTGAGCCTGACCGCGTTCGCCAGCGCGCTGGTAATCGGCGCCCTGCCTGGGCTGATCACGCGCCGGCCGCGCGCGCAGGTCGCGGTCTTGTTGCCGGTCCTGGCGCTGCTTCTCTTCAGCGGCCTCGCGGTGCTGCCCTACACCGCGCTGCCGCGCGGGCCAGCCGACGTAACGCCGGAGCAGATGTGGGCCGAGGATGCCGCCAACGGCCAGGTCGGCGCAACCTGGACGGCCGAATTTCTGCCGGTGGCGGTGACCGAACAGCGCTGGGCGCTGGGGCGTGCACCCACGCAGCCGCAGGCTGGCCCGGCGCCCGCGGCCATCCCTGACATCGTCTTGCTGCCACGCGGCCCCCTGGCGTACCGCCTGCTGCTGGACAGCCCGCAGGCGCAGACGATCCGCCTGCACGCCTTCTATTTTCCTGGCTGGCAGGTGCGTGTGGACGGCCAACGCGTGCTGACCGGCGCCAGCGGCGACCTGGGGCTGGTCACGGCGCAGATTCCCGCGGGCCGCCATGTTGTGGAAATGATCTTCGAAGCCACCCTGCCGCGCCAGGTGGCCGGCGTGCTGACTGTCTTGACCTGGTGGGGCGGGTTGCTCTGGCTGCTGGTGGGCGGCGACTTCGGCGAGCCTTCGGCGCGAGCGCTCAGTCGAACGCTCAGTCGAGCCGCGTGGCCTTTGCGGCGGCGCAGTCTGCTGATTGCCACAATCCTCGTCCTCTTGCCTGGCCTGCTGTGGCTGAGCAGCGCGCTGACCGCCCGCTGGCAGCCGCAGCGTCTATCCAGCCGCGTGGGCGATCAAGCCCTCCTTATCGGCGCCGATCTGCCGGCCAACGCCCGGCCTGGCGAGCGGGTGGCCGTCACGCTCTACTGGTTCAACCTGCATGACACTGATCAAAACTACCAGGTGTTTGTCCATTTGAGTGACGCAAGCGGTGCGGTGCGCGCCCAGCACGACGGCGAGCCGGTCGGCGGCTTCACCCCCACGACGCGCTGGCAGCCCAATGAATTGATCCTTGATCGCCATCTCATCACGCTGCCAGCCGACCTAACGCCCGGCGCTCACGAGCTGCGCGCCGGGATGTACCGGTTGCAACCGCTGCGCAATCTGCCGGTGACGCCTGGCGACTCGACTGAGCTCGCCGAAGTCCGCGGCTTGCTGCCCACAGATCAAGATGTCTCCCTGGGCCGGCTGACGGTGCGCTGATGCCAATCACTCAGCACCGCTCACGGTGGCGCTCACCGCTCTTGCTTCTACTCGCTGCGCACCTGGCGCTGGCGACGCTCTTCAGTCTCAGCGCGCCGCTGGGGGAAGCGCCGGACGAGGCCGACCATTATGCGTACGTGGTCTACATCGGCACGCACGGCAGCCTCCCCGTGGGGCCGGCGGTGACGCAGGGCAAGCATCCCCCGCTTTACCACGGGCTGGGCGCGCTGCTAACCGCGTGGACAGGTCTCGATTTCAATTTCTTACGCGCCAACCCGGACGCTCAGCATGGCCCAGATGCGATCTACCCGAACCATTTCATCCACACCCGGCTGGAGGACTTTCCCTGGCGCGGCGGCGCGCTCGCCATGCACCTCCTGCGCCTCTTTTCCGTGCTGCTCAGCACCGTCACCGTATGGGGCATTTACGCCCTGGCTCGTGCCGCTGCCCCGGCGCGAGCGGGGCTGGCGCTGGCCGCGGCCGGCTTTGCCGGTTTCTTACCCGGATTCCTCTTCAGCAGCGGCGCGGTGAGCAACGACAACCTGGCGGCGGCCCTGGGTACGCTCATCCTGCTGCTGGCGCTGCGCATCTACCGCGGGGGCTGGACGAACCGCCGCGGGCTGACGCTGGGCGTCCTGCTTGGCCTCGGCCTGCTGAGCAAGGTCAGCGTCCTGGCGCTGTGGCCGGTGGCCGCGCTGGCCGTTTTCATGGCGCAGTCGGCGCCGCGTGGTGGGGAGTCGGCAGCCGCGCGCGCATGGTCATGGCAGGCCAGGACCGGCGCGACCCTGCTCAGCCTGGCGCCGGCCGGCGTCATCGCCGCGCCCTGGCTGCTGCGCAACTGGATCCTGTACCATGATCTGCTGGGCTGGCCGCTGGTGCGCGCCACGGTGGATGTGCGCCAGGGGTCGGTGGACTTCTCCGTGCTCGTTTGGCTGGCAAACGGCCTTTTCAAGACCTTCTGGGGTAAATTTGGCGCGGCCGGGCAGATCGAGTACCCCGCGTGGCTGTACATGGCGCTGCTGCTGCTCAGCCTGGCCGCCCTGGCCGGACTGCTGTTGAAGGCAGCATTACTCAACCGTGTCCCCGTTCTCCTACTGGCGCTCAGCGTGGCCTTGTCGCTCCTCACGCTGGTGCAGTACACGGGCCTTGCCCTGGGCACCGACCAGGCGCGGCTGCTGTGGCCCGTGATCGGCCCGCTCGCGATTGGCTTCGTGGCCGGGCTGCAAGAGCTGGCGCGCCGCCTGGGGTCCACGCCGCGGGCCGCGTGGGCGCTCCTACCCGCGGCCACCCTGCTGCTCGCCTTGACCGCGGCCCTGGGCTTTGTGCGTCCAGCCTACGGCCGGCCGCCGCTGGCCGCGGCGCGCCCGGACGCCGCGCCGATCCTCTTCGGCGAGGAACTGGCGCTGCTCGACGCCCAGGTGGATGCCACGCGCCACGCGCCTGGGCAGCCCGTCACGGTCACACTGACCTGGCAGGCTGTCCAGCGGCCAACGCAGGACTGGCGCGTCACCGTGGCCCTGCGTCACCCGGATGACGGCGCGCTGCTGGCCGATCACACCAACGCGCCGACCCACGGCCGCTGGCCGACCGACCGCTGGCGCGCGGGCGATACTCTCCAGGAAGTCATCACCCTCAACCCGCCGGCCGACGGCGTGCGCCCCAGCCGTTATGACGTGACGGTGCAGGTGCGCGCATTTGGCGCGGGCGACGACGCCTGGCTGCCGGTGCGCGGCGCAGCGCAGCGCGGCGTGCAGGCGCGCCTGCAGCCGGGCGTACCCATCGCCCCATCTGACCTGGCCGCGCCCATTGACCCGGCCGCAACCGCCGGGCTGGCGCTCAACGCAGCGGCCGCCTTCGACCGGGGCATGACCCTGACCGCGGCCGGCCTGCCCTCTCAGATCACGCCCGGCCGACCGCTGACCGTCACCCTGGCCTGGGTTGCCAACGCACCGCCGCTGCTCAATCTGACCGCGTTCGTTCACCTCCTCGCCGCGGATGGCGCCATCCTGGCGCAGGACGACCATCAGCCGACCGGCGGCCAGTACCCGACATCCCTGTGGCGGCCGGGCGAAGGCAGCCTGGAAGTCTACACACTGACCGTACCACCCAATGCGCCGGCCGGGCCAGTCACCCTCATTGCCGGGTTATACCATGCGCCCACAGGGCAGCGCCTGTTCGTCCTGAATCAAGCCGGGCAGCCGGCGGGCGATCATGTCGTACTGGCAACGCTGGCGGTTGGGCCATGAGTTGTTTCGATTGGGCATACGGTTGGGCGCGGGTAGAATCGTGTTCACCTCCTGGCGTACGGAATGAAGCCGTGATTGGGCAAGGGGGTATAGCGTACGAATTCGCCGTACGTACCGACGGCCCACGCCGCGCCGCCAGCCGCAGCTACCGAGAACAACTGCTTGTTGACAATACTGGGCAGCGGATCCCAGGTACGCCCATTCCAGTAGAGGATCGTGCCAGGGCCTCGATAGCCGCCGACGGCCCAACCTTCGTTCGCTGACATCATCACGATCGCATTGAGATTGTTGAACGTTGAACTGTTTACGATCTCCCATGCTCCGCCAGCCCAGTGCAAAATGGTGCCATAGTTGCCAACGATCCACACGTTGGTAGCCGAGAGTGCAGCCACCCCCTTGAGGTGCTGGCGGGTTGGAACTGCGACGTAATGCCATGAATTCCCATACCAGTGATACACCGTGCCTTCATCGCCGACAACCCATCCGTCATCGGCTGACAACATATCTACGGAGTTCAAGGCAGAATCGGAAATGCGTGATAGGGCTGTCCACGCGTTGCCGTCCCAGTGAAGAACAGTGCCATCGTAGCCAACGGCCCAGGCATTCGTAGCCGACACAATTGAAACGGAATACAAGGTGGTATTGGTTGGGCTGGACACAGGGAGCCACTTCTGCCCATTCCAACGTAGGATTGTGCCATCTTCTCCCACAATCCAACCGTCGTTGGCCGACAGCATGTCAATCATGTACAGATCAGGCGAGCCCCAATGCGGGCGATCTAACAGTGTCCATGTCGCACCATCCCAATGAGCAATCACGCTGTCTTGCGCCACTGCCCAACCATTGGTGGCAGAGAGGAGCTTGACCGACTCGAACGAGATAAGCGGAAGTTGGTTTGTAGCGACCATTTCCCAGCTGCTTCCATTCCAATGAGCCATGGCGTCTCCCGACACAACAGCCCAACCATCGTCGGGTGCTATGAAATCGAACGCGTTGAATTGGTCAATCAAGCCAGGCTTCTCTTGCCATTGGCTTCCATTCCAATGAAATGCTGTGCTGCCCAAGGCCCACCCATCGGTGGGCGATAGCATACGAATCTTACCTAAATACCCCGTAGACGTAAAGACAATCGTCCACGAATTCCCATTCCAGCGCAGGATTGTGCTTGTGGGATAGCCGCCGACGGCCCAGCCGAGGGAAGGCGATACCATATCAATATCATAAATGCCGTCTGTGGTGGGACTGGCAACCGATGTCCAGGCACTCCCATTCCAGTGCAGAAGAAGCCCTCCACTGCCGCCAATCCAGCCATCGGTTGCCGAGGTCATATCCACCGCAGCCAGCCACGCCGTCGTTGGACTGGTCATGGTCTGCCAGGCCGATCCATTCCAACGCAAGATAATGCCGTTCTCGCCCACGGCCACCCCATCGTTGGAAGCAATCATGTCCACGTCAGAAAGCTCACCTGCAGCCGGGTTTGGCGCTTGGGTCCACGCTGTCCCATTCCAATGCCAGGTGATCGCATCCATATGCCCGGCAGAGTATTTGGTCCCCACTGCCCAGCCATCGTTCGCCGAAATCATGGCCAGCGCTTTCATGTTTGCCGTTGTTGGTGTAGATACCGGTGTCCATTCGCCGCCATTCCAACGCATGATCAACCCCGCGTTTCCAATGGCCCACGCATCGTGCGATGATACCATCTTGACGGCATTCAAAGCGCGTATGGACTCCCCATTGATCCACGTCCACACCTCGCCGTTCCAGCGGAGGATGACGCCAAGCTCGCCGACAGCAAAACCATGACTCGCCGATTCCATGTTGATCGCATGGATCCCGGCCGGGTAGGGGTTTGTCTTCGCAGTCCACGTGGTTCCATCCCAATGAAGCAGTTCACCACCCTGACTGCCTGCCCAGCCGTCATTGGCAGATACCATGAAGATGGACGTCAGGTTGTCCAGTGATCCCGGCAAGGGCGCGCTTTGCCAGGATGCCCCGTTCCATCGCAGCATGATGCCTTGATCTCCCACAATCCATCCGTCGTTGGCGGATGCCATCGCGATGTCGTTGAGAGAATTCATCGTTGGACTCGGCATGACACTCCAAAGCGTTCCATTCCAGCGCAAGATGTCGCCCGCTACCCCTACCGTCCATCCGTCACTCGGCGATGTCAGGACGATCGAGAGCAGGGTGTTTGTTGTTGGGCCGTTGATTTTTACCCACTGAGCATTGTTCCAGCGCAACATCACGCCATCCTCGCCGACCGCCCATCCCAGCGCAGCGCCAAACATCGCAATCGAATACAGCGTCACGCTCGTTGGGCTGCGGACCGAATCCCAACTGTTGCCGTCCCAATGCACAATCGTTCCAGCTTCGCCTACGGCCCATCCGCTCCTTGCAGATACCATAGTCACAGCGTAAAGTCGCTTCGTGGTTGGGCTGTTAGCCTCCACCCACTGTCCGTTAATCCAGTGGAGGATAGCGCCCAGGTCGCCAACAGCCCACGCTTCATTTGCCGAAACCATATCAACATCCAGCATGGGGATATGACACGGGTTTGCCTCGGCGGCGCTCCAACAAACCCAGCCGCCGGGTGGACTTGTCGTTACCGATTCGTCGCTCATGGGGTGCGCCTGCACGCGGCCAGGCGCAAGCATGAGCATGAGCAGTACACACAGGCAGCCAGAAATCGGGCTCTTTTTCATAGGTCACCTCTGAATCTATTCTGTTGTCTACGGGGGAATGACGTCGGCTGTAGCGCAATCGAAAGACGGTTAGGTCGGATTACGGTGTAGACTGGTACGGTGTGTGGAATTGAGCTGGCATGACGTGGAGTAACCTCCTTCTGGTGGGTTGGAATCAGGTTGACTGACCACAGGAGTGGATAGAACAGGCGAGGTTCTTACCATTCAAGGGGTTTGTGGTGATAGCATATCAAAAACCGAGAAACCTGTCAAGAGGCGTGTTTTTGTCTTGTCATTTCTGCTTTGTCATTCGGTTGCGCCTGTGGTAACATCACCCTATCTCGTTGCGCGAGGCAGCTATGCGTTTGTTTTCGTCCATCCGGCGTCGGCCACATGTGGCGGCCCTGGCGTTATTCTCCATGCTTACCCTGGCCCTGACCTATCCCCTGGTCACGCATTTGACGACGCATGCGCCGGGCAGCGCTACCTGGGCTTTCGATGAATACACCTTCTTGTGGAGCGCCTGGTGGTTCAAAACCGCGGCGCTGAATCTGCACAGCAGCCCGCTGCACACCAACCTGCTCTTTTATCCGCTTGGCCTGGATTTGATCCTCTACACCTACAACTTGTTTCATGCCGTGCTGGGCCTGCCCTTGCAGTTGGCGGTCAACGTACCTTTTGCCAGCAACCTGATGCTTTGGTTTGCCACCATCATGAGCGGCTACGGCGCCTTCCTTTTGACGCGCTGGCTGCTGCGGCCCGCCGGCAAACGCGAGCTCGCGCCGCTATTCCCCGCGCTGCTGGCCGGGCTGATTTACGCGTTTGGCGCCAATCGCGCCATTTACCAGGCCCTCGGTCATTACAACATCGCCAGCGTGCAGTGGCTGCCGTTTGCCCTGCTCTATTTTCTCAAGGCGGGTCGGGCCAACGGGCGCGCAGCCTGGCGCCCAGCCGCGCTGGCCGGCCTCTTTACCGGTTTCCTCCTGCTCACCGACATGACCTTTGCGGTCTTCCTGGCGCTGGCGCTGCTGACCCTGCTGCCGCTTCAACCGCGGCCAAACGGGGCGCCGGCCGCACGCGTCGCCCGCCTGGGGCAGCAGATGGCGCGGCTGGCCGTGGCTGGCGCGGTCGCTGCGCTGGTCAGCGGCTACCTGCTCGTACCCACCGTGCGCGAGATGGCCGGCGGCCGCTACGGCCTGGAAGGCTGGGGCGATGCGCTCAAGCTCTCCAACGACCTGGCGAGCTTCGTCACGCCCGTGGCGCTGCATCCCCTGCTGGGGCAGGATTGGCCGCTTGCGCTGCGCGCGGCCGAAACCGGCAGCGCACGCTTCAGCGACGTCAACACCGGCTTCGTGGGATTTGTCACCCTGGCGTTGGCGCTCGTGGCTGCGCTGACCGCGTGGCGAGGGGGACGCGACGGCTCGACTGCGGTTCGACAGGCTCACCGCACGGGGCCTGAGTTTGTCGAAGGCACGGGGCCTGAGCTTGTCGAAGGCACGGGGCCTGAGTTTGTCGAAGGCCGCGCCTGGACGGCGTTGGCCGCACTCAGCGCGCTGCTCTCACTAGGCCCGCTGCTGCAAATCAACGGCCAGTGGCGCTTTGCCCTGGACAACCTGCTGCCGGAGGGCGTCACCTTCCCGCTGCCATTCGCCCTGCTGCACTACCTGCCGTTCATCAACGCCAACCGCACGCCCAACCGCTTCAGCATCCCGCTCATGCTGGCGCTGGCCGTGCTGGCGGCTGTGGGCAGTCAGCAGCTGCGCGCGCGCATCGCTGGCTGGCGGTCAGGCCAGGCTCTGACCGTCGGTCTGAGTGGGCTGCTGGCGGCCGCGGTGCTCTTTGAACACCTGGCCTGGCCCCTGCCCTTGACCGACGCGCGGCCGCCGACCGTATACAGCCAACTGGCGCAGGAGCCAGGCCCATACGCGGTGCTCTCGCTGCCGCTGGGTTGGCGCAACGGCTTTCGCGTCTTTGGCTCCGAAGATACGCGCGTGCAGTGGTATCAGCATGTCCACGGTCAACCGATCATCGGCGGCAACGCGGTGCGCAATCCGCCCTTCAAGTTCGACTATTTCGAGCGCCTGCCGCTCTTCCAGGCGTTGACCGGCCTGGAGATGTATCAAGCGCCTGCACCCGCACTGGATCAGGCTGCCCGCAGCCAGGCCGCGGCCTTGATGACCCTGCTCGATGTGCGTTACCTGGTGGTCAACCCGCCCGTGGCAGGGCGCTATCCGTATGCAGACACCTGGCAGACGACGCGTGACTATGCTCTGCAAGTGCTTCCGGTTGACCCCCAACCCCTGTTCGAGGCCGACGGCGTGCAGGTTTACAGGGTGCAGGCGCCGCCTCCGCCGCTGCCTTTTGTACTCGATTTTGGCCGCCAGGACACCCTGCCCTACCGCGGCGATCACTGGGATGTGGATGAAGCCGATCTGGCGGGCGCCAGCGCCGTGTGGATGACCGGCCGCCAGACCGAGCTCTTCCTGCCGGTGCAGCCGCAGCCCGGTCAGAACTTCAAACTGACGCTGCGCGTCACGCCCTACAGTTACCCTGGCGGCCCTGCGCAAACGCTGGCCGTGGACTGGAACGGCTATTCCCTGGGGCAGCATGAGTTAAGCCCTGGCTGGCAGGAAATCACCTTCGAAGCGCCCGCGGCCGCGGTGCGCCGCGGCCCTAACACCATCAGCCTGCGCAGCGGCTGGACGCAGGCCCCGCGCGATGCGCAGCCGGAAACGGCCTTGATCGGCGCGACCGGCGTACGCGCGCCAGTCATTATCGAGGTGCATGCTTTCAGCGAGGCGTTCATCACCCTCACCACCGCGAAGGGACAGCGCGTGGATGCCTCGGCTGGCCGCCGCGGGGTCAACCTGGCGATCCTAGACGAAAAAACAGGCGCGCTGCTCGATACGCGCGGCTTCGACACGGCCGCCAACGAATTTGAGGCTGAGGCGCTGGCCGCTTACCTGGCGCAGGCGCCGGCCGGCCGCGTGATTGTGGTCGCCACCAAAGGGGATGCCACGCAGCATTTGACGGCCGGCGCGCGCACGGCCTTGGAACGCCTGGGCTTGGCAACCAATCTGGCGGCAGGCTCTAGTTTCGCCGCAGTTGGCGTGCAAGGCGCGGGGAATGGCGCGGCCGCGCAGGCGATTGCCCCGAGCGACGCGTATCTCAGAGTAGGCGGCGATGCCCGGCCCCTGGCCCTGGCCGTGGATTGGGTGCGCGTCGAGTGAAGCCAGAGTGCATTTCAAATTGGGGGCGTAGCCCCGCAGGGGCTTGCACCTCGTAGCCGGATGGCCTTTGGCCTCCGGCGGGGTTGCACTGGATGGCGTGCGCGCAACCAACGCCGCCCGACCGTGAACGGATCGGGCTACGAGGTGCAAGGCCCTATCGGGCCTGACAGCCTGGGAAAGGCTCGCATCTTATAGCGGGCGCATTTCAGTTTCGCGGTGCAGCCCACGCAGGTTAGGCTTGGTAGTGGTTGCAGCGATCGTTCGGCTGAGCTCACGACGAAGCCTCAATCGCCCAACATGCCCCCAGTTTGAAATGCACCCGTGAAGCCAGAGGGACGAGGAAAGAAGAAAGGCTGACCTGATTGTGGAAACGGCGGCGAACAACCGACAGAAGCTGAAGCCCAGGCTCTCAGCGCAGATGGCGCTGGCGCTGGCGCTGATGGTCGGCGGCTGGGTTCTGTACGGGGCAACGATGGCGCCAGGGCTGCTTTTTGGCGATTCCGGTGAACTGCAGTTTGCCCTGCCCATCGGCGGCCTCATTCATCCGACAGGGTATCCGCTGTATGGCCTCCTGGGCTGGCTGTGGACGCAGGCGACCTTTTGGTGGCCTGAACCCGCGACGCGGGTCAACGCCTTTTCTGTGCTGTGGGGCGGCATCGCGCTTGGCTTCTTCTTCCTGGTGACGCAGCATCTCTTGGTGCGGGTCCTCCCCAAGCAGAGTGATATGAGCCGTCAGGTCTGCGGCCTGATGGCTGCGCTGCTGCTGGCGGTTTCACCCACCTGGTGGTCGCAGGCAACCATTGCCGAAGTCTACACACTCAATGCCGCGCTCATGCTGGCCGTCTTTTACCTGCTGCTGCGATGGGCCGCGGCCCATCGAGCCGCCGAGACAGGCGCCGGGCGCTGGCTAAACGCCGCGGCCGTCATGTTCGGCTTCAGCCTGACGCATCATCAAACCACAGTGCTGTTGGTCCCAGCCTTCGTTCTCTTCATCCTGCGTGTGCAACCCGGCCTGGCCCTGCAGCTGCGTCGCCTGCTGATCCTCCTCGTGTGCGCGGGGCTGCCGCTGCTTCTGTATCTGACGATTCCCTGGCGTGCGCTGCACACCCCCTACGCCCGATTGGAACTAAGCGAGGGCAATGTGCTGCAGCTCTACGAAGGCGGGGTTAGCGGTTTTGTGCAATGGGCCACCGGCGTGCGTTTCGCCGGTTCGCTGCGCAGCGTGCAGGCTGCGCTGGCGCAGGCGCCGCAGGCGCTGACCTGGGCCAGGCTGCAGTTCGGCGTCGTAGGCCTGGCGTTAGCGGCCCTGGGCGCACTGCACCTGCTTCTACGCCAACGCCGCGGTATGTTGACCCTGACCGGCGCAGCGCTGCTGGCCTTGCTCGGCTTCAATCTCTTTTATGGCATTGGCGACATTGCCGTCATGTACATCCCAGTCTATATGCTGCTGGGGCTGTGGTTGGCGACCGGCCTGGCCGCGCTGGTGCAGGTCGGCGACCGGCTGGCGCGCGGCCGGGATTGGAATCTTTCCCTGCTTATCCCGGCCGCCCTGCTCATTTGGCCGCTCGTATGGTTGCTCTGGCGTTTTCCGATGTATGATCTGAGTCAGCACAACACCGCCGCGGCGTTTTGGGAGCAGATTTTCAGCCAACCAATCCCAGCGAACGCCATTTTGGTCAGCAATGATCGCGACGAAATGATGCCGCTCTGGTACTACCAATTGGTGCGGCGGGAACATCAAGGTCTGACTGGCCTCTTCCCCCTGATTGTGACCGATGCGGGGTTCAACAACGTGGTGCGCGTCGTCGAAAGCGCGCTTAGCCTGGGCGGCGGGCGCCCGGTCATCCTCGTCAAGCCAATGCCCGGGCTTGATGTCAAATTCGATCTGACAGCCACCGGTCAAGTCGTGCGCGTCAACGGCCCTGCAGTCACCCGAACGCCAGAACGGCCGCTGAATGTCAGGTTGGGCGAGGTGCTGCGCTTGACCGGTTACGGCACCGACCCCACCAGTCAACTGCGGCCTGGCGGCGCGCTGCGAGTCACGCTCTACTGGCAGCCGCAGCAGGCGCTCGATGCCGACTATACCGGCTTCGTGCAACTTCTCGACGCGTCAGGAGCCAAGGTGGCGCAGGGCAATGATCATCTAGCCGGCGGCCTTTACTACCCAACAAGCCTATGGCGTCCAGGCGAGATTCTGCGCGATGTCTTCACGATGACGCTGCCATCCACGCTGCAGCCTGGCGCGTACACCCTCCTGACAGGCATGTATCGCAGGGACCAGGCGAGCGGAGAGATTCAACCGTTGGCGGCGTCGCTGGCCATGGGCAAAATCGGCCTGTTGCCCGATGTCGCGCGGGCCGTGACGCCGGTCGAACGGCCGTTGAACGTGGAATTAGGCGATTCTATCCTGCTGTTAGGATATTCGCTGCGCCGTTCAGACACGGCCCTGGAGGTCATCCTGCAGTGGCAAACGGCGCGCTATATCAACGCCGACTACACGGTATTTGTGCATCTCCTCGATCCCGCACGCGCGATCGTGGCTCAACACGATGGAGAGCCGGCGGAAGGGTTGGCGCCCACCTCGATCTGGGTCCCTGGGCAGCCGATCCGCGACGAACACCGCTTGCTGCTGCCGTCCAACATGGCGCCGGGCACCTACACGCTGGTATGCGGTATGTATGATCCAGTCACGCGCGACCGTCTGGCTGTCACCGGTGGGCCGATGTCGCAGCAAGGCGACAGCCTGTTCTTGGAGGAGGTCACCTTCTTCACACGTTAAGCAGACCGAACCCGTCGCTGCGCAGTCGGCGCAGGATGCCTGCGCCGTTGCACAAGAACAACAAAGGCCGCGAGCTTGTTGCGCAACGCGTCATCAAATGTTATAATGCGTGTGTATGATTTTTCTCATGGCGCGCAGCCGCAATACGGTTAAACTTCTGAAGGCGCTGGCATGAGCGACGCCAGGCGACGTTGAGGGTTTCGATTTCCAACATAAATTCAGTGCTGACCTTTCCCCCGCCCAGTGAAGTGAAAGGAAGAGGTGTATGAAGATTGTTGTTTGCGTCAAACAGACGCCTGACACAGCAGAATTGCCCAAGGTAGACTTGGCGCGCGCCAAGTCAGGCGAGCTGGGGGTGACCATGGTGGTCAACCCCTGGGATGAGTTTGCCCTGGAAGAAGGCATTCGTCTGAGTGAGCGCTTCAAGGCTGATGTCACGGCCGTCAGCATTGGCCCAGCCCAAGCGATCGAAGCGCTGCGCACGGCAATCGCCATGGGCATTGCCAATGCGGTATTGCTCAGCGATGGCGCGTTCAAGGATGGCGACGCGTGGGCCACCGCGCGTGTGTTAGCGGGCGCGATCAAGAAGAGCGGCGCGGCCGATGTGGTGATCACCGGCAAACAGGCCGTGGATGGCAACAGCGGCCTGGTGTCCGTAGGCCTTTCCCGCCTCTTGGGCGCCAGCTATCTGAGCGGCGTCACGAAGGTGGTGGATATCAGCGGCGGCAAGATCACCGTTGAGCGCGGCATGGAAGAAGGCAAAGAGACCGTCACGGCCACCCTGCCGGCGGTCATCTCCGTGGCGCGCGAGATCAACGAGCCGCGCTACCCCAGCTTCATGGGCATCCGCAAGGCATCGAAGGCCGCCGTTCCGACGTGGGCCGCTGGCGACCTGGGTCTCAGCGCAAGCCAGGTTGGCAAGGCTGGTTCCGTCATGGATTGGGTGGATATGCGCAAGCCGCCCGCGCGCGCGACCAAGTGCGAGATGATCAAGGCCGACAGTGTGGAGCAGCAAGCCTCCATCCTCATGGATCGGCTGTTAGCCGATAAGGTACTTTAGGGAAGGAGGACACACACCAATGTCAGTTCTTATTTGGGTCGAACAATTCGACGGCAAACCAACCAGCAGTTCCTGGGAGATTCTAGGCAAGGCGCGTCAGTTGGCCGATGAGCTCAAGGTCACGACCGGCGCCATCGTCCTGGGCAGCGGTATAGATGCCATTGTCGCGGCAGCCATCAGCTACGGGGCAGACACGGTCTACGCGTGTGATGACCCCAGCCTGAAATCCTTCCGCCTCAATCCGTATACCGAAGTGATCAAGAAGGTCATCGGCGACGCCAAGCCATCTATCGTCCTCTTCCCGGCCAGCATGCGCGGCCGCGATCTCAGCGGCGCAGTCGCCTGCGATCTCAACACAGGCGTGGCTGCGGACGTGCTCGATCTTTCGCTGCGCGACGGCCGCCTGTTGGCCACGCGACCGATCTACTCCGGCAACATCCTGGTGGATGTGGTCAGCAAGGCTGATCCGCAGATTGCCAGTGTGCGCAACCGCGCGTTCCCCGCGCCAGATGCCAATCCGGGCCGGGCAGGCAACGTGGTCAAGGTCACGCCGGCGCTGGCTGAAGGACAGGCCGGGGCCGTCGTGAACAGCTTCGAGGTGGTTGGCGGCGGCGAAGTGAGCCTGGGTGATGCCCGCATCATCGTCTCCGGCGGTCGCGGCGTCAAGGGGCCGGAAGGCTTTGCGCCCATCAAGGCGCTGGCCGATGCGCTAGGCGGCGCGATGGGCGCCAGCCGCGCTGCGGTGGACGCGGGCTGGATTCCGTACAAGCACCAGGTCGGCCAGACTGGCAAGACCGTGCGCCCTGATCTGTATGTGGCGTGCGGCATTTCAGGCGCCATTCAGCACCTGGCCGGCATGGGATCGTCCAAGGTCATCGTCGCGATCAATAAGGACCCGGAAGCGCCCATCTTCGGCATTGCCAACTATGGTATCGTCGGCGACCTGTTTGCCGTGGTGCCGGCGCTGACGGCTGAAGCGAAGAAACGCCTGGGCTAGCCAATTCCGTTAGCTGGGGAGAAATGCAATAAAAAAAGAACCGGGTTTCTGACGAAATCCGGTTCTTTTTCAATCCGTGGCGCAAAACTAGCCGCCGATGGGTGTGGGCGGGATCTTACTCGTGTTCCACGACCGTTCGATCTTGGATGCCTCACGCAGCTTGGTCAAGAAGTCGGCGAAGGCCTGCTGCTTCTTGCTAGCCAGGGTGCTGTCATCCAATTTACGTGCGGGGTCCTTCTCCGTAACCTGGATGATATGATAACCGAACTGCGTCGTCACGATGTCGCTGATCTGGTTGACTTCGAGCTTGAAGGCGGCGTCTTCGAACTCCGCCACCATGCGGCCCTTGCCGAACCAGCCCAGGTCGCCGCCTTGCGCGGCCGAGCTATCTTCAGAGACTTCCTTGGCCACCACATCGAAGGGTTCGCCCTTCTTGAGGCGTTCCAGCGCAGCCTTGATTTTCTCATCGGCCTTCTGTTTCTCTTCAGCCGTGGCGGTGGCAGCCACCTTGACCAGGATGTGCCGCGCGTGGATTTCCTCTTCGGTTGTAGGCACGTCCGCCGTTACCACGTCTTGCAGCTTCGTGCGCAGCAGACGGTTTTCGGTCAGGGTGCGGAACTCCGCCTCGGTCACACCCGATGATTTGCTGATATTGTCCAGCGTCTCTTTGTAAATACGCTGATACTCAGCTTCGGTGAAAGGCGTCGGCGTCGGCGCGGGCGTTACCGTCGCGCTGACCACCTGCGTCTCAGTCACACCGGCCGACGTTGTCACCACCTGGGTTGAGGTGATGGTCGCCGGCGTGACGATCGGCGTCGGCGTCGCATCAGGCTCGTAACCGAAGCTCTTCGCGACTTCTTTCTCCACGTCCGCCGGGTCCACGGTGATATTGCGCTTGGCGGCTTCCTGGCGAATCAGCGCTTCATCCACCATGTTGTCGAGCACATTCAGAGCCAGGGTCTCCGGGTTGCTCAACTGCTGTTGAAGCTGTTGGATTTGGGAACCAAAGAAGTTGTTGGAGCCATTAGGATCGAGCTGCTGCTGAATCTGCTGATACTGCGCCAGTTGATTCACGAGCAGCGCACGTTCGTACTTCACCCGAGCCTGGTAGCGGTCGGTTGTGATGGTGTCGCCGTTGACCGTTGCCACCGGCGAGTTGGGAATCAGAACTAGTTGTTGGAGTAACCCGACAGCCAGCACGATCACCACGAGGGCGCCGGTAATGCCGACGCCAATCAGAACGCGGCGTTGAAGCTCACGCTCACGCCGGTTGAGGGCCGTCTGTTTCTTGGTCGGTTCTTTAACCGCTCGTTCTCGCTTTGCCATGCCGCGTGGCGCTCCTGGTCAGAATTAACCTTGTGTACCGCCGACGTAAGTCAGCAGGGCAAGGTAGCGCGCGCGTTTGATCGCCACAGACAGTTCGCGCTGATGGCGGGCGCAGGTGCTGGTTTTGCGGCGTGGACGGATCTTGCCGCGCTCGGTGACGTAGCGGCTCAGAACATCCACGGCTTTGTGGTCAATGAACTTGACCTTGTCAACACAGAAAGCGCACACGCGACGGCGCACTGCGCCGAAACGACGTCCACCAGGGCCAGTCGGCGGCCCGCCGCGGCCGCGCACTGGGCGACCGCCACGCGGACGACCACCGCGGTCATCGCCCACGTCATCCAATTCATCATCTACGATGTCAAAATTCGTAGCCACAGTCTACTCCTGCTCTCACTAGTAATTGTTCTCTTCTTCGTCGCTGCTGGCATAATCAACTTCACTGCTGCCTGGGCGGCTATCGAGCATGATCATCTCGTTCGCGACCAACTCGGTGCGGAAATGCTTCTGCCCGCTTTGGTCTTCCCAGCTACGGGTTTGCAGGTGCCCTTCCACGTAGACGCGCCGGCCTTTACGCAGGTATTGATTGCAGATTTCTGCCAGGTTTCCCCAGGCCACCACGTTGAACCACTCGGTGGCCTCGCGGCGTTCCCCTTCGGCTGTCACCCACGTACGGGTCACAGTGACGCTAAACGACGTCACGGGTTTGCCGCTGGGTGTGTAACGCATGTCGGGATCATGGCCGATTTGGCCGATGATCATGACTTTGTTCAGACCTCTTGGCATGTGTCTGGCTCCTCATGTTGGCTCTTCAACGTGGGCTTTTGGCTCCACGATGCGCCAAACGGGGCATTACGCGGCCCTGGACAGGGCGGCGCGTAACGGCATCAAGCAAGGCCGATGTCTCTACGCCTCCTTGCGGATAAGCAAATGGCGCAGCACGTTCTCGTTGAGACGCAGCGAGCGTTCGAGCGCTGCTGTGGCCGATGGTAGCAATCGCAGCCGAAACAGGACATAGTTGCCTTCACGTTGCTTGCGAATCAAATATGCAAGCGTACGCCGGCCCCACAGTTGCGTTTCGATTACCTCGCCACCGGATGTGCGAATGAGGTCGCCGATGCGCTCGTTCAGCGTATTGACGCCCTCTTCATCCAACTCTGTGCGGACGATAGTCATCAATTCGTATTCGTTCATTGAGGTCCGCATGCCTCCTTTCTATGGGTTTGCCCCCGGTCAGGCCGCGGGCAGAAAGAACGAGGGCTTGTGGCCCTCGTGCGAACGACCTAAGTTTAGCATAAGGCCTACGTTTTGGCAAAGACGCTGCGTGCCAATCTCCGCTGATCAACCCCAACCCGCCGCGTTCCGCCGCGCGTGTGCAGTTGACCCGCTGATTTTGGCGGAACGGGGGACATGTGGTATAGTTTGGTCTGTTCGGGGCGTAGCGCAGTTCGGCTAGCGCGCACGGTTCGGGTCCGTGAGGTCGGAGGTTCAAATCCTCTCGCCCCGACACAGCATCTGTCATATCTCTAAAACAGCCTTTGGGAGGCCTTCCAAAGGCTGTTTTCGCGCAGAATGGGTTTCATCAGTACGACCAGTTACTTTCGTCGTCGTTGAATCACAGTGCCCGATCCCCCGTAAAAAGCACCCATGCCCTGATCCTCGCTTGCCACGACTCAGTTCTTGTGGTATGATGTGCCACAAATCGGGTAATTTTTTATGCCATATGAGTGATAATCTATCCTCGCTTTCGATCATCAAGCGCCTGCATGAACTTGATCTATTCTTCGTCACCACGCGTACCCTGGCCGATCTGTTTGCGCTGCCGCCCACGCGCATTTACCAGGTGGTGGCCCAGCTCAAAGAGTCAGAACTGCTGGTCGAGGTCGAGAACGGCAAGTACCTGGTGCTGGGCTTCGAGCCGGAACGCGTCTTGGCCAACCCTCTCTTCATCGCCAGCCAGTTGGTGACGCCGGGTTACGTTTCCTTCTGGTCGGCGCTGCACTACTACGGCTTTACGGAGCAGGCGCCGCTGACCGTCTTCGTGGCGACGACCAAAAAGAAGCGGCCTGTGGTCTTTCACGACCACCGCTTTCGCTTCGTGACCGTGCAACCCCACAAATTGTTCGGCTACCGCCGCGAGACCGTGGGTGAGCTGCCGGTGTTGATCGCCGACGAAGCCAAGGCCATCATTGACAGCCTGGCCGAACCTCGCTACGCTGGCGGTGTGGCCGAAGTGGCGAAGGCTTTGCGCGCTGCCCTCGGTGAGGTTGACGTGGCGACGCTGGTGGACTATGCCAACCGCATGGGCGACAAGAGCCTTGGTTCACGGCTGGGCTTTCTGATTGGCCAGTTGGGGCAATCGCTGTCTGTAGACGACCTGATTCACTCGGCCAGCCCGGTCAAGCTCGATCCCAGTCGGCCGACCAACGGCCGGATGGACAGTCTGTGGCGGGTCAATCTCAACCTGTCCGCCGCCGAGCTTTTTCCGCGGGGGATGGGCTGATGTTGACACGCGCGCAAATCCAGCGCCTGGCCCAAAGCCAGCGCGTTGGCATGCAAGTACAGGAGCGGGACTATCTTCAGCATCTGCTCCTACTGGCGCTGACTCGCCGATCGCAAGCGCTGGTGTTCAAGGGCGGAACCGCGCTGCGCCTCGTTTACCGCGGCAACCGCTTCTCGGAAGACTTGGACTTCAACCTGGCCGTTGGCGCAGACAGCCCGGACAGCGTGGCGTCCCTGCGCAGACTTTGGCAGCAGATCGTGGGCGATCTGGCTGACTTCGGCGTGATGGCTGACGTGCGCAACGAGTGGGAGGGCGAGGTGGGCTACAGCCTGGATGTGAGCTACCAAGGCCCGCTGTACGATGGACGGGACCGCAGCAAGGGCAAAGTGCGGGTAGACATCAGCCGGCGACAGGAACCTGTGGAAACACGGCGCGAGCTGGTGCGCTCGGCATACGACGATGTGCGGCCGTTCGTGGTGACGGTGTTGACGCCTGAGCATCTACTGGCCGAGAAGGTGCGGGCGTTGGTGGTGCGAGCCAAAGCGCGCGATCTGTACGACGTCTGGCTCTTGTTGGACCAGGGCGTGGCGCTGGAGCGGACCCTGGTGGAGCGCAAGCTGGCGCTCTATGACTTGACCTTGACCGCAACCGCGCTAGACGCGGCGCTGGCCCAGGCTGCAGCCGATTGGGAGCGCGACCTGCGACCGCTGCTGTCCCAGTTCGTAGAGGCAGACCTGGCGCTGCACGACGTTGGCGCACTTAGGGAGCTGTTTGCAGCAGGATCGGTATGAATCTGGCGAGGCGCGACCAACGAAGATATATGGATAATCACCAGCGGCGGTCATGGCGTTCGGCGACATCCCCACCGACACCGAGTTGGAGGCGCCGATCCGGGTGACGCTGCCCGCCCACACGCCCGGCTCGAAGCTAAGCTTCGAGGGCGCAGTCACGTGCCGCTCACCTGCGGGCCATGCGCTCAAAACCGCGCTTAACCGCGTAACCGTGCGCTTCATGGAGCAGCCTGCGTTCCATTTGCGCGATGGGGTGGTGGCGCCCGTGGTCGAGCGGGTGCTGGATCACATGAAAGCGGCCAGCGTGCTCGGCGTGGCGCGCGTGTTGGCCCAAAATGCACCGGCGGCCGCGCGCCAGGCCGAAACCGGCGTGACAGGCCTGCGAGACTACGCGGCGCTGCTTGGGGATGAGCGTGCGGCCGAAGAGGCCGCGGAAGCAGCGCTCAGCCTGGGCGCAGTCCAGGCGGCGCCGGCCATGGCGAAACCAATGGTCGCCGACGCCTTCGCCCGTCAGCGCAGCGCCCGCAAGTTCGAGGACAAAAAATAATGACTTCTATGAACCCAACAACCCTCCTTTTCATCCGTCATGGCGAAACCGATGCCAATGCCAACGGCCAGTTGGAGGGCGCCACCGACAAGCCGCTGAACGCCGCCGGGCAGGCCCAGGCCCAAGCCGTCGCGGCGCGCCTGGTGCGTGAGAATCGGCCCATCCAGGCCATCTACAGCAGCTCGCTGACCCGCGCGCGGCAGACGGCGGCGCCCCTGGCTGCGTCGCTTGGCGAGCTGCCGGTGCAGATTGACCCCGATTTGTCTGAGTTTCACTTGGGAGAGTGGGACGGCCTGACCCTGGAGGAACTGCGCGACGAGAAACAACTGTGGGCGCGCATGGCAACCGACCCGCATTTTGCGCCTCCAGGCGGCGAATCGGCCATGCAATTCGGCCTGCGTCTCGTGCGCGCGGTGCGCGCCATCCTCAGCCGCCACCCAGGGCAGACGGTCGCCATCTTCAGTCACGGCGGAGCGCTGGCCACGGTGCTGGCCGTGCTCTTGGAGAACCAGGGCAACCGTTGGCCTGGGTACCTGATGGACAACGGCGGCATCAGCGAGATGGTGTTCGAACCGGCGCCCCGCCTCGTGCGCATGAACGATGTCAGCCATATCAGAGCAATGCTGAACGCTGAACAATCAATGGAGAGAGAGCATGAGCAGTAACGAACAAACCAACGATTCGATAGCTGAAGCGGCGGATAGCGCCGGGGAGACGGTGAACGTCAACCGGCAGACCGGCGTGACGATCAGCGCGCAGACGGTGACGGTCAGCCAGAGCAATGTCAATCAGGTGCATGCCGACCGCATCACGGTATCACAAGGCGGCATCGGCAGCGCGAAGGGCACCAACATTACGGTGACTAACGGCGGCATCGGCGCGGCGAGCGGTGAATCGGTGACGGTGACGGGCGGCGGCATCGGCGCGGTGGCCGCGCGGAACGTTCACGTGCAAGACGGCACGATCGCGTTTCTGGCGGCCCAAACCGTGACCGGTAACCCGCGCATCCTGTTCGACCTGCGCGCAGGGCTGCTGTTTGGCCTGGCGGCGGGCGTGATCGTCAGCCTGGCGCAGTTCCTGACGCGGCGCCGTTCGTCATAGAATGTCTGCGCGTGCTTTGCGGGAATGCGGGAAGACTGAGGCAAGCCGACTCTAACGCAAGGGCGCAAAGGCGTAGAGACGCTATGCTTTTTCTTTGCGCCGCAGCGTCTTGGGGTCTTTGCGTCGAAGCCGGCACATCCCTTGCGGCGGGTGCTTCTCATCCAGAAGAGGATGCGCGGCTTTTGCCGAGGTAGGCCTCGACGATGGTTGGGTCGGCGCGCAACTGGGCGGCCGGGCCTTCCCGCACAATGCGACCGCTCTCCAGGACATAGGCATAATCGGCGATGTACAGCGCCTTGCGCGCGTTTTGCTCGACCAATAGGATAGTCGTCCCCTGCGCCTTGAGGTCAGCGATGATACGGAAAATCTCTTGCACGAGCAGCGGCGCCAATCCCAGCGACGGTTCATCCAACATCAGCAAGCGCGGCCGAGCCATCAGGCCGCGACCGATGGCTAACATCTGCTGCTCGCCGCCGGAAAGAGAGCCGGCCTCCTGCCGGCGCCGTTCGCGCAGCCGCGGGAAACGCTCAAAGCTCGCCTCCAGATCGGCGTGGATGCCATGCCGATCACGCCGCCGGTTGGCGCCCAGTAACAGGTTATCTTCCACGGTCAGCGGCGCGAGGATTTGACGGCCTTCTGGCACCTGCACCAGCCCCAGGGCTGCTACGCGATCCGACCGCCAGCCCGTAATATCGCGCCCGTTGAACACGATGCTGCCCTCATGCGGCGCTAACAGTCCGCTGATCGTGTTCAGCGTGGTTGATTTGCCCGCGCCATTGGCGCCCACCAGCGCCACCACGCTCCCCTGCGCGACCTCGAACGAGATGCCCTTCAGCGCAGAGATCGCGCCGTAAGCGGTGTGCAGATTCGTCACCACCAGCATCGTCAGTTCATCCCTCCGCTTGCTCTTCGCCCAGATACGCTTCGATGACGTGCGGATCGTTGTGCACCGCGTCCGGCGTCCCGGCGGCAATCTTGCGGCCAAAGTTGAGCACCACCACCTGGTCGCAAACACTCATGATGAGGTCCATGTGGTGCTCGATCACAAGCAGGGTCAGGCCGCCGGCGCGCAATTCGGTTAGGAAAGTCGCGAGCTGTTCCGTTTCTGCGCCGATCATGCCCGCGGCCGGTTCATCCAACAAAAGCAGGTGCGGTTCCGCTGCCAATGCGCGCGCCATTTCGACACGGCGTTGATCGCCATAGGACAGCGCTGCTGCCGCCATCAGCGCCAGGTGTTCCAGGCGCAGCCGGCGCAGCAAGGCCAGAGCCGCGCGACGCGCTTCCTGTTCCGCGTGCCGGGTGCGCGGCAGGCGCAGGAGGGTCTCGACGATCGTGCCCGGTTGGCGCAGGTGATGGCCCACCATGACATTCTCTAGCACGGACAGGTCGCCAAACAGGCGGATGTTCTGAAACGTGCGGCCAACCCCGCGCCGGGCCAGTTCGTGCGCAGGCAGACCCTGAACCGGCGCGCCGGCAAAGAGGATGCGCCCGCTGCTAAGCGGAGTCAGGCCGCTGATGATGTTGATGAGCGTGGTCTTGCCAGCCCCGTTCGGCCCGATCAAACCGCAGATGGTGCCGGGCGCGACATCAAACGAAACATGATCGAGCGCGGCCAGGCCGCCGAACTGACGGCTGACCTCCTCCACGCGCAGCAGCGCCGGAATGTCGTCAGACATGATCTGTCCCCCCGTCGCGCGGCCGCGACCACACGCGCAAGCGGCGCCAGAAGCGTGGATCAGCCAGGCCGCGAGGCAGATAGATGATCGCCAGCATGATGATCAGACCGTTGATGACCTCGCGCTGTGCGCGTAGGAAACGCAGAAGCTCGGGCAAGGTTGACAGCAAGGTCGCGCCCAGGATCGGCCCGGCCCAGTGGGTCATGCCGCCCAGTACGGCATAGGCCAGGATGTCCACGGCGCGGCCAAAGACGTAGTTGCGCGGGTCAATGACGCGCACGATGGGGGTGCTCAAAGCCCCGGCGCCGGCGGCTAACGCCGCGCCCAGGACGAACACCAGCAGTTTGTAACGCACCACGTGAATGCCCAGCGTGGAGGCAGCCGATTCATCCAGGCGGATGGCAGCCATCAAGCGGCCATAGCGTGAGTGCTGCATGGTTGCCAGCAGGTAGATGCAGGCCAGCACATAGAGTAAAATCGGCCAGGTGGTGTCGGGCAGGCCCAGGACGATCTGCGGCGTGCGGTAGGTCAGGGTGATGCCTTCGGCGCCGTTGAAAATGGTCAGGTCGGGCCGGCCGCTGAAGGCGCGCAGCAGCTTGTCGCCATTCAGGGCGATGATGCGCACAATTTCGCCAAAACCAAGCGTGGCAATCGCCAGGTAGATGTCACGCAGGCGCAGGACGATCAGGCCGAAGGGCAGGGCGATCAGCATGCCGATGAGGACAGCCAGGGCAAAGCCAACGCTGAGCGGCAGACTGGTCTGTGAGGCGATGATGGCAGCGGTGTACGCGCCAATTGCCATGAACCCCGCGTTGGACAGAGATAACAGTCCGGTCGCCAGGGTCAGGTAGATGCTCAGCCCTAAGGCGATGTTGATGAGGGTGAAGTTGACGATGGAGATATTGTGGCTGATGAACTCAGGCATAGGTCATCGCGTGAAGCGCCCCTCAATCATTTAGGATCGCGTCCCGGCGCTGCGCCCCAGGATGCCGCTCGGCCGTACGAGCAGTATGAGAATGAGCAGGGCGAAGACAAAGGCGTCGCGAAAACTGCTGTCGAGGTACGCCACACTCAAGACTCGCATCATGCCAACCAGGAACGCGGCCGCCGCCGCCCCGCCGATGCTGCCCATGCCGCCGACGATGATGACCGTCAATCCGGCCAGTTCCACCTCGTTGCCCATGGTCGGTTCCAGGCGGTTGAAGGCCAGGCCGAGCAGCACGCCGGCCGCCCCGGCCAGTGCGCCGGACAGGAAGAATGTCTGCGTGACGACCCAATCCACGTTGACGCCGAGCAAGCGCGCCGTCCGTTCACTCCAGGCGATGGCGCGGATGGCCCGTCCCAACGACGTGCGTTCGATGAGCAGGCGCAGGATGATCATCAACGCCAACGCCAACGCCATCACCAGCGCCTGGATTGGTGCGATGACGGCGCGACCGAACAGGGAGAAAGGGGTCGTGGGGTAGATTTCTGGTGGAAAACGCGAGACCTGGGCGCCAAACAGACCCTGCGCAACGCTGATGAAGATGATGGAAGCGCCGATGGAGGAGATCATCGGCGCCAGGCGCGGCACCGGCGCCTGGCGCAAGGGTCGAATCGCCCGATAATCAAGCACGATGCCAACTAGCATCAGCGCGACGCCGGCGCCCAACAGCGTCAAACGCAGCGCCGCGGCCCATGCGCCCACGATGCCCAGCAGCGTCAGGCTGAAGCCGCCCCAGAGCACCAGGCTGCCCGTAGTCAACGCACGAAGAGGCTTGAAGGCCAGGCGATCGAGCAGGATCCCGAGCAGTCCGGAGCCGACCATGGCCAGCGGAATGGAAACCCACAGCGGCCAGCCCAACTTGGTCACGCACAGGAACGCCAGGAAAGCGCCCCACATGTAGTTGGCGCCGTGAGCCAGGTTGACGATATCTAGCACCCCAAAGACCAGGGTGTAGCCCATGGCAAACAGCGCCAGGGCAGCCCCTTGCCAGATGCCGTTGATGAGCTGCTGTGGGAGTTGTTCCATGTCTGTCCTATTCGAACAGGGCGAACTGACCATCCTTCACCATCTGCACCACCGGGGTGTGCTGCGGATCGCGATTGGCGTCGAACGAGAACTTGCCCAGCACCGTGTCCATGTCTTTAGTCTGCGCCAGGGCGTCACGAATCGCCTGGCCGTCCGCTTTGCCTGCATGCTTGATGGCCGAGGCCATGATGTAAACCGCGGCGTAAGCCTGGGCTGCGAACTGGTCAGGATTAGCGCCATACTTGGCGTTGTAGGCCTTGACAAAGTCTTGATTCCCAGGCGCCGTAGAATTGATGAACCAGGCCGCGCCCGAAATCGCGCCTTCGGCCGCTTTGCCAGCCAACTGCGCCAGCTTAGGCGAGTTAAAGCCGTTGCCGCCAATGAAACGAACCGAATCGGGGATGCCAAGCTGCCGGCCCTGGGACATGATGCCAGCCGCTTCTTCGGCCAGCGCGGAAACCACAATGGCCTCTGGATTCAATCCCTTGATCTTGGTCAGCTGCGCGGAAAAGTCAGTATCGCCCTTCTTGAACGTTTCCGTGGCTAGAATCTCCACGCCTTCGGCGTCCAGCGCGGCTTTGAAGGCATCGTAGCCGCTCTTGGTGAAAGCGTCGTCATCACCGTAAAGGATGGCCACCTTCTTGTACCCAAGCTTGGCCTTGGTCGCCTTGATCGTGTTCGGAATTACGGACGCCTCAGGTAAGCTGTCGCGGAAGACAAAATCGCCAATCTCGACGATGCCCGCGGCGGTGTTGGACGTAGCCAGCACGACGACCTTCTTTTCCTGGGCCATGGGGTCCGCGGCCTTGGCTGAGTTGGAGAGGGTAGGGCCAAAAATGGCGACGACCTTGTCCTGGTTGATCAGCTTCTCGAAAGCCGCAATGGCGCCTTCTTTGGTAGAACGATCATCCTCGGTGATCAGCTTGATGGTGGCCTGGCCCAGGTAGCCAGTCTTGTTGATTTCCTCCACAGCCATTTCGGCCGCCTGCTTTTGCGATGGGCCATAGATCGCGGCCGCGCCGGTCAACGACCAGACGGCGCCAATGGCAATCTGACCGCTCAAGGCGCCGGCGGCCGGCGCCGCGGTAGGCTGGGCGGCCGGCGCACCGCAAGCCGCTAACAGCAGGGTAACCACCAATAACAAAGAGACAAGACGAACGTTTTGCATGATCTTTCCTCCAAGGAGCGGATTGTCCGTGTCGTTGTCGTAGGGAGTCTGAGAGGCGGGCGCCATGATACCATAGGCGGAAAGACGCGTCAAAGGAAGTCCAATGAAGATTGGAGGGGCTGTCGGTGCGCGCGGATTTTGGGGAAACACGCGCCTTTGGTGTATGATAGCGGCTCATTTGGATGAGAGAGTGAGGCGAGACAGACAAACATGACGCAATTCAAGGACATTTATGCGGGTCGCAAGCCGGCTTTATCCGTGGAGATCTTCCCGCCGCGTACCGAACAAAGCTGGGCTAATCTGCAAGACGAGCTGACGCACCTGGTGGCGCACCGGCCGGCGTTCGTTTCGGTGACCTACGGCGCGGGCGGTTCCACGCGCGCCAAAACGTTGGAAGTGGTGGAGATGATCCACACGCGTTTTCAGGTGGTGAGCGTGCCTCATTTCACCTGCGTCGGCTCGTCGCGCGCGGACATTCGGGAATTTGTGGATCGCGCGCTGGCCCAGGGTGTGCAAAACCTGGTGGCGCTGCGCGGCGACCCGCCGCGGGGCGCGGAGCAGTTTACGCCGGCAGCCGATGGCTTTCGCTATGCCAATGAGCTTGTGGCATTTATCAAGGACTACACCACGGAGCTTGACATCGCGGTGGGCGGTTATCCAGAGGGCCATGTCGAATGTCGAGATCTCACGCAGGATGTCGAAAACTTGAAGCGCAAGGTGGATGCCGGCGCTTCCGTCGTGCTGACGCAGGTCTTCTATGGCAACGCGGATTTCTTCCGTTTCCGCGACGCGGCCACGCGTGCAGGCATCAAGACGCCGATCGTGCCGGGCATCATGCCCATCATCCGCTTCTCGCAGATTCAGCGCATTACATCGCTGTGCGGGGCGACCATTCCCACGGCGCTCAGCGCCGCGCTGCTGGCGCACGCGGATGGCAGCCCCGATCAACAGGCAGCTGGGATTGACTATACCATTGCGCAGTGCCGCGAGTTGCTGGATCACGGCGCGCCAGGCCTGCACGTCTTTACCCTGAACAGCAACCATGCCACTTCGCGGCTGGTGGACGCGCTCGGATCGTATTTCGACTGAGGCGGCCGGCTGTGTCGCCGCAGCGGCGGCCCCGGTCGCTGGCGGGGCGAGAATCACATGAGCGCAAGGTACAGATCTGCTCAGGCGTCCGGCGCCGACTGCAGCCGCCGAATGAATTCGGGCCGAAAGGGCGTTCCCCCGCAAGGACTTCGGCGAGCGGCTCGACTGAGCTCGCCGAAGTCTCAGTCGAGTCGTCGGCCGGAGCCGACCAGGCTTGCGCCCATGCATGTGAACGCCCGGCGGTGCGCCCAGCAAGGGCGATTTCAATCGCGCGCTGGCGATGACGCGCCGCCTGAGCAGTGACGAGTGCAAAACAAGAAGCGGCGCCTACCCCAACCAGGGTCAGCGCCGCTTTCAACACCACCGTCTTCCGGTCTCTAGTCTCCGGTCTCTGATCTCCGGTCTCCAACCTACCGCCGGCGTCCTCCGCCCAACGACAGATAGAGGCTCAGCGCCACGTAGTAGCTGATGCACAACACGGAGCCGGCCATGACCCAGTTCGATACTTGAGGATACTGGACAAGAGCCGCGATGGTCAAAGCGCCCCACAGTGAGAGCACGGCCAGGGTAATCCATTGGTATGCCTCGGTGCGTGAGGGGTAGACATAGCGCACCGGTACAAACACCAGAATGACCAGCGTCACGATGATTGCCAGGTTGAGCTGGGGACTTAGTCGCCACAGAAAGAGATAAAGCACAACCACATTCCAGTAGGAAGGGAACCCAGTGAAGAAGTGGTCTTCGGTTTTGGCTTCGGCTTGACAAAACTGATACGCGGAAGCCATCAGGATCAGCACCGCGCCCAGGGTGGCGAAATGCGGCGGCAGCAGGCCTGCTTCGTACAGAAAAAAGGCCGGCACGACGACGTAAGTCAAATAGTCAACCACATTATCGAGCAGCGCGCCGTCGAATCCTGGCAGCGCGCCCTGAACCCGCAGCCGGCGCGCCAGGGTGCCGTCGAGGCTGTCCACGGCCACCGCCACGGCCATCCAAAAAAAAGTCAACAACCAATCATGCTTCTGAATGGCGAGCAGGGCCAAGAAGCCCCAGGCAACGCCGCTGGCCGTAAACAGGTGAACGCCCCAGGCCGCAGCCTTACGGCTGTTGCGAATGGCGATCGGCTCCCCTTCAATTAACGACATAGCACACCTCATCATCGGGTTTGGCGCCAAACGCGTCTACCGACTGCGCTTGGCCTCGTCCAGCGGGGCGACTGCGTACGGCCGTCAAGATTGCAGCGGTTTGACTAAGATCTCATCTACATCCTGGGGAACGGGCACACGCAAGACGATCTCAGGCCACAGCTCGATCGGCGGAACAGAGGCCACCTGCCGTGAAAGTCGAATCGTGCTCAGGTCATCGTGCAGGTAGCGGCGGCGGCCGCAATGCCGAGCATCGCACTGGGGATTGAGATTTGATCCACATTCTTTCCAGGGGCAGGTGCGGCCCAAGTAATTGCCGCTGCTGTCACAGAGAAAAATATCGCCGCTGCAGTGTACACTCTGAACGAACGCGCGCCAGCGCCGGCCCAGCTTGGCCAGGGGCGCCAGGTTGGCGTCATCTTCAACCGAAACCAGCAGATCGGCATCGCGCGGGGCCTCGACATCGGTCGCCAGTGAACCGATGAGGGCGATGCGCGTGACGCCGGACGCTTTCATGATGGCAGGAGCCAGCTCCGCCATTTCGCGCAGAAGCCGTGTACGGACAGGAAGCGCCATGCTCGGCGGTTCGCGTTCTGGCCCCATGATCGGCTCAATGTCGTACGCCGATAGCCATTCAACCACGCGCTGGCGCATACGCGCGTTCTTGAAGCGGAACCAGCGCTCGCGCTCGTGGCGATCATTGGCCAACGTTTCTTTGAAGCGACGAAACGCGCCTTGTCCACCCAGCGCCTGGGTCAAGCCGGCGCGAAACGATTCGTCGCCCACCGTGGCAATGAACTCTTCGATGTCCTCGTAGCTCTTGCGCGAGTCCGCGCGCGGCACGCGCAAATAGCCGCGACCCAGGTTGGTTTCCATATCGTGGATTGCCTGCAGCGAGGATGGCGTCACCTCGCCTCGGCTATTTTGGGCGAACATAAGAACAAAATCGGCGGCGCCGATATCACGCTGGCGACTCAATTCATCGTAAATCCTCGCCCATGTGCGACGGTTCTCGGTTGGCACCTGGATCACGGCGCCGTTCGCCATATCGAGATAGTAGGTGGTCATGCCGGAAACATCCTCGATCGCAAATTCCAACGCCGCCAGATCCACTTTCAGTTTGCGCATTTTTCGGGACACCTTTTTATGAAGGAATCGTTGCCATTCCTCAGCTCTAAGACAAATCTCGTCTTAGTCGAACACGCACGCGCATTCGGTGTCAATCGGGCGTGACACATCGTGTCGGGGAGCAGGGCAAGGGAAGTAAAGGTAGTTTACATGGTCAGCCACAGGCTGTCAAGATGACCCAGTCGGCGCTTTGCGCGAACATCAATCGCTCAGGCCGCGTGAGCGAAACCACAGGTACATGCCAACCGGCGTCAGCGCCATGATACCCAGGCTGATCCACATCGCCAGCGGCTCATGAAACGGCAGGCTGTCGAAGTTCATGCCGAAGAATCCGCTCAAGAAGGTCAGTGGAAGGAAAATGGTCGAAATCACGGTCAGGCGGCGCATCGCTTCGTTCAGCACATTGCTCTGCACAGACAGGTAGGCATCCAGCGCGCTCGAGAGCAGGTCGCGGTAGGTGTCAATACTATCCAGCACGCGCACGGTGTGGTCGTATACATCCTGAAAATAGATGACCGAGCCAACTGGCAAAATCGGGGGGTCGCGACGCATCAGCACGTTGAAAACATCGCGTTCTGGCGCCACGACGCGGCGCAGCGCCAGCAGGTCTTTTTTCATGGTGAAAATGTCGTTGAGGGCCTCCCGATCAAAGCGTTCGAAGATCTTCTGCTCCAGTGTCTCCACGCGATCGGCCAATTCATCAATCAACGGGAAATACTCATCCACCAGCCCGTCCATGATGGCGTACAACACGGCCCCGATATCCGATCCGATGGAATCGGTGTTGTGCTCCCAACGCTCCAGGGCCGCCTGCAGCTCTGGCACCGGTTCGCTGTGCACGGTCACCACATAATTCTTGCCCAGGAAGATCGAAATCTCGTGCAGGTCAATGCCTTCATGCAGATCGCCGAGGTGAACACCATACACCACGATGAAGTAGTGATTGCTGTAGACTTCGATCTTCGGGCGTTGATGGCGATGCTCGATGTCTTCCAGGGCCAACGGGTGAAACTGGAATTCGGTGTGCAGCAGTTGGTGTTCAGCCGTCGTCGGCGCAATCATGTCCACCCACACCAGCGAGTCTGACTGCGCAATCAGCTCCTTGATCGGCTCAGAGTCGGCATAGGACCGAAACTCGCCGTGAGACAGGGCCTTGATGGTCAGCATGCTTAATTCTCCGCAGGTTTGCGCAAGATTATAGGCCGATTGCAAAGAAGAAGCAAGCCTGCTATAATGGCGTCACCTTATTGAGAGCGCCGCCAGGTAGCGGCGTTTTTTGTGTGAGAGGAGCGTGACCATGTCCGCCTACGTGCAGCGCCATTATCGCTACAACTTTACTGTCAATGTTCTGGATGGCGGCTTCTTTGTCTTCGGCGTCGGCTTCGCCTCTTGGGTCACGGTCCTACCGCTCTTCGTCAGCCACCTGACCAATTCGGCGCTGCTGATCGGCCTAATTCCAGCCGTTCACACCGTCTTCTGGCAGCTGCCCCAGGTTTTCACAGCCCGCGCGGTGGCCTCGCGCACGCGGCTCAAACCGGCTGTGCTCACGATGACCATCCTGGAACGCTTTCCCTATGTGCTCTTTGGCCTGCTGGCCTTGCTGTTGGCGCACTTGAGCGCGACCCAGGCCCTCATCATCACCTTTGCGCTTTTGATTATGCAAGGTCTCGGCGCCGGACTGACGGCCAACTTCTGGCAAACGATGATCAGCCGCACCATGCCGCCTACGCGCTGGGGGCTTTTCTTTGGCGCCCAGGCCGCTTTTGGCGCGCTGCTCGGCACCGGCAGCGCAGTCATCGCCGGCTGGATTCTCAGCGACCAGCCGTTTCCGGGCAATTTCGCCGCCTGCTTCTTTCTATGCGCCGCGATGATGAGCATTTCCTGGTTTTTTCTCGCCGCCACGCGTGAACCGCCCGACACCGATATCGGCCCGGCCCTGAACGCGCTCGCGTTCCGTCGCCAGTTGTTGACCATCTTGCGCGTGGATCGCAATTTTCGCTGGTACCTGGTCAGCCGCTGGCTGCAAAGCCTGGTGGGCATTCCCAGCGCGTTCATCACGGTCTATGCCGTCAACCGCTTCCACGCAGATCCAGCTCTCCTCGGCGTTCTCACCGGCAGCCTCATGGTGACGCAGATGGTCTCCAATCCCTTGATGGGCGTGATTGGCGACCGCTGGGGGCATCGCCAGGCCATGCTCCTGGGCACCGTCGCCGCGGTCATCGCGCCGATCGTCGCCCTGCTGGCGCCCACGGTCGGCTGGCTCTTCGTGGTTTTTGTCCTGATCGGCGTCAGCACCGTTTGCTTCTGGCTGGTCGGCATCACCTTGACGCTGCAATTTGGCAGCGTGCAAGATCGCCCGGCCTACGTGGGTCTGGCCAACACCCTGACCGCGCCGGCGGGCGTGATTGCGCCCTTACTCGGCGGATGGGCGATTGACGCCGCGGGCTACCCAACCATGTTCATCCTCGCGCTGGTCGGCGGCGTCTTGGCCGTCGCCGTGCTGGCCCTGGCTGTGCATGATCCGCAGCAGGCGCCGGCGCGTGCTGAGGCATAGATGCGGCTGCGCGGCCTACAGCTTGACCTGCTCAATCGCGAGGGGATGAAAGAGGAGCGTCGCCTGCCAGGTGTCATCCGCCCGCTGCGTTAGCTCCCAGACCCCGGCCGGCGGCAGCGGGTTCTGGCGGTCGAAACGCTGTTTGTACGGCAGGAGATCGAGAGGCGGTTCAACCACGGCGCGCAGCAGCGCCTCGATGGGGCCGCCATGGGAGACCAGCGCAATGGGCGCAGCAGGCGCCGCATCCAGCACGCGGCGCTGCCAAAAGGCCAGCATACGCTGCTCCAGGGCTTCACGGGTTTCGCCGCGCGGAATTTCGATGAGACCCGGGTCAATTTCGACCGGCAGCGTCAGCCGCTGGCCCAGGATTTCCGCGGTCTGGCGCGCACGGGCCATCTCAGAGGAGAACAGCCGGCTGATGCCGGCCCCGGCCATGTGCGCGGCCAGCAGCTCCGCCTCCTGTCGGCCCTGCGCGGTCAAGGACGGGCCAGGCGGGATGTCGTACGGCAGCGTGCGATCGGCCCAATCGGGCGTGGCGTGGCGAATCAAGTAAACGATGGGTTGTTGATTGAATGGCATGGGCGCGAGTGTAGCGCACATTGGGGCGGAAAGCAAAAGGCCAGAGAGCAGTGCAAAGTGCAAAGTGCACCATGGCGGCTTGAGCGAGAGTGGATAATCAGACGATTAGGAACATAGACAGGATTTACAGGATTCACAGGATAATTGGCTCTTTGTGGCGATTATTTTGCACACCGGAGAGCAAGAATCCTGTTCATCCTGTCAATCCTGTCCAAGCAGCGCATAATTTCAGCAGTTGCGCGTGAGAAGGGAGAGAACACGGTTCGTTATGCAAACAACGATCAATGGCTTTGAGATGGCGTTTGAGGATCACGGCGAGGGGTTGGCGGTCGTGCTGATCCACGGCTACCCCTTGCAGCGCGCGATCTGGGCGCCGCAGGTGGAGGCCTTACGGCCGCGCTTTCGGGTCATCACCCCGGATCTGCGCGGCTTTGGCGAGTCGCAGGTGACCGCCGGGCCGTATACGATGGAAATGCTGGCCGATGATGTACATGCGCTGCTGCAAGCCCGCGGCGTGCGCACGGCCGTCGTCGGCGGTCATTCGATGGGCGGCTATGTCGCGCTCGCGTTTGCGCGCCAGTATCCTGAGATGCTGCGCGGACTGATCCTGGTCAACACCCGGCCGGGCGCGGACAGCGCCGAAGGCAAGGCCAATCGGCAGGCGGCCGCGGTCAAAGCCAGGCAGCAGGGCAGCCAGGCCATCGCCGACGACATGCTGCCCAAGCTCCTCTCGCCGGTCACGCTGCAGAGTCAGCCGGCGCTCGTCGCTCAGGTGCACGGATGGATGGCCGCGACCGCGGTTGAAGCGCTGGCCCACGCGCAGCTCGGCATGGCTGGCCGCCGCGACAGCCAGGACGTGCTGGAATCGCTCTTCCTGCCGGTGCAGGTCATCACGGGCGCGGACGATAAGCTGATCCCCGTGAGCGAATCGGAAGCGATGGCGCGCACCGTCCCTGGCGCCCGCCTGGCGATTCTGGAGGATGCCGGTCACCTCGCCAGCCTGGAGGCGCCGGCCGCGTTCAACGTCGCGCTGTGGGACTTCCTCACGGTGCAGGTGGCGTAGCAAACGCGGGTAGAAATTTGCCGGAAACCGCGCCCCTGTGGTAAAATTTCACCTGTCAGCCAAGCAAGCTGGCCCGCTAGCTCAATTGGCAGAGCAAATGACTCTTAATCATTGGGTTTAGGGTTCGAGTCCCTGGCGGGTCATCGAAGAAAGACAGGACTACAGTTGGTAGTCCTGTCTTTTTTCATTCCGGCGCCCCACGCGTGGACTGGCGGTGCAACACGAGCAGGATGACGATCAGCGTCGCCAGGTAGATGGGGATCGCTTCCAGCGAGGTGTAGCGCGCCAGGGTGCCCGCAACCGTGGGCAGCAGCGCGGCGCCCAGGCCGGCGGCGCTGATCTGCATGCCGATGGTGTTGGCGGCATGGCGCATGCTGACGCGGCCGCTGGTGCCAGAGACCAGGGCGGGGAAGATCGGCGCCACGGCAAAGCCGACCAGCCCGACGCCGAACAGGCTCACCGCCTGGCTGGGGTTCCACCACAAGAGCAGCGCGCCGGCCAGCGCGCCCAGCAGGCTGATCTGCACGAGCCGGTTGGCGCCCACGCGCGGCGCGTACAGCCCGGCCACGACGCGGCCCACGGTGAACGTGCCCCAATAGCTGCCCGCCCACAGGCCCGCCACCGCGGGCCCAATGCCGCGCGACTCGGTCAGCAGCGTGTAGGCCCACAGCCCCAGGGTGACTTCGATGCCGGTGTAGAGGAAGAACATCAGGATGCTGAGCCACGCGCGCGGCTGGCGCAGCGTCTCACGCAGCGGCGTCTGAAAATCGGTCAGGCGCATATCGGCCTGGTCTACTCTGGCGGCCCCGTTCTGCCGCCACCGGGAGGCGGTGACGGCAAAGCAGCCCGCCAACACGAGTTGGGCGACGCCAACCACGACATAGCCGACGCGCCACGCCCCGGTCAGCTTCAGGCCGGTGGTCATGATGATCGGGCCGAGCGTGATGCCGACGCCGAAACTGGCGTGCAGCCACTGCATCAGGCTTTCGCCGTGGTGCGAGGCGATGTAGGTATTGATGCCGGCGTCAATCGCGCCGGCGCCCAGCCCGGCGACCAGGCCAAACGGAACGAGCGTAATCCACGATGGCGCCAGGGTGTAGCCCAGCAGGCTGCCGCCGGTCGCGGCGCAGCTCGCGGCCAGCAGCCCGCCGACCCCCAGCCGCGCGGTGATGCGGCCGCTGAAGAAGCTGGAGGTGAGATAGCCGGCCGTGGATGCCACGAGCAGCATGCCCAGCGCGTCCAGCGGCAGCGCGAAGTCCGCGCGCATCGAGGGCCAGGCCACGCCCAGCAGCCCGTCAGGCAGACCGAGGGAAATAAACGCCACATAGGCCAACAGCACCAGGCCGATTTTCAACGGCCGCTTCTGTGTGATGGATGCCAAAGTCTGGTTCTCCATTAGTCAAGAGGCAGGCACCAGTGGGCGATCAGGGAATCGAAGTCAGGTCGAGCCTCCCGCAAGGCTTCCAGGAGCGGCGTGTATTTGCTGGATCTCAGAATGAATTGACGAATCATGCCCAGATAGGGCGCTCCCGCCTGTAGATGATCCGCTAACTGATCCCATGCGGCCGCGGCATCTTGTTGCGACTGAGGCTGCACAATGCGAAGTATGCAGCCGATGACTTCCAAGAACCTGCGACGCCGTTCATCTTGCAGCGCCGCGCGTTGATCAAAGCCGAGCAATTGGGTTGTGATCCTGCCGCGCGCCAGCGTTATCTCAGACGTGGGCATGGGTGTGACGGCGCCGGTCTCGAAGTCGAAATAGAGGAAAGAGAGTGGCTCGTCGTGGCGAGGATTAACCATCCGTCGTCCCTGGGCGTCCTGAGGTTGATGATCCAGCTTTTTGGATTGGCATACATCGCAGGCCAGGACGTAATTCTCCCAGTCCCAGCGTGCGTACAGGTCAGTCTGCGGAACGAAATGGTCTACCGTCTGCGCCTCAATTCGCTCGCAGTAGCCGCACTTGTGGTGAAAAGCTTCCACCAACGCCTGCTTGACTGCCCGTGCTGGTGTTGAGCCGGCAAGGCTATTCCACGGCTTCGCGTGAGCCTGCTGGCGATCGAGGTAGGCCTGCAGGTTGGTCGGCAACCGGGGACAGTCAACCCTGATCATGATTCTTCTGCTTCTGCTTAGTGCGGAGAAATGTATCTACCTGGTTCTGGATGGCCGCATACCTGCTCATTTCCTCAGCGTTGTCTCCAGGTGGTGAGAGGTGTTGATCCAGCCATCGGTTCAGGTCATCCAATTCGAGTCCTTCTTTGAGATCGAGTTGGCCGGTGCTGGCTCGCGCCTGGAGTTCCGCATGGCGTCTGATTTTGTCTTCGGTTTCAGGATCGCGCAGGTCAGAGACGCTAAACAGCACGTGAAGAATCTGGTCCGCGCGCCAACCCTTGACCGAAGGCGGATCTTGATACGCGCTCACGCGGTCCGGTGTCATGGCATCCGGCCGGAGGATGAACACGCCATTTTCGTCGGCCGCCTGTGGAATGAACGGACTGTGTGTCGCCACGATGAACTGAAGTCCTGGGAACTGCGTAGGCAACCAAAAACCGATCTGCCGTTGCCAGACGGGATGCAGATGCGCATCTAGCTCGTCTATCAGGACTACACCTTCCACGGTGATGACGCCCTCATCGCTGATCCAGTCCTTCACGTCGTCATATGTTTCGTCCAGGCGCCGGAGCAAGTCGGCGGCCAGGGCAAGCATGCTCCGATAGCCATCACTGAGATCAGGCATCGCAGTGTCGCTGCGATACGGGGTATCAAAAAAGGCTCCGTCAGGGCCGATCCGTGAAAGTTTGACGCCAGCAGGCAGCAAATGGTCCAGCACCTTCTTGACGGCAGCCTTGACACGCTGGGCGCGCCGACCCGCTTCGGTGTCCTCCCGGCTGCGATGATCGAGTCTTGTGAGCCAGTCGGTCAGATCTTCCAGGGCTGCATCCTCTCTGAAGAGCGTGATAAAGCGGGCTTCCTTCTGACCGGGGTACATGAGCCGGATCGTGTCCGGCGCGCCGCCGAGCAGGCGCCGAAAAGGACCGTATCCGGCCGCAAACCAACCAGCTGATTTCTCGGAGAGCAGGCCGCGTTTCAGGGCATTGAGTTGATCCTTCGTGCCCTCGAAGACCAGCGTAGGGCGGTCGTAAATCAACCCGCTGATGCTTACTTCGACATCGCCAGTGACGGCGTAGGAGGCCGTATAAGGCTCCCGGCGCGGCCTACCTCTTTCGGTCAACTGATCATTTTGTCCCGCAATGACCTCGGCCACGAGTTGGCCCTTGGTTTGACCAAAACGGACCCAGCCGTCAAGCCGGGCCAGGCGATTGGAAGGATCAGGCCCCATCAACGCCATCGCGATGGCCTGCAGCACGGTGCTCTTGCCGGTGCCGTTCTCGCCCAGGATAACGCTCCAACGCTTGACTTGTCCGTCGTCACCCATTAGATTCAGCTCGACACGACCGAAGCACTTGATATTCTCGATCATCACTCTTTTCAGGTACATGCAAGTCGTCTCCTGGGAAGTTCCGGATTGGCGATTTCGCGCAAGGCCCGTTCGCGCAATTGGCGGAACTCCGCGCGATGCTGGTCATAGGCGGCCTGCCATCGTGCATCCTCGGCCTGCATTTCGGCCTCGGTATCGTTCAGCCAATCGTCTTCTTCGACGTGCGGAGCGTCAGGCGGCGCCGGCTGCGCCTGCAGAAAGCGGGCAAAGTCATAGACTTGGGCGGCGCGATCGGGCGGCAGCGAGGCGACCAATTCGGCAACCACCTGCGCATAGTCTCGAGATCGGGACATCGTATTGGCGGGCATTGCTTTTTCTCCATGCCTGGCCTTCGTGAGGCCAGCATCAACCATCATCGTTCAACCTGGCCTCATTGTACCACGCCACAGATAGCCGGACAACTGTCATGTTTGGAAGGGTCAGGCCTGGGATGGGCTCAATCGTGTGCAGCGGCTGGCAGGCGGCTTTGAGAATGGTGTAGGCGGCGTCGAGGTAGGCCATACAGTGGAATCCTCGCTTATGGTCTAGGTCAACAGCGTGAATACGCCCGCGATTTCCTTTGGCTATCCCAAGACGTACTTACTGATGGCCTTGTTGAAGGTAACAATGTCAAATCCCCCCTTGATCTCAAAGTGGATTTTCCCAATCGAGCTGATGTAGATTTCCAATTCACAATCACGATCGAATGCGCCAGCGGTTTCCACGGAAAACGTTTGTACCTTGCTGTAGGGGATCGAAGTGTAATCGACTTTCTTTCCCGTGAGTCCTTGTACATTCGCGGCGATGATCCGCTTGTTCGTGAATACAAGTTGGTCTCGGACACTTCTAAATACGGAAAGGACCATCTCCCCTTCGATGAGGAAATGATTGATTGGCTCAAGCATCTGGTTGGACGGAATTGGTTCAAGCTTAAAGACGCCGCCCTTCGAAAAGTCGATCATATTTTTCTCCTCTATGTTTCTCGTCAGTCTATCGGGGCAAGTGCTATCCGAACTTGAGTCGATGTATCTCGGGCTTGAATGCCCGTTCGAGCCGGATCATGGCATCAATCATTTGATCTTGGATCTCAGGCCAGCGGTGTTGATCCAGCAATCCACCGCCAGGAAGCAGAAACCGCACCCGGCAGGCGCGCTTGGCGTCCAGTCGTTGCCACTCCAGCGGTTTACCGAAGTCCGCCTCGATCTCCGCCTTGCGGGTGTAGAGCGCGTCGAAGATTCGCTTGTTCTGGTCGGCGTTACCCCGGTCAATGTAAAACTCAACCTGGGCATCTTCCATACGGATGGCGTACGTGTAAGCTAATCCACTTTTCCCGGCACTGGCGTTGATCCAGTTTTCGGTTCCTGGCGCGATGCGTGCATGCAGCGGCGTCCTGCTCCGGGCACGCTCCAGGAGCTGTTTCCAGAACTCCAGGCGCAATAGGTGGCGTTCGGCCAGCTCATTCTTCTGCTCGCCGGCCTGGCGCGCCTCGCGGGTCGGACCAGCCACCACGGTGAACTTCGGCGCTGGCGCCGAGTCGCCGATGCGGTACGCCTCTATTTGCAGCAGATAGAACGCCATGTCCGCCGGCAGAACTTCGTTCAGCCAGTGCACCGCGCGTTCATGTTCGGGCCGCGGATGGCTTGTGATCCACACGGCCGTCTTGGCATCCAGGTTACTCAAGTAGGTAATCAACTTGCCCAAGTGATCGTGGTTCGTGCCCTCGAGCTGGTTTTCGATCACGACCAGGTGATCCCGGCCGTCGTCAGCCAGGATGTCGGCCGAAAAGACGCCAGCCGCAGCCTCCCGCTGCACCAGGGTGAGTTGGGGAATGCCGAGCGTCTCGCCCAGCAGGTCGAGGTTTTCGGAGAGCCATGTCGTGAAGTCCCTGGCTTCATGTAAGGGGGATGGGTGAGGCGGGAGTTCTGGATCACGAATTCACGAAGCGCCACGAAGCTCGCGAAGCACGAAGAGCACGAAACTCCCCGCGGCGCGCGCCTTCGCGACTTCGCGCTTCGTGTCCTTCGCGTGCCTTCGCGCCTTCGCGACTTCGCGACTTCGCGCTTCGTGTCCTTCGCGTGCCTTCGCGCCTTCGCGCCTTCGCGACTTCGCGCTTCGTGTCCTTCGCGTGCCTTCGCGCCTTCGCGATCCAGGTTCCCTTCGCGCCTCCATGATCCAATTCCCCTACAACTCCCCCGAAACGCCTGGGCCAGGTGCTCGGTGTACTGCATCACCCCGCCCACGTTGTTGTCGCGGCGCAAGATGTCGCACGCGCGCCACATGTCGCTGCGCAGGGTCTCGTTGGTTTGGCGTTTGGTCATTGCCATGCGGTCAGCCATCATATCCGGGGAGGGCCTGACGGTGTGGGGCAGGCAAAGTGGCAGTCACGATCCCAAAGACCTCTTCAGCCAGCAGCAGCGCATCCGTCGCCGCTGCCTGCTCTGGCCAGAAATCCAGGTCATAACGCACCAGAACACCGTAATCGGTGGCCTCGGTGAGGTCTAGCCCGGACAGTCCAGGTAATGGCGCGAGTGCCAGGCAAGCGGCTTGCAACTCATCCAGGTCATGTGTGTGCGGTATCGCCTGCTTCCGCAGCGCCAGGAATCCCTTCAACGTCTTCTCGATAGCCTGCTGCGCGTGAAAACAAGCCGTGTCATAAGGCCCATCGCCGTCCACGACTAACCTTGCAGCGCTGATGTCGCTGGCAGCTTTGACCAGCCAACCGCGTGCCAGATCAACTTCATTGTTCATAGAGGACGATCCCTTCGCTCAAGGCCGCGGTAATGAACGCATTAGGCACCTCGCGCCACTCGGCCACCTCCTCCGGCGTCCACACCAGGATGTCCTTGGCCGGCGCCAGGCCGACCAGCGCTCGACGGTAGCGCGCCGCGCGGCGGTAGCGCGGCTGGTCCGACGGCTCGATCAGCAGCAGATCATAGTCGCTATCGGGCCGTGCGTCACCGCGTGCGCGCGAGCCAAACAAGACGATCTTCTGAGGGTTTCCGGTGGCCCTGATCCGGTGGACCATCTCTTTGAGCGAAGCGTCCAACCTTGCGCGCTCGGTCGCTGCTGGCTTTGCCATATCCCCTCCAATTGCTTCTCATTTCCTTACCTTCGTTGAAGTATACCATACGGCCGCTCTACGCCGCGTCCGCGTACAGCCGGCGCTGCAGCTCGCTCATCGCGGCCCGGAAGCGCTGCGGGTCGCCGCCGAAGCGGCGCAGCACGCCCCGCGCCTCGCCCATCTCGCGGAAGGGGCTGACGCGCAAGACGGCCGGGTCGGTCATCTCCCGCAGCCCGCCCAGGACGTACTTGTCCACCAACGCCAGGATCACCGCACGGGCTTCTGCGGCCTGGCTGCGCAGCCACGCGGCTTCGCGCTGGCGAAAGGCCGTGGCCCGCTGCGCGCGGCTGCGCAGCGGCCGCCCGTAGGCCAGATGCGCCAGCAAATCGGCCTGGTCGGCTTCGGGGTGATCGAGCACCTCGGACAGCACGTCCACATCAATACTGGCCTTCTCCAACTGCTCCAGGAAGACGCGGCGCTGTTCAGGATCCTGCCAGATCGTCAGCAGTTTGCTCCAATCCGGCACGAAACCGGCAATCTTGCTGCGTGTGTAGTCCAGGTACTGCTCCAGCGACATCGGCTCGTGCATGCCCGCGATGATGAAGGTGGCTTCATCCGCAATGGTGACTTCCAGCCCCGTCACCCTGATCTTGCGGTCGGCTTGCTCGCCGGCCGGCTTGAGCTCGATATCGAAAACCGTCTCCCTGTCCGCTTCGATCCCGACGTGCAGTTCACGCCGCGCCAGCTTGGGCCCGCTGGCGACGATCTTCATCTCCCCGGCCGGCAGCTTGTCGAAGCGGTAGCGCCCCGCGTCATCTGTCAGGATCGGCCCAACCTGCTCGTTGGGGCCAATCAGCAGCGCGATGCTGGCGCCCACCAGCAGATCGTGGGTTTCCGCCAGGCGGACGGTTCCTGTCAGCGCGGCGGCGCGGGGCCGTTCGTCCGCAGACGCCTTGACCGCGTCGGGCGGCTTGTCCCACTGCGGGTCGAGCAGCCGGGTCGCGCCGGTGTAGTCAATGATGCGGAACCAGAGCTTGCCGCTGTCCGGGTCCACGCGCGACCCACGGCCGATAATCTGCTTGAAGAGAATCGGCGAGGAGACGGTCTTCATGAAGACGATATTGCGCGCCGCTGGCACATCCACGCCCGTGGAAAGCAGCTCCGCCGTGGTCGCCACGACCGGCAGCGGCTTGTCGCTGTCCTGGAACTGCGCCAGGCGGTGCCGGCCAGCCGCGCCTTCTTCGCTCACAATGGCGACGGCATAATCATCCCCAAAACCCAGGCCCGCAAACTCGTTGTTGAGCTGGCGGGCCACTTCCTGGGCATGATCCATGTCCACGCAAAACACCATCGTCTTTTGCATCGGCCCAAAGCGCCGCAGCATCCGGGCCAGATGGCTGGTCATGGCCGCGGTGCGATCGGGCAGGCTGACCGTGCGCTCGAACTCCGGCGTGTCGTAGGCATCCTTGAGCACGGCATCTTCCGGCACGAAGACCTCGGCACCCTTCTCGACAGCCTCGTGGATGTGCAGCCCGTTCTTGTCTACGTCGGTGCGAATGCGATGCACCTTGTAGGTCGCCAAAAACCCGTCCTCGATGCCTTGCCCCAGGCTGTACGCGTACGCAGGTGGGTGATAAGCGCCCATTTCGGGATGTGCAGAATCCAGGGGGACGGGCGGCTCCGCCGCGCAGAAGTAGGCGTAGGTGTCTATGTTCTCTTCTTGCTTCGGGGTGGCCGTCATGCCGAGATGAATCGCGCCCGTGAAGGTGTCCAGGATCTCCCGCCACGTGCCGAAGCCCGAACGATGCGCTTCATCAATGATGATCAGGTCGAAGAAATCGGCCGGGAACTTCTCGAAGAGCCGCGTGCCCCGTGCGTCTTTATTCCACAAGGTCTGGTAGAGAGCAAAGTAGATTTCGCGATGCAGGCTCGGGCGCCTGGCGTCTTCGTCGAGCAGCAGGCGCGGGTCGCTGGCGGTGGCGGCGAAGGGGCTGAAGGCGTTGTACGCCTGGTCGCGCAGGACCACCCGATCGGCCAGAAAGAGCACCCGCGCCGGCTGACCGTTGTTCGTGCGCCCAAGCCAGCCCGACTTGATCAGCTTCCACACGATCTGCAGCGCGGTGAAGGTTTTACCCGTGCCGGTGGCCATCGTGAGCAAGATACGACCCTGGCCGCGCATGATGCGCTGCAAGACCGCGCGCACCGCGACTTCCTGGAAATAGCGCACTTCCTTGCCATGCGTGGCCTCCGGGGGCGCGTAGGGATGCAGGAGCGGATTGCGGCGGCGGGCCTGCGCAACCTCTACACTGTAGACCGGGCGCAGTTCGCCTGTCCCATGCGGCATCGGCTCCCCCTGGCCGGCGTTGATTTGCCAGCGTCGCCAGAGTTCCTCAGGCCCTGGGAACCCCTCGCAGGCGCGCGTGCTGCCGGTGAAGGCGTCCCACTCGATGATCTCATGGCCGTTGGCGGCAAAGGCAAAGGCCAGCCCCAACTCGCGCGCATAGTCTTTGGCCTGCTGCAAACCCGCGACGGCCGGCTTGCCCTCCTCCTTGGCCTCCACCACGGCGATGGGCAGACTGTCGGTGTAACGGAGCAGGTAGTCGACGCGCTTCGGCGGCAGCCGTTCTGCCCGATCCCCGCGCAGCACAATCTTGCCCGCGGTGTAGGCCCAGTCCGTGCGATAGTAATGCTCGCGCGTGACCTGGCTGCGCGTCCAGCCGGCCTTGTTCAGTTGCGGATCAATCAATTGGGCGCGGGTATCGGCCTCGTTAAGCGGCATGTTTGGCTGCCCGATCATGGATGAGAGATTCAGGGGATGGAAACTGAGAAATCGCTCCGCGCCTGTGCAACCGTGATCGTTTCTGTTCTCATGTGACAGGTCTCCATCCAAAAGCATTCTGTTTATAAGACATTATAGGTCGGCCCGATGGGCTGTCAAACACCGGCTGTCCTTCGCTGTCAGCTTTTGGACAATCCCATCACTTGCGGTAAAGTGGTCCCGCTTGACTACATTCCAGACTGGAGAAACCACAAGACGCACAACATGACAGGACACGCCAAGGTAAACACGAGCAAGACGATTGTACCCGCGCTGCCCCGCAGCACGGTGCAGATGCGGCTGCCTGACGGACGCATCTTCGAAGGGCCAACAGGCACGCTGCTGGAGACTTTCATCCAGCAAGCCTGGTCTGCAGAACAGGCGCCGGTCATGGCGGCCCTGGTGGACGGACATCTGTCCGAATTAACCTATGTGGTGAGCGAAGACATTCATGTGCGGCCAGTGACGATGTCAGACAGCGATGGCATGCGCATCTATCAACGCTCATTGGCCTTCCTGCTGGTCGTCGCTGCGCACGAGCTGTTCCCTGAGGCCCGCGTGCTGGTGGATCACTCGCTGACGATGGGTGGCCTCTTTTGTGAGCTCATGGGACGTGCGCCCCTGAGCGCAGAAGAGGTGGCGCAGCTCGATCAGCGCATGCACGAGATTGCCGCGGCCGACGCGCCCATCACGCGGCGCAATGTGCCGGTGGCGGAGGCTGTGGCCCTCTTTGCGCAGCAGAACGACCTGGACAAGGTCAACCTGTTGAAATACCGGCGCAAGGACTACCTTCCGGTGTACGAGCTGCGGGGCGTGGTGGATTATTTCTTTGGCTACATGCTCCCTTCCACTGCCTATCTGCACCTGTTCACCGTCGAGCATTACCCGCCTGGCTTCCTCATGCGCTTTCCGCGACGCCGCGCGCCCTATCATCTGCCGGCGTACCAGGATTTTCCTCGGCTGGCAGACGTTTTCCACCAGCACCGCGACTGGATGGAGATCATGAAGATCGAGGATGTCGGTTCGCTGAACGACGCGATCAAGGATGGCCGCATGCAGGAGGTGGTGCTGGTCAATGAGGCGCTGCACGAGCAGCGCATTGCGCACATCGCGCACGAGATTGCCGACCGCCGCGGCCAGGTGCGCTTGATCCTGATCGCCGGGCCGTCCTCCTCCGGCAAGACAACCTTTGCCAAACGCCTGGTGGTGCAGATGCTGGCGCACGGCATGCGGCCGTTCGCGCTGGAAATGGACAACTACTTCCTGGAGCGCAATCTGACGCCGCGCGACGCGCAGGGCAACTACGACTTCGAATCCCTGGACGCCCTCGACCGTGCACTGCTCAATACGCACCTGCTCGACCTGATGGCCGGGCGCGAGGTGACCTTGCCGCGCTACAACTTCCGCGT